>Ga0209416_1000026_pt1 | contig 189483 bp, 146 predicted proteins | sample RifGroF1_FD_184001 | JGI IMG/M metagenome (GOLD analysis project Ga0209416, IMG submission 184001) | Groundwater microbial communities from Rifle, Colorado, USA - Groundwater F1 (SPAdes) (version 2) | ecosystem: Environmental > Aquatic > Deep subsurface > Groundwater | place: Rifle, Colorado... | reverse complement strand
TTGCATCTAATTCACTTTTTCCAAAAAACTTATCTTTCCAATTTTTAAAAACACTTCTCCAATATCTTGATTGCCATAAATCCCAAACTGTTATAATCACAAAACCATCCTTTTTTACTAAACGATAAAGTTCACTAGCTACATTAAGTCTCAATTCATTACTAGGCAAATGATGAAATACTGCGATACTATAAATTGAATCAAAAAAGTCCGATGGAAACGGCAACTTTTTGAATTCCGATTCTATTTTTAAAAATTGTATGTCTCTGGATTTCCTTAATCCAGCTACATTTTTTTTGGCTAAATTTATCAAACCCTCAGACACATCTACGCCTACGTACTTTATATCTTTATCAATAAATATTTCCACTAATCGCCCATTTCCACAACCAAAATCCAAAATGTTAGAATTTTTCTTGGCAAATTTACTAATAAACCCCAATCCTCTCCAAAATCTGCTTCTCGTTTGAGAAAACTTTTCACAAATCAGATCATATCCAACCTCGGTATCTTTTAATATTTTTTTAACTAATTCTTCTTTCATGATATATAATACAAATACGCAAATTAATGCAAATAACACAAATATGCAAATATTTCCCCTGAATAGTTACCACTTTTAATTTTGCATTTTTAATTTGAAATTTGGAATTTAAAATTCTAGCTGCTCCTCTTGCCTATTATTCCCATATCATACTACTATTATATAAGATAATCAATAAAACAATTTACAAACTTAATGAAAATTAATGAAAACCAAAATCATTTGGAATTAATAATAAAAGCCGCTACAATGCCGTTCAAGAAACCGGAAGATTTTTTGGATTTTAAAAAAAGTTTTTGCGGTCGAAATAAAATCCCCCAACCCACCAATGCTGATTTACGAGAAATTTATAATAAACTAGTTCTAACTAAAAAAATCAAAAGCAGTTCCGTTTTAGAAAAAGCCATGCTTTCTCGCGCAATCAGAACTCAGTCCGGTGTGGCAGTAGTAGCAGTACTGACCAAGCCATCTTCTTGCCCCGGCAAGTGTATTTTTTGTCCTACGGAAAAAAATATGCCCAAGAGCTATCTCTCCAATGAACCGGCTGTAATGCGCGCTATTATGAATAAATTTGATGCTTACAATCAAGTTCAAAGTCGATTAAAGGCTCTGGAGTTGAACGGACATTCAATCGAAAAAATTGAATTAATAGTAATGGGTGGAACTTTTTCTTATTTTCCAAAATCTTACCAAAAAAAATTCATCACTGAATGCTTCCGCGCAGCTAATGAATACAATAAAAGTTATAAAGTTCATAAAGTTATAAAGTTCATAAAGTCTCCAGGAGGAAATTTAAAATACGAGCAGAAAAAAAATGAAACTACCAAACACCGCATAGTGGGACTTACGCTGGAAACCCGCCCTGATTATATCGATGAAAAAGAAATTGTTAATTTTAGAAACTTAGGCTGTACGCGAGTTGAACTAGGCGTGCAATCAATTTATGATGATATTTTAATTAAAAATAATCGTGGTCATTTAGTTGATAAAATAATTGAGGCCACCAAGCTCCTCAAGGATGCCGGTTTTAAAATTAATTACCACATGATGCCAGGACTTCTAGGCTCAAGCATTTCCAAAGATTTTAAAATGTTTCAAGAACTTTTTTCCAACTCTGACTTTCAGCCGGATATGCTAAAAATTTATCCGACCGTTGTTACCAAAAATTCCGAACTTTATGAAATTTGGAAAAGTGGAAATTATAAAGCCTTAACTGATAAACAATTTGAAAAACTGATTATTAAAATTAAAAACGAAGCTATCGCTCCATACACTCGCATTCAAAGACTAATTCGCGACGTCCCCCTTCCTTCTATCGAAGCTGGCCCGATTGTTTCCAATCTTCGACAACTTATTGAAAAAGAAACTTATTGCCCCTGCATTCGCTGTCGAGAGATTAAAGGAGAATACAAACTAAATGACCCTATGATTTTAGATAGGATTGATTATGACGCGTCTGACGGAAAAGAAATTTTTCTTCAATTTACTTCTCCTGACAAGAAAAAACTTTTCTCCCTCTTGCGATTGCGTATTCCTTTTGAAAATAATAAAAATCATTTCATTTCTGCCCTAAAAAACTCCGCTCTTATTCGCGAAATCCATACCTATGGAAAACTCACGGATATAGATAAAAAAAATACAAACTCACCTCAACATATTGGCCTAGGTAAAAAACTTATTCTCGCAGCTGAACGCATCGCCCGAGATGAATTCGGACTTAAAAAAATCGCCATTATCTCCGGCGTGGGAGTGAGAAATTATTATCGAAAAAATGGATATAAACTTAGGGATACGTATATGGTGAAGTTAATATAAGTTTTTAAAGTTCATAAGGCTTATAAGGTTTATAAAGTCAGAAAATTTCAAAACTCAAACTTCCAATATCAAATAAATTTCTAAATGACCAAATGTAAAACTGTCATTGCGAGAATAATTCATACTCAAATTATTCATGGCAATCTAATATACGAAATCTTAAATACATCTCTTGTCATTTAGACTTACCTAGGCGAAGCGGGCCGAATATTTTTTGTACTCAAAAAAATAAGAGTGGAGAAATCTCAAATATAACATAAAAAATTCAAATCCCACATAGATGCGATAGTGTATTTTATCGGATAATTAATAGTTTAGAATTTAAAAACCACCAGAAAGCGATGCTCCGCTTTCGGTGGTTCTTTGAAAAACTACTTCTGTTTTTTTTGTGAATTTATATAAGGACGCATCAGCATGCACTGCAACTGAGTATTTATCATTGCTGCCACGGCCTTCATACGCCACTGCTCCTCATGATTCTTGAAATTGTCTTCAATAGAATCAATGGATGACCATGAAGGCAATGAATTTCTTACTGACAAAACAAGCGCCAGATCCTGAGAATCTTTAAACCTATATTCAAGACCTTGCAAGTTTTGCACATTTCCCGTTCTCCAAATTCTAACATCATTGGAGTAATAATTGGTGCTTCTGATGTTGGTCTTATCAAGGTTCTCTCCGTGTGTTATACGGGCATAAATAGGTACCCCGCAATAATCACCAACGCAGAATTCTTTCCGACCGCTTTCTTTGTAGGCACCGACAATTCCATCAGCCACCTCACCTTTTCCGTTAATAATAGCACTTGGCAATGATATTCTCAGCTGATCAATCATATGAGAAAAATCAACTATTTCATCGTTGCTGTTGCTCTCACGCCTACCCGAAAGAGGTATCCAAGATGAAATAGATTCCATAAAAAGCTGGGGGCGAAATATGGTATCCATATCAGTTCTCATGGATTCTATGGCAGCCATCCCGCCTTTGTGTTCACTTTCCAGTTTTATCCCGAGGCAATCTCCTATTTTTGTAATATTGAAGACTGATTTATTGGCAGGCACGTTGAACGTTGCTATATTTTTTTTTGAAACAACTGCGGAAAAGATATTGCTCTTCGAAATATCATCTGATATTGCACTCAACTTCAATAAAAAATCATCTTCGTCCTTTACGCCACCCTTCTCTATCCGCATATATTTAAACCACTCTGTTAAATACTTTGCAATAAAAGTTTTCAGAGTACTTTCAAAATCACTTCTTCTTTCTTCTTCACTTTTTCGAGTATAACCTAAGAAAAAGTTAGGAATATAAAAAGGATATCTACTTTCTTCCACAGCCTTGAATCCAACTATAGCAGGCATTGAACTCAGAGAGAAAAAATTTGGCTCTTTTGATAATAATTCATTTTTGTTCATGGCAACCTCCAAATAAGAAGAACTTGTTTTTGATAGCTCGTAAGCTATTCCGCCGGACGTATCCAGCAGGATAAAGCAGGGATATCCCACCTTACCTCTTGATATACATTCTTATATATACCATAAGCTAGGCATGATATTTAATTACTAAGTTTATACCTAAAAACACGCCAAAGTCAAATAAAAAAGTTATTCATCATTTTCCAAAACCAATAACCCTTCTCCGTCTCTGCGAGTAATTTCTGTACTCAGAAATTGCGTGGCAGTCTAAAAAAATGTAATCCTGGATTGCCACAGTCGTTTTGAGTACAAAATTCCTTCGCAAAGACGATGAAGAAAGATTTTTTAAAAAGGTTGGATGCTTACAAAATAAATTCTGGCTAGATTAAATTGGTTTATGTTAAAATATATACAGATAAATAATTTTCAGTTTTCAATGAATTTTAAATTCGTTAACTCGCTAATTCGTTAACTAAATAATAATTAATCTCAAATATATGAATAAAATAATCATCGCTTCCGGACCAGTTATCGTAGAAGATAATAAAGTCTTACTTAACCAACATGGCGATACTGAATTTTGGAAATTTTGCGGTGGCCGAGTGGAAAATTTTGATGATAATCTAATTGAATCCGCCAAAAGAGAAGCTCGCGAAGAAATGGGAATCGGAATTGAAATTTTAGATGAAAACCCTTTCCTACTCCACACTACCAAAAAAACTCCCGAAGGGAATATTGATGTTATTTTGGTTCATTATCTCGCCAAAAGAATCGGCGAAATAAACCATGGGGAAGATATAAGGGAATGGAAATGGATTCCTCTTGAGAATCTCGAAAATGAAAATCTCGCGCCCAATATCTTGCCAACCCTGGATTACTTTGGGTTTATAAAATAACATGCAACATTCAAGGCTCAACCTTGGGATCTTTTAAGGTTGAGCTTTTTGCAATTTTCAATACTTAATAACCATTCAATATTGAAATATATAAATTTTCAATAATAAATTAATTTGATATTATTTTAGGATACGAATAATTTCCCCCAATTAAAAAGAGCGAGATACCCTATCGAGGATACTCGCTCTTTTGTGCGCCAACCAAGCGTATTGGCTGGCGCACATTCGTCCACTCTTGGCCTAGAATAGCTTACTGGGTGGACTCGCTGCCGCTGTTGTTGAGGTTTGCTTTTTCGACTTGATTTCCCTTGCACTGTACCGGCCCTGCGACGATTGAAGAGGTGACTGCATGCGGGGAAAGACCATAGAGTTTTTTAGATGTCGTCATCGTCATGAACTCCTTATCTAAAATTGGAAGTTGAGGTTTCGCCGTGTGGAGCTTTTAGTATAGGTTCATTGAACGCTCCACTATTCAATGCCCCTAGGGATAGCGATCTTTCCTCCTGGAAAGTTGTCATCCCGTCAGTTGGTGCCGGCTGCCTGCCTGCAGTGAATGTGTGCGCCGATGTTCGCCCAGTTTACTCCGCCGATGGTTCCGATGACATTCATTACAGGTGCTGCGCGTGTAGCCGATGTAGCCATAGGACTTCTCCTTTTGTTGAGGTTACCGGTTGTACTACGCCATGGATCAAGAAAAAATGAAGAACGTAAATTAAATTTACTAAAAAAAATCCACACTGTCAACACTTAAGTACTTACTAATTTACTTACCTAAATATAAAATTTAATAAAAATTAGAGCAATAAAAATCATCTTCATTGCCATATAAGGATATATAGCAAAAAAATAAATTATTATTTTAAAATAAATTTAAAAAGCGCAAGGATCCGTTGGGATCACTTGCGCTTTATTTACTGCTCGCCATCTTTTGGCGCAAAGCTCATCATTGTTGCAGATGAGAACTTCACAAAAGAGGCTGAGGTGGACTATTGATTTTTATCCTCCTTCTTTTGCCCAGACGTTCGTGACTGGGCATCCAGAAAATAAAATCAATACTCCAAGAGGTTGGCGCGCGACGATTTTTCCTTTCGAGGAAAATTTCGCGTGCCGAGCCGGCGGGATCAGGCGTAGGAACCCTTGGCGGCACCGATGATATCCACATTTTTCATATAAGTGGTCACGGGGGTGGCGTGCAGGTGGCCGGAATCAAAGTGTCCGGCAGGGCCGATCGCAGTTGAGGTGGATGCATTCATATTTTTTTTACAGGTGCCGAGGCTCAGGGCCTGACCGGTGTCATGGAACTTTCGCATAGCGCTTCCTCCTTGGTTGATTTTTGACTGCGCAATCTGTTTTATAAAATATAATTTTGATTTCCCCACAAGCACATCCGTCCCGGGTTTGGGATGCGATAGGGAAAAATAAATTTCTAAGATTGAAATTCATTTTTCCCCTCACATCCAAGTAGCTTTTGACTTCGTAATTTGAAAGTACTTACTGCTGACATTAGCAAAATACTTTCTCAATGTCAACGTCCAAACATAGCATATTATTGAAATTTTGTCAAGCACTTTACCTGAATTAGCCTAAATTTAGCAAATTTTTACCCTAAATTCCTAATTTTTGGCGTATTTATTGAATTTTTTGCCTACCATGGATGACACAAATGATGCGAATTTAATGCAAATAACACAAATATGCGCATTAAAAAATAAATCTAGATTGTCACGGCGGAGTACCGCCTCGCAATGACAAAACCTAGCAAGCTTTGCACACTCATATTCTATTCCTCATTTTTAATTCTTAATTCATAATTCTTAATTCGTCAACTTTCTTGCTATAAATCCCCCACTCTGCTATAATGGTATAAACTTGTTCGTGCATCTTTTAATTTAGTAAGCTTAGTACGCGGTCGAAGCAAGAAGGTAAAATACAACAATTTGGCTCTTATATAATTAATTTTATATATAGCTAAAAAGAAATATGGCAAATAAATTATATGTTGGAAATCTTCCATACACAGTAAAGGATGGAGATTTAAATCAACTTTTCGCTCAAGCCGGAGCAGTAGCATCAGCTGTTATCATCAATGATAAAGCAACTGGACGCAGCAAAGGTTTTGGATTTGTTGAGATGACCACAGACGAAGAGGCTCAAAAAGCTATCGATATGCTTAACGGTCAAGAAATCGAGGGAAGAAAACTGACAGTAAACGAGGCTCGCCCAATGCAACCACGAGAAGATCGCGGTGGTTTCAGAGGGGGAAATAGATTCTAATTTAGTTTAGAAACTTCAAAAAAACATCTCTTAATTGAGATGTTTTTTTTGTTTTTTAAATATTGATTTATAATAATATTCATTGCCAAATCCAAGACTAATTTGACTAAAAAATAACTTTCATACTATTATTATATTAAAGCTTTTATAGCACAATAGCTCTTTGGATAAAAAATTAACTCTTGGTGATCTTATGTCGAAATCAACTCAGACAAAAAGATTTGAAAGTGATGAGATAATATGCGCCCTAGAGGAAATCACCGAAAATCTAGAGGCTTTAAAATATCAGCTAGACGCTACCTTCATCGATAGAATATATACCCAGCATAACTTACGACTTGCTACCAACATAGTTAGCGTTAATGCTCGAAAAATAAGAACCCATCACTATTTGAAAGATTTTCTAAAGACTATTATCCAGCAATTAAATCTTGAGCGAACCATAAGAAATCTAGAGAAAGACTTGGAAGCGCTAAAATTTTCTTTAAATTTCTTAAAGCACTCAAAATAACTTCCACTTCCTCGGATTGTCAAAAGGCGATCCGAGGCTGTTTTAATAAAAAATACTCTCTAGGTGTCTAAGTTTTAGAATATTTTTCCCACCTTCATCAAATAAAATAGTTACTGCATCAAAGCGATAAGATTGATCCCAATAATCATTTTCTTTAATATAGCTTTGCGCAATTTTTTGAAGTTTATATAATTTATCTCTAGTGATATTTTCTTCCGGCAAAATTATTTCCAAACCCTTGGAAATTCTGCTTTTTACCTCCACAAATACAATTTGCTGTCCCTCCCTGGCTATTATATCAATTTCTCCCAATCTTTTGCCTTTTTTATTTTGATAATTAAATTCAATAATTTTAAATCCTTTTTTCTCAAGATACTTTCCGGCCTCCTTTTCTCCCAAGCTTCCAATATTTTTGTCTTTATTTTTATTCCAAAACATATATTTAAAATTTCAAAATTCCAATTTCAAATGTCAAATAAATTGAAAATGTTTGAATAATTAAACTATAAGAAAGATTATTCGATAATTTATTATTTTTAATTTTAAATTTATTTGGATTTAGAAATTTAAACCTTTATTTGACATTGGGAATTGGGAATTTGACATTCATATCTTATTTCTCCAAATCTCTCAATTCACCAATCAATTCTTTTTCTCGTCGGCTTAATTTTTTGGGCACTACCACTCTGATTTTTACCAAATGATGACCCCTGCCACCGCCGCGCAAAAATGGAACTCCCATATTACGAATTCTAAACACTTCCCCATTTTGAGTACCTGCAGGAATTTTCATAGAAACTTTTCCCTCAATAGTTTCTATTTCAATCTTATCCCCTAAAGCTGCTTGAGCAAATGAAATTTCCTCTTCTGAAATTATATTATTCTCCTCATCTCTGGCAAATTTATCATGTTTTCTGATATGAACATTTATAAATAAATCTCCATTGGGAGCGCCGTGCTTCCCCGCCTCTCCCTCTCCTCTCACGGAAATAGTTTGACCGCTGCTTATTCCGGCGGGAATATCCACTACTATATTCTTTTCTTCCTTATGAATTCCCTCCCCTTGGCATCTTTTACATTTTTCAGTATAAACCCTACCTCGCCCTTTACACCTATCGCATACTGACTCTTGAGCAATTGTTCCCAAAATAGTTCTAATAGATTTTCTTATTTTTCCTGAACCATTGCAGTCCTTGCATGTTTCTTCTTTTGCTCCTGGGGCGCCACCGCTTCCATCGCAAACCTCACATTTTACATTTTTATAAAGTTTAATATTTCTCTTTACTCCTTCAACCATTTCTTTGAAAGTTATTTCTATATCAGCCTGAATATCTCGCCCTGCTTCCTGATGAAATCCAGCAGATCTATTTCCAAAAATATCAGAAAAAACATCTTCCCATCCGCTGGCACCAGAAAATCCCCCAAATCCCCCCTGCCCAAAACCGCCAAATCCAGAAAAACCCCCGGATCCGCCTGCACCTTCAAAGGTTTGACCAAACTGATCATATTGGCCTCTTTTTGTTTTATCAGACAAGACCTGATAGGCCTCGTTAATTTCCTTAAATTTCTCCTCATCTCCGCCTTCTTTATCAGGATGATATTTATGAGCTAGTTTTCGATAAGCTTTTTTTATTTCCTCTTCTGAGGCTCCTTTTTCTACTCCTAATATTTTATAATAATCAGCCATAAGACAAAAATTTAATATTCTTAATTTCTTTAATAACTTAACATAAAATAAAAAAATTAGCAATCATTGTAGGCGAGTGCTAAATTAAAATTTATAATTTTACAGGAATAATTAGCTATCTCCTTTGCTAATCAGGGGGACAAAAGTAAAGCCGGAATACTTTTCTTCATAAAAATCATTTTCCCCTCTTCTTTCAACATAATTAAGATAATTATTAATAGGAATTACCATTTTACCACCAATTTTCAACTGATCTTTTAATTCCTGGGGTATTTCACTAGCAGAAGCTGAAACTAATATTCTATCATAAGGAGCCCTGGGCGCATAACCTTTACTCCCATCGATATTATAAATTTCCGCCACTTCTTTTTTTATTTCTCTTATTTTACGAATATTCTTTCTTCCAAATTCGCACAATTCTTTAATTCTCTCTAAAGATATAACCTTCCCCTTCTCTCCCACAATATAAGCCAGCAAGGCAGTGGTCCAGCCTGAACCGCTACCAATATCCAATATTTTTTGATCTTTCAAGGGATCCAATAATTCAAGCATTATCGCCACTGTTGTTGGCTGAGAAATTGTCTGACCATATCCTATCGGCAAAGGAATATCAGCATTAGCGCTTTGCTCTAATTCAGGAAGAACAAAATTAACTCTATCAACGTTAGCAAAAGATTCAATGATAAAATGGTTTCTCAAATAACCATCTTTCATTAATTTATTAGTCAATATGTTCATAAAAATACTAAAAAATAATATAATTACATGCCAATTACTTGAACTGTAACATCTCTTTTTCTTCCACCATCAAATTCTATCACAAAAATATTCTGCCTACTACCAAGCATCATTTTTCCTTTTGTAACAGGGATAGTCTGACTAGTTCCTAACAATATTGATTTGGCGTGAGAATGCCCATTACTTCGTCCATCAGATCTTACAGCATTATTTCTTAGCTCAAATAAATCATGTGAATAATGGTCTTCCACAGGCACCAATCTATATAAAACTCGCATAAAATCCTGCAGTAGCATTGATTCATTGTGATTAATAGCTAATCCCATAGTGGTATGAGAGCAAAAGAGAGTTACCTGCCCCTCCCGTATTCCAGAGCTATCTATAACTTCTTGAACTTTATCTGTAACGTCCATAAATTCTATTTGAGTTTTACTTTCCAAATTTATCTTTGTATTATGTATCTTCATATTTTTATTTATCCCGTTAAATTGCGGTAATCCGCACTATTTAACTGGGATTGCCCCATTAAATAAATAGACTTTTTAACGATATGAACCCATTAAATTCATTCTATTTAATTAGTTATTAATTATTATTTAAATTCTCTCTTAAAGCTCTAGCGGCTTCTTCTGGCTGAATCATAGAAATTTCAATTCCAGTTTCCAATTCAAATCCTGCCCAGGTGGAAGTATGAGGTAAAATTTCAATATGCCAATGATATCTTCTGTAATCTTTTCCATCGCAGGGAGAAGTATGGATGTAAAAATTATAAGGAGTATTGTTAATTGTTTTTTTAATAGCGCCTAAGGAGTTTTTCAAAACTTCAGCTAGTTTTATCTTTTCTTCATCCGTAATTCTTTCAAAATAAGAATTATGTTTTTTTGGCATTATCCAAATTTCAAAAGCGCTCCTACTGGCAAAGGGACAAAAGGCTATGAAAGTTTCATTTTCAAAAACAATTCTTTTTTTAGCCATACCCTCATATTCTGCCATTTCACAATAAACACATTTTCTTAAACTTTTATAATATAACTCTGCGCCATCCAATTCTTGTTTTATATATGGAGATATAACTGGAATAGCAATTAATTGAGAATGGGGATGCGCAATTGATGCACCAGCTTCTTTTCCAAAATTATGAAATATTGTGATATAGTTAACACTCTTTTTTTTCATTAATTCCAAATATCTATCTTGAAAAGCATCTATAATTTCTGCTACTTCAATAATTTCTAAATCTGGAATATGTTTAAAGTGATCTCTACTTACAATAACTTCGTGATAACCGGTTCCAGTCATAGCGAAATATGGCCCCTCCTCAAGTGATCGCGGAACTTTTCCTCGAGAAAAAGCGGGATATTTATTGGGAAAAACTTTTAAAGTCCAATCACCATCGCTTTTGGAATAAATCAAAACATCCTTCTCTTGCCCACTTTCTTTTGGATCGCAAAAAAGACAGCCATCACTATCTAAATGATCAGCCAATTTTTGAGTGCTATATTCGGCCCTTGAAAAATCCTCGGGTCTTTTGGCGCGACCAGTAGCTATCACAACCCAATCTCCAGTCACGATATCCTGTCGCAATTCCGAATCAATTATTTGCTTTTTTTCTGCAGGCGCCTCCTCGAATTCTTTTTTTATTTTTTCTCCCTCCTGAGAGATGTTTATTTGCATTTTTATTTTTGTTTGCCCCGCCCGCCTAGGCTTGGCGCCTAGTCGAGACTGGTTAAGTTGCGGTAATCCGCACTATTTAACTGGGGTTACCTCATTATTAAAACTAGATCAATCTGTAATTATTTAATTTAATTTATTCCTACTTAAATATGCGATTCAAATATAATCCTAGCTTTATTTTTTACAACTAAGCCTTCTTCATCTCCTCCACTTTTTTATCCAATTGGTACACCCCTTTTATCATATTCCATTTTACACTAAACAAGTCTTTAAAAGTACTGATATATCCACTTATACCAACAGTGCTATCGCCGCTGTCAATCCATTCAACAGGAACTTCTGTTATTTTATAGCCCAGCTTCTTGCCAATCATAAGTAACTCAAAATCAAGACCCCATCTATTTACGGTGGTGCGAGGAAGGATGTCTTGAGTAGCTTCTTTTGTAAAAGCTTTAAATCCACATTGCGTATCTTTCATTCCCCAAAGTCCTCCTACCATTTGAATTAAAAGGTTGCCTCCATTACCAAGCCATTCTTTCCAAAACGGTTGATGAACCTTAACCTCAGACTCTGCCATATCCCTGGAACCAATTACAATATCAAAATTTTCATCTTTAAACTTTGGTAAAAATCTATCAAACATTTTTATCGGAGTCGCTCCATCCATATCGGTAAAAATTACTATGTCTCCATCTGCTTGAACCATCCCCTCTCTAAGAGTAAAACCTTTTCCCATATTTTCCTTTCTATCTAAAATCCGAATATTTTCTAATTTACTAGCATGCTCTTTTACTAATTGAGCAGTATTATCCTTGGGACCATCAAGAGCAATTAATATTTCATAATTAAGATTTTTATTTTTAAAATATTCACCTATTGATTCAAGATGTTCTTTCATTTTATCCTTTCTCATTTCTTCATTATAAGTTGGTATCACTACTGATACATAGGGGTTTTTATTTTCCATTTATTTTTTTTAAAAATTAAAACTAAAAATTATATTATAATCTAACTTAAATAAATTATACTATAAAGTCGTATAGCATACAACATGAAATATTTTAACACATTAAAATATTAGAATATTAGAATAAAAAAGATTAGCAGGATGCTCAAATTCACACATTCCCAAATTCGTATATTCGTAAAAATTCGTAATTAGTAAAAAAATTATAATTTATTTTTTCTCAGAAACGCTTCAATAAATTCATCAATTTCACCATTTAAAACTGCTTCCGGATTAGTGCTTTCCAAATCTGTACGATGATCTTTGACTAACTTATATGGATGTATCACATAGGAGCGAATCTGACTTCCCCACTCGGCACTCTGATGTCCTCCTTTTAATTTTCTTTTCGCCAGCTCCTGTTCCTCTAAAAATTTCTTATGCAATTTAGCAGACAATAATTTCATAGCTCTCTCTTTATTTTGAAGCTGAGATCTTTCTGTTTGACAGGCCGCTACAGTATTAGTAGGTATGTGCGTTATTCTTACTGCACTATCCGTAGTGTTGACGCTTTGACCTCCGGCTCCCGAAGATCTAAAAGTGTCAATTTTCAAATCTTCACTTTTTATTTTAACTTCCTCTATATTCTCTATAACTGGCAAAACCTCAACTAAAGCAAATGAGGTTTGTCTCAAATTATCGGAATTAAAGGGAGACAATCTTACTAATCGATGAGTACCAGCTTCACTCTTAAGCAGTCCATAAGAATATAGTCCATTTATCTCAAAAGTTACACTTTTTATTCCCGCCTCCCCACCGCGAGATTCATCCAAAATTTTAGTATTAAAATTTTTTAATTGAGCATAACGAAGATACATTCGCAAAAGCATCTCTGACCAATCTTGCGCATCCACTCCTCCCGCTCCAGCATGTATCGAAATAATAGCACTATTTTTATCGTATTTATCTCCTAAAAATGTCTTCATCTCCAACTCCTTGAAATCTTTTTCTAAGCCAGATATCTGATCTTCTAACTCTTTTTTTTCTTTATCATTATTAACAAAATCAATCATCTCCAAGAAATAATCTATCTTATTAGTATTGTCTTCTATTTTCCCAATACTCCTTTTTAACTCTTCCAATTCTTGCATAATCACCCCAGCTTTCTCGTGATCATCCCAAAAACCCTCACGATTAATTTCAATTTCGAGTTCCTTTATCCTGCTTTTTTTATTTTCCAGGTCAAAGACATTCCCGCAAGGACGGGATGCTACTTTTCATTTCTTCCAATTTCTTTTTTAATTCAAGCATTTTTTAAAAAAAATACAAATTTAAAATATGATGCAAAAAATAATTGCTATATTGTTAATTGATAAATTGTTGTATTGTTTTATTGTTTTAATGTTAATTTGTTTTTATGCTTTAATGCTTTATGCGCCCATCGCTTTTCGCAACTCTTCCTGGGCTGCTTTCATGGTGGTCTTAAAATTTTCTATTGCCAACTTAACAGACTCTTTTCTAACTTCTCTTAAGGTCTGAATGGATTCCTGTACTTTTTTAACCTCAGACACCTTTGCTTTATAATTTTCCCTAGCTGTCTTTATATCATTTTTCAATTGAGTCATGACTGATTTTAGTTCCTCACCACTAGCACCGTTTTCGCAAGAACTTTTTGCCTTATCGATTGCTGTTTCAACACTGCTTCTAAATTCATTGCGAAACGTTTCCACAGAAGTTTCTCTCGTAGCAATTGCCCTATCTATTCCTGCATTCATTGTTTTCTTAGCACTATCAATCGCCTCTCTTCTTGTCTTAATCGCTGTTTCAACAGCGGTCTTGAATTTTTCCACAGCGGCTTTTTTAGCGGAATCTTCTCCAGCCTTCGCTTTCAATTTATCATAAAAAACATCCCTATTTTGATCTCTTACCTCTCTTCGCTCTGATAAATCAGCATCTCTCTTTGCTCTATTTTCCTCCATTTCCTTAGTTCGAATTTGAACTCTTTCCTTTAATTTATCCTCTCCATTCTTTTTTCCGATTTTTTTTTCCAAGCGAGTCAGTACATCATCAATTCTTGAGCAAACTTTCTCATTTCTTCTTTCTTCAACGGCTGACTTTCTTTCTTCAATATCAGTTTTCTTATCTAGACTTATGGCCTGCGCTCCAATTGCCACAAAGGTCAGAACGGTAATCATCATCGTCAAGCCTAATAATTTCATTTTATTTTTCATCGTTTTATAATTAAATAATTTAAAAATCACAAAATATTTCATTAGTAAACCTCATTTTCAATTGAATCCAATTCTCCCTCATCATCAAATTGAGAATCATCCACGATACCATCGGACAAATCATCTGCATCTTCTTCAAAGTCAACGTCTACCTCGGTTAAGTCAATTTCTTCCCGTTCTCGATTATTAGAATCGTTCATTGAGGTGCTAGTTTTTATCGATTCCTGATCAGATTTATAATTAACCTCGATAGATGAGTTATCGTCTGTGACATTTTTGGACATAACAAAAAATAGCACGCACAAGATAATTGCTACTACTATAAATATCCACAAATACATGTTTTTCTTCATATTTTTTTGCCCCGTTAAATTGCGGTAATCCGTACTATTTAACTGGGGTTATTCCCCATTAAATTAAATAGCAATAAATTTAACTGAGTTTTATTTTTATTATTTAGTTAAACCCCCTCAATTAAAATTATTTTTTATTTAACTGAGAGATTAATTTATTATTAACTTTCATATTATACCATAATTACTTATTTTCTTACAAGAAAAATAACAAGAAGCCTGGCTTTTGAAAATTTTAAGATTTAACTCGAGGAATAAGGATTAATTTCTTTGGATTATAATTCATGAAAATTACACCTGTTTGACTTTAACCTTTAATAGATATAGAATTTACTTGAGTTTTAAAGGACTAAAATACTATGATAAACCAAATTGAAAGCATAAAAAAAGAATATCTGGAATTGCAAGATAAATTAAATTCTCCGGAAATTTCAGCTAACCCATCCGAGATGGCCACCTTAGGCAAACGCCAAGCGGAATTAGAAAAAACGATGGAAATAGTTAATCGTTTAGAATCAATAGCAAAAGAATTGCTGGAAAACGGAGAAATTATTAATTCTCATGAAGATGAAGAAATGACCGCCATGGCCATCGAGGCTAATGTGGCACTTCATAAAGAAAGGGAGGAATTAGAAAAAAAATTAGAATATAACCTTTTGCCCAAAGATCCCAATGACTCAAAAGATGTTATCATTGAAATCAGAGGCGGTGCTGGCGGAGACGAGGCTAGCCTTTTTGCTGCGACTCTCTTTAAGATGTATTCTCGTTATGCAGAGAGCAATAATTGGAAAGTATCTATCATGAATTCTAGCACTACTGAAATGGGTGGCTACAAAGAAATTATATTTAATTTATCTTCTCTTGATAATGAAAATCCTGTTTTTCGAAAAATGAAATATGAATCAGGCGTGCACCGTGTACAAAGAATTCCCGAAACTGAAAAATCCGGTCGCATCCACACCTCCACCGTTACAGTGGCAGTTTTACCTGAAATTGAAGAAGTTGATTTTAAAATTGATGCCAAAGATCTGCGCATTGATACATTTGCATCATCTGGTCCAGGCGGTCAAAGCGTTAACACTACTATGAGTGCTGTAAGAATTACCCATCTCCCAACCGGAGTGGTAGCCTCTTGCCAAGACGAAAAATCCCAGCACAAAAACAAAGATAAAGCTATGAAGGTTTTACGCTCCCGTTTGATGCAAATTCAAAAGGATGAAGAAGATAAAAAATTAGGCGACGCCCGTCTTAGTCAAATTGGAACAGGAGATAGAAGTGAAAAAATCAGAACATACAATTTTCCTCAAGACCGCATCACCGACCACCGAATCAAGGTGTCTTGGAGCAATATGGAAAATATTCTCTTGGGAAATCTAAATGGAATTATTGAAGTTTTACAGGAAGAAGATGTTAAAAAGAAACTGGAAGTTGGGTCACATTAATATTTAAAAAATATCGACAACATAGCCATAGAAAGACTAAGTCCCTAATTAAAGGCTTAGTTTTTTCCTCTAAAAGAAAGTTTAAAAAAAATTATATCATATATCTTTCATGACAATTGAAAATATTAAAAAAAAATATTTCAAAAAACTAGATTCCATGGATCTAGATCTTTTGATCGCGCATGTGATAAAAAAAGAAAGGGAGTTTATTTTAGCGCATCCGGAATATATATTAAACAAGAATCAAGAATTAAGAATTAAGAATTATGTCCAGCGCAGGCTTAAAAATGAGCCTGTGGCTTATATTTTAGGAGAAAAGGAGTTCTATGGCTTAAATTTTAAAGTTAACCGCCACACCCTCATTCCACGCCCCGAGACGGAACTGATGGTGGAATTAGCGATGCAAAAAGTCATCAGTCATCAGTCATCAGTCATCAATGTTGTTGATATTGGTACTGGAAGTGGGAATATTGTCGTTTCACTAGCCCATAGCATGGAGCAGGAAAAATTTCCAATTTCCAATCTCCAATCTCCAAATAAATCCCAAAAACAAAATTTAAAACAAAAAAACAAAGAAAATGAATTATTATCTGTGAACTGTGGACTAGAAACCGTGAACTATTTTGCTATTGATATCTCCAAGGAAGCTTTAAAAATCGCGAAGCAAAATGCCAAGCTTAACAAGGTAAGTAAAAACATAAAATTCCTTCGCGGCAATCTCCTGGATCCATTTTTAAACAATCTCCAAGCTACAAGCTACAAACTACAAACTACCTCCCTACTAATTCTAGCCAACCTTCCCTATCTCTCCAAAGAAATTTATAACGCCTGCGCTCTGAATGTAAAAAAATACGAGCCCAAAACAGCTCTCTATTCCGCCAACCAAGGACTTTCTCACTACGAAAAACTTTTCTCTCAAATAAAAAATATACCAAAAGCTACAAACTACAAGCTACAAGCTACTGTCCTAATTGAGATAAGTCCCGAGCAAAAAAAACTTATTTTGCCAGTAATTAAAAAATACTTCCCTAAAGCCAAGATAGAATTCAAAAAAGATTTAGCTCAAAAATGGAGAGTTTGTAAAGTTAATATTCATTAAAACAAAAAACATTAAAACATAAAAACAATGTATCTAACTAAAACAATGCTTAAATACACAATATGCAATGTCCATTTAATAATTAAATAACTTAATAATAAATGAATATTTTAACATTAAATAAATATTGCATATTGATTATTGAGTATTAAAAAACACTCCTTTTAATCGGAGTGTTTTTTTATTGAAAACTATTTTAACTATAAATCAATCCACTAATGGATAATTAAGTTATTTAACTTCTGGAGCAACCTCAGGTGCTTCAATTGTCTGAGAGTTGCCTCCTTCATTATTAATTCCCAATTCTTGATCAAGTAGAGCCTTTAGTTCTTCTGCACTAACTGCTCCGTTTTTAAATTTATCATTAACAAATATTGCAGGTGTTCCGGAAATACCAAATTCAGTTGCTTCTTTTAGATCATTTTCTATCTTATCTTTATATTTCTCATCAGTCAAACATTGATTAAACTTAGAAACATCCATTCTTAATTGAGTAGCATAACTGGTAAACATTCTATTGTCTGTTTGCTTTGGATCGCCCCAAATTTTTTGATTAGCAAAAAGCTTATCACCGTATTCCATAAACTTTCCCTGCTCATTGGCACATTCAGCCGCCATAGCTGCTGCTTTTGCCCTAGGGTGAATTGATTCCAAGGGAAGATTTTTAAATACAAATTGAACTTTATCACCGTATTCCTTCACTACTTCGCTTACGGTTTTTTGGAATAACTGACAATAAGGACATTGAAAATCTGAATATTCAACTAATTTGACCTTAGCATCATCTGGTCCAAATTTTATTGCATTTTCTCCAATAACCGGAGTTTGAAGATATTTACCTACAGGCAGACCAGCTTTGGCTGAATCCATAAAATATTTACCATTTTTTTCAACAAAAATTGCTTGAGCCTGTCCGAAAAGCTCAGTATCTTCAACTTCTTTTCCAAAAACAAAAGCTGGCAATGATTTTATTCCAAACTCCTCAATCATTTTCTTTCCCTCTTCTGAGGAATAATCAACTTTATTGGAAAGCATAGTTGGCATTACCTTTCTCAAGGAAAGCATAATTTCATCAACATTACACTCTTCACAATTGTCATCATTAATAACAGTTACATCAATCATTGGTTCCGGATAAGCTACCCAAGTTTTTCCATCTAACTGAAAAACATCTTTATTATTAAGAACTTTCTGTGAAATTCCCCCACCCTTAATCAGTTGAGAAAAATCAACAAACAAACTCCCCACAAAAAGACCTGTCAATAAAATAACAAGGGAAGTTAAATTCTTCACTTTTTTATTTTCCAAGATATTGTTGTCAACCTCCTCCATTGTTTCAGTTTTGTTTTCTTCACTCATAAAATTTTACTATCACGTAAGCGCCTCCAGGCACCCCATATAGCAACCTTATTTAATTAAAAAATTTTAAATTAATTATTCTACTCCCTCCTGAGGAGCACTCTCTTCAACTTTTAAATCTTCCTGCGATTCTTGTTGCTTCTTGCTCTCTTCTATCATTTTTTTCTCTATTTCATTCAAATCATATCCCTGACTTCCGCCCGTAACCCTATAATCACTAAAACCTATGCTAACCTTTTTTAGTGATTCAGCCTTTATCATTATCCCCAAAAGTAAGCCGATAATAAATATCAAAATAATTTCGGTGTGGTATTTTTTTCCTTTTTTTACGTTGGCATTGCCGGGCTCATCAACTATTTGAGCATCTTGAATATTACTTCTTTCTTGATCTTCCATAAATTTTTATATTAAGATTTATTCACTCGTTATATAAAGTACATTAAGTATAACAACTACATTAAATACCGCAATATTGACAATGTTTTTAGTTTATTGCATGAAAAAACAGTCTATTTTCGAACATTTGACTATGCTATTTTTTTGACGCTATTGACAAAAAGGTTTTAATATGCAAATATTCATTCATACTCAGATCGGAACTGTAAGATAATAAAATCAAAGTCGAGTTTATCAAACAGTCCATTTAGATTTGAAATTAATAAACAAATTATCTTACAAAACGATGAACAAAGGAAAAATTGCCCGTCTTGTTACCGATAAAGGATTTGGATTTATAGCCCAAGAAGGTGAAGAAAAAGATCTTTTCTTCCATGTTTCTGGCCTACAAGGTGTAGAATTCAATGATCTTAAAGAGGGAGACGCAGTTATGTTTGAAGTTAAAGAGGGACCAAAAGGTCTTAATGCTGTAAATGTATCTTTAGCATAATAACAAGCGAACAAAAAACATCTTGATTTATCAGGATGTTTTTTTGTTTGCTGTTTTTTTATAAAGACAACTTGCTGCAAATAACCTAAACACAAATTATTTAAAAAACAACAGACTATTTCATATTGCTAATAATTTCTAAAAATTTATTAGCTGACTTAGTCCAAGAAAACTTTTGAACCTGCTTAATTCTTCCAATTGAAAAACTTTCAGAAAAATCCTTGTCTAACAAAGATTCCCTCAAAGCCAAGGCGAGCTCATCGGGCCGAGTAGCATCTATAATTATTCCACCCTCTCCGATTATTTCTACCAAAGAAGAATTATTAGAAGCTATCACTGGAATGCCACATTTCATAGCTTCCAAAGGCGGAATACCAAATCCTTCAAAAAAAGAAGGATACACAAAAATTGAAGATAAATTATAAACATAAACCTTGTCCTCATTTTCTATAAATTTAATCCACAAAATATCATCGCTATATCTTGAATTCATTATATTTTCCTTAATTTCCTTTGATTTCCACCCTTCTGAGCCAGCAATAATCAACTTATATCTATCCAATTCGTTATTTTTTTCCTCTCTTAAAATCTCATAAGCTTTCACAATTCCGATAATATTCTTTCTCGGCTCAAAAGTTCCCAAAAAAAGAATGAATTTAAAGGGAAGCTTATATTTCTCCTTTACCTCTAGTAACCTTGGATTGTTTCTATCGATCCTTCCCAATTCATCCGAAATCCCATTATAAATAACTTCTATTTTATTGGGATCAATTTTGTAAAAAGACAACAAATCTTCTTTTGTTGACCGGGAAACGGCTAAAATTTTAGATGCCTGGGCAATTAATTTTTTAGGATTGATAAAAACATGCCACAATCTTCTCTTGGATGAAAAAGATTCGGGAAAATATTCAAAAGAAAGATCATGGATTGTTAAAATTAATTTAGCCTCATTGGAAAGTGCTATGAAATTCAAATTTGGCATAAAAAATAAATTCACCCCTCCCAGCAATTTGTCTATTTTGGGCCAATTAAAATACCACAAAAATAAATTTAATATTTTATTGGGAAAATAAAATCTTTTTACAGTTACATTTTTGTATTTCTTAATCCAACTTAAGTCTATTTTTGATTTTTTCCAAGAATTCAAAAAAAGGATATAATTATTAGTTGTATCCCCCTTGAAAATTTTATCTAAAAAATTTATACTGTATTCTTCTACCCCAGTCCTCCTGCCCTCGGATAGACACCTAATATCCACACCTATTTTCATATACGATAATAATTATTTTTACGGCTATAAATTATATCATATTTAAACTATTTCAGATAGTGTCTTATTAAGACCGCCCAACTTCCCAAAAAGATACCCAAGGCCAAGAGTATTCCCATCAGCTTATCTAAATCCAATTTATAGTTGTCCACCATTGGAGAGCTAACTAAAACCTTGAACCATTGAGGGTTTTTTTGCTCTTCATTTAATTGGGATATATTATCATTTAATATATTATCTATTGCTTGAGTTATTTTAACAGCTTGATTTTTTTCGTCAATTATAAATGAGACTCTGACCATCTGCGAAGACAGTCTTTCGGCTTTTAACTTTTCAAATGAAATTCCATCAACCTCTGTTAGAATTTCATTTTGTATAACTTTAGATCCCAACCAACGCACCAATGTATCAGCAAATCGTTCATCTGCCTGAAGCCTGTAAAATTCATCATATCTGTAATCTGTAGTATCTTTTTGATAATTTGTGCGAGTAACATTTAAATTCAGTTCTGCCTTATATTTATCTTCCACAATAAAATAAAAAGAAATCCCAATCGCAAGAGTTAAAATAAGCGTTCCTAAAAACAATTTGTAGTTGCTCTTAAATATTTTTAAATATTCTTTTAATTCCATACTATTTTAGAAATAATTTTAAATTTTAAATTTTGAATCAATATCAAATGACTTAATGACCGAATAAATTTCAAAAAATATTACCGTGAAAATTCCTACATATCTACAATTATGGATTCTAAATTAGAAATTCTCATTCTTAATTCTTAATTCATAATTCTTAATTCACCTACTTATCCTTTGGCGTCACCCAAAATTCAGTAAAATATTTTTTAATTAAAATTCTTGTTTGCGAATCTATGGCTGGCATTGCACCCAAGGTGGGGGCAATTATGGGAATCAGCAACCATTGAAAAAACATATTGAGGTATTTCCAGCGAGAATATTTAGCCGGTCTCTCTGGCATCAAAATAAAGCTTAGAGACATAGATATTACCAGCCCCAACATTGCCAAACTCATCAATCCTCGAGTTATAAATGGCAGATTATGCGCCAAGACGCTTTCATTAAATTCGCTTCCTCCAAAAATAAGAGGCATCCACCCCAAAAAAGCGAGAATAAAAGGCGCCGTAGCCCAGGAATGATGACCCTCGAGCATTTCAAAAACAATATGCAGCTTTTTAGATAACTTAATTTTTTTGTTTTTCCAGATAGAGCGCATGATGATCGGAAAATTTTCAATTCCGTAAGCCCAGCGACGTTTTTGGAAATATTGATTTTTGATGGTTTGCCAATAAGTTTTGGCTAACACTGCATCCAAAGAAATCGGCAAATAAATAGGAGTCACTTGATAATCACCATTATAATAAGAAAAACACTTCCAGTAAATTATTGAATCTTCGCTGATCATATTAACCGGCCAAAAATCAACATTAACCAAAGTTGCAAAAGGCTCGCTATGCGATGAAAAAGTCACCATTTCTTTTCTGGTGCTTTGAAACATATGCCAAAAAGAAGAGCTAGTCACAATCACTCGCACAAAGGCGTTGGTATCCCATAAATTGTTATGATACATCGGTATCGGCTGATATGATCTTTGGAGTCTTTTGGGGTCAATTATGTAGTTATAAGTAAGCGCCGCAAAATACTCACTGTGGCATACACTATCGCAATCAAAATTAGAAAAGATAACTTTTTCCAAATCCACATTTCTTTCCTCCAGATACTTCTTGAGTTCTCTGGCCGCAAACGTGGCATTAGAAGCCTTACACTTCATCTCCCCATCAGCCACGATATGGGTAGTAACCAAGAAATCACGAAACACACCCTTAAATTTATTTTTCAAATAATTAACTTTTTCCAATCGTGATGCCTCATTTTCACGCTCCTCTGTGGCCAGCAATATTATTATCTGCTTATTGGGAAAGTTGCTATTTTCTATAGCTCTCATGGTCGGCTCAATAACTGATGCCGGTTCCCCAGCTGTTGGCAACATAACCACATGGATAATTTTTCTCCAATCAAGTATTTCAGACTCTTTTCCTTTTAGTTTAGACACCTCTTTACATTCTAATTTCAGTGATTGTATCTCTTTTTTTATTTTTCTTTTCTCAGAAAAAGTCACATCCTCCGACAAAGTCTTTTTTAAATCTCCTATTCTATCTGATAATATTTTTAAATAATTCTCTGGATTACCGATGTTTTGACACCTTCTCCACCAATCAGTTCTTTTGCCCCTAACTAACTTACGATAAGCCGAAACTGAATAAGTTGAGATAAAAATTGTTCTATGTATCCAATAGATATCAAACATTATGATGAAAACAGATATCCATACGGGTAGGAGAAAGGAAAGGATGGGCATTCCAATTAAAGTCGACCAAGTTAAAATACCAGGTATCACTTCAAGGATCCTTTGTGTTTTTTTATCTTTTTCTTCTTTAGGATATGGACTGGGAAAATTAAACATATTTTAAATTTATTAGAAATAATTTACTAAAATCACTGAACCGCTTGCCACGCTTATTCCCAACTGAACAATAAATGTTGTTAAGGATAGAATATGTGAAAGCATTCTTTCTTTTTTTGAAAAAAAATAAATTGCCAGACACAAATTAATTAAAGCGAAAAATAATCCTATAGCAGGAATAAGAAAAACTTGGTTACTTTCACCCATTAAGTCCACCCCCAAATAAACGTTATAGTGCAATATTATAAGATTATTTAATTTTTCAATAAAATAAAATAGAAAAGAAAAATTTAAAATATTAATAATTATTGAAAATATAAATAAAGTCAACAAAAGCTTATTTTTAAAAAATTCCTTAATTTCCTGCATCTTATTTGGGATTATTTTTTCAAGATAGAAACCATCTGCTTTATTTTAGGCAATTTGCTAAAATAAATTTCATGCGGTTCCTTGAAAATGTTGATTAAAAATCTATCCAGCATATTTAATCGATAAGTCAATTCTTCTGCCGTTAAAAGCATGTACCGAATCTCCTTGCCAACTTCGGCCTCTAGATGATTAATAAGAGTTTTTAGTTTAGTCCTACTTGCATTATCAATAACCAAAAGAAGATCCAATTTCCCTTTAGCATAATTCATAAAAACGCCAGTTGTGACAACTAATTTTACATCTCCAACCTTTTTGACGTTACTCAGACTGCTACATTGGGGAAAAATATCAGACTTAATAACCAATCTTTCAATTTCTTGATAAAAAGGAAAGGATATATTTGTTTGATAATATTTTTTACCTTTTTTATTTTTTTCCTTTACGAATCCGGCTTTCTTAAAGGCACTTAGCTCCTTTCGGGTTTCCGATGAGTTAATAATATTCCTACTCACAATATCAGAAAAAGAGTATTCGTGACTATTATTCAAAATAAAAAAACGCATCATTCTGGCCCTCGATTTTGAACCAAACAATATTTCTAAAACTTGCACTGAAGACATATTTTATAGAATTAACCAATTAAAACTTAAAACCTCCTCCAAGCTATAGTTTAATACCAAAGGGATAAAAAGTAAATATTTGGTAAAAATCACAGTTTAAAGGAAGCAAACATCAATTAAACCTTATTTTAAAAAACCTCCAATAAAAAACATTATTAAAAAAATAATGATGCTTAAACTAAACTATACTTTTCAATTCACAATTGAGGCAAAAATGTCTAATTTTTATTTATTTTATTCTGATGAAAAATCAAAAAATCATTTAAAGCTTCTTTTTGCTCGGGCACAATATTTAATCTATCTATTTCTCCCTTACTCAAATCAATCCATTCTGCTATTAATGATTTATTTGAAATATTTATATCTCCCTCCACAGTTCCGTAAAAATAGGATGTTTTTTTTATAAAATTATCAGATATGTTATAAAAATAAATATTAAAATATGAACACTCCCCCAATTCGCACTCTAAGCATTTCTTTACCTCTCTACTAATAACTTCTCTTGAATCATCATTATCATCCAAATTTCCAGAAGGAATCATCCATTCTTCTTCAATCACATCTTCTTTGACAATATTGTTATTGGGAGACAATTTTATTTTATCATCTTTGAGCTCTTCCGTCTTTTTTTCTTCACATCTTTTAATAAGAAGAATTTTATTCTCCTTGTTAACTATAATAAAACAAACGGTGCTAACTAGTTTGATCATAATTTCAATAAAATATTTTTGAAAATTAATTTAAACGGTCAGTATTTCCTGCTCCTTTTTTTCTCTCATTTCGTCTATTTTTTTATTGTATTCATTAATCACCTCTTGCAATCTCTCCTTACCTCTAAACTTATCATCTTCCGCAATTTCTCCATTTTTTTCTAATTCCTGTATTTCGCGCCAAATATCTTCTCTAATATTTCTCACCGATATTCTTGCTTCCTCCGCTTTTTTATTAAGTATTTTTACTAACTCCATTCGCCTCTCCTCATTTAGGGCAGGTATACTGATTCTTATGACTTCGCCATCGTTATTGGGCGTTAAATTCAAATCTGAAATTTTAATAGCTGTCTCAATACTACTCAAAGTGTCTCTTCCCCAAGGTTGGATAAGCAAAGTCCTTGGCTCAGGAACATTTATGTTAGCTATTTGCTTTAAGGGAGTTTTTGTTCCATAATAATCCACTAATAAATCTTCAACCAGGGAGGGATTGGCCCTTCCAGTTCTTATTTTAGACATTTCAAATTTGAAATGTTCCATAGCTCCATCCAAATCTTTTTTCTTATCCTCTATTATTTTTTTATACATATATTTTTTATTTAAAACTTCTTAATCCTGAATAAATAATATTTACATCATTATAATCAAAAACAATTTTAGATATCAGTTTTCCGGTATTTAACTGATAAGTTGACCAATTCTTTCCGCCATCAACAGATTTATAAATTGCCTGAGCTGCGCTATAAAGTATTTCTTGCGAATTTTTGGGATTCACAGATACTGATCTGATAGGAAATCCTTTGGATGTGTCCAATACACCTATTTCTTCTAAATTTTCACCACCGTTATGACTTCTAAAGATACCATTGTCTGTTCCTATATAGAGCCCTCCATCATTTTCACCCACTCCCATAGAATAAATCTTTCCCATTTTAATTTTTTCATCCAATATTTTTCCCTCTATTACTTTAAAATTTCCACCATTACTATCGGAAGACAATATTTGCTTTTCATAAACCAAAAAATAAATATTATTATCCACCCCTCCTCCAAAAATAATTTTTGCAACTGGTCCGTTAGCTTTAAAAATACTTCTCCAACTTTTTCCCCCATCAACAGTTCTCAAAATAGCACCTGCGGAAGTTCCTATATATAAAACGTTGGGATTTTTCTTATCCATAGTCAAAGAAATAATAACTGTGCCATCTGCCGGTTCAGTGTAAATCTCCTCCCATTCTTCTCCATAATTATCAGTTCTATAAATTTTTCCGCGCTCCTTATAAACGCCTGAGGCAAATATATTATTTGGGCTAAAATAATTTACAGCTATACCATAGACATTATTGGCTGGAAATTTTAATTTTTCCCAATTATCTGATCCATTTTTCGAAACAACTACTCCTTTATCCTTTGTTCCTAAGTAAATACGACTACTATCCACAGGGTCAATAACCAAATCCAGCACATCAACCTTTGATATATTTTGCTTATCGTTAACTTTATTTTTTAATTCCCAGCTTATACCCCCATCAGATGATTTTAGCGTTCCTCCCGTTTCCCCTGATGAACCCCCTCCTGTCAAAGAACATCCAGAGAAAAATATTACAAAAAATAATACAACCCAAAACTTTAAGTAGTTTTTCATACTGCAAAAATTAAAAAATATTATTCCAATTATTTAATTTGATTATATTACAATCATAAAAAAAATTCAATGAATTTAAAAATATACAAAATTTTCCCAAGGCTCAACCTTAAATGCCCCCAAGGTTGAGCCTTGAGAAAATCCAAAAACGAATCCCGTATTAATTTCTGAAATTCTGTCTACCAACCGCTTCAATTTTAATCTATAAACAAAAAACACTAACCCTTATTTGATTAGTGTATATGTGCGCCGTGGGGGATTCCTATCTACCGGCAGGCAGGCGAGCCCTCGACCATCAGCTTAAAAGCCCTGAAAGCTATTCACTTTCAGCTCTCCCAACTGAGCTTCTCGATTTTAATCTTTATAAAAATAAAAAACACCAACCTTAAAAGATTAGTGAGTTTAATATGTGCGCCGTGGGGGATTCGAACCCTCGACCATCAGCTTAAAAGGCTGTTGCTCTACCAACTGAGCTAACGGCGCATATCTTTTAAAACAAATAAAACATATTCCCAAAAATTTAGGAATTATTTATTTGGTTATTTTCATTAACTACAGGCAAATGTACAATACTATAAAATTATAGCTTTTCTAAAATAAAAGTCAACCCCACGCACAGAGTCATATGTCATTCGTCATTAGTCATCAAAATAATTAACTACCCAACCGCTTACTTCATACTTTCCAATTTTGTCATCCCAAACTTTATCATAATCTATTCCTAAATTCTTAAATTCCTAAATTCTCACATTCTAATTCAAAAAGCTCTTGATTTCTTATTTTTCATGTGTTATCATTTTCAAGTAATGCTTTTTATTTACAAAAAAGAAGTCTATAGAGTGGCGGGTATAGTTCAATGGTAGAACACCAGTTTGTGGCACTGGTTATCAGGGTCCGATTCCCTGTACTCGCCCCTGTGTAGATTTCTAGATACTTATTTAAGCGCCCTTGTGGTGAAATGGATATCACACTTGGCTTCGGACCAAGCATTTCAGGTTCGAGTCCTGACGAGGGCACAAACTCAATACAACAATAAAGCTGCAAACCTTCATTTGGTTAATAACAAAAAAGCACCATCGTTGTGGTGTTTTTTGTTTACAAAATATTTCATGCTTTCTCAGGCAATGCAGAGAATTATATTAAAAAAATTAAATTTTAATAATACATAAAATATTTATTATATTTTATTTCTTTATATCAAAAATATCACGCACATTTTCAGAAATATCGCGATTATAAATCATTTCTCTCTCTTTTGATTTTTCCACAACCACATTAAAATCATTTAGCTTAAAATCAGTCTCCCCACTCTTTAAATTTTCCAGATAAGCACGCTTCCTATCCTCATCCCAAACTGAAGAATAAATATATTTATAAATCAAAACACTGCTAAAAATAGACATGATTAAAAAAAATAGCATAAACAACAATTCAGAATGGTTTAAAAAAAATTCAAAAGTAGATTCCTTAATTTTAGTAAAATTAAAGTTTTCCTTATTAAATTTTAATATCTTTTTATTTTGCTCCATCATTTTTTTCTAAAGAATAAAATATTACATCTAAATCAGAATTAAGTAAAAGTTTCTCCTTAATCTTATTTCCATCTTCTGAGCTCAGTGATTCATTACTAGAATTGAGAGCATTAATTCCTTCTGTAGAATTATTACTTTCAACACCAGATTCATCTTCTAGAACAATTTCTTTGGATAAAATTTTAAAAGAAGTTACACTGTTATAATATTTTATATTATTTAATTTATCTACAAACTTTATCAATCCGTTATAATCCCCAATTAAGTTTATTTTTATTGAAAAAAAGTTCTCAGATGGCAAAGATTTTAACAGTTCATTTTCTTCCTTATTCGCTTTATCTTTTTTTACTTCCAGTATTTTTTTATTTTCTTCATCAACTGATATTTTTATTCTATTGCCAGTTTTTTGTGCTATTAGCTCAAGTTCCTTGACTAAAAATACAATATTATCCTTATGAAATACCGTTCCCAAATTCTCTTTTTTACTATCCACTTCCTCAAAGTTACTTTTTAAAATATTTAATTTACTCAATTTATTTTCACTATTTTGAATCTCAAGCAACTTCATTTGAACCGAATCATAATCGCTTCTCAAAGAATTAAGAGATGGAAGGATGACAAAAAAAATAAAACAAACCCAGATTACAGCGAGAACTCCAATAATCAAGTATAATTTATTTTTCTTAAAAAAATTGTTATTTTTTTTCATAGCTATTTAAACATTTCATATTAACATCAAGAGTTAACTCAAATTCGATATTTTCTCTTAAAACTATATTATTCAGAGGAATATTTATATTTTCAAAACAACCATTTTTTTGAATATCATCTTTCATTTTTATTAAAACATCTCTATTTTTAGCCACTCCCTTTAAAACTACATTTAATCCGGTTCCATCTATGGAAGTTAGTGTCGCCTCCTGGGGCAATAATAATGAAAGCCTATTAAACACAGATACCCAATCAATATTAAATCTTTGAATTTTTTTTATAAACTCAACTCTAATACTAGCCTCCTTTAAACTTTCTTCATATTTTTTTATTTCGACATATTCGCCGCTTGAATCCTTTACGGCAAGTTGTTGATTGATGCTGCTTAACTGATATTTGGAAATAGCGTCAATCCCCTTAATTGCAACAAAAAAAAGAAGTGTGATAATAATTATCATAATTTCTTGCAAAATCACAAACTTCAGTATTTTATTATTTTTTATTTTCTTTTCCTTCGCTTTAGGCAAAAGATTTAATTTTACTTTCATATTGAAATAAATATATAAAAACTCTTTTACTTACCCCCTAGTGCCAAACCGATCGCCACAATATAATCAATTACATTATCTTTTTTTATCATAGGAACATCTTTAATACTGGAAAGCATACCTTCCCTAACATCTCCCTCCGTAGCCTCCATTCCCAAATTTTTTGATAAATATGGAATCAAACCCTTAGCCTTGGACATTTTTCCACAAATAATAACCCTATCAACAGAGGATGAATATTTTAAACCATCCAAATAAAAATCTATTGTTCTTTTTATCTCCTCAACCAACCCCTTTAAAATTGGATCAATGGCATCAAATAAGGCATCATCTTCAAAGAATAGGCCCACACCATCTTTTTCTTCTATCTCTTGAGCCTTCTGATCTGATATGTTAAATTTTTTTGCTATTGCTCCAATTATATTTTTTTCTGAAATGGGAACACTCGAAGCAAAACAAGGAATATTCTTTATGGCAAAAATGAAACTGGTTTTGTTTTTATCTATATTTACTATTAGAGATGTTTTTGGGGCACTCTGTTCACTTATAAGACTTCTCGCTATGGCAGTTGTTTCAGATTCAATTCCAATAACTTCCAAGCCAAATTCCTCTAAAATCTCCAGGTATTGATTAACTACTTTTTTAGCAGTTGCTAAAACCAACACCTTCATATCTCCATCATTATTGTTATTATCAAAAATATTGCCCACCAATTGCCAATCATAATAAACTTGATCAAGAGAAAGAGGGATATTGGCTTCAATCTCCCATTTTATAGCTTCACTAATCTCCTTTTCACTCATAGCCGGCATAGAAATCAATCTCAAAAAAGACTTCGACTCAGATAAAGCTAATCTGATTTTTTTTGTTTTTATTTTTTTAGGCTTAGTACTTTTTATTAATTTATCCAAAGCTTTAAAGAATTCATCTTTATTAATGATTTCTCCATCAGCTACAATTCCTTTGGGTATATTTATCGAGCCGTAATTTTTAATCTTTCTGTCTTCAATTCTAACAATTCTCAAAATATCGTCCTCAATACTTAAACCGGAAACATCATCTTTAAAATCAATAATTTTTTTATTTAAAAATCCCATTTTATTTTTGCTTTTTTATTTTAATTTTATTTTTGTTGCCTTCAGATAAAGTTTTTAATATCTATATTTCCTCCCAAGAATCAATAGCATAATCTGTTCCGGTTGGGAAATAAGGAGGAGGATAATACAACAAATTATTATCAAAAATAATATCCCTATTTACATATCCTTCCGAAAAGGTTCCATCGGAATAAGCCCAAGCAAAACCATACCTTTGCTTAGTTACAATTGCTCCATAAATTGTGATAGAGTCCTTATCATTATTATATTTCTCCCTACCCACTCTTCCGGTAGTAGCTAAAAGCACCCCATCTATTCTTAAATCATTTTCACTATCTTTTGTAACCTCCACATCATTTTGCGCTACTAATCCAATAATATCACTTCCGTCATAATTAGTATAGCGCAAATCTCTTTTTAGATAAATATTTTTATTAGCAGCCGCGCCAGTTAGATCAGCTGCCACTATAGTTACTCGCTTATTGCTTAAAGTTCCCTCTACCCAAACATCGTCTTCCACAAAAATAACACCATCATTCGGAATAGTATAAGTAACATAGGCTGACTGATTATTAACTTCATTATTAGACATGCTAGTAACTCTTGAAACTCGCATAGTTCCATTTGCTTGCAAGATTATATGTCTTCCGTGATTAGCGTTATTGAAATAAATTCCGTTGGTAGAAACAATTACACCATTTGAATTACCGCTACAATAACTTCCTACATTTGTACAACCAGACTCAGTTTTCATGTCAGCTATATCTGCTAAAATACTATTAAAATCCTTAGGAGGGACAGGAAAATTTCTCCCAGCCACAAATATATCCGTACGTGCCGGAACTGCAGTTGGAGGATAAGGATCAATCGGAGAAATATGTGTGTGCACCCCAAACTCTTTCGTGGAACCTCCATGATCAGGATCGTTATAAGTTGACATTGAGCTACTCACAATATTATGAGCCACCCCGTCAAATCTCACTCCTCCATTTGCATGAATCAAACCTATTATATCAGTTTCCTGACCAAACCTAATATCTGAATCGCACAAAACTACGTACTCACTCCAGGCCGGCTGTCTAAATCGAACCCTCACCGTTCTTTTTAAATTTTCATTTTTGTAAGTCCAACCTGTTACCTCGGCAATCACGATAGTTGAATTTGCCACTGGAGGAGTAACTGTAATACTGTAAGAACCTACCCCCTTAAAATCGTCTTCATAAGGAGTTCCCACCCCATAAGGTGTTCCGGAAGCCCAAAATTGTCTTATTTGTTTTTTTGTTAAACCCGCTATCTGATGAGCCAAATACCAACGATAAAAATAAACACCCGCCTCCGCTATTTGCAAAGATTCCTCTTTTGATTCTCGATTAATTCCAAACTGCATATTACTTACCACCACTTTCATTGAGGCGGTTAAAAATATAGAGACAATCGTGATTATTATCAATGTGTAGGCCAATATGGATCCCTTTTTTTTATCAAAATTTTTCATAACAATTTTATTTTATAGTATCATAATCACTCAAATTACGCAGTGAGGCATACGACTCTATGTTTAAATCACCCTCCTTGCGATCAATGAAAAGATTTACTTCAATCATTCTAATATCGTTCAAATTACCAACTGTATCACTTATTATATTATTTCCTCCATCATAAAAATAAAATAAAGGCTGAGTTCCATTATTAACGACATTCCTTATTAATACGAAACTCTCAGTATCTCCAGCTGGATAAACTGGAGGAAAGCCAGATGACTCGCTAGTTCCAACCATTAGATCTGTGCCATTCAAATAATAATGTACTTTTTCAACTACATCATCTTTGTCGATATCACTAAAAAATTTTAAATCAAAACTACCGGCATTTAATATTGGATAAGATCCATCATCAGGATTTGTTGTTTTTCTTAAAACATTCGTAACTTCACTTACCCCTCTATTGGCAGCTATTGAAGATTCACTAGTATGAATTACTAAATTATAATTTTGCCAAGATTTAATAAATAACTGATTTACCCCCACCATTATAATAGAAAATATGGCAATAGTAACTATAACTTCAGAAAAAGTCATCCCTCGCCTAACTGACGAACGAATTTTTTTATATTTTTTTTTAAAAATAAATTTAATCATTATTATAATATCTTTTAAATAATAGGATCTAATACTATATTCTTTTCCACTAAATGATCAATAACGACGCTATCTGCTTCATCTTGATAATTAGGTGCGGACACCAGTATTTCATAAGTTTCGCCAGATTGTAATGGGGTGGTAGAGTTTTCTGGAAAATAGACATAACCATACTTATCACTAGTAAGCGTCACGTCGTAACCAAGAGTGGTATTTCTTAATTGAACTGTGGCGCCCGCAATTATTGAAGCTGTAATTGAATCCTTTATTCCAACATAAACCGAGTCAATATTTAAATCCATAAATATAACATCAGTAGAAAAAATAGCTCCGGGAACCAAATTGAAAGCAGCTGGCATCAAATCATCTCCATTTACAATCTTTCTAAATTTATAACTTCCACTTGCGTAACTAAAATTATCTATTTTATACTGACCAGAATTAACATCTGTATCAGAAAATTCTCCATCCCCATCTGTAGTAATTGTATCAGAATAGCTAAAGACACCGGGGTCAACGGTTCCATCATCCATACGCCTTCCTCCGATTAATTCAAAAGTAACATCCGGCAAATCATTTCCAAAAGAATCTTTGGAATTAATTTGCATATCTGAAAGTAAGTCGATCACCATCGTTTTTTCATTTAAAACCCCCTCTATAATGTTACTGTTAGCATCCTCTGGGATATAAGCCACTTCCGAAGGAGAATAGGTTCTCACAGTTTCATAATCAGATTTACTCATAGTAATTTTATAATTTTGCCCCAAGTCAGATGGTACTCCCTGCAAAAGCAAGTTTCCATTTGAATCAGTATGAGTAGAATAATTAGTAACTGGAGAATTATTACCATTGTAAATATTAACATTTACATTTCCCACGGGATTTCCAGCGCTATCGATTGAATTAATCGAAAAAGTTCCTCCACCTACGCTATTTTCCACTCCTGGAGGAACAAAGCGAGAGCTAAGAACCACTCTCTCACTTAAAGTTTCTTGACCCCACTTAACCATTATCTCTGCAAATTTATAATCATTTGGCACATTATCATCTGGTGATCCATCAGCTATGCCATCCATTGGATCATCTTCATATCGAACATCCGTAGTTACATGAAAAGTTTTATCACCTACTGTTATGCTCTCATCTGGATCAATTGAACCATTAGGGAGTCCACCCACAATGGCTACATCGTCATAGGCTAAATTACGAAGCATTTCCATCCTTTCATTCGCCAAAGAAACAGCAATAATTCTATTTTTAGAATTTAATATATATTTTGAACCAGCCGCAAAAACAGAATAAAAAGATATCGTGGCTACCGAAAAAACAAATATTAAAACCAGAGTTTCTATAACAGAAACCCCTCTATGAATATTATTACTTTTTTTATTTTTATTTATTTTATTTATTTTCATTTCTCACCCTAATAAAGAAAAACTATTTACTTTAATTTTACACTAAAAAATAAAAAACATCAATTCTTAAAATTAATGTTTTTTAAATAATTTCCAATTTTACCCTATGATAATATTTCGCTGATTTTTTGTGATAACTCCCCTGGCGCAATGTGTGTTTTTGGGAAAAAAGCTGTTATGCCCATATTTTCAATTTTTTCCTGAGCTTCTATATCTACCGAAGCTGAGAGAACGACAACTGGAATATTTTTTAATTTTTCTTCTATTTTTAATTTAGCGATTATTTCTTCTCCGCTCATAGCTGGCATAACCATATCCACCATTATCAAATCAAATTCTTTTTCCATTGCCTCTTTAATCCCCCAAGCACCATTTTTAGCAAAAGTAACATCAAAACCATCTTGCACTAACTTCCCTCCAAATATATCAATAAAAACATCCTCATCTTCTATCATCAATATTCTCTTACTTTGTGTTTTTTCCATAAAATAATTTTTGTAAAAAGTTAAACTCCTTACGCTTAATTATATACTATTTTTAAACAAAAAAGCAAACGATTTTAGTTTATAAGGCTTGCCCTGTTAAATAATTAAAAAATTTAACTGGGTGAATAAAGTTCTTAAGGTTTTTAAAAATATTTTTTGAATCAAATATTAATTTTTTAATGCATTAAATCATTAGAAATTCATTCGAAATTCAAAATTTGAAATTCGAAATTAATTTACACAATATTTTATACTAAAATTATTTTTTGTTTCAATACTAAGATGCTAATACGTGCTACGCTACATTCTTAATTGTTTTTATATTCGCTTCTCTTAATAATTTAACATCCACTTCACTTGGACTATCCATCATCAAGTCTCGCCCCCTTCCATCTTTTGGAAAAGCATAAATATCACGAATGGAATTAACGTCTTGAAGCACCATCAATATTCTATCAATCCCTGGAGCACAACCTCCATGAGGTGGCGCGCCATATTCAAAGGCTCTAATCATACCTCCAAATCGTCTATCTACTTCTTCTTTGGGATAACCAGCTATTTCAAAAGCTTTATACATCACTGCTGGTTTACAGTTTCTAATTGCTCCACTTAATGCTTCAAATCCATTTATTACTAAATCATATTGATAAGATAAAATCTCCAAAGGATTTTCTTCTTCTAGGGCCTTCATATCACCATGAACCATTGAAAAAGGATTATGCCCGAAATCAATTCTTCCCGGCTCAATTTCCGAATATTCATACATTGGGAAATCCACTATCCAACACCAGGATGCTTTCGTATTATCTTTAAGCCCAAGCTTGGATGCACATTCATTTCTGACCGCTCCCAAACTAGCGCAAACTATTTTCCAACTGTCGGCTCCAAAGAAAATAACATCACCTTCTTTAGCGCCCACTTCAATAACAATCTTATTAGCCAAATCATCTCCTAAGAATTTCACAATCGGAGATTGCAATTCACCACCCTCTTTAATTATTATATAAGCTAAGCCTTTAGCCTCTTTACTGATAGCCAATTGAGTTAGTTCATCAATTTCTTTTCGGGTAAGTTTGGCGCCACCATCAACTTTCATGGCATGCACCACGCCGTTATTTTTTACTGCTCCCGCAAAAACAGAAAAACCGCAATCCTTCACCATCTCGGTAATCGGTTTGATTTCCAAATCAAATCTCAAATCCGGCTTATCGCTTCCGTATTTAGTCAAAGCTTCTTTCCATGGTAAACGAATAAATTTTCCGTCTTTATCCAAGTTAACTACTTTCTTATTGGAAAATTTTTCTGTAATTTCAAGCATCAAGGGTTCTATGATGGCAAAAATATCTTCCTGAGTTACAAAACTCATTTCCATATCAAGCTGATAAAATTCTCCATAATGTCTATCCATGCGAGGATCTTCATCTCGAAAACATGGTGCGATCTGAAAATATTTATCCAATCCCCCCACCATCAAAAGTTGCTTAAATTGTTGAGGAGCTTGTGGCAAGGCATAAAATTTTCCCGGATGAAGCCTGGAAGGAATAAGAAAATCCCTTGCTCCCTCCGGAGAAGAGTTAGCTAAAATCGGAGTTTGAATTTCAGTAAATCCAAGATTATGAAAATAACCTCGCATGTGCTGAATATATTTATCTTTCAAGATTAAAAGTTTTTGCAACTCTGGTCTTCTCAAATCTATAAAACGATATTGCAATCTCAAATTTTCATTAGCTTCTTCATTTTTTACCTCATCAATCTCAAAAGGAGGAGTCTTGGATTTGTTTAGAATTTCCAAGTCTGCTATGCCCACCTCTATCTCCCCTGTTTCCAACTTTGAGTTCAACATATTATCTGGACGCGCCAAAACCTGGCCGGTAACTTTTACCACCCACTCGCTTCGAAGTTTATCCGCTTCTTTCCAAGCTTCTTCATTAATCGCCGGATCAAATTTAATCTGAGTAAGACCATAGCGATCCCTCAGATCTATAAAAATTATCCCACCATGGTCTCTGCGCCTGTGCACCCAACCAGCCAAAGTTACGCTTTCACCTACATTCTTTTTATTTAATTCTCCACATGTATGCGTTCTCATATTTACAGTTTTATTTCATTAACGGTAAGTATTTTACCGCTTATATTACTAAAATACATTATGCCCTGGATTTTAATTTTTATCAAGAGGAAAGGCATTTTGGCATATTAATTTTAAATTTCGAATTTTGAATTTCGAATGAATTTCTAATAACCTAATGTCTAAAAAAATTATAATAAAATATTCAATAATCAATACTCAATTTTCATTCAATATTCAATATTAAAATTTTCAATGACATTCCTGGCCTATACTATTTCAAGTTTGTCATCCCAGAAAGTAAAATTTCTTAGCGACGCGAGGAGCGATAGAAATTTACTTATGTGGGATCTAGTTTTTAAATTTTAAGATCCTGAATCAAGTTCAGAATGACAAGATTAGCAAGTTTCTGTATATCATGACAACTCAACACCTATTAATTTGGCAATCTCAATTTATCAATTTTCCAATTCTTAAATATTCATTCTTAATTCTTAATTTCTAATTTTTCCCAATTTAAAGGCGCTTTGATTAAAACCAAAACGCCTTCATTTTTTCATTCTCCGTTTTTTAAATTATAAAAAACCAGAACAATTATTGCCAGCAAGCAACCCGAAAAAAGCCAAGTTACTGAAATTCCAAAACTCTTCGCCAGATAACCGCTTAACCCCAATCCCACAAAAGATCCTAATTTTAAAATCATTGAATCAAACGAAAGAATTGTCGCTCTTTGTTTGGAGGGAATTCTTTTATTGAGATAAGCTTGTTTTAGCGGCACTAGCATTCCTCGCCCCATTTCATGCAAAAGAAATAATCCCGTTACAGGAATCACTCCTCCCATCAAAGATGCTCCGATAATATTTACAGCCGTAATCAACTGCGATAAAACTAGTGCATCTTTTTCTTGCCTTATCCAACAAGAGAAAGTTTTTAATAGCTTTCCTCCTGCCATCATAGCTAAAGACATAAAGACAAATAGCCATCCTAAATCTTTGGTTGAAAATCCATGATTTTCCCGAAAAACAAAAGGCCATTGCATGTTTAATGCCTGGAAACAAATAGCCGTAAGCATTCCAAATAGAATAATAAACCAAACAGATTTATTTCTATAACCAAAACTCACACTGTCTGTAATAGTTTTTTTAATGGGAGCGAAACTAATACCCGAATGCTTTTCTTTTACTATTTGCTCCTTTAAGAAAAACCAAGCAAAAATTCCTGTACCAAAAACTGAAACTGCGCTAATCAGCCAGGGCAAAGATAAATCTACTTCTCCCATATATCCCCCCATCAAACTAGCTCCGATAATGCTAAGACCTTTGAAATATTTTTCCCGACGAAAAACCTGGGCCAAGTCTCCAGTGTAATCATGATAAGCCAAGGAATCAACTACCCAAGCCTCCAAGGCTCCAGAAAGAAAAGTTGCACCCAGCGCCCCAATTAATTCTGCTAATATAAATATCCATAGACTATCTCCACAAAAATACACTAGAAATGAAACTGCAAGTATGAAACACCCTAATACTATTGATTTTTTGCGTCCGAAAGTATCCGCAAATGCTCCCGTAGGAACTTCAAATAAAAATATACCCATCATAAAAAACATGTTTATAATATTTATTTCCAATAAATCCATTCCCCGCGACGCCAAAAATAATTGGTAAGTCGCAAAAAAGAAAGCATGCGAAAAATTAAACAGCGACGAAAAAATCACATAAATCCTAATAATTTTTTTTGACATAATTTTCTCCTTTAATTTTTTTTAATTAATAATCCCTCTGCTAGAATTTCTGCCGGCAAAATTTTATTCAATTTTTAAAGAGCTGACTAAATAAAAAGCTCGGCTTTTTATTTAGCCGAGATTGTCTTTGAAGATATGAATTTTATGAAAATTTTATAATTTCTTTTTTATAAACTCATTTTGATTTGCAAAAACCGCCCCAGCCAAACAAATAACTTTAAAAGTCATTTTGCCATAATTAAAGGCCACTGAAAGATAATTTTTCGGTGTTCTGTTAATTATTTGGTTTTCGCAATGATTATTCATATATTTAATGTTATCTAACTTTTAACATACTTTACAATTTATGTCAAATTTTCGCATTACAACTCCTCATTTACCCCCCTCTTATATCTTTTTTTTACCCGTCTCTGCGAGTAATTTGAGTAATCTCAAATTACGTGGCAGTCCAGAAAAATAAAACTCTTAATTGAACATATTTCTGGATTGCCACGGGAGTACCCTCGCAAAGACGGACCCATGTCTACTTATTCCTTAGAGGTCAGCAAGGAGTTACTTCACAATTTTAAGTATAACTAAAAAGTATATACATAGTATATACTTTAAATATTGCATTATAATTTTCTACCCTTCCTCGCCCAATCGAGATTATTCTGTTAAATGAAAGCAACTCGTTAATGCGTTAACTCGCTAATTCGTTAATAAATAATTCTAACCAACCGGCAACTCAATAATAAATCTCGAACCCATGCCATCGCCCTCTGACTCTATCCAAACTTGCCCGTGATTTCCTTCAATTACCATTTTTACCACATAAAGCCCTACCTCTGTTCTGGAGACATTTAACCTTTCTTTTGTAAAAATGAATATTTGGCACAAAAATAGGGACATGAATACGTGTTACAAATATTAGCACCTGAGTATAAATTAATTTCTCCGTTGAAAACATTTCCTATTTCTGTTTTTTTATCACATCTGGTTATTATTCCATCAGGAAATATTCTTACGAATTTTTTTCCCGCTAAGCACATTCTACCCTTATAATTTTGTTTTTCTTCAATAAAATCTCTATCCAGCGACAAATTTATTATAGGATCTTTAAAAAAATTCCTTTGTGTCATCTCCTTTTCTGCTTTTAAAGAAAACTCTAGAAAAAACTTTTTTTCTTCTACAGTATATGCTTCTGGATATCTTTTATCAAAGAACACTCCTCGCAAGCTCTTGGGAAAAATTGATATACCTATTGATTTAAAATAATCATAATCATTAGCAAATCTAGAAAATAATTTAGGGTACATCACATATGAAACCATAAGAGGGAACCCTCTTTGCTCGAAATATTTGTGTTTCTCAATGAAATCTTCAATAGATTTTCTCTTTTCTCTTTCTATTATATGCAGTCCGATATTTATAAATGTCACTTTCTTAGGATCAATTTCATCAGCAAAACTAAAAACATTCGCGGAAGATAAATTAGTATTTAAATTTATTTTGTGTTTTTTGGTTATTTCCTTACACAACTCTACAAAGTTGGGGAAAAGAAATGGCTCGCCTCCAGTTATATGCAACAACCATTTTTTTCCAGATGAATTAAAAAAATCAACATATTTTTTTCCAACATTAATTGAAGTAACGCCATATTTTTCTTTCGTATGGCTAATGCAATATTCGCAATCAAAATTACACAATAAGCCGATTATCCAATCAGCCTCTATCTCATAATCATCATTTGATTCATTACTTGTTTGAAAAATCTTCATATTTTGATCGTTTTGAGATTTCTTCATAAATTTGTAAATAATCTTTTTTTACCCTCTCCATATTATAATATTTTATAAAAATATTTCTACGTACAGATATGTTCTTGAAATAATACCCATACTTCAAATAAGCCATTTCCATTTTGGCTATTAAGCTATCTAAACTGTCCATTTCAAAAAGAAGACTATAATTATCAAGAATTTCTGGAGTAGCTCCGGACTTAGTTCCCACGACAACTTTATTCATTAAAACAGCTTCAACTGTCGCCTTACCAAATGGCTCGAGATAAGACGGTACCACACATATTCCCATATTCATCAAGCGCGGGTCATTAACAGAAATCCATCCGTAGGTTTTTATATATTGCTTTGCATAATTTTTAGATATTAAATTCTCTAAACTTTTTCTTTCTGGACCATCTCCAAATATGTGAAATCTAGTTTCAGGAAATTTTTTATGTATTTCAACTGCCGCAAGTACAAACCAATCTGGCCTTTTCCATCTAACTAACCGAGCCATGAAATAAAAGTTTTTTCTAATGTTTATATCATCATTGAAAGAACAATCAAAAACACTAATATCGATTCCATTATGTACTACGGATATAGGGCCACTGTAGCCCAAAATTTTCAATCTGTCCATAACTGAATTTGAAACAGCAATAAACAAATCTACATATCTAAATTTTTTTGCGTTAGATATCTCAAGAGGAATAGCTCTCATAGTAGCCAAAACAAACTTACCAAAAACTTTCGCTGCCAGCGATTCTCCAAAAATTCCTCTATATCCACAATGTAAAATATCAATTTTTCTTCTTAGCAGAATGAACAATACTATAAAAAACGATAGGCGCTCATATAACCATAAATTTAAATTAAAATTATACACAATTACCCTACTATCGATATTTGAAAGATCTGGATTGAAACTTGAAGAATTCACAAAAAGAAGCACGACCTTGAATTTTTCACTTTCTGCTATTTTATTGCATAAATCAATAATTGATCCCTCGGCCCCTCCTTGCGCTTTGCTATACCAAGTTAATAGTATTTTTTTCATAATATTAAGGATTATGTCATTCCTACTTGTTTAATCTTTTTAAACACATATCTATTCTTTCATAATGACCCAATTATTAATGATACTACTACTGCAAATTGTCAAAAATAATAAGCAAATGATCGGCAAATTTTCTTCCCATCCCATTGAGCCATTCCTTTTTATTTTTTAACCTCCTAAAAACATTTATTACTCTTGAAAATTCAGGCACATCTCCTTTTTCAAGAATAATTTTTTCAAATTTAGCATAGTGCACAGTAAATTCATTCAAATTCATAGGAGTTCGCGCCCAGTGCACGATACCTATAACCTTTTGAGGACCGCTCTCTATAATTGCCCATGGATAAAATTTATGTATATGATCTTTATTATTTACAAACAAACCCACTTCTTCTGCCATTTCCGTAGAAGCATTTTTTCCAATATTAATAAACAGTCCATTCTCCGTTAAATCACCCCTTGTTATTCCTCCTCCAATGCATTGTATTCTGCCTGAAAGAGCAGTATCTTCCCCCATTTCCCCAAAAATCAAATACTCATCGGATGTCTCTAATACTATTGAAGAATGAACAACCCGACAGGCATACTTTTTATCAATAATTTCATGCAAAGTGGCGAGATAGTGAGCATAATCCGTGAGAGCAACACTTATTTGTATACCACTGGAATCATCTTTTATATTTGTAATTGTAAAAACATCACCTCGCCAAAAATATTTTCCATCATTGATCAAGTTTTCCCAATGAGACTCAATTTTATTGACAATATCATCTGGTAAAACTACTTTTTTACCAGAGTATTTTATTAGAGGTGCTTTTGCTAGTAATCTGAACTCGTTAACCCCCGATTTATAACTACTTAATCTTTTTTTAAACGATGAAGGCCCTTTTTTCATAATATTACATCAAAGAAACCCTTGATACTAAACAATAGCTCAAAACAATTTTTTTGTCAATAAACCACAATGCATGCAAAGAAGAAATAAAAAAACTCACTAACAAAAATGCTTACATATCAATATACTAAAATATTAACGTATTGCAATGCTAAAATATTAACATACTGATGTGCTTTTATGCTATCGGCAACTCAATAATAAATCTCGAACCCATGCCATCACCATCTGATTCTATCCAGACTTGGCCATGGTTTCCCTCTACTACCATTTTTACCACATAAAGCCCAAGACCGGTTCCACTTGCATTTAACCTTTTAACATCTTTGCCACGAGAAAATTTGGAAAAAAGATGAGGTATCTCACTTTGCGGAATACCAATTCCAGTATCAGAAACCGTTATTCTAACATGACTACCGATTAAACATTTTTCAGTGCCACTGCAAACTTTTATAGATACAGTTACTCCACCCTTTTTGGTATACTTAATGGCATTATCCATCAGATTGGTTACAGCCTCGCGAATCTTGGCCTTATCCACATTAACCGCAGGGATATCATTTGTAGTTTTATTGTATTCTAAATAGAGACCTTTATCTCTAGCTTTAACAAAAAGATTATCAATCACATCTTGGCAAATATCCACCACGCTACATGTCTCAAAAACAAAATTAATTCTCCCTGATTCCAAACGAGAAACATTTAACAAATCTCTTACGAAATCTATTTGCTGTTCATTGGCATTAAATATTTTACTTAGAACATCTTTTTGGTCTGGAGTCATCTCGCCATAAGTTCCATCAACCAAAAGCATGGAATATCCCTTTACAGTGGTCGGCGGTCCTTGCAACTGATGAGCCACAATTGAAACGAATTCATTCTTGGCAGTATCCAACTCTTTTAATTTATCATTAGCCACCGCCAAATGATCAGAAATTTTTTGCAATTGATTTTTTCTTTCGCTAATTTCAGCGTTAGCCACTGCCAAGGCTTCTTTTTGAGCAATTTCTCTTTTTACATTTCTAATTAAAATATAACCGAAAATAGTTATCAAAAATAAAGCCACTCCATTTAAAATCATATTGGTCGGATTTCTAATAAAGGCAAATTGAGCCGCAATAAGTATGAAAAGAGTAACCACCAAAGCCTGCGCCCCGATAAGTTTAATATTAAAAGCATTAAACCGCACAATCATATAGGCCAACATGCCCATAAAAAATGTCATACCAAACAAGCCATATTGATCAATAGAATAATCATCAACCAATCCCTTATCAAATAAATAACTGGCCAAAAATCCATTGATAAAAAAAGTTATTAAGAAGAACTCCACTCCAAGAGCCATTAATAATACTTGTTTTTTAAATAAAGGATCTGATTTTTTATATCTATTTATAGCAACAAAAAGTACCCACATGAATATTAATAAACCAATACCATAGTAGTAATTTGTAAAATATTGATTCTCTCCCGACGCGCAATCATCTAATAAAAAATTAGGCAGATTATATTTCGTAGGAGTAAAAACAACTACTGGAAATAAAAATAATACAAAAATAAGTTTATTTTTAAATTTAATATCTCTTTTATCAACAAAAACATAGAAAAAATATAAAGCTAAACAGCACAATAAAATATAAACAAATCCATCAAGAGCCCAATCAAACATAATTATATCGCTCCTGTTACTAGTCCAAGTAACAAGACTCATAACTGTCCAAACTATAAATGTGATTGAGATTAAAAACAAAAGCTTATTTACCAATTCATTTCTATTTTTAAAATAAACAAAAAAACCAACAAATGCAGACACTATGATACTAGAGAAATGCGAATAATAAACCAATGGAGAAACTCCATCTGCAAAAAAAAGATATTTTGGATCAGCGTATTCTGGGCAAATCATTTTTGTTTTTTTAATTTATTTATTTTTTCTTGTATAAAAGTTTGAAAATATCCATCATATTTATTTTGCAACTTTTCGTTTTTCCAATCATTCTCAGTAATATCTCCCCTGCATTCCTCCTGTCCACATAAACATTTTAATTGATAGGGCTTAACTCCAATCATTTCTTGTAAAACCATAGCATAATCAAACAAAATTTCATCATCCACATCTATGTCTCGCATTGCAACAAGGAATATCTGACCTTTAAATCCAGCATTTGGATTACAGCTATGATTAAAAAAATCAGTATCGGTAACATCTTTTTTATTCATTGAACCAATTAAAAAATCTTCACTAATTTGCAAACTATAATCACTATCATAAAAAGAATTATCCTGCACCTCAATTCCCTTAATTATATATCCACCAAAAACAGCAAGAACATCGTCTTTATTTATTTTTAATTTTGCAAAAACACCTTTTCCACATTTCTCAGTATTTCTTACTTCAAGTTTTGGATTCATCCAAGAAAACATTTTTTTATCTTCCATTTGTTTGCAAATTAAAAAAATTAAAAATCTTAATCAAAATAAATTCAAAAAGTTAAATTTTCCATTTCTAAAATTATACCACACTTACAAAATAAAATACAAGGTTAATAAAAAATTCAATAATTATACTTAATTTATTTTTTATATTTTAATAATATTTTTTTAAAATTAGGCCAAAAATCTTTTTCAAATTCATTAGATTTTAATGCGGGTTTGTCAATGCATACTTTGAATCTTAATGGATTCCCCTCTAGTCTTAAGAAAGAAAATTTCTCTATACATACATCTCTTTTTTTACAACCCTCGCACCAAAAATCTAGATAATACGGCTTAATATTTTTAAATTCAACAATGTAATTATCTCTGCTATAAAAAATTCTTAAATTTGATCCCGGCATTTTAATTAATCGCATTTTTTCTTTAAAACCATTTTCTTCTAAAAATTCCACTATAAATTTTTTTGCATCATCAAGACAACGCCAGTCTGGAACTAATTTTAATGGTAAATTGTTTTTTTGGCAAAAATATAGAAGTTTATCAATCTGTTGGTTACAATCATTAGAGATAACTGTATTTATGGATATGTCTGGAGTAATTTTTTTTAGTTCTAATATGTTTTTCTTGATTATATCCAAATAATTACTGGAGCTATCCTTATTTTTTACATATAATTTGAAATATTCTGGATTTAGAGTATGTAGAGATACGTTGATCTTAGAAATGTAAGGTAGAGATTTTAAAAAAGTTTCATTCAGTAAAAGCAGATTAGTTGTTAAAAACACATCATATCCTTCCATTTTTAAAAATTTACACAAAAGAGGAAGTTTTTTGTATAGTGTGGGCTCCCCACCAGTTAAATGGATTTTATCAAAATAAGGTCTCAGTAGCCGTATCCAATTAATAAAATTTTTATCATTTAAAGATATTTCCTCTGTTTCTTTTGTTCCTTCACTATGACAAAAAGGACAAGCTAAATTACATTTATCTGTTATCTTAATTCTAATTTTATTATTGTATTCAACTAAGCAACCGTATTTTTTTCCCATAATTTAAAGATTATAAATAACACACTATATTAATTCTCATACTGATGCTTGATTATAATCTATCTTAATTTTAAATCAAGGATATGTCTCTATATTTTTTAATCTTGGATACATAATAACATCCTTTATGTCATCGCGACAAAGAATCCAAGTAATAAATCTTTCAACCCCTAATCCAAAGCCTGATGATGTTTTATAATTAGGTAGTGTTCTTAATTTCATATACCATTCGTAAGGATGTGGGTCTACATTTTGCCTTTTTAACGACTCAAGCATTTCAAAATAGTTATCTTGTCTTTGTCCACACCCTACAATTTCTCCCCCAAAAGAATTATTTATTAATGGAGGAAATATCATATCGGCATTTAAAGCTTTGTCTTTATTTTTGGGATCTGGTTTCTGATAAAAAGGAACTCTATCTCTATCGTAGTATTTAACCCAAAATGGAAGTTTAAATTCCAAAATTTCTGGCAACTTAACTTCTCCTATTGAGGTAATGTCTCTTCCGCACTCCGAAAAATTAACCAATTTTTCGTTTCCACTATTTATTAGTGCTTCTACGGCATCATCAAAAGTAATTGATGGAAATTTATCCAAATTAGTTATCTCCCTTAAGCAAGCATCGGTTTTTTTATAATCCAGGCTTATTTTTTCTAGGATATCTGGCATCAAGAGAAATCCTTCTGCTAGCATTTTTATAAAATCTTCAATAAATGGACATAGCTCATCTAGCTCACCTTTAATTTCAGCTTCACAATTAAAAAATTGATTTAAATGCCTCTTGTCAAAATCTTCTCCTCTTATTGATGGCAGATAACAATATACTTTATCAATTCCATTGAGTAGTAAGGGCTCAAACCCAAATTGAGATGAGTCTACTAGATACGCATCCAGATTTCCAAATTTAATTGGGATTGCTTGAGAGTCAGAACCTAATCCCATAGGAGAAGATATGCTTGGAGTTATCATAAATAAATCAACTGTTTTAGCATTAGATTTTTCAATGAAAAAATAATCAGCAATCATTTTAAGATTCTGACGCAAAAGCATGATGGCATAAAAATATCCGCTCTTAGTTAATTCTTCGTAGTGGGTGTTTGGATCATAAACTGGCAAAGCAAATGAGTCATAGTTTTTATTTTTAAATTCTAAATTAATCTTTTCGATTTGCTCTTTTAAATGAGATGCGATCATATTATTAATGCTCAATAATTATAATTTTAGCTTTATTAGAATCAGCTTCAATTTCCATAGATCCTCCAATTGGCATGGTAGCTTGTGGAGTAGTGTGCCCAATATCAACATTGGCAATAATTGGAATATCTCTTAACTCTTTTTTTGTTTCTACAATTTTTTTCAACAAATCTATTGTCATAGTAGTTTCTTTTTGAAAACGACCGATTAAAATACCCCTAACTCCTTTAAAATCAGACTGATGAATCAACGATTGCAATTGTCTATCAAAAAGAGCTGGGTTTATTTCGGCATCTTCTTCAAGTATCAATATTGAGTCATCAAGTACCGGCCAATATCCTGTTCCCTGCAATGCATTCAAGCACCTAACGTGTCCACCTACAATACGACCTAGTGCATGTCCAGGGTTTAACACCTGATATCCATTATTAGTTACAAATTCTCTGTTTTTTTGATCGATATACCAAGGATCATCGCTCCAACTATTAGATGGCAAAAGTGAATAAGATGCTTCTTTCATGCAACAATTTGTAAAATTCTCTATAGAATATTCAAAACCCTGTTCCATGCCCCAACTTGAAAAGTGTGGACCTAAATAAATCACCATTCCTGTTTTTACGGTAATTGCATTTGCTATGGCTGTAATATCAGAAAATCCACATATTATTTTAGGATTTTTTTTAATTAAATCATAATCAATATAATCAAGGAGTTGATTTGAATTGTATCCACCTATCACAGTAAGTATTGCATCTACATTGCCATCACTAAAGGCATCGTGCAAATCCTCAATTCTTGAATTAATAGAGGATGAATTAAAATCATCTTTCTCATCGATATGCTTACCAAAAGAGAGCTTAAACCCAAACTTCTCAACTCTTTCAATTGTACTTTTCTTTAAATCTTGCGATAGTATTCCCATACTTCTAGCTGGTGCAATAATTCTGATATGAGCCCCTTTAGTTATTTTTCTTGGTTTAATTATGTTTTTTATCTCTGACATATAATTTTATTATAATTATTATATAAAAATTTATTTTTTATAACTATACATCACTACCTTTGTTTAATAAATCTTTTTCAAAAAACTTAATAAATTCAACCATTACAGGAGATACAAGCTCATCCACCTCGCCAAACTCTCTTTTTTCAAAATTAGAAATAACTATTGGTAATTCATCTGTTGTAAGATCACATTTTATTCTAAAATAACTAATCGCTTTAATATATTTTTTCAAAATTCTATTCCTAGCGTTTTGACCAAATGGTCTCAATCCTTCCCTAAATAAAACAGTGCTGGTTACTATAGCATCTTCAAGTTTTCTTCTATATTTTTTATCAATTAATTCCAGTCCAACAACAGGTGTACAATCTTGGACATGATCCAATCCGTGCATTTGTTTTAAAGATGTTGATGGTCCTATTGATATTTCCAAACAAAGCTGAGAGCTTTCATTTTCGATTATAATCAAATTTCCTACATCCGAAAAACCATTCCCGTCAAAATTGCGTAAAGCAATATTGCAATTTCTTCCCCATACACCATCGATCCCCAATTTATGCCTATAATAACTCAAACTCTTCTTATCAATCTCCAAATTATTTTCCTCAAAACGCTTGCGACATATTCCAAGCAAATCTTGATCAGTTGAACTAACCCTAATCAATATATTTTTTTTAGATACACTTAATTTTTTTTCAAAAAAATCAAAAGCTTCCATACAACCTTCATGAATTCTTTCAGGCCCAGTAATAGCACCCATATTTGGGAAATACGAACCCCAAGCTGGATTAAAATCGTCATCTAATAATTTATTTATATTTTTAGTCCTAATACAGTCTTGATGCATAAAAATTCCAGGATTTGGTATCTTTCCTTCAATAAAATAGGGCTTTAAAACACTGATGGGCGAACCAACAAATCTCACAGTACTATCTACTCCAGAGCTAATTAACACCGGCTCTTCCTCTCTATATCCTAAAGATCCAAAATGATCTCCAAAGTCATTAATTATAGTTTCAACGTGTTTTTTTGCATCTTCTGCTGAGAATTTTTCCTTTCCATATACATTATGCGTAGATTCTCTTTCTTCTAAATTTTCTAATTGATTAAAGCTTATTTTTTCCATATTCATTATTAAAAAATACTTTGCTATCTAAAACAAGAAACTTGCTTAACTAAACCATATAACCATCTCTTGTTTATGTCAAATAAAGCGACTCAAAAACTATAAAAAAATTATAGTTTTACATAATCTTATTTATTGATCACATTATTACTGTTAAATATATCCACATTAGAGTTACTTCGGAAAGAAAAATTTAACCAAAATTTATTTCTCAAAAGAGTCACGTTTTCGCAATAGCTGACAGATATTCCTCCACCATCTCTCCTGGCAAAATTTAAAACAAAAATACAATTTTCAATCACAACGCCTGAGCATTTTTCTAAATACATACCACCGCCCCACTTTGCAAAATTTAGGAAAAAAATGCAATCCTTAACTATCACATTTTTACAATTATTAAAATAAATTCCTCCCCCATCTTTTACCAGCCCATTCATAATAAAAATTTCATTATTTATTATTTTATTTTTCTTGTTAACAATAAATAACCCTCCTCCTCTTTTTTCATTGTTAAAATTATTTTTTCCTTTTACTATCTCATTACTTTTCCAATATGAGTAAACCCCTCTACTAAAGAAAAATATTTTTTTCATTTTGTTGTATTAATGCATTATTAATAGATCTTCTAGCGGATTATTCCTTTCTAAATTTTTAACAATTTTTTCAGCCACATAATGGGGTGCCATAAAATCATCATATTTTTTCGGTCTTTTCTTATCAAAAAGATTAGTTTTTATACCCCTAGTGTACACTGCCACAATATTTATATTATCTTTGCAGACTTCTAATCTCAATGACTTAGTAAAGCCAGAGGCGGCGAATTTACTCGCACAATATCCAGAAGAACCAGCACTGCCATCCAAAGCGCTACTAGAAATAATATTAACTATAACTCCACTCTTTTGATTACGCATTCCAATCAATGCATGTTTTGATCCGTATATCGTTCCAAATAAATTAGTTTCTATCATCTCGTGTATCTTTTTCATATTCATCTTTTCAATTGGGGCATGCGGCGTCCAAATTCCAGCGTTATTTATCCACACATCGACACATCCAAATCTTTTAATTGCCGTCTTAACTATTTTTTTTACATCATTTTCTATTGTCACATCTGCTTTGATATATAACGGATTACTTTTTTCAATAAAAACATCACTGTCGAGTGAACGAGAGACAACAATGACTTTACTTTTTTTTGCAATGAATAATTTAGCCAAAGCTAAGCCAAGACCCTTTGTTCCTCCAGTAATAACCACCACCCTATTCTCCAGTCTCATGCTATTTAAATTTACAAATTATTAGTTTTAAGAATCTATTTCTTTTAAAAATATAATTAACAAATATTCCAAAAGTTTTTAAAATAAAAGAAGGAGTTTCCATAATTAAAGGATTGCCAAATTTTTCTACTTTAACGTAATCCACCTCTCTATTTAATTTTTTAGCTGTTATTCTGATTATTTTTTCTATATCAACTTCACTGTAAAATTTCTCGGTATCTAGCCTGTATCCGGGTATAAATTTTATCTTTTTCAATAACCAAGCCTTAATTATTGGACCCGAATAAAAATTTGGAATTCCCACTACAACCATTCCAGAATTACTACACACCCTAATCATTTCTTTCATTATCAATTCAATATTATTCTTACCATAATGCTCAATAACTCCGATATTCCAAACAAAATTAAATGCCTTATCTTGAAAGGGCATCGAAAATATATTTCCATTTACGCACTTGACATTCTCAGCATTGAATAAATTAACTAATTTTTTTGCATATTTTAACGCATTTGAAGAAATATCTAAAAGAGTTTTTTGAATATTACCTTTTAACAAAATCGTAGCTTTACCCGAACCACTTCCTGCCTCTAAAACATTTTTATAATCGTTAAGATTCACTAAATTATTCACATAATTTGTCAAATTCTTATAATAGTCTCTCCACCAATATGATGAAAATTCTTCATCATTAGTTTTTAGCTCAATACCAAATATTTCGTCCCAACTCTCTTTTTCATGCATAAATAATTTCTCTAAACTTTCATCCATATAGTACATACAATACCATAAGTATTATAAAATATTTAATAATTTCAATTCTTCAATTAATTTTTTTGATGTGTGAAATCGTATAGCTTTAATTCCTAGTTTACTTGCCATAAAGACATTTTCCTCATTATCATCTATGAATAAACAATTGTCCGCTTTCACGCCCAATCTTGTAAGCATTAATTTAAATATTTTCGGATTCGGTTTTTTTAACCCGACCTCGTAAGAGTATAAATTTACCTCGAACAAACTTTCATATCTAAACTTATCCTCACAGTATTCAATCCACTCACGAGCATGATTAGATAATAGCCCAAGTTTGTAATTTAATCTTAGAAGATTAATCAAATTGCGCATACCCTCAATTTCTTTAAAATTATCTCTAGTAATAGTATTCAACATATCCGCATCCACATTAACATTGCTCATCATCATAATCTTATTCCAAAAATCTGTTTCAGTAAGTTTTCCTTCCATAAGTTCATTAAAAGTATCGCCATATAAAATATTGGATAATCTCCCCTTATCCATTTTAAGCATAGACGAAATTTTTTCATCAGTTCCCTTTAGCCCTGTTAATAAAACTTCTGATAAATCAAAAATAATAGTATTTATCATAATTCAATAAATATAGCTTATGTTTATATTTTCTAATTGTTATAATCATATCCATAAACATAAATTTAAGCAATATCAGACAATAAAAAAGCCGGAAAATTTTAATTTCAATAAATTTTCCGACTACAATTAAGAAGACTCTTGACGCATCTGTTAATTCTTTTTGGATTTTTTAATAGTAAAATAAAGAGCTACTCCCACGAATATCAGCGCACCCAGTCCCACTGATAGCATAAATGGCAAAGCTTCATAGAAAGCTTGTGGATCTTTTGCTATGATGTCACCCGTAATTCTTACCATTCTGTCAGTTGCGTCCATAACAAATCCTCCTTTATTAGAATTGATCTAATCCAAAAAAGTTAAATTTTCCATTTCTAAAATTATACCACACTATGGAAATAAAAAACAAGAAAAAACATGGAGAAGGTGAAAAATATCACGTCGCTATTTTAAATTTCTGAAATGAAATGTCATTAAAGGTGGGTGAATAAAGTAAAGTCAATCCGAATATTTCTGTTAAAAAAGCGCAAATGAGTCAATATGTATATAGCATCAAATCTTCTAAAAATTTCATTAAAAAAATGGGAGTGTCATTTAGACCACCCCCATCACATTTTTCTTGATATACCACCATCTCCTCTTTTTAACATAATCAATTAAGTCCCCATTTGATAATTTTCAAAGAATGAATCACCCACTGTCTCATAATCCATTCTTCTAAAATTAAATGTTTCTAGGCACTCATCAAGACTGTTTTTAGAAAATAACCTCAACCTCTTATTCTCCAAAACACCTTTGTGTATAATTCCAAGGAAGGACTTTTCTCCCGCCCCAGAAAAATTATACGTCCTATTTTCTGCAATAATCAAATTTCCGCCATACGCAATAATTCTTGCGATTTCTTCCAAAACTCTGGCAAACACTAAATCGTCAGATATTTCCTGAATCGTCCACAGGAGAAGAGCAACATTAAAACTGGCATCTCTGAATGGTAGATGTTTTGCATCCGACAAAACAAGCTTTCCTTTTTGGGATTTATTTGCCAATATTAAACGGTCATAATCAATATCGATGCCAAACACATTGCAATTTCGCATGGTAACGACCTTCATCCAATGACCGCTTCCACAACCAATCTCCAATATTCTAGACGTCTTAGATATATGTTTTAATATAAAAGACTCTAGGGTTTCGTTCTCCTGTTTGGCAGTTTGATTCGGAAATTTATAAAACAACGCTTCATAATCTTCTGCATGCATTTTTATCCCTCCTCACTAAAAAGTATTTTTTGACTCCGAAAATCTAGAAAAGATAACCCTGTTTAGATATCACACCGATTATCGACTGCGCGATTTCTTCCCTTGTTCCGCTCATCATCAGAGATGGTAATGATTTTTCCTCGCTCATCCCGCTTCCTTCCGACTCAAAATCACTTGCCACACAAAGAGATAATTCGTAATTATCCTCGCCTCTCTTAATTGCCCAAAATTCATTTATCGGACCTTTCTTTTTTCTCTCCCAAATCAGATAGCCAAATGCCGTTAGCCTGAACTTTGCCTCACATATCTCAGGACTAATCCATAATGGACGAATAACACCGTGCTTGTGAAATAATTCGAACTTTTTCTCATCATTTCCTAGCAACGACAACATTTCATCATACGAAACATCTTTGCCACCACCCCACTCGGGTGGTCGCACTAGCCTATCAACGATCTCATCATACATCACCCAGTCTTCATTGGAAAAAGAGACTTCAAAACGCTGAGGGAAGACAAACCATGAATATTTCCCTCCCACAGAAGCCCAAAATCGACCCTCGTTCTCTACTAACCGAATGCACTCATCTAAAGTAGTATTGCGAGTTATTGTCTGCGATTCCAAAGCATTCAGAAAATCTAAACAAAACATATGCAACTCATTCGCAGACAGGCATCTTTTAAAATCCCTGCACCCGCCCGACCTCAGATTATGCCTCTTGATGACAGCATAAATCTCTTCTGGGAAAAAGGTGGTTTCCTGTAAAATCACATTAAAGTGATTTTGTTTTTTTGCCGCTCTAATCAATAGAGCCATTTGGGAGCGCTGAACATGCACGGATCTGAGCATTTCTTTCAAGAATGAAAGACCCGTTTCAGTAAACGCAATTAATCGCCCACAGTCATCATATCTATCTTGACACTCAAATCCATAGCAAAAACGATCTAGCTCTCCTTCTACTTGCTTACGGCTAAAACCACTCTTTATGACACCTTGGACGGCCTCCTCAAACAAAACAAATCTGTTATTAGACGACCGATTCAATTCCAAAATAGCCCGATAACAAGTTAGTGTTAACACGCTAAATTGCATGTGTCCTATGTGTTCGTAATAAAACATACTATTATTATTCACGATGAAAACCTCCTGTTTTGGAAAATAATTCAAAATCATATACATCTGGCGATTTTGCAATTATTTCCATTATTTTTAGCATACCTTGTTTCCACTCAATGCAACGCACATATGGATCAGTAATTTTTGAACCACTTTCCAAAGTCTCCCCTCGGCAATAGCCTCCACAAAAATACCTAAACACACAACTGCTGCAAGTTCCATTCATTGAGTCGACATCCAAGCTCCTTAATCCATTCAAAATGTGTGAGCTTTTCCATGTTTCACCTATACTAGGCGCCACAACATTTCCTATTTCGAAGCCATCCCTAACCATATTAATGCATGGATAAAGGGTGCCATCAGAGTTCACGCAACAAGTACAATGTCCCGTTCCACAATATTGGAATTTAATTCCTGACCTGATAGCAACGATGGTTTCAGCCAGAAGTGTTGATCTTGTCATTTCTTGCCATTTCTTATTCCCTTCCACAACGCTAAACAATTCTTCGAACTCCTCCTTAAATTTTACCGCTTTTACTTTCCCCTGTAAAGCATTGCCTATTCCAACAAGACTGGACGTTACAACCTGCTCAACCCCTAATTGTTCGGCTAATTTAAGAAGTCCTCGCAGTTGATTGATATTTTTATCATGAATAGTGAACGAAATTCTTGTTCTGCATCCATGACTGACCAAAGTTTTTATCGCTCCTACGGCCTTATCAAAAGCCCTTGTCTCATTCCGTAGAATTGCATTTGTCTCCCCATCTATTCCATCAAGACTGATTTGAACTAAAACACTATTCTTGCCAAAGAAGCCAGCTAATTCATCATCTATGAAATACCCATTTGAATTAACTCTTATTTTCAAACCATTCTCAACGCCAGTTAGAACAATCTTTTTTAATTTCTCTTTTTCAAGCGTTGGCTCGCCTCCAGACAACACCAGCAACCGAGGATGCTCTGTTATAATCGATGAAAGATTTTTTATGGCTATAACGCTAGCTTCCAAGCTCATTTCATCAAAACTCGTACTTCCACTCGCATAACAATGATTGCAATTAAGATTGCATTTTCTGGTTACATTCAGAGTTGCCATAGACAATGCATTTTCCTGTTTTCTTTCGACAGGTATTGATTGCTGAATAGCATTTATTGAATTGTGGATGTGTGTGATATAGCCAACTACGTCATCTAACGGCAAATTGTACTTTCGCGATATTTCTTCTGAAAGCACTGCCAAGTTTGATTCTGCATATATCGCATCTACAACCTCTTTCAGAATTTTATTACCTGCCATCACTAATGGATGATTATGCCAAATTATACTGACTAAATCATTTTTCCATCTTAAAGTAATTCGATCTTTCATTTTAATCTCCTTGAATAAAATAGAAGGGGGCTAACTTACGCTAACCCCCAAAAAAGTTTACTTACAAACCATCGGCCAATGATTGCTATTTACCACTGTAACGTGGTGCGGCTGCTTCACAGGTTGATACCTGGACAACTGGGTTCGAAACGAAAACCTTCAACATTTTTATCACCTCCTTTTCATTGTCTGAGTTTTTCTATCGAATGTCGAAATGACACTCTTGCTCCATAGAACTATTAGATTTGTGGTTATCTTTATTTCAATGAACTACTACCCAAAAACATAACAGAAAAAAGTGGATTTTGTCAAGCAAATGTAGGCTAGCAATATTGTCAATCAAAAATAAAACGAGACGTGAAATTGCATTTGCAACTCACGCCTCTTGATTACATCGCTGATTTTACAGCAGCGAATACAGATTCGTATCCATAGCTATAGAGCCAGGCCCAGAAAATCCCTTGAATTATAGACAAGGGAACCAAGACATGAACCATTCTTTCAAAATCTCCAAGTTCCTTTTTGAAAAAAATAGGAACTTGTTCCGGTCCATCCCAGATAGTAGCTTTTGCGTTTATGGCCACCATTCCAAGAAAACCGATAACTTTTGACTCTCGATGGATTATATCTAACGCTCTACGATAACCTTCGCCAAAAGTAACATCCTTGCCAGTCCTGAGACTGTATACCATAAAGCCCCAGGCAACCCAAAAGTCAAAAGCGATAGTCCAAACAGAAACTTCCAAATCTGATTTGTTGAAATAATTCAACGTGGCTACAAGACCAATACAGGCAAATACCACCCAATAGTCCATAGCCACATAATAGGCACGTTGTTTCATTGTCATTCTTACAGTTTCCACAACGTCCTCATGACTATCATCTTCAAAAATCTGAAAAAATTCTCTAGTAGCCTCCTTGATTACCAAGATAATTTTATTATCCTTGAATTTCTCAAGAATAAAAACTACCAGAAAGACGAGCCCAATAAAAATAGTTATGGGAGCACTTGTGGCAATTATCAATCTCTGCCAAACAATCTGAACCCCCAAGACTTCTTTCGAGAACTCAAAAGTATTTGCGCCAATAACGATTAAATAGAATAGTGAGAGAATCTTATTATCCCAAATTTCCCTCAAAAAACCTACTGCATTGTTTTTAACAATGTAAGATCTTGTCATTTCCAACCTCTCTCTATTTTTTGAAGGAAAAAATACCTCCAGCCACTCCTCACCTTTTCTATGGACATATTGGTCCACTCTTTGAGATACATTCACTTTGGACCTCCATTTTTATTAAGTTTTCAAACTACCATCCATAATTCACTAACTTTAAATTATACACCAAAATCAACAAAAAGTCAAGGTTTACGGCAACCAAAAAACAAGCCTTAATCAGAGGCTTGTTTTGAGGGGTTTTTGAGTTATTTTTTATTTTTAACAACTTCTATTTTTGCCATTAACTAATAAGACTCATTCTGCTCTTTTAATTTATTTTTTATAATATTTTAGTTTTTTCTATTTACCATTACAACAAAAAGGCTTTCGTTTATTAGCAATCTTTATTAAGCCATCTGAATTGGTTTTAGAAAGATATTCATCAAGACTTCCGCTTTCCTGCCAAAGATTTCTATAGTAAGGAAAAAACTGCTCGTGTTGTTTATATCCAGCATCTGCCTTGCCCAGCAAGGCAACCCATTCTGGCAATCCTAAAATTACCACATTGAATATTTCTGCTAAATCCCAACTATCTATGAGTTTTAAATATTTTTTTTCTTTTATATAAGTGTAGTAATAAAAATGCAGTATTTCATGTGCAAAATGACGTCGCACTTCTGTCGGCTCTTGTACCGCTTGATACCAGATTTGAAAATTATTATAATCATCCCCAATAACACCGCATTTTGCGATAGAAAGGAATGCTATTAAACTTTTTTCTTTATAAAATCCCAATTCACCAAAAAGTATCTCTAGCTGTTTAAAATAATCTACTGAAATATCATCCCAAATGGCTTGCATGTTTTTCTGTGCATGCACAATATCTGTCTCATGGTTTTGATAATAAGTTTCCACATAAGGGTATATAATATCCATTCGTTCATTTTCTGATTTGTTCTGACACACACCCAAAAGTGGGTGCTCCCTTATGATACGATCATATCCAAAATCAAAATCGCCAATTTTCTCATCAATAAAATAAAGAATTATTTCCTTATCAAAATCCTTATCAACAGTAACAATAACTTTTGGATACATAAAAGTCCAGATCTACAATATTTACTTTTCTATTCTAACAAAGTTTACCAAATACTCAAATCCAAAGAAAAATAAAACAGGCCTCTAGCTGAGACTTGTTTTTTGGAGTTTTTGATTATTTTTTATTTTTAAATAAGTTTGTTTTAATTTTAAAGATTTATATCTTTATTTGAAATTTGTAATTTGACATTTGAAATTTACTTTTATATCCATCCCCACTCTTTTAATCTTTTCTTGTCACATTTGTGGAAATCCAAACCAATATCATTCCTATAAAACTTCTTAGGAATAATTACTTTCTTTATCACGTCTATGCATTTTTTCTGAGCACCTTTGGCAGTTTTGCAAGAGTGAGTAACATGCAAGATAAAGCCGGTATTACTAGAAATGAATAAATTGCCATACTTATCTTTGGAAACTTCTTCAAAATGAATATGCTCCATATCTCCCAAAGTGAACTCTGAATTAAAATAAATATACTCGCCCTTGGAAGAATATTTATTTATTCTTATATGATAAGGAAAAGGTGGAGTAGCCACTAGTACAGCTGTGGCAAATTCTTTTTTATATTTCAAATCATATTGCTTGCCATCGGCCACCGCTTTTAGGAATTCTCCGATGGGTGATTTTATCAATTCCACATGCAAATGAGTAGCTGGCCAGCCAAAACGAGTAGTCAATTCCAAAGGATAAACATTTTTTTCATCCACTATACAATTCACATCTACATCTCCCCGAAAATCTATTTTCCTTAAATAATCTTTAAGCTTAGCTAAAGTTTCTTTAAATAACCGATTGTTTTCATCATTAGTCATCCACATCAAAGTTCCCATCTCGTATGTCTTGGGTCCCAATCCTCCCGAGTAAAGATCTTTATGTTCAATATTAAGTTCAATCGGTCCTACCCAATCATCACCATTAAAATATCGGGCCACCCCTATTTCGATTCCGATAGCTTTCTTTTGAATATCGATACTAGCACACTCTGAGTTTTTATAACGATAATAATTTTTTAAAACATCAATTACATCTCGTCCATCTTCGAAATCACCTACATAATTAAAAATCTTATCGGCGTGTCCATTTTGTTTTACCACCCAAGGACCTTTATTTTTCTTAATATATGCAATTGCATCATCTACATTTGTAAAATTATTGGAAGGAATTACCGGCACTCCATAATTAGCAAAAACTTTTTTGCAATATTGCCTATCATGTTCCAACTTATCTCCAAGCTCGCATCCGCCCACCACTGAGTAGCCTTGTTTTCTAAGTTTGTTCTGTTCCTTGCCGTAACCAATGCTGTCAAAAACTATTAACCCATCCCCTTTTCCAACCCAATCCAATTCTTTTTTCCAGTCTTTAACTTTATCCAATATCCCTTTATAGTTAATTCTTTGGGATTTGTCCTCCACAAAAAAACGAACTTGATGTCCCTCTTTTTTAAAACGATATGCCAAATCAGCTCCAGACAAATCCAATGAAACAAATAATACCCTCATAGAAAATTTTACACGATTTAATCAAAATTATATTTAAAAATATGTCCTAAAATCATTTAATCAAAATATTGCCTAAATAAATATTTTTTACAAATAACTTTCCATTTTAATACATTTTTTAAGATTTGTCAATACCAGAAAAAACACACAAACCCATTAAAAATGGGCTTGTAAACAAAAGTTTATTCAATTATAGGCAATGATCCGCCATTTTCTTCATTCTTTTGAACTACTCTTTCTCCAGCCGAAATCTCAATATTTTCAGTCTCTACCGTTACATCCTGAGTAGACTCTTCTTCATTTTCAACTCCGCCTGACTCTTGGGAACTTTCTAATTCCTCATCAGTTTCAGTAGATGTATCATCCTCAACTCCCGCACCACTATCCCCATCTTCGCTTAAATCACCTTCCGTATTTTCAATTGACTCAACATCTTCTTCTTCAGAATTTAAACACGCCTCATCACCCTCTTCACATTCACCCTCCTCCTCTTCAATCGGATTTTCGATAGCATACTGAGCCGGATCAATGCAGGCGCTGGCATAATTTTCTTCCATATTTTCTAGAGTACAAAAAACGAACTCACAATCGGGTTCGTTTTGGGCGCACACAAGCGCATCACAATCTTCATCATTTGCATCACAAGATGAAATTTTACTCGCATTTTTATTTATAACTTTGAAATACCAAATATCTTCTTCGGGATCATCGGTACACATTTCACCCTCCTCCTCACTCTCAGGGTCGCACTCCCACACAAAACAAGTCTCGGTATAAGGATCGCAATCCACTTGAGCTTGCACGATATAATCTTTCTTAACCATATAACGATAAAAAGTCGCGCCAAAAGAAGCCAATATTAAAATTCCCATCGTCCACCAAAATATTTTTGTTTTTGTATCCATTTTTATAATTTTCAAGTCAAAAATTATTTATGTTTATAAACTTTTATTTTAGCCTCCTTCTAAATTAATTCATTATACCACAGGCGCTTATTCTAATGCAAATAAAAAAAATGAAAAATGAGCAGAAAATTTTGCTCATTGTTTTAATCGAAAAAATTATATATAATTCTTGTTAAAACTTTGCCGAAACAAGCTTCTCCAACTTGAGTACTCTTTTTTCCATTTTCTCAAATTCATCATAACTCACCTTTTGCTTTAAATCATACTTAATATCAGAAATATCATCCTTCATCACATTTAAATCCTCTTGCATATTATCCAAACGCTCATCAATACCATCTAGACGATTATCAATTCCATCTAGACGATTATCAATTCCATCTAGACGATTATCGATACTGCTCAAGTGACCAGTGATTTCCAAATGTTGCTCCGCAATTATCGCTATGTTATCATTAAGACTTTCCAATACAACCGACATTTTGTCAGAGCTTTTCATTTTTTTTATATTTTTTACGGTTTTCTTTTTCATATATACTATCTTAACACCAATATACTTTTTGTCAAAATCAACTATTTTACAATTTTCTCAATTCCATTAACTACTTCGTCTATCAAAAACTGAGCTGTCGAAGCGCCGGCAGCCACTCCAATATTATTAGCTTTATCAAACCATTCTAGCTTCAATTCATCAGCTATCTCGATATGATGAGTTTTGGTTCCAACTGCCTTACTAATCTCTGCCAGCTTATTGGTATTACTGGAAGACTTGCCACCCACCACAATCATTAGGTCTACCTCTTGAGCCAATGATTTTATTTCAGCTTGCTTGGTTGCACTATCAAGGCAAATTGTATTTTCTATCACTACTTTTTTATATCCACCATCTAATAAACCTGAGACAACCTCCTTTAAAAGACTAAGCTTGTAAGTCGTCTGACTCATTACTCCAATAATATTTTTTTCAAAACTAATATCTTCAAGTTGCTTGGCGTCATTTATAATCTGAGCAGAATTATCAGTCAAAGAATTAATGCCAATTATCTCAGCATGATTTTTATCACCGCAAATTAAAATGCCATATCCTTTTTTATAAAAATTGTTGGCTACTATTCTAGCTTTATTTACAAAAGGACAAGTGGCATCAATAATTTCAATTCCCCTATTTTTAGCTCCTTCGATAACATCAATTGGTGCCCCATGGCTTCGAATAATCATAACAGAGCCATCTGGAATTTCATTCAAACTTTTCACTGTTTTTAAACCTTTCATTTCCAAAGTTTCAATTACTTGATTATTATGAACCAGCTCCCCAATGGCATAAATCTCTTTTTTTCCTTTTAATAATTCATCCACCATATCTACCGCTCTTTTTACCCCGAAACAAAAGCCTGCGTTTTTGGCCACTATTATTTTTTTCTCTTTCATATTTAAAATAAGTTAATTATTGCATCTACCATTATAGCGCATAATAAAAAATAAAACGAGAGAAGACGTGTAGCGCCGTGTTTCTACAAAAATAATCTTGATAATTATGGGCTCTGCTATTAAGATTTTTCTTATTAACTTTTTGACAGCCCGCTTCGACAAGCTTTAGCGAGGCGAGCAAAAAGTTACCTGTCCGCAGTGCTACAGCGTTGCAGGCGGGCAAAAACTGCCACACGTATTCCTAAAATATACCTTCATACTTCTTTTGAGATCCCACATAAGTAAATTTCTAGAGCTCATTACTTCGCTAAGAAATTTTACTTTCTGGGATGACATCTTGCTAGATGTCAGTTTTTTAACGCTCCCCCTCGACCTGCCCGCCAATGCCTAATGAACTAATACTAAGAAATAAACCGATATTGTATTAATTTTATTTAATAAAATATTAGTTGAGAATGGCAAGGCAGGCGGGGTTGATTTACCTGCCTGCCGGTAGGTAGGTTTTATTTTAGTCATAAAGTGTGGACCCTGTATTTGATGCGTATTTAATCTTAAAATTCACAAAGTGGATAAAAAAACCACCAGTAATGATGGTGGTTTTTATTTCAATGTTATTTTAAGAATTTATTTTTATATTCTTCTTGAGCTTCGGCAATTATTTTATAAGCCTCATCTGGTCCTAAAAATCTACCCACTTTTACACTATCTCTACCAGTTTGAGGGATTTTATAGATTTCCATAAAAGTTTTTAGGTCCTTTCGTTCATAAGGAGTAAGTCCATCTACGTGAGTCACATGTTCATAACGAGGATCTTTGGCATTTACGCAAATTATTTTATGATCCACTTCTCCATTATCTTCCATTTCCATAATTCCCACTACTCTTCCCTTTACCAATGCGCCCGGAATTATCGGCATTGAACTAAAAACTACCGCATCTAATGGATCTTCGTCGCCAGTATTCCAAGTATTTGGCACATCGCAATAATTTACCGGATAAAAAGTAGGCCCGTAAAGTACCCTATCTAATTCCAAAACTCCATACTCCTTATTGTACTCATATTTATTCATATCTCCTTTTTGAATTTCCACAATCAAATTCAAAATCTCAGGAGCCTTATCTTGCGGAATGCTGTGAAAATGAGAAGCTACGTAATTTTCTGCCATATTTTTTATTATTTATTTTGAATCACAAAATATCAAACCCTTCCCCAATCCTCCCCTTACTACCGCGTGTCGCCTTAGCTTTGGCGGTGGCGCAAGGGCAGGTGGCTAAAGATTTACCTCATAATTCAAAGTATTTAATTAATTACCTAAACATGTTAACATAAATTATTTTATTTTTCAATAAAAAAAGAAAATGTCATCAGTCATCTGCAATCAGTCATCAAAGAAATACAAATAAGTGAATGAATGCCAATGATGCGAATATTGCAAATACCAAATTAATATTTTATTGAAAATTTTAATATTGAATATTGAATGAAAATTGAGCATTGATTATTGAAAATTTTTTTATATCTCTTGATTAATAACCAAATGATTTTATTGCTATGTTAAAGCGCTAATGTACTAGAATATAGAAGCTATTTTCCTAGCTACTCTCTTATCCAGAGCATTGGGAATTATCTTATTGGCTGTGGGGTTTTTTACCATATCTGCCAGAACTTTGGCTGCTTTTAATTTGTGATTCATAGTAATTTCTCGCACTCTTTTATTTAAAGCGCCACGAAAAATTCCCGGAAAAACCAAAACATTATTAAGTTGATTAGGAAAATCAGATCTTCCTGTGGCGATAATCTTAGCTCCGCCCTGCTTGGCTAGTCCAGGCATAATTTCAGGAATGGGATTGGCCATGGCAAAAACTATTGCATCTTTATTCATCTTGGAAATATCCACATTATTCACTACATTAGGAGCTGAAACCCCAATAAAAACATCCGCCTCAAACAAAGCATCCCTAATTGTTCCCATTAGGTGTTGAGGATTGGTAATTTTGGCAATTTCCATTTTTGATTCATTGAGCCCACCTTCTCTTTCCTTAAAAATAATCCCTTGGCTATCCACCATAATAATATTCTTAGCTCCATAGGCGATTAATAATTTAGCTATAGCCACACCTGCCGCTCCTACTCCACTAATAACAATCTTAATTTTTCCAATTTTTTTATTAACCACCTTTAAAGAATTTATCAAGCCAGCCAAAACCACAATAGCCGTTCCATGCTGATCATCATGAAAAACGGGTATACTCAATTCCTTTCTTAATTTTTCTTCAATTTTAAAGCATCTTGGAGCTGAAATATCTTCCAGATTTATGCCCCCGAAAGTTGGCGCAATATTTCGAATAATTTTTATTATTTCATCAGAATCTTGAGTATCAATAACAATCGGGAAAGCATCCACGCCGCCCAGCTCCTTAAACAGAAGAGCCTTACCCTCCATTACTGGCAGAGCTGCCTCGGGTCCAATATTGCCCAACCCCAAAACCGCACTCCCATCCGAAATAACTGCTACTGTATTTTTACGAATAGTGTATTCGAATGACAATTTTTTATCTCTGGCAATAGCATTGGAAACATTGGCCACTCCAGGCGTATACAGAACTTTTAAATTATCTTTAGTTAGTTTTTGTTTAGAATTTACTTCAATTTTTCCTCCTATTTTTTTTGACAACTTTATCGACTCTTCCATAAGTTTATTTTTAGTAATTATTTCACCCCCATATTATCTCAATTTATCTAGATAAAATCAATGCCTAGCTCATGTTGACATTTTAGCGTTTCAACATGTTAACATATAAGAATTAAAACAATGACGGTGCAAATTTCCAAATGATAACCAAATGATAAATTTAAATTTATAATTTTTAATTTGAAATTTATTCATATCTCTGTCTGCCGGCAAGCAAGCTTGTTTCTCGGAATTTGTATCTTAATAAATAATTTTACCAAAAAAGACGAGGCAGTGCCTCGTCTCTACATCTGAAATAATTACAACATCTAAAGTCTCAGTTTTCTATAAATACTGCCAGATGCTACAGCACCTTCGGCGACAGCTGTGATAATTTGGCGGAATTTATTTGACCCTGTTGTTACGTCTCCAGCTGCCCAAACTCCTTCCACATTGGTTGATTGAGTTTGATCTACAATTATGTAATCTTTATCATCTAGGGCTACTCCTAGATTTTTTGCAATCACTACTCCTGGCACAGTGCCCACTTCTATAAATACACCTTCTACCAGCAATTCTTTAATTTCACCGTTTTGATCATATGTTATAGCATTTACTTTTGCATCTCCCTTAATTTCAGTAATATTTTCCGTAGTAATTAGTTCTATCTTACCGTTTGCCATCATCGCCTCTTCCCTAGAAGGCTCCCAATCCACTTTCTCGTGATGTAGAACGTAGACTTTTTTAGCAAACTCGGTAAGATGCTGAGCTGCCATAGCTGCACTATCTCCACCGCCAATTACCACCACATCCTTATCGCGGAAAAACATCGCATCACAAGTAGCACAATAAGAAACACCCTTCCCCACAAACTCTTTCTCGCCCTTAACATTCATTTTACGAGGTTTCATACCAAGAGCCAGGATCACAGTTTTAGTAAAATATTTTTTTCCGCCATCCGTTACAACCTCAAATCCTCCGTCCTCCTTTTCAATTTGCCGAACATCCTCTTGAATAATGGTTGCTCCCAAACTTTCTGTTTGATCAACAAATTTTTTCATTAAGTCACTACCGGAAATACTTTTTTCTCCAGCCCAATTTTCTATCTCTGAAGCTTCCACCACTTGTCCGCCAATCTCCTCGCCTATCACCAAATGGTTAAGCTTGTACCGAGATGAATAAATAGAAGCCCCCAGTCCCGCCGGACCGGCTCCCACAATAATTAAATCATAGATTATTTTTTCTTCTTCAACCATATTTTTCATTTTTTAGTTATTAGTGTATTAGTTCTTTTTAGTTATTAGGTTGATGATTTTTTATCTGATAGGTTTTTAGATAATAATTTTTACCCATTATTTAACCCTAACCGCTTCCGCACCACACTACCACACTACTGCGCTAATTATCTAATTACCTAATTAAATTATTTCCAAATTTTCCAAAAATTCTCGATAAATATTCATTACTCGCCTAACTTCTTCCTTATTTAAATAAAATTTACCATCATTAATTATTTTATTTCTTATTTCATGAGCCTCAATCAATAAATCCAACTCTTCAATTTGATTTGAATCCGCACTTTCCAATCTTTCTTTCATATTGCTACCCTTGTATCCAATATCAAAAAGAATTTGATCCACCAATTTATCTGCCTCTAAAATAGCCAGCTTATCCTGCTGATCATTATCCAATTTTAATCTACTCTCTATATACTCCCATTGTTTTTGAATTTTTTTCTTGGAAACCAAGGGCATATTTGCCCCCTTTAGGGTATTTTTAATATCTCCACCCAAGCCTCTTAGCGCCAAAAGCAAAACCATATCCACAAAAAGAACAATCACATAAATAGCTAAAATAAATTTTATAAAGAAAAAAAAGCCAGAATTCAAAAATGAACTCGCTAAATTAGCAAGCAGGATGTAAATACTTTCTATATCTATTTCCATAATATAATTTAGTTGTTTATTTTTTATTTCTTAGTTAACGAGTTAACGAACTAACGAATTATTTTTAAAACAAATTATTTGAGTTTTTTGCAATTCGTTAACTCGTTAATTCGTTAATAAACAATAATTAATTCAGTTCAAATGTATGCGCGGCATTTAGCAATTCTTCTTCCCCAAACCAACGCCCCATTAATTGTCCTCCGATAGGAAGTTTTTTGCTCTCGCGCTCAACTTCTCCAATTGGAAAAGAGATAGCTGGCACACCCACCAAATTAGCTGTTACCGTATAAATATCCGAAAGATACATTTGTAATAAATCTGTAGTCTTTTCCCCTATTTTAAAAGCCGGCTCTGGCGCTGTGGGGGAAAATATCAAATCAACTTTTTCAAAAGCTTTTTCGAAATCCTGTCTCAATAATCTTCTTACTTTTTGAGCTTTTTTATAGTAGGCGTCATAATAACCCGCACTGAGCGCATAAGTTCCCAGCATAATTCTTCGCTTAACTTCAGGGCCAAATCCAATTTCTCGAGTATCCAAATAAGTTTCCAATAATTTACCTGCGCCAATTTTTGATTTTTCTTGATCATCGATACTTAATCCATATCTAATTCCATCAAATCTAGCCATATTAGAACTTACTTCACTGGGCACCGTTATATAATAAATTGGTAAGGCATACTCATTGTGTGGAATATTTATTTCTACTAATTCCGCTCCCAACTTTTTAAATTTCTCCAGCGCTGCAAAAGAAATATTTTTAATCTCATCACTAAGTCCATCCCCAAAATATTCTTTAGGCACACCTATTTTCATTCCTTTTATATTTCCTGTCAGATAGTCTTCATAAAATTTTCCTCCGCTTTTAGCTGAAGTGGCATCCTTCAAATCCCTGCCGGCAATTCTGGATAAAACAATTGCCGCATCTTCCACACTTTTAGCAATTGGACCAATTTGATCAAAACTCGATGCCATCGCGAGAAGACCGTGGCGAGAAACTCTTCCATAGGTTGGCTTCAGACCAACTGCTCCACAAAAAGATGCAGGCTGACGAACTGATCCCCCCGTGTCCGAACCCAATGCATAAACCGCCATATCACTCACTACCGCTGCAGCTGATCCACCCGATGATCCGCCTGGTACACGATTTAGATCATGAGGGTTTCTAGTTTTTTGGTAAGCGCTGTTTTCTGTAGAGCTACCCATAGCGAACTCGTCCATATTGGTTTTACCAAGAATAATAGCTCCTTTTTCCCTGAGCTTCTTAACCACTGTTGCATCATATGGGGCAATATAATTATCCAATATTTTTGAGGCCGCAGTTGTTCTTCCGCCCATGACACACATATTATCTTTAAGCGCCATCGGAATTCCGCCTAATAAATCAAAATCTTCTCCGACTTGAATTTTTTTATCTATCTCTTGAGCTGCATTTAGGGCCAATTCTTTGTGCAAAGTCAAATAAGCCAAGATATTTTTATCTTTTAATTCAATCTCATCGAAATATTTTTTAGTTAAATCTACGGAATTAATTTCACCATTTTTTAATTTTTCGTGTAACTCTCTTATCATATTCTATAAAATACTCTTTACCTTAGCTTGATTATCTTTTTTGTCGGGAAAATTATTTATGATTCCCATTCTTATATCCTCTTTACAATCAATCACTACATCATCTCGGATAACACTATGCTCTCCAGTAATATGTCCAATAGAATCTATTTTATCAGTATTGACCAATTCTAATTTTTTAAAATAATCCAAAATAAGAGAAAGTTCTCTTTGGTATTTCTCTATTTCTTCCTCCTTCAAACCAATACGAGCCAATTCTGCAATATGTATAATGTCTTCTTTTTTTAACATGTCTCTTAAGTTAATATTAATTTACAATTTTCATTTTTCAATTTCCAATCAATTATCAATTTTCATCATAAAGTCAATTAACATAAATTGTAAATTTTCATAATTGGAAATTCATTGTAAATTGATTATTGTAAATTGAAAATTCCAGTAAATCCCTTTTCATCCAAAATCTTCACTCCTAATTTTTTGGCTTTTTCATACTTTGACCCCACGCTCTCTCCAGCAATCAAAAAATCAGTTTTAACACTTACTGAAGATGATACCTTACCACCCTCTTTTCTAATAATATCTTTTATTTCATCTCTTGTAAAGCCAGGCACGGTGCCGGTTATGACAAAACTTTTGCCTAAAATATCGCTATTTTTTTTATTTAAATTATCCGAACTTTCCAAAAAAACATTTACTCCCAAAGACTGCATTTTGTCTAAAATATTTATATTCTTTTCATCACCAAACCAATTCACCAAACTAGCAGCCGACTTTTCCCCGATTCCTTTAATGGACATCCAATCTTCAACTGTAATTTTTGGAAATTGCAAAATAATATCCCCCAATGAATTGATTGTTTTTTTGGTTTTTTGGTTCTTGTTATTTGAAAATTCCGTATTAATTGCTTGGGCAATTAATACAGCCGTTTCTTCTCCTACATGTCGAATGCCTAAAGCAAAAATAAACTTTTCAAAAGATATTTTCTTTTTTTCATCAATAGCTCGCACCAAATTATCCGCTGACTTATCAGCAAATCTTTCCAATGGTTCCAAATCACCTTTTTTAATTTCAAAAATATCAGCCACGTTTTCTATTACTCCCTCTTGAATTAGTTGTTCAACTATTTTCTCTCCCAATCCTTCAATATCAAAACCTTTACGACTCACAAAATGAATTATTTTTTGCATCTCTACTGCAAAACAATTAGGATTTAGACAATATAATGCTACTCCTAAATTATGTTTTTCTTTTTTGGAATTTGAAGTTTTGAATTTTGTTTGTAATTTGGAATTTGTAATTTGTAATTTTCCTACTGCTCCTCCGCAAATGGGGCAAATTTCCGGCATTTTAAAAATTTTCTCCTTACCTGTTCTAAGATTTTTTACAACACTCACCACCTCAGGAATTACATCCCCCGCTTTTTGAATTATCACCGTATCTCCAATTTTAATATCCAATCTTTTTATTTCATCTTCATTGTGTAAAGTTGCTCTGCTTACCAATGAACCAGCTACCCTAACCGGACGCAAGTGAGCTACTGGAGTTAAAGCGCCAGTTCTTCCCACTTGCACAAAGATATCCTCAATCACGGTAGTAACTCTTTGAGCGGGAAATTTATAGGCTATTCCCCAGCGAGGAGATTTGCCAGTATAGCCCAGTGCATCTTGAATTTTTTTAGCATTAACTTTTATTACAATTCCATCCAATTCATAATTTTCACTATCCCGCTTGCCTATCCATTCTTGATAAAAATTTTCTATATCAGTAATATTTTTACATTTCACATGATGAGGATTCACTTTAAACCCCAACTTTTCAAGCATCTCAAGCTCATCTATCTGGCTTTCGATTATATTGTATTTCTTCTTCCTCTTTGTACTCAAAGGGGGAGATTGAGAGGGGGTTTTAATTTCTAACCCCTCCCTACCCTCCCCTTCAAAAGAGAGGGGGGTGCCAGAAAATTCTAATTTTTCAATATCATAAATAAAAGAATCCAATTTTCTCTTGGCCACAATCGATGAATCAAGCTGACGAATTGACCCAGCCGCAGCATTCCTCGTGTTTGCAAATTTAATTTCGCCTTGCAATTCTCTTTTTTGATTTATTTTTTCTAGTTCATTTTTACCTAACCAAATTTCTCCCACCGCAATCAAATCAACTTTTTCAGATAATTCCAAGGGGATGCTTTTAATGGTTTTTATATTAGCCGTTACATCTTCTCCAACATTACCATCTCCTCGCGTCGCACCTTGGACTAATTTTCCATTCTTATATTCCAAGATAACTTTCAAGCCATCAATTTTAAGTTCTGTACAGTATTTAATTTTGCCATAATCTTCCAGATCAAGATTATTTTTTACAACCATTTTATCTATTTTTTCCTCCCATTTTTTTAATTCATTAAAATCAAAAACATCATCAAAAGACCATTGTCTGATTTGATGTTTTACTTTTTTAAATTTATCCAGCACCTCGCCACCCACTCTTTGGGAAGGGCTGGTAGCCGAATAAAACTCAGGATTTTCCTTTTCCAGTTGAATTAATTCCTCCAATAATGAATCATAAACAGAGTCCTCTATTTCAGGCTTATCTAAAACATGATAAAGATAGCGATGTTTATCCACTTCTTTTCGGAGTTTTTCTATTCTTTGTTGAATTAAGTTTTTATTTTCCATATACCCTTGGCACGTTAGCATATTAGCATTTTAGCATATTTACCCCGCCAGCTGACGGATTAGCATATTAGCATATTAACATATTAGCATTAAAACACGAAAAAATTAAAGCATGGAGCATCAATCATTAAAGCATTAAAACATAAAAGCAAAAGAGCAGTTTAGCATTAAGCAGGGGTTAAAAAAAGATAAATAGTTAAATGGTATCACATTCTTAATTCGTAAATTCGCCAGCCACGTGATAAAAAATTATTTTTTTATTTTACGTGGTACTTCATAGTGACAACAAAAAAACTCCCCACCAAGGAGAGTAAATTCACAAATAAGAAAAGATAAATTAAAGATCCGCAAAGTTAGCCGTAGCTTCCACAGATCTAATTATGCCATTGTAAGTCCCTACTGCTTTTATTTTTGTTATTAAATTTATCCTTGAGTTAGCATCTGTGCACGTAAGCATTAGTGTGGCTCCTGTGGGACCTCGGTAAAAATATAATTTATAATCCCCTCCATTGGCAGCTCTATTTACCACAGCTGTTCCTGCCTCAACAACACAATCACTCCCAAAAACATCATCCAAATCCTCATCACCTTCTAAAACATTATTATTATCAGACTCATTCCATCTATAATCCCTTATTTTCCAATAAGCGTATTCTATGCCACTATCCGCTACCTGGAAAGAATTGACCGACTTAGCTGATGAAAGAGTGCTTTTTCTTCCTACTGAAGAGGTTGTCATGAGACTTACTCCAATAATCAGAGATATCATCATTATAAACAAAGAAAAAACCAATACTGAGCCAGTTTTTTTTGATGAATAAAAATTTTTATTTATATTTTTCATAAATTAATTTGGAGGATTATTTGGATCAATGCCCACATTTGAAACAGTGTAATCTCTTAATGAAGAAGTGCTTTGAATTCGAGCACTACTCGAATTGCCACCTCCTGAGTTTGTTATATTCATCACCACAGTTATCACACCCACTCTCGTACTTGATGGCCCACTATCATCTCCAGCGCTACTTATAGCGTTAAATTCTCCTGTCACACTTCCACTAGTCATAGGTATAGCCGCAGAAAAAGCTGGCGATGGACTATTACTACAATTACTTTCTGGAGCCGAAGATGAAGCCTTAGTCAAAGTAGTCCCAGTAAAAACATATCTAATACAAGCTGTTGCCTGAGAATAATCATAAACAACTACAACTGTAGAAGTCGAATATTTTATTGAACTAGTTCTGAATGTTTTAGACATCAGATTCATGGCATACTGAGCATTTTTTAAGTTTTCATTAATATTTTTAGCTCCTTTGTATGATTTAAAGGCATTTGCAAAAGCGCCCGCTGAACCAGCCATAATTATTGTAAATATTCCAATAGATACTATCACCTCCGCCAGCGTAAATCCTTGTCTATTGAAAACTTTGGGTTTTTTATTATTTAATTTTTTATTATCTCTTATCATTTCTCTTTAAATTTTTTAGAATTTATTTGATATTGGTAATTTGACATTTGATATTTTAAAACTATGTTCCTGTTCCCCACTCAGTTAAAGTTGTCTGCGAAAAAACACACTTACTCTCTACTGTACATTCAGAAATATTGTCCGGTGGATTTGCATTGTCCCACGAAACAAAACTTTTTACAATTAAATTTTCAATATCTAGATAATCCAGGACCAACTTTCTTCTAAACTTGGTAGGCGTGCCTGATCGATGAGTATAGAAATTTCCAGAAATATTCAATACATAATCACTACTAGCTACGTCACAAGAAATTGCCGGATTATCGTACTCAATTTCATTATCAGCATTAATAGTATATGAGTCATAACTTACCCTGCAATCATTCTCGGCGCCCCCCGAAGAAACATCAAAAAGATCGAAAGCTCCAGGATCAGTATCATCCACAGCATCTCTTTTGGCCCAATTATTATCTCTAATATTCCTAGCCAACTCGACTCCCTCTTGAGCAAGCATCGCCGCAATCACACTATCTCTTTCATCCTGAAAACTTCTCAAGCCCTGAGAATACAAACTAAGGATAGTAAGCATAGTCACTCCCAATATAAAAACTGAAAGTATAACCTCTCCTATTGAAAAACCTTTATTTTTTTTGTAATCAAATTTTATCATCATTTATATTAACTAATTGCAACTAGAGCTTGTTGTTTTCTTAATTAAACCGGCATGATTAAAGCATACATAATATGAACCGCCGCCCTTGGATAATGCTATTCTAAAAAAACTCCCAGCTACCATACCTGCTGTTCTAGTAACAGAAGCATGTGGAGCAGCAAAACTCAAATATCCCGCTCCAGAAGACGTAACAACTCCACTCCTGAAAACATAAGTACTGTTAATATTGCCGCAAGCAACTCCTCCAGCGGTGTAGGTTCTTAATAAGTAATTACTGCTTCCATTTATTACAGTAACTCTATAATTAGAACAAGTTGAAGATACTTCTTTCCCAGTCAAAGAATAATTCTGAGCCTCCCTCAATACCGCCACCAATTCCTCTGCGGCAGTTTCAAGCTCAGCATTCCTCTTGGATGTCACATAAGAAACGATTGAAATTGCACTCATTAACCCAACGATCGCGATAACAATCACAACCTCTATTAGAGTCATTCCTTTTTTGGTATATGGATTTATTTTATAGTAGTCTTTCGAATTAGACATAATTTATTTTTTGTTTTGGGTAAGCTCAAATAACACAAACTTATTATAACATAGGATTATTATTTTGGGAAAAACAATAAATCACAATGGGTTTAGCACAATTTTAAAAGATAAATTATTCAACCTATAGTCATTCGTCAACAGTCATCTGTCATCTTCTTCTTAACTGAATTTATAAAATGATTTAATCTCTTATTTAAATTTTCATATTTAATAAATAATTCTCTGGCAATATCTTTACTTAAGTAATCAATATCTTGAGCTAAAAATAGAAAATTTTGAACTTCACAAATTGAGCCTCGAGCATTATAATAAAATTTTATTTTTTCCTTATAATGAAATCTTCCAAATCCTTCCGCAATATTAGCCCCAACCGATGTTGAAGCTCTTCTAATTTGATCAACTATTGCATAAGTTTCTTTTTTGGGGAATTTTTCAGTCAATTTATATATCTCAATTGATAAATTATGCGCATCTTTCCATACATCTAGCTCATAAAAATGAATTATTGATGACGGTTGACTTTTGACTGATGACATAAAATTACATCTTTAAAAAAATTTTAATTCACCACCCCAAATGATATCTTCAGTTAGATAATATAGCTTAAAACAAACGGAAATTCTCTGGTGATAAAAATTGCCAAAAATGTTCCTATGACAAGAAAAGGAACAAACGGCACTTCGCTTTTCATATCCCCCTTCTTTGATAAAATTATGCCTACGGAATAAATTGAGCCGATAGTGAATGCCAATAACAATCCAAATAGAACACTTGGCCAACCTAAGATCAATCCCATTATAAGTCCCACATAAACATCTCCCCAGCCCATCCATTTTTCTTTAGAGAAAAATACCAAGCAAAAAAAGAATAACCAAGCCATAAACCCGCCAGTTAAACTGTACATTATGCTCAAGGATTTAAAATCCAATCCCATTCTGATTTCATAAAAACTGATAAAGACCAAATTTGCGATTATCACCCCCAGCATAATCCAAAAAATCAAAATTGGGACTTCCATATATTGCCAGTCGTAAACCAAAAGTACAATCAGCAAAGAAGCTATTATAAGATAAAAGCCGGTTTCCCATAAACTGTAAAAATCCAGAAAATTAAAAAAATATCTTCCTACCATCACGAAAATTAATCCGGTAAAAAATTCCACCATAGGATACTGCCAAGATATTTTTCCCTCACAATCTCGACATTTCGCTCCCAGTAAAATAAAACTAAACAAGGGAATGTTGTCATACCACCTGATCTGGCTTTTACAATGAGGACAATTTGATCTGCCCAAAATAGTATCAACCAATCTTAAGCGATAGATTATTACGTTAAGAAAGCTCCCAATAATCAAACCTAAGATAAAAAAAATCAGTAATGTCATAAATAAATATTTAAAAAATTAACAGTCCGTAAATCCCACAACTCCAGTCTGATTAATGATAGCCCCTGAACAATTTCCAGTATTATTACTTCCTGGCGTAACAATGACTTCATACACACCGCTTGTTCCGGTACAATCCCCTCCCGAAGGAGAATTAATTACAATGCTTCCGATTTTACTATTATCAGGATAATCAGACCCGCTATCAATAGGATTACAAATGGCACCCCCTGGTACAGATTGAATTATTTCTTCATTAAAACAACACATCATAATTGATGTATTGACGGAAGAAACTAATGTCTTGAAATCACCATCCTTAGCTTTTAACCTAGCGCTACTTAAACTTACCAATACAATGGAAGCCAAAATACCGATGATTGCAATAACAATCAAAAGCTCAATCAAGGTGAAGCCCTGTCTACTAAACAGACAAGCTTTTTTTATTTTTTTCATTCTAAATGATTAATAAAATTATTCAAATACAATATTAAATTTATTTGTCTGTCAAAAAATATTTTAATAAAGTTTGACAGACGGAAAATTTAAAATCAACTCAATTCCTAACAAGGAGAAAATGTTACACCTTCATCGGTAACTGTAGCAGTACAACCTGGAGCAGCTAAATTAACTGCAGCAACAGTAAATTGAAAATTACCGGAACCCATTGCTCCACAGTCTGTGGTGGATGTTCCATATGTAAAGCCTCTTGTTGCTGCTAAATAACTGTTAGTGGTTGGATTAGCGGGTACAGTATTAGACAAAACGGCGCTATCACATGCCAAAACAGAAGCAGCTTGCAATGAATGCGCTTGAGCTTTAAATGATGTAATCTTAGCTTTTTCTCTAGCACTACTTAAACTTACCAAAACAATAGAAGCCAAAATACCGATGATTGCAATCACGATCAAAAGTTCAATTAATGTAAAACCTTTTTTCATTTTATAACACCTCCTTTCATATTTTTATTTTTAGCCTTAGTTAAATAAATTTATTCGTCTGTCAAATAATATTTTATACAAAAAATTGACAGACTAAAAATCCAAAACTTTTAAAGCATCTTATTAACAAGGATTATATGTTACGCCTTCATCCGTTACGGTTGCAGTACATTGATCAGTTAAAGTGGTTCCCGAAGTTACCGTAAAAGAAAAATCTCCGCTACCAGCTGGTCCGCAGTCATTAGTACCAAAAGTTCTAGTTGCATCTAAATATACTGTACCTCCTGGTTGCGGTGGTGTAGTAGCATCTAAAACAACATCATCACACGCCAAAACAGCTGCGGCTTGCAGTGAGTGAGCTTGGGCCTTAAATCCTGTAATTTTAGCTTTTTCTCTCGCACTACTTAAACTTACCAAAACAATAGAAGCCAAAATACCAATGATTGCAATAACGATCAAAAGCTCTATTAAGGTGAAACCTCTTTTAAATTTTTTCATTTGATTTCACCTCCTTTCATTTTTTTATTTTTATTTTTAAACATCCCAATTTTATTTAAATTTGTTTTTATTTTATACGTCTCCAGCTCAATGAATTTATTATAGCACAAGAATTTGAAATACAACATTTCTTAGGGAAATTAATTATTATTTAGTTAACGAGTTAACGGATTAACGAGTTACTTTTTGAGAAATTCTTTATTTATTTTTTTCTTTTGCAAATAAACAATAAATCCTCCGATTTGATTAGCTATATTTTCTAACTTGGTATTTAAATTATCAAATTCTTCTTGACTTATATAATTAATAGCAAGGGCAATATACAATTGATTTCTAACTTCACCAGATGAACCCTTGGCTATTTTGAGAAATCTAACGAATTCATTATTATTATTCTTTTCAAAGCCTTCTACTATATTAGAACTTATCGATACAGTAGCTCTTCTAATTTGATCTCTGAGTCCGTAATCCTTGGAAAAATCTCCCTTAGCAGTTAAATCATAAATGTTTTTTGTTATCACTAAACTTATTTTCCAAATATTTGATTCTTCGAATTTTTGTATTTTCATAATTCGTTAACTCGTTAATGCGTTAACTAAATAATAAATAATACTACACGCTTAAAATTTCTGCACCACGCTATAAATCGGCAATAATATTGAGAAAGCTAAGAATGCCACACCAATTCCCAAACCAACTATTAAAACAGGCTCAATCAAAACAGATAGATTCTTAACCATCTCATCCATTTCTTGTTCATAAAAGTTACTCACACCCTCCAATGACTCTGTTATTTTTCCGGTCTTTTCTCCAATAGAAACCATTTTAGTTACAACCCCAGGAACATAATCGGAGTAATTCAAAACAGTACTTATATTTCCTCCCGTTTTCACTTCCTCGGCGCAAGACAAAATCATTTTTTTATAAACGCTGTTATTAACTACATCACTCACCGTCTCTAGAGATTGCACGATTGAAACACCTCCCTCGAGTAAGATTACCAAATTTCCCGAAAATCTTACTATATACAAATATTGAAACATTTTTCCAATAACCGGTAAATCCAATTTAATCCTATCCCATTCCTTTTTCCCCGCATCTGTCTTTATATAATAAATAATACTAAAAATGAATCCAAATATCACAACCAAGACCGCCCACCAATAATTTTCCATAAAATGACCAAGCTTTATAATCATCATTGTGTGCCAAGGAAGTTCGGCATCCATATCTTCTATAATGGTGGTTAATTTAGGAATAATAAATGTCACACTGGCAAATCCTACCACAAAAGCAGTAGCCAAAACAAAAGCTGGGTAAATAAGCGCCCCTCTAATCTTAGAAGTTATTCTATAATTTTTTTCTATACTAGTTGCCACATTTTTAATAGAGGATTCCAAATTACCTGATATTTCACCAGCCTTAATAACACTAGTAACAACCATTGGAAATGTATCGGGATATTTGCCCAATGCTCCGGAAAAAGATGCTCCATCCTCCACGTCATTAGCAATATCTTTTGTTATACTCGCCAAATATTTACTCTCTGATTGATCACTGATTGCTCGCAAAGAATAAACCACTGGAACTTTGGATCCAATAAGAGCTTGCAATTGCCTAAAAAATACAACCAAATCTTTACTCGTAACTCTATCGAAAGTCTTTTTAAAATATTTATTTAAACCCTCATCTCCCCCATCTCTTTCAATTGAAACAGGAATCAATTTGTTTTCCTGAAGTATTTGAAAAGCTAATTCTTTACTCACAGACTCGATTGTTCCGCTTTTGATTTCTCCGGCTTGATCCTTGGCTTTAAATTTAAATCTCATATTTTTATTTATTTTTTATTATTGTCTTTAAATAATCTCTGTTGCTTGTATAAGCAAAAGCATCCTCTATGGAAATTATACCTTCTCTTACCAATTGACTCAAGGATCTATCTAGCGAAATCATACCATCCTTCAAACTGGTTTCTATAACAGAATCAATCTGGTAAGATCTATTTTCCCTTATCAAATTAGCCACAGCATGATTTTTTAACATTATCTCCATAGCCGCCACTCTTCCTCCACCTATTCGAGGAACCAGTCTTTGGGTAATAACTCCCAAAAGAACATTTGCCAATTGAGCTCGGATCTGATTTTGTTGATAGGCCGGAAAAACATCCACGATTCTATCCACTGTTTGAGCACTATTGTTAGTATGCAAAGTAGCAAAAATTAAATGACCGGTTTCTGCCGCAGTCATAGCCGTACTAATAGTGTCCAAGTCTCGCATCTCACCAATCAAAAGAACATTTACATCTTCGCGAAATATCCCCCTTAAAGCAGCAGGAAAATCCTTTGAGTCCTCACCAACTTCTCTCTGATTAATAATACATCTATCTTGCTGATATACATATTCAATAGGATCTTCAATAGTTAAAATATGCTTATCCTGAGTATGATTAATATGATCAATGATAGCAGCTAAGGTTGTTGATTTACCATGCCCCACCGGTCCAGTCACTAAAACCAAACCTTGCGAATACTTAGCAAAGTCATAAAGACTGCTGTTTATATCCAATTCCTCTAAGGTTCTGATTTTACTCTGCACCAAACGCATAGCGATACTTAAGTTGCCTTGCTGAAAATAAACACTTGTTCTAAAGCGAGCTTTTCCTTCAAAATTGTAAGCAAAATTAACTTGACCTTCTTGCAATAGTTCTTTTTCATAATTCTCAGTAAGCAATATCTTAGAAAATTCCTTGGTTTTTGGAGGAGTTAACATCTCTTCCTCAAGTAATGGTACCAATTTCCCATCCACACGAATGGTGGGATACCTACCAACCACCAAATGCAAATCAGAAGCTCCCTGTTGAGCGACACTCAATAGGTAACTTTTCAATTTTTGTTCTATGTGAAGTAAATCATTCATTATTTTGCCTACTAATAAATTAAAAAAATTAAGAAATCCAAAACCTTATTAAACAGAAATTATTTTTTAATCAAAGGGATCACCTCCTCCAAAACTTCTTTTGGAGTGAAATGAGCTTTAATCAAATATTTATCAGCTTGGTCAAGCAGTTCTTGCTCAAGGTCATCTTGAGCTGAAACATTGGTCAAAAATACCACTGGCACATTCTTTAGTCTATCATCTTGCTTTATTTTTTTAAAAACTTCTTTCCCGTTTTGGTATGGCATCATTATATCCAAAAGAATCAGATCTGGAGTAGCATCTTCCATTTTTTCTAAGGCCTCCATGCCATTCGTTGCCAAAATAACATTATAACCATTCATTGAAAAAATACGATTATAAATATCCCTTATAAATTCGTCATCCTCAGCTATCAAAATACTAATATTTTTTTCTTCTGCTTTTTCTGTTTCCATATATTTATTATTTTTAATTTATTATTACTTAATTAGCGAGTTAACGCATTAACGAGTTTTTTTCATTCTTTATCCCTATCTTTGCAGTTATTGAGTTCAATATTTACTCACAACGACGACATTTGAAATTTAGATTTGGGATTTTATTTGAAATTTAAAATTTGAAATTCAATGTTTTGTACCCAAAACATTGCCCCTATCCTTTATCATCTTCAAATTCTCCTACTGTCAAACTTCCGCCTGTCATTCTTTCTACTTCTGACACTGAAGTTAGTCCCATTGCCGCCTTTAAAAATCCGTCTTGCATCATATTTAACATTCCTTGTTTCTGAGATACCCTATTTAGCAATCCATCATCTTTTTCAGTTATGGCTTCTCTTAACTCATTAGTGACATCAACACATTCATAAATAGCTAGTCTTCCTTTGTAGCCAGATTTTCCACATTCATCGCACCCCACAGCTTTATAAAACTTCAAATCTTCAATTTTTAGAGAAGATAATCCATAATTAGCTGCTTCTTGCGGATCAACATTTCTTAATGAATTAAAAACTTTTTCAAAAACCATCTTGGGCAATTTAAATTCCTTTTTACAGTTATCGCATAATTTTCTAACCAATCTTTGCGCAGCTACGGCATTTAAGGAAGATGAAAGCAAAAATGGTTCAACTCCCATATCCACAAGCCTGGGGATAGCACTGATGGCATTATTTGTATGCAAAGTTGAAAAAACCAAATGACCAGTTAGGGCAGCATGAATTGCAAGCTCGGCAGTTTCTCCATCGCGTATTTCCCCAATCATTATTATATTCGGATCTTGTCTCAAAATTGAACGTAAGCCATCTGCAAATCCATATCCGATAGCGGGATTAATTTGACTTTGGTTAATTCCATCCAGAGAATATTCCACAGGATCTTCCAAGGTTATAATATTTCTCTCTTCCTGATTAATAATTTTCAAAAAAGAATACAAGGTGGTCGATTTACCACTTCCGGTCGGACCTGTTATCAAAACGATTCCACTTGTCTCTTTTATTTTTTTACTTAATACAACATTATTCTTACCCATTAATCCCAATTTGTTTAAATCAAAAACCCTATCATCTTTAGTTAAAACACGCATGGCTACTTTTTCACCATTTATCACAGGCAAAGTAGAGACACGAAAATCAACACTATCAGAATTAACAGCATCATCCTTTTCAATTCTAAATCTTCCATCCTGAGGTTTCCTGGTTTCATCTATTTTCAAATTAGACAATATTTTAATATGGGATATAATTGCCATTCCGACATTCTTAGGTAAAACCAAAGAGGAGTGCAACATTCCATCTACCCTAAATCTCACCCTAAATTCCTCGCCCATTGGTTCAATATGAATATCACTCGATTCTCCCTCCAGGGCATGTTTTATAATTACTTGAACCAGCTTAGATACAGGAGCATCTTGAATAACAATAGTTTCCCTATCCTTTTTGTTTTTCTTCTTCACCCCCATCTCCCTGTCCCTATTAACACTCTCAAATGATTCCATAACTTCCTCCACCGCCTTTTCTGCTGATTGATATTTTTTTAATATTTCTTGAATCACTTCACCAGACGCCCAATAAATATCAAAAAAAATTTTATTTCTTTCTGCCAAAAAATTCAAAACATTTCTGGCATCTAAATCTTGAGGATTAGCCATAGCAACCATAATACTCTTTCCATCCTTGCCAAAGGAAAACATTTTATATCTTTTGGCTATTTTTTCCGGTATTATTTTAAAATATTTTTTTTCTATATTCTCGGGAACTCTGGATAAATATTTGAGCCCCATCTGTTTGGCTAGCTCCTCAGAATAATTTTGTTTTTCCTTGTCCATTTTTTTGTTTTTTATAAAAATCAAATCTACCTAAATTAATAATGCATGCATATCTAGTGCCACTAAGAAGATAAACCCGACACCCAATTAGCACCAAACACAAACGACACCCTTAGTTAGCCGCAGCTTCTTTCAAAAATGGATTTGAAATACCTACCTCTCCAACTTCGCTTTTTTTGTAATTTCCAATTAAAATACTTCTCTTGCTGTCCACATCATAAAAATTAAACTCACCCTTATCAAACAAATCGCTGCTCAACAAATCATTTATTGGCCTATTTGCAGATATTAAATATCCAAAGCCAATCACCGTTTTGGCAGTTAAAAAATCAGCAGATACACTTTCTTCATCATCAACAGTGTCTTGCTTTTCCTTTTTTGAAATTTCAAAAGATTTAATATTATTAAGAAGACCAACTTTATTTAAAGATACTAAGAAGCGTTTAATCTGATCATAATTTCCATTTATTTCTAGATTTGCCTCAATAAATTTAATTCTTGCTTTAGCTAGATCCGCTATTGAAACTCCATTTTCATCCGTTAATGGAATCTCGCCACCTATACCATCGACATTCATATTCTCTGGAGTAATTAGATTATTTTCCACATTACTCATTTTTAATGGAATTGCCATTACCCTCACAGGGTCGTCAGATGCCTCTATTTTTTTATACTCTATCCCCATATTAACCAAAAAAACACCCTCGCTAAAGGCTACATTATTTATATTATTAACCACATCCTCATCATTTCGATAAGTTGGATAATATTTATTAATCAAAGATTCCAAATCCGCGTTATTCTGAAGAGATTGCGTTAGTTTTGTCATATTACCCTTTTTAGCCTTAACTGTTAGCAATTCTTCATTTTTTTTCTCAATTTCATTTTTAATATTTTTTATACTATTGGCATCTTCCCCAAACCAACTGGGATAAATATACCCAATAATAATCACCAATGACAGGACAACAGAAAGTGGCATTAGCAGAATTTTTAATTTCATATTTTTTTATTTTTATTATTTTATATTAAATTTCTTGTTTATCTTTAAAAACTGCCTCTAATTTAAAAACTGCCTGATTATCTTGATCTCTTTTTGATTCGGTTATACTAACATCTTCAAATAAATCACTCTTTTTAAGACTCAAAATCTGACTAGCTGCCAATCTAAAACTATCTGCTACAACCTCTATCTCTATCTTATTTCCGACACTATCATAATTTAAACTATTAAGGTAAGAGCCCTTTACAATTAATTTTTCAACCACAGAAAATATATCCTCTGGGTTCTTTTTATTATCCAAGTTAAACATTGAGCTATCCAATCTTTCTTGAAAATCATTCAATTTATTAACTTCGACCGAATCTATGCCTTGGATTTCCTTATCTCTGGCTATGTCCATATTGGCTTTTTTTGAGGCCAACCCCTTACTATACAAAATGGTAGCACCGTAAGCGAAGCCCACCGTTAACATCAAAATAATTGATACAAAATAAGTGCTATTAAAAAAAGATTGTCTCCTGCTTATCATTAAATCTTTTTCCGCGGCTTGATGAAAATTTACGTCAACCATTTTTTTGATTTACACTAGCTTGATTTAATTTATTTTTCAAAACATGCAAACTAACCTTTTATAATTTTACACAAAGGAATTCGCACCCAAATCAAACTAATTTATTTATTAATGTTTTTATTTAAATTGCTTTTTTATTATAACACTTTTTATATCTTCAACCAATTATATTTTATTTTTTTTCTTATAATTTTCTATACCCTTAACTGCCAGTCCTGTAGCCACAGAAAATTTTGACGCCACATTATTTATATTCGCTTTTACATTATCATTTTCTATGATAACTCTTTCGAAAGGATTGCCCACAATAATATTACTACCTAACGCGTTATTAAAAATATCTGCAATTCCTGGAATATATGATCCTCCGCCTGATACTATAACTTTATCCAATGGCTTGCTTAAATTATTTCCAACAGAAACCAACTCAATTAATCTTTTTGATTCCTTGGCTATTAAATTTAATATAGGTAAAACTATGCTCTTGCCCTCTTCTTTTAAATATTCACTTTTTTTCTTAAACTCTTCCGCTCTCTCCCATGATACATTTAAATTAGAAGCTATATTTTTAGTAATTTCATCGCCGCCAATATTTATATTTCTATTAACTCTTATAACACCCTTATCCACCAAAACTATATTGGTTATCTTAGCGCCTATATCCACTATTAAAAATTTTCCGAGATCATCTCCAATTAGCGACCGCGAAGCTGAAAATATATCTAGTTCAAGAGATAAAACTTTGAGTCCGCTTCCTTCGACAATTCTTTCATATTTATGCACATCATCCTTAGGAGCAGCAACCAAGAGAACATCAACTATCTCTTTATCTCCTTTTCCTAGAAATTTTTTACCTTCCCCATTGCCTCTCTCATCTTTTTCCACTCGTCTCGATACAATATCTGAGCTAAGATACACCTCATCCAAGGAAACAGGAATATATTTACCTGCCTCCATTCTTATTATGTCATCTAAATCATCTTCATGAATATCAGTAACAGTGATCATAGTGGATAATCCCTTAAAACTTCCCATTGATATATAAGCATTTTTACTTTTTATACCCATTTCATCAATCAATTTTTTCAATAATTGAATTTTCTCAAGCTCATCATCAGATTCATCCTTAATCTCAAAATCTGATGCTTTCTTTTTTGGAGGAATTTCTATCCATCCATAATTAGTCAGAAAAGAGCTTCCATTTTTATATTCTAACTCCACAATTTTTATTGATGAGGTGCCAAAATCTATACCCAAAAAATAATTTTTATTAAATCCCGGAATTCTAAACATAACTGTTTTTTTATTTTAGTTTTATTAAGCAATTTTTATTAGTTTTATTATACCACATTTTAAAAAAATTAAAATAGGAAATTCTCTACGATTTACGAATCCGTACGAATATACAAATAAGACGCTTATTTTAATTGTAGAGACACGGCGGTGCCGTGTCTAAATTTACATATTTACTATCGTAGAGACGAGGCACTGCCTCGTCTAAAAAACAGCGTCTCTGCGAGTAAATTACGCCTGCCCCGTTGTATAACTGGGGTACTTGGAATTTACGTGGCCCCGCCTGCAACGATATTGCATTTCGGGCAGGAGTCCAGGAATTTAAAATATCCAGACCTGGATTGCTTCGGAGTACCTCGCAAAGACATGTAGATTAATTTGATTTTTTATAAAGACTTTTTTAGGGGCTAAGTCCCCAATTGAGGACTTAGCCCCTAAAAAAATTCAAGCTCTTCAATAATCTTATTGTACTAAAATTAAATTGTCGACGCAAATTTTAAAACTAAAATCCCAAGGCTCAACCTTAAAATTCCCCAAAGGTTGAGCCTCGGTGAATATATTAAGTCCTTATATTATCTTTTCAAAGCCCTCTCTGTCATGAGTACATGACATCTCTCCCAGAGGGAGAGATGGAGTGTTTATTCGTAAATTCGTATAAGTTCGCTTGCCACGTGATAAAAAATTTATTTTTTATTTTACGTGGTAATTCGTAGTAAACAAAAAATCATCTCGATAAATCAAGATGATATTTTTGTTGCTATCTTTTTATTTTATTTATTTAACAGCATCCTTAAGACCTTTACCTGCGCTAAATTTTGGCACAGTAGCAGCCGCAATTTTGATAGAAGCTCCAGTTTGTGGATTTCTTCCAACTCTAGCAGCTCTTTTACTTGTTTTGAAAATTCCGAAACCAGTAATAGTAACCTTGTTACCTTTTCTTAACTCTTCAGTTATTTTATCTAATAGAGTTTCGAAAACTGCTGTTACGTCTTTTTTTGATAAATCAGTTTTGCTAGCAACTGCATCTACCAATTCACTTTTGTTGATATTTTTCATTTAACCATACACCCCCTTTCATTTTAAGTAAAAAATTATATTACTTACCTTAACTAATTTTACTACCTTAAAGCCTAATAATGCAAGCTTTTTTATCCACAACTGAGATTCGACAGGGTCCAGATGAAAAGTAGCAGTGCTGAATGAGACGCCCCACCGGAGCCGTCTCTACTATCTTGCGTATTCAATCGATCTAGTTTCTCGAAGTACATTCACTTTAATTTCTCCTGGATATTTCAATTCTTCTTCTATCTTATTGGCAATATCTTTAGCAATTTTAGCCGCACCGTAGTCGTCAACTTTTTCACTGTCGACAAAAACTCGAACCTCCCTACCTGCCTGAATAGCATAGCTCTTATTAACAGCGTCAAAAGAATTAACGATGTCTTCCAATTCCTCTAATCTCTTTAGATATTTTTCCAAAGTATCTTTTCTTGCGCCAGGACGACTAGCAGAAATAGCATCTGCTGCTGCGACTATAAAAGATTCTGCTGTTCCAAATGGATATTCCTCATGATGAGATTTCATCGCATCTACCACAGATTTATCCACATTAAATTTTTCCAATATCTTAATACCAATCTTAACATGTGTCCCCTGAATTTCATGATCAACTGATTTGCCTATGTCATGCAAAAGTCCAGCTTTTTTTGCTACCGCCACATCCGCTCCCAATTCATTAGCCAAGGCCCCAGAAAGATGAGCTACCTCCATAGAGTGGATAAGCACATTCTGCCCAAAACTTGTTCGATAACGCAAACGACCGATTAAATAAATTAATTTTGGATCTAGTCCAGCAATACCCAGGTCATAAGTAGCTGCCTCACCCGCTTCTCTAATCTTATTATCAATTTCCCCCTTCGCATACACAACCGCTTCCTCAATTCGAGTAGGATGAATTCTTCCATCCTCTATAAGTTTAAGTAAAGCTATTTTGGCGATTTCTCTTCGCACTGGGTCAAAACTAGAGATAACAATAACTTCCGGAGTATCATCAACAATAATTTCCGCTCCGGTTATTTTTTCTAAAGTTTTGATGTTTCGACCTTCACGACCGATTATCTTACCTTTAATTTCATCTGAGGGAATCGTCACGGTTGAGGTAGTCATTTCGGCTGTATGTGCACCCGCATATTTTTGAATTACTTGCACAATTATATTTTGAGCTTTTTTCTTTAAATCATCAATTCCCTCGCGCTCCATTTTTCTGATTCTATCTAGTAAAACCTCCTTGTATTCATCTTCAGTTAATTGAAGCAATACTTTTTTCGCCTGCTCTTTGTTTAAGCCTGCAATTTTTTCCAATCTATCTAATTCTTTTTGTCTAATCGCCTCAGCTTCTTTTTTTATCGCTCTCACCTCTTGAGCCTTTTTCTCCAAAATGTCTCTCCCCTTATCCAACTCGTCCATTTTATTGTCCACAGTTTCTTCTCTTTTTTCCAATCTTTGCTCCATCTTTCTTATTTGATCTTCTCTTTCTTTTTCTTTTTTCTTGGCCTCTTCCAGGATTTCCACAGCCTTGTTTTTGGCGTTGAGAGTCTCCTCCTTATACCTCTGCTTAGCTTGTTCTATGATGCTGCTAGCCTTACCCTCAGCAGTAGTTAATTGTTTTCTGGCTATTGATTGCCTGGTGTAATATCCAACCACAGCTCCCAATCCCAACATCAGCATGCCAGTAGCTAACATTGCTAAATTTATTTCCATATTTTAACTCCTGTTTTTCCGTTTGTTTATTTTCCTGAAAATAGCACTAAAGATAAAAAATTCAATATAAATTTTTTACATTTTTATTTTTCTTAAAATTTGAGATAATAAAAAATTCATCTAAACTAGAAGCACTATTAAATCCAGTAACAACCGACGTAACAGGTTTAACCATAATAATTACATATAAAAATAATATTACACCAGCCTCTTTTTGTCAAAGAAAAATAAAAGTGTTAAAATGTAATTAGATTATTATTTGGTTAACGAATTAACGAGTTAACGAATTATAAGCAATAATATAAATCGAATAATTTTAAAAATAACTCGTTAATGCGTTAACTCGTTAATGCGTTAATAACAAAAAAATGTACAAACCAGTTGTTTTAATAATCCTAGACGGATGGGGTTTAAGTCCAAATGTAGAGGGAAATGCAATAAGGAAGGCTAATCTGCCTACTTTTGAAAAAATAAATAAAAACTATCCATTAATAGCTCTTCAGGCCTCTGGGATTTCAGCCGGAATACCATGGGGAGAGCCGGGTAATAGCGAAGTGGGACACACAATACTGGGGAGCGGAAAAATAATATATCAAAGCCTGCCCAAAATAACGCTATCAATTCAAGATAGAACATTTTTCAGCAACCCCGCTCTTCTCAAGGGAATGAGCAATGTCAGTGAAAATAATAGCGCGCTTCACATAATGGGATTGGTTGGAGATGGATCAGTCCATTCTACCAATGAACATCTTTTTGCCATAATGGAGATGGCTAAAGATCAACAAATTAAGAAAGTCTTTCTTCATCTTTTTACGGATGGACGAGATTCTCCACCCACTTCAGGAGTAGAAACTATTAAAAAAATACAAGAAAAAATAGAGGTAATTGGAGTTGGAGAAATAGCTACCTTATGCGGAAGGAATTGGGCAATGGATAGAAACAATAATTGGGATAGAACCGAAAAAGCTTATAAAATGTTAACAGAAGGAATTGGAGATTTCGCAGATGATCCAATCGCCCACATGGAAGAATCATACAAAAAAGATATTAACGATGAATATCTTGAACCTGCCGTAATCACCAAAGATGGAAAACCCACGTCCGTAATTTCAGATAAAGATACTATAATATTTTTTAATTTTAGAGAGGATAGGGCCAGACAGATAACCAAAGCATTTGTTATTCCCAATTTTAATAAAATAAAAAAGGTGAAAGATCCTAAAGTAGTTTTTATTACTATGACTGAATACGAGAAGGATCTGCCTGTTAATATCGCTTTTCCGCCTGAAATAAATAAAGGGGGACTGGGTGAAGTTCTCAGCGCTCACAACAAGAAACAACTTAGAATAGCTGAAACGGAAAAATATGCTCACGTAACTTATTTTTTTAACGGAGGGATAGAAAAACCTTTTCCTGGAGAAGATCACATATTAGTCCCCTCTCCTTCAGTGGCCAAGTATGATGAGGAGCCCGAAATGAGCGCCGCTCAAGTAACCCAAAAAACCATTGAAGCCATTGAATTAAATAAATATGATTTTATTTTAATAAATTATGCCAACGCTGACATGGTAGGACACACTGGCAATATGGAAGCGGCAAAAAAAGCGGTGAAATCATTGGACAAAAGTCTCTCTATATTGCTTCCCAAAATACTCCAAAATGGAGGAATGACACTAATAACTGCCGACCATGGCAATGCCGAGGAAATGACAAATCCTTATTCTGGTCAAACATTAACAGAGCACTCGACGAATCCAGTTCCTTTGTGGCTAATCTCACCTGATAATCATAAAGAAAAAACAGACGAACAAATTGCTGATGCTGAAAATAACATAAAAGGCCTATTGAGCGATGTCGCACCCACTATACTTGATATTATGGGCATAGAAAAACCGTCCAGCATGAATGGAGAAAGCTTGCTAAACCAGCTCAAATAGATCTTGGTAAAATAGTAAACGACCACCGGACTGAGGTCCGGTGGCTTTGGTTTTGCCGGCTTAATCGCCGGCAGAGCGACTTAGTGATATTGTTAATTTTTAGTTTTATCGGTTAGAATAATTTATCAAAGAGAGATGGCTTATCAACTCGATTGTGCTTGTCTTGATGCTTTACATATCTTCGGATTATGTATTCATCAATACCGATAGTGGATACGAAATATCCTCGTGCCCAAAGGGATTTAGTTTCATAAAGGCCGTGCTTTCTTTTGATTTTCTTTTTCATCCAAGCACTGGATTTTCCTTTGATAATTTGCATTACGTAAGATATGGAATCTTTGGGAGTGGCTAGAAGACATAAATGGATGTGATCTTCTTGGATGTTAAGCTCTATGATTTCCCAATGCTTCCATCTTGTGATTGATTCGAAAATTCTTCTCAGTTCGTTTTTGACCTTATCTGAATCTAATACTTTTCCTCGGTATTTGGGAGTCCAAACCAGATGGTATTTCAAATCATAGAAACTATGTGATAATGTACGTATAGTACGCTTGTGGTTATTCATGCGTATTTTTTCCTACTAAAGCCGCCCTGCCGGGACGGCTTTATTATACGGCGTCGCCTTCAAACGTACACCCCAGCTGCGCTGGGGGTTTATAGAATAACTAAAAACAGGAATCTTATTCCTGTTTTTATTAAGTTTTTCTCTTTATGGTGTGTGCTATTTAAATGTTTTTCAGTTCTGATTTGAGAGTATCCTTATTTTGTACTCCCACAAATTCCTTTACAATTTTTCCACCTTTAAATATTTTTATAGCTGGGATAGACATTATGCCATATTCAGAAGCACTTTGAGGATTTTCATCTACATTTATCTTTCCCACCTTGAAATCTTCACCTAGCTCTGAAGCCAAGTCGTTAACTATCGGTCCCATCATTTGACAAGGTCCACACCAAGGTGCCCAAAAATCAACCAATACAACTTTATCACTCTCAAGCACTTCTTCCTTGAAATTTTTATCTGTAAATTCTACTGTCATATTTTTATTATTTTACCAATAACGACTCCGAAATAGAGTTTTTATCAGTAAGTTATCAAATTAAATATAAAAATATTTTAAACTCAATTGATACTATGGTTTTGTAGGGGGAGTGGCTACGTCATTATTTCCTGGCTGATTTACTCCTGGAGGAGTAATTTGATTAACTGGATCTTGAGTTTGATCTGGTCCGATTAAATTAACTTCCTGATTTGGATTTGAAGCTTCAACTGGTTGGCTATTTTCTATCGGCTGATTATTTACAATATCAACATTGCTTATTCCAGATTCAAGATTACCGATTATTTTATTCAATTTACTAATAGTCTCTTCATTATTTGTATCAATTTTCTTTATAGTTTCTAAGACTTTATTATAACTTGCAATAGCTTTGTCCTTCTCGCCCTTTTTCTCATATAGAGTTCCTAGCGCAAAATTAGTATTAACCTCATCTGGACTAACTGAAACTATATATTCAAATATCTTTCTAGCATTATCAATCTCAGTTTCTCCACCCTTCTCCTGATAAGCTCTTCCTAAATTAAATAAATAAGTCAAGTTTTTCTTATCATTATTTACTGCATCAATCAAAGAATTAATTGATTCATCTTTTTTACCCAGAGCATTTTGAGTTACAGCCAAATAGTAATAACCCTCGGCAAAATTCTTTTTTTCATCAACCGCTTTCTTGAAATAATCCATTGATTCATTTATTGAAGTCTTTTTCTTTTCCTCATCGGTTTCCTTTAAGGCTGGAACTATTTTTATTTGTCCTAATTTTAAATAAGCTACTGGATTATGAGGCTCCAATGATAAAAGATTTTCATAAGATTTAAATGACAATTCCAAAGCATCATCTACCTGCATTGATAAGCTTTCATAAATTTGAGCTAAAACTGAAACTGACAAAGCGTCGTTTGGCATTTTTGCAACCCCCTCCTTAGCATATGCCACGGAAGCGCTAACATAACCACTTATCTTATCCACATTAACTTCCTCCTTTGATTTTGAAGCTTCTTCATTGGCCAATACCATATATTCTTGTCCAATTCTAGAGTAATATCTACCCTCTCTACTGTTCAAAGAAACAGCTTTGTTTAAATTCTTTATTGAATCAGCCTCAGTAACTTTAGCTGCTCGAGTAGCTTTACCTGCATAAATATCAGCCAAATAAGCTTTTCCGATATAAACAAATAATATCGCCACACCAGCACTAACAATTATAAATATAAAAGCTAGAGTTAGAGCAAATTTCGGAGAAGCCTTGAGAGAAAGTTTTAGATATTTTTCCTCCAACCCACTCTCCAAGAGAACAACCGCCATCGTAACAGCTCCAATCATGGCACCTAGCATTATTATGGTTCCATCCACTCTAAAAATAAAAGAGCTGATTATTAAAACCATACTTGTGGACATAAGCCCCAAAGAATAAACTTTGTTTTTTTCCTTATCTTTGCTAATCAAATAAATAACTACATTTAAAAATACGACAATAATAGCCAAAAGTGGAAGAGCTCCGAAAATTCCCAATGTTGAGAAACTTTCAAAAAATAATCCTGTTCCCTGATAAAATCTTATTCCGTAGAACATATTTTCATTAAAGGATTGGGGCTTATACTTTGAAAAATCAAATCCGTAAGTAGCTGGACCAGATCCCAATATAGGATTTTCCTTTAATCCACCCTTCACGACATCCCAAGAAACTGCAGCACTAGGACTTGCCTCAATCGGAACATTAACTTTAGATAAATCATTTTTTCCAGTTGCCAAAACAATCATAGCTAAAACAAAAACAACCATCGGAATCCAAGTTAAATTCTCTTTTGGTCGGACTATATGAGACAGTATATACAAAAGAAAAAATCCGATTCCAAATAAGATAACTCCCGAAATAATTGTGTCAAAAATCATTGAAACAATAAATAGATTAATAGGAACAAAAATTAAAACTACATAGCTCAAGATGTTCATGTATCTTTTTTGACTCTCGCTCATCTTAAGAGCTGCAACCATCAAAAGAGGAATCATCATCCCCAAAAATACCCTTAATCCAGCAACTGTACCTATTAAACTCAACGGAATGTAATTATTTAAACTAGCTGGAGCAATCTTTACCCCAAGTAAAACCAAAAGAGAGAAAATTGAAACCACAATACTGGAAGAAATTAAGCCGGCTAAAATCCATTTAAATGTTTTGGCGCTAAAATTACTCAAAATTAAATAGTAAGCAATTATTAAAGCTAAAACGCTAAGTAATCCCCTGGAAGGATCACCAAAAAATCCCCAAAGACTATGCCACTTATCTACAGAAAAGAATGCTGAAATTAAATAAAAAGCTAAAAATATAAAAATTGGAATATCAAGAGAGGTCTTTCGTATTTTCATCTCGCTCATCGTAACTCCCTTAGCAACCCAAGCCACCAAAGCAATTAAAATCCAAAAATAAAAATAAATCTGCTTCTCAAATATCACACCCTGAAAGGAAAGTCCTGTAAAAAAAATAGGCAAACCAAAAAACAGCATAAAAAAACTAAAGAGTATTATTTTATCAAAAATACTTCTTTTAAAATCGTTTTTTTCAACAACATTATTCTTGGGACCAAAAACCGATTTATTAATATTGCTAGAATTACCAATATTTACCTTGACGCCACTTTCAAACCTTGAGAAATTATTTCTTTCCATATTTTTTGTTTAACAAAATTAATTTTACATTAAAAAACAAGTACTCCCCTATACAAAGAAAGTATATATACCCATTATAATAAAATAAGAATAAATGTAAAGCACCTTAATTATGTTAGCTGATTAATATATCAATAAGTCATTGTATTAGCATTGGAAAATTAAAAAGTTAGTCATCAGTAATCAGTCAAAAGTCACATAGAATCCGAATATTCTCCAGAAAGATAACAAATAAAATTTGATGGCTAATGACAGATGACTGCTTATCTCTATTCACAAACTTTAAAGTTTGTGTTATCCCGAAAAACATTCACTTTAAAACAGATGAGCTGAAAATACTAAAGTTCTTAATTTCGCCTGCCTGCCATGCCCAAAATATATAGTATTTGCTTAAAGAATGGCGAGTACATATTAATAAATATTTCAACAAGAACACAGATTTAGCACTGGCGGAAAGGTACTATTTGTAATTCGTAGAGAAATACAAATCTTTGACTTTATACCCTCAAATTGATACAATTACGTATTAGACAGAGTTTGTGATAAACTAAAAATATGGAAGAGAAAAAATTTAATCAAGAAAAAAATAGCAAGTGGTATTTCCGCATATTAATGCAGATTGTTTTGGGTTTTTTTGACGTCGCCGTGGCTATATTTCTATTAGCATTTTTAACTTTTATCTATTTTTACACCAACACTCCCGACATCAAAGATATTCAAAATATAAAAATAAACGAAGCCTCTGTTATTTATGATAGCAGTGGCCAGCATGTTCTTTATAAAATATTTGGCGAAGAAAACAGAAAAATAATTCCTCACGAAGACATGCCCGAGGTGGCCAAAATTACAGCCGTAGCTGCTGAAGATGATAATTTTTACAATCATTTTGGAATCGATCCCAAATCTCTTTTGCGTGCTGTTAAGAAAAACGTAGAAAATGACAAACTGCAACAAGGCGCATCCACCATAACGCAACAACTGGCTCGCAGTCTCTTTTTAACTCGCGAAAAAACCATTACCCGGAAAGCCAAAGAGGCTATACTGGCGATAAAATTAGAAAAAACATTTTCCAAAGATGAAATTCTTGATATGTATCTCAATCAAATACCCTACGGCGCCAATGCCTATGGTATTCAATCTGCTTCACAAACATATTTTGGTAAAGATGCTAAAGATTTAACCTTGGATGAGGCCGCTTTTTTGGCAGTTTTACCCAATGCTCCCTCACTCTACTTTCCTTATGGCAAAAACGACAAAGAATTAGCTGCCAAACAAAAAATTATCCTAGAAAGATTAGAAAAATTAAATCTAGCCTCCAGGGAAGAAGTTCAGCAAGCATTATCCACCAATACTTTTGCCAAATTAAAACCAATTTCTCGAGATATCAAAGCTCCCCATTTTGTCATGTACGTCATTCAGAGATTAGAAGAAGAATATGGGCGAGATATGCTAGAAAAAGGCGGACTTAGAATAATTACAACCTTGGATTGGGAAAAACAAATTCAAGCAGAAGAAATTTTAAAAAATTCCAAAAATCATTTAAATAATTATGGAGCAAGCAATGCCTCTATTGTAGTTATAGAACCTTCTACCGGAAAAATACTCGCCATGATCGGATCACTGGATTACTTTGATAAAAGTATTGATGGAGAAGTAAATGTAGCCGACAGAATCAGACAGCCAGGCTCATCCTTTAAACCGATTGTATACGCCAAAGCTTTTGAAAAAGGACTCCAACCTGAAACTCTATTATATGATGTCCGAACTAATTTTGGTCCGGACGGTAGCGGTAAAAACTATATTCCTCAAAATTATAATGGTAAATTTAACGGCCTTGTTTCTATGCGCCAAGCTCTAGCCATGTCGTTAAATATTCCCGCCGTTAAAACCCTCTATATCGCTGGAGTTCCTGACACCATTGAACTAGCTCAAAGACTAGGCATTACCACATTGAGCGACGATGGTAATTATGGACTAGCCTTGGCTTTGGGAGGTGGAGCGGTAAAATTAATTGAAGAGACAGCTGCTTTTTCTGTTTTTGCCAATGACGGAATGAAAAATAAAATTACAACTATTTCCAATATTACCAATTCAAAAAACGAAACTGTTTATAATTTTAAAAACACTAGCGAGAGAGTTATTAATGCTGAGATTGCCAGAAAAGTAAATTCTGTTTTGTCCGATAATCAAGCTCGCACCCCGGTATTTGGACCCAACAACGCTTTTAACATTAAAGACAAAACTGTCGCCGGAAAAACCGGAACAACTCAAGACTATCGCGATGCTTGGACAGTCGGCTATACGCCCTCTATTGCAGTGGGGGTTTGGGCGGGCAATAATGACAACTCCCCTATGCGTGCCGGAGCGGATGGTTCCTATGTAGCCGGTCCGATTTGGAAAGCCTATATGACAAAAATGCTCGAAAGCAAACCTCGTGAAGATTTCATCGCTTATCAAAAAATTGAAAGCGAGACTCCGATGATTAGCGGGCAATCTCGCGTCCGCACAGAAACTGTTTATTACAATACTAAGAGCGGTAAAAAAATCAGCGAAGAAAAGAAAAACAAAACTGATTCCGATAAAGTTCGAGAAGAAGTAAAAGTGCTCGACACCCGCTCCATTCTTTATTATCTAAATCAGGATTTTAATTCACGCTACGATGAAGAGATGATAAAAAGATGGGAAGAAGGAATCTTTGCTAAAGATGAAAATAAAGACGAGGACAAAAAGGAAGAAGACTAATTGAAAATGTCAAAATCCAAATTTCCAATATCAAATAAACTAACAAAATCTTAAATTCTTAAATTTATACAAATTTAATTCGTAGAGACGTCGATTTATCGCGTCTCTTTTTAGACGCGATAAATCGACGTCTCTACTCTCTCTCAGTGCTGAAGTATTTACAAATCCCCTTAAATATGTTAGGCTATCTTGAGCAGTAAATGTTGGTAGTTCTTCTTGGTAGTAATAGCAGTTCCTATATCAATTCAACAGAAAAGAGAGAAATCATGACACCCAGCGCAGCTCAAAATCTCAACAATGAAGATGTATATACTCCGATTCATAAGAATGAAATGCTTTGCATAATCGACAGAAAAATAAAAGAGGCAGAGGAAGAGCACACTCTCCTTCTTGAGTCCCTATCTGAAGCAACGATAAACGCCTCAGATGGTATAGACAGAGCCGCTAAAGTAAGTTCTACCATGAGTATCACCGATAAATTGTCCAGAAATAGCGGGCGCCTGAAAAAGCTCTATCACGCCAGAAATAAACTTGAAAGTGTAGACTATGGAATATGCGAAAACGACAAATGTGGGGATGAAATTCCACTTAAAAGATTGAGAATTCGACCTCAGGCAAGATTCTGCATTCCTTGCGCAGAAATCAAGGAAAGAGAAGAGCAAGCTCGCCAACAAAGAAGGCGCTAAAGAAAATAAAAAATTGAATTTGAACTGATACATAAACTCAAGGTCCGAAAGAAGAAATTCTTTTCGGACCTTTTAAAATTTGTTTAGATTGTTTCCAAAGGCTCAACCTTTGGCGCGCCAAAGGTTGAGCCTTTGGAAAGTCTACTTGGTGGGATTTTTATTTGAAATTTAGAAATTTAAAAATTTAATTATTCTAAAATTGATTGATTGATTATTGAATATTATTTGGAAATTGCCTGCCCGCCAGTGCCAGGCTATGGCAGGCGGGGAATTTGGTTATTGGTTATTACTTGATAAATAATTATTTATCAAGTCGATGTGTTCTTTCTCCACCAAAGTCAAAGCGCCGAAAAACTTTTTCAAATTAACATCCACCGCTTCTTGGGCGAAAGTTGCATATAATTTTGAAGCGTTATCTTCCAAAATAATTGTTTCATCAAAGTTATCCACATCCCTATCGGCACAAGTCACCTCAATCATTTCCGGTTTTTCTATTTTTAAAATTTTAGTCACAATGGTCGCATGTTCCATTTCCACCTTCGCCAGTCTTTTATACATCGCTTTGATTTCATAATTGTCAGTTTTACTTGCCATGCATTGATAAACTGCCACCGCATGCATTTCCAAGTCCAATGTTTTCATCAAATTTTCTCGCTCCCTTTCATTTACTTGGATCGTTTCATTTACTATCGGTCTCGCCTCTTTACCCTCTTTAATAAAATTTCCCTTGGCTCCGCAAAAAGGACACTGACTCGGTCTGTCTTCTCCCAAATAAGCATCTCCGCAAATTTCACAAATATATGTTTTCATAAATTAGTTTGTTAGTTTATTAGTGTGTTAGCTTTTTAGTTTTTTAGCACAGTAGGATTTAGATTTTAGTATATTAACACTTTAGCATTTTAACACATCACCCTCTATATGTCATCTTGGGCCTCCGATTTGTCATCCTGAAAAATAAAATTTCTTAGTGAGGCGACGAACGATAGAAATTTATTTATTCAGGATCTTTGATCGATTTTATACTAACTTAATAGTAAAACATTTACTTACATATTTACTTACATATGTACGTAAATAAAAACTATTAGCACTGTTGATAATTATAATCTTATATACTTTAAAAAATTTTAAATCAAACACATATCAAATACACAGTCCACACATTATGACTAAAATAAAATAAATCAACCCCGCCTGCCTTGCCATTATCAACTAATATTTTATTAAATAAAATTAATACAATATCGGTTTATTTCTTAGTATTAGCTCATTAGGCATTGGCGGGCAGGTCAAGAGGGAGCGTTAAGAAACTGACACCGAGCGAGGTGTCATCCCAGAAAGTAAAATTTCTTAGCGAAGCAATGAGCTATAGAAATTTACTTATGTGGGATCTCAAAAGATATAAAAATATTTTAAGAGTACGTGTGGCAGCGATGCCCTGAGGCGAATGCTTTTCAGGGTTTTTGCCCGCCTGCAACGCTGTAGCACTGCGGACAGGTAACTTTTTGCTCGCCTCGCTAAAGCTTGTCGAAGCGGGCTCGCCTCGGCGAAGCGGGCTGTCAAAAAGTTAGTTGAAAAATATAAACACAAAAATATTATCGACTCTTATTTTCATACATCATCCACAAAACCCAACCACCCAACACTACACCAATCACCATAATTATAACCCCCGAAAATTGTACTAATGAAGCAATCATCGTATCATAATTTAGCATGTTCCATCTGCTAAGCAAAGCATACCAATCATGTCCGCTACTATCCCCACCCAAGAGTGGCAGACTTCTCGCGCGCGCATCGGCAATGTATGTGGCAATATAAAATAAATTATCCCCTAGCCACACGAAACAAAAACTCAACCCAAAATAATCAAACTGCCTCCAAAATGAAAAAGCAAAAACAACGGGAACAATCAACTGCATCAATGATCCTCCCAAAATTGTGAGAGTTTCTCCAAAAGGCATTAAAATCCAATGGCCAGCTTCGTGAATAATCAAATCAAAATATTTTATAAATCCAAAGTACTCATGATTAAATATATTTTGATAAAGAAGATAAAACATAAACACCAGAACAGGCAGTCTCACTACCCAAAACTTCCCCTTACACCAACTAATATCGGATTCGTTTTTGTTTGTGTTTAACATTTTTGTTTTAACTACATTAAATTTATTTTTATATGCAAACAAATGATTATAAGCATTGGATTACTTCACTCCATAATTCATTGCGATCAAAAAAATTCTAGTTCGCTGTTTTTAATTTTAAAATCTTACCAATCTTATCATCTAGGCATTATGGAGAAATTCCACTTACTCACATATTCACTTAAATTGAAAATCTAAAACTAGCTTTTCTAATTATGAATTTTTCGTAAAGTATCCCAAGACACATATCAATTTATTATATTATCTATTTTTTAATTATTATTGAATATATCTAGAAAATTTTAAATTAAGTTTCTCTAATTTTTCAATATAACTTCTCATTTTAGAATGAATTTCCACATCGCCCTCAAATGAATCAACCAATTCATTGAAAACAAATAACAAATCTTTTATCCATTCACAACTATATTTCATAGATAATTCATCAACTTCTCCATGAATAATTCTATTTCTCAATCCCCTAATATTCTCAAATAAATTTCTTAACTCTACCTTAGTTACTGAACTAACCATGGAATCGTTCGCACTCATAATCAAATCATACAAAATTTCAAACATATACACAGCTTCAACAAAAAATCTTCCGGTCATCGCTAAATTAAGTTCTGTGTTAATTTTTGATGCTTTCATTCTTCTTCTCACTCTCTCCTCTTCTGATTTTCTAATTTCTCTAACTTCTTTAATAGCTTTTATGTCAATTTCCTCCGAAGGAATTTTGTAAAGCTCTAAAAAGTTATCTGTTGTATAAATATGAAACTCAACCCCAGCCTCGGCAATCATTTCTTTTTTTAATTGTGGCAATGGCATAATTCTTCTTCCTTCTTTTTTCAACCACCAATCGTCCTTGATATCTCCAGAAATTAAAACTATAGACCGCTTACTCTTCTTTGCTTTGTCAATTATCTGAAACCATAAGATAAGATCTCCATATTTTTTTTCTTCTGACTTCTGATCATCTTTAAAACCAGGAGGAATTTTCCTCATATATCTTTCTTGTCCCTCCTTTTTTATCTTGTCCAATTCTTCATTGGTATATTCACTCCCAACATTATCCTCAAATAATTCAACTATATTTTCTAATACATCATCTCCCTCTAACCACTTCGGATGATTATTTTTTTGTATTTTTATTTTTGACTCAATATTGGATAAGCCCAAATTCATATCTTCTTTTATTTTTACCAAATCAAGAAATGGATGATTTTTATATCTAGTTTCTATACTCTTCTTTGCATCATCTAATATTGATAATATTTCATCGTAAGATTTCTCATATTCAGAAATAACACCAATTCTGTTTTCAAAAAATTCATATCCAACTTGATATGGAATCCAAAGTTGATTTTTACTTTTCAACTCTCTCAATACTTTCAAATATTCATCGACTGTTTCCCTGCTATATCTATACATATTTAATAAAGCATTGGTATCAAAAACAAACAAACAATTTTTAAATAATTGCTGAAATTCATCAGCAGAAAATTGATGATATTCCTTAAATAATTTTTTCATAAATTATATATTAATTAATTTTTTCTATATCTCGTTACTTGTGCAACTAACTCAGTAAAAATATTTTTTATATCACCCCAATCGCTAGCATTTATCTCAATACGATCACCCTTTTTATAATCTTTAATATTTGCATTAAAAGAAGTTACAGCTTGAATAAATTTATCATCTGCAATTCCACCCTTGTGAACCAATGCATGTCTAGCTTCCAAAAAGAAACAAGTTTTCTTTTCTATCTCAGTATCTAAAATTATATCTTTAGAAATATATTCAGAAAATATTCTTTTTATAGATTTTAAATCTTGAAAATTTAAATTAGCCTTATTGATAATTAACTTTCCGAATTTTCCACTAAATTTAAGATTATTTTCAACTAGCTCACTTAATGAAATTTTAATCTTTTTTAATTCATCATTAGATTGATTAATATTAGAAAAATCGCTTAAAGCATTTTCAAAATATTTTTTCAAAGTTGCTTCCAGACTAGAAACTGCCAGAATACACATCTGGGAATATATAATACTAAAATTATTCCTAATTGATCTATCCCCAATGTTTTCTAAACTTTCTTTATTGCGCTCCAATATTGTTTTAGTGGTTGTCTGAATTCCACTTGAATTAATAGCACTATCCAAAGCCTGAATAGCTACATTCTTTATTAAATTTGGAGTCTGTTCTAGCTTATCAATGTTTGAAAGTTCTTTTTTAAAATCTTTGACATAGTCAACCTTTAATATTTTTGCCATTTTATACAAACAAATTAATATAAATATTTTTTAATATTTACAATTTGAAAAAATTATTATTCAATTTATTTCCTCCAATCCTTAATCATCACCCCACCCCTCACTCTCTCAACCACAACCTTCTGTTTATTTTTCCATTTCAACTCTCTCACGATTTCAATCGGCAAGGTAACAGCGATTGATTGGCGACCAACTTTGGTTAGCTTTCTGACGTTTTGCTCGTTTAACTTTTTCATATTATTTTTATTTAAAAGATTTATTTACATATGTACATAAATAAGTACGTACCAAATATATTACTCCTAAAATTATATTTTTGCAAAAGGTGATTTCACTGGAGATGCTGAATCGAATTCAGCATGACATGCTCGCTAGCTTTCTGCCAAATCTGTGAACATGTCATCCTGAAAAATAAAATTTCTTAGCGAGGCAACGAGCAGTAGAAATTTATTTATTCAGGATCTCTTAATCAATATCCAAGATCCTGAATAAGTGATTTTATGGGAATTCTTCGCCGCGGCGAATCATTCAATAAAATCTACTTTTCAGGATGACAAACATGTAACAATTTGTCATCCTAAATTTGATTCAGGATCTATAAAGTATCATATAAATCTTTCCAGTCCGGATTAAATTTATCAACAAGATCAGTCTTCCACTTTCTATGCCAATTTTTTAACTGCTTCTCCCTCTCCAAAGCACTCATTACATTTTCTGTTTGTTCAAAATAGACTAACTTATTACAATTATATTTTTGTGTAAATCCTTTTATGATTTTATTTTTATGCTCGTAAATTCTTCTGGGTAAATTACCAGTCACGCCAATATACAAAACTTTATTATCTTTATTGGTCACAACATAAACACAATATTGTTTCATACGGATATTATTACTTGCGGATTAGATGCTGAATCGAGATACGGATCCTGAATCAAGCTCAGGATGACATGGCTACATGTCAGTTCAGCATGAAATGCTTGTGAATTTTCTGCCTAACCTACAATCAATCATCCTCGCCCACCACTTGTCATCCTGAAAAATAAAATTTCTTAGCGAGGCAACGAGCGTTAGAAATTTATTTATTCAGGATCTCAAATCAATTTCCTAAACCTACCTCCCACTCTTCACAGCCAAAAACACCCCCACCCCAATTATTATTAAAACTAAAATAATTATTATAAGCATCATAATTGACATATTGTTTTTTAAAAAAGAATTTACGTACATATTTACCTACATATGTAAGTAAGTAATTAATTATACCTATTCTACGCCTAAAGATTGTATTTGGCAAAAAATCTATTGACCCCTACCTATTGACTAAATAGTGTTTTTTGGTTTATTATATAAAGTCGTTAGGTAATGTATATGGCGCAACAATCAAAATTCAAAACAGCACACGAGGAGAGAAATAATGAAAATACACAGACTAACGCTTTTAACGCTTACGCAACTAGTTGATATCGTGAAAGGACGAGTGCCCGCCCCTGATTGCACCACCTGTTCAGGAAATCATTCTGGGTGTACTGCTGGGTCTGTTTCTACTGGATGTGCTGCCAATGATATCGGCTACATTTTCCTAAATGAAGATCAGGCGGCAGGCGAAAAATCTCTTGCTGAAATGATGTCGGATGATGACCTCCTCATGGCATCCGTCGGTTACTTCTTTCTCTCCCTTCGAAGAAACCAGCTGCTGCCCGAAACCGAGGCACTCCTCAAAGCATATGAGGACGATCCCAAAAATGCAGAACTACTGCAAATACTCGAAGATCGGATCGCCGAGTTCGCTGAAAGTTGCTGAAAATCGTAACTTTCACAGATTAAAAGATCTAGGACAGCATCTTGTCCTAGGTCTTATTTTATTTTTAAAATTATATTTTTGCAAAATAAAAAGAGGACTCTGCTTATATAAAGCAAAGTCCTTTTTCCTCCTTTGAGATATTCTCTTATTTTTTAATTATCAGAGACCTAGCACGTCTCTCATAGTGTAGAGTCCTGGTCGCTGGTTAACCACCCACTTTGCGGCAGCAACAGCACCCTGGGCAAAAACTGCTCGAGAACCGGCTTTGTGCGTGAGCTCCAATCTTTCATTGGGACCACCAAAATAAACCGTGTGCTCGCCCACTACTCCAGCCAACCGCAAGGCCTGAATTCCAATTTCGCCTTGCGTACGCGGGCCGATTTTTCCAACGCGCTCCATCCTGACTACTTCGTCATAATCCTGCCCTCGTCCTTTGGTAACTGCCTTGGCCAATTTTATGGCCGTACCGGAGGGCGCATCTACTTTCATGCCATGATGGGCTTCGAGAATATCCACATCATAACCTACCCCCAATTTCTGAGCAATCATTTCTGTAACCGCGGTCATAATGCAAACACCAGTGCTGAAATTATAATCCTGAACAATCGGTATTTCTTTGGATATCTCCCCAATTTCTCTCAGTTGTTTTTCTGAAAATCCAGTCACGCCGACAACTGCCGGCAATTGAGCTTCGCGAAGAAGAGGAATTACTGCCTGAGGAACAGAAAAATCAATAATTACATCCGCCAGTTGTAAGGGTCGAACGCCAGTTTCTTTCAAATATTGAAAAACAGTATCATACTCCACGAAGATTTTTTCTTCATGTGGCAATTGACCCTCTTCTTTTTTATACAAGCCTGCATACAAAGCTATTCCATTGATCAATTTCATTTCCGACAAAACAGCGGTGCCCATCCTGCCAGTAACTCCATTAAGAATCACTCTGATATCACTCATCTTTTTTTCCTCCTTGCTATTTATTATTGCAGATTGAAGCGCATTCCTGGAATCACCATTTGCGCCGGATTAACGGTAAAAATATTATCAAAAAGACACGTGGACTCACAGGTATCAAGATCAAAGGTTGCGTGTTCATCTGGATTTCTCAAATCATCAGCAAGGCGATGATAAGTATTCCAATCCCCAATCACACTGTCATCCGAATAAAAAACAGAATCTGACTTATTTCTAAACCATCTCAGACAAATTTCTCTTGGTACACAAAAATAGATGCAATTAACAACATCAAACTCCAAATCCCGAAGGATTTTGACCAGCTTATTCCTCTCATCAAAATTGCCATTCCAACAATCGACAATTAGATTAATATCACCACTATTTGAATTTGAAATATTTTTTATTTCTTCTTCTATCACATGCGCAATAAGAAACCATGGGAAATAATATGGATCGGTCCATCTTTCACCAAAATTTCTATTGAGAAATTCGTCTCTCTCAAAAACAATTAAGGATTTATTTTGGGATTGAAGTTTTTTAATAAAAGTAGTTTTTCCGCTTCCTCGAGGTCCAGATGCTATATAAGCTTTTCTCATTAGAGTGCCTCCAGAGAATGATTAATAACCATTTAAGTTCGCAAATAACTTTCCACATCCGAATTCTTAATTGTATTGATAAATAAGTATTTTGTCAAAAATTTACCTACATATATACGTAAATTTAAAAATCCAGAACTAGCCTTGCCAGTCCTGGACTTAACCTCTTTTTGAAACTTCTTGAATCGTAATGATTTTTCATTACCAAATGCTGGTGTTATATCTTATCACCTCCCAGATATTTTTAATATCTTTGTGATAGAAAATTATAAAAATAGCGACTGCGGCAAGTAAGCTAAACGTCATAAAAGCCTTCCTTTTGTCACTATCCATAGCTTCTTGACCCATCCTTTTTCTCTTCATATACGCTCCTTAAGGTATCTTAAAAATCATCATGACTCATAAACAACTTTCCACACCTGGATTTGAATTGTATTATTAAATGAATTTTTTGTCAAAAAATTGAAAAAGATTTCATTGGAGATGCTGAAACGAGTTCAGCATGACATGCTCGCTAATGCAGTTTTTAATATAAAATCCAATAACATAATATGTTTGTCTATACAATTTTCAATATAAAATCTATTAACATGAAGTATCTTCTCCAATTTTACTCAACTCACAACTTGTCATCCTGAACTTGATTCAGGATCTATTCCTATATTTATTATAATTTTAGTTTATATTTATACAAAAATTTACTTACATATTTACGTAAATGGTTTATAAAATTAAATTATTAATCAAATGCATATCAAATACAGGTTCCGCACCTTACGACTAAAATAAAATAAATCAACTCGAGAGGGAGCGTTAAGAAACTTTGTTACGTAGCCGGAGGCGGAGTCTGAAGTTTTAGCGGAACGAGAGTTAGATTTATTTATTTTAGGAGTACGTGTGGCAGTTTTTGTAACTTTTTGCTGTCAAAAAGTTAGTGAAAAAAATAAAAATTAATTACTAACCCTTTCTGTCTGTCGACATCTCCCCATTTGAATACAAAGAAGGGAGGGTAAAGAAGAAAATTAAAAAGCAGGTAGTTCTCAATTATGAGACTACCTGCTCGGTACTTCTTACTTCCCTAGAACGACCAACTGAGGCCAGCTCTCAAACCGAAAGCGGTCCACTCATTCAAATCAGTTTCACCGGAAACTCGAGTATACACATCGAGATTTTTGGTAAGCTTGTAATGGAAAACCGGTCCGACAAGGCCCCAACTAGTTTCGCTTTCCGGCCAATAATCATAAACGACTTCAAGAGCCAGGGCGAAATCATTTCCCAAATCATGCTTCACCTCAGCAAAGAAATCAAAAAAGTTTGATGACTTTTCTTCTAAGCTGAAATAAAAATTTGGGGAAACAAAGATACTATTACTTTTGCCAAAAAGCCTGAAGTAATTGAACCCACCGAAAACATGATGAGCGTCTGAACTATCAGCAGAGAATCCGCCGATAAGGGTCAGATTATTATCAGTCCTCCATGTAGCAAAGGGTTTCATCTTGCGATATCCGTTTTCGTTAAACGTTGTGTCTATCCCTGTCCCCAACTTCCCTCCATCAGTGAAATATAGATTTACATCTTGAGTAAGGAAGGTTTTTCCAGAAACTGGGGTAACCGCATCAGTTTGCATAATGACATAGCCACTAGACTTGTCTTCTGCGTTAACGAGGGTTATTCCAAAAAACAAGGAGGCGACGAACACGAGAACGATTACACAAGAATTTGATTTCAACATAGCAATATCTCCTTTTGCTTGATTTATATTAACTCTGTTAGTTACCGAGGTTAATAAAATCAGCAAATGGGAATATGCTCAATGTTTTCAATGAGGAGCTTTTGATAAAACATTTTCTCCTCAAAGATTATAATCGAAACAACAACAATACTACGAAAAACAGCTTTAAACTTCTCCTCTACAAAAGCGACGTAACTTACACTGTTATCCAGAAGTTTTAATTCAAGACTTGAGTGATCAGCTTTTTCTAGAGAAAATTCAGACTGGATATTTGGTCCATCCCTACTTAAGTCAACTTCATGAGATTGGCTTTCTCCGGCATATATAAAATTGACTACTATTACAGCAAACAATCCTATCGCCAGAGATCTTTCAAACAGATGGACATTTTCAAGATGAAACTCTCTTATCCATCGCAGAAAACCTTTGCTCCCAGAAACTCTTTGGATCAGCTTTTTTTCCTCGGCGGTAAGCTTACGGAAAAAATTTCCAATCCTTCTGAGTTCTGCTTCAACAACGATTTCCCGAACAACGTTTGCAGGATATTTCCAGATAAAAAGCGGCCAGAGTAAAAGCGCCAAAAAGAATTTCTTTTTGTCACTCAAAATTGTGACAAGTATTCCTTTTCGATCTCTCATCATGAGCAAAAATAATGCCCAAGCCAAAAGCGTACCTCTAGCGTAGAGAGTAGTGAGCCAGCTTTTTACATCTGAGGAAATGGAAGTCATTTCTTGTTTTCTATCCTCCGGACTCATCGCATAAAACTCATCCGCCTGTTTTCTTTCAAGTTTTTCCCGATATTTTTCTGCCTCGCCGTCCAAATGAATTGGGGCAAAATTTTGATTCTTTTCTTCAGCATTTGCTAAAGACAAACCGAGTAGATTATTTATTGCCAAAGGAGAATAATCAAGATTGCAAGAATATCTCTTATTGATATCAGATTTTATTTTATCTATAGATCTAAGGTCATTAAAATAATCCTTAGAACCATAATCCTCTCCTTTAGCTTTTGCCTTAACGATGAGATCTTCAACGAAGAGTTCCATCTCTTGAGCTACATGACGCTGCACTTCTATGGATGGTAAATTACTCTCAGATTCAAAATAGAGTTCTTTTCCGTAACTTCCAAATTGCGTCGCCCACAGAGCGAGCGCAATACATATTCCCAGCTTCAGAAGCCAGGAATATTTTGAAATAAAGCGCTCTGCTTTTTTCATATTCCGGCCTCCTTTTAGGTTTAAATTTATATTAATTTGTCAAAAAACTCGGACTTGCTAACATAACAGAAAAATCATAAATTGTCAAGCAAAAATTTACTTACATATTTACGTAAATGATTTGGAGAATTAAATTATTAATCAGATACATATCAAATACATTGTCCACACCTTATAGCTAAGATGACATAAATCAACCCCGCCTGCCTTGCCATTATTAACTAATATTTTATTAAATAAAATTAATACAATATCGGTTTATTTCTTAGTATTAGCTCATTGGGCATTGGCGGGCAGGTCGAGAGGGAGCGTTAAGAAACTGACACCGAGCGAGGTGTCATCCCTGCCCGCAAAGCTTTGCTTGCATTGCAGGCGGGCCAGAAAGTAAAATTTCTTAGCGACGCAAGGAGCGTTAGAAATTTACTTATGTGGGATCAAAAGATATACAAAAATATTTATGAGATTCTGAATCAAGTTCAGGATGACATAATTATTTGAATCAGATTCCTCCACTACTAAATTTATGAGTACCCCAGTTATTCAACGGGGTAAACATAAATTTATCCAGCCCTCTTCACCCTGAAGCTTTAGCGAGGCGAGTCGGAATGACACACAAGAGATTTAAAATTGATTTATAACCCTCTCCCCAACCCTCTCCCGAGTACGGGCGAGGGGGTAATAAGGAAAATTAAAAAGCAGGTAGTTCTCGGTTATGAGACTACCTGCTCGGTACTTCTTACTTCTCTGGGGTGACAGACTACTTGCAAATAGTAGCTATTTCAGGATAAGCGCTAGCCGATCCTGCAGTAATCATATTCCATGGATCAGCGATGCATTGGTTTTGGAATGCATGCAAATCCATCGCCTTTAGAAAATTAAGATACGATAAATAAGCCTTATAGAGCCGAGCTTCTTCATCAGATCCACGCTTAAATGCTTTTATATTAATGGCATATTTTTTCATCAAGCCTGGAAAATCATTCTCGGCGATAAGCAAGAATTCTTCTGCAAGGCTAATTTGAGGATTGCTAGAATATTCTTTTGCCTTATCATAGCGCGCTGGGGTTGGCGACATCTGATCAACTTCTTGCTTTTGCAGATTATATACTTCTTCTTGCGTAGGGACATCGACCCAAAACGGCACAGCACTATATCCTTTAATTTCATATATTCCCAAAACAAATGCAGCACCAACTAAGGTAGCAAAAGGAAGTATAGTTATTCCAGCAGCAAAATCCAATGATTTCCATTTACGCGCAATAGCACCAATCAAATCTCCCAACATAAGACAAAAAAATCCAGAACAGAATAGGATTATGTTCACTGCGCACCACAAGTGAGTAATAAAAGCAGGTTTAATCTTAATATACCCATCTGGGATCGGAACGATACGAAAAATGATAATTCCAAGAAAGAGACTCACAATAAACACCATAAATGAAATTCCAAAAAGCTTTTCATTCAACGGGCGCCTTAAAATAAAAGTTCTTTTTCCGTCTTCATATTTACCCTCTCTATGAAGAATTTGTTTACACTTGGAACATTTTTGCTCTGGACAATGCGGATCGAGGCTAGCAATAAGATTTTGACATTCTGGATTTGGACACTCTCGAAAATTGTGTTCGACGGGTGAGTTTCTTTCTGCCTTGACCAGATATTCTTTCCAATTGTAGTTCCTTCTGAAAAAGTCAATCAAATAGGTTTTTAACGAACTGATTAATTGTGCCATGATAACACTTCTCCTTGTTTGAAATTACGCGAAACTGGATCACGCGATTTTTACCCTGGCGTACTCATGCAAAAAAAATGCATTTTCACTCGAGAGTATATATCGTCACGCCGCTTGTCGCGCATTTATCAACCTGACCCATTCAAGTCGACCTTAAACCTTAGCACATAAAAATCTCACAGTCAATTAAAAATTTACTTACATATTTTTTAACTAACTTTTTTTGACAGCAAAAAAAGATTACAAAAAAACTGCCACACGTACTCCTAAAATAAATAAATCTAACTCTCGGTAGCTAAAACTTCAGACTCCGCATCCGCTACGTAACAAAGTTTCTTAACGCTCCTCTCAAGTTGATTTATTTTTATTTTAGTCATAAAGTGTGGGACTGTATTTGATATATATTTGATTAATAATTCAATAATTTAGAGTAAAACTAAAAAAACAAAAAACCGCCCCATCTAGGAACGGTTTAAATAAAAAAACAAGATTACATTGTCTTGGCGACGACCTACTTTCCCCAATAAATTAGGTATCATCGGAGCTGAAGGGCTTAACTGCTGAGTTCGATATGGAATCAGGTGTACCCCCTTCGCTAGAATCACCAAGACAATATAATCTTGTTTAGCTTTGAGATGAGAATGTTATTTTTCAAACAAGCTCTAAAAAATTTTGTAGTGTAAAAAACAAATTCATTTTACAACCAATATCATTATATAAATGACTATTAACTGTTAACTCGTAATGACACCACTCCCACCCGCAATATTTAACGGACGAAAGTAGTTGTCACTACAATTTTTAAATGAAAAAAGGTTTAGTTTTATTAGTATTTCTTGGCTAAATGTATCACTACACTTACACCTAAAACCTATCAACCTAGTCTTCTTCTAGGAAACTATATTACCTTATCTTGAGGTTGGCTTCCCGTTTAGATGCTTTCAACGGTTATCCTTTACGAACATAGCTACTCGACAGTGCCCTTGGCAGGACAGCCGATACACCAGAGGTTTGCTCTTTCCGGTCCTCTCGTACTAGGAAAGAATCCTCTCAAGTAATTAACGCCTACGGCAGATAGAGACCAACCTGTCTCACGACGGTTTGAACCCAGCTCGCGTACCTCTTTAAATGGCGAACAGCCATACCCTTGGGACCTGCTCCAGCCCCAGGATGAGATGAGCCGACATCGAGGTGCCAAACAGTGTCGTCGATGTGAACTCTTGGACACTATTAGCCTGTTATCCCCGGGGTAACTTTTATCTGATGATCTTCCACGCTCCTACAAGCGATGGTCGGTTCACTAAATTCCACTTTCGTGACTGAGCGACTGATTAGTCTTTCAGTAAAGCTGGCTTGTGCTTTTGTACTATCAACCCGATTTCCATCCGGGTCTAGCCAACCTTTGTAAGCGCCTCCGTTACAATTTAGGAGGCGAGCGCCCCACTCAAACTACCCACCAGGCACTGTTCCCGTGCTGGTATCTGAATTTTAAAGGCACTAATAGAGAATTTAATTTTCTATTTGGATCATAAACAAAGTAAAAAAACATTTATATGAAGCCGTATTCTCAATTAGTGACTAATTTTAAAATACAGATAACAGCACAGGGTTAGAATTAAAATAATAACAGGGTGGTATTCCACTGGTGACTCATCTTTAACCTGAGTTAAAGCGTCAAAGTCTCCCACCTATTCTCGGCAGCTAGAACCTTAATTCAATGCCAAGCTGTAGTAAAGCTCCACGGGGTCTTTTCGTCTTGCCGCAGGTAGGGGGCATCTTTACCCCCATTGCAATTTCACCGAGTCCTTCGTTGAGACAGTTCCCCAGTCGTTACACCTTTCATGCGGGTCAGAATTTACCTGACAAGGAATTTCGCTCTTATATGTTAGCTCTATATCGCTATAGAGAACGGACTATATCTTCCGCCCAGGGCGGATCAGCATGTTAGTCTCTGAGGATTTTCTAATAAATTAGAATCTTTCCTGCTGATTATCTGCACTGATAGCATTTTTACTGATTAAAAAATAAATTTATAATCGAGTAGCTTCAGATACTCCAGACTTTCCAGCATATAGCTGATTTACATCCCGAAAAAAATTAATTAATCGGGATAGGCGTTTACTTTTCCTTTGCATTTTTCTTTATCATAGCTTGTTTATCTTTACTCTAATCGTCCCAGTTATTCTAATTCCACTACTACGTAGAATCAGAACCTTAGGACGATTATAGTTATCGCCGACGTTCACTGGCGCTTCGGGAATTGGCGTGAACCGCTTCCGTTAACGTTCCAGCACTGGTCAGGTGTCAGCCCCTATACTTCAGCTTGCGCTTTTGCAGAGACCTGTGTTTTAGATAAACAGTCGCTAGGGAATCTTTAGCTGCGCCCAATGCCACACAGTGGAATAACCAAATAACAAATCACAATTTCCAAACAAAATTCAATATTCAAAATAATAAATCACAAACAAATACATGTTTTGAAATTTAGAATTTTGGTTTTTGGAATTTATTTGGTTTTTGGAATTTAGAATTTGAAATTTCCAATGTGGGGCACTGGGAAGACATCTCGCTAACTTACGTCTAGATTTTTTGCCGAGTTCCTTAACGAAGGTTCTCTCGTTCCCCTTGGGCTACTCGCCCTATCTACCTGTGTCGGTTTTGGTACGATTACAACAATACGAACCTTAGAAGCTTTTCCTGGCACTCTGCTCGCTACTGTGCGCCACTCCGAAGAGCGGCTTCCAGAATACTCTTGGACTTAATGCATGGCGGATTTTCCTACCATACGTCCTCAAGTACCCTACACAAATCCAATTATGTGCAGTAGTTACTAAAATGCGTCACTCCATCGAATATTGTTGTAGTCACGGAATATTAACCGTGTGTCCATCGACTACGCCTTTCGGCCTTGCCTTAGGATCGACTAACCCTGGGATGATTGCCATTGCCCAGGAAACCTTGGATTTTCGGGGTGTGAGGATCTCACTCACATTGCGGTTACTCATGCCAACATTCTCACTTCTCTACGCTCCACCATGGCTCACGCCTTTGACTTCATCGCATAAAGAACGCTCTCCTACCAATCCGTGTGCAACACGGAAACACCAAATAACAAATCACAATTTCCAAACAAAATTCAATATTCAAAATAATAAATCACAAACAAATACATGTTTTGAAATTTAGAATTTTGGTTTTTGGAATTTATTTGGTTTTTGGAATTTGGAATTTAGAATTTCTGTGTTACACACAGATTCCATATCTTCGGTATCATGTTTAGCCCCGTTACATCTTCGACGCGAAATCTCTAAGCTAGTGAGCTATTACGCACTCTTTAAAGGATGGCTGCTTCTAAGCCAACCTACTAGGTGTTTCAGAAATTTCACTTCCTTTACCACTTAACATGAATTTTGGGACCTTAGATTATGATCTGGGCTTTTTCCCTTTTGAGCCTCGACCTTAGCGCCGAGGTTCTAACTGCCCGGATAAGAAACAAAAGAATTCGGAGTTTGGTTGAGTGTCCTACGGCGAACCGCGAAAACTCATCCAGTAGCTCTACCTCCCTTGCTCATTTCCCGAACGCTAGCCCTAAAGCTATTTCGGAGAGAACCAGCTATCGCCAAGCTCGATTGGAATTTCTCCCCTACGCACAAGTCATCCCCTGAAGTTGAACGATCAGTGGGTTCGGGCCTCCCCCCAATGTTACTTGGGGTTCACCCTGCTCATGCGTAGCTCGCCTGGCTTCGGGTCTAATTCATACGACAAATTCGGCGGTTAAGCCTCGCTTTCACTACGCATATCCCACAAAGTGGTTTATGCAAGCCGTATAAAATTAACTCGTTGGCCCGTTCTACAAAAAGTACGCCATTGCGGTGTAAACACCGCTCTGACTCCTTGTTAACATATGGTTTCAGATACTATTTCATCTCCCTCATCGGGATGCTTTTCACCTTTCCCTCACGGTACTTGTTCACTATCGATCTCGTATAATATTTAGTCTTGGAAGTTAGTGCTCCCTGATTCAGACAGGATTTCTCCGGTCCCGTCCTACTTGAGGATAGTCTCATCACTTTATATTTTTTTTCGTATACAGGGCTGTTACCTTCTATGGCCACTCTTCCCAAAGTGTTCTACTAAAAAATATAAAGCAACCACGATCAAACGAGTACGACTACCTCGCAACCCCAATGCCACGCAGTGGAATAACCAAATAACAAATCACAATTTCCAAACAAATCACAATACTCAAAATAATAAATCACAAACAAATACATGTTTTGAAATTTAGAATTTTGGTTTTTGGAATTTATTTGGTTTTTGGAATTTGGAATTTGAAATTTCCAATGCGTAGCACTGGTTTAGACTGTTCCGCTTTCGCTCGCCACTACTGACGGAATCTCTATTGATTTATATTCCTCTAGCTACTAAGATGTTTCAGTTCACTAGGTTGACTTTATTATTCTATGAATTCAAATAATAATTCCTGCTAAAAAACAGGAGGGTTTCCCCATTCGGAAATCCACGGATCAAAGCTTGCTTGGCAGCTCCCCGAGGCTTATCGCAGCCTGCTACGTCCTTCATCGCTCATACGAGTCAAGGCATTCTCCATATGCTTAAGTAACCTTTTCTCTTTTAATTTCCCGTCACTCAAGAGCAACGGGAGAGTTAACAGTTAATAATCATCTACTAGACAAGTAGATTATTAACCCCCATCGCCCTTAGAGCGACAGGATTGTTTCCAGTCGCCCGAGGGCGACAGGATGATTGTTTTGATAAAATTGCTTTTTACCTACGCTTATATTTTTCTCTGACATCAATCTTCTTCCGCGAAAAATAAGATCAACATTCAAATATAAGTCTATTCAATTTTTAAAGTTCCGTATTCTCACCCATCCATTATAGATGGACTGAATCACGCGGAAATATTTTTTCACATTTTTTTCCAATGAAGAAATATTTCGGCACGATATCTTATTTATATAATTTTCAATTTTTAGCAAATAAAAAACCCGTCTTTATGACGAGAAATCACTGACAACCAAAAAGTTGTTTTTGGATTCACCCGTTTCGATATTGAATTTTATTTATCTTTTTTCTCAAGTAATATATTATTTAATATTTATAATAAACTTCTTGAATGCCATATAATACTAGCAAAGGATTTAAAACGTGTCAAGGGTTTGCAGATATGAATTATGTATTATGTATTATGTATCAAGTATCATAAGGAAAAAACCTCTTTTTTTCTAAAAAAACATGCGCATAATCGCCTTGTATGTGTCATCCCGGAAAGTAGATTTTATTGAATGAACGAATGTGAATCATATAAAATCACTTATTCAGGATCTTAAGCATTAAACAAGAGATTCTGAATAAGTGATTTTTATCCGCTCATTTCTTCGCGGTAAAAATCTACTTTCCAGAATGACAAGTGGTAAGTAACTTTCCAATTTTGTCATCCTGAACTTGTTTCAGGATCTCTGAATTATATTTACATGAAATTGATTAATGATTAATTGGATTGGATATTATTCAAAAAAACAACGCTATTTTTTATCTGTTCTTTTATTAAATTATTTACCAAAGAATCATTCGCGATTCTTTCTAGCAATTGTGAGCGTTTAATTTGACTACCCAGAGACAAACTTCCATTTTCATTTTTAAACAGAGGCGTTAAAACAAATTCAATTTTATTTTTATTTAAAGAAGCGGTAACTATCAATTCATTTTTTACATCCTCGGAAAAATATTGATCAAAGACAAAATTTCCCAAAGAATAAAAGATGGCTTTGTTTTTATAAACCTCAATCGGTTGCACTACGTGCGGATGACTTCCGATAATTAAATCCGCTCCGCTATCGATAAAATTATGCGCAATTTTTTGCTGGCTTTCAGATTGAATTAATTCATATTCTCTTCCCCAATGTGCATATACAACCACAATGTCATTTTTATTTTTTGCATCTTTTATTTTGGCAGATATATTTTCAAAATCTAATTTAGAAAATTGATTATAATTAACCAGCGCAATTTTTAATCCATTTATTTTCTTTTCTAGATAACCATTTTTATCGTTCGCAGGAGAACCAAAATACCCCACCTTATTTTCTTTTAAGAAATCCATCGTCTCTTGCGCACCACTTTCCCCAAAATTTAAAATATGATTATTGCCTAAGTTAACCATATTTATTCTGTTATAAGCTAAGAAATTTTTAGTGCTGTCTTTATCGAATGTAAATTTAAAATGATTCCTGTCTGTCGTCTCAATTGCCAGCGAAACTGTCTCACTGTCAGTCACTGGTCCTTCTAAGTTTACAATGTTTAAATCTGAATCTTGAAATATTTTTGATATGTTTTTGGTAAAATATTCCACTCCATTTTTTTCGGTAATGACTCTATTATATCTATCCAACATCAAGTCTCCGGCAAATAATATTTTAACTTCTTTTGAAAATTTCTCTACAGGAATTTTAGAAGTTTCTTTATCAATTGCCTTAGCACTCTCTCTTCCCGCTAAAACATTGTAACTTTTTTTTCGGCTAAAAAACCCTGCTCCGTAAATCAAAGTCAAAAATAAAACAATAAAAAGCAAAGAAAACAAAATAATTTTTTTAGGTAAGTTCATAATATTATTTATAAATTAGTATAATTGTAACAGTCATCATAAGAATTTTCAACAACAATCCAACTCCATGCTTTCGAGCTTATCATAAATACAGATTAATATATTCTAGACACGATGAATCATGTCTCTACATTCAAAATGCCCTCTGAATCAAATTGTAGAGACGTCGATTTATCGCGTCTCAAATCAAAGGTTTTAACTAGAATTTTATTAATTTCTCATCCTTGCTTTTTACTTCATTCTGTGCTATAATTAAAAATTATGTGGTTAATGAGGAACTAAATCACCTAACGACTATAATTTAAAAAGAAACCCCCTCTTTAATTCTCCCCCTTGAGTACAAGAGGGAGAGGATAAGGAATTATTAATAATAAATAAATGAATAATAAAGATTTCGATACAGTGGTAATCGGCGGTGGGCCGTCGGGAATGATTTGCGCGGGTTTTGCCGGACGAACCGGAAAGAAAGTTTTAATCGTGGAAAAAAACTATCTCTTGGGAGAAAAGCTGAAACTCACCGGTGGAGGTCGTTGCAATATTACTAACGCTGAGTTTGATACGGAAACTTTTTTAAATAATTTTCCGGGTGCTAAGAAATTTCTCTATTCCCCTTTTTCTAAATTTGGCGTCCAAGATACTTTTGATTTTTTTGCCAGCCTCAATCTTCCGCTAGTGATTGAAGCACGAAAAAGAGCTTTTCCTAAAACACAATCAGCGCAAGACGTGATTGATAAATTAAAAGTTTTCATGAAAAGTAATAACGTAACCATCAAAAACAATACTTCTGTTGTTTCAATGGAACAAAAAGATGGCGTGATAAAATCAGTCACACTTTCATCGGGCGAAAAAATAACCGCCAATAATTTTGTCCTTGCTACTGGCGGACTAGCTGCTCCGCAAACCGGTTCAACTGGAGACGGTTTTAAATTTCTTAAAAAACTTGGACACACTATTGATAAATCCCAACCGGATATAGTTCCACTCACTACTTCCGCAAGCTGGGTACATAATTTATCCGGCCTAGATTGGTCTTTTATGGAAATCAGCTTCATCCAAGATGAAAAAGTTAAACTCAAAAAATTAGGTAAAATTCTTTTTACTCATTTTGGCATCTCAGGACCATTAATTTTAAACAGCGCCAGAGAAGTTAGTAAGCTTTTAACTACTGGTCCCGTGACTGCTTCTATTGATTTATTTCCCGATACTACGGAGCATGAACTAGATAAAAAAATCTTAAAATTATTTGAAAAAAATCTCAACAGCAAAGTAAAAAATATTTTGCCGGAATTGATTTTTAAAAATATTTGTCTGGAGGTTTTAAATTTGCCAGATGTTAATCTTTCAGAAAGAGTGATCAACTCCATCAATAAAGAAGAGAGAAAAAACCTGAGTAAGAAATTAAAAAATCTCACCTTCCCTATTACTGGCACGTTGGGATTTGACCAAGCAGTAGCCAGTGACGGCGGAATCAATCCCAGGGAAGTTAATTTTAACAATATGACTTCCCGTCTATACCCCAATCTTTATTTACTGGGTGATATCATTCATATCAATCGCCCCAGCGGTGGGTTTTCCTTGCAACTTTGCTGGACTACCGGCGCGGTTGCAGGAAAGCATATTAGCGAACTAGCTCCGCCAGCTGGCGGATTAGCTTTTTAGAAGGTAGCTTTTTAGTATCAAAAACATTAAAACAAAAGAACAATATTAAAATTCAACATCAAGTATTGAATTATGTATTATGAATTATGAATATATATTCTGAAATGCTTGAAGTTATCAGTCATCCGCAATCGGTCATTGAAATATATTTTAACTTTGATGACTAATGACCATTGACTTGATGACTATATTTACTACTCTATAAATTCTCTAATCGAAAATTAAAAACAACCTCGATTTTTATATCGAGGTTGTTTTTGTTTTGTTTTATTTAGAAATTTTTTAATTCCCTATGGCCTAACTTCCTTCCACTCGCTGCTTACTGGACAATCACCATTATTGCAAGCTTGTTGAGTTACCTGCTCGAAACAATTTGCATATCGAACTGTTCTAGTTTGAATTCCAGGACCACAATTTTTATTGCAGTCACTCCAATCTGGAGTTAAATCAGGAGTACACGTAACAGTAACAGGCACAGTATCCAATATTTGAACACCTCCAGAATTAGTGCAAGCAATTCTATATTGCAAGGTAGTTGGTGGAGCTGTTGAGTTTGCAGGTTGTGGAGCAGTAATCAGGCCTATATTAGGCTCCGATCCATTTATTGATTTTGAACCTGACCAACCCACTCCGGTATTTGAAGCTGGTACATTACAGGAAGTAGCATATGTAGAAGACCAGCTTATATCAATAGGATTAGATTTATTAACGGTAATAGCAGTTTCAGATCCATTTATTTCTAAAACTGGAATCGCATCTACATACTTAGAATTGGATTCATTTTGACACACCAATGTTCCAGGAGTAAAAAATGTATCCACATCAGTAGCCAACATCAGACCATCAACTGCCGGAGATCCCCAACTCACAGGCTTCGTATAATAACAATTATTATTATAATAACTAGTATCTACCCAGCCGCCCCCGGCACTTGGGAGTGGACCAGCATTATCACAATGAGTCGCGCCAGTACATGAATTAGTGTAATAGTTTCCGTGACAAGTATTATAATAAGAACGCGGGCAATCAGAACAACTACCGGCACTAAAAACAGAACCAGCCCAACGGCCCCGTGAATCCACATTATCACAAATAGCTCCACTGTTGCTCCAAGAACATGACTGCCAATATCCGCTTGATACATACACACTTGTCCAACAAGCCGGATTAAGTAATTGCAAATCAGGCGCTACATTGCTTGGACATTGGCTCAATGCTTGCGCATCAACGTTCAAAATCGGCAAAAAAATTGCAAATAACAGAGTTAGACAATAAATAGATATTTTATTCATATTATATACACTTTCTATTAATTAATTATTATTAAAAATATTTCTAGCCTTGTTTTCATATTCCTGTTGCTTAGCAGTATCTCCCAGCATGCGGTAATTATTTACAATTGAATAAGTTAACTCTCTTTCCATCGCTAATTTACTTGGAGCCAATAAAGATACGTCATTTTTAATCAAGATAATTCCCTTTTGAGCTGCCTCTATGGAAGCTTCATATTTCTCCTCCATGTAAAGAGCATAGGAAAGAGCTAGGAATCCCGATGCTTTGGTGGGTGAAAGCTCAATAGCTTTTCGAGCATTAGCTTCTGATTCTACATATTTCTTTTCAAAAATATTCAATCTTGCCCAAGTGACAAATAAGTTTGGATCATTTGGAGTTAAAGTTTTAGCTTTTAATATATTGGTTTTAGCTTGATTATTATCTCCACCTTGCATAAATATCATAGCCATAATCTGATGAGCCTCTGATTGAAAAATCGGATCCGCGCCATCTCTGCTTGTAACAATTTTACAATTTTTAATTGCATCATCATTATGACTTCTTGAGAACTCTAAATTACAAAGGTTAGTATAAATAAAAACATTTTCTTGTTTAACATCCAACTCTGCAGCCCTGGAAAAATCTCTTACCGCATTATCCAACAAGCCCATCATTCTATTGGCATGCCCCCTGCCCGAATAAGCCAAAATATTATTTCCATCAATTTCAATTGCTCTATCATACAATTTAATAGCCATACCGAAATCCGGCTTTATCTCATTAGTATAGGCCTCCACTCTATAAACTTCCGAGTTATTACCATTAATGGATTTAGCTTTTTCAATAGTTTCAAAAGCTTTTTTTACATAAGAAGACTGATCTCTACCCTGCTCTTGCTCCTTTAACCCCTTTTCTGCATAAGCAAGGGCTAAATAAATAAAATTATCAATATTTTTCTGATCTGTTTCCGTCAATTTTTCATATAAGCCGATTGACTCTTCATTATGGGATCTGGAATAAATATCTGCCAAGCGCTGCGGGTTTTCTTTTTTTAATTTATCAATACTATTTTTCACAACAGAGTAGCAGGAATTCTTGTGAGATTCACTTTTGATGTTTTTACAAAAATCATCATTAAGATTTTCCAGAGCTTTAGAGTATAAGGCTATATCCATAGTTGATGTTATGCACATTTCCCTCATTTTGTCATCACCAATGCAATCACAAGCATCTAAATTGCTATTTTTATTTGCCTCATCGTAAGCTGATTGATTTGATTCGAAATCACATTTAACTTTTGGTAATTCTAATTTTGTTGCATCTTTATTCGCAACACTATTGTCGTTATTTTTTTTACTATTAAATATTTTGCCTGCCACCACTAAATAAACTAACACAAAACCAACAATAGAAAGTGCTACTATAATTACAATTTTTTTATTTTGCATATTTTTATCCCATTAAATTATGGCAACCCATAAATTATTTAACTGGATTATTTTTATTTTGTTTAAGTTTTTCAATCTAATTTATTATACCATAAAATAATTTGAATACAAGAAAGGTCATGGAGCATAAAGCATAAAACAAAAAACATTAAATCATGTATTATGAATTATGAATATATATTCTGAAATGCTTGAAGTCATCAGTCATCCGCAATTGGTCATCGAAATACATTTTAACTTTGATGACTGATAACTAGTTAATTTGATGGCTATATTTATCATTTTCTAAATTACCAAAATCCTAAATTCATACATTCCTAAAATTTAAAAAAATAAAAACAACTCCATTTTCTAGAGTTGTTTTTTTATTTGAAAGTTTTTCTCAATCTTTATGGTCTCACTTCTTTCCATTCGCTAGTTATTGGGCAAGCAGAATAATCACAATTATAGAGAGTATCCACATAGTTACAACCAGAAAAAGTTTCTCTTTGAATCCCGGTGTCACTCGGTAAACCACATTCTTTTTCGCAACCTGTCCTAGTTACTCCTGGAGTACAAACAATATTTGATCTAACACTATCAGTGCTATGAATTGAGTCTAATGCACCATTTCCATTACTGTTATAACAATCAATTGCATAGTTAGAAAATTTATTAGGATATGGACCTGATGGATCTGGTGCTGTTTGGAATAATCCTGAACTAATTATTGCCCCACTGCCCCAATAACCAGATTTTGTACAAGTAGTTGCATCAGTTACCCACTTGAGATGCACATTCTGAGTATCTCGATTTACATTAATAGGACCGTTAGAAAAATTTGCTCCGTCTAAACCAATCGTCAAATCAACAGTAGGCGTAGAAAATTTTCTACTTGCATTGCAAGTTGCAGGAGTTCCTCCATTACTACCTGAACAACTCCAGTTAACAGTAGTTTGCCCATAATCTGGAAAATTCGGAGTACCACTTGGAAATGATGCGTTTCCTTTGCTGCACCAATCACCTATCCAGGTTGTTGCCGAAGCATCATAAGTCCTAGCAGCAGATACAGAAGCGCTACACTCTCCATTGACTGGTGTTGGTGGAGGTGGAGGTGGGGGATCGGATGGCGGATCAGCAATTGGAACATACGTCGCACTAGCTCCATTAACACAAACTACCGTATTTCCACTAACAGTGGCACTGTGGTCTCCCGTTCCAGCAACTAGTTGAAGATATATAGCATTTTCCTCTGCTTGGGTTGTGCACCATTGTTGGCATGTATTATGATTCACACCACCTGACCAATAGCTACAACAAGCTGCAGCATTAGCCGTTTTGATGAAAAAATCTCTAAAAAAAGATGTTTTTTTTGTTGTCTTTTTCTTAGCCTCTGCTAAATACGAGTTTATTTCTTCCTCAAATTTTATTCTTTGATCATGCATTAAGGTAATATCCTTCCCAACCACTTCTTTTGCTGTCTCAAACAAGATAACTGCATTGGCATAATCACCGGTTAACATAACTGCTCGTCCCTTCCAGTAGTAAGCAGCTGTTTGATAGTTGTATAATTTTGCCGCTTTATCAAAATATCCCAAAGATTCTTCAAATAATTTTATAGTACCATCAGGAGAAGATAATTTTCTAACTTCATACAATTTTGACATACCCATTCCCACCCAAACCATTGGCAATGTCGGATCACTTTTTCTTGCTTCTTCTATATATATCTTCGCCCGCTCATAGTCCCCACCATCGAAAGCGTTTGCAAATAAAAGATATCCAATCTCGGCCTTGGTTCTATTGTTCATAACTTGACCACTATATACCTCTTTCAAAATATCCGTCGCTTCTTCATTTTTATTTTGACGCAAATAAACCCTGGCAATATTAATTTTTGCATCAATAAAATCTGGATTTATCTCCAACGCCTTTCTGTAAAATGGTTCAGCCTTGTCTATTTCTTCACTCAAATCATACATATGCCCGATTCTATTATGAACAAGGACATTTTTAGGCTCCAGCTCCAAAGCTTGATTATAATAACCCAGAGCCTTTCCGTATTCCTCCATTACTTCATATGCATAACCAATACCAAGTAAAGCCTGAATATTATTTGGCTCATCTTTTAAAATTTTCTCAAAAATAACAACTGCCGGTTGTCCGAATTCTTTTTCCCTAAACTCCAAACTACCCTTGTTCGCAAGAGACAATGCATAATCAAGCGTTTTTGTTTTTTCATCAAAAACCACATCACTCTTATTAACATCATTCTTCTCGAAATTATTTTCTTCTATTTTTTTCTGAGAAACAAAAATATATGTTCCCATAAAAAACAACAGAAAAAGCGCAACCACTACTACAACTTTTTTATTTTGCATATTTTTGTCCCCCATTAAATATTTTTCCAGTTACTTCAATTTAACAGGGTAAACTGTTAAATTATGATAATCCATAATATTTAACCGGGATTTTTTATTTTGTTTAAGTTTTTTAATTTAATTTATTATACCATAAAAGAATTTGAATGCAAGGAGAGTCATGGAGCATGAAGTATAAAACATAAAATAAAAGTATTAAATCATTAAATCATGAATTGTACATTATAAGTGGAGGCGCTGAAAAATTTTAAGTCATCGGTCATCTGTAACCAGTCATCGAAATATATTTTAACTTTAATTGACTGATGACCATTGACTTAATGACTATATCTGCTATTTTCCAAATTTTTTAATTAAACAATAAAAAACAACTCCATTCTTAAGAGTTGTTTTTTTATTTGAAAGTTTTTAACTTATTTTCTATTCATTCCCTCTATTGCTCTCAAAACTTCTATCGGTAAAGCAAACACTATGGTGTTGGACTGATCTGAACTTACGTCATTAATGGTGCTTAAGGTTCGCAAGTGAAGAGCTCCATTGGAAGCAGCCAAGGTGTTGGCCGCTTTGGCTAAGTTTTCAGCTGCAATCACCTCTCCTTCAGCTTTAATAATAACTGAACGTTTCTCTCTCTCGGCTTCTGCTTGCTTGCCAATTACTCTTTTCATTTCTTCGGGAAGGTTTACATCCTTAAGCTCTACTGAGTTCACCTTAATCCCCCAAGCATCAGTAGCTGCGTCCACAATGCTTCTAATTTTTTCTGCAATCGTGTCTCGATTGGAAAGCAGTTCATCCAGATTGACTTCCCCCACCACATTTCGCATGGTGGTTTGAGCAAGCTGACTCACTGCATAGAAAAAGTTTTCTACTTCAATAATAGCTTTATTAGCATCTTGCACCTTATAATAAATAACCGCATTAACTTTAACTGAAATATTATCTTTGGTAATTGCTTCTTGATCGGGCACATCTACCGCCTTAATTCGCATGTCTACCTTTTGATAACTTTGAAAAATAGGAATAACCAATCTCCAACCTGGCTCCATAATTCCCACATACTTACCAATTGTAAACTTAACCCCTCTTTCATATTGATTAATCTGCTTGATTGAAATCAATACGATAAAAACTGCAATGCCTATTATTATTTCCATATTTTTCAGCAACTTAATTAATTATTAATTTGAAATTTAATTATTTATATATTACAATACTATTTGTATTAACGCCATAAGCCGAGATAGCTCATCCGCCTCCGACCAGCTGGCGGATGGCGGAAGTAGATCTTATCCAAAATGCAATCAAGTGTTATAAAATAATAAATATAATATTACATAATATACATTTGAATATGCCGTCTTAGCTCAGTTGGTAGAGCGACGCACTCGTAACGCGTAGGCCATCGGTTCAATCCCGATAGACGGCTCAGCACACTTCCGCCAAAGGCGGATAAACTCCACGTGTAGGTCGTGAGTTCAAATCTCATTCTCGGCTCATCTTTAAAATACTCAATATCCAATAAACAATATGCATTCAATAATCAATAATTAATATTCAATAAAATTTTAATTATCCACCCTCTCCCCTCTTGTACTCAAGGGGGAGATGTCCAGCCCGCTTCGCACCAGCTTCAGCGAGGCGAGCAGGACAGAGGGGGTTTCTTTTTTAAATTAGTTAACTATAAATATTCTTTAATTCTTAAAATTACACCCTCTAAATTGTTATTTATTTCATTATTCCAAAATCTCAAAACGTTAAATCCTTTGTTTTCTAAAAATTCAGTTCTTATTTTTTCCCTTTCTCCACTAAATTCTTCTTTGTGTTGCCAACCATCCACTTCTATAATCAAACTCTTCTCCTTACAATAAAAATCTACTATATAATTATCAAAAGAGTGTTGCCTTCTAAATTTATAACCCAGCTGTTTCTTCTCCAGTCTTGACCATAGAATTATTTCTTGAGGAGTTGAATTTTTTCTCAATACTTTTCTTAATTGTTTTATTATGTTTGGTGATTCCATAAAATATAGATTGGAGATTATATCAAGGTTATTCAAACCCCTCCGCCCTATCGGGGCACCTCCCCTTCCAAGGGGAGGAGGGGAAAGAGTTTATAATATTTTATGAAATATTAAATTATTGATTATTGAATGTATATTGAGTATTGTATATTGTTTATTAGTTAGGGCTAGCCTTCAACAAAAGTTTCTCCCAATTTTCATTTACTTTTTCCTGAATTCCTTTCAAAACTTCCTCATTGCCTGGCGCAAAAAGATGCTTGAATCTTTTTTGAATTTTTAAATATTCTTCTATTTGTTTGGGATTTTCATTTTTTAAATTCAATATATATTCTCCATTCTCAATCTCGTAAAGCGGCCAATAATTTGTTTCTGTAGCGAGCTTACCCACTTTAACATAATCCGAAGTAGGAAATTTCCAAACATTGGTACACGGTTGAAAAACCAAAAGAAATGATGATCCTTTGGTTTCCAGTGCCTTCTTGGCTTTTTTTCTTAAATCCTCCACATAAGCCACATTGGCTTGAGCTAGATAATTAACTCCGTGCCCAGCCACTATCTGCATCATATTTTTACGAGAGTTTCTATTACCATATGATTTTTTGCCTGCAGGAGTAGTTTCCATACTTGCTCCTATCGGAGTCGCGCCCGATCTTTGTCCGCCCGTATTCATATAGCCTTCATTATCATAAGCCACGTATAAAACATCGTGCCCTCTTTCCAACATTCCCGACAAAGATTGTAACCCAATATCAAAAGTTCCTCCATCTCCGCCAAAAACGATAAATTTTATCTTTTTATCCATTAATCCTCTTTTTTTCATCGCTTGATAAGCCGTTTCTACGCCCGCAGCTGTCGCAGCTGCATTTTCAAAAGCATTATGGATATAGGGAACCTTCCAAGCAGTATACGGATAAATAGTAGAAGTTACTTCGAGACACCCCGTTGCATTAATAATAACTACTGGATCAGTAGCTACATCCAAAATATTTCTTACAATCACAGGAATTCCACAACCGGCGCAAGTATCACCACCGGGAGAATATTTTTTAGTAAATTGTTCGTTCATAATATTTTATAAATTTCTAATACCCAATTCCCAATGTCAAATAAATATTTCAAATCTTAAATGACAAATTAAAGAGTATTTTATTATTTAGATTATTTAGATTCTTTAGATTTTTTGTTATTTTCATCTAATGTATTAATTGTAGCAGAAAATATAAGGGTTAATTCCTGAGACTCTTTCCATAAAATTCTGCACAGGTCTTTTTCTTTATCCACTTCCCTAGCTAGCATTCTCATCCAATACATAGTTTCTTTTGATTCTTTTTTGCATATTCCTATCTTATGTCTAAAATCTTTTTTAGATTCAGCGCAATCTGCCTCCATATAATTAGCTCCAATGCTAGTAGCACTTCTCACACATTGACTAATAAGTGGTTTAGTTATTTCATTTTTTGGAATAATTTTTAGAAAATCAATCACAGCCTCTCCAAATGCAGAAGTTCTTTCAATTAAATCATATTTTTTGTCATTTGAAATTTTATTTGGCATTGGGTATTGGAATTTTGGTATTTATTTAACATTTTCTTCCACAAATTTTTCCTGACAGTCAATCGCTATTTTTATACATTCCTCCGGATCATAACCCAAATCATCACACCATCTGATATTGCTAAAAATCATGTTGCCCAACTCTTTTTTTAATTCGTAATCATTATGGGTTTCTTTGTCTTTCTTGACATCTCTTTCCCAGCGACAAAGGTCGCCGAAAACTTTTCCAGTTCGCACAATTATTTGGGAAAGATTTAATTTTTCATCTCCCCAAATACTTTTTGATTTTTCCAATAATTCTTTTATTTCCATATATTTGGGCATTTCTAATAAATAAATAAAATTAATTTATATGGGACCTGGCGGACATAATCTTGCCATTCTGCGCCGTACAGTTCAGAAAGCATTTTTTCTTCTTTTATTATTTGCGCAATAATTATGACTGCAAAGGCTAACGCGATAATAACAAGGTAGCTACTTAATGCTAATTCAAAGCCAATTAACGCAATCAATGTTCCGAAATACGCTGGATGACGGATGATTCTATATAATCCAGTCGTAACCATTTTTTTGGGCGGAAAGGCGGCCATCGCTGGAACATAATTTTCTCTAAGAGCTAATCTGGCTATACTTGCAAACACTGCTCCCATTAAAGCAACGGCGAGACTAATATAATTCATAAACAATGGAGGATCAAATTTGAAAGGATCATTATCTGTTAATTGAAAAATAGCTATTATTAACATCAATATTTCTCCGACAAAAAGATAGATACTAACTTTATTTTCAAAAATCCGCTTAAGCACGCTTGGTCGCCAACGGATGCCATAGAAAATTAATATTGCTACCGTCAATATTGGTCTGATCATTTTTTTATTATACAAAATTAACTTAACTTTTTATATTTTCACATTTAGTCATTTAAAATTTTATTGGATATTTGGATTTTAACACTCTCCAAATTATTATTTCACATACTTCACTTTCTTATCAAACTTCTCCCCCAACAATTCCTCAAAAATCCCCTCAATATCCTTAATAAAAACATCTCTTCCGCCCAAGCCATAAATATAACTATTAACTTTTGCATCATTTAAGCTCTCCATTCTAAGTGTATTATTTATTTCAGAATATAAAGCTGGCATAGACCCGGAAGAAATCGCTCTATCCATTACCGCTATACTTTTTATATTTTTTAAGGCCTTGGCCACCGATTCATAGGGAAATGGTCTGAATAATTTTATTTTTAAAAGTCCAACTTTCTTACCTTCTTTTCTTAGATTATCCACCGCGTCTTTGGCTGTTCCCGCTGTTGCTCCCATCACAACGATAACCGCTTGGGCATCTTTCATTTCATATTCTTCAATTAAATCATATTTGCGTTCAGAAATTTCTTTAAATTTCTTCATCACTTCTTGGCAGTTTTTTGCCACCTTGCCCATCGCGTCTTCCTGATCAAGCTTAAATTCAAAATAAGAATTTGAAAGAGCTACCGGTCCATAAGTCACAGGTTTTTCCACATCAAGCAAGGCGTTTTCATTTTTATATTCACCTACAAAATTTTTCACATCTTCATCAGGCAATAATTCCAAATTTTCTACATTATGAGACGTGGTAAAACCATCCATCACTACCATAATCGGCAATTCTGATTTTTCCGCCAGCCTTGTTCCAATAATTGTATTATCATAAACCTCCTGGACGTTCTCTGAAAAAAGCTGAATCCATCCCGTATCCCTGGCCCCCATCACATCGCTATGATCTCCATGAATGTTTAGCGGAGCGCTCAAGGCTCGCGCCGAAATCAACATCACAATCGGAAGTCGCATTCCGCTGGCAATATATAAAATTTCATTCATCAAAGCCAAGCCCTGAGAACTCGTGGCCGTCACTGTTCGCACTCCGGCTGCCTGCGAACCAACTGCGGCTGAGATAGCGCTATGCTCCGACTCCACTGTGATGATTTCCGTATCCGCTTTTCCATCAGCACAAATTTTGGCAAAAGATTCAATAATGGGAGTTTGAGGAGTAATTGGATAAACCGGCATTACAAAAGGATTAATTTGACGAAGGGCTTCAGCTGAAGCAGCGCCACCGGTCAGTGCCACTTTTTTAGTATTTTGTATTTTATATTTAGTATTTGGTATCATTGTTTTTAATCTTAGAATATATAAAAATTCATTATTAAAAAATTAACGAGTTAACGCATTAACGAGTTATTCTTTGAGAAAAATTTTATTTTTGTTTTTCAATTCGTTAACTCGTTAATACGTTAACTAAATAATAAATAATTCTTATTTCATCCCTATTGCTTTCACTGGACAAACTTGCGCGCACACCCCACAACCTTTGCAAAATTCCAAATCAATCTCTGCCAGTTTGGTCGGCTTTCCATCTTCTCTGTTTTTCAAAATAATGCAGGCATCCGGACAATATTTAACACACGTATTGCAACCAATACACTTTTCATTATCAACTTCCGGCGCATAGTTTCTCCAACTTCCTGTTGCTGCCGCCTTTTTTATATTATGTTTTATAATTGCTCCTTTTTCCATATTTTAACTTCTTAGTTTTTAGTTATTAGCTTTTTAGAATATAAATATTAGTTTTTTATTTAATACATTTTTATGAAACTAAGAAGCTACTGCGCTACAAGCTACTAAACTACCACTTGAAATCCTGGATTGCCGCGTCGGGAGAATACCCTCCTCGCAAAGACATCACCGAGAACTCCTTCAAGCTACGAATATACGAATTCCTTTTAATTAATTGTTATACTTTTTTAGTTACTCTTTAAATCTATTATTATTTATTTAAAAAAATTAATCATTAATTCATTTGAAATTGATTTGAAATTCAAAATTTAAAATTTGAAATTTTCACAAGGAGTCATATCCTTTCTCTATCGCCAATATATTTTTCTTGGTTAATTCTTCTCCAATCTTTTTTTCAAAAATTTTTCTAAATTGATCAATCACGCTTTCTAATTTTACAATTTCAGTGACCCCGATTAATTTTCCCAAAATCACACCATTGGGCTGAATTATGCCCACAGTGTCCAGCGCAATTCCATTGGCATCAATAGCTTTGATATTCCCCTTAAAATTGTTTATGCTTCTTCTAATTTCCTCTTCGTTTTTTCTAGTATTAACAATCACTGACTCGTGCTCGGTTATATTTCTCCCCACATCTTCACTGGTAACCAAAGTATCATCCAAGACCACTACGACATCAGGATCAGTTATTGGCTCGTGGTTGCGAATCGGATCATTAGAAATTTTCACATATGCCTTAGTGGGCGCACCACTCCGTTGCGGTCCATAAAAAGAAAAGGCATGCACAAATTTACCCTCGCTTACAGCAGCTTGAGCCAAAGACTCTGCAATGCTCTTGGCACCCTGCCCCGCTCTGGCAAAAAAAATTATTTCAAAAGTTTTTTTATTAAATTTCATTATTTTAAGTTTATTATTTATACTTATTCACGGTATCATTACTCGTCTCTGCGAATAAATTTTTTACTCAAAATTTATGTGGCAGTCCAGGGATAAGATTTTGAATGTAAATCCTGGATTGCTTCGGAGTACCTCGCAAAGACACGAACATTTATTCATTAAATCATTTATTGGAAATTTGGAATTGGGAATTTGGCATTTGGTATTTTTACTACTTATATCTTAAAGCTTCCAAAGTATCCAATGCAGCCGCACGCTTGGCTGGATAAAATCCAGTCACCAATCCGACTACTGTGGAAAAAATTATTATAAAAACAACAAACCATAGTGGAATATAAAATATATCAACACTCATTCCACCAAAATTCTTGGCCACTAAATTTAGGAGTAAATTAACAGATTCCGTTCCCATAAAACCAATTCCGATTCCCATAGTCCCACCCAAAAAACCAATCAAAACAGACTCCGTCAAAAACATGCTCCAGATATCTTGAGCCGATGCCCCCAATGACTTCATTATAGCAATTTCCTGAGTTCTCTCCAATAAGGATATAGTCATGGTGTTAAACATACCGATTGCGCTAACTACCAACGCCAACATTCCAAAAGACAGCAAAACTATCTGAATTACACCAAATATTTTTCTTGTTTGGTCAACTGTATCAGAGATAGCCGAAACAATATAGCCCTTACTACTTATCGCATCCCGCACAGACCCAATTTTATCTTCCGAAGAAACTCTTATCTTAATACGATTAAAATAATTAAATCCCAAATCTGAAATAGAAGAATTAGATATATAAACATTGGCCTTGGACTTATCATTTATCATTCCGATAATTTTATATTTTTTTTCCACAGTTTCACTGTTTTTAATATCATCTCTCTCTTTTTCGGTCAAAGCGGAAATATCAATTACTATCTCTTTATTTTTAAAATCATCATTATCAATATGGAGCAAATCCAAAACTGAACTAGTGACCACTATTTCATTCTTACCCTCATCAGAGAGAAACTCACCACTTTGAACAGCTAAACCCTCTAATCTAAAAAAATCTTTATTTACAATATTTACCTTAGATTCAGTGGTATAGCCACTGCTATGTAATTTAAATTTTTGAGTAATTATAGGCGCTATTTTTAAAACGCCATCCACTTTTTCTATTTCCGGTATATCCTCATCCAAAATTACATTTGCTTCTCCATCTGAGCTAGCCTTGGGAAATACATCGATAGAAAGCAATGAATCACTAGTGGCAATTCTCTCCAAAACAACTTTCTGAAAACCATAACCCAAAGAAACTAAGAAAAATATCGAAGAAATTCCCACGCTAATACCAATCACTGTTAAGAAAGTTCTCAATCGATTATTCTTAAATGACCTGGCTGATATTCTAATTGTATCAAATACTAACATAAATTTATTAAATAGTTCACAGTTATTTACTTGTCTTCGCGAAGAAATATTTGCCTGCCCCGTTGCCATAACTGGGGTACTCGATATTTCTGTAACGATCCAGGAATAATATTTTAAATGTAAATCCTGGATTGCCGCGTCGGAGTACCTCCTCGCAAAGACAGACGTCTATTTGTTGTCTTCGCGAAGGAGCTTTGCTTGCCCCGTTGCAATTGCATATTCGGAGTAATCAATGTGACTGTGGCGATCCATAATTATCCTCGTCTTCGCGAGGTACTCCGAAGCGATCCAGGATTATATTTCAAAATGTATTTCTGGATTGCCGCGTCAGGATTACCTTCCTCGCAAAGACGGGAATAGGGATGGATTGCTTCATATGGAGCACCTTCCTCGCAAAGACAAGCCTGTATATTTTTTAGACGCGCTAGAATTACGTTTCTGCATTTTAATATTTTACACATGATAAATCATGTCTCTACGTTCTTATTTCATTCCATAACCAACCATTAAAATTATATCTAGTGACTTGGCTATTTTTTTAGCTGTTTTGGAATTAAATCCAACTCCCTTTTTGCTAGGTGGCGCATCCAAAAGCTCCCTAAACACACCTCTATCTATCCGATTCATTATTCTATGCTTAATTAATTCCTTTAATTGCTCCAGCTGATTTGGAGAGATTTTTACATTTTCTTGAGTCAACAAATATTTGACAACTTCGTTAGCCTTTCGCTCATTGTCATCATTATCCACATTGTTAACAGTATGGGCCAAAGCAATTAAATCCTCTACCTTCTTAGCAACTTTATGCGCTCGTCTGACATCCATATCAACTCCACCCTCCCTATCGGACTTATCCATTATTTCAAAAAATTCTTGCGGGGTAATGGTATTTAAAATTCTTCTTCGAATACTCTCTTCCAAGATACTCATTTGTTTTTGATCCATGTCAACCAAAACTGACCGCGCTAAAATCTCAGATTTCATCGGAGTGATTAATATCTTAATTTGTTCCGCAGTCAATCCCTGGAAATTTCTAAGCATAGCCTCTATCTTTGAAAATTCATCCTCTTCTTCTTTGCTAACTTGAGTTGTCTCTCCCTTTGCATTTCTAATGTCTTCTTTGACCACCATTCCATCTTTCATATATATAATATGATCTCCCCAGATTATATTTTCAGGATTATGAGAAACCATTATTATAGTTTTATTTTCTTCCCTGTTCAATTCACTCAATATCTGCATCACGTTATTAGCTGATTTGGAATCAAGATTTCCCACAGGCTCATCAGCTAAAATTATTGGCTGATCATTAATAATGGCTCTCGCTATACCTATTCGTTGTTGCTGTCCACCGGAAAGTTCAGAGGGTAATTTATCGGCCTGCGGTTTAATTCCAAATCTATCCAAGAGTTTGAGTGCCTTTTCTTCCCTGGTCTGTTTATTACTGGAAACAAATATCTGAGGAATAGCCACATTGTCCAACACACTCAAGGTTGTTATAAGGTTATAAGATTGAAAAACCATTCCGATAGTTTTTCTATGAAAATATACATGATCGCCTTTACTCATGGTGAGCAAATTTTTTTCTCCAACAAAAACTTCTCCCTTATCAGGAACTTCTAATCCGGAAATAACATTTAATAAACTAGACTTACCGCATCCGCTGGGACCGAAAATAATAGCAAAAGAATTCTTTCTTATTTGAAGATTAACATCCCTAAGGGCTCTAAAAGCATTTGGCTTACCATCATTGTAAGTCAACTCAACATTTTGTACTTTTATTAAAACTTCATCCTCCATTTATTTTTTATTTTTATTTTACGAAAAAATCAAAGGTAAATATATTATAACACGAAAAAGAAGAGTACTTCAATGCCAAATTTCTAATTTTAAATTTTGAATCAAATCTTAATTTATAATTTTTAAATACTTTAAATTTATTTTATTTTTTAAATTACAAGTAACTCATATTTATCTCATTGAATCATTTAAAATTCAATCGAAATTCAAAATTAGAAATTCAAAATTAATTTAAAAAATATTTTTACTATTTTCTATTATCTTCTTATACTCATAAAAACTTTTCCTTGGTTTTCGTTCTAAAGTTTTGTAATCGATTTCAATCAAACCGAAACGCGGCCAGAAACCCCTCATTTCCACAAATTCAAAATTATCAATAAGTGACCAATGAAAATAACCCCTGATATCCACACCATCAGCAATTGCCTTTTGTACAAATTTTAAATGCCCCCTTATAAATTCAGCGCGCCTCGAATCATCAGCATCAGCAATACCATTTTCTGTGATATAAATTGGTTTTTTACTTTTTGATGCTCTTTTGAGAACATTATACATTCCCTCCGGAAAAATCTGCCAACCCAAATCACTTTGCAATTGGGTAACTTTTTTATTTTCAAAAATCCCCCAAAAGTGTCCACCTAATTTTAAATTTATAGCAAATAATTGATAATACTGGATCCCAAAAAAATCACAAGAATTATTAAATTTTTTAAAAAATCTGTAATTAGCGAAATAATCCATTATCTTAGCTGCTAAAATATTCCATGGAAGATTATTATACGGCTTTATATCAAACATAAAATGAGAGCAACCTATTTGAAAATTTGGAGAAATTGATTTTGCGAGTTCATAAGAAGCTTTTTGAGCTTGCATTAAATTTTTAAAGGCAGCATTCGCACTAATTTTACTTTTAAGTCCAGGGGGTTGATTGCCAAATAAATATCCAAGAGAAACTTCTGTTCCTGGTTCATTTAATGGCATCCAAAATTTAACTAGATCTTTATATTCATTAAAAACACGTTCGGCATATCTTAAATAATATTTGACAGTATCTTTATTTTCCCAAGCGCCCATTTGTCCAATCCAAACAGGATTGGGCCAATGCCACATTGTAACAAAAGGCTCCAAGCCTCTTTCTCGTAAAGCCAGCAATACTTGCCTATAATGCTCAATTTCTTTCTCATCAAATTTTCCTTCTTCCGGTTCAATACGAGACCACTCAATGGAAAAACGGTGAGCATTGTGTCCGCCCTCTTTAGCCAAATCAAAATCTTCCTCGTAGCGATTATAATGATCACAAGCCCTTCCAGAAATATAATTTTCCAACTCAAACATTTCGGGAAATTTTTCCTGTTGCCATTTTTCCCATTTTTTATCAGCTACTTGAGCTAGTCTCTGAGCATTATTTTTTTCCCACTCGGTCCAATCATTATTAGTCCCACCCTCTACTTGATGGGATGAAGTTGCTGCTCCCCATAAAAAATCAGTTGGAAATTTTAAATTATTTTCTTTTTCCATTTTGTTTGGTTAAAACAAAAGTATATACTTAGGTATATACCTAAAATTATATAGACATCCCAATAAAATTCCCAAGGCTCAACCTTTGGCGCGCCAAAGGTTGAGCCTTGGATGAATCGCAAATATAGAACCCATGTTTGAGACGCGATGAATCGCGTCTCTACAAGACAAATGATTACTGATTTTCAGCAGGAGCATTTTCGGCTGGAGTTTCTGAATTATTAACTACAGCTTCCTGAGTATTCTCCTCGTTATTGTTTTGATTTTCCGTGGGAGCGTTTTGATTTTCGTTATTTTCAGGCGCAGTGTTTGTTTCCAGATTACTTATTCCGTTTTTTAAATTTTCAATCATTTTTTCAATCTTAGACTTAACTTCCCCGCTTTCAGCTGGCACAAGTCCCAAAACTTTATTATATTCTTCCAAGGCCTTATCCTTTTCCCCCTTCTTTTCATACAAAGTTCCTAAGCTAAAATGAGTATTCACTTCTTTATCGTTTACCCCCAGTATTTCTTTAAAAATACTTTCGGCAATCTTTTCATCATCACCCTTGGCTCTTTGTTGATAAAGTCCTGCTAAATTAAAGAAATAATTTATATTGCTTCTGTCCAAAATCGCAGCATTGCTCATATTTTCAATGGCTTTATCTAAATCACCCAACGCTCCCTGAACAATCGCTAACTGATAATATCCGGGCGCAAAATTATTTTTTTTATCCACCGCTTTTTGAAATAAATCTTTAGCTTCGTTGGCTATTTTCTTTTTCTCCTCCTCATCTTTTGTCAAAGCCATCTTATTTAACTTAGCCTTTCCTAATCCCAAAATAAAGTTTGGATTATTCGGTTCAAGCTCAAGTCCTCGATTATAAGTTTCTTCAATCATCTTTGAAGAATCCTCCGCATACATTCCCGCATTTTCATACATTTGAGCCAAAGCTTCAATCGTAGCTACATCATTGGGCGAAAGATTTTTTCCCTCTACGGTTGCAACGATAGACTGGTTAAGATACTGACCGATAGCATCCTTATTAATATCTTTTTCATCTTTAAGCATTTCCTTATTGGCCAAAACCATATAGTGTTGCCCGACATTGATGTAATATTTACTCTCCTTATTATTTAAACTGATCGCCCTGCCCAAAGAAGCAATAGCTGTCTCAGAATTTTCCGCTCCAATTCTCATAGATTTCCCGGCATATATATCGGAGGCGTAAATTTTTCCCACAAAAACAAACAAGTAAACTACTCCCATGCTAACTACGGTAAAAATAAAAGCCAGAGTCAAGGCATATTTGGGAGAAGCTTTGAAAGAAAAATTAAAATAATTTTCTTCAGAATCGCTTTCTCTGATAATAATAGCTAGCGCCAAAACAGAAATAATGGCGCCAAAAATTATCAAAACGCCATCTATTTTAACCAGACTGGCTGAAATCAAAAATATAATAGCCGAAGTCACAAATCCCAAAGAATATACCTTATCCTTTTCTTTTTTGATGGCCAGCAAATAAATGCAAACACCGATGAAAGAAATTATCACGAGCAGTAGCGCTAAAGTTCCCAATACGCCAATAGAAGACAAGGCTTCAAAAACAACTCCTGTTCCTTGATAAAAACGAATATCATATAATTGATTTTGATTAAAAACTTCCGGCTTATGCAAAGAAAAAGCATGTCCATAAGAAGCCGCCCCTGAACCAAGGAAGAAGTTGTCTTTCAATGATTCTTTGGCTATTTGAAAAGAAAGACTGTAGGATGGATAAACTTCTACCGGCAAAGAAATTTTAGCTAACTTAAAATTTTCTCCAGCCATAACGATGGCCATTAAAATAAAAAAGGTTACCATGGCTACTCCGATAAATTTTTTATTAGGACGGACAATTTGAGACAAAATAAAAATTACAAAAAATCCAAATCCAATCATTAAGCCTACCCATGGAATAAATCCAAATAAAGCCAAGATTAAAACTATATCGGAAATCAAGACAATAAAAAGCAATCCTAATAAAGACCCTTTTGCTATTTTTGGCAATCCACTCTCGCTTATTTTAAATATTGCCGTAATAATAATAGGTAAAACAATAGCCAAAAATATTCCCAAACCTGAAAGTGATCCAGTGATACTTAGCGGAGCATACGCGGCAATCTTAGCAGGTAAAAAATTCACTCCAAAAATCGCCAAGGTTGACCAAGCAATAACCAGTGTGGCGGAAGAAATTATTGCACCAAATGCCCAACGAAATAATTTCAAGCTAAAATTACTCATTATCAGATAGTATGCCAAAAACAGGGCAACGGCATTCATAAATCCGCGCGATGGATCACCAAAAAGACCCATAAAACTATGCCACCTATCTACGGAAAAAATAGTAGCCAAAAGATAAACTGCTAAAAAAATTAAAATCGAAATATCAAGCGGTGTTCTTCTGATTTTCATCTCCCCGCTAATTACTCCTTTGGCTACCCAAGAAATAAGAGCCAAAAGCACCCAGAAATAAAAATAAATTTGTTTTTCAAAAATAATTCCTTGCATGGTGAGTCCTGTAAAAAAAATCGGCACCCCGAAAAAAATCATAAAAATACTAAAAATTATAACCTTATCCAAAGCACTAAAAATAGTTTTTGATTCTGGTTTATTTTTTGGCCTACTCTCAATATTTGATCCTGGTCTGCTTTTAAATTCATGCGCGCTTCTGGAAAAATTTACATTTACCACTTCTGATTTATTTTCTTCTTGTGTCATATTCTAATTTTTTAATTTAATTATTTTTATTTAAAAGTAACAATCTTATTCAATTATACAATATTTAATAATTTTAACAATAACACCAATTTAATTCAAGGCTCAACCTTTGGCGCGCCAAAGGTTGAGCCTTGAATTTCGTAATCTTAAATACCTCGGGGGGTTAAACTTTAGATTTCTCTAATACTCCAATAAGTACCTCTCCAGCTCTTTCTTATCCTTAAAATATTCACCGGTTTTATCCATAAAATCTTGGTAATTCTTAAAAGGCTCAACCTTAAATGCTCCCAAGGTTGAGCCTTGGTTGTTTTGATTTTTAAACTGACCAAGAATAACCTCCTTATTGCAAAGCTTTCCGTTTCTTTTTCCGACATAATTGAGGTAACTAGAGTATTGCCAATCTTTCTCTTCATCGTATCCATGAATAAAATTATTGTTATTTACATAAGCCGAAAGATGTAATAAATATTCGTTAGTATCAATATGGATGGATTTAAATTTTCCTTGAAACAATGCACCAGAACGTTCGTATTTTTTGTTGAAATACATTGTATAAGAAGTAGATAATTTGTGCATAAATTTTGTTATACCATTTTCCTCAAGCTGTTTTAAGATAAAGTGATAATGATTGGGATTTAAGCAATACGCAATAATTTCCACAATTGGATTCCTAAGGCTCAACCTTTGGCGCGCCAAAGGTTGAGCCTTAGGATCACTTTGATTGTTTTTTTGTAGATCTCTCCACAGAAGCATTAATCCATCATTCTTATCGTTAAGCAAATTCATACACAATAGAAATCTCATATAATCATCATCATTCATAAAGACATCGCGCTTGTCCACTCCTCTATTATAAATATGATAATATTCACCATTAGCAAAAATTATTTTGCGCATAATAAAAATGAAATCTAAGGCTCAACCTTAAATGCCCCCAAGGTTGAGCCTTAATTATCTGAAATTTATTTCATTTCCACAATCCACCAATCAAAAGTTACGTCTTCTTCGGTTGGATTTACCAATTCAACATCAAAGCTTTCGTTTTCGTTAATGTCCGTTACCATCAAAGTAGCTTCCTTGGTCAATTTTGATTTGATAGTTACAAATACTTTGGAAGAATTTTTTACCGCTTGGGTTTTTACGGCTATCTTCTTTCCATTACTAATTACATTTCCCGTATTATCGTCTATGCTATCGCTATCTTCATCTATTTGAGATATTTCACATTTTCCTTCTTCATTTAGTTCTTTCATGGCAGGGCAGATAACTGCTGTTCCAATAGTAGGAGCATCATTGTTAATTACTTTTATAACTAACAGTCCTGTTTCGGTTATCTCAGCGGAGAAATTCTTGATGTTTAAGATATTGACGTCTCCATTAGTTTCATCAATATCAAGAATACTAGCAAAAAGATCAGCCCAAGCAAAGTTTAATTCCTGATTGGACATTTCTTCCAATTTAACGATTTGCTCCTGAAGCGCAATTTCCAAATTAGAAATTCTACTATCTTGTTCTAACTTATCACTTTCTAAACTTAATAGTCTAACTTCTTGATCTGTTCCCTTCTCCATTAATTCTGAAATATTTTGTCCCGCTATGGATAATTGACCATCGACTGATGTTTGTAACTGACTCAAATTGGTAATATTGGCATCCGTTTTAAGAATTAGAGTTGAAATTTGATTATTGGTATTTGAAAATTCATTGGAAATTGATAATTGGCTATTGGAAATTCCAGTAATCTGGGCTTGTTGTTGCTGGATTGCTTTGACCATAATCGGCAAAAGCATATCTGTTTGAAGTCCTAGCATTCCGCCTTGCTGCACTTTTACCATCTCCGGAATTAAAGCCTGAATCTCTTGAGCAATAAAACCAAATTGATTTTTTACGCCATCAATATAATCAAATTGTTGGGGATTAAGCTGGGTAATAGTTTCTAAGCCGTAATCAAAATCTTTGATGTTTTCTTTCATTCTTCTGTCGGATCCATAAGTCCAAGAAGCAGCTCGTAAATATCCAGCCCCGTCATCTTGGATATAGAAATTATTAGTTGCCCCAGAGTCAGCTACTACCAAACCGTAAGTAGCGGAAGTGTTTCCAGTACCCTGAACATATGCTTGATAAGAAGCATTCCCCGCTCCGCCTACGGATAATTTCGAAAGCGGCCCAGTCGTTCCAATTCCAACGTTGCCGCTTATTATCATCGAACCTGCCCCTGGGTCTGTTGCAACATAACCACTGCCCAGCGATAAACCTCCTGTGGCAGACATTCTTATTCTTTCAACAAAAGCACCATTATAAAAACTTATTGTATTGGGTAAGGTTGCCTTTGCGCTACCTCTTATTCCAATTCCTGCTCCAGAATTATAAGCGCCACCACCATAGAAATTGAATGAACCTGTATTATCTGATTTTCCCAAAAAGTCAATACTGGTAGTTAGTGATTGTATCTCACTTGAACCGCTACCTCCGGCATTATTTCCAAAAGTGATATTGTTTCCTACTTGCAACATTACCCCATTAGCACCAGTAACTTGAAGTGGAGCAACAGGACTCGTCGTTCCAATTCCAACGTTGCCGTTATTTACTATCACATCCCCTGCTCCAGTAGTTGTTAAATATAAATCACCGTCAGTAGCAATATTTGATATGCGTGCAATTCCTGCATTATTTAATTTTAAATCAGTTCTATCAAGATAAGAGGTTGTAGATAAAAGATATAATTTATTATTATTAATAGTTATATTTCCATTAACATCCAACATTTGACTCGGACTCGTCGTTCCAATCCCGACGTTGCCACTGCTTGCTATCCTCATCGCTTCAAACATATTATTTGTAGTATTTCTAACATTAAATCCGAGCTCTCCTTCTGCAACACCAGTTCCACCTTGTGTTTTAGCTATACCCACAAAACCAGCATACCCAAAATCAGAAGCGTTATTGAATTGAAAAAGAGAATAATTACCATTAGTCGAATCTAGGTTATTAAATGTCAATGTCGCTCCCGCTTTGTTTCTTCCAAACGCCACATTTGTTTCATTGGAATACCCCCTTATGTTCAAATTTACGGCTCCGTTTGTTGCATTTCTATTTTGAATAGTCCCTGCTGTTGTAAAGTATGTGCCTCCTGACCCAGCAACATTTGCACTAACATCCAAAAGTGTTCCCGGACTCGTCGTTCCAATTCCAACATTGCCAGCAAAATATCCATTACCTATATTTGATACATTAAATTTATTTACTCCTCCTACTTGAGCATCTATTAAATATTGAGCGCCACTACCAATAGCAGTTTCTGTGCGGGTAATGAGCAGGTCAGTGTTGGAGGCTGTGCCTGATGCTTGATTATAATTTGAAACAATTTTTAATCCATGAAAATCTCCAGATACTCCCGTAAAAGTTGAGGCGCTTCCAAGCTGGACCTGTCCTTTGCCAGGAACACTAATACTTCCATCAACCCCGATAGTAAGTGGCGTATTGGATGATGATTTTACTGCATTAAGATTTCTCCATTCACCACCATTGTTAAAATGTCCCTTGGAAACACCACCTATCTGAAGATCTAGCAAAATCGAACTTCCTGGACTGGCAGTGTCAGTCATATTTATCAAAAGTCCTGTATCATTTCCCGAAGTAACTTTATTAGTTGTGTAATTAAGCTGATAAGCTACTTCATTTCCAGTATCCGCACTAAGAGTTGTCACACCATGAAGACGAGAAGTCGGTGAAGTCGTTCCAATCCCGATATTCCCAGTATTATCTATTTTCAAACTATCTGAAGGCGCAGAATCTTCTATAAGAAAAGCTGAAGAATTATCACCATCTATTCTAAACTCATTCAAACTACCCACTACCAGTTTCCATGTTTGTTCATTATTTTGCAAAGCAATCTTCGCCGATTCTCCACTCGCATTCGCTATGTGCAATAAATCTCCCGGACTCGTCGTTCCAATTCCGACGTTGCCGGAAGAATTAATTCTCATTGATTCACCGGCAGCATCCTTGTTTTTAATTATAAAGTTCCGCCCAGAAGCATCATCATGACTAATGATTAATTCACGATTTGCTCTACTGTTCTCAAATAACCACGATACGTCGGTGGAATGAGTTGTTAATTTCAAAATAGCGGAGTTTAATGTACCACCCGAACTTCTTATTTGCAAGACTGAATCGGCATCTGCGGAATTATCTACAACTAATTTTTCTCCCGGGCTCGTCGTTCCGATTCCGACGTTGCCGTTTGTTTGTATGCGTATCCTTTCTTCATTGTTAGCTACTAGTCTAAAAGGTATATTTGAAACCGTGCCAATAGTACCGAATAAATCAGATGTATCGAACCTAGAATAAAGAGTTGTTTCATCATCTTCTATAAATAAATTACCTTTTATTTGTAATTTCGCCACCGGGCTCGTCGTTCCGATTCCGACGTTGCCGTTCTGCGAAAGGGTAACTCTACTGCCCCAGGACCCATTGTAAGAATCAAATGATAATGCGTGTCCCGTGTTCTGTCTAATATTCCAATACGATGCCGCACCGACAGCTAAACCGATAATTCCATGAGAGCCATCTACTGTATCGCTTTCAGCAAGTCCTATAGATAATATATTTCCAGATCTTATGCCTGAACCAGAATTTATGTAAGTTGAACCATTAATATCCAACTTCGCCCCTGGAGTTGTTGTTCCAATTCCAACATTACCCCATAGCGCGGTTGTTGTGGTAGATGAATTTCCAATTACGGTAGTATTTGAACCAAGTCCCAATGCTCCATGACCAATCACAATAGCGTTTGTTTCATCTGTTGCAAATCCTCGTGAGCTAACCCCAAGATAAATGCTATTTGTCGGAGAAGCAAGCTGACTTGTTCCATCGTTTAAATATGTTCCAGCACCAGATCCGATCATCGTATTATTACTGGTAAGCAGGAATCTTCCTGCCTGACTACCCATTATAGTATTACTGTAACCAGAAACATTAGAGTACCCAGCGAGGTCGCCCAAAAAGGAATTAGAACCGCCGGTTGTTAGGTTTCCCCCAGCCTGTCCAACTATGACATTTGCTGTTCCAGTGGTGATTTTTTGGCCAGCATAAGCCCCGATTAGCACCGTTCTTGTAGCTGGCGCTGAATTGGCAATAATCGCACTTCCCGCCCCAATTCCAAACGCAGTAAGATTATTGTCAATAATCATAGACTGAACCCCTGCTGCAGTTATATATTTTGACGTTGTATTTACTTTGTAATATTGAAGACCAGTGCCAGTTAAAGAAGCATCTGCGATAGTATCAGAATATGAAGTTGTAGAGTTATCAGAAACCGTCGCCAAATAATATTCATTATCGCTAGTGGCACCAACCTTTGTTCTATATATTTTTCTGGCCGTAACTCTTGAGTCAGATGAAACAGGAATATTTAAGTTCACTGCTTGATTTCCAGAGGTGGTCGTAATTGCAAAATACGATCCGGCAGAAGTTTCCCCTGTGGCAGTAACATATGTTACGAAATAATAATATTGTCCAATTCCAAGATTTGTCCCCGGCGCAAGAGAACCGGTTGGAGCAACTGGCGGAGCCAGTAAGTTTATATTATATCCCGCCTGAGAATTGACCCCCGAAGTACTTGTCGCTCCCCGCACATCCAAAGCATAGCTCGGACTCGTCGTTCCAATTCCGACGTTGCCGCTATTTAATATCGTAAAAGGAGACGTATTTACGACACCATCCCAAGTACGGATTGTATAAGCATTTGTGCTTGCTATGAGACCCGTTTCCCATTGCACATTTGTTCCAGCTGACAATGCACCCGCTTTGTATATCGAAAGAGCAACTCCACTGATTGCTGATCTCTCAACTAGAATACTGGACTCTGCTGTAGTACTATACACATTAAGCAATTTTCCCGGGCTCGTTGTTCCAATGCCGACGTTACCATTAAAATAGCCACTTCCTACTTGAATATTTCCCCAATTATCAGCGCTGTTTAGATAGCGAAATTCTCCTGCATCAGTATAAAATCTGTTTTTCCCAGCAACACTAGTTCCAACAATTAATCCATCGCCACCACTAGTATAAATAGGTCCATTCACCTCAAGTTTGTATCCTGGACTTATCGTTCCGATTCCTACGTTGCCATCACCAGATATAACAAATTTAGTGCCACCATCTGTAATATTGGCTGCACCAGATATTCTAAATAATCCATCAGCCTGAGATCCTCCTACAGACCAAGTATTGTAATTTGTTGAATATGTTGTAAATCGATCATTACTATCCCCGACTCCGTTTCCAATCCTTATATTTCCACCTGATACATGTAATTTATCCAATGGACTCGTCGTTCCAATTCCGACGTTGCCGCTTGTTAAGATTCTCATGGCTTCGCTATTATCTGGCTTAAAGATAATGCTGCCGCCACTTCCACTCCAACTACTTGCAACTGTTCCAATAGTAAAACTAGTAAGACTTCCCGTGGCTCTATTCATGGTCAAAGATGTATTAGAAATTTCTAGATGTGCTGTTGAACCTGCCGAAACACCATCAATTTTGATTCCAGCACTTCCATTGTCTGCACCGATTAGAACTTGAAGCGGTGCACTTGGAGCACTATTGCCAATCCCCACTCTTCCATTCACATTATCCACAAATAATGTCGTGCCAACTTGCAATAAATGACTCGGCGTTACCGTCCCAATTCCGACGTTGCCTTTCAAAATAGTCTTTGTTATTGAATCATTTCCCAAAACTACCGAATTAGAACCTACTCCTGTTGCTGACGCTCCAATCACAATTTCATTAGTGTCTCCGTCAGCTAGAGCCATGGTGTTGTATCCCAGGTAAACTGAGTCGTGAGAGGTAGCATTGGCAGTAGAACCTCCAGTGATATACGCCCCAGCTTGATAACCGACACCTACGTTAGAACTAGAATTTATAGTATGACGCAAAGCAGAAAATCCCGTAGCGACATTATAGTTTCCACCAACATTATTTCTTAAAGCCTCTTGCCCCAACGCCATATTAGCAAGTCCAATAGTATTGGAAGATAGAGCAAGTCTACCAATGGCGGCATTTATATATCCCGTGGTGTTATTTTGAAGAGCGCCTTCCCCTATTCCAATATTATTTGATGCTTGATAAGTAAAAATAGCCGTACTTCCTGTTGTTAAATTACCAGAATTTTTTCCGATGAATATGTTATTACCTGTCGGTGTCACTGTTCCATTGTTTCCATAACTAAAATCATGTATAAAAGGAGCTGACCCTTTATAGATAATTCCGTAAGGATTGCCTGAATTATAAGTTGTGCTTGGCAAGAGGAAATTCTTGGTGATTTCAAGTTGTTGGTTTGGGGAAGTTGTTCCGATTCCAATATTACCCATTGAATCAATTCGCATTCTTTGTGCACCTGCAGTATTTAAAGAAATAGCTGTTCCGGCGTCCGTAGGACCGAAAGAAACCAAGGAGCCGGAGCGTGATAAAGTGGTTACATTAGCTAAACGATATACACCCGTTGATGTATTGATATCTCCAGCAACATCAAGCAAATAATTCGGACTCTCCGTTCCAATTCCCACATTGCCGGAGGTTGTCAACGTCAAGCCAGTTGTAGTGGCGCTTCCATTCCAATAAGAAAGTTTTATGCCCCCATCTCCGTGAACTCTTGTTACTGTTGATTCTCTTTTAAAATAGTTTACGCTACTACCAAAATATATATTTGTCGGGAAAACCATTGAATCATTATCAGTTACTATTTGCGGTCCGTAATTTGGAGAAACACTCCAATCTTTGACGGTGAAATAGTTATTTGCACCACTCCATCTTAAACCTGTTCCACTATCTTTTATGTCCAATGTATAGCTTGGCTCCGTCGTTCCGATTCCGACGTTGCCATAACTATCAATTCTCATTCTCTCTGTTGGAATTTCTCCATGCCCTGTTTTAAATCTAAGATCCCCAACGTTAACCCCAATGTCATTTCCTGTTCCTTCAATTGATGATCCATAAGCAAGATAATCCACACTATTGCTTGAGAATCTTATTTCTCCATATGTTGAATTGTTATTGCTAGAAAGTCTTATTTTTCCACCTGTAGTTAATGCAAACACATCCAATTTACTATTTGGACTTTCTGTTCCAATCCCGACGTTTCCATTTATTTTGATACGCATAAGTTCAGATATACCAAGTTGACCTATGGTAAAATCACCCGTAGTTTCTTGGGTTGCGATAATACCACCGATAACGTCAGTAGTGTACGCAGAATTCTGCATCACGATACCGCCTTTTAAAGCACTATCGCCATAGAGATGCAATTTAGCTTGCGGACTTGTCGTTCCGATTCCGACGTTGCCGTTCTGCAAAAATGCAACTTTTGTTACACCACTCGCTTGCAAATCAAGAATATCTCCAGTGGAACCTGAACTCATTTGATTGATAACTAAAGTGGGACTTGAATCCGCCTTTAATCTAGAGATTACAGTACCGGTTGTATTTGTTTGAATCTGCGCATTATTCCAATCCGCACTATTCCTTAAAGCTCCATAAAGTGTTGGAGCACTAAGTCCTGATGACGCGACCACCATGCCATCATCCCGCACACTCATTGTTAAACTCCCTGCAGAGTCCGTCGCCTTGATTGAGTATGTTGATGTTGTATTTCCGTTACCTTTAATTTCTAGACGAGCGGTAGGACTCGTCGTCCCAATCCCCAAATTACCGCCCACAAGTCTTGCAAGTTCTGCACCATCTACTTCAAAAGCAATTCTCGTAGCTGCAACACTATTACCTGTATCAGCTGAAAGAGTGAGATGTGAACCATTTGAGCTAACAGTACTATATCCACCATCACTATCTTCCATTCGGAAAACTGGATTAGCAGAATAAAGATGAAGCAAAGAAGCTGGATTCGTCGTTCCGATTCCAACATTGCCAGAGTTTATATAACTATTATTACCATTAGGATTTAATAAAATATTACTTCCAATTTTTAATTCACCTGACCTCTCTAATCGCATAATTTCAGGCAAACTTGTCGGCTCTCCTGATACAGCACCAGTTCTCCAAGAGAAACCGCCCACCGTTGCGTGAGCAGCAACAAAAGTATTATCGGCATTGGCATAATTATAAGGTTGCCAGAATGTATATCCTCCTGCCCCCTTAATAACACCAATAGATCCATCCATAATAAATGCTGCAGTATACCCCCCGCCTCTCTGAATCGATAAAGTTCCCGCTGTCTCATTTTGGTAACCAACATTAAGAGTATTTCTAATATCCAATTTGTATTCTGGACTCGCCGTTCCAATTCCGACGTTGCCACCAGTTACAGTTACCGCTCTGGAGCCTCCATTATTTATAGCAAAAGAGGTGCTATTTGAAAATAACATTGAACCTGAATTTGTAACCATCAAATCATTGCCAATCTGCCAGTTTGTATATCCTCCTGTTGTAGTATTAACCATTCTAAACAAATCACTTCCGGCTGATTCGACTTGTAGTTTATAAGTTGGACTCGTCGTGCCAATTCCGACGTTGCCAGCAAAGTAACCATTTCCAGTATTTGAAACATTAAATTTACTTGCGCCTCCCACTTGAGCATCCATCAAGTATTGCACTCCACTTCCGATGGAAATTTCAGTTCGATTAATAAGAAGATCGGTGTTGGCAGCTGTGCTTGAAACTTGGTTATAAGATGGGGATAATTTTAAACCGAATATATTTCCGCTAGTATGTGTAAATGCTCCTCCTACTTGATTTATCCATAATCCACCACCACCAGAGTTAGCTCCGCCTCCAGCATCAATAGTAAATAATCCACCACCGCCAGTTATTCTATTGCCATAGTTGGCTATTCCACCATTAACAATGAGCGTACTTCCAAATGTTGCACTTCCAGTATTATTAACCTTAAATTTACTTACTCCTCCAACTTGTAAATCAATCAAATCTCCGCTTGTCTTAACCGTTGGATTAACTAAAATATCTGTCAGAGCTGAAGAATCCGCTTTAACTAAATGCAATTGAGCTGTCGGACTAGTTGTTCCTATTCCGACATTGCCTTGATTACTAACCCTGAATCGTTCAATATTATTTGTTACAAAACTTAGCATGTTATCTGATGAGCTTAGGTATATTCTATCAGAGCCTAATGGGGATTGCACGACTGTATTATTGGAAGAATTAATAGTAAATATTCCCCTACTAACTCCACCAGTATCCTTGACTTTATAATAATAATTATTATCCAATGTAATCTCACCACCAGAAACATGCAACTTCGCCCCTGGACTCGTCGTTCCGATTCCAACGTTGCCAAAGTTAAAATATGAATCTGCCGAAGAAGATAATCTAGTATTTAAAACACCATCTCTATAAAGCAAAATCTCTCCATCATCCCCCGCTCCTCCACTCACTCTTCCTATGCTTACCGCAGTACGACTTGCTCCAGGTCTTGTTAATAATATATTTCCACCAGATGTCCAACCCTCTGTAATGGGTAATATTAAGTCTGCATTATTATCTACTGTTAAACTTCCTGTAAATCTTGAATTTCCGTTAACGTCAAGTTTGTATCCCGGACTCGTCGTTCCGATGCCAACATTACCAGTATTATAATAAATATCACTTCCGCTTGTCGTCCATTGAGATGCGCCGGTTCCGCCAGCTGTGAGATCTATTCCATTCCAGTATAAACTTCCGCCGACATTATAAAGTCTATCGGTAGTAGTTCCAGGCGCAGTGGTTTGAGCGAGATGCACGCGACCATTCACATCCAACATTTCCAAAGGTCCAGTCGTCCCAAGGCCAAAATTTCCCGTCGTCACATAAACCGCCCCCAGGCCATTGGCAGCCAGTTCCAGAGATCCATTCGTATTTGCAGCCGAAAGAATATTACCAGTTAAACTCAAATTATCTGCCAAAATTCCATCACTAAAATCAATCGGCACGCCAGTGGAAGTGCGGAAAGTTTTACCAGCAGTTAATTCAATATTTCCCTTAAGCTGAATAAGACCTGTTTCCAAAGGATTTAATTCAATATCTCCCGAACCGGAAGTTTGCACAATTAAATTTTGATTTAAGTCCGCGCTGAAAACCATTGATTCTGAAGCTTCTTGAATAACTTTTTTTCCATTGATGTAAAGCGATCCGGGTCCGATATAAACATCTTTCCACATATTAGTCGCACTACCTAGAGAATAAGTATTATCAGTAGTAGGAATAATATTTCCGGAAATATTTATACCACCGGCAAATGTTGAAGTGCCCACCGCCGAAGTAGCCGTAAAATAAGGAGCAGAAATAGCCGAACCGGAAGACAAGTTAGTAGCGGTAAGTGTCTCCACTGTCAAAGTCCCACTCACATTAGCGCTACCATTTACATCAAGATTATATCCAGGAGTAGTCGTCCCGATTCCAATGTTACCCTTCAATGCTGTAGTAATAATCGAATCATTTCCCAAAGTTACCGTATTCGAACCAATTCCAGTGGCCGAAGTTCCAATCACGATTTCGTTAGTGTCTCCGTCAGCCAGTGCCATGGTATTGTAGCCAAGATAGAGAGAATTATTAGAGGTAGCATTGGAACCATTGCCCGTAAAATAGCGTCCGGCCTGGGAACCGATAGCGATGTTATTAGATGAAGTGGTGTTGGAATAGAGAGAATTCAATCCAATAGCTACGTTGCCATTACCAGTTGTATTATTTAGGAGAGAATACGAACCAACAGCGACATTGTTAACACCAGTAGTATCAGCAGATAAAACATTATAACCCATCGCTATATTATTACCTCCAGTTGTCAGGGCTGATCCGATGTTCCAACCTAAAAACACATTGGTGCTTGAAGCCATATTAGGGCCACCGATATTACCCCCCACTCCAACATTATACAGATTTCCAACGGGAAGACTTGTGCCATCAAATATATTATAACCAATAGCCGTGTTATACTGTCCCCCAACATTATTTATCAATGTCGTATAACCAAAAGCAGTGTTGAAGTTCCCAGTTATTGTATTTTGCATGGAATTTTTCCCATAAGCAGTATTAAAGTTTCCAAGTGTCATTCTACTGCCGGCGTTTACTCCAAAAAGTGCATTGGAGGTGGCGCTTGTCGCTCGCATTTCATTGAATATACCACCTGTACTATTCACCCATTGAGTAGTAGGGGTATTTACCCCGACAGTTTTTATTGAAACAGTAATAGTTCCGGTAAAGCCAGTGCTAGAGTTTGTATTAAGAACAAACGGAGCGGTGGAGGTTGCTTTTATAGCCCGAGTAGTTGTGACGTTGCTAGATATATAAAGCACATCAGTAACTCCGCCAAATGTATAGTTTTCTATTCTCCCTCCTGTAACCCCCGTAGTCGTAATTGTAATTTGATAATAAGTATTGTTAACTGCGTTTAAATTTGAGGTTAGAGTGTCGCCAGTTGTTCCAGTATGAGTATAGCCTGTTGTAAAATCAGTTCCCGTCCAATTAGTCCCTGAAGCGGTTTTACCAATCATTAAATCCGCACCCAAAGGAGCGCTATCGCTGGCAGAATTTCCTTGAAAAATTTGTGGTCCATTCAACCTGCTCGTCCCATTCACATCCAGAGCATACAGCGGGCTAGTCGTTCCGATTCCGACATTACCATTATTTAAAATCGTGAGAGCACTTGTCGCTCCATTGTTTCCCACCAAGGCTTGAATAGCTGGAGAAGTCAAAGTTCCATCTCCTGCAGTGCCTTGGAGTTTTAATATATCGGCAATTCCAGTTCCTCCAATCAAAGTTTGACCGTTTAATCTTCCATTCAAGAGGGCGTATTGAGTATGATCATCGCTAGATAATCCTATTAATCCTCCATGAGATATATTTGACCCATCGGTATAACCAAGAGTTTTTCTATTTCCATTAGTTGGAGAGAAATATAAATTAGTGCCATCAAATTCAATTGCTCCAGCTTCAGCTGTGGTATTTAAAACTCCAGCCGTAAATTTCAAAGGTGCTCCATTAGCAGCTGCTATTCCAGCCGCTAAATGAAGTTTTGCAGAAGGACTCGTCGTTCCAATTCCTACGTTGCCAGAGGCATCAATAGTTAATCTATCAGAACCTCCTGTAGAAAAACGAATATTATTAATTGCAAAACGATAGAATCCTGTATCACTATCTCCAGCAAAATTATATGTAGGCGTTAAAGCAGATCCTGCTCCAGCTAAAAGTCTAGCTCCACCAGATTCTTGAGCCGTAATTGATGATCCGTTAATCGTCCATCGTCTTATCCCAGCTATTGAAAAATCTAGGCTATCATCACTATCCTCATAAATACCCGAATCACCATCACCAAATGCCAATCCAGGAGCATCTATACTTCCAGATCCAGTTTGAATTCTTGTTTTCCATATTAAATCTCCTGTCTGCGAAAGTATGTAACCAGCAGTACCACTTGGATATTTAAATTCCACCAACTTTTGTGCCGTGTCCAAAGCACTATATGCTTCAAATACAGCCCCTGTCGTATTAACTATTCCTGTTGAATTCTGTTGTAAGTAAAATCCAGGAGCAGCACCATTTCCAGCATTAATCAATATTCCATATGCCGATGGACTAGTTATGGTAGAATTTTGTGTTATAACAATTCCTTTTCCTGTTGCTTTATTATTAACATAAAGTCCACGACCGCCATGGTCTATGCCAAGACCAATTAACGCAGCTCCAGATCCCATATTTACACCTTGTGTAAGATGTAAAATGTACCCATCATTACTATTGTGTTGCCATTCAATATTAGATAGTGCAGTGTTTGTATTAAATGGCAAAATTGAACCATCCCGCACTATTGTTTGAGTAACTGGATTATTGGGTAATTCTGGACCAAAATATGGCACACCAGCAAATCTAACATCTCCATTCACTTCCAACTTCGCCCCCGGATTTGTCGTCCCAATTCCAACATTGCCAGCTGGTATTATTAAGTCATCAGTACCATCATAAACCCTAAATATATCTCCACTTACTGAGCCTGCCGGATATGCGCCATTTATATAATTACTTCTAAATCTAAAATAACCATCCGTTGCATCATATCCCTGAGAATATGTTTGTTGATTTGCGCCATAAGTAGTATATCTATTATCAAATAATGCTACATCCGAATTATAAAACAAGCCTCCATTCACAGCTGATAAAACAGTGCTTCCGCCACCATTTATACTGATGTCAAAATATGAAGTTACCTTGTCATCATATCCATATAATCTTATACCATTGTTATCTTCTGTCTGTGCTACTGCCAGTTTTGTGTATGGACTCGTCGTCCCAATTCCGACGTTGCCAGCACTATCGATTACCATTCTATCCGCCCCATTAACATCAATTTTAAATTTATCATCACTTGGCACATATATTTTTGCATAGGATGAATCAGTACCAGTATAATTATACATTTCAATTTCTTTCCCACTGGCTAATACAAAATCAGAATTGAAGAAAGTCTCCACTGCAGAAAAATCAAAGTTAGATAATACCCCATTATTATATGCAGATAATGTTCTTCCATTAACTCCCCCAAATCTAACTTGTCCAGTATTAGCTCCTACTGTTTTTGACACAACCAGCAAGTCTGCTGGGATAGTCGTTCCAATTCCCAATCTATTATTAGTATCATCCCAAAATAAGTTTCCATTGTCTTGAGTCAAACCCGAAGCGCCTTGAAAAATTATCGAGCCGGTTGTCATTCCACCCAAAGTTAAACCGGCAAAAGTTGGAGAAGAAGTTACCGTTAAATGTTGTCCAGTGTCAAAAGCTAGTTGCGTATCTCCGATTGAATCATTGACAATCGAAAGAGTGGCGGTTGCATTTTCCGCGCTTACTCCACCAACTGCGATTTGAGAACTGCCTGTGATTGTATTTATATAATTTCCAATTGTATGAGTGCCAAGAGTAATTAAATTATCCAAAGTTGTCGCTCCCGTTCCGCCACTAGCTATTGGCAAAGTTCCGCTTACGTTTGAAGTAAGATTAATTTGAGAAGCGGTGATCGCTTGACCTACTAGCGATAAATAATTTTGTCCGCTCAAAGTGACAGCACTATGAAGCTCACTATCTCTAGCAATAGAAGATGCAATTGAGAGTGAGTCACCGGTTAAAATAATTTCACCATTTCCCGCTAAATTAGTTTCATCAGAAATATCAATAGCTGTTCCCAAAGCTGAGGCCAGCGTAATTGTGCCCGCTCCGTTAGTGATGATAATTCCGCTACCTTGAGTTAATGAAGATAAGGAAAAATTATTAGCTCCGTCATTTCCGATTAAAATTTGTCCGTCCGTAACAGCACTTCCATTTACACCCGTTCCTCCACGCGAGACGCTCAAATAATTTTCTCCCGTTATCGTGTTGGCATCACTCCAATACGCTACTTGCCCCGCCGTTCCAATTCCTGACACTCCTCCAGTTCCACTCACAGATGACCAACTCATCGTTCCGTCAGTTTGCGCCATCAAAACGTAGTTATTACCAGCTGGCGCACCGGAGGGCAAAGTATAAATAATATTTTCATTTTGATCAGCTCCTCTGAAAGTTGTAAAATAATTTGGATCAATTCCTGATTCAAGGATTGAAAAAATTCCGCTTAAGCTCAAATTATTAAAAATTGGAGAACCGTCACTTACTCCTAGTCCGCCACTCGCAATCGGCAACACTCCCGTCACATGAGAATCCAAATCAATTAAATTTCTCACAATTTCTTGCCCAGCCAGAGTAATGTAATCAGCTCCCCCACTTAAAGTTAGGGCGTCATGAAGCTCACTGTCTCTGGCGATTGAAGAAGCCACGCGCAAAGAATCACCTTCCAATCTCAAACCACTACCAGCTTTTAAGTTAGTTTCACCGGAAATATCAACCTTGGCACCCAACGAAGAAACAATATCGATAGCTCCGTTTTCATTATTAATAACCAGACTATGATCGCTACTTATCAAATCCGCTAAAACACAACTTGAACCATTGCTAATCAATAACTGCGTCTTGGATAAATCCAAACTGCCCACTCCTACTTCGTTAGTATCTACACGAAGTTGACTTCCTTGAGCTAAGGAAAAATTATTATTTGTGCTCAAAGTAACGCCAAAATCTTCTTCACCCAAAACACCCACTTTTACATCGTCATCATTTTTAATTTCTTTTGTAAAAATTGTCTGGTAAGATTTTACTAAAATATTTTTACCACCACCAGCTAATCCCTTAAAAAATGAAACAGTCCAGTCAAAAATATCTAAAGTGGTATTGATAAATTTATCCTCTTGAACCTTATTATTATTTTCTATTTTAGCCAGAGTTTCTTCCAAGGTTTGATCAGCCCAAGCTTCACCTATCCCAAAAGAAATATTAAGGGAAAAAATACTTAAATTAATCTGGCTGTTTTTATTTTCATAGAGACCAAAAACTCCCCCAAAAACAAAGAGAAACATCAAAACAATCGAAAAAAACATCCGACCTTTTTGGGCTTTTATTTTGTTATTACTTTTTATTTTTTTCACCCTTAAGTCTATAAATTTTATAATTAAAATTCATCAAACTACAACGCATTTAAAAACAATTACTATCTGCGACATTACCTATACATTATATACTTTTTTTGAAAAAGTTCCAAATTTTTGACACTTAAAATGTGGATAAAAAAAGACTTACTTTCGTATGTCAAATTTCAAGCAAATACCCCTTAGAGACGCCGATTTATCGCGTCTGGTTTAGACGCGATAAATCTTGTATCTAGGGTCTCATTTTTAGTCGCGATGAATCACGCCTCTACATAAATATATTTTCTATTTTATTTTTATCCTCTTCCCAATTTTTCGGATTATTAATTATATATTCTCTAATTTTATTTAAAGATTCGTCATTGCGAATGATATGGTCGTAAAATTTAGGTTGCCAAATTGTAGAGACGCGATTCATCGCGTCTGCATGCCTGATTTCAAACGAACACCTACCTTTATACCAACGAATAACCTTTGCTAACGAATTAGAATTTATCATTGGATTATTTTTGCCAGTAACACCGCCTGCAGATACAAGATTTATCGCGTCTTGATTAGTCGCGATGAATCGTGTATCTAGGGTCTCATTTTTAGTCGCGATGAATCGCGCCTCTACATTATCATTTTGAATTATTATTAAATTCCCATGAATATGATTGGGCATAACCTGATAAGCATCCAATCTTACAAATGGAAAATATTTGGGAATTTCTTGCCATAATTTATCAATAATTTTACCAACATCATTTAAAATCATTTTTCCATCGAGCACCTCGCCAAAAAAATGTTCGTGATCATTAGTGCAAATAGTCACAAAATACATCCCATTTTGTGAGTAATTGTAATTTTTCAAACGGACAGAATTTATTTTGTATTTATTTTTGAATTTATTGGACATTATTTTTTGAGACGTGATGAATCACGTCTTTACATAAATGTATCCGTCAAATATTGTGTAGAGACGTCGATTTATCGCGTCTCTCTTAGTATCGCGTCTTGATATTTATGTTTTAGACGTGATGAATCACTCTATTCTTGAGACGTGATGAATCGCGTCTCTACACAATATCTCAATTTAGACGTGATAAATCACGTCTCTACATTTTATTTTTTTGAGATTCTGTCGATGTTCCCCGGCATCCATTTACGTAAAACTTCGGGGATGATTACACTCCCATCGGCTTGTTGGAAATTTTCCAAAATTGCAATCAATGGTCGCACGGATGGCAAAGCTGTATTATTTAAAAGATAAGCAAATTCTTTTTTGCCTTGGGCATTTTTATATTTCACATTCAAGCGTCTCGCTTGCCAATCTAAAAAATTGGAAGCGCTCCCTGTTTCTCCCCAACGGTTAAGTCCCGGCATCCAGGCTTCCAAATCAAAAGCTCGATATTTGCCCGCTGGCATATCGCCTGTGCAAATTTGCAACTTGCGATATGCTAATCCCAATTCTTGATGCATCTCCTCAGAGATTGCCACCATTTCTTCTTGTAATTTTGTGGACTCTACTTTATCCGCTCTCGACACCACTACCTGCTCCACTTTAAAAAATTCATGCACGCGGTAAAGTCCTTTATTATCTTTGCCATAATCTCCAATTTCACTGCGGTAACAAGGAGAAAATCCACACACCTTAATTGGCAGCTTAGCTTCATCCAAAACTTCATCAGAAAAATATGCCAAAAGAGAAGGCTCGGCAGTACCAACTAAAAACTTTTTTTCTTTAGACTCTGCCCCGTCCATTTCCTTGTCTCTTGTCGCAATCTGATAAATATTATCCGAGTCGCTATCATACTGCGTGCCTTTAAAATATCCACTGCCAAAAAGCGCAAATTCTTTTATTAATGTCGGAGGAATCATTGGAGAATAACCTTTTTCCACCATTTTACTGAGCGCATACATCATCAGCGCCATCACCAAAAGAGAGCCTTCGTTTTTTAAATAATATCCGCGATAACCTGAAACTTTTGATCCTTTTTCAAAATCAACAATATCTAAATCCTGAGCCAATTCAATATGAGTTTTGGGAGTGAAATCAAATTTGGGAATCTCGCCTTTTTGATAAATTTCCACATTCTCGCTATCGTTTTTGCCAATGGGAGTATCCTCTGAGGGAATGACCGGCACCAAAACCATCAGCTCATCAAATTGTTTTTTAATCTCATCAAATTCCGGCTCAATTTTGGCCAATTTTTCTTTTACCACTCCACCATTTTGGATAATTTCTTTTCTTTCATTTTCATCTTTAGCTGATTTAATCTGATCATTCAATTTATTTTTTTGGGCTTTCAATTCTTCGATGTTTTGCAAAAGTTCTATTCTTTTTTTATCCAATTCCAAAAGCTTATCCAAGTCCAGGTCAATGTTTTTGTTTTTAATTGCCACCCTCACAGCTTCTTCATTTTCTTTGATAAATTTTATGTCTAACATAATTTTGCGTTAAGTTTTAAAATTATTTTAATATAAGAATTATATTTTAATTGTGAAATAAATTTTTAGTCATCGGTCAAAAGTCATCCGTCATCAAACAATTCTCAAAAAATAAAACAAATAAGTATCGCACAAGATGACTAATGACTGATTGCTGATGACTTGGTTTTTTTTATTTCATTTAACACCTTCTTTAATTCTTCCACACTTTCATCATCCAAGAGCGATAGCGAGACTACACGTGGATTTTTTTTCTTTAATTTTTTTACAATTTCCGAGACTTCCTCGGGACTTTTTTCATCAGTTTTACTCACAATAATCCATTCATCTTTTTTGAGAAGTTCGGGATTAAATTTACCCAGTTCTCCTCTGATAATTTCATAATCTTGAATTGGATCTTCGCTATCGGCAGCGATAAAATGAAATAATATTTTAGTGCGTTCAATGTGTCTCAAGAATTTATGCCCTAGACCCTTGCCTTCCGAAGCGCCCTCAATTATTCCAGGAATATCAGCCAAAATCAATTCATAATAAACTCCCAAATGCGGTTCTAAAGTAGTAAATTTATAATTAGCTACCTTGCTCGAGGCATTCGTTAACTCGTTTAATAAGCTGGATTTTCCCACGTTGGGATAACCTACAAAACCGATATCAGCAATCAATTTTAATTCCAGTCTCAGTTCCACAGTCTCTCCCATTTGTCCCGGATTAGCTTGTTCAGGAGTAGTGTTGGTACTAGAACGAAAATAAAAATTACCAAATCCGCCGTTACCCCCCTTAGCAATAACGATCTCTTGTCCTATTTTATTTACTTCGTAATCTTTTTTATTGGTTAAATCATGAACCACAGTTCCTACCGGCACGATCACTATTCCATCTTCACCGTTGGCTCCGGTTCTCATATTTTGCTCACCTTGCCCACCATCTTTGGCTGTTACTAATTTTTTGGTTTTAAAGGGTCGAAGTGCTCCCAAGTCATTTACTCCTCGCACAATAATATTCCCCCCTCGTCCACCATCTCCGCCGGTCGGTCCTTGATTCATCAAGGTTTTAGCAAAAGCTACCATCCCATCTCCACCCTTTCCCGCTTTAACTTTAATTGTAACATCATCTATTAACATCTTAATAATTTTGAATTTTAAATTTTGAATTTTAAATCAAATCTTAATTTTCAAATTTTTAATTTTTAAATATTTGTAGAGACGTTGATTTATCCTGTTACTCTCGAGCGACGGGATTTATCGCGTCTCAATTTTTAGACGCAATGAATTGCGTCTCTACTCTGAATAAATCAAGGTACCTTTGTATTTGAAAAATCCTATTTTTTTCATTTTGCTGTCCCCAAAACATAACAAAAAATGCCGTGTTTCTCGCTTTTATAGTATAAACATATAATGTATATTTAGCAAATATGGATTAAATAATCAATGCTCAATATTCAATATTCAATATTCATTCAATATATAATATTTCAATATTCAATTGGATATTAATTTATTGATTATTGAATGGTTATTGTTTATTGAATATTAAATATTAAATTTTTATTTTTCAACAAAAAACATCCGCCCAAAGCAGATGTTTCTTATGATTGAAAATAAAAGTTTTACGATTATCGCTTCGCCCGATGTGGAGTCGCTTCTCTCCCTAAAACCCAGCGGTTTTAGTATTTCCGCCACGGGCAAACTACCGTTTTCCTCGCCTCGTCTTTGACTTGTCGAAGCGGGCCGACCCCTTTCCCCACCACACTGGTCAAAAAGATTACTATCTTTTTGCCCACTGTGGAGCGCGTCTGGCTTTTTTAAGTCCCGGCTTCTTTCTTTCTACTTTTCTAGAATCTCTAGTCAAAAATCCATTAGCTTTTAACACTGGTCGCAGAGTTTCATCAAATTTTATCAAAGCTCTGGCGATTCCCAATCTTATAGCTTCTACCTGACTGCTGATTCCGCCACCCTTAACAACAACTGAAGTTTTAAATCTGTCTACTAACCCAGTTTCCTTAAAAGGAGAAACAAAAGTGGCTTGCATAATAGTTCCTGGAAAATATTCTTTCATCTCACGTTCATTTACTACATAATCGTTTTCACTCACAGTATCACTAGGGGTAATTCTAACTTGAGCAACAGAGGTTTTTCTTCTTCCGACTGCATAAAAATATCTACTCTCTTTAGGAGCTTTTACGCTTTTTTTCTCAGCTACTTTTTTCACAGCAGTCTTTTTTACCGCTGTTTCTTTTTTAGTTGAAACTTTTTTCACAGTTGTTTTTTCTTTATTCATAAATAATTTAAATTTTGGCGTTCCAACCCCCAATTGGGGGTTGGACCGCCAAGAAAAATTCCCTAAATTTTAAAATCTATATTGTGATCATGCTCTTGATTTTTGTATATCAAAAGTCTGGTCATCATAGCGCTACTTAATTTATTTTTAGGAAGCATACCCTTTACAGCGGCTTCGATTAATTTCCTGGAATCTTTTTTTAGTTGCTTCTCAAAACTAATCTCTTTAATTCCTCCTGGATAACCGGAAAATCTGTAATATTTTTTATCTTGAGATTTATTTCCAGTAACGATTACGCCGTCAGAATTAGTAACTACTACAAAATCGCCACCATCTTTGTTGGGTGTGTAGCTAACCTTATTTTTCCCACTTAGAAATTTAACTATTTCTGTAGCAAGTCTTCCTAAAACTTTGCCCTGGGCATCAATTTGATAATATTTTCTTTCTTCCATAAGTTTTTAAATTTAATTATAGGTCCTATAGGTCCTATACGTCTTATAAGTCCTATTAAAATTACACAAATTCTATCACCGCCCAATCTTTTCAGGGCGCTATCGCTTTTACACAAACTCTATCACTGCCATTTTTGCGCTATCGCTTTTCCTGTCAGCCAATTTAATTATTCTTGTGTAACCGCTATTTCTTCCATCAAATTTTTTAAAAAATTCACCAGCCATTTTTTTTACACAATCCTCATTTAAATCTTTTCTTAAATCTCGAACTGCAGAAATTTTCTTTTGCTTATCATCTCCAGCTTTTTTAAGCTTGGTGATAATTTTATCCATAACAGGCTTAATTTCTTTAGCCTTGGCCTCAGTAGTAACAATTTTTTCACTCAATATCAAATTAGCAATCAGACCATGAATAAGAGCTTCACGCTGAGCCTTTTCTCTTCCTAGTGTTCTTCCTTTTATTAAATGCTTCATATTTCTTTATAGTTAATTTCCGCTTAGTTTTAATTAGTTGTTCTTCAATATCAACCCTAAAATTCCGATAGCTTTCTTTATTTCTTTAACTCCTTTTTCTCCCATTCCGTTTAAAGCTCCTAATTCTTCGGTAGTCAACTTAATTATTCCTTTAACTTTTGTAATTTTATTATCCTTAAGAGCATTCAAAGTTCTGGTTGAAAGACCCTTTAGCTCATCCACACTCAAATTTTCATTTTCATTAACTTCTTTGGCAGTAACTTCTTCTTCCTTATCTAAAACTGCCTCATAACTCTCTGGTTTTCCAGCATCTTCAATTTTTTTCTTTTGACTTGAAGTTGTCTGATCTACTCCCTCGGATAAAACTGAAAATTGGTTTACTAGGATAGCCACAGCGCTGTTGAAAGCATCTGTCGGAGTTACTGAGCCATCTGTAAAAATTTCAAAAACAATTCTTTCAAAATCAGTTCTTTTTCCAACACGCATATTCTCCACATTGTAGTTAACTCTTTTTATGGGAGTATAAATAGCGTCAATAGAAATCCAATCAATCTCATCTCTCTTCTCTTGCAATTCTACTGGGATATATCCGATTCCTTTGGCAACTTCTATTTCCATTTCTAAAGAAGTTTTTTGCGCTGTTGAATTGGCAATCACTTGATCAACATTTATCACTTCCACTTCGGAAGTTTTTTTGATATCTTTTCCAGTAATTTCTCCTTTTCCGTTAAATTTTAAAGTTAGTCTAACTGGCTCATCGCTAAAAGATTTGAAGCGAAGTTTTTTTACATTTAAAATTATTTGCACTACGTCCTCCAAAACGCCCTCAATGGTAGAAAATTCATGAGAAACTCCCTTAATCTTAATCGCTGTAGCAGCTGCTCCATTTAGTGAAGACAAAAGTACTCGACGTAAAGAGTTGCCTAAAGTTGTACCATATCCCGGATAACAATCTTCAATAATAAATTTTCCACTGTTTTCTCCAGTTTCAATAAATTTTGATTTTTTTGGCAATGTTATTGATTGCATATTTTTAATTGTATAATCGCTTGAAGCGATATTAATAAAGACGAATTAATTTTAGGAATTACGATTTTACCTTCCCTCACCCCAACCCTCTCCCAAAGGGCGAGGGGGTCTAAGGATTTTATCTAAATTATCGAGAATAATATTCAACCACTAACTGAGGATCAACATTCATTCCAATAGACTCAATATCCGGGGTAGCCAATATTTTACCCTCCAAATTTGCAGCATCCAGGCTTATCCATGAAGGAATATCTTTTCTATTTTTCAAAGCACCCATCATATCTTTAAAATATTTCTTCTCTTTCTTGTTGTCGCTAACCTTAACACTGTCTCCCACTTTTACTAAAGCAGAAGGAATAGTTAAACTCCTTCCATTAACTCTGATCAACCCATGATTAACCAATTGGCGAGCAGCTGTTCTAGAGCTTGCCAATCCCATGCGATAAACCACATTATCCAATCTCATTTCCAATCTTGTCATCAATAGATTTCCGGTAATTCCCTCTTTTCCACTAATATCTTCAAAATGCTTTCGGAATTGTTTCTCCAAAATACCGTAAATTCTTTTTATCTTTTGCTTCATAGCCAATTGCTTTCCGTATTCACTCAATCCTCTCCCCACTCTTTTTCCATGTACACCAGGAGCATAAGGCCTCTTAATCATCGCGCATTTAGTTGAGTTGCAACGATCACCTTTAAGGAAAAGCTTTTCTCCAGCTCTTCGACATTTTTTACATTTTGGACTTAAATCTCTTGCCATATATTCTTTGTAGCTAGTAGCTTGTAGTTAGTAGCTAGTAGTTTGTAATTATTTAAAAATTTGTAATTTATTCATTCTGTCTTCGCGAGTAAATTGTGCCTGCCCCGTTGCAGTTGCATATTCGGGGTACTCATAATTTGCGTAGCGATCCAGTAATGATATTTAAATGTATTTCTGGATTGCTTCGGGGGGTACCCTCGCAAAGACCTCAAAAAATATTATTTATTAATTTCGTTATTTGAAATTAAATTGCTTAGGTTTTTTCAACAGTTCTTCTTCCGCTTCCCATAGTGTGTCTGATATTTCCTCTTAGTGTTCTGTTATTAGTCTTAGTTCTTTGACCTCTGCTTGGAAGACCTTTTTGATGTCTCATTCCACGGTAGCAACCAATTTCTTTCAATCGTCTTATATTCATTCTTATCTCATGCTTTAATTCTCCCTCAATCTTGTAGCCGTCTTCGATATGATTCTTCAAGGCATTTACTTGTTCGGAAGTAAGATCCTTAGTTCGGATATCTTTGCTAATCTTTAATTCATCTAAAATAACTCCGCTAACGGATTTTCCAATACCAAAAATATAAGTTAGAGCGATCTCTATTCTTTTATTATCTGGTATATTTACTCCTGCTAATCTTTAATTCATCTAAAATAACTCCGCTAACGGATTTTCCAATACCAAAAATATAAGTTAGAGCGATCTCTATTCTTTTATTATCTGGTATATTTACTCCTGCTATTCTTGCCATATATTATTCTTTATAATTTATTATTGCTTAGTTAACGAGTTAGCGCATTAACGAATTATCCCTAGCAGATTATATTCTCAATCCGATAAATGCTAACTCAATTGATTATTAATATTGTAAAATTATTTCTTGAAATAAATTCGTTAACTCGTTAATTCGTTAACTCGTTAATTCATAAATTTCCAAATGTTATACTCTCCTTGGCTTTCTTCTTCTGCAACCATTATGCGGAGCTGGTGTAATATCTTTAATAGAAATAACATCAAATCCAGCGCCGGAAAGTCCTCTTACTGCTGACTCTCGTCCGCCTCCTACTCCTTTTATAAAAATCATCAATTCTTTTAGACCAAATTTCTTAACTTTTTCAGAAACATCACTCGCTACCTTTGTAGCTGCAAAAGGAGTAGATTTCTTAGCTCCTTTAAATCCAAGCATTCCAGAGCTAGACCATCCCAAAGTTGCTCCATTCATATCGGAAATAGTTATAATAGTATTATTGTAAGTACATTGAATATGAGCCTGCCCTTTAAAAACAGATTTCTTTCCTTTTTTTGCTTGAACTGTTTGATTTTCAGGTTTAATCACCTCTGCAATTACAGGGGTCTTAATCTCTTGCTCTTGAATTGTATCTTTTTCTTCTGTCATAATGTTTAGATTTTTAGGTTATTAGGTTCTTAGTGTTTTAGCTTTTTAGCTAAAAAGCTAAAAACTACAAGCTACAAAACTAGATGCTATCCTTGTCTTTGCTTGTGCTTTGGATTACTGCAAATTACATAAACTTTCCCTCTGCGTCTTACTACCTTACAGTTGGCACATATTTTTTTGGCTGATGCTCTTACTTTCATATAATAATTCACATTCCCTATTAACGAGTTAACGAGTTAACGAGTTAACGAGTTTATTTCAAAAAATTTAATTTACCACATCTTTATTAATTCGTTAACTCGCTAATTCGTTAACTAATCAATAAACAATTAAAATATCTATAGTCTCTTCGTTATTCTTCCTCTGGTCAAATCATACGGACTCATTTCCAGTATTACCTTATCTCCAGGAAGCAATTTGATATAATTCACACGCATTCTCCCTGAAATATGAGCCAAAATTTCATGCCCGTTCTCCAACTTTACTTTAAAAGTTGTACTAGGAAGAGTTTCCATAACAACTCCTTCAACTGTTATTAATTCTTTTTTTTGAGTCATAATATGATTATTTGTACAAACACAAAAATAGAGGATTAATTTTATAATTAATATTTCATTCCTAATGCTTGAGTAAAGGGAAAAATGAAAGCCTCTAATGTTTTTTTATTTAATTTTCACCTACATTGCGTATCAATAACTATATTAGCAGATACTAAATTTCTGTCAAGCGAAAAATCAGTTAGCATATTAACACTTTAGAATATCAGCATTAATTCCTATCTCTCTACTTATCCCCCTTTATCCTGTCATAAACCTCTTGGGGGATAAATTTACCATTTTCAAGTCTCACCAATCCATTTTCTTGCATTATTTTTAATTCCACATTTTCTGATTCCGATTTATTTTTTTTTATTATTTGAGATTTGTCTTTTAGGGAAAGGGTGTTTTCGTTTTTCATTTTTTGCTCGAGAGAATCTTGAAGTTTTTTTAAAAGAAAATTAAGTTCTTTGGAGCGGAGTTTTAGCTGAATAACTAAAGGAAGTTTTGGGTCTAAGGGATAAAATCGAAGTTTCTCAACTTCAGAAAGGGTCCAATGAGAAGAAGGGGTTGAAAGGGCCCATTCATCCCTTTTCTCCCTTTTTAATTCCATTTTTTCCACGAGCTCAGGATAAGTGCCTCGGATTATATCATCGCAATCTTCTTCTAGCTCCGCGACGGCTCCAATGGAAAATCCAAGAAAATCATAATATTCACGAGTAGTATTACGTTTCCAGCCTTCAACTATGTTTTGCTTACCCCTTCGAGCACTGCGATCCATTTGATCAGCAAGAGATGAAAGGGTTTTAGAAAAAGGGAATAAATGGGTTAAATGGGAACATTCCATTTGCAGATCTTCGGCTTTTTTGTAGGTTAGAAGTTTTTTGTATCCGTATGGATCTGTGTGGGGTTTTAACATAAGTTTTTTATATCTAATTAATTAAAAAACACACACTCTTTTTCATACCTCCCTCCTCTCTTTATCTTCCCTTTTTTATTTTCCCCCTTAACTCTTTTATTCCCCATATTCTACCCTTTTTATCTTTTCTCTCCTCCTTTCTTTACCTTTTTATCCCATTTCATAAACCCCTTCTCTCCCTTTTTGTCCCACTCAAATCCCTTTCTTTATTTAAAATTCACCGCACCGCCGGCGTAATCTTGTTTTACTTGTTCGGGGGTAAGAGCATAGTTAAAAATCTTCACATCATCCAGAGATCCAGTGTAATCAAAAGTTGTACCGCCTCTTGCGCCTAAGTAAAATGGATAGGAACCAAAATTACCACTACATTCATAGTTTATCGTCATAGTAGAATTAGCTTTCTCACCATCAATATATATTTTATTTTCACTGACACTGTTCAGGCTGCGGTCGATCACTCCAACAAAATGATGCCAGTTATTGTCATTGTGGGAATTGGTGGTAATGATAGAATTATAGGTCGAGCCACAATGATCAACTAATTCAATAGTGCCATTAAATTCATCTGAATTGTAAACCATAAACGCTTCATTACTGTTATGGTTGGAGCTCAACTCTGCCATTACTGAACCCACGCTAGTGTACTTAAACCAGAAAGCAATGGATGCCTTGTCGGTTTTGCTTAAATCAATATTTCCACTCGTCACCATTGAATCATTGTCTCCGTCAAAACTCAGACATTTTCCTTTTTTACAAATGTTTTCATTTTGCCAAGTTGCTCCAGCGATAGTGCTTGAATTTTGATTAACGTTTTCATCATGTGCAATTGTCCCTTCGCCCTCATCCATTTTCCAATGCGCCACTGGCTTGCCACGATTATAGTCCCAAGCGATTTGGGAGGGCGTGCGAGCATAATCATATATTCGGACTTCATCAATATATTGCGATGAAAATAATGTAGGTAACCCAACAGCAGGAGCCGCAGCACCAATATACAAATTACCTGAACCAGCTTGTGGCGCATTTTGCACTGTAACAGCTGATGGTTTTTCGCTTCCATCGACATAAATATAATATAAAGAATTATTCCTTACATTATCAAAAGTCGAGTGACCAGAATTTGCAACACCATAGCCATAAACAGTAATTGCTCCAGTTGAAGAAATTTTTAAACTCCAACCGCGATTCACACTTCCTTTTCGGCTAAAAATATACTGTTCAGAACCAATGGCTGGCAATTTCACCCATGCAGAAGCGGTAAAATATGTTTTCGATAAATCATAACTATTTGTGTTATCCAAGATACTTACATAATCATCCGTTCCATCAAACTTTACTGCACCTCCCACTTTTCCCCTCTCCCAAATCGGACCATTAGCCAAAGTTCCATTGTTTCCGCTCCCGCTTTTATCATAAAGAGTTACTTCTGATTTTTCATCAAAACTCCATTCCCCTATTGGCTTATCGCATTTGGCAGTATCGCCAGGGATGCAATATTCCGTCGCGTCGCCCGCAACCGTTGTTCCATTATTATTGGCAGTAGCCACTTCTCCACCCATACTCATAGATGAACCGCCGTTATACAAAGCCTTAACTTCGTCTTCGCCAAGGGCATAATTATAGATTTTTACTTCATCAGTTAATCCATTAAAATAACCACTATTTCCGCCTCCAATTCTTAAATTGGTCGCATTACTAAGAGTAGAGGTAGAAATATCAGTAGCGGAGTTTGACTTACCATCAGTATAAATATAAATTTTATCTCTAGTAACATCTCTAACAGCTACAATATGATGCCAAATATTATCATTAACTGCCGTTGTTCCTTCTACATATGTATAATTCCCCGAAGAATCTCTAATATCAAACGCAACCCTGTGTCTTCCAGTAGTAAAATTATTAGAAGAATAAACAATTTGATAGAGGGGGATACCAATCTGTTTCTCTAAAATTTCATCATCTTCTGAATTTGAGTTTGTTTTAATCCACATTGATATACTAAAAGAATCATTAGATCCAAAATTCAATTTAGCATTATCTGTAATAGATAGATAATCATCTGCACCGTCAAACTCCATCGCTCCACTATTTTTTCCTTCTTTACTCCACATCGCCGACGTAGTCGTATTTCCTCCAGTCGTTCCTGAATTCAATGTGCCATTATTTTTACTTATTGATTTATCATACGCCGTATCTCCATATCCTTCATCAAAATTCAAATCAAGAATTGGCGATTGGGGTTTCGAGCTTCCTCCGCCCAAGGCGGATCCGCCTTGGGCGGACATATCTTGGAGAATTTGCTCTTGGGTGCGGGCGTAGTTGTAGAGTTGGAAATTATCAATTTTACCTTTCAGATATTTATTTGCTGAACCAGTAAATCCATATCCTAATCTAAGTCCTTGTGAGGTATTTACATTTCCACCAAGAGTAGCATTTGTGCCTATTTGCAATCCATTTATATAGGTTTTAACAATACCGCCAGTTCTTAGAATATTTACATGATACCATTTATTTTTATCAGGCACCCAAGTATAACTTGTCCAATCATTTGCCACCCATAAATATGTAGTTCCCTGATACACGTAAAACATAATTCCATTAGTATAGTTATCCAAACCAAATACAACACCTTCATAATTATCCGCAAACATAACTTGAGTATTTACAGTAAAATCTCCCGTGCCGATATCCCACGATGTACTATCGTTAACCGTAACCATATCATCCACTCCATCAAACCCTAAAGCACTTCCGATTTTCCCTGTTTCCCAAATCGGCCCATTGGTGAGCGTCCCATGATTATTATTCCCACTACTATCAAACGCAGTCGTTCCATTTTTTTCATCCATCTTCAAATGCAACACCGGTCCCGGCGCGTATTCGTAAAGTTTTTTGACTTCATCGGGAGAAAGCGCGCGGTTATAGATGCGGACTTCATCGATATTGCCATCCCAATATTTTTGATTTGAATTCATTGCTCCAATAGCCGTAAAATTAGACACAGGAGTAGATCCACTTGGTCGTGATTGCTCGCCAACAAGCTTGCCATTCATATATAGGTATGCCTTATTAGAATCTACAACACCTATCAAATGATACCAAGAGTCAACATTTATAGTGGGAGAATTAATAGATACATAAGAAGATCCATTACCCAAAGAAAATTGAAACATATTATTTGCAGATCTTAATGCATATTGATCACTTGCATCTTGCGCATATGGATTTCCTCGCTTCACAATACCAAGAAAATTATTAATTATACTTGTGGGCGTTTTTACCCAAGCAGAAACTGTCATTTGACTAGAGCTGGTAAGATCGTAATTTGTTGAATTATTGAGATATATATATTGTGAAGAAGAATTAACAAAATTTCCCCCATTGCCAAATTTCCCTGCTCCAGTTATTGCTCCCCCCTGAGCAGTTCCATGATTATTATTTCCACTAGCATCTTTGACTTCATTTACTGTTCCATTCCAAGAACTTTCATCCATCTTCCAATGCCCCACAAGCCCATCAGTGAGCCATTTGTCGGATTTCGAACCGAAGGCGGCCGTCGCTCCTTTAGCGGAGCTTTGGCCTGCTAAACCAGAATTATAATCTTGCTTGATTTGATTGGCGGTGCGAGCGTAGTCATAGATTTTTACCTCATCGATAAAACCCTGAAAATTATCAGAATAATTTCCATAACCAAGCAATAAATTAGAGACACCATTAAATATATTCCCATTTAATGAATTATCTGTCGCCACCAGAACCCCATTTATATATAAATTCATTACAGTTCCGCTTTTTACTCCCGTTAAGTGATACCATTTATTAGTCTCCATACTTGATGGGGTTGGACTGGAAACTGAATAATACTCTGCACCCCCACTTGAAACATTATGGTAAGCCCACTTTGCACTAGCATTATCAGATTCAATTTTTAAAATCCAGAGTTGGTCAGAAGCAATACTTCCCCATCTACCAATCACAGTCCTATCATTGTTACTCACACTATTAGGCTTTATCCATGCTGAAAGCGAAAAGTCATAATTCCCTCCGTCAAATTGAGTAACATTACTATTTCCCAAATCTACATAATCATCTGTCCCATCAAAATAAAGACACTTCCCCGCCAAACATTCGCTTTCATTTTTCCAAGTCGCCCCATTGATTGTTCCATTATTTTTAAATGAAGATTCATCATGTGCGGTAGTCCCGTACCCCTCATCAAAACTCCAATATCCCACCGGTGCTTGAGATTTTTCTTCACTGCCAAAAGTTCCAGTTGTTGGGTCAGCTGAGGCGTATTTACGTACACGTACCCAGTCCACTTCCACATCATCGATATCTTGAATACCAGAATTACTCCCCCTGTATCCACCAAGCCAAAGATAAAAAGGATAATTCCATGTTCCTGCTGGTGTAGTAGATCCCAAATCATTATAAGCTAAATCTTTGGAAAAATATTTTATATTTGAAGATCCCTGAAAAGTATATCCAATAATATAATCCGTATTTAATGCTTGATAATAAAGAATGTAATCATTAATAATATTATAATCAGCAGAAGCTCCATTGGAACCGTAAATATTTAAATAGTAATCAGATTCATCAATCGTCATATTATAAGCTATAGCATCTCCACTTGAATTGCTAATACTAGTACCCTGAACATCACTAATGCTTATTCCAGAATAATCATTAATAATACCCGCACTATTTAAATATTTTGCTTTCATTTCAATGGTCTTATTTTGCGGCGTGATTGCCACGGTATTTTTGGAATAAACTGCACCAGTCGTCACAGTCATTTTTCCATTAACCACGCTTTTGTTTCCAGTCGCCTCCCACTTAGTTTCGTCAAAAATATTAAAATCATCAAAAAAATCAAAAACTTTATTTCCATCACTATAAACCCCGGCTTGTGGATTACCATAATAAAAATAAATTGTGGCTCCACCGGTAGAAAGGGACGGAATTTTTAACCAAACATCCACACTATTGTTAGTGGCATCTTCTATCCAATAATCCAGAGCTTCTCCGCTATTGGTAGTGAACCTCAAATCATCCAAATCAGTTTGGATTTTGCCGTTGCTTATATCTCCAGATAAATCATAATTGGTAAGAATCTTAACTTGAAAATCGGTTAAAGTTCCACCCGAAGAATTATTTACTGCGATTGATTTGCGATAATGCCAAGCGTCATTCCACCAGGAAGCTGCTACTTCTTTTTTAAAAAAGAAAAAAGAAATTGGTAAGATAATTAATAAAATCAAAAACAAAGAAAAAATTAATTTTCTTTTTTTCCAAAACTCAAACTTAAGCACACTCTTTAATTTCATATCTTTGGGATTTTTTAATTAGGGATTTTAGGGGTATTGGGATGATTGTTTCTAAAAGCAATTCTTTTTCGATAAAGACTCTCAGTAAATCCACCTTCCGTTTCATGTTTTTTCTTAAGAGACTCCACGAGTTTCTTCAAAAGAAATCCCTCTATCTGACAAAAGGTAAGAAGCATGTTGGCGGCCTCTTGGGAATCTTTGGGAAGCGGTGGGATATATTTAGGCTGTTTTGCGATATCCAGCGCACCCTAAACTCCCTAAAAACCCTAACTCGAGAATCATCTTTCTCCCAAATTTGAAAATTATTTTGCCCCAAAAAATCCTGAAAATCTTTTGCAAGCTCCTCATTTGATCCGTGCGCCACTCCCACTAGAAAAATATAGCTCTTTAGTGATTCTGCTGTAATCCCTCAGCGATATTTTGCGAGTTACTTCTAGCGGCCTGTACCATCTGATCATGAGTTCGACTTTTTTTATCAATAAATCGATTACAAAATTCTACAGTCAGATCTTGAATAACTTTTCCTAATTGATAGGCTGTCAAATATTCATAGCCTGGCCGAGAAAAATTTTTATCTTGCATGATTTTAAATTTTAAAATAAAAATTTCAACTATTTTATCTTTTACCATTATAACACAGTATATGTTTTTCAAGATTGCTAAATGTTATAAATCTTTACATTTAGAGCGTAAAAAAAATTTAATTTACGCATTTTATTTCATCTTCACACTCCCACCTTTAAGCTTGATAGAGCCTTTTTGTTTTATTATGTTTATTTGCTCTCCATTTATCGCTTCGGTAATGATAATGTAGGCTTTGCCGGTATTAGTTGAATATCCGTAAGCTCCAATAGCTAAATCAGTTTTACTATCAGTGTTAAAGTCACCCTCGGTCATTGAAAAACCGAAATAATTATTTGTCGCTTCTCCAGTTATTATCTCATCTGCATTATTAGCTGTGGATGGAAATTTACTGTCGTTATAAAAAATATAAGCACGACCAGTATTGGAAGAATAAGTATAAGCCCCTACTGCCAAATCTGTTTTACCATCAGCATTAAAATCACCATCGGTTATCGAAATACCAAAAGCACCCGATTCTCCGGTAATTGTCACATCGGCCATGGCAGCTACAGTCGAAATAGAGCCATCATTATAAAAAATGTAGGCGCGGCCGATCCCAGAAGAATAATCATAAGCTCCTACTGCCAAATCTGTTTTACCGTCGGCATTAAAATCTCCGCTAGTCATTGATGCGCCAAATCCAGATAAACTTTCTCCAGTAATTATCGCATCGGCATTAGCAGTAGATGTGGGAATAGACCCATCGTTATAAAAAATATAGACACGACCGGTTAAGGAAGAATAACCAAAAGCTCCCACTGCCAAATCTGTTTTTCCGTCGGCGTTAAAGTCTCCGCTGGTCATTGAATATCCAAAATAACTAGATGCTTCTCCGGTAATTACTACATCTGCTGTAGCAGCCGTTGTTGGAATGGAGCCATCATTGTAAAAAATATAGGCGCGACCAACACCAGAAGGATAACTCCAAGCCCCTATTGCCAAATCTGTTTTGCCGTCAACATTAAAGTCTCCATTAATAATTGAAGTACCGAAACCGCTAGATGCTTCTCCGGTAATTATTACATCTGCTGTGGCAGCCGTGGTCGGAATGGAGCCATCATTATGAAAGATGTAAGTACGTCCAGCACCTGAAGAATATCCATTTGCCCCAACAGCTAAATCAACTTTACCATCAGCATTGAAATCTCCGCTAGTCATGAAGATACCGAAAGAGTTACTTGTTGTTTCGCCTGTGATTATTACATCAGCAGTAGAAATACTAGCAGAAACTGAGCCTCTATTATAAAAAATATAGGCGCGGCCGGTAGCAGAAGAGTAAGCAGAAGCCCCAACTGCCAGATCAGTTTTACCGTCGGCGTTAAAATCTCCAGTAGTCATTGAATAGCCAAAATTATTATTTGTGGCTCCTCCCACAGCTTGAGAATCATTAAAAGTGTAGATATAAGTTTGACCCGTATTAGAAGAATATCCAATAGCTCCCACTGCCAAATCGGTTTTTCCGTCAGAGTTGAAATCTCCACCAGTCATTGAGTAGCCAAAACTACTATTAGCTACTTCTCCGGTAATTATCACATCGGCTGTAACCGCGGTGGTGGGAATTGAGCCGTCGTTGTAGAGAATGTAAGCGCGGCCAGTGTTAGATGAATATGCATAAGCTCCCACTGCCAAATCAGTTTTCCTGTCAAAGTTAAAGTCTCCACTGGTCATAGAAACACCAAAATAACTTGAGGCCTCGCCAGTGATTTTTACATCCGCTGTCTCAGCGGTGGTCGGAATAGAACCGTCGTTGTAAAAAATATAAACACGACCTGTTCCGGAAGAATAATTATGAGCCCCGACTGCTAGATCGGTTTTTCCATCGACGTTAAAGTCACCACTTATCATTGAGCGACCAAGACAACTAGAAACTTCTCCGGTAATTATTAAATCAGCAGCCGCAGCGGTAGTTGGGATAGAACCATCATTGTAGAAAATGTAGGCGTGACCAGCAGAACCTTGCGCACCCACTACCAAATCAAATTTACCATCAGCATTAAAATCGCCACTGGTCATTGATGAGCCAAAAAGATTACTCGTAGTTTCTCCGGTAATTATTACATCAGCTGTCGCAGCTGTGGTTGGGACAGAACCGTCATTATAGAAAATATAAGCGCGGCCAGTGTTGGAAGAATAGCCATACGCTCCGACCGCCAAGTCAGTTTTTCCGTCAGCGTTAAAATCTCCGCTAGTCATTGATGCGCCAAAAAGATTACTCGTAGTTTCTCCGGTAATTATTACATCAGCTGTCGCAGCTGTGGTTGGGACAGAACCGTCATTGTGGAAAATATAGACGCGGCCAGTGTTCGTGGAATACGTATTAGCTGCTACCGCCAAATCAGTCTTTCCGTCGGCGTTAAAATCTCCACTTGTCATGGAATATCCAAAAGAACTTGATGCTTCTCCGGTAATTATTACATCGGCTATTGCAGCGATAACCGGAATAAAACCATCATTATAAAAAATATAAACACGACCAGCGTTAGTAGAATATCCATAAGATCCTACTGCCAGATCGGTTTTCCCGTCAGCGTTAAAGTCTCCACTAATCATTGAGCTTCCAAAGTAATTAGATGCAGAACCCCCATTAATCTTCATCTCCTGCCCCACTTTCGGATCTGTCCGCAAATTACCCGGCTGAGTTTGAATTTGCCAAGCATAATCATCTCGGGTTTCGTAAATGTAGACACGGCCGGTGTTAGTAGAATAACCCCAAGCTCCAACTGTCAAATCAGTTTTACCGTCGGCGTTGAAATCACCGCTAGTCATTGATATACCAAAATAATTATTCGTTGTCTCTCCAGTAATTATTACATCAGATGTAACAGCAGTGGTGGGAATAGATCCATCATTATAAAAAATGTAGGTGCGACCAGTGTTAGTTAAATACCCATAAGCCCCGACGGCGAGATCATTTTTTCCGTCAGCATTGAAATCGCCACTGGTCATAGAGTAGCCAAATCTACTTGATGCTTCTCCGGTAATTGTCACATCCGCCGTAGCAGCGGTGGTCGGAATAGAACCATCGTTATAAAAAATGTAAACACGACCCGTCTGAGTTGAGTAATAGTCGCCACCAACTGCCAAATCAATTTTGCCGTCGGCGTTGAAATCTCCGCTGGTCATTGCTTCCCCAAAATAACTTCCTGATTCTCCGGTAATTATTACATCCGCTGTGGCGGCCGTAGTTGGAATAACACCATCATTATAGAAAATATATGTGCGACCAGCATAAGAAGAATAAGCATAAGCTCCCACTACCAAGTCTGTTTTGCCGTCTGCATTAAAATCTCCATTTATCATGGAAGTACCAAAAGAGCTACTTGCTTCTCCAGTAATTGTTACATCGGCTGTAGCAGCTGTAGTCGGGATGGAGCCGTCATTGTAAAAAATATATGCACGACCTGTACCCGAAGAATAATTCATAGACCCCACTGCTAGATCGGTTTTTCCGTCGGCATTAAAGTCTCCGCTAGTCATAGAATAACTAAAATAATTACTTGTCGCCCCTCCGGTAATTATCACATCAGCCGTAGCAGCGGTGGTCGAGATTAAACCATCATTATAGAAAATATAGGCACGACCTGTACCCGAAGAATAATTGTAAGCTCCCACTGCCAAGTCTATTTTACCATCAGCATTAAAATCACCACTGGTCATGGAATAGCCAAGATAACTACCTGCTTCTCCAGTAACCGAAAAATTCGTATTCACTTGCCCGTTTTGAGAATAGAAGATATAAGCACGTCCAGCATAAGAAGAATAACCAAAAGCTCCCACTGCCAAATCAGTTTTTCCGTCAGTGTTAAAATCGCCATTGGTCATTGATTGACCAAAATAGCTTGATGCTTCGCCGGTAATTATCACGTCAGCTGTCGCTGCAGTTGTCGGAATAGAACCATCGTTATAGAAAATATAAGTACGACCAGTATTGGTAGAATAACCTTGTGCCCCTACTGCTAAGTCGGTTTTGCCGTCAGCATTAAAATCTCCATTCATCATAGAAGTACCAAAAGAACTGCTTGCTTCGCCGGTAATTATTACATCGGCTGTCGCTGCAGTTGTCGGAATAGAACCATCGTTATAGAAAATATAAGTACGACCAGTATTGGTAGAATAAGTATAAGCTCCGATTGCCAAATCAGTTTTACTGTCAGAGTTAAAATTCCCACTCACCATTGACTGTCCAAAAGAGCTATTCGCTTCGCCGGTAATTATTACATCGGCTGTCGCAGCTGTGGTAGGAATGGAACCATCGTTATAGAAAATATAAGTACGACCGGCGCTAGAACTATAAAGTTGAGCACCAACTGCTAAATCGATTTTACCATCAGCATTAAAATCTCCTTTAACTACAGTGCAGAAATAACTTGATGCTTCACCAGTAATTATTACATCTGCTGTTAAAGCTGTGATTGGAATAGAGCCATCATTGTGGAAGATATATAAGCGACCAGTACTAGTAGAATAAGTATAAGCGCCTACTGCCAGGTCAGTTTTTCCATCAGCGTTAAAGTCTCCACTGGTCATCGAAACGCCGAAAGAGCTTGATGCTTCACCGGTAATTGTTATATCAGCAGTGTTAGCAGTAGCAGAAATTGAGCTGTCATTATAAAAAATATAAGCCCGACCGGTAGAAGTAGAATAGCCATAAGCCCCTATCGCTAAATCAGTTTTGCCATCAGTGTTGAAATCTCCACTAGTCATAGAAATACCGAAAGAACTATTTGCTTCTCCTGTAATCACATCTCCCCCATTGGCTATCCCTGGAGCAGTAAAAGATAAAGTGGGATCCAGGGCCAAGGGATAATCCTCAGTTTTGGGTGAGAAATTTAAAGAAATGATATTTTCTGTGGTATTTATCTCCCAATTCAAATCAGTCCGTTCTCCTTTGGTGTTAAGATAATATGGTTGAGGAATAATAAAGTCTGGAGTTTTGTTTTCATTATTAATTAAATCCTCTCCCATTTCTTTTTCCAAAGTTTTCTGGGCTCTTTCTAGAAGTGAGGAGTCTACTTCGGCCATAGTTTTTTCATTTTGAATTTCTTTTTGTCCGAAATAAAAAACTTCTATCTGACCTTGGTCATTTTTTTTAATCTTGGCGTTTTCTATTTTGTAAGATTCTTTTTCTTCTATTTTATCTGATTGGTTTTTAGTCGGGTTATTGTAAATAATCCAATTTTTAAGTTTTCGTTCATTTAAGGCTTGATCTTTTTGGTAAGCATAGTAAATTGACTTTCTACCGTTTTCGTAAAGCAGGTAATTATTGGATAATAATTCTTTTTCGGAAATATTTTCTTGTTGATTTTGGGTCAGAGAAATATTTTGAGCCAGCAACTTAGCTTTATAATCATTGGCGTTTTGGTCAGTAATAGTAACCACTCTTTCTGGATCCAGTTTAACTTCAATCGGCTTTAGATAATCATTGGGAAACTGGATTTTAAATTCTTTCTTGTTTTCTTCTTTAACTTTTTTCTGCTCCTCTGTTTCATTGGCAAATTCAATCCTTATTCCTTCACCTGCGTCGTCTTTCAATTCATAGCCTTGATCATTCTTGGCGAGAGCCATTGTGGGAACTAGATTAAAATCCTTCTCTACCTCCTCCCCCATTTTTCCCAAATCATCCAAATTCAAAATATTTTCCTTAGAAGAAAATACAAAATAAAAAGAAAAAATAATTAGTAAAATCAAAAGAAAAGAAAAAATTAATTTTCTTTTGGTTTTAAAAAATATCTTAGGCTCTAAGAGCCCTTTTGAATTTGGGCTCTTAGAGCCTAAATCCTGAATGTTTATTTCTTCATTATCTGTTCTTTTTATATTCATAATTTTATTCTAGTAAATATCCATCCATTTCCTTCTTATCCTTGAAATAATCTCCAGTTTTTTTTACAAAATCTTCATATTCTTTTGCATCTTTAAATTGACCCAATATAATCTCTTTATTACATAACTTTCCATTCCTTTTTCCAATGTAATCCAAATAACTAGAGTATTGCCATTCTATTTTATCATACCCATGAATAAAGTCATTTCTATTTACATAAGCAGAAAGATGCAATAAGTATTCGTTGGTGTCGATGTGGATAGATTTAAATGGTCCCTGGAAAAGAGAGCCTGATCGATTATTCCTTTTATTGAAATAATTCGTATAGCCCATACTAACTTTATGCATAAATTTTTCTATGCCTCTTTCTGACTTTTGTTTTAAAATAAAATGATAATGATTAGAATTTAGACAGTAGCAAATTATTTCTACAAGCTCAGATTTAGGCTCTAAGAGCCCTTTTGAGTTTGGGCTCTTAGAGCCTGAGTCTTTTTGAAATTTCATTCTTTTCTCATACAAACTTCCAATAGGATCCACTCTATTAAATTCTTTCATTGAAGTTATAAATCTCAAGTAGTCATCACCATCCATGAAAACATCTCTTTTATCTACTCCTCTATTGTATACATGATAATATTCATCATTGGCAAAAATTGTTTTGCGCATTTATTTTAAATTATATATTATCAATTTTATCCTATTCCTTTTCTTCTCCCTCTTCCACAATCCACCAGTTAAATTCCAAAGCGCTATCTATCTTTATTCCATCATTGGTTTGTACTGTGAAGCTTTCACCCTCTTTCATATTTATTACTGCTAGAGGCTGAATAATGGCTTCTGAGGTGGAAGTAACAAATATCTTGCTGTTTTTCTTTACCGCCTTAGTGTAGATAGTTACGTGCTTGCCATTGTTGATAATAGGCTCATTAGTTTCATCATCTATCCAATCATGATTTTCATCTTTAGGCATTGACTGAGTATTTTGACTCCAATCATCCATTCCGTCTCCGTCTTTATCAAATGGAATTTTGTTTCCACTACAATCATCAATGTTGTCATATTCTCCATTTTCATCTTTGGTATCAGCAATCAAACCGCAGATTTTTCCAGTTCCGATTGTTGGCGCTTCTTCATCTACATTCTTTATAATCAAAGCTCCGGTTTCTGTGATTTCTGCTTCAAGTTTGCCATTGATGGTTATATTTCCCTCTGTTGCATCCAAGAAACTCAAAAGAGTATCCAGTTTATCATCCATTTCTGCGAAATCAACTTCCTTGATTTGTTCCTTGATCTGAGTCATTTGGGTTTGAATATCAGTCATCAAAAGTCCATTACCCATTGATGCTAACTCTAAACTATTCAATCGAGATTTAACTTCTAATATTTCTGAACCATTAGCGATAATTTGATTAACCTGATCTTCAATTTCCATTTGTGCAATTCTATCTTGGATTGATTGCTCCACAGTTTCCACCGTTAAACTCTTATTTCTTCTGGAAATCATCACCTGAATCGTCCCTTTGCCATTTACTAAACTTTCCAAAGCTACGCCCACAGTTGATTCTCCAGCCTCAGCTTTTCTTAAATATCCGGCAACACTGGAAGAAGTCAAACTATCTCCAACTCTAATTGTTCCATTTTCATCACTAACTTTAGCAGGAATTTGTCCCAACATTCCGATTACTTTATAATTTTCATCATTTTCACGGCCATCTTTGCCATTACCAATTATGGAAGGATTACTGGAAACGATACCCATGATATTCACATCTCCGCTTCTTTGGCATCTCTTTACTGCATTATTATTTTCTTCATCAATACAAACTGTTTCTCCAGCTTCAAGATCCATATCTCTCGTAAAGAAATACTCAGCATAATCAGCTCCACTGCTTTCATAATTTCCATCTGAATAAACTACTCCATTGGCTTGCACTCTAAAGACTGCATCATCAGCACTTACTACATCCGAACGAAGCATCATAATATTGTTTGCAGCTGTTGTCTGATTGGAATTAATTTCAAATGGTACTACTCCATTAGTTCCACTCAAATGCAATAAAGCTGTTTGGCTTAAAGTTCCGATACCAATTTTGCCTGCTGAATCTATGCTTAAATATGGATTTGTTCCCACAGTAAGGCCAGAACCAATCATAAAAAGGCCTGAAGCATAATCAATTCCTGAATAAAAATCAGTAGTATTTCCATCAAATTGAATTGAAGCATCTTGAGCCAATCCGCTTCCCACCATCAAAGCAGATTCAACTGAATTAGAACTTTGCATTGTTAAATTTCCGGAACTATCCACATAAATATCACTGTAATTTGAAGCATCATAAGATAATCTCAATTTATTACTTGCTCCAAAAATATCAAGCATTGCTCCAGGGGTAACTGTACCAAGTCCAAGTCTATTATTGGCATCATCCCAAAAGAAATTGGCATTGTCTTGAGTCACAGCTGAACCGGAGGTAAATAAAACTGATCCAGCTGTGTAACTACTTGGAGTATCGGTTAATTCCAAAAATGTTGAAGCTCCTGTCTCTCCAAGTGCTGTCCAACTACCGGCAGAATTTTTAAATTCCATTACGCCAGCGTTATCTCTAAATCCATAACCAGTTGTACCGTCAGTATCTCCGAAATTTATATATGAACTCACATCCAAGCCAAGATTTCCAGCAATATCAAGTTTGTGGTCAGGCGTGGTGTCACCAATTCCGACATTGCCACCGTTGAAATAAGAAATTCCTCCTGGATTTATTCTTGCATTGTTATTTTCACTACTGTCATACAAGTCAAATTGTCCTGTTCCAGAATTAAGAATCATTCTATTGTTATTAGAATCATCTCTATCTCTCCATGCAAAATTACCTCCAGCAAAAAAACTCATGTTTCTCCCTAGCCCGCTCCACTGACTTAATTCAAAATCAGACATAATATTAATGTAGTCATTGGAAACAATATAAGAATTACCCGAAGAATCTATATACGTATCAATACTACTCCCAGATTTATCATCATAACCATACAATCTAATTCCACTTGCGTCTGCACTTTGATTTATTGTTAATTTACTTCCTGGACTCGTCGTTCCAATTCCCACATTTCCATTCATAAACACGGCTGAATAATTATTATCCGCACCTGTCGCTCCATTGACATATAATCCATAAGCGTTGGTAGTAGCCGCTCCCGTGTTTTCTCCGGTCGCTTGGAAATATCCGCCATAAGTATTTACTGTTCCGCCAGTTGAAATTCCACTACTTGTTACATTAGAATTTACTCCATAAATATTAGTAGTGCCGGTAGTAAATATGCCAGTTGAATCTACATCCACATTTGTTCCATAATATGATCCTGCTGTAACCGTAGATAAATCAAGATCATTTAATAATGTATCAGCCACAATTACATAACCATTATTAGCTGCCGATAAATTTAAATCAAGATTTTGCCAAGCACTATCAGTCATTACATATCCAGGTCCGCTAAATTTAATACTGGCCGCCGTGCTATTGGTCATCAATAAATCATAAGCCATAGAAACATCTCCTACTGATCCAAAACTTACTGGATTACTGAAAGTTGTTTGTGAATCAGTCACTGTCATAATATCACTACCGTTGGAAGATATTCTAAATAAGTTAGTTACCCCGCTTGCTCCAGCAACATCCAATTGATAAGTCGGAGTAACTGTTCCCAATCCCAACCTATTATTCGTATCATCCCAGAAGAAATTAGCATTGTCTTGAGATATTACTCCGCCGGTTCCCGCAAAAGCAATTGAGCCTGGGGTGAGTCCGCTTAAAGTTAATCCACTAAATGTTGGAGTAGCGGCGGTGTGAATATTTTGAGGTAAAGATAGAGTTAAAGAGTTAGTTGCATTAGTAATAGTAATTTGATTAGTAGTGCCGTTAACTGTTTTGTATTCAAGAGCATTGCCAGCAGCATTCATTCCCATAATTTGGTTAGCGGTGCCGTAAGAACTTAATCCGGTTCCACCATTTCCCACTGGAAGAGTTCCAGTTACATCAGTAGTCAAATCAATTTGGTTAAGAGTAATCGCTTGACCGGAGATAGTTAAATAGTCATAAGTGGCTGGAGAATTAGAGAGAGTTACTGCATCATGAGCTGCTCCTGTAATATCACTCAAGAAAGCCACTGTTTCTCTGGTTGAGTTTGGAGTAAAGAATAAATCTGTTCCATTAAATTCAAAAGCGCCAGCTTCAGGAGTGGTTAAGTCTGTTCCGCTGGTTAGTTTTAAAGGTGCACCACCAGCAGTTGCAAGTCCAGCTGCGAGATGAAGTTTGGCGGTTGGAGAAGTAATTCCAATTCCGACGTTTCCACTTCCGGTAATAATCATTTTTTCTGAAAGAACCTGCATATCTGTGCCAGAAACAGTTGGTGTTCCAGTTAAGAAGGAAATATTGCTTACGCCAGTTCCTTTACCAGCTCCGGAAGATAATTTTAGAGTTCCTCCAGCCAAATCATTGGTACCCGTTCCAGGAGCTGCCATGTAAATATCAGAACTATTAGCTGCATAAATATTACCGTTTGGGGATGCTGTCATACCATACCAACTTCGACTTGTCTGACCCAATGCGACAAAGTTTCCCGTCCCATTGGTCTGCATATAAATATCACCACCATTAACAGCTGCATAAACATTACCGTTTGGAGATGCTGTCATACCATACCAATTTCGACTTGTCTGACCCAATGCGACAAAGTTTCCCGTCCCATTGGTCTGCATATAAATATCACCACCAATAACAGCTGCATAAACATCACCGTTTGGAGCAGCTACCATTGATTTCCAACCTCTATATGTTTGCCCAAGAGGTAAAAAGTTTCCTGTTCCATTTGTTTGCATATAAATATCTCCACCATTAACAGCTGCATAAACATTACCGTTTGGAGCGGCTGCCATTGATGTCCAACCTCTATATGTTTGCCCAAGAGGTAAAAAGTTTCCTGTTCCATTTGTTTGCATATAAATATCTCCGCTAGAGGCAGCTGCATAAACATTGCCATTTGGCGATACTGTCATAGCTACCCATGTTATAGAAGCTTGACTCAGTGAGACAAAACTTCCAGTTCCATTTGTTTGCATATAAATATTATCATTAGGAACAGCTGCATAAACATTACCGTTTGGAGCGGCTGCCATTGGCCTCCATAGTCTGCTTGTCTGACTTAGCGGGAGAAATGTCTGTGTAGTTCCCCAATTCTTAGTATTGCCAGCAGCCAAAGTCAAATTTCTACCAGCCGTGATATTATCAGTGCTTTCAATCCCGATCTTTTGATCTTGGCTATTTCCTAAACTTAAAATGCTAGATGGAGTAGCTGTGCCCAATCCTAATCTATTATTAGTATCATCCCAGAAGAAATTAGCATTGTCTTGAGAAATAAGTCCGCCAGTTCCCGCAAAAGCAATCGAGCCTGGAGTGAGTCCGCTTAAAGTTAATCCCGCGAATGTTGGAGTAGCGGCAGTATGGATATTTTGAGGAAGAGAAAAGGTTAAAGAGTTAGTTGCATTAGTAATAGTAATTTGATTAGTAGTGCCGTTAATTGTTTTGTATTCCAAAGCATTTCCAGCGGCATTCATTCCCATCATTTGATTAGCGGTACCGTAAGCAGTAAGGCCGGTTCCACCCAAGGTAGCCGGAAGTGAAGATTGAATTGACCACGTTCCACTTGAGATCGTTGGTACTCCGCTTGAAGCAGAAGTATTAATTCCTGTTCCACCGTAAGTTGTCCCGATTGCTGTTCCATTCCATGCTCCGGCAACTACTTGACCGGAAGAATTGATTTGGAATAAGTCTCCACTACCGACGGTGAATAAGGAAGCTGGAGAAGTATCGCCAATACCAACGTTGCCGCCACCACTGTTTAAAATTAGATTTCCTGTTCCCGATGCTCCTGAATCTATTCTTGAACTACCATCATTCCTTGCGCCGATCCAAATCGCTCGACTTGTTCCGTCTGCAGAGAGAACAGCTAATCCGCCATAAATATCATCAGATGCTTGTTTTATATTAAGAGAAGCTGTCGGACTCGTAGTACCTATGCCAATGTATCCGCTATTATCAATAAATAATCTGGTGTAAGCTGTAGTGCCATTATTAGGAGTCGTATCAAATTCAATTTGACTTCCCTTGCTTGTAGTGCTCCAGTTCTGAGAAGCTTTAAGATTAATCCTTGCCTGAGTAGAACCAAAAGAAGAACCATCATAACCCCTTCCAGCTAAAACATTCAAAGAGTCCCCGGCTTGGATAGCCAAAGGTGTGCCATATGTTCCCCTTGCTTTTCTGCCGATAAATCCTGGGCTCGCTGCATCATTAGAATATCTATCAAAATATAAATCCTCTCCGCTTCCTGTAACAATTTGCAATTTACCGATTGGATTATTTGTTCCCAATCCCAACCTATTATTCACATCATCCCAATAGAAATTACTATTATCTTGAGCAATCGTCGTACCATTGGAGAATAAGATTGATCCGGAAGTTAAGGATGGAAGAGTAAATTTGTTATTAAAAGTATTCCAGTCAGTACTGCTTAAAGCGCCAGTAGTACTTGTTGAAGCCAAGCCTAAAGATAATTGTTGAGTACTTAATGATAACCCATTAGCTGTGCCTAAAGTTAAAGCATCGTGGCCTAAGGTAGAAGCATCAGTATCACAAACTAAACCAGTACCGGTTACATAAGTACAGATTTTTCCATCGGTTAATGTGCCGGCGTTAACAGCAAGTGTATCGCCAGTTAGATTCAGAAGTGATCCACTAACTGCTAAATTAGTATAATCAGAAATATCAATATCAGTTCCATTCCAGGTTCCGGCTACTACTTGACCAGAAGAGTTGATTTGGAATAAGTCTCCACTTCCTACGGTGAATAAGGAAGCTGGAGTGGTGTCGCCGATACCCACGTTGCCATCTACCGTAATCCTCATTTTCTCTGCGGTACTTCTTGAGTCAGTAATACCTGTCCAGAACTGTATTGAACCGGTTTCTTCTCTTTGATGGAGAATTAAACCTGATCCTCCCTGCGATAGTATTCGGCTGTAATTAGCCAAGTCAGTAGCCAGATTGAAACCACTGTGAATAGCCTGCAGTGTCATGTAATTTGTAGCCGAGGCAACAAACAAATCAGCTATCGCACTGCCTCCAGTATTAGGATTTTGAATCCTCATAGCTGTAACTCCGTTCTGACTACCGTAAGCATCAAGAACATAATTTGGACTCACTGTTCCAATTCCCAACCTATTATTCACATCATCCCAGTAAAAATTACTATTATCTTGAGCAATCGTCGTACCATTGGAGAATAAGATTGATCCGGAAGTTAAGGATGGAAGATTAAATTTGTTATTAAATGTATTCCAGTCTGTTGAGCTTAATGCTCCGGTGGTTGATGTTGAAGCTAATCCTAAAGATAATTGTTGACCGGTTAAGCTTAATCCGTTAGCAGTGCCTAAAGTTAAAGCATCGTGGCCTAAGGTAGAAGCATCAGTATCACAAACTAAACCAGTACCGGTTACAAAAGTACAGATTCTTCCATTGGTAAGAGTGCCGGCGTTAAAAGCAAGTGTATCGCCAGTTAGATTTAAAAGTGATCCACTCACAGCTAAGTTAGTATAATCAGAAATATCAATATCAGTTCCATTCCAAGCTCCGGCAACTACTTGACCAGAAGAGTTGATTTGGAATAAGTCTCCGCTACCCACAGTGAATAAGGAAGCTGGAGTGGTGTCGCCGATACCGACGTTTCCGCTAGCATTGGCAAATAATCCTCCGGTAGTGCCAGTTTCATGATTAATCGTAAAGTCATTTAAAGTTGGAGTTGCAGCGATATCGGTGGTTGATAAAATAGCTTTGACTTGAATATATTTTTTACCATCCAAAGCTGCATTGATGGTAGTGGTAGTAGCTTCATAATAATCTCCCGTGCCGGTTGGACCATACCAAGTAGCGCTGGTTAAACCTTCTTCGGTAGTAGCGGCACGTAATTGAAATTGGATATTAGTATTGGCAGGTTTGATAGCGCTAAATTGGAAACTTGTAAAGTCAGCTAAGTATCCAGTATCAATAACTGAAGAGGTGAATATACCGGAGGTTTTGTAACCGATTATAGAAGAGGCGGTTTCATACCAAGCGATTTTATCATCATTCAGAGAAGCCGAAAGCACATCTATATCACCATCAGAATCAATATCTACAGCAAAAACATCTTGTGCCTGCATGGCTACGGTTGATATATCGCGAGCAGTAAAAGACTCGCTGCCGTTATTTTCATACCAAGCGATTTTATTGTCGTTTTCGGCAGCTGAAAAAATATCGATATCGCCGTCAGAGTCAGCATCAATAGCATAAACATTAAGTGCTGCGTTAGCTGTACCATAAATAATATGTTCAGCAAAAGATTCACTACCATTATTTTCATACCAGATTATCTTATCATCACCCTGAGTTGATGAAACCACATCTATATCATTATCGGAATCAACGTCTATGGCATAAATGCCATATGCATTGTCAGCAGTAGTTGTGAGATCATATGCAACAAATGTCTCACTACCGTTATTTTCGTACCATGTAACCTTGCTTCGTGAAGCTGAAAGAACATCGATATCGCCGTCATCATCTACGTCTATGGCAAAAACATTATTTGCCCAATTAGCTGCGGTTGAAATGGTGCGAGCAGTAAACGATTCACTACCGTTATTTTCGTACCAGGCAATTTTATTATCAGTATATGATGCGGAAAGGACATCGATATCGCCATCATCATCTACATCGATGGCATAAACGCTTTTTGCTCCGGAGGCTGCAGTTGTAATGATATGTGCAGCGAATGATTCACTACCGTTATTTTCATACCAGGCTATTTTATTGTCACCAGCCGAAGCCGAAAGCACATCAACATCACCATCAGAATCTACGTCAATAGCAAAAACATCCTGTACGTAATCAGTGGTTGTTGTGACAGCGTGCTCAGTAAAAGACTCGCTGCCGTTATTTTCGTACCAAGCAATTTTGTCATCAACCGCTGAAGCAGAAAGCACATCCATATCACCATCAGAATCAACGTCTATAGCGTAAACACCTGTTGCATAATCAGCTGCGGTTGAAATAGTATGCGGTGTTGTCCCCACTCCGGTAACGGTAATGTTTTGACCCAAAGATATATTATCTGTTCCGACTGTGGTATTAGTATTAGTTCCCGTTGTAAAATCAGCGGTAGTAGTTTGGGTATTGGAACCATAAGTAGAAATCGGAGTAACTGAAAAATCTCCTCTTACAGTCAAAGCTTCCGTCGGAGTGTTTGTGCCTAATCCAAGTCTATTATTCACATCATCCCAATAGAAATTACTATTATCTTGAGCAATTGTGGTTCCATTGGAGAATAATATTGAACCAGAGGTTAAAGCAGGCAAAGTAAATTTATTATTAAAAGTATTCCAATCAGTTGAGCTAAGAGCTCCAGTGGTTGATGTTGAAGCTAAGCCTAAAGATAATTGTTGACCGGTTAAGCTTAAACCATTAGCAGTTCCTAGGGTTAGAGCATCATGAGTTAAAGCGCTTGCTTCTGTATCACAAACCAATCCTGTACCGGTGACATAAGTACAAATTCTTCCATTGGTAAGAGTGCCGGCGTTAACAGCAAGCGTATCGCCAGTTAGATTTAAAAGTGATCCACTCACAGCTAGATTTGTATAATCAGAAATATCAATATCGGTGCCGTTCCAAGTTCCAGCCACTACTTGTCCACTTGAATTGATTTGGAATAAGTCTCCACTTCCCACGGTGAATAAGGAAGCGGGAGAAGTATCGCCGATACCGACGTTTCCGCTAGCATAATACAAATCGGATAAATTATTTCCAGTTCGATTGAAAGTATTAATAATAGTTCGATTTCCATTTTGGTCCATAAAAGCCAAATCATATCGAGAACTTGCACTTGCTGCATACTCCGAAATAGGCGGCGTGAAACCTGAAACCCAGCGAGCAACACTCTTAGAAACCCTGATTTCATCCAAATAACCATTAAAATAGTGAACTCCAGAAGAATCTCCTCCAATCGTATTGTCTGCACTTGATCCAATGGTTGTAGCAATAATGGCTGTATTTCCAGTCTGAGAACCATTAATATAAGCCTTTAACGTACTGCCGCTTCGTACTAAGGCAAAATGTTGCCAAGTGTTGGCCGATAAGGTAATTCCCGTTATTGTATTAACACCATTTGTCAATACTCTTCCAGATGTAGAAGAATCCAAATATAATGCATGAAATAAATTACTTGAACCATTAGCAAACGTTGTTCCGCCACCGCTTGGATATATCCAGAAATCAATAGTGAAATCTCCAGGAAAACTCCAATCATCACTATCCTGTACATTAATTTGAGTATTCGCCGTACCATCAAAATAAGCACTTGAACCTCCGAATTTTGATTGAACCGTTGATATTTTACTATTTCCCGAAGCTGTTAATATATAATTATTTTCAGAAGAATCTATAAAATTCGTAGAATTATTAGCTCCATTGGCATGAGCCAAAAGCTTGGTATATGAATCAATCGCGCTAGTATCTGATTGCAATCCATACAATAAACCATATCCTGAGGCTAAAACTGGATTGGAAGTATTATTAGCAAAAGCTAAATAGCCTGCAGTTCCAATATTACCTGCCACATCCAAACTATTAACTGGAGAATTAGTTCCAATTCCCAACCTATCGTTCGTATCATCCCAGTAAAAATTACTATTATCTTGAGCAATCGTCGTACCATTGGAAAATAAGATTGATCCGGAAGTTAGAGCAGGAAGAGTAAATTTGTTATTAAAAGTATTCCAGTCTGTTGAGCTAAGAGCTCCGGTGGTTGATGTTGAAGCTAAACTCATAGATAATTGTTGACCGGTTAGAGATAGACCATTAGCAGTACCTAAAGTTAAGGCTTCGTGACCAAGAGTTGAAGAATCAGTATCACAAACTAAACCTGTGCCAGTTACATAAGTACAGATTCTTCCATTGGTAAGAGTGCCGGCGTTAACGGAAAGTGTATCGCCAGTTAAATTTAGAAGTGAGCCACTTACAGCTAAGTTGGTATAATCAGAAATATCAATATCAGTTCCATTCCAAGTTCCCGCCACTACTTGTCCACTTGAATTGATTTGGAATAAGTCTCCAGCACCGACAGTAAGTAATGAAACCGGAGAAGCATCACCAATACCAACATTACCATTATTTAATACAAAATCACTAGTATTCTCTCTACTACTTAAAGCCAAGGGTAGATATACTCCTCCAGATAAATAATTACTTGAGATTAGATTTATACCAGCATTATTAGGTTGAAAGAATATCGAATGAACCCCTGCATTCTCAATAGCTTCGATAGCGTAATTTCCCGTACCTCCTGCATAAGCTTCCAATCCGCGCTTCGCTGTCCCTGTCTTTCCTGTTGTACCGCCAACACTCAAGGAAGCACTTGGACTCACTGTCCCAATTCCCAGTCTATTATTAGTATCATCCCAGAAAAGATTTGCATTGTCTTGAGAGTACACACCACTGGCTCCAGCAAAAACCATTGAGCCCTGAGTGAAAGCGGTAGCGGTTCCAGTTCCACCGTTAGCAACAGGTAGGGTTCCGGTTACGTGAGAAGCTAAATTAATTTGACTGGCAGTGATGGCTTGACCCACTAAAGATAAGTATGATTGACCACTAACCGTTACGGCACTGTGCAGTTCAGAGTCTCGAGCGATAGAGGCAGCGATAGATAAAGAGTCGCCGGTTAGAACGATTTCGGTGTCACCGGTTAAATTAGTTTCACTTGAAATATCAATTTGACTTCCTAAATATGAAATAGTAGCAGGTAAAGTGGTAGAAGAATGATTGTGCGAATCATCTGCCACCACAGTCGCAATGGAGGTTGTGCCGCTTCCGCTCACATCTCCGGTTAAAGTAATAGCTTGATTGGCTGTTAAATAAGTAGTATTGTCCCAAGTCAAAGTCCCAGCGGTATTCTTTAAAATACCATTAGTATTGCTAGCTGGTAAGGTATAATTAATATTTCCACTCTGGTCCCCTCCTTGAAAAACAGTGTAATAAGTGGGAGTAGTTCCAGTTTCTCTAATAGACAAAGTTCCATTTAGAGTTTGATCACCGTTTAAAATTAATCCCGTTGTGGTTATATTTCCATTCACATCAAGAGCTGTGCCTGGAGTAGCAGTTCCAATTCCTAGTCTATTATTAGTCGCATCCCAAAAAAAGTTTCCATTTGTATCATAAGTAAGACCACTTGTACCTGACCAATATGTCATATGTCCAGCCAAACCGGAGCCAGTTACTCCGCCCACTCCCGAAACTGAAGTACATTTCCAAACTCCATTAGTTTCATCCCAACCCATTACTTCATTGGCGCTACACCCTCGAATAAGAGATAATTGTCCACCCACAAATTCCATTCCCGAGTAAGATGATACGGTAGCACTATCAGTATTGGCAGAAAGTAAATTAACAGATAAAGTTCCAGTCTCTGTTATCGGACCACCTGTTAAACCATTGCCAGTGGCTACATTTGTCACTGTTCCAATCCCTCCTGTTCCACCAGTTACTGCTCCCCAATAGAGGTTACCACCAACATCAGTTTTCAAAACATTTCCACCTGCTCCAGCTGTGACAGGTAAAGTATAAGTAATATTACCACTCTGATCTCCTCCTTGAATTGTTGTGTAGTAAGTCGGAGTAGTTCCGGTTTCACGAATAGCCAGAGTTCCATTTAATGTTTGATTTCCACTTAAAGTTAATCCACTAAATGTTGGTGAAGATGTGGTAGTTAAATCTTGTCCGGTGTTAAAAGCTAGTTGCGTATCTCCGATTGAATCAGCTCCGATAGATAAAGTAGCTGTAGCATTTTCACTTCCTACTCCACCCACGACAATTTGAGAATTTCCAGCAATAGTAGAAACATAATTTCCAGTAGTATTACCTCCCAGTGCAATTAAATCTGTTAAAGAAGTTGCTCCAGTTCCACCATTAGCAACAGGTAGGGTTCCGGTTACGTGAGAAGCTAAATTAATTTGACTGGCAGTGATGGCTTGACCCACTAAAGATAAGTATGATTGACCGCTAACCGTTACAGCACTATGCAGTTCAGAGTCTCGAGCGATAGAGGCAGCGATGCTTAAAGAGTCACCAGTTAGAACGATTTCGGTGTCGCCGGATAAATTAGTTTCGCTTGAAACATCAACACTGGTTCCTAAAGTTGAAGCAACAGAAATACTTCCCGCTCCGTTAGTCACAGTTACCCCATCTCCAGAAGTTATAGTAGCTAAGGAAAAATTATTAGCTGTATCATTTCCGATTAATAATTGACCATTAGTAACTGTGCTTCCATTTACCCCTGTTCCTCCACGACTAACATTTAATTGATTTTCTCCAGATAAAGATGAGGTACCGGTCCAATAAGCCACTTGTCCATTTGCTCCAGTACCAGTGGTTCCTCCAGTTCCCGATACACTCTGCCAACTCATAGTTCCGTCAGTGGCGGAAGTTAAAACATATCCATTACCAGATGGCGCTCCAGTAGGAAGAGTATAAGTCACATTTCCGTTTTGATCAGCTCCTTGAAAATATGTATAATATGTAGCTCCAGCGCTTTCTCGAATACCTAAAGTTCCAGTAAGAGTTTGATTACCGCCAATAGTTAAACCTCCGAAAGTTGGAGTGCTAGTTGAAGTTAAATCTTGTCCGGTATTGTATTCAAGTTGCGTATCTCCGATTGAATCAGCTCCAATAGATAAAGTAGCTGTAGCATTTTCACTTCCTACTCCCCCTACAACGATTTGAGAATTTCCGGTAATAGTAGAAACATAATTTCCAGTAGTATTACCTCCCAGTGCAATTAAATCTGTTAAAGAAGTTGCTCCAGTTCCACCGTTAGCAATGGGTAGAGTTCCGGTTATATGAGAAGCTAAATTAATTAAACTTCTTACAATATCTTGTCCACTTAAAGTAATATAGTTTGGAGTTCCGCTTACAGTAACTGCGCTATGAAGTTCACTGTCTCGGGCGATACTTGCAGCGATACTTAAGGAGTCACCTGTTAAAACGATTTCGGCATTTCCAGCTAAATTAGTATAATCAGAAATATCAATATCGTTTCCGTTCCAAGTCGTGCCGGTTAAAGTTGAATCCAGGTTTAAGGTAACATTATTAGAAGCATCAATCGCAGAATTAATATTGGTTCCTCCCAAAATTGAAACTGTTTCAGAATTTCCAATAGTTTGAGTTGTACCACTATCAGCTGCTAAAGAAAAGGAATTCATTCCACCCACCCCACTTACCGATAACCAACTCATTGTTCCATCGGTTTGCGCAGTTAAAACATAATTATTGGCTGCAGGTGCTCCCGTTGGCAAGGTATAAGTCACATTTCCAGTCTGATCTCCTCCTTGAATTGTTGTGTAGTAAGTCGGAGTAGTTCCGGTTTCACGAATAGCCAGAGTTCCATTTAATGTTTGATTTCCACTTAAAGTTAATCCACTAAATGTT
>Ga0209416_1000022_pt1 | contig 221581 bp, 196 predicted proteins | sample RifGroF1_FD_184001 | JGI IMG/M metagenome (GOLD analysis project Ga0209416, IMG submission 184001) | Groundwater microbial communities from Rifle, Colorado, USA - Groundwater F1 (SPAdes) (version 2) | ecosystem: Environmental > Aquatic > Deep subsurface > Groundwater | place: Rifle, Colorado... | reverse complement strand
GGTTCGAATCAGTAAAATTTTTTAACACATAGAGAATTTAAAAAATTTAATAAAAAGTTTTTGTATTTAAAGTTGGGGATTAGCCAAGCGGTAAGGCAACGGGTTTTGATCCCGTCATGCGGGGGTTCGAATCCCTCATCCCCAACTTTGCATGCAAATCTTTAAAAAATAAAAGTATGACTTTCTTTGTTTATATATTAGAAAGCTCAAAAGATAAAAAATTTTATATTGGCCAAACTAATAATCTTGAAAATAGAATAAACAGGCACAATTCTGGCCAAGTTTCTTCCACAAAAAACAGAAGGCCTTTAAAAATTATTTATAGTGAAAAATTCTCTACTCGCAAAGAATCTATGAATAGGGAAAAATATTTAAAATCATTAAAAAATTCTCGATATATCTTAAATAACATAATAAGTTCCGTTGTTCAAAACAAAGAAAAAGCACGCGACAGAGAATGAGTGATGCGGAAATCCCTCATCCCTAAAACCTATGTCAAACAGCACTTATAAACTGTTTTATTAATTATTTGGTTGACAAAAATGTTTTTTAAGTGCATAATGCATCGTTCTGGTTAAGCAGGCGAGTTTTACTAAAACTCATTAAAGATGAACGTTTTTTAAAAAAGGAGCCACGCTATGAAGAAGTATTTATTTGCAGTTTTTGCATGTTTATTCCTCTTATCTTCGAATGTTCACGCAGAGGATATCATCCGACCCCCAGAAAAAGTCAAAATTCTCATGGGGAAGTTGCTGACAATCGAAAACACCCACGAGTCCGGCACGTTTTATTGTCGAGTAACTGGAGTTTCCGAATATATCGCCAGCATGGGCAGAGAGGTTACTCTTTCTGTATCCGGCCTGAACATCAACGGCGAACAGATCGGCACCGTATCCTATCAAATTGACGCCAATTATTCTTCAAGTGAACAATGGCAAGTAATCGCCAAGGGTCGCGCAATGAAGGTGCGGATTTCATCGATCGAATAATATCATTGCATTGAACAAACTCGCTCAACCGCCACCCTGCCAATACATTTGGTATGGGTGGCTTTTTTTATGCAAAAATAATAATGGTCCGTATTTCTAATTTACGAAACGAATATTATTGACACATCCATAAAATTAATACTATATTATACTAAGATTTAACAAGTGTGATATTTTTTAACCCGTCGCTAAAATATGTGGCGATAGAAGCAAGTCCTATCTATAACCAGAAAAGGAGCAGCTATGAAAGTATCAGAACAATCCCCTAAAGAGCTCAAAGAAATGCAAGAAGCCGCAAAACGGCAACATGATGGTGCTGGCATCGATCAACCGCTTGAAGCAATTGATCATTGTCTTGATTGCCGAGATTACGAAGAATGCACCCATCCGGACAAAACTATCCGATAAAAGTCTCGTGAGCGTTTCTGCTAGCCCACCCCACCCTGCCGATAATTTGGTACGGGTGGTGTTTTTTATACAAAAAAAACTATCCCAAATACTGTTACTAAACATTCAAATCAGACCATGCCCCACAAATTATGAAATTTAAATCGATTCAGTTGTGATTTCATTTTGCACTAAAATTAATAAAAAAATAAACAATCGCTATGGATACATAAAAGAATTTAACAATATTATGCCATATTTTGTGAAATAATTTTAAAAAATATATTTATATTGACTTATTTAAAATAAAAGCGTATAATGCACAGTATAACAATTAAAATAAAAATGTATGGAAGAAACAGACTTTAATTTTGAACTATTCGAAGGAAGGGGCGGAAAGTATAATGTTGCCATTAGCATATCTAAACCTGGAATACTTTCTTTCAGCTCTGGAATGCACCACAGTTATCAATTATCCCAATACAAGGGTATAAATTTGTTTTTTGATAGATTAAAAAATACTATAGCAATAAAATTTAACACAGAAGAAGTAGAAAATATGTTCACAATGAAACACAGGGCAGATAATAAGGGTAGTTTTGTGGCATGTAAATCTTTTATAACTGCGTACAAATTAGACGATTATTTCGGTAAAAAATTTAATCCAAAGAATATACAGCATCCCCAATTAGGTGAGCTTACCATAATATCATTAGATGAGATTTAATAATTTATAAAATTAGAAAACAAAAAACCTCCGGCGCCAACCGAAGATTTTGCTAAAAGCAAATATCGCTTTTATGTATTAAATTTACCATAAATAAAATTTGATTGCAAGATAAAATAAAAAAAATAATTTTTTAAAAATAAAAAAATGACAAAAAAAATTCCCAACTAAAAAAGACACGAAACTTGTTAATATTTCCGTGTCTTTCCTATAAGCATAATGCTATTGTAACTAATAAAATTATAGCAGGTTCTCTGGATATTAACAATCTTATATTAATAAAAATTTAATTTAATCTAAAAACAATGAAAAAAACTTATTTAATTTCCTATGATCTAGGAATGCCAGAAACATCAACAGACTACGCAAAATTAATATCGCATATAAAATCATTGGGTACTTGGGCAACTCCGCTAAAGTCTCAATGGTTCGTAGTTTCAGAAAAAACAACTTCAGAAATAAGAACTGAATTACAAAATTTTATTGACGCTAACGATAAAATTCTTGTGATAGATGTAACTAAAGATGCCTGGGCAACCTGGGGCATAGACAAAGCAGTAACAAGTTGGATGAAAGATAATATCTAAAGAATATGGTGGCAGGATATTTTTTAATATTCTGCCACCAATAAAAATATGGAAAATAGTGAAAATTATAAGACTAGCATTAGTTTGCCACCAGAAGAAACAAAAGAATTAATAAACATTGAATCACCAAATGATAACATCTCAACTTCAGAAAAAGAAAAGATAACCAAAGAGAGAAAAATTTTAATTGATCCAGTTCAAAAGGGACGCTTTACAAGGGCAATAAATGATTTCAAGTCTGATTCTGGTAAATTACTAGAAGAAATAAAGGGCACCCATACTAAAATTCTTGAGTTAAATGCAGAAGGCGAAAATGTTAAACAAAAAATTGATACTGCATTTGCCGATATTGAAGAAAAATTAGAAATAGCAAATAAGAAACATGCGAAAATATTAGAAATTCATACTGAGATTTTTGAGTCAACAGAAGAAAAGGAATCTATTAAAAATAATATAAAAAAAGCAGAAGAAGAAATTAACAAAGCAGCTGAAACGGTCAGAGAAAAGAAAAAAAATTTTAATGATTATTATGAAAAAATTTTTGGATCTAAAAATGAAGCGGGCGATGAAATTACTGGTTTAAAACAAGAAATAGAAAAAAACTCAAATAAGCTCACGGAATTGTATAAGCAAGAGAATGCTAAATTCAAAACTCTTTTTGAAAAAATTGAGGGACTCTTACCTGGAGCAACTAATGCTGGATTAGCAGTGGCTTTTTCAACACAAAAAGATAAGTATAGAAATCCGAATATTTTTTGGGCATTTATATTTATCGCAACAATGGCAGCAATGGCATTATTTGGGGTTGACACATTAAAAAGCATAACAAATATTACAACGAAGGAACCACTAAGTCTTTCGTTGGTCATATCACTAATATTAGCAAGGACTCCATTTTTTATAGCAGTAATTTGGTTGGGTATTTTTTCTAGTAAACAACAAAGTCAAAACAAAAGACTAGAACAAGAATATGCACACAAGGAAAGTATTGCAAAATCGTACGAGGGATTCAAAAGGCAAATTGAAAGCCTCGAAGAAACAGATGAACACAAAGAATTATCTATGAAATTAATGAGAAACATTGTTAACTCAGTTGGATATAATCCAAGTTTAACACTTGATAACGAAAGTCATCGCGAAGAACCACCATTGATTGATAAGGCGTTGTCATTTTTTACTAATGGGAAGAAAAAATTTGAAGCAAACGAGAAATAAACTATTTTAAATAGAAAAATTTCTAACCAGATAAATTCCAACTTCGTCCCATAGCATCAACAAAAATTTAAAAAGCCTCTTCCAAATTTTATGGACTAGGCTTTTTTTGTTCAGATTGTTCCTGTAGGATTTATAATTAATTTAAAATTTTATTAACTCTCCCGTTGGCTAGTGAAAAATATTTTAATCCCCAAAAGTTTAAACTCCCATTTTATCAGAAAACAAATTAAGATAAGACAGCAAATCCAAAACCCTAATTCGGTAGTCGCAAGGTTAATGATAAGATTTACCGTTAATTGTCCAAAAATAAGAGGGAGCGTAATTGCAATAAAATTAATGACAGTATTGCAAATAAACAAATAAATATAAGAAGAAATAAAAGGAGCAGCAACAATATCAATTGGAACAAGAATCGCAAAACCTATGCACTTGATAATATTCATAACAATCCCCTTTTCGAATAAATTACAAATTAGTACTTCAGTTTTTAATTAACTAGCCCTATTTATTTTGACTCATAACAATGACATATGATTAATTTTCTGTCAATAGAAAAAGGCAACCGTTCACTGACCCCAATAACGAAAGATGCCTGTCTTTGCGATGTTTAAATTATCTCTAAAGATGATTCAAAACTCCTGACATGGCCCTGCCTGCCGGCAGGTAGGAATCCAGGATTTAATATAAAGATTTATATTTCTTTCTAGACTGCCACGCAATTTGAGAGTACTCAAATTACTCGCAGAGACATGTAAAAAAACATATGCTAAAGAATTTTACACCAGCGATCAATCAAAAAACAGCCTATTTTTGGCTGTTTTTTTAGTTCAAAATTACCTTGAGAAGATCTATGAAATCTTAATTAGCAGGGTTTTTGGGAGCTCGGCATTCACTGATTAAGCAGATATTTCGAAAAGTAATAGTTTTCCCATCATCTCCGCTTTTAGTATTTTCTGTTATTCCAAAAGAATAAGTATTTCCTGCGCATACTCCCAATTTTTCAAAATCAGATTGGGCGCGACTCACTTGGCCATCTCTTTTGGTTTGGAAGAAAGAATAAAAGTTTCCTCCGGCTTTAATCGCCACTCTTCCGTTTTCTGCTTTAATATCCTCAACAGTTAAGTCCATAAATTTTATATCACTCATTTTTTTATTTTATTTAATTAATTTTATACATCCATTATCTTATCACGAAATGAACAATATTAAAAATAATCTCAAAGTTCTTTAAAACCCCTTTAATTTCATTATTCCCATTTTTCTTCTTCTCAGGAACCAGGATAATAAAAGCGCTCCAACACCACCTGCCGTAAAGTAAGGCCAAACTCTTTTTTGTATTTTTGGCAATTCTTCTTGAACAGTCGTGGCTCCCTCTACTCTTTTCTCTCCTACTTCTTCTTGATCAGTATTGATATTTTGATTTTCTCCGGCGCTATTGTTTTCCTGCGGAGCTTGCGAAGCTGTCTCATTTGTTCCCTCATCAGTTACAATCACCCCTTCTCCGCTTTCTGGAATTTCCACAGAAATATTTTTCTCATCACTTTTATTTCCAGCTTCGTCTACGCTTACCAATTTGTAATAATATTTTTCTCCCCTAGCAACGTCACGGTCGGTTATATCTTTGTCATTATCATTGTTTTTGGCCATGCGCGAACCGGAATTGGTATCAAAATTTTTACTAGTTCCCCTATAAATATACACTTGATCAATATCGGAATCATCAGCGCTCCAATCCAACTTTACGGTATTTTTTTCTCCATCATACTTCACGTCTAAGCTGCTAATTTCATCTGGAGCCTGAGTATCAACTTTTACATTCTTAACCTCTACCGCACTATAATTCCCCGCCTTGTCCAAGGAGCGATAATAGAAAATATGTTTGCCATCATTAATTTTTACTGCCTCAGTATAAGTTACCCATATACCCGCTTGCGAATCAATTTGATATTCAATTTTGTCCAAATTGATATTATCATTGGCAGTCAAATTTATCTCTGGAATTGTATCGTACCAACCATTTTGACCGTTAGCGGAATTTGGATTAATAGCTAGATTGATTTCCGGAATAGTTTTATCAAGAACAATAGTTAGGGTGTAAGTATTTTCCATATTTCCAGCATTATCTATGGCGTGAGATTTGATGATATATGAACCTTCAACCACGGAACCCAAAGTATAATCCCAAGAATTTATCCCACTGGCTTCAACCAAAAATTCCTCCGTCTGCCAAGCTGAACCATTCCAATATTTATTTGAACCATTTTGAATGGAAAGTTTTACTATTTCTACACCGCTTAAATTATCACTAGCTGTTCCGCTCAATTTCCCATCCCAAGAATTACTATAAACAATTTCATTGTCCCCTCCTCCATTTATAGTGCTAGCTGGATCAGTCTTATCAATATTAGCTCCATTTGATTCGGTTATTAATGTATAACAGTTACCAGCCTTATCACAAATAGTTGGAGTAACTGAGCAAGTTTGATCTTCCCCTTCAGTATCTATGGTACAATTTAGGTCACCATATTCTTCCTCTAGATTATCATCAGTAAATTCGAAAACTGAAGTCTGAGTAGAATTATACCAACCGGAAAATGGTGTTTTAAAATAAAGATTTGGAGATGTATTATCCACTTCAATATCGACTACAAAATCAGCGCTGCGATTATCTGCTGCATCTCTTTCGGCAAACTTAATTTGATATTCACCATCCTCCACATTTTTTGTATTCCAAGAGTAAAACAATTTATCACTAAATTGATCTGTATGGTTTACTACTTTTGAATAGACTTGTTGACCATTGCTTTTTTTAAATATTGCCAACCAATAATGATGTGGATGATTGTCTGATACAAGTCCTCTTATTGCAACTGTCCCTGAAATCAATGATGATATCGGTGTAATTATTTGTGCAACAGGTATGGTCTTATCTATATTATCAACCTTGGCTAAAACTGAACCGGTATTTCCCGCTTCATCTTTAAATTCAAAGGTAAATTCTCCATTCTCAGTGAAGGTGTAAGTATTTCCTAAATTATTAGTCACAGTAACCGGCTCGCTAGGATTAAGCGTAGCGATAACATTACCATTTGTTAAAGAAGCTACACTATAATTCACAGTTGCGGTCGGGGCAGTGTTGTCCACTGTAACTTTCCACAATTCACTCCAACCGCTTTCATTTCCAGCAGCATCCACAGCTTTTACTCTCCACCAAAAAGTCGTGTCAGGCACATTGCTAGCACTTTTTGAATTTGTTTTAAATTCTTCGTGCCATCTTAAATTTGTCGCTTCTTCGTTATGATAACTTTCATAAATATATTTTACTGCGTCAGGCACGACACTCCAAGAATTAACCAAAGATGGTTTTCCTTTCATAAAAGAATTATTTTCAGGAGAAATAAGCGTAGGAATGGCAGGTTTTTCTAAATCAAGGAAAATGGTATATGAGATAGCAATAGGACCTTCATTTCCAGCCCCATCAACCGCAAGAACGGTATAATAATAAGGGTTATTTCCTGGAGTCATATTGCCATCATAATAAGTTCCATATACTTTTTTATGATAAGGATTTGTTTTTGTTCCGAGCCAATAATAATCAACGTCGTCAGATTCGAGATTAGCATCCCAGGCTATTCTTATTTGAGTATTATTAGTATATCCGTTGGCTGGAATTTTATTATTTGTATTACTATTGTGCCCTTTATATATAACCAGTCCCTCAGGCAATTCAGGTGCTACATTATCAAATACAGCTGATAATTTTTTAATTTCACTGTGTGAATTTGCGATATCTTCAGCAATGGCATTCACGCAAAATGAACCATTGAGCGAAGATGTGTTAAAAGTAGCACGATAGCGATCATCTCCATCAGTATCTGTTTTTATAATTGAATCAATTTTTGTACCATTTCCATCACACACATTGTCAGACAATCTTGGTTTAGTTATGTAAAATTCTACATTAGCCACCTTATTGTTATCGGAGGATAATAAGCTCACAGTAATGTCTGATCTATAAATAGACTTAATATTTTCAATTTTAAAATCATTCAATGTTGGGCGAGTTTCATCGATATTAAAATTTAAAGATTTTGTATTTTGATATCTTATGCCACTACCAGATAAACCATTTGATTGAACTTTTAAGTAATAAGCACTACCATTAAGAGATGGTTTTGTTCCATCATAATCCCTCATAAGATCACAAATAATATATTGCCCTTCTGAACGTAAATCACAATTTTTTCTAGAAATTATATATTCACCACCAATTTGTAAATTGTTTTCTGAATTAAATATTTTAAAAGACATGCTGTTGGTTTGGTTATATTGATCATCAATTTTAACTCTGGCAAACATATCTGTTGGCCGAAAAGTCTGATCCTCTCTTGACGGCGTAACATATTCAAACCAAGGCGTATCTATGGAATATATATTAGCTGATCCAGCAATATCATACCAATTATCATTAATTTTAAATTTACCTGTAATAATATACTTACCTCCTGGTAAATTTTTTCCAACTCTATACCATTGAAAACCTGAAGCTGCTCCCGATATTTTATAAATATCATTATCATATCCATTTTTTACATAATCACTGTCTATGACATCCTGACTGAATTGTGAACCAATTCCCATTATTGAAAACTGCACTTCTGAAGCCACGGCTGGAATTTTTACCTGAGAAGCCACATCTCCATAATTGTTTTCACGAACACTAAATTCCGAGGAAGTAAAGCTTGATTCTACTGTCCCCGTATACTGACCGATTTCACAATCATTATTCCAAATAATTTCACCCTCTTCCCAATTTTTGCCTAATGGCAACAAATCTTCAATTGGGGGAATAATATCGCCATTATGTTTAATATGACCATTTAATGCACCGCTATTTGATATAGTTTCTAAATTATATTTTCCATTACCGCCCATATGGCAAATCATCAATGAGTCAATGATTTCTTTTAACATATACACTCTTGTATTTTCATAATCAGTAAAATAATATTGATTTAACGTATCATCAACTAAAACATTTTTTCTAATATCATCTAACCAAATATGGGTGGTTTCATTGTGGGAGCTATGCCCCTTTACGATAAGCTTTGCTTCCATTGTTACACCACTGCCCTGATCAACATTGATTCCACCCCAACCATTTCCAGATGTAACAATATTTTCAACGGTAACAATCGAACCATTCACGGTAATTCCTGAGGAATCATTATTTGAAACTGTAACATTGTCTAACAATACATTACTAGCCTTATAAATATTAATTCCATGCAAACCGGTACCATCTTCTCCGTCAATAACTATATTTTTTACTGTAGTATTATTACTAAATATTACCAAAGAAGAATTATTAGAATTGTCTATTTTTGAAAATGAGGGAGAAATGGTATTATTCTTTCCATCAATAGTTATCTCTTTGTTTACAATAACTCTACTCTCAACTTCAATATCATCAAGTATATCTATAGTGTCTCCATTGTTAGCACTATCAATAGCATCTTGAAGATTATCATAGCAAGTACCCGAAATATATATTTCACCCTCACAATCTTCCGGGTCATTCGTCACCACAAATATAGTAAAATGATTCATCTCATTAGCCTCGACTGAATTATTTTTCACATCTATATCCGTAGCTACTTCCGCCTTATCAAGATTATCCACATCTTCGGCAAATTTAACTTGTACATCACTTTCATTTTCTGGTTTTGGCAATGTTAAATCATATTCGAAAGTTCCGTTTTTCATGTCAGATGTAATGTCATAAGCTTTATCAGAAAGCGCTCCGAGTTCAGCAATTTGCTCGTCTGTTAAAGTAACTTCTTCGATAGTAAGACTGCCAGGATTTTCCGGCAATTTAGAAAAAGTAACGGTTACTTTGTCATTTTGCGGAGCAACGTAAGTTTTATCAAGCTCCACCTTGCTCATCGTAGCTTTTTTTCCATCAATCTCCCAAGTGGCTTCCTTCTTAGATTCAGTTTTTACTTCTTCTGTTTTATTTTCCTCTTCAGTCAATTTCTCCTCATCAGTCACCAAGGTATCAGCTTTTGGCTCTACTACTATTTCTTTTTCTTCCTCTTTCCTGGATTCTTCTTCTATAACTTCTTCTGATTCATCTGAAGCGGGTAAAATTTCCGGATTAGTTTCTATATCTCCAGAGACATTCTCAGATGGTTCAGTTTGCATTGCAGGCACATCTCCCTCGGTAGCCCTGGCGGTATTTGCAAAAACCATATTTAACGAAGACATCTGGAAGACAAATATCGGCAACATCATGCTTGCAACCATTTTTTTTACCAACTTTTGATTACTTTTTTTGAACATTTTTTCAATCATACTCGTTTTTGTTACATTATTTACTTAAAAAAATTTATATAAAAAAAGCCAACTCTTTTACTGCGCTACAAGCACAGCAAAAAATAGTTGGCTCCCTAAAGCAAACATATTCTTTTTTAAAAAAAAGAATTTTTTCATCACCCGTATTTTAGAACAAAATTCCTTTGTCTTGTCCTATTTTATATTTAATTTATCTTTTTCTGTTTTACAAAAAAACCGACTCAAACAACAAACCTCCATGGGTTTATTATTTAAGCCGGTTTCGCCAGTGGACTCCTCGTGTGTTCATAAGCGACCATTCCTTTCGGGATACCTCGGTCTTTCTACACACGAATCAACATCTCTTAAAAAGTATTCGATTTTCTTATTAGTCTAAACTTAACAAATAAACCAAAAAAATGCAAGGAAACTTACTTATTGACACTTTTTTGAATTAATACTACCATCAATTATCGAGTAATAACAATTACTTGAGAGTTTTTTGTCAAATAAACTTTATTGACCAATACAAATTCCCCGACTCTTAACCTTTTCAAGGAGACATTCTATGGATGATGATAAATTATTTGAAATCGGGAAAGAAAACTTTTTGATCACAGTAGACTATGGAAAATCTCTTAGCGACATGCGAAAAGATGTCCTAAGAAAAGTTGAATGGTCTGGTATTATTGATCTGATGGGCAGAACTTTTGCTTTCGATTCTGGGATAAGGAATTTTACTTGCTACTATGCAACTCTTCTTGAGGAAGTATGGTTACGAAAATTGCAAGAAAAAGCTCAATGTGCAGGAATAATTTTGGCTGACATGAAGCAACTCTTTGCTTTTGGCTGCAAATACATGGAAACAGAAGTGACCCAGAAAAAACTCACTCCGATAATCGCCGCAGACGAAGGATCTACTTGGCTATGTTCCCATGATTGTTTAGGTGAGATGGTTGGATTCGAATGGGAATATTATCATCATGCTCCCGGACCAAAATTGCACACCATCTCAGATGTTCTCACGAAAGGCACCCGTGCTCTAGCAATCCGCCAATAACTTTAGCTTATTGCTATTTTTTTATTCGTATGCTAGCATAGCAACGGTTGTGCTTGGGAATCGTCCTGAAATTTTCCTGGGTTTCCAGCGCCTAGTAAGAGACTTTCACAGTCTCCAGAGAATTAACCACATATAGTTTTCTGTATTAATGCAAACGTATTTGCCCAACATTTTTCGAAAACTCGAAAAAACCCATTCCTTCGCCGAAGGAATACTGGCAAATCTTGCAAAATGGTTTCTCTGAACCATGATCTTTAATAACGCTTTATAGCGACCCCATCCTCCCCAGAGCATAATCCATCGTGGTTATGCTCTATTTTTTTATTTGACTTTTATTATGTTTATAAGACGAGACGAAACAAGGTTCAACCTTTGGCTAGCCAAAGGTTGAACCTTGTTTCTCGTCCCGCTTCAATGCTGTATTGTTTTAATGTTTTAATGCTATTTTGTTTTCACGTTTTATGCTAAACTTATTTTTGTAAGATTAAAATTTTTTTATGGATATCGTTGATTTCTTAACAAGCCAGTCGACTGCCCTCTCTGTCGGTATTTACGTATTCATTTTTCTTATTGCCCTCTTAGAATCCATTCCTATGTTTGGATTTTTTATTCCGGGGCAAATAATAGCAGTCACAGCCGGATTAATGTCTAAAATCGGCTCACTTGATATTATAACTGTTATAATTTCTCTTTTTTTGGGAGCAGTAATCGGAGATTTAATAGGATATTTTTTGGGAAGTAAATATGGGGAGAACTTAATTATCAAATATGGAAAATATTTTTTCCTCAAAAAAGAAAATTTCGAAAAAACGCAAGAATTAATCAACGAACACACTGGCAAGACAATCATTATTGGCCGTTTTAATTCAGTTACTCGAGCTTTCACTCCCTTTACTGCCGGATCAATGAGAGTACCTTTTTCAAAATTTATTTTTTACGCTATTTTGGGAGGCCTCAGTTGGGCCTTTTCATTTGCAATGCTAGGTTATATTTTCGGAAACAATTACCGAGCCCTGGCTGATTATTTTGGAGAATTTATTTTAATTGCTATAATTATTGGCGCCATAATCATTTATTTATATAAGTTAGCCAACAAAAAAAGACGCATTTTTCATCGCCGACATCTTTATATTCTTTTGATTAATCTTTTTTCCCTCTATATGTTCTTTAAGATGGTAGAAAATTTTGTGGAGCAAAAAATTCTTACCAATTTTGACATCTGGCTAAATTCAAATATCAATAAAATCTGGAACCCATTTTTGGATAATTTGATGGTATTTATCACAAATTTAGGGGGAACCGCGGTTATCTCTATTTTATCAATTGTGCTTTTGATTTTTTTCATCTCAGAACGCAAGTGGCGCTACAGCACTCTCTTGATAACTTCCGTAATAGGAGGGAAAGCTTTGGAAGTTTTGGTAAAATATATAATAAGCCGAGACAGACCCCTAGATTATTTAATTGACGCCGACGGATTCAGTTTTCCTAGCGGACACGCAACCATATCTGCTATATTTTTTTCACTCCTGATTTACTATTTTAAAAATCATATCTTTAATAAAAAATTAAAATATTTTCTATTTTCAATTAGTGTGCTTTTGATTTTGGGCATTGGGTTCAGCCGAATTTATTTAGGAGTTCATTGGTTTACAGATGTAGTAGCCGGATTTTCTCTGGGCTTGTTTTGGCTCACTATCCTTATCTTAGCTCTCGAAAGCGTAACCACTATTTTTAAAGAAAAAGTGGCCCAAATAAAAAAAGTTTTAAATAAAGATAAAAGTTTATAAGGTCCATAAAGTTTTTAAAGTAATTTTATATTTATTTGCTCTCCCCACTTTATGAACTTTATTCACCCAGTTAAATTTTTTAAATTATTTAACAGGGTAAACCTTACAAACTTTATAGACTACGAGTTTTACTCGTATCTAAGCGCTTCTATTGGACTCAAATTAGCCGCTCTTTTGGCTGGATAAAAACCAAAAATTATTCCCACTGCCGCCGAAACACCGAAGGCAAGTAAGATTGAATAAAGTGAAATACTGGAAGGGATTCCAAAAAAAGCAGAAGCAACATAAGAAGCCATTAAGCCCAGTAAAACACCCACAACTCCTCCCATAAAAGTTAATGCCACGGCTTCAGTTAAAAATTGCAGATTAATATAAAATTTCTTTACTCCCACCGCCTTCCTTAAGCCAATCTCTCTCGTTCTCTCCGTTACGGTAGTAAGCATCATATTCATAATTCCAATTCCTCCTACCAAGAGAGAAATTCCCGCAATTGAAGAAAGCAAAAGAGTAAAAGTGCTGGTTATGCTAGAGGCCGTAGAGATAATATCATTTTGATTCATTATTCTAAAATCAGCATCCTCTTCATTTTTTATGCCATGACTTTCCAAAAGCGTTGACTTCACTTCCTCCTCTGTCATCGTCATTTCTTCTTGGGTATTAACTGTTATATTTATATTGCTGATATAATCGCCTCCCGCCAAATAACTTTGGGAAGTTTTCATCGGCACATATACAATATCATCTTGATTATTAAATCCACTCCCTCCTTTGGCCACAGTTACTCCGATTATTTGAAAAATTACATTATTAATTCTGATCGTCTGACCCACTGGGTTTGCATTTTCCCCAAACAAATCATCGCGTGTATCAGGACCAATAACGGCTACTTTTGCTGAACTCTTAACCTGATTCTGGTTAAAAAACGAGCCCAAATCTACAGAAACATTTTTTACCGAAGTATATTCGGGCGTTGTTCCGATTACTTGTGTATTGGTATTATTTCCTTTAACGGTAATTTGGTAATTCCCATTTATAGCGGGAGCAATTGATTTTATGCCGGAAACTTTTTCCGTAAGAATTTTTATATCATCCTCGGTCAAAGATTGAGCGCTCGAAGAGTTTTGACGAACACCTCCCACACTTTGAGAACTTGGCATAATCATAAGCAAATTAGATCCGATTGATTCAATCTGACTTTCAATTGATTTTTTTGATCCTTGTCCTATTCCCACCATCGTTATCACTGAAGCAATCCCAATCACAATTCCCAAAATTGTTAACCCGGATCGCACCTTATTGCCCATCAGCGACCATAATACTTCTTGTATTAAATCCTTAAACATAACTTAGCTTCTTAGTATATTAGTATATTATCTTTTTAGCATTAATTAAAGTAATTATAATCTTTCTAAAAAACTACTACCTACAAACTACTTATCTATTGGCAACATCCGACTCAATCTCCCCATCCCTAATCGTAATAATCCGCTTGGCATATTGCGCTACCTCCATTTCATGCGTAATTAAAATAATAGTGTGTCCCTTACCATTTAATTCTTTTAAAGCATTCATTACGGTGTGGCTGGTTTTGGTATCCAAATTACCTGTCGGTTCATCGGCCAAAATTATCGATGGATCATTAATAAGTGCTCTGGCAATCGCTACTCTTTGCATCTGTCCGCCTGAGAGCTGATTAGAAAGATTATAAAATTTGTTTTCTTCCATTCCTGCATATCTCAAACATTCTTTGGCTTTTTCTATTCTTTTATTTTTAACAATTCCCGAATAAATCATGGGCATCATCACATTTCGCATGACCGTAGTGCGAGGCAAAAGATTGAATGATTGAAAAACAAAGCCAATTTTATTTTTTCGCAAATCAGAAAGTTCATCGTCATCCAATTTTGACACCTCGCTTCCATCTAAAAAATATTCACCGTCGGAAGGAGTATCAAGCGCCCCCAAGATATGCATCAAAGTTGATTTTCCGCTTCCGCTCGGACCGATAATAGAAACAAATTCACCTTTTTCTATTTTAAAAGAAATTCCCTTAAGCGCTATGGTTTCTACATCTCCATTAATATATATTTTTTTTATATTCTTACATTCAATCATAGTTATCTTGAATTATAAATTAATCTTCAGCCCCCCCTCCCCTTGGCAAGGGGAGGGTTGGGGAGGGGTTTGATTCTTTAAATATGCCTCAATTGTAGATACCGCGCTAAATTAATTTCTCATTCCACCGCCACTCACCCCAGGAATTCTTATTGCATTAGTTCCGCTTCTATTATTAGCGCTCGAGGAATTGTTCATTGTTGAAGGATTGTCACCCTCAGCTGCTATTGTTTTAGTAATAATTTTTTGTCCCTCAAAAATTCCACTTGTTACTTCTGTGCTTGTGTCGTTACTGTCCCCGGTTGTTATCATAACTCTCTCTGGCACATCCTGAACCAAAATTTCTACAAAGCTTCCTCGCTGTCCGTTTTTAATAGCGCCGCTTGGAACTATTAGCACATTTTCTTTTTTACTTATAGAAATAATAGCCGATACGCTCATGGTAGGCTTAATGCGTTCATCAAGCTTATCAAATTTTACTGTCACTCCATAATTAACTACGCCGGAAGTCGCCGTGCCAATTGAATCTATTTTTTCCACTTCTCCGGTAAACTCAATATTTTCCAAAGCATCCAAAGAAAGAGAAACTTTTTGACCCACCGCCACCTTGGTAATGTCAACTTCATTTACAGGAACTTCTGCTTTCAGAGTATTTAAATTTCCCACGATAATAGCCGGCTCACTGGAATTATTTAAAGAAGATCCAAGATCATCTCCGTTTTTAATAGAAACTTCAATAATTGTTCCATCTATTGGAGACAGAACTTTTCTTTTGCCGGCATCCGAAACTACATTTCGATAAGACGAAGCGGAAGCGGATAAATTTTTCTGGGCTTGAATTATTGAACCTTCGGCTAAAGATATTTTATTTTCCAAAACTTCTAATTGTCTTTTGCTATAAGCATCATCGTCTTTGTCATCCTTTTTGTCTGCCACTCGATACTCAGCTTCGGCTGAATCACGATTATTCTTAGCTGATTCTAGAGAGTTTAGTGCTTGCTGATAAGAAGCACTCGCTTGCGCCACCTGCGCATCCAAATCATCATTTATAATACTAAACAAAAAATCTCCTTTTTTAACAACGTCACCTATTTTTACAGACAAGTCAGACACGGTTCCACTAATAGTAGGATCAACTGTTTCTTGGGAGTCAGCCACAATGCTACCGCTGGCCACAATAGTAGAAGTCAGGGTTCCTCTTTGAACCGTCTCTGTCATATAGCGAACTTTTTTATCGGTTTCATTATTTTTTTTATACCAATAGACAACACCTCCCAGTATCGCCAATCCAATTGCCAGGAAAATATATAATTTTTTCTTCTTCATTTCTTTGATTTATTATATTTTTAAATTTAAAGCATATAACAAGATATACGAATTATACAGAAAAAGTTTGCATAACAAAAAACCACCCGACAAAATCAGGTGGCTTAACATTTTATTCCTCCTTTGTATTGGGCAACATTTCTCTATTTGGCCCGCCTTGAGGCATATTTTCGGGCACACAAGATAGACTCTCATCTTCCCCCATTTTTTTACAAATCCCCGCTCTTTTGTTTTCGATTTCTTCGCTATTTTTCCTTCGCATGGAAACTTCGCAGTTGTCTCCTTCGGATTTACCACTACACACCTCTATCATTTGAGCTGGAGGATTTCCATTTCGGGGATAGTTTTTCAAGTTTTCACCCTCCTCTTTTTGCTCTTGGATTTCTTGAGATTGATCTGGTTGACTGACCTGTGTTTGATTTTGTTTTTGCTCTTGAGATTCAACTCTATCTTTACACCCAGATAAAACAATAACCAAAGAAAACGCGAACACACATAGCGCACCCAATTTTATATTCGTTTTTAGCATTTTTTATTTTTTACTTATTATTTATTAAGATATGCTGATTCAAAAAAATATTGAACCATACACTTACTACATAAATAATACGAAAATAAAAAATAAAGTTTGCGGTCTCTACGAATTACGAATTTTTACGAATGTACGAATAAAAAATAAAATTATTCTATCATCTCTATATTATTGAGTTATTTATTATTTAGTTAACGAGTTAACAGATTGAAAATTTTAACATTAAGAACTAATGACCAGATGACTTTTGGCTGATGACTTATTATTTATATTGTCTCAATGTTAGATTACTTTCCTGTTAAAACACCAACATATTGACATGCTAGCATAATCTTATCTCCTCATCATTGGTCTCTCATTAAATGGCGGTTGTAATATTAAGAAAGCTCTAAATTTATTTTCTCCAAATTTTTCCCCGATTACCGCCACATTCATATCTTTCTCTATCTTTTTAATTTTAAATTTTGTTCCATCTGAATAATGAACTTCCCAAATTTTTCCATTAAATCCCCTTAAATCAAAAGCTCTCTCTTTTATTTCGATAATTTGTCCTCCCAGCATTCCTTCTTCAGGATGACGCCATCTTTTTTCCATAGGAAAAGCCATTTCTCTAGAAATTCTATTTTTAATAAAAATTTTTCCGCCCATATTTCTATTAACTTTGGACATATGCAAAATCGCGCCCAGCATAGAGATAAATAAAACCCCAATACTAGTAATAAAAAGTACGCTATATCTGTAACCCCGCTTAGTTTTTCTAATTGCCATAAATCCGCTAATTCCCGCCAAGAGCGCTAAAAATATCCAAAGATAGGGAGCTGTTCTAGCTAAAATAAAAAATATTTTTCCCAAGCCCAATTGGCGAATCACCAGTGGGTGAATATCTAAAAGATTTAAAATAATAAAAGAAAAAAATATCGCTCCCAAAAATAAGGTTGATAACCAAATAAGCCAAAAAACATAATTTTTCCAATTCAAAAAAAATCTTGATTTAGGAACTATCTTTTCTTGTTTTATCTTTTCGATTATTTTTTGAGCGTAATTATTTTTCATACAAGTTTATCTAAAAACATTTTAATTTATATTATCTTATTATTTCTGGCTTCTTCCATTATCATTTTTCTTCCCCTATTTACTAGCGAAGCAATAGTTCCTTTGGGCATCTGCACAATATCCATTATTTCCTCATAACTTTTTTCCTCAATGAATCTCAAAACTAAAACTTCTCTGTAATTATCTGGCATTTTCACAATGATATTTTTCAATTTTTCCATGGAATCTTTGGCAATATAATCTTTTTCCAAATTGAGCCCGGACTTTAAAACCTTTATCAAATCTTCATCTTCAAGCCAAATTGTCATTGGACGAGATTTTCTTTTCCTAATTTCATCGATAGTCGCGTTTCGAGTAATCTGATAAATCCAGGTAGAAAAAGCCATTTCCGAATTATAGTCATTTAAATATTTATAGATTTTTATAAATACTTCTTGCAAAATATCTTCAATGTCTTCTTGGGTAAAATAAGACATTCGGCGAATATAACAAAACAACCGGTTCCAGTACCGATCCACTATAACCTTAAATTCATCTGGATTTACTAGGGCCGCCTTTACTAAATCCTTATCGTCGGCACTGTTATTTAAATGATTCATTGTACCTATATTATACGCCCAAAAGCAAAATTGTTTGCATTAATTCATATTAACATGTTAGCACCTTAGCATTAAAACACTCAAGGTCATCAGTCATCTGCAATCAGTCATCAGGGTACTTTTTGACTTCGATGACTGCTGACTTTTGACTAGTGACCTAACCATTTTTTATAAGCTTTTTTTAATTCGTAATTCGTAGGAAATAAAAAAATCCGCACTAAGCGGATTTTTTTATTATTGAAAGTAAAATTATTTCAACTCAACTTTTGCGCCAGCTTCTTCCAATTTCTTTTTCATTTCTTCAGCGTCAGCTTTAGCAACTTTTTCTTTGATAACTTTTGGAGCTCCGTCAACGATATCTTTAGATTCTTTTAGACCAAGACCGGTGATTTCACGAACAACCTTGATAACATTGATTTTCTTGTCTCCAGCAGATGTCAATTCTACATCAAATTGACTCTTTTCTTCAACAGCAGCAGCTTCTCCAGCAACTGGCATAGCTCCCATCATCATTGGAGCAGCAGCACTTACACCAAATTTATCTTCTAAAACTTTTACCAATTCTGAAAGATCAAGAACACTCATTTTCTCAATTTCAGCAACTAGTTTTTCAAACTTCTCAGGAACCACTACTTCTTTTTTTTCTTCTGTCATAACTTTAATCAATTAAACACTAGAACAAATGAACACCAGAACACAAATTGCTTTAATGTTTTAATGTTTTAATGTTTTAATGTTTCTTGAATTACTTTATTATTTAAATTAATTTTTTAACAATTTAACCTTTTAGCAATTTAACAATTTAACAATTTATTACGCCTTACTATCGGCAATTGCTTTCACTACATTTACCAAGCCTCTCATATTGCCAGCCAATACATTAACGAAGCCTGAGACTGGAGCATTCAAAGTTCCCACCAATTTAGCCAACATCTCTTCCTTGCTTGGAAGTTTGGCCAAGGCATTAACTTCTTGAGCGCTCATACCCTTAACCCCTAAAACTCCTCCTAAAATTTTCAAATTTTCATTTTCTTTGGCAAACTTACTCAAAACTCTAGCTGGCGCCACCTCATCATTATCAGAAATGGTGATTGCCAATTGACCTTCCATACTTTTAATGTCCATTTCAATTTGGGCATTTTTTAAAGAAAGATCCACCAACTTTTTCTTTACCACTGTCAGATTGGTGCCTTCTTTCTTCAAGCGACTCTTCAACTCATTGATATCATTAGTCTTAACTCCCCTATAATCAGCAAAAACTATTGATTTTGAGGATTTGATTTTTTCAGTTAATTCCTTAACTATCTCCTCTTTTCGTGATCTTGTTAACATATTTTTAATTTTATACCACTTGAGGTAATGTTAATTATTTTCTTAATAAAAAATTCTGCTTTTTTAATGCAGAACTTTGATAAAAACAACTTTTAAGAAAATTGTCTTTTATCCTCGGCAGGTCTTATTTTAATTGCCTACTGTCTGCGGATTATTCATTTTTCACTTAATTACTATATAGTCCAATTGCTTATCTGTCAATAACTACTCCGCTTTTGGAGCTTCCTCTGCTGGAGTTTCTGCTTTAGTTTCAGCAGCTGTCTCTCCCTCTGCTTTTACCTCCTCAGTCTTTTTAATCTTAATATCTCTTTTTTCACCTTCGATAATTTTTTGAGAAACCAATAAATTATGCACCGTATCTGAAGCTTGAGCTCCGTTACTTAGCCAATATTGAATTCTTTCATTCTTAAAAACACCTTTTTTCTGATGTGGATCCCAGCTACCTACAATCTCAATATGTCTTCCAGTTGGGGAAATTGTGTGCTCTTGAACAACCAATCTAAATTGGGGTTTATTTTTTCTTCCTGTTCTTGAAAATCTAATAACTATCATAAAAACAAATATAGCTTAATACTCTTAGAGTGAATATTTAAGCACTATTATAAATTATTTTATTGTCTACACTTGAGCTTATAACATTTTTAGAAATGTGTCAAGAAATAAAAGTTATCAAGTTTATAAGGTTTTTAAAGTTCATAAAGTCTTTATGGCATAAAATGTAAATTACTGATATTTAGCATCTTTAATTCAAACACTTCCAAAATTAAAAATCCTACCTTATGAACATTATAACTTTATGAACTTTAAAAACTATGCCTATATTTTAAGTACACAGCTTTCTATTGATGCGAATTTTCTTTTGCCATCGATAATTCCGCTTTCAAAAATTTCCACACTTTCAATTGGAAGCAAAACTGTAAATTTTTCCTCCACCTCCGGAATCGAATCCATTCTCTGCCAGCCATATTGCTGAATTCTTCCCAAAACAATGCTAGGGCGAAATCTTTTTTTAGAATGATTAAAAATTCCCAAACCTTTTTCAATCTCTTCACAAAGAAGTTTAAGCTTTTCACTCTCTGGACCGGTGAAATTAAAAGATTTAGCATTTTTATCAGTTGAAGGGCCCGTCTCGCCCGAAGCTTGCCGAGGCGGACTAAGCTCTATTTTATCCATATCAATATCAAATAAATCAATTTCTTCCACTACTTTTCTAACTTTAGTACAAATTTCATAGACAATTTCATTCTCCACATGCCCCAAGTTAATCAAATTTAAATGCAAATTTTCTTCCCTACTCCAGCGAACAGGCAAATCAGCCCATTTCTGGACTTTTTGCATTAATCTTTTTTTCACTGACGGAGATAATTCAACTCCGATAAAAATCTTTCTTTGCATAAATAATTGTCATATTCGGGCTTGACCCAGATATCTAAAAATAATTAATCCGATACCCTAAGACTACTCTAAAATTATTATTTTTTCAAATAAAAACGCACCGCGTCAAAAAACACGATGCGTCAGATACAAAATAATATCAACTGTTAACAATCCATTAAAAAGGCTCCGTAAGGTTTACCTATGCAAAAAATAGATTCTCCCGAGGAATCGTGAACTTCAATTCCATCAAAATCTTTGTGACTGGATATTAAAAAAGATTCGAATGTAATTTCTCCCCTTGCTACCTTTTCTGCATAGTTCTTGGCAAATTGAATATTATTTGCTTCGCGAAGCAGGCAACGGTTAAAAAATTGATAACCGATAACAAAAAATTTTCCTGGCGGCGGAAGAAAAAGATCTTTTACCATAGTTATTAAACCTCCTTTTAAAATAGATTATTTTCAATCAAGGAACTATTTTTTACTTTAGCTAGTGTATTCGATATTTTAATAAAAAGCAAATCTAAAAAACTACGTGCCAGGGCAAGTTTTGCCGAGGCACGAAAAGGAGGAAGATACTAAATTCGAGGGCTAGCTCGACGCTCGGTAAAGGTATTGGGAATTATCATAAGCGCTTTGCACAAAGAGGGTGTATCTTTGTAACTGCACATTACGCACAAATCGCCCAACCTTCCTGGAATACACTCATGAATTTCCACCATTACCCCATCAATACAATCACCGATCAAGTGGGTTTGAGGCGCATAGATGTTCCTGGGGGCTCCCCTGTCTTTATTATTTTTTTTCATATCCCTCCTCCCATTTTTTATTTCTGACCTGATTTTTTGGGTCTTTTTTTGTTTTCGCGAAGAACTTCTTTAAGCTGACTACATTATACATCTGCATCTTAACAAATACAAATATTAATAAGTTTATCAAGTTATAAAGCTCATAAGGTTTTTAAGGTTATCGGAATTTAAGATTTTAGAAATTTGAGAAATTAGGATAATTAAGAGTATTGTTTTGATGACTGATGACGGTTGACCGATGACTCCTTGCTATATTTATCAGAATGTTTCATGCTCTATGTTATATGCCGTATGTTATATGCTAGAATGCTAATATGAATAAATATATTATCAATATCGTACCCCTCACAAAAATCCCGCTTTACCGGGACCAGTCTTTTTATTATTTACATAAAAATGAGATCCCCAAGGGCTCTTTGGTTAAAATTCCTCTCGGTAAAAGAACAATCAATGGCATTGTCTTAGAAAGCAAATCAGACTTTCCAAGGCTGGGAAACATCACGCTTAAAAAAGTTACTTCTATTACAGAAGAAAATTTTGTAACTTCCGATCAGATTAAATTAGCTCAATTTATATCCAAATATTATTTCGTCTCGCTGGGAATCGCGCTAAAAATGTTTGTTCCCCAAATATCTAGCACCCGAAAGAAGAATTCTGAATCACGAATCATGAATCATGAATCATTAAAAAAAATAACATTAACTGCTGAGCAAATTTCCGCCATTCAAGAAATTACCAAAACTTCTACCAGCTACAAGCTACAAGCTACAAGCTACTTACTTTTCGGTCCCGCTTCTGCTGGCAAAACTCAGGTCTATTTTGAATCCGTCAAAGAAATTTTAAAAAATAAAAAAAATGGGCAGGCGCTGATTCTTCTTCCAGAACTCACCATCACCGCTCAAGAAATAGAACGTTATGGAAAATTCTTTGGAACGGACAAAATTACGGTACTTCACAGTAAATTGTCCAAAGGACAATATTTCAAAAATTGGTCAGCCATTAAAAATGGTGAAGCGCAGATAATTATCGGTACGCGCCAGGCTATTTCTGCTCCTTTTAAAAATCTCTCCATTATCATTGTAGATGAAGAACAAGATATTTCCTTTAAACAATGGGAAATGAATCCCCACTATGATGCTCGTTTTGTGGCTCAAGAATTAGCAAAAATTCATAAAGCTAAAATAATTTTTGGCTCTGCTACTCCCCGCGTCGAAACATTTTACCTTATTCAGCAAAAACAACTCAAATTATTACAACTCCCGCCTCTACAAACTACAAGCCACGAACTACAAGCTACAATAGACATTGTCGATCTGCGCAATGAGCACTGGAAAAACTGGAAGAAAGTGAAAGTTGTTTCACCTATTTCAACCAAGCTTCAAAGCGAAATTGCCTGGATACTAAAAAATAAATTTCAAATAATACTTTTTATCAATCGCCAAGGAATGAGCACTTTCTCAGTTTGCACTAATTGTAAAACTGTTTTGACTTGCCCTGACTGCGAAAGAGCGCTAACCTCTCGCCAAAAAGGAAATTATGAATGCTTGCACTGCAAATTTGAAACCGGCGATTTTCCTATGTGTCCCAATTGTCAGGGTATGAATTTTCGAAACGTTGGTTTGGGAACTGAAAAAATAGAAAAAGAAATTGAAAAAATTTTTCCCTCTGCCCGCCTCGCTCGAGTAGATTCTGAGAGCATGAAAAAGTCAGTCAAATCTCAAGAAAAAATATGGGATGATTTTTCAAGCAAAAAAATTGATATTTTAATCGGGACCCAGATGATTGCCAAAGCTTGGGATTTAAACAATGTCGGCCTAGTAGGAATAATTGATGCCGATGGTCTCTTTGCTTTTCCTGATTTCCATACCAACGAAAATGCTTTTTCCCTTATTTCTCAAGCCATTGGTCGCACCGGTCGCACCGGTTCCCGTTATAATGGCAAAGCGATAATCCAAACTTATCATCCCGAGAATCAAATTATTCAGTGGGCTAGTCAAAAAAATTATTCCAAACTTTATGATTACGAAATTAAAGAAAGAAAAGCTCTTTCCTATCCTCCTTTTTCAAAAATTATCAAATTGACTTATAAAGATTTTTCACTTAGCGCTGTTCAAAAAGAAACAGACAAAACTTTTATCCGGCTTAACGAAGCAAACAACGAAAATACCAACATCCAAATCTACCCTCCCCGCGCGCCCTATGTTCCTAAAATTAGAAAAAGATATCAGTTGCAAATTATTATAAAAATAAAAAATGAAGAAAAACTTTCTTCACCTCTGGAAGCAGAAATAAAATCCCTGCCCAACGGCTGGCAAATTGACGTCGATCCCATAAGTTTAATATAAGAAATAATTTTAAATTTTGAATTTCTAATTTCAAATCAATTTTTAATAATTAAATTTCAAAAATATAAAAACTTACTATCAAGCACTCATTATTGTCATCCTCGAAAGTAAAATTTCTTAGCGAAGCAATGAGCGATAGAAATTTACTTATCGGGGATCTTATAATGCAGTCCTGCTCTTAAAACACTTTAAACCAATTTAGTCATTTACTCCAACACACTAGAGCGTAGAAGTAAAATGCAAAAAGTGTTTTTATAAATTAAATTAAAAAATCCCGGTAGCAAACGCGTGCTGACGGGATCATTACTAAATGGGGAAAATTATACAATTTTTTCCCGGCAACCTTCTGCATAAATAAACAATGCTGTGTCATTGATAATTTCAAGCATTCCCTGATCTTCTCGGGGCCCCGAAGATAAAACCATTTTAGTATTTCCTTCTATTTGCAGCCTGAAATCATCAAGGCAAATCCTATTAGCAATAAACCTAAATGCAAGATCATGACCCACAACCCTGGAACACAATTGGGAAGAAAGGTATAAAAGTGATACCAATTCTAAAAATTCCATTTTTGCATACTTAGTGCCGATCAAGGTTGTAATTCTCGAAAAACCTGCCATTTCACAAAGACTAATCTCTCGTATTGGAATAATTTTTCTAGAAGTCAAAAAATCTTTTGCCTCTTGTTCAAATATTTCCAATGTTTTTTTCATACTTTCTTGTCTAACGATATCTCTAGCTTTCGTCATCATACCCTGGAACTTTGTATCACGCTCCTCATCCCCGTCGGAAATAAAACTCCACGCCTCTTCAAAAAGACCATCCTTTTCTATGAGATTATTAAAACTATTAAACAATTCTCTACCTAATCCCATTAATTTTTTAATATTATGCCTCTTGGTGCTTCTCATTACAATTTGATACCAAAAAACAAAACAGATTAAAATAATAACAGTTGCTATGACAAGAGCAATAGTGGCTTCTTTCCAGTGCGGCGGATCAACAGCGGCATTATCAGAAGCTCCAAAAGCATTAATGCAAGGAAACAAACAAGTAACAAGCACTGACATAATAAAACTTATACCATTCTTTTTCATAGCGCTCTCCTTTTTCGGTTATACAGAAAAATTATTTTCTGATTTTTTAAAAAACTTTCTGCCCACTATTTAGTGAACCACCTCTTAATTGTAATTTTTTATAGCACAAACTTAATTAAGACGTCAATCAAAAATCTCCTCTTCCAGCCAATTTGCTTTTTGCATTTTACTACCGTACACTAGAGCACAGTAGTAAAATGCAAAAATGATTTTATAAAAAATCATCCTGTCAAATTGATACATACGTACCATTTTGACAGGATTTAAAAATCCCGCCAGCAAACGCGTGCCGGCGGGATACTTCCACAAATCTCAATTCAATCAAGGCTTTCGAAGAATATTACAACACAAGCTCCTATTGCAAGAATTATAGATAAAACAATGCAAAAAATAATCTCCGACAAAACTGCTAGGGGAAAGAAAAATATTCCAAAAGATAGTCTAATCCTGTCTCGGGGATATATTTTTTGAAATGAATATCTTCTAAGGCAGTTATTGAGATATAAATTTTTGGCAATCCAATCCTTTCCGTTGCTTGACAATGTTAAGCAAAAAATTGCAATAATATAGATTGACAAACAAAAACATATCTCATCAAGTGTCATAATAATCACCTCGCAGCATGATTTTAAAATAAATTAAAATTAAAAGAGCTAAATAATGCCCAACTACAATTCATGTAACTTTATAAAATAGAATAGAACAGCTAGGATTATTTGTCAATTTCAAATAAATTTCAAACTAATTATCTTTTTGCATTTTACTACCGTACACTAGAGCACAGTAGTAAAATGCAAAAATGATTTTATACAACAATGCTGTTAAATTCATACGTACGCGGAAAATAGCAGAATAAAAAAAATTAAAAACCTCGACGATGACGCGCATTGTCGAGGCTTTGTTTGGGAGAGAATTGTCGGCGCAAGTTAAGGTCTTCGTTGAGATCTCTTATTGATTTTTAAAGTTATCATCCGTATACTAGAAAAATATTTTCTGTAATATTTTTCTATCAAGGGATATGCTGGCCCCTATCAACAGACGCTTCCTTTAAAAACTCAACCTCTCCAACACTTGCATGCATCTTTCTGATGTTTCGGCATGATGCACAATACCTATCTCCGCTAAGCGGAGAAAATTATCGTTATATAATCATAGTATTCTCCACTGGGTTATTTTTCACTTCTCTCACCATAGGAAAAGCTTAACAAAAATCAGGCATCACCTCCTTTGAATTTTTGAGATTTATCTACCCCTTTTCGGGTTGTATGCCGTAAAATCCCTCCGCACCTTTGAATCCGTCATCAAAGAGGTTTTGGGCCAAATTGGTCAGCAGCTCCTCCAACTGCCCACCAAGATAATGCCCCTTGCCATATTTGGAATCTTCAACCAATTTGCCGATTGGCATAAGAGAATCTTCAAGAGGATAATAGCGAATAATTTCCTCTCCACAATCAGATTTATAATATTGAGCAAGTTGCTCAATAGTATTACCTTCAGTATTGATAATGCGAGAACTGAGCTTGCCAGTTTCTTCAGTTCGAACTACTATCAAATAATAATTCAAATAACAAGTCATGGGGGTTCTCCTTTTCAAAAAACTTTATAATTTTATCCCCATATGCTATTCTGAGCATAATGAAGATACTAAATCGCAAATTTAATTACGATTTTTAATTATAGCATAATTTAACCAAAATGTCAATGAAAACCAACACTAAAAAAATCTTGTATGTTTCCCGTCCCCTCACCCCACCTTGGGATGAAGCGAGTAAAAATTTCGCCTATAATCTTGCTAAAGAGATTGCTCATGATTCCAATTCTCCCGAAATTCATCTGATGACCACCCGCACCAAGCTAGGCCTGCCAAAACATATAAAACAAGAAGAAATTTATAAGTATAGTGAAAAAGATTTTAAGTTTTCCGACAAATTGCGTTCTTTATTTTTTCAACTTTTATTTAAAAATTCTTTTGATATCAAACATTATTTCTTTACTCCCACCAAAAACAACTCCTGGATGATAAGAAATATTCTCAAAGGAAAAAGTAAAACTATTCAGACTGTGGCAACTTTGCGCGAAGATTTATTTAGCGATAAGGAAATAAAAAAAATGATGTTTGGTGACATCATTACAACTTATTCGGATTATGCAAAAAATAAATTAAACAGCCTTGGATTTGAGAATGTGTATAAAATTTATCCCGGCATTGATTTGCATGATTATTATCCGCGTGAAAAAAGCGAAAATGAATTAAAAAAAGCCGGCTTTACCAAAGATGACTTTATCATTAATTTTGCCGGCGAATATATCCGCCTAGGCGCCATGGAGACAGTGATTGATAGTTTTATCGAGGTCAGTAAGCAAATTCCTGAGGCCAGACTTTCTCTCGCCGTACGCGTAAAAAATGAAAAAGATGCCCAGAAAAAAGAAGCAGTGGTCGCTAAACTTAAAAAAGAAAATATTTTGGATAAAGTTTCTTTTCACGACAGTGGAAGCTACAAAATGAGTGATATTTATAATTTATCAGATATCAGTATTTTTCCAGTGGGTAATATGAAGGGTAAATTTGATATTCCCTTGGTAGTGGTCGAAGCGATGGCCTGCGCCAAACCGATTATTATTTCTGATTTGCCAATTTTAAAAGAATTTTCTGACAACAATAATTCTGTTTCGATCGAAAAAGATTCGCCTCAAGCTTTAACCGAGGCAATTATCGACCTATATAAAAATAAAGAAAAAAGATTGACTCTGGCAAAGAACGCCCTGGAATATTCGCACAAAAACTTTAATATTCATGTCGCGGCTCAGAAATATATTGAGCTTTATAATAAATTATAAAAAATTAATCTTCTTGACGTAGAGACGTAGCACTGCTACGTCTCTTATTTTTTAGACGCCCCACCGGGGCGTCTCTACATTTTTAAATTATTCTATCCTGTACAGACGAGGCAGCGCCTCGTCCCTACGTTATCAATAACAAATTTAAAGAGGCGGCATCCGCATTTGCGAAAGCCGTCTCTCTGCGACACTATATTGCATCTCCATTCAAGAGGGTGTATACCTCTCCCTTATTGGTTCCTGCATAAAAAATCGTCAGCTTGTGATGTGGCGTGAGATCAACATATTCTTCGCCGCTGTAAACATGAACTCTTTTTCTTTTTTTACGAAGCTCAACTCCTCTATATTTACCCGTAACATCAACGATGCAAAATTCTCCCTCCATTTTTACAAAGTTAACTTCAATAGAAATATCGCTATTGCTGTATGTCATTATTCCGCCAAGAGAAATTTCTTGGGCGATAGAAAACAAACTGCTTCCAAAAATTACCGCACAAAGAACCACGCAAACGAAAAAATTTTTCATAATTCCCTCCAAAATGTTGAAAAGAAAAAATATAAATCCCCGTTGGTTTTTTACCCATAATATGTTAACATAAACTAGCAAAAACACAACATTAAAAAATACCATAAATTTAAAATTATGTCAATAAACACCGCTAAAAAATCAGACCATTTACAAGAATTTAAAACCGAAAAAATGTCAGTTCCGGCTCTTTTTTTTATGAGCGAAGAATTGCTGCCCGAAGAACAAACTTTTGCCCAAACAGAGGATATCGCCTCCAATAAAGAAACTCTTTTTCGCCATACCGTGGCTATGCCGGACGTTTGTTCTAAACCAGGCAGAAAGAATGCTTCAGGTACGACTATCGTTTCCGATAAATATATTTTGCCCCAAGTAAATGATTCTGATCCGAATTGTGGCATGCGCCTACTAAAAACAAATCTGAATGAAAATAATCTTTCCGCTAATGACATTGATCTTTTATTTCAAGAATTGACCAACGCGGTGCCAACTAAAAAATTTGTGGGCACTACTGTTCCTTTTAATACGGTGGTGGATATTTGTCGCAAAGGAACTTCAGCTATCATAGAACATTTGAACATCACCACTAAAAATGAATTAGCTAACACGCAATGCGGAGGAAATTTTTTTGAAAAAGAAATGACTCGCCAAGATATTTTTGACGTTATTCCAAAACTTTATTTGCATTTTGCTAAATATCGATTGGGGATTATCGGAGCGGCGGGTAACCACTTTCTCGATCTTATGAAAGTAACCGACATAGTTGATCCTGAAATCGCTGAGAAAATGGGCATTCAACAAGGACAATATCTTTTTATGATCCATACTGGCAGTGGAATATTGGGCCAGTACACCATGTATACCCATACCGCCAAGAAACGTGAACATTTTTCCCAAGCCTTAATGGTAACCTTGGGCAGAATGACTTTCAAATCCCAAAAGAAAGATGTTTACCAAAAAATGCAAACAATGATAAAAAAACACATGCTCAAAGACGATTCACTTTTGAAATATGAGGGCAATGGTCCCGATGGGGAGCTTTATATGAATGCCAGGGCAGCTGCCTCCAACTTTGGCACGGCTAACCGAGCCGTGATAACCCACAATATTTCAGAAACTATCAAGAAGTTATTCAATCGTGATCCTCAAATGGACTTAATCTATGATTTACCGCATATTTCTATCACCAAAGAGAAGCATTTTGGAGAAAATGTTTGGGTTCATCGCAGTAACACTTCTCGCGCTTATGGCCCAAGCAAAATGAGCAACCATCCAATCTACAGAGACACCGGCGAACCAGCCTTTATCCCTTCTTCTATGGCAACCGATGCTTATATTTGTGTCGGAACTGACCGAAATGCAGAAAGTTTTTATTCAGCTCCACATGGCACCGGCAAGGGTAAAAACACTAATGAAAAAACAATCTCCAACAAAGATGAATTATTTGCTAAAATGGAAGAAAAAGGGATCAAGCTTTACAATGCCAAGTCCTCAATTGTTATCAATCAAGATAGTGCGCGCTACAAAAATATCGATAAAGTTATCCAAGGAGTGGAAGCCAATGGAGTCGCCCATGTGGTAGCCAAGATGCAACCGGTAGCAGTGCTTATGTATTAAATTGAAATTTAATACACAAAGAAGCACCAAATCACAAGAAACAATTTCCAGACAAAATCAAAATTACAAAAACACGTTTTAGCAATTTGATAATTGGATATTGCTTATTGCTTGTTTCTTGGAGATTGTAATTTAGCCAATCAACAAGCACTAGGTCAAAAAAAGTTAAATATAACCATTACTATGAAGATTATAACCATTTCCGGCCTCGACGGTAGCGGAAAATCAACTCAAATAAACTTACTAAAGAATTACCTGGAAAATCAAGGTAAAAAGGTTTTTTATTTTCATGCTATCAACTTTTCTTTGGCTAATAAAATTAATGATTTTAAAAATAAATACTGTTTAATCTGCAAGCTGACCAAAAAATGCAAGTTTAAATCTGAAAAAGAAAGATTTAGTGTTTCTAAGGCAAATTTTTTGCAAATATTTTTGCGCAAAATTTTTTTACGAATTGATTTAATCAGATTTAAAGTGCTTTTAAAAGAATTGGAGCGAGCAAACTTTGATTATCTTGTGTCTGACAGATGTTTTTATGATACATTAATTAATCTGGAATATTTATCCAAAAAAGAAGGAAAAAATAAATATTCAATAATTCGACCAGACGTTTGCCTTTATCTTCAAACTGAACCGCAACTAATAATAAGTCGCGACCGCGTGCCTGACCAAGGTTTGCAATATTTAATTGATAAAAAAGTAATCTACGATAGGTTGGCTCCTATTTTTGAAATGAAAATTATAAACGGCAATGAAAGTCTAGATATTGTGCAACAAAAAGTCCTGAGCCACGTAATGCATATCATATAATACGAAGCAGGAAAGTAATCTAGCTAAAAAATCATCAGTCATCAGAGTCAGAAGATATCTGTATTTTGATGACTGTTCATAGATGACTGATGACTTAAATACTTTTTTAAATTTAATCATTAAAATTGATTCGAAATTAAAAATTCGAAATTAAAAATTAAAGCTTATGTCTAATATCGCCAAATCCGCTCTCTGGGTCACTGTTTCGGAAATTATTTTTAATCTTTCAGGCTTCATCATCCATTCAATCTTGGGAAGAGTCTTGGGACCGGCTGATTATGGTCGCTATGGAATTATCATTACTATTACTACTATGGTAATTATCCTTATCGGCAATGGAATTCCGACTGCCATGGCCAAATATATCAGCGAGATATTTGAAACCAATCCCCGCTTGATTTTAAAAATAAAAAAACAAGCGATAATTATTCAAACTATTCTCATTGCTTGCATTACAGTTATTTTTTATCTGAGTGCCCCTTTAATTTCAAGCTTGCTAAAAGACGAGTCTCTCACTCCACTTTTTCGCTTTTCTTCTTTGATAATCCCAGCTTTTGCTGCAGCTTCTTTTTATTTTTCTTATTACACTGGTCTTCATAAATTTAATATTCAAGCCACCCTCAAAACTATTCGCTCGATCTTACGAATCATTTCGGTAATTGGACTCGCTCTTATCTTTGGACTATATGGCTCCATTGCAGGCTACATTATTGCGCCCTTTGCTGTTTTTACAGCGGCTTTTTTAATTGATAAATTTATAATTGATAAAAAAATAAAAACCCAAATTGCTCAAGTACCCAAAAGTGAAGACCTGGAAACAAATTTTGATTGGAAAAAATTGGTAAACTATGGTTGGCAAATTGTTGTTTTCTTTTTGGCCTATGAATTGCTTATCAGTATTGATTTATATTTAGTAAAAGGCATTCTCAACGACGACGCTTTAACGGGGATATACAATGCTTCTCTAACGGTGGGTCGCATCCCTTACTATATTTTTTATGCCATGACTGTTTTTCTTTTGCCTATGGTGTCGCGAAAAAGCGCCAGCAATAAACTAACTAATGCCAAAGAAATCGTCAATAATGCTCTCCATATCATGCTCGTACTTTTAACTCCGATGGTAATTTTGATATCTATTTATTCAAGAGAAATTTTAGAACTTTTATATGGAGTAAAGTATTTAGACGGAGCGCTTCCCATGTCAATTTTAGTTTTTGGCGTAGGATTTTTAACTATATTTTATGTTTTGAGTTTTGCTGCCAACGGTGGAGGTAAAACCATGGTTTCGACATCTATTTCATTTTTCGGCCTTATTTTAAATATTATTTTAAACTATTTTCTTATTTTAAAAATGGGAATTGTGGGCTCAGCTTGGGCTACCGCTATCACTTCTTTCTTAATAACCATAGTGATGCTTTATTACATAAAAAAACATTTTAATGCCTCCCTCATTTCCACAGAAATACTTAAGGTGGGTACCTCAGGAATAATTTTATACGCCTTAGCTTATTATATTCCAGCCAATATCTATACTTTTATCCCCTTAGGCATTACTCTATTTTTAATTTATTTAGAAATAATGTATAATTTAAGAGCAATCACCAAAGATGATCTGCTTTTATTTAAAAAAATATTAAAAAAATAAGTAAAAATTGCGAACTCACCCTTTCCCTTCTCTGATTGCTTATTACTTTAACTTTGCCTCGCTCCGCTGTAGCTACTGCCAAAGCGAGATGGTGGCGCAAAGAAAAAATTAAAGAGGAGGCGGATAAGAGTGCGTAATTTCCAAAAACAATATGAATATAAAAACGCTGTTATTTTTAACTTTTTTTCTATTTGTATCAACAAATGTTTCCGCAGAAACTTATAATATCTTTGTTGATATAAATAATTCTGGCACTGAAGATGGCACAGAAGCCAATCCTTTTAACACTATTGAGGAAGCAATCGCTTTAGCCAAAAACAACGATGCCGAAAACCGGAAAATTTATGTATCCAACGGGGAGTATGCTGAAAAAATAAATTTAACCGACAACATAGAACTTTATGGCGAAAACAAAAACAATGCCATCATCAATGGCGATGGCTTTAGTACGGTGGTGACTATGGATAACAAAACAATTTTAAAAAATATAAAAATTTATAAAGGAAAAATAGGAATCTCTGTGGAAAAAAATTCTAAAGTGGAGATCAGTAAGGTAAAAATTCAAAAAACTGAAAAAATAGGCATCAATATTGAGGAATCAAGCAAGAAAAGAGTCGTTACCATTAAAGATTGTACCATTAGCGACAACGACGGCAAAGGAATTTATATCAAAAAAAGCAATTACGCCAAAATTTATGATAACGAAATCTATGACAACGAAGAAGAGGGTATCGACGTGCGTTCTAGCGCCAAGGGAAGCATAAAAAGCAACGAAATTTATAAAAATGGAGAAGGTGGCGTTGAACTTATAGTAGAAAGATCAAAAATCGATATAAATAAAAATAAAATTTACAAAAACTCCTCCAGCGGCATAGAACTGCAAGCCTATAAGGGCGGACTAAGTTCCCTAAGCAACAGCTATATTACTAAAAATAAACTTTCTTCTAATAAACAATTTGGAATTGATTGCAGTACTCCTAGCGATTTAACAAGCGACAAGCCAGTGTTGTGGTCTCAATCAGTCAATCCAAAAGGTAATACTATTTTAGATAATAAACTGGGAATTTTTGCTACTCGCTGCAAATTCATAGCCTACTAAAAACAAATTTCCTAAAAACAGACCCCGAACGGTCTGTTTTTAATTTTCCTTTATTTTTTCCCTATTTTTCGCTATACTAAGAATCATAGAACATGAAGCATACAACAAAGAGCATGAAACATGTTGGCACGTTAGCATATTAAAACGTTAACATTAAAATGCTTAAAGTCATCAGTCATTCGCAATCAGTCATTAAGATACATTTTAACCTCGATGACCAGTGACTTTTGACCGATGACTAAATTATTACTTTATGAATTTTTTAAAACAAACTAGATACTCTCTACTTATTGCAATTTCTGCTATTCTAACTTTAAACTCTTATTTTTTCATCGAGCGCAAATCCACCAACGCTTTTCCAATGATTTTTGACAATATCAAAATCCATTATTTGATTTATATTGCTTGTTTTGCAGGATTGGGTTATGTTTTATGGAAATTTTTTAAAAATGAAAAAATATCTCAACTGGCAAAAACATTTCTTTTGACATTTCTTCCCACAGAAATTGTTTTTATTTTGGGCTTTTATATACTCAATAGTGAAACTAAGGCGCATTTCTTTTTTTATTTTTTAACCGGTTTTTATTTATTGAGCTGGGCTTTATTTTTCATCGAAACTAAAAATAATTTCGCCTCCAAAGAAAAAACAAATTCTTTAAAGTGGCTTAAAAATCAAGGCCTATCGACTTTAATAATATTATTTATTGCTCTTTCCACTTTTGGGTATTTCGCCACCCATAAAATTGAAAACTATGCGGGAGTGGATGAACCGCTTTGGACTTTTGATCGTATTCCCTACTTTTGGAAAAATGTCGGCGAAATGGACTGGAAAAACACATCCATCAGCGACAAGCCAGGAATTACCGTTGTGGAAATTGCCGGAATAGGACTTTTCTTTAACAAACCCCTAGAATACGCCAAACTTGATAATTTTGATTCTCAAAAAGACATCCGCCAGATGAACAAAGCCTTCCGTCTTCCGCTTGTTATTTTTTGTCTACTATCATTAATTCTTTTTTATATTTTTATTCAAGAACTATTGGGCAAAAGAGTCGCCCTTTTATCTATTGTTTTTATTAGTACTTCTCCAATGCTAATCGGCATGAGTCGCATTATTAATCCAGACGCAATCCTCTGGGTCTTTGCCCCGCTCACTATTTTGGCCTATCTTATTTTTCTTAAAAAAGAAACTCGTTTTTGGCTATATTTATCAGGATTTTTATTGGGCCTAGCTATTTTAACTAAATACGTGGCTAATATTTTGTATATATTTTTCTTTGGTTTGATATTTTTAGAATATCTTTTCAAAACCAAAAAAGAAAACATTACTCAATACTTAAAAAAATCATTTACTCATTTCTTTTCTGTTGTTTTGATTTCTTTAGTGACTTTCTTTATTTTATTTCCAGAAACATGGGTTAACCTTAGCAAACTATTTACCGGCACTATTTTAAGCCAAGCTTTTATTGTCATTGCGCCTATTTTTATTGCCTTGGCTTTATTTTTAATCATTGATACTTTTATACTAAAAAATAAAATTACTCAACCTATTTTAAATTTTTTCTTTAAAAACAGAAAGTATCTGATGTTTTTTATAGTTGGGCTGTTTTGTGCATTTATCGTCTTTGTTTTTTTAAATACTTATCTAAAAATGCAATGGGTAGATTTTGAAAACATTCTCAGTTCTCCAAAAACCTCTCATCGCTTCAATTCATTCCTAGCTATCTTCAGTGCCAACTTTTATCCACTAATTTTCGCCTCCTTGCCCATTGTTATTTTGGGATTAGCCAGCGCTATTTTTATATTTTTTAATAAAAAAAGAGAGCACAATCGCGAGATAAAAATAATTTTTTATTTCATTACCTTTATTTTGCTTTATTATTTTGCCACCACATTCAACGAAGTTGTTTCCACTATTCGCTACCAAGTAATTCTTTATCCCCTCCTTTTGATAACTTCCGCCCTAGGCATTTCAAAATTGCTTAAACTGCCAAAACAAAGCCATGGCTTCGAAATAACCGCCGCTCTACTTCTCGCAATAAGTTTTTATACACTTTTAAATACTCAACCTCATTATTTGGGCTATGCCTCATTTCTTTTGCCAAAAAATTATATCGTCGATGTCAAAGATATGGGTGATGGCTCCTATGAGGTAGCTGAATATCTAAATTCTTTACCCGATGCTCAAAACTTATCTATCTGGACAGACAAAAAAGGAGTTTGCGCATTTTTTATTGGCCAATGCGATTCTTTTTATGACACACTTTCTTTTGAAAATAGTCCCGGGCTTAATTATTTTGTCATATCTTCCGGCAGAGAAAATAAAATACTAAATGAGACTCGCAACAAAACCTCCTTGCCATATGATTTTGAGAAAATATATAATTCAACTGAGGCTGAATTTAATCTTTTTATTGGTAATCGGGAGGGAAATTATGTTAAAATTCTAAAAGCCCAAGATTTTAAAAAATAATTATATTAATCTTAAACAGCTCCTCACTAACCCAGTAATAAAGGCAGGTCTGTCTTTGCGAGGAAGGTACTCCTGACGTGGCAATCCAAGAATATAAAATATCAGATTTAGACATATTTTAAAGAACTGGACTGCCACTTAAATTCCGAGTACAGAATTTACTCGCAGAGACAAGCGAAAACAAACAAAGAAGGGTTAACGAGGAATTGCAATTTCACATAATATTTCTATATTTTAAAAAAAACATGAATCAAAAACACCAAAAAATCTTAACTTTTTTAATTTTATTCATTTCCATAATATCTTTTTTTTCCTTTGGCTTTTATCACTTGGGAAAATTTGAAACCACTGACGAACATCTTTGGAAATATGATCGTATTCCTCAGTATTGGCAAGCGCTCAAGGAAAAAGATTGGGAAAAAACTTATATCAATGATAAACCCGGCGTGACCGTGGCTCTTATTTCAGGCTTTGGACTTATTTCTGAACCCAATCCCAAAGAAAATCAATATTTACCAATTGAAAACCATGCTAATCCCAAATTATTTGAAAAATATAATTATCAACAATCGGAAATAACTAACTTTAATTTTCGCTTACCTATCTTAATTTTTGCCACCCTTTCACTTTTAGCTTTCTTTTATTTATCTTATAAAGCTCTTAATTCATACCCGCTTGCGCTTCTCATTACGATCTTGGTCTCTACCAACTCAATCTTATTGGGAATCTCTCAAATTATTAACCCTGACAGCTTTTTTTGGATTTTTGGTAGTCTTTCAACTTTGGCCTACTTGGCCCTGCTTAAAACTCAAAGCAGGAGCTTTCTCATCGCTTGTGGCGTCTTGACTGGCTTGGCTTTGCTCTCCAAATACACCGCCTTTATTCTTTTTGCTTTCTTTACCTTAGCCATGCTGGGAAAAATTATTTTTCAAGAACCCTCAGAAGCTCTTAAATTTAATTGGAAAATCCTTACTCATTACATTTTAGAAATAATTACAATATTTATTATCTCCCTTGGCGTTTTCGCTTTTTTTCTTCCAGCCGTTTTTGTTAATCCGGATTATTTATTCAAGGGCATTTCTCAGTTTTTAAATATAAAAATTATTTCTTTAGGCATTGGCTTAGTTTTAGCATTGGCGCTTCTAATTACTTGGAAAAAAGATATTTTAGGACAAATTAACCAAGCGATTGCCAAGAAAAAAAATATTATTTTAGCTTTGAGTCTTTCTCTTCTTTCTTTCTTAATAATAATTTCCGTTCTTAATGTCTGGATCAATCAAAAAATTGCTCCCGTAAGCGAGTTGCGCGATCTGGCCTATCTTAATGAACCCAAGGAATTCAACTTCAAGCCTCTCTTGAATCGAAAAAATGAATCCATCATGGATACTGCCAAATTATTCTTAATGGAGGCTTACCCTTTTATTTTTTCTATCTCTCCGCTTTTAATATTACTTGTTATTTTTATCACCATTCAAGCCTATAGAAAGAAGATTTCCCCCGAAAATTATTTAATTTTCTTTGCCACATCTCTTTTTGCAATACTCTATTTCATCTCCACTCTTTTGGCCCACATTGTTACCAACGCCCGTTACTCCATCATTCTTTATCCATTTATTTTAATTTTTGGCGCTGTTTCTCTGATAGAATTATTAAATGCGCTTAAATTTAAATCTAATAAAAATATTATCATTCTTAGCGGTATAATTTTAATTATTGGAATAATTCAATTATGGCAAATTAAACCTTTTTACTTCAGCTATACTAATCTTCTTTTACCACAAAAATATACTATTCATGACTCTTGGGGTCATGGCGCTTACGAAGCTGCTCAATACTTAAATTCCTTGCCTCAAGCAGAAAAATTAATCATTTGGTCTAATAGCGACACTGTTTGCCGATTTTTTAAGGGTCAATGCCTAAGAAGTCGAAAAATAGATTTAAATCTAGTTGAGCCGGATTATTTTGTTATTTCCAAAAGAGGGGCACTTAAAGAAAAAAATCATTTTGAATTTACCCCTAATTCCCAATTTACCAAAGATAGCCAATATTATTTCAAAAATTTAGATAAAAATTATGTCTGGCAACTTTTAATCGATAATCGGCCAGGTAATTTTATCAAAATTGTGAAATTTGAAAAATAAAAAGTCACGTAGCATGAAACATAAAGCATAGAATATGCATCATGAAAACACGAGAACATTAAAACAATACACAACAACAAGTCATCAGTCATCTGTAATCAGTCATCTTAAATCTTAGTTATCAATTCGTTAACTCGTTAATTCGCTAACTAAATAATAAATAACTTAGCAACATAACAACTCAACTCATATGTTCGTAAATTCGTATAAATTCTTACTTCGTAGGGTCTCCAATAAGACTACTCTTATTCTCTTATCAATAATTTTAATCGGCGCTTTTTTGAGATTATATAATTTTCCCGAACTATTACGTTTTAATAACGATCAAGTGAGAGATGCCCAAATCATTGATGAAATGCGCCAAGGCGAAATCCCTCTTTTGGGGCCTAAAGCTGGTGGCACAAAATTTAATCTTGGACCCGCTTTTTATTATTTGGAATACTTATCCGGTGCTATTTTCGGGTTTACTCCTAGCGGAATTGCCTTTTTTATTCCCATTCTTTCCACAATTTCAATCTATTTATTCTATTTATTATTTAAAAAGATATTTCCAACCAGCATCTCTCTTATTCTCACATTTCTCTGTGCTATTTCTTTTTATGCCCTGAAATACGCTCATTTCGCTTGGAATCCCAATGTCATTCCTTTTTTTGTTTTTTCTTTTTTATTACTTTTAAATAAAATTATTCACTATTCCTATCAAGACGCGATAAATCGCGCCTCTACATATCGTGATTTTATATTCTTAGGAGTAATAATTGGCATTGGAATTCAACTTCATACCACCCTTTTAATCTTAATGCCTCTTTTTACTTTTTTAACTCTTGCTTATCTTTATCTTAAAAAAGGAAAAATTAATTTTAAAAAAATCCTTGTTCTTTTTTGCATAATTATTTTCCTCAACTTGCCGTTTATCTATGAAGCTGCTAATAACGGGGGCAAAAACATCCAAGATTTCATTGCTGGCACTCAAACAAAAACCGAAAGCAAATTATCTATATTAAAAAATATTTCCAATACCGCTCAATTTTTCCTTCAGGGCAGTGCCTATCATCTAAGCGGAATTGAACCGCAAAAAAATTGGCTGAACATAATTAAACTATTCAAATCTAAAAATGTTGCTGAAATAACTCTATTCTTATCTTCCTTATTAATATTTTTAAGCGGCGTATATTTAATATTCAAGAAAAATAAATTAACTAAAAGCAAAAATACCCTATACTTACTAATTTCCTTTGTCACATTATCATTCCTGCTCCTTATTCCAGTAGGAAATGAGTTAAATATCCGCTTTTTTATCATAATACAATTCTTGCCTTATTTACTTCTTGGTTTCATAATTCAGGTATTACTAAACTCCTCGCTCAAAAAAGTATATCTTGTGCCAATTACATTTTTTATTCTTCTTGTGAGCTTTTTTAACTTGCTAAATTACTATAAAACTTATAATCTAGATAGCTACACCACTTCGGAAAGTAGCTATGGCGGAATCAGCTTGGGAGAACTCAACGAAGTGTGCGAGCATATCAAAAAAATATCTCAAGAAAGTAACTTAGAAAAAATTTATATAGAAAATTTCAAATTCAAAAGATCTTTAGAATATATCTGCAACAAAGAAGATATCCGATCAATATTCTTGTCTCAGGATAAAATCAAGGACCAAGAAATATTTTTTGTTATAATTGAAAATAAAAACTTAGATAAAAATATTGAAAAATACAAAGAAAACTTTGAACTTAAAAATTCTATAAAAATAAAACGCTTTGTTCTTTTGAATTTTAATAATAAATAATTCTTGATTGATTACTTTAATGTTTTCATGAGTTTGAATTCAAATTTTGCTAAAATAAAAATCATCAGCAACGCTGATGGTTTTTATTTTTTCCGCTTTAGGGGAACTTTGAAGTTCATATACATATAAATACATATTAAATATATTTCAAACACACATCAGATACAGTGTTCACACCTTACGACTAAAATAAAATAAATCAACCCCGCCTGCCTTGCCATTATCAATTAATGTTTTGTTAAATCAATTTAACACAATAAATAATTCATTTCTTAATATTTATTTAATTAGGCATTGGCGGGCAGGTCGAAAGGGAGCGTTAAGAAACTGACATCCTAAAGGTGTCATCCCAGAAAATAGAATTTCTTAATGAGCTTGCGAGTCTTAGAAATTCATTTATGTGGGATCTCAATATAAATATATAATAATATTTTAACGGTACGTATGGCAGATGTGCCCTGAGGCCTTGTGCTTTTCAGGGTTTTTGTAACTTTTTGCTCGCCTCGCTGAAGCTTGTCGAAGCGGGCTCGCCTCGGCGAAGCGGGCTGTCAAAAAGTTAGTTAAAAAAATTTAAGAGCAGAGCCTTACAATTTAAACGTGTACACTGCCCAGGGGTGGTTGCTATATAATAAATCAAAAAACACTTCATTACGAAGCGCTTTTTTGTTTACCCACTCAAATGTCAATCAATTTAACTTAAATTAAAAAACACCTGGTAAGGTATGGAAACCAGGCGCTAGAGGCCCTAATATAAAATAAAGTGGCTAAGCGCCTGGTGTTTTTTATATGCACCAACATGTAAACCGGAAACCTCCTAGCCCGGGTGAGAGGCAATCAGATGTTATAGGTTGCATGTATTTTGACTACATATATCTTTTGTTATCCTCTACTTTTCTCTGGGACGAACCCTTTTTTAAAGAACTTTATTTTCTTTTTTTATTTTTATTTTTAAGAAAATTTTATTAGTCCCACCGAATTAATGATTTTATCCCAAACTCGGTGGGACCAATAAATTTGTTTTTTTGTTTTTGTTTTTTTTATTTTTTTGAAGTATGTTTACTTCTTTTTGATGCATGGAGAATAGTAGAAGAAAACTTGAGCTGTTTAGATAAAAACCGCTAAAGATTTCTTCTACCAGATAACAAATATTTAATTTTCAAGATGCAATTTCAACTTACATGTTAATTATAACAAAAAAATGGACTTTGGTCAATTCTTACTGGCACAAACCCTTATTTTAAGCCATATTTTTAGTAATAACTTAATTTTCAAAAAATATTTAGAAAAATTTATTAATTTTGTTAAAAAAATCAATATTTTTTAAACATTTTATACACAACTTATCCACAGTTTATCAAAATACTTCTCTAAATTTAATTCTCTGGAGTAAAAATATCAATTCTAGGCTCTGATTCATCGGATAATTTATCAATAATCAACCTTCCACTATCTTTGCTAGTTGCAAAAATTAGGTAATCACCAATAATAGAATAATCTAAGGACAAATTCGCATTTTTATTCAAATTAACATACCTAATGATATTGCCATCATATTCACTTTCATTAAACTTTTTATTTAAAGAATGATCTGGCTTATTATAAACAAACAAAGAATTCATATTATCAATTAAGGATACCTCATTTGCAGCTAAATTTTTTCTTAGTGCGTCCCTATTTTTTACTCCCACCACCATTCCAACTCTTTTTATTTCTTTATTTTTATATAAAAAGAGGGAGAAGTTATCTTCAGATAAACCGCTCATTGTTCCTGAATCAAGAGTCACTTTGAAGCTGTCTATAAAATCCTTAAATAAAATTGGCTTATTATTCTCATCAACTATTAAGAATTCCAGTTGATTTCCGCTATATTTTTCCATTTCTATGAATTTACTTTCAATTGATTTTGTAATTCCAGCTTGATTTAAGTTTTCTTTGCTTATAATCATAAAATTAACTTTTTCAGAAAATTCTTCGTTATTATCAGATAAATCATTTATAGCTCCAGAATAATTCCCATTAGAGTTTTCATTCGAAGGAATTGCGCTCTCCTCACTGGAATCCTTAGATGCATCAGATCCAAAATCGGCCATATTTTTCTGCCCCTTTGCCATCCAAACATAATATCCTATTGCACCTAATAATAAAATTACTATAAAAATTATTACATAAGCGAGAAATGATTTTTTTTCACTTTTTCCCGTAAAATCTTCACTTACAATATTTTCATTGGAATTACTAAAAGATGAATCCTGGTTCTGCTTTGGCATTTGGGGAAAACCACTTGATTTAGGAACTTCAAATTGTCTATTATCTTGTCCACTTGTTTCTTTTTGCAAATCAAGATTAGATTCTTTTTTGTCTAGTACTCTTTCAGTGTTATTTAAAAAGGGGCTATTACCCACAACATTAATATTTTTTTCAACCTTAACTTCTGCATTTATATCTTCTCTATTTTTTTTATTTTCTGCCGAAAGGTCATCTTTCATTGTGTGAAGCTTTGCAAATCCCACATATTCACTCTCAGTTTTTATTTTGTTATTTTTTTTATTGAACATACATAAAAAGTAATTTTTACATATTAATACTACAACATTTTTTAGTTATTGCCAAATGTATAGCCCTCTACGAAATACGAATTTTATGAAATTACGAATCTGAAACTTAGATTAATAAATAGATAGCAGGATAGTTAAATGATTGATTAGTTAAATGGTTTTTGTTTTTATGTTTTAATGCTCATTTGCTTTCATGATCAATATTTAATTATATATGCTATGTGTTTTATGTTCTATGTTATTTTAACAATTTAGCAATACGCCAATTTAACAATTTTAAAAAAGCGACTCTTTGTGAATCGCTTTTTTAATAAAACATGATAAATTTTATTTCTTTGCATCTTTCATGGAAAGATTTATTCTGCCCATCTTATCTATCTCCTTGACTTTTACCATAACCATATCTCCCACCTTAACCACATCATCAACTTTATTAACTCTTTTTTCTGACAACTCTGAAATGTGAATTAATCCATCTTGGCCTGGTAAAACTTGAGCGAAAGCTCCAAAATCCATTATTTTAACAATTCTGGCATTGAATAATTCTCCAGCTTTTACTTCCCTTGTGAGGTTTTCTACCCACTCCCTGGCTTTATCTGCTGAGGCTTGATCGGGAGAAGTAATAAAAACTAATCCGCTATCCTCTATATCAATTTGCACTCCAGTTTCGTCAATAATTTCATTGATAACTTTTCCACCGGGTCCAATAACGTCACGGATTTTCTCCGGATTGATTTGAATAGTTATAATTCTTGGTGCATAAGGGGACATTTCTTTTCTTGGCTCAGGAATCGCTTTAAGCATTTCACCCATTATGAACATTCGACTTTCTTTAGATTGCATTAAGACATTTTTTAGCATTTCTAATGTAACACCATCCAGTTTTACATCCATTTGCAAAGCAGTTATTCCCCTCTCTGTTCCAGCTGCTTTAAAATCCATATCTCCATAGTGATCTTCCATTCCTTGAATATCACTTAAAACTTTAAATTCATTATCGTTTTTGCCAACAATTATTCCCATCGCAATTCCACTAACCGGCCTCTTAATCGGCACTCCAGCGTCCATTAAAGAAAGTGTGGAACCGCAAGTGGAAGCCATTGAAGAAGATCCGTTTGATTCTAAAACCTCAGAAACCAAAAGCATTGTGTAGGGAAACTCTTCTTTAGAAGGAAGCACTGGGACCAAAGCTTTTTCTGCCAAAGCTCCGTGACCTATTTCTCTCCTGCCTGGGCCACGCATAAATCGGACTTCGCCAACAGAAAATGGAGGAAAATTATAATGATGAATATATCTTTTTTTCATATCCACCTCCATCGTGTCAATTATTTGCTCGTCTCCGGGAGACCCAAGAGTAGTTACTGTCAGAGCTTGAGTTTCACCTCGAGTAAATAATCCCGTTCCATGAGTTCTAGGTAAAATACCTGTTTGGATAGTAATTTTTCGTACTTCCTTAAGTCCTCGTCCATCCGGGCGCTTGTCATTTTCAATAATATTTCTATGAACCGTTTCATCGCAAACTTCATCCAAAATCAAATTAGCGATATCTTTTCGCTTGTCAAAATCTTCTGAATAGCTTTCTTTAATATAAGCAAAGACCTCATCTTTTATTTCTCCCACTGCTTTTTCCATCTCTTTTTTTTCTTTGATATAAAGAGCTTTTTCAAGTTTTTCAGTCATAAACATCCCCCTTATCTTCTCTTCAAATTCAGGCTCCCCCTGAAGTAGGGCTGGCTCAGCCTTTTCTTTGCCGATTTCTTTTTGAATATCTTTTATAAACGAAGCAATTTTTGAGAGAGCGCTTTGTCCAAATTCAAAAGCTTCCAACATTTCTTCTTCTGGAATTTCTTTGGCCGCAGATTCTATCATGTTGGTCTTATCCTCAGTTCCAGCCATCACTAAATTCAAACTTCCTTCGTGCAAGTCACCATTAATAGGATTAAGCACTAATTCCCCGTTAACCTTTCCCACTTTAACTGCTCCAATCGGACCATTCCAAGGAATGCTGGAAATTGAAAGAGCTGCTGAAGCCGCTATCATTGAAACTGTGTCTGGATCATTTTCTCCATCAATAGATAAAACAGTAATTATAACTTGCACTTCATTTCTCATTCTATGATTAAAAAGTGGTCGAATTGTTCTATCCACCATTCTTCCAGTCAAAATAGCATCATCAGATGGACGACCCTCTCTTTTGATAAATCTGGATCCTTTAATTTTTCCAGCAGCATAATAACGCTCTTCATAATCCACCATCAAGGGGAAATATCCCATATTGCTAGCTGCTCCGGTTTTCATAACCGCGGTGGCCAAAACCACGGTGTCGCCATAACTAACCTTCACTGATCCATTGGCTTGTTTAGCCAAAACTCCTGTTTCTATTTGGAGTTCACGACCTCCAATTTGGAGAGTCCATTTTTTTTCTTCCATACTTTGTTTTTGGTCTTGAAAGAATCTTGAAACAAGGAATTTAAAATAAATCCGCCCGTCATCCCGAATTTATTTCAGGATCTATTTCAAATTTCAGGTTTCAAGTATAAGTTTCTCTCAAAAACCAACTTTTTTCATTAATAATTACTACTTTGTACTATAGTTTAAAATAAGCCTTTTGTCAAAACAAAAAATTTTTAAATTTAAAGTTTTTTTATAGGAAAAATTGAAAACAATGAAGAATATCCATTATCCTCAGAATAATATCCAGAATAAATAAAAATTTCTTTAAAAAGGCTATCTTTATTTTCAATTGCTAATAGTGTTAAAATTTCTTCGATTTCTTTCCTAGAATAAGAAATAAATTTATCATCAACAATAAGTATCATTTTATCTATATTTTTATAGCCTTTAATTTCTTTATTTTCTATACTCTCATTAATAACATCTTTTAATGATAATTTTTCTCCATCTACAACTATTATGCTTAATTCAGAGCCACTAAGCCTTTTTATAATGGCACCCTTTTTCTTTTTTGCTTCCCTAAAAATGGTTACGGATCTTTCAATATCTAATATGGAATGATCTAACTCCAAATTTTTTATTATTTTTTTTAATTCTCTAGTGTTGGTATTATGAGGGAGAAACGCTATAATGGGATAATTTATCTTCTTTTCATTTAATAATTTTTCCAATTTTTCTTTCATGTTTTGAATTTTGTGCCCCCAGTATTTGTCACTTATTGAGACTATTTCAATAAAAGTTTTCTCTTTGTCATAAAATCCAAGAGTAAAATCGTGCGGATTATCTCTTTCAATAATATTGTATGGCAGTTTTATTCCATACGCTAATTCATAAAACTTAATAAAATGTTTCAATATGATTACTTCTCTTAAACGATCATCTTTGTGATTAAGCATAACCTTTGTCTTTACAAGCCCTTCTTTATCTATAATTATCCAATTTTTAAAATTTTTCATAACTTATTCCATTATCCGTTATCGCTTTAAGTCAATAAACTGTTTTTTATTCTATCCATAAGCGGTTTCCAGACAGAGCCACTTTTCTTAATGTTTGATTCCCTGAGTCTTGCAGATTTTTCTGTTAGATATGACTCATAATATACTAATCGTACTGGCAAATATGCTTTAGTAGATTGAACTTCTCCGCTGCTATGTTGAATAAATCTTCTTTTTAAGTCAGGAGTTGATCCTTTATAGAACCAGTTTTGATTTTTTAATGATTGAAGTACATAAACATACCACATATAATAAAAGTTTATAAAATATATTGGTTTTATTATATCATTATTTGTAAATAAAAAAACAAGGCTGAAAATAACCCTGTTTATGATTCGCGAATTTGTGACCCGGCCAACGTTTTTGTGGCGGGCCACGTCGTTCGCGAACGACGTGGCGGGAGCGACCGGACTCGAACCGGCGACCTATTGCGTGACAGGCAATCGCTCTAACCAGCTGAGCTACGCCCCCGTTTATTTAAACTTCAAATTCGAAGCACGAAATTCTAAACAAATCTTTGAAATCAACTCTATCTTGTTTCGGATTTCGATATTCAAATTACGAATTTTCCGCTGTACCAGGAGAGAGATTCGAACTCTCGACCTCAGGCTTATGAGTCCTGCGCTCTAACCAACTGAGCTATCCTGGCATTTTAGTATTTTGTATCAAATATTTCGAATTTAGTATTCAAAAAACTAGATACAAAATACTAAATACCAGATACTCCTCTCTTATGTTGCGGGGGCAGGATTCGAACCTGCGACCTCCTGGTTATGAGCCAGACGAGCTGCCAGACTGCTCTACCCCGCGATATATCTTTATGAAACACTTATAAAATAGTATTATAAATCTTTCCGATTGTCAACACAACTTAATAAATTATTTGATATTTTCCATCAATCCATACATTGGCTGTAACATCGCGATGGCAAAAAATCCCACCGCGATACCCATAAATAACATCAGAATTGGCTCTACAATAGAAGAAATATTTTTTGTTACTTGATTCACCTCATCCTCATAAAACTCTGCCATTTTAATTAAAATCGCCTCCGTTTCTCCGGTTTGCTCACCCACTTCGACCATCTGCTTAACTAAAACTGGAAATATTTTATCATTTTCTCCGATAACTTTGCTCAGATCCACTCCTTTTTGGATTTGTTTTATACTTTCGCGTATAGCTTTTTTATAATAATAATTCGAGAGAGTATTAGCCACTATTTTCAAAGCATCCAAAGAAGTTACTCCACTCCTTAAAAGAGAGCTATAAATTCTAGAAAATCTAGCACAATTTGTTTTTATAACAATATTATTAATGGCTGGTATTCTCAATACCATATAACTTATTATCCTCTTTCCGATTTTCGTCTTGGCAGCTATTTTTAAAACAACAACAATAGCTATCATTGCAACAATAACCAATACGCTATGTTCTTTAAAAATATCACTTGTTTTTATGATAAATTGAGTGCTCTTGGGAAGCTCCACATCCATATCCTTAAATACCCCAGTCATTTGAGGAAGAACGTAGGTAAGCATCAATACCGCGACACCAGCCATTGCAACCATTATAACAGCGGGATACATAAGTGCCCCCCTCACTTTACTAAGCAATGCGTGCTCTTTCTCAAGCTGCACAGCTATGATACTCAGAGTTTCATCTAGGTTTCCTCCAGTTTCTCCGATTCTAACCATATTAATGAAAAGCTCATTGAACACACTTGGATATTTTGCCATTCCGTCTGAAAGATTTTTTCCGGACTTAATATCTTCATGAATACTTAGCAAAATCTGACTAAATCTTTTATTTTTAGTTTGATCCGCTAAGTTTCTTATTGATTTAGAAATAGTTAAGCCAGAGCTTATCATCACACTTAAATTTCGAGTAAACATCATTTTATCCTTAAGCGCTATCTTGGTAAATCTATCCATAAAATCCACCCTTACCTTGCCATCATCATCTTCTATTTCTTTAACTGAAGTAACCAAAAAACCATCCGCTTTTAATTGCTGAGCTACTCCTTGCTCATCTTTGGCAACTAATTCACCGGTTCTTATTTCGCCATCATAATTCTTGGCTACATACAGAAATTTTGGCATATTTTTTGGTTTTTATATTTATTTTTATAAGATGTAAATTTTGGCTTTGTTACATTATAACACTTTTTAGAAAAAACAAAAAAATATTAAATAACTCTATCAACTATTCCATATTTTTTAGCTTCTATAGCACTCATAAAATAATCCCTTTCCGTATCTTCCTCTATTTTACTAAATTTTTGCCCGGTGTGCTTAGCTAAAATTTCGCTTAGTTTTTTCTTGGTTTTGAGAATTTGTCTAGCGTGGATATCTATATCAGTTGCCTGTCCCCTGGCGCCTCCCATTACTTGATGAATCATCACCTCGCCATTTGGCAAAATCATCCTTTTGCCTTTAGCACCTGCTGCCAAAAGAAGAGAAGCAGCCGAAGCGGCTAAGCCGACGCATATGGTTTGAACATCTGGCTTTACATACTGCATGGTGTCATAAATGGCCAAAGCAGAGGTGACAACTCCCCCTGGAGAATTAATATATATTTTAATATCTTCTTTCTGATTTTGAGATTCCAAGAACAATAACTGCGCGATCACCGCGTTAGCCATATTGTCTTCAATTGGAGAGCCAATAAAAATGATCCTATCCTTTAAAAGCCTAGAATAAATATCATAAGCTCTTTCACCATAATTGGTTTTTTCAATTACGGTTGGAATTAAAAATTGATTTGAAATTTTATTCATAATATTTTGTCTCTTGGCAAGTTGAAAAAAATATAAATTTCCCAACAACTTGTTTTGAGAAGCATTAACCTATTCTTATCATTAATAATATCTCAGTCGCCCATTTCTTCCAAAATTGAAAATTTCATTCGACCCTACCTAAAAAATATGTATGTTTGCATTTATCTCTTATACGAAAAATAATAAGTCAACAGTCATCCGCCATCAGTCATCAGTCATCAAAACAATTTTAACAACATAACAATTATAATTTTATTCGCATATTCTAAGAGATTCGCTTGCCAGGTGATAAAAAATTTATTTTTTATTTTACGCGGTATTTCGTAGAGGCTACATTTTTTCCAATAATTTAAAAGCCTCTTCATTCTTTAACATGCTGTGTGTGTAATCATAGAGCCTTTTTAAATCAATTTTATCTTTCATATCTTTCTCATTTTTATAAAATTGCAAGGTTTTATTCATTGCTTCCTCTATTTCTTCTGAAGAAACATTAATTTCTTTTTCTTTTATTATTTGCTCAAGAGCCAAAGCTGCTTTGATTCTTTTTTCTGCCTGAGGAGCCCAATCCTTTTCCAGGTCTTCTATGGTTTTACCCAATTGTCCAACATAATCCTCCAAACTCATACCCATTTGCCCGATTTGAGACTCCAACTCATGTAACATTTTGTGAATTTCCTCATGAACTAAAATCTCTGGAAGTTCTTGGGATAAATTAGTTTTTTCTATCAAAACTTCCATTATATCTCCTCTTCTTTTTTCTTGTTTTTTAAATTTTTGCTCTTTTAACATTCCGTCTTTAATATTGTTTTTTAAAGCTTCTAAATCCTTAAAATCCCCCAGTGCTTGAGCAAACTCATCATTAATTACAGGAACTTCTCTCTCTTGCACTAATTTAATTTTAACCTTAAATTGAGCAGGTTTTCCAGCTAAATTTTTTTCATGATATTCTTTGGGAAAACTTAATTCAAATTCTTTTTCCTCCTCTTCTTTCATTCCAATTAATTGCTCTTCAAATCCTGGAATAAAAACGTTGCTTCCCAAAATAAGATTATGATCCTTAGCAATACCTCCTTCAATCAAGACCCCGTCTTTCCTTACCTCAAAATCAACAATAACTGAATCTTTTTCCTGAGCAGCTCTTCTTACAGTAACTAATTTCGCTCTGCTTTTGGCCAATTTATCAAGCTCTTTTGAAATTTCCTCATCTCCTATTTCTAAGTTTTCCTTAGAATACTGAGTATTTATTTTTTTTATTTCTTTTTCATAGTCTTTAATTTCAACCGTAGGAATAACTGAAGCCACTACCACAAATTCCAAATCTTCTCCTTCAACCAATTTAGAAATATTTATTTCAGGCGATCCGATAACTGTCTCTTTTAATTCTTTTATTTTTTCTGGATAAAATTTTTGAATAGCGCTTTCGGCAGCAACACTCAAGATTGAATCTTTTCCAACTTTTTGCTCGACTATTTTCCTGGGAGCCTTGCCTGGACGAAATCCTTCAATCTTAATATCTTGAGAAACTTTTTTAGTAGCTTCATCCAAAAAAACCTTCCATTCATCCCATGAAATAATTAATTTAAATTCTATTTTTGACTTCGGTAATTGTTTAATTTTCATAAAATCTTTCTTCTTTTAATTTTAATTATTTTTCTTCTGACTCATCCTTAGCTTCAACTTTCTCCACAGGCTTGGCTTCTTTCTTTTCAATATTGTCATCCCCAACAACATCAATTTTCCAACTAGTAAGTTTAGCCGCCAATCTTACATTTTGTCCCTTTTGCCCTATGGCTAAAGACAATTGATCACTTGGAACAATTGCTACAGCCTCCTTATTTTCCTCATTTTTAATATTCACAGCTAAAACTTTAGCCGGACTAAGGGCGGCGGATATAAATTTTTCTATATTTTCATTCCATTCGATAATATCAATTTTTTCTCCACCTAATTCATCAATAATCGCCTGAACTCGAGTTCCTTTTTGTCCCACACAAGAACCAATTGGATCAATTCCCTCTTCTTTGGCGACAACGGCTATCTTTGTTCTGGAGCCCGCCTCTCTGGCGATATTTTTTATTTCAACTGTACCAGAAAATATTTCCGGCACCTCCAATTCAAATAATTTTTTTACCATTTCGGAATGAGTTCGACTTAAAATTATGCCAGGACCTCTGTTATCAGCCTCAATCTTTCCTAAATAAACCTTGAGTCTTTGCCCAATTCTATAATTTTCTCCCTTTACTTGTTCTGAGGGAAACAATATCCCCGTTGCTTTTCCTAGATCAATAAAAATATTCTGTCCCTCTATTCTTTGCACTATTCCATTTAGGATTTCGCCTTCTTTTTCTTTGTACTCTTCATACATCGCATCTTTTTCAGCCTCTCTAATTCTTTGAATAATCACTTGCTTGGCGGTTTGCGCAGCTACTCGACCATAGTTCTCTTGAGTTTCTAGCTCAGTTTCTATGGTGTCTCCAATTTTAACATCTTTTTTTATTTTCAAAGCATCCTCCAGCTTAATGTCTCTTTCTGGATTAAAACGAGGCATTTTTTCCTCATCACCGCTATTTTCTTTTAATCCCCTTGCTGGAGCTTCTTTTTTAATTTCATCCTCTGCATTTTCTAAATCAACAAATTCTCTTACGCTTTCGTCAACCACTTCTTTTATTAAGAAAAATTTAACTCCACCTGAAACTCCGCCAATTTCAGCTCTAATGTTTTGACTCTTTTTTCCATAATCCTTTTTATAGGCTGCCGCTAAAGCAGCTTCAACTGTTTGCATTACCTTATCTTTATTTATCCCCTTTTCATCACAGATTTGAGATATGGCGCTATTGAATTCATTTGAATTTATGCCTGCTCTTTGTTCTTCTTGTTTTTTTGTCATATTATTTTACTCAGTAACTAGTAACTGGTAATCAGTAACTGGTAACTTTTGTATTTTAACAAATACGTTTATTCATCTAATTATTTTTCAGAAGTTATTTATAAAAAAAGATTCGCTTATCCGCGAACCTGTACCTCCTATAACTTCACCACTATCTTAGCAGATTTAAACGAATTTGTCAAACAAAGATGCCGATTTTTTGCACAAAGACAACAAATTTAATTTATTTAAGCCCCACGGATCTAATCTTCATAACAACTCGTACAAACAAACACAAATCCGCAAAAAAATCACAAAAACAATCTAATAATTCAATGACTCTAACATTCCGAACAATTAAAACATTTTTGAAACTTAAAACAATTTCCATGTTTCTAATCCCGATTTGACAGACATTCTTTTCTCTGCTATTTTTACTTACTAATCGAAATAATATTTATACTTAGATTTACTTATATAATATGGCCCTCAAAATTAATGATCAAATCAAAGAAACCATTTTATCTGCTAAAAAGATATTAATTTTACTTCCTCAAAATCCAAGTAACGATGCTATAAGTGCCGGGCTTGCTTTATATTTATTTTTAAAAGAAAAAAATATTGAATCCGACATTGCCACCAATGACCCGCTTAGAAATATTTCTAAACTTAATTTTCTTCCCCAGCCTGATAATATTCAAAGCAGTGTTTTGGGAGCCAGAGATTTTATCTTATCTTTCAATACCAAGTATAACAAAATAACTAATATAAAAACCCAAAGATTAGAAGATGAAACCAGAATTTATATAACCCCCGAAAACGGTGCCATTGATCCAAGAGATTTCTCATTCATACCGGCTGAATTCAAATATGATTTGTTAATTTGTATAAATTCCCCGGACAAAGAATCTTTTGGAAAAATATTTGAAGATAACCCGGATATTTTTTACGAAGTTCCCATCATTAATATTGACAACCACAGCACTAATGATAATTTTGGCCAAATTAATCTAGTTGATATAAAGGCCTCCTCGGTATCTGAGATTCTTTTTGATTTTTTTGCTCAATTTGATAATTCTTTAATCAAGGATAATATTGCCAAATGCCTTTTAACAGGAATTATCAGTGCTACTAAAAGTTTTCAAAACACCAAAACCACCCCACACGCCTTAAAAATATCATCTGATTTGATGATACTGGGAGCTAATCAACAAGAAATCATTCGTCATTTATTTAAAACGCAACCTTTTAATACGCTGAAACTCTGGGGAAGAATTATGTCCAAACTAAAATGGGATGATAACTTAAGGCTTGTTTGGTCCGTTGTCTCGATAGAGGACTTTGTTCAAAGTCGGACAGAGCCAGCTGATATATCATTTATTCTTGAAAAAATTCAGAGCAATTATGAAGCTGGGGAGATATTTTTAATTCTATACGCATCCTCTCATCAAAAAATTAAGGGTATTTTAAAATTTACCGATACTGAAAAAATGGCCCATCCGGCTCCTTTTGAAAACAGCACACTTATAGGTGACGTTTTTGAATTTGAACTAAATTTTCAAGATATTACAGACGCTGAAAATTATTGCTTGGAAAGATTAAAAAAATCAGCACTTAGATAAAAAACGTTTGGATAAAATTTATGAAAAAAAACCGACAATTAAATCGGTTTTTATGTTATAATATGAATGTTGCTAAACTAACTACAAAATAAAAATTAAAAAATATGACAACTACTATTACTGAGAAAAAAAACAAAGAACAAGACACAAAAAAAACCGAATTGATTAATAAAAAGATTTCTACTTTCAATCACGAAGAAGAAGAGCAAGTAGCATCCAGGTTGGCAAAAGAGCTAAATCTATCTTATGTTGATCTAAATATTTTTCCCTTAGATATAGAAGTATTGCGAAATATTTCTGAAGAAGATTCAGTTAATTTTAAGGTGGGAATAATAAAAAAAATTGGGAAAAAAGCTCAAATAGTCACATCTGATCCAACCAACGAAGAAACTTTGCGCTTTTTAAAATCACTGGAAACAGACAAGGGTTGGGAAATAAATATCTATGTAATTTCTCAATCATCTATGGACAATCTCTGGAGAAAATATAGGGAAAATATTTTAATTGAGACATTGGATTTTTTTCTTATTTCTCTTTCTGGAAAAGACCTAGATGAATTTGAAGAGAAATTCAAAGAATTGCTTTCTTTAAAAGAAAGAATGTCAGAAATGAATACTACCGAAATATTAAAAACCGTATTTTCTGGAGCCATCAAGATGGGCGCTAGTGATGTTCATTTTGAACCGCAAAAAACAAGCATACGAATGCGCTATAGAATTGATGGGGTTTTACAAAGTATTGGAAATTTTTTTCCACCTGCCTATAAATCAATATTGTCCAGAATAAAAATGGTTGGAAAAATGAAATTAAATTTAAAAGACATCGCGCAAGATGGGCACTTTACAATCAATATAGACAAAGAAAATGAAAGTGAAAGAGTGGATATCCGTGTCAGTATCATTCCTGGAAAATATGGGGAAAGTATCGTACTTAGATTGTTAAGTCAATCGTCCATTGCAGTAGATGTTGAAAGCCTGGGGTTGAAAGGCTTATCTAGTGAACAAGTATCTATTCAACTATCTAAACCCAATGGAATGGTCTTAATAACCGGCCCCACCGGAAGCGGTAAAACCACTACCCTCTATTCTTTTTTAAAAAAATTAAACACACCCAATGTAAAAATTATCACCATTGAAGACCCTATTGAATACGAAATAAAAGGAATTTCACAAACCCAAGTGCAAAATGATAAGGGTTTTACTTTTAGCGATGGATTAAGAGCAATAGTTCGGCAAGATCCAGATATTATTTTGGTGGGAGAAATAAGAGATAACGAAACAGCTGAAATCTCTATAAATGCAGCGCTAACGGGTCATTTGGTATTTTCTACTCTTCACACAAACAATGCTCCCGCATCAGTTTCCAGATTATTAGAATTGGGCATAAGACCCTCTCTAATTGCCTCTTCGATAAATATTTTTATGGCTCAACGTTTGGTAAGACAACTTTGTTCTCATTGCAAAGAAAAATATAGGCCAGCTCCTGAAACAATCGACACTATAAAAAAATTAATTTCAATAATTTCTCCAAAATCTAAAATAGAAATTCCAAAAACAATAGAATTTTTATATAAGCCCAAGGGATGCACCCATTGTAATAATTTAGGCTACAAGGGAAGAATAGGAATATTTGAAACCCTCACCATAAATGAAAAAATGGAAAAACTAATTATTGAGATGGCTAGTGAAAGTGAAATAACTAAAGCCGCCCTAGAGGATGGCATGGTAACAATGACCCAAGATGGAATTATAAAAGTTTTAGAAGGCATAACTTCTATGGAAGAAGTTTGGAGAGTTACCGGTCAAACGTCTTTTCTACAAGATCTCTACGAAAACTTAATGGCGCAATCATTATCTAGGAGTATTTTGATATCAGAAAAAAACCTAACAGACTCTAATTCCTACATTAAAAATTTAACCAAATTTAAAGATAATATAAAAAATATTAATTCCAATGAATTATTTGAAATAATAATTGCCTCTGCTCTTTTGTTATCAGCTGGTGATATCCATATCGAACCAGAAAATAATGATATAAAAATAAGATATCGTATTGATGGAATTCTTCAAGACATAGTCACTATTCCGCTTAATGAATATCCATCATTGCTAGGTAAAATAAAATTACTTTCTGGATTAAAAACTAGCATTCGTTCGGGAGTGGAAGATAGCCGTTTTAAAATTTCTGTTGCCAGAGCATATGAAAACATTACCGATACCGAAATAGATGTGCGTGTTTCAATTATCCTCGGTGGTTATGGGGAAACCGTGGTTATGAGACTTTTAAATAAATCTGCCACCGCCTTAGAAATTGAAAAGCTAGGTATCCGCCAAGAAAATTTGGATAAGTTATTAGAACAAATCAAAAGACCCAACGGGATCATATTAAATACCGGCCCCACAGGAAGCGGAAAATCAACCACGCTTTATAGTTTATTAAAAATTCTAAATAATCCTGAGGTTAAAATAATCACCGTTGAAGATCCAATTGAATACCAATTATCCGGAATTTTACAGACTCAAGTCAACAATGAGGATGGCTACAGTTTTTCCACGGCGCTCAGGGCACTTCTTCGACAAAATCCCAACATTATAATGATTGGAGAAATTCGAGATAATGAAACTGCCAAAACAGCTATTCAGGCCTCTTTAACTGGACATCTTATTTTATCCACAATACACACCAATGATGCTGCTTCTTCTGTTCACCGCTTAATAAATATGGATGTTGATTCAGATGAGTTGGCCACTTCGGTCAATGCTTTCATGGCTCAGCGCTTAGTAAGAAAATTATGCGACTGTAAAGAAGAAATAGATATTCCTCAAGATATAAAAGATCAGATAGCAAAAACTATTTCGCTAATATCTCCCCAAGCTAAAGTAAAAATTCCACCTATAAATAAAATTTACAAACCGAAAGGTTGTGAAAAATGTAATTATATCGGCTACAAAGGAAGATCTACTATTAGCGAGGTACTGGTGATAGACAAAGACATTGAAAAATTAATTTCCCTGAATGCCCTTTCCTCCGAAATAAAGAGCAAGGCCATTGAAAACGGGATGCTCACAATGTATCAAGATGGAATACTTAAAGTTTTAGAAGGAGAAACAACACTTGAAGAAATCAACCATGTTGCCAAAGATGAAGAATAATAAAAAGCCCCGATTAATCGGGGCTTTTTTAATTGCGTTTATTGATCTGCAGACAGTCCCGAAAAATAAATTTTCCAGGTAGAGAACGGTGTCGAGGAATGACGCAGCCGAAACCACTTCACCCATATCTGGACGAAAGCTCCCAAATTGAGGATAAAAGATAGAGACCCCCAATTGCCCACAGATCAATAAAAACAACGTTTTTAAGCTACTCCTTCGCCATTTCTCATGACTGTTAATCCTAGCATATCTTTATTTTTTTGTCAAGAGGTGTTACAATGATATAAATCACTGATCGACTCAAATTTGACTCGAATAACAACAACCATAAACACGCAACCACCAATAAAAAATAATGCTATTTATATTTATTCGTGATTATTGGTGACATAATTAGCGTAGATTCGTGATTTATATCATTATGACTATTACCAATTCAAAAGAACTAGAAGAAGACAAAAAAATAGATTCAACATTAAGACCGCAGAGCTTTAATGAATATATTGGACAAGAAAAAATTAAAAAAAATTTGCATATATTACTCAGCGCAGCCAAAAAAAGAAATGAGCCAGTAGAACATATTTTACTGTATGGTCCAGCTGGGTTAGGGAAAACCACTCTTTCCAATATTATTGCCAAAGAAATGAATGTGGGCATAAAAATAACCTCTGGTCCAGCTATTGAAAGAGTGGGTGATTTGGGATCCATTCTTACCAATCTTAACGATGGAGATGTTTTATTCATAGATGAAATTCATCGACTCAATAAACTAGTAGAAGAGATTCTCTATCCCGCCATGGAAGACTATAAGCTTGATATTATTGTTGGGAAAGGTCCTTCTGCGCGCACTCTTCAATTAGATTTACCGCATTTTACACTTATCGGAGCAACGACTCGCCTGGGATCAATTTCCAATCCCTTACGTGACAGATTTGGAGCAATACATAAATTGAATTTTTATGAAAATGAGGAGATTGAATCAATAATTGAACGTTCTAGTAAAATCTTAAATATAAAAATTGATGAAGACGGATGCAAAAATATTTCTATTTGTAGCCGTCAAACCCCAAGAGTGGCCAATAGAATTTTAAAAAGAGTTCGCGATTTTGCACAAATGGAAAATATGGATATAATAAATAAAGAAATATCCAAAAGTGCATTAAAAATGATTGATATTGATGAACTAGGATTGGAACCAGCTGATCGAGATATTATTCGCATTATTATAGAAAATTTTAAGGGTGGCCCAGTGGGAGTTCAAACTATCGCCGCAGCCACTCACGAAGAGGTTCAAACTATCGAAGACGTATATGAGCCATTTCTGATTCAAGCTGGGCTTCTGGCACGCACTCCGCGAGGGAGAATTGTCACTGAAAAAGGATATCGACACTTAGGCTATGCCATTAAATAAAAAATAAAAAAAGAAAATTTACACGTTTGAGCTAAAATAAAAAAATTAAAAAACAAAAACTTGAGAGTGTAAATTATAAAAAGTATGAACATTGCATTTATTGCCTTCTATTTAATGTTTTTAGTGGGATGTTTCGTGGCTAGCATTTTTATTATTTACCATATTACTCGCTATTCAATAAATAAAAAATCTTCGACTATAATGCTTGCCTTATTCGTTTCTGTTTTATTAATTTTACTCCTAATTAATTTTTCTATTTTTACAAATCTTGATTTAGATAAATCCTTTAATTTTATTTCAAACCTTGATATTGGTTCATCATCATTTTAAAAATAAAAAATTATGCAAAAATTTGAAAAATTTCATTTTCACGGTCAACACAATGGGGAAATAATTATCAGAATAATTCGTCGTCATTGGTTTAATATTTTAGAACAATATTTTATAATCATTGGCATATTATTCTTAATGCTTCTTTCCATACAAATTCTACCTATGTACTTTGCCAGCAATGCTGATTTGCCTATTTTCTTTTTTATTGAAAGTTTCTTAATGATCATTTTATGGATCTATTCTTTTATTATATGGATAGATTTTTATTTTGATGTCTGGATAATTACCAATGAAAGAATAGTTAATATCGAACAAAAAGCTCTTTTTATCAGAACCATTAGTGAGCTAAAGTTTGATAAAATTCAAGATGTTTCCATTGAAATATTTGGGCTAATTCCCACCATTTTAAATTTTGGCGATGTCCATGTTCAAACAGCCGGTAACACCGAAAGATTTCTTTTTCATAAAGTTCCTGATCCGCAAAAAATTAAAGGTCTTATTATGAATATGCAAACCATGACGATGAGAAAAGACGAAGCCGAGGCTATTCACCGCATCTCCCCTCTTTTAAGAGGCAAATAAAAAAACTTCCACAAACAAATTTAAACAAAAAACATCTTTACTGAGTAAAGATGTTTTTTCGCATAGACTAAATTCAATGGACTAAAAACTCATGGAAACATTTTCCTCACTACTGGCTTCATTTCCATTTTTGTCTCGAACTTTGGCTTCTATTTTTATATTAGAATTATTCTTACTGTTTGGTACATCATAAGTAAGATTAAATGATCCGCTGTCGCTTGAATTTATTTCATCTCCGTCAGCATAAACCTTAACATTATCTATTCCATAACTGGCACTTACGCTAACTGAAATTTTTATTTTATTGGATTCTTTGTCTGTGTTTAAGGTGAGCTTAGGAGAGTATTTGTCAAAATCCTCCTCGTCGCAATCCCCCTCCACATCCTCATCAGATATATATTTCTTGTCCTTATTTTTCTTATACCATTTTTTTACGCCTTCCTCCCAGCGCAAAAATTGAGAATCTTTTTCTGGTTTTTCAGGATATTCCCCTTGAGGATCCTCTCTGTTTACATACCATAATATGCTATGGGCTTCGATGATATTTTTAGTTTTCTTCTGATCGTCTGGGCAATATTTGTTAGCCTTACACCATTTATCATCTTTACCCGGAATTTCACATACTTCTATTTTTTTCTCTGTATCCAATTTTCCCGTCAAAATATCTTTTTTAATATCTTTCAAAACCTCATCAGCGTTGTATTCTGGAAACTTCTCTTTATTGGAATTTCCTGAGATCTGATCCAAAAAACTTCTCCAAATCGGGGCGGCCACATTTACTCCGTCAGCCCCAGTTTTCATAGGGGAGTTATCATTATTTCCCGCCCACACCCCCACAGCGATTGAAGATGTGTAACCCATTGTCCAACCGTCTCGAAATTCGTTAGTTGTTCCAGTTTTGGCCGACACTAATCCATCATCAAATTTTAAAGGATTATTTTCACCGAAAACGGGTGCGCGATATTTATTATTGGAAATAACAGAATTCAACATTGCAATATATTCCTCTTTTACAACTCTATCTCCGCTAGTATCTTTAAATTCCTCAATAACTTTACCATTTTTATCTTCTATTCTTAAAATAGCTGTTTTGTTATGACGTACACCATTATTAGACAAAGTCGCATATGCATTAGTGTGATCAAGTAATTGCACTTCTCCTCCTCCCAGCACCAAAGATAATCCGTATCGATCTGGTTCATTTAACCCGCCAACTCCTAAATTTTTAGCCATTTCAATGCTATCTTTCACCCCTGCCAAATAAAGTGCTTTCACTGCCGGCACATTAAGAGACATGCCTAATGCTTCTTTCATTTTTAAAGGACCCCGAAAGCTTCCGTCATAATTTTGCGGGATATAATTGTCATCACTTCCTTTATTAAAATCTGTTTCGACATCATAAACTATAGTATCTGGGAAATACCCCTTCGCAAAAGCAGTTAAATAAACATATGGCTTAAAAGATGAGCCAGGTTGCCTATCTCTGATAGCCACATTCACCTGGCCATCAATAGTTTTATCAAAATAATCTTTAGATCCCACCATCGCTAAAATCTGGCCGTTCTTTGAATCAATGGCAACCAAGGCGGCATTTTCTGCATTCCATTTTTCCTTATTACTTTCGGCGCCTTCCCTTACGGCTTTTTCTGCAATTTGTTGCTTATCCCAGTCCAGTGTAGTAAATATTTTCATTCCGCCCTCTTCCATTTCTCTGGCACCATACTTATTGTCCAAATATTCCTTAACATACATCACGAAATGGGGTGCATTTATATTTTCTCTTTTTACTGTAATTTTATTTAAAACATCTGTTTCTTTATATTTCTTTGCATCTTCTTTGGAAATATAACCAAGATTCGCCATTTTATCCAAAACGGCTTCTTGATTTACCTTTAGTCTATCGGTATGTGAGCCAAACGGAGAGAAAAAAGTGGTTGCTCTGGGCAAAACAGCCAATACAGCTGCCTCATCATAATCCAATTCTTTGGCGTGTTTGCCAAAAAAAGTTTGAGCAGCTGATTCTATTCCATAAGCATTGGAACCATAGGGAATTTCATTGAGATACATTCTCAATATTTCATCTTTAGAAAATCGTTGTTCTATTTCCAAGGATAAAATAACCTCTTTTATTTTTCGAGTGATTGTTTTTTCGGAAGTTAAAATAGAGTTCTTTACAAATTGCTGAGTAATCGTTGAACCCCCTTGAGAGGCTCCTCTATTTAAAATATCTTTAATTACCGCTCTGGCAATAGAAGAAAACTTTATTCCATAGTGGGAATAAAAATCTTGATCTTCTGAGGCAATCGTGGCATAGCGTATGCTTTGGGGCATTTCTTCAAAGGGAATAAGGGTTCTTTTTTCCTCACCATGAATTTCATATAAAACATGCTGACCTGTTCGATCATAAATTTTAGTTGATTCAGCCACCACTCTTTTATTAACCTTATTGGGATCTGGCAGGTCTTTGGCAAAATAGGCAAAAACACCCACCACTGCCACAACTCCAGTTAAAAATCCAAAAAAAATTAACATCAAAAATGCTTTCCACCAAACGACTTTGCCATCTTGGTTTTTTATTTTTTTTGCTACAAAAGTTCTCATTGCGTAAAAATTAACATATTAATCCACATGTTCCATTTTATCAAACTTTTAACCTATCGCGCAATGCTTTTCAATTTTGACGAAATTTAAACCAAAAAAGACTAATTAAAGAACTACTTTTTCTATTATTACTTCTTTGGAAAAATTTTCATTGGAACTTAATATTGGTTTTCTTAGATCCAACTTATCTTTTTCAGTAGCTTTCACTACAAATTCCCTTTTATTTACTAATACTTTTTCTCCAACTTCAACACCTAAAGCTAGCCGATAACTTTCACTCAACTGAATTACTCCTTGGGGTATGTCCGAAAAATATGCTGCTTCAGTATAAAGATTACCTTCAAGGCGAATTTTATCCTCTGGGGTCATTTTTGACTGCAGGAAAGTTTTTAAATCTTCAGAATTTACAAATTGTTCCTGAAATTCAATCAGAATCTCCCCCAATATATCCTGCAATTCTGGAAAATGTTTTGCCCTTAAAGGCAAACACAGTTCAACTTGTATGTATTGATAATTGCTTCCCAAAGCATTAAAAGTTTTGCTTCCAAAACGACGCTCCGTATGCACTATGTTTCCGCAAAATCTGTCTCCTTCCTTAGCCACCCCAGAAAAATAATAATCATTATTATCTTTTATCAAGCCTCTTTCTTTGATTTTATCGTTAAGTTTATCGGAAAACCAACGGGCTATTTGCGGATCACATGGCATATTTCCCTTTCTTAAGCCGTTTGAAATAATAATATCTCCTGCATCATCGGATTTATCTGATTTTCCATGCAATGAAATATGCAAAAATGGTTTTATTAACTCTTTATTATTTTCCTGGTAATCTTGAGAATTTTCAGAAAACTTTTTTATTAATTGATATTGAGCATTATAATAACCATGCCCAAATTCTTCTCTACTATTTTTATCTGATATCCTCCTCACATCTTCAGGTCGATTAGCATCCATAAATCTTCTGGTTTTTCTGGCGATATAGTAAGAGCTGTCTGATTTTTCTGCGACCGTTTTTGCCAAAGAGCCCACATAATCTTCATGAAGTCCCTTTATTTTCAAAATCTCTACCGATAATTTATCCTCTTCATATTTTTTGCTTAGTTCACTAATGATAGAAAAAATATCTCTTTGGGGATTATTTTCTCTGATGAACGCAATGCTTTCAGCTATTGCAACGCCTTTATTTATTATTTCGACTGAATCAGTATCTTTCCATTGTGGTTTTTGTTTTAAAATTCGCACTATTTCCCCGGTATTAGCCATTTGTGAATGAATTGCATCAACGCAAGTATTGCTACCTATCTTACTAATACCATAATCCAAAAAATATCTATTGATCATCCTGTCGGAAATCTCCTTCTTCTCCTCGGTTGGCAAATTTTTATCTTTTTCTTCACTAATAAGAAAAGTCTCTTTTCTAATAAGACCCTTGTCTTTTTTGTCGCTTTCTTCGGTTAAATTTTCGACTATCTCGTTGCGACGAGCTTTAATTTCTCCAAATCTGCCTTCTCTCATTTTTTTATTTTAAATCTAAATTTTAAATACTAATTTTCATGTTTATCATCTGACATTTTTAGCAAATTTTCCAATATTCTTTCGGCAACATTTATGCCGGTAGCGGCTTCGAATCCCTTAAATTGAGCCGAGGTGTTTATTTCTATTGCTAGATAACCGCCGTTACTTTTAATAAAATCGATTCCCGCATAAGAAATTTGCCCTTCATTCATTATCTTTGTGGCCATTTCTTTTATCTCATTATTTGCCTCCACAACTTCCGCCTTACCGCCTAGAGATATATTGGCTTTAAAATCTCCATTTTGCGCTGTTCGTTTAATTATGCCCAATATTTTCCCTCCCAAACATAAGGCTCTATAATCAGACCCTGCTGATTCTTTTATAAATTCTTGCAATAAATAAGAACTTCTCTTGAGAGGAACTATGTTTTTTGCGCCAATAGATTTATTGATAAAAGCTACCACGTCTTGAGAAGAATGCACAATGGCCACATTTTTGCCCATGGAACCTCTGCAGCTTTTTATAACACAAGGGAAGCCCTCTACATATTTTTCGGCCAATAGACTGATTTTTTCTTCATCAAAACTGTTTACTAAAACTGTTTTAGGAGTAGGAATATTAATATTGCTAAAAAAAACGCTCGCACAATACTTATCAGAAAGATCTATTGCTTGTGCGTTAGGCCAAATTACTATTTGATCTTCAAATCTTTTGTGCAGGCATCCCGCCAAATAATGATTAATAGTTGGATTGGCTACAAACCAAACAATATCGCCTCTGTTAAAAATTATTTCCTCTCCGTTGTGAAAAATTCCCCGATCTGTTAAGGATAAGCTATAAGAATTAACCACATAAACATCTAAGTCTTTTTTTCGGGCCTCTTCTTTAAATCGCACTAAGCGCTTACTCTCTGAATGCACATTAAAAATCACTATCTTTCTTTTACTGATCATACTATTTATTGATATTTACTCTAAAAAATTATGAATTAATCATTATATACAAAACATTCCTATGCTCTGAGCCCAAAAAACTTTTTGGCGACAAGTCGCTCCTGCCATTCATCCTGTCTATCAAAAAATTATTTATTTCCGATAAAGACATATCCGCTTCTTTTCTGATAAGTTCTTCCAATTTTATTGGCGCGTTAACCAATCTGCCACAAACTAATAACTCCAATTTCGTATCCAGGGACAAGCTGAAATAATTGTCCGCAACAATCTTTTGGGCTATCTCCAGCAATCTTTGAAATATTTTTAGATCTTGCTGTATGGGCTTTGCGTAAAACTTTGTAGCCCCAATAATTAAATGCGTTATAAAATATAAGTTGTTTCTTATTAGCTCAATGTCGCTTGGAATCTTAGCTTCTATATCTTTTTCCACTATATCCAAAATTTGCTTGATATCGACTTCTGTTTTTTCGCTTTTTTCAAAATAATCTTCAAGGAAATAAAGATAATTAGCTGAAAAAGTTGATAGCTTTAATATATCCTCCTTATTATCCAGCATTCTTCTTTTTATTTCCAAAAAATCTTTATCCTCAATTAATTCCCTGATAATTGGACGCAAATCTCTGTTGAAAATATTTTTACTCATCAAATTGCGAAATAATATTTCACTATAGGCTCCCAAAAGAGGAAATTTATCAGCTGATTTTTTTCTAAAATCCTTGCCGTTATAAATTCTTTTTTGATATACCTCTTTATTTTTTATTATATTTTGAAAAATTCTTTTCAAAGCTTCATCATCTTTTCCATAGTAATCTTCTTTTAGATCCTTTAGCTTGTCCAGATATTTTTGCTCTTTTGTCCACAAAAACATCCTTGTAGCAAAGTGAAATTTTTTATTAGCCAATTTTTCATAATGATTATCATAACAATTTTTAATCAGCGTCGAAGTTTTTTCATTATTACTGTTAAAAATTTCTTGGCAATATAAAAGCAATTCCCTGGCAACATTTATGCCCGTACTTTTTTGAAAACCTTCCCATTGTGGAACCGTATTAAGTTCCAAAAAAAATAATTCACCATTGTCAATGTTTTTAATAATATCTACACCGCAAAACCCCAGATTAAAGGTAGCCGCTACCTGAGAGGCAATTTCAAATAGTTTTGATTCCAGTTTTTTGTCAGTTACCCGAACGGCTGTTCCGCCCATAGAAACATTATTAACAAAAGAATTTTCTTTTCCAATTCTCTTCATCGCCCCAATTGGCCTACCTCCTATGACCAATACTCTATAGTCGCCATTATTTTTTATAAAATTTTGAAAAACATTTTTTTTAACATCTTCTTCGCTTACTTTGTCTAAATCACTTACTTTAGAAATCAATTCAACGCCCACCCCTTTGGCGCCTAGATTCGGCTTCATTATAAATGGCATTTTTAATTCTTCCTTGGAAATATAATGTTTTAAATCCCCAATGGAAGAAAAGGTAAATGTCGGTATGGTATTTATTTTTTTTACTGAGTTTTTAACGTAAGCCTGCTGAAATTGCTTGAATATAACACCAGGATAATCAATAATGCTCCGATTAATAACTTTCTTTTTCGATTTAATCAAAATGCTCAACAAGGTTGTCCTTCCCGCCTTAGGATCAAGCGAGCTGGATCTCCATAAAATTATATCCCCCAGGGAACTAAAAATTTTAGGATCATTTAAGTCTTTGATATCTATTTTTTTTAAATTGACATTCATTTTTTTAGCTTCCTTTACAATCTGTTTATCATTCCATGAATCTGATTTTGATATATATGATATTTTCATATTTATTATCCCATTAAATCGTGGTGCCCCACACCCCATTTAGCTGGAATTTATTTACTTTCTATTTATTAACATCGATTAAGAACCTTCCCAGGTCCTTACTGCCTATAATTATAGAATATTTTAAATGCGCCCTGTCTATAATAGTGGCTCTTGAATATATAATTCTTTTGTCCATGACTATTTTTATTTTTACCATGGGCCGATAGGTTGTCCCGTGAGAAGAGTGCACGATGGCGGTTGTTTCCAAATAAGGAATGCCCTTAAAAATAGACTCTCTTTCTTTTACGGTTAAATCTTTGATATCTTCATATTTCACATTTAATTTTTCATAAGCTTCGACTGTTTTTCCAAAACCGAGACTCTTGGCTAATTCTGTATCTATGGAAGTAAAACCAGCGCCAGTGTCAATTTTGGCTTCTGCCTCCAGCTCTTTTTCGAGCCTTCCTGTCAATTTAACTTTTTCTACAATACCAATCACTCTTCGTCCGGAAATGTCTTCTACTTCCTCCTCAATTTCTCCTCCAAACAAATCCATCCCCACATTTACTCCGCGTTTGATAGTTTTTATTTTTAACCCCTCGACTCTCTCCATTCTTTCTTGGAGTCCGGCTTGATTGGCCACTTGGATAGAAAGACCGGCCCGCGCATTTACTTCCAAAAAAACCGGCCCGCGCTCTTTATCGATTGCCACATCCGCTCCCAAAAATCCCAAACCGGAAATTTCCTGGGTCTTAACCGCCAATTCTAAAATCTCTCGCCAAAAAGGAATTCTTAAACCGGAAACATTCAAACGAGAATTGGGAATGGTATCAATAATTTTAGATTTCTTGCCCTGTACGGCTGTCGTTGTTACTCCGTTAGCCAAATCGATTCCCACGCCCACCGCCCCTTGTTGTAAATTAGCTTTTCCACCTGATTCTCGGGTTGGAAGTCGAAGCATCGCCATCACGGGCACCTTATTATAGACAATTACACGAATATCCGGAATTCCCTTAAAAGAATATGGTTTAAATAATTTTAGCAAGCGCAATCTTTCTTCAAAAAAAGCAGTGTCTGGCACTCCCGAAAGAGAAAAGCTTCCGTCTAGAATATTGCGGACATGGTTTCTAAAGTCTTCAATAGTAATAATGGATCCATCAGCCTTAATCCAAGCATCGGGACGATTTTTCTTTTTTCCGTAAACCACAATGATTCCCTCTCCTCCAAAACCTTTAGTGGGTTTTAAGGCAAAGCTATTGGGTAATTTATTCCAATTAAAATTATCCAGATCTTCGGAGTTTTTAATTTTAGCTATTAACTTAGGCACAGGAATTCCGCCCTTTTTAAGAACTTTTTTACTCAACAATTTATCGTCGGCAATCCTGATAGCTTTTTTAGGATTATTGGGACGAATAAAACGGAGATTTCTTGCGTTCATCCCCAAAAGTTTATTTCTATTTTTTATAACATTAAACATAAATAAGTAATCAGTAATTAGCAACTAGTAGTTAGGCGATTAGTAACTATTTTTCGTCATTCTCCAAAAATATGCCAATTACTAAAAGCTAATAGCTATAAACTACAAGCTAAATTCACATTTTCTTTAAAACATCGCGAAATCTCCAATATTCCGTCAATCTCAAACCGGTCCATTTTCCCAAGAAGACATTAAAAGGCACAGTTAATAAAACTACCCATGGATATTCTAAAATCAAACTGGTCAAAAGTCTTGAACTAATAATTACGTAAATTATCAAAGATATAAAAAGCGTTTCGATAGCTAAAATAAAAGCAGTTTTATTGCCTTTTTCTATTTGTGCCGCTACAAATTTCTCCACAATGGTTATCATGATTAAAAGTGGAAAAATTGAAACCGCGGCCAAACCAGTTCTCTGGAAATATCCGCCCATTACCAAAATCGCCAAAATCACAAAAGCCACCACGCTTAAGGTTATAGCTACTCTGGGCAAGTAAAGCATTCTTAATTTCTTTAAAATATAACGCGTTCCCATGCCTGCCAAAATCACGCTGATAAAGATAGCGATTCCATATTTTATTCCCTTGGAGCCAGCTTCTTGCGCAATGGCATAAAAAGCAAAAGTTATAATTGAAGGAGTATAAATACCAAATGCTTTAATTCCCACCACCTGACGAAAAAAAGCCACCAAGGTCGCCACCACTGGGAGCATTAAAATTAATAAGATGCTTTCCTGTGGCACCCCCTGAGAAACAAAGTAATCAATTAAATTATTGGCATTCATATTTTTTTTCTACGCTTATAAACTTAAACTTTTTAAAAATATTTTTACTTATCTACAATTGATTATACCACCAAACACGATTTATGATAGTAACCTATATTTGGCCCATTGTCAATACAATTTCCCTACGAATTACGAATAAATTCCACCTGTCATTCCGACCGAATAAATTTATGTACTCATAAATTTAGAAGTGGAGGAATCTCAAATTCCCAAACTCTCAAATTCCTACTTTATAAACCTTATAAACTTGACGAACTTTAAGGACTTTTTATTTTCTGCTTTCTTCCTTAGCTATAGCAAAAACTCTACTTTGCATATGACAAATCGCAATTGCCAATGCATCCGCTGTATCATCTGGGGTAGGAATTTCTTTTAATTTTAAAATGTTTTTTACCATCAACTGCACCTGTTTTTTATCTGCTCGCCCATAACCCGTCACCGCTTGTTTGACCTGAAGCGGAGTATATTCAAATATACCAAGTCCGGCCTTAATCAAGGTTAACATTATTGCTCCTCGAGACTGGCTAACCTTCATGGCGGTTTTAACATTTTTAAAAAAGAAAAGATCTTCTATAATCCCCTCGGTGGGTTGATATTTTTTAATTATTTCATCGATATCTTGCGCCACCTCCTTTAATCTCTGACAGGTAGAGTCCTTAGGCGAAGTACTAATATGCCCATAAGCAACTGGTACCAATTCTTTGTTGTGCTGTTCCAAAATCGCCCAGCCGGTCGTCGCCGTTCCTGGATCAATCCCCAATATTCTTACTATATCTAAATCTTTTTTTATTTTTTTCATATTTTGTTTATCTGTCTTTGCGAGTAAATATTGTTTACCCCGTTGTATAACTGGGGTACTCAATATTTGCAAAGACATTTTTATATAACTCCTCACTTAGCATCCTCTCTTATATCTTTTTTTACTCGTCTCTGCGAGTAATTTGAGTACTCTCAAATTGCGTGGCAGTCCAGAAAAATAGAACTCTTAATTAAATATATTCCTAGATTGCCACGTCAGGAGTTTTAAATCATCTTTAGAGATAATTTAAACATCGCAAAGACAAACACGTTTTTTGTTATAAAGGGGTCAGCGATGAGTTACTGATGTTTTAATGTTCACTTATTTTCATGCTCATTTGTTTTCGTGTTCCGTGTTTGACCCCCAACTCTCCGGCCTATCATATTTCCCCTCCAAACTTTTCCAAACCAACTCAAATATTTCTTTAACCGCCGTAGTAAGCTTGGGTGATTCTATAATCAAAGTCTCTACACTTTCATAAAGAAAAATTCTGACAAACTTATCATCACAAGCCTCAATAGAAACTTTAGCACTATACATGCTTTCTGGCAAAAATTTTGCCGTAATGGTGTGCATGCCTTTATTAATAAATTTACCAAAAGATTTTAAAAGCGGTGTATCGACTGTGATTCCTTTCACTCGGGTATTATTTTTTTCCTTATATTCATTCCATTCCAAAAAGAAATCATTAACTTCGGGCGTGGCATCTTCATTGGACGCAAAAAATCCCACTATTTCTTTATTATGCAAGTCTTTTTCTTTATATTTGTAAGCTTGGCGCAAACCCTCCATCCCCTCGAAATACATTATACTAGGCTTTTCTTCTATTCCCTTTTGATAGGATTTAAGTTCCGGTAGAATTCTTTTGGCTGCCAATAATTTTTCTTCATGTTCTTCAATAAAAGTTTCTGGCGATTTGGCGATATAGCGTTTCTTTTCTTCGCCGGGCACATGCACGATTAATCCTTTTTTAATCAAATCTTGGGCAATTACATAAGCGGTGGGACGTTTTATGCCTGATTTCTTGGCGATTTGGTAAGGAGTGGCTGAGCCCAATTGCAACAACGCCAAATAAACCAAAACTTCTTTTTCGGATAATCCTAGGTTTTTTAATGGTTCAATTAAATTATTCATAGTTTAGATATTAGGTTTTAGGTTTTAGGTTTTAGGTTTTGAGTTATTAAGCAATTTGTGTCATTGCGAGGGCGTTTCGCACTCGAAACAACCGTGACAATCTCGTTTAATATTACTCCAATCCATATTCTAAGAGGTCCGACCTCTTTTGTCCCCGAGGTCGTACCTCTGCCCAGCCTAATTTTTTAACATTAATAAAAACCCAATAAACGTAGCTTTCTCACTTCAATAACCCTACTTTATCACACATTCCCAAAATAGTCAATAATCTTGACAAATATAAAATATCATCTCAGTATTACATAATTTATCCTTATTTTATAAGGATTTTTGGTTATTTAAGTAAATATTTACTAGACACAATTATTGACCCCTTGCCCTTTTCATGCTATACTTACTTGTTAAGATGAAATAACAAACAAACACATCTTAACACCTGTTCATTCACAATTTATCACCTCGCCCATTTAAGGGTTCAAAATTCGAAAGGAGAAAACCATGAAAATTAATAAAGATTGGACCGTCATAAAAGATAATAACGTTGGAAACACTAAAAATATTTCCGATTTAAAAGCAACTCCCATTAAGTGGGAAGATGCATTGACACTTTCAGATGGAATGAGCTACAAAGATTTGCTTGAAGGTCTCGGACCGCAAATAAACAACGCTAATGATGAAGAGTTTGAAGACATGCGAAATAGATGGGGAAATTATATTCTTATTTTTCCAGGAACCCAATGTCAGGATACTGTTGGAAATATTCTTGTTCCAGCTATTCGATATGTACAGCAAATGATCCAACTTGGGGAAGTGCGTATGGCTTGGGACTTTGAGTGGTTCAACTACTCAAAATGGGAAGGATATCAGCATATGGGAAGACTGGGTGCTACTGGATATATGTTAGACATCAATAATCATTACGGTGGAATTGCCATTCTCAAGGGAGGTGATAAATAAGTTCACGGGCAAGGAGATGATCCAATCTTTTTGCCCCTTCAATCAAAGCTATAAATTATTTGTAGTTTTGAAGAAGAATCCAGTCATGCAACTGGACAATAGTTCATTAAAAATTTATCACATTCACCCACCGTCGGGTAAAACATTCCAAAAAGGAGAAGCACTATGAATACTACCGCCATCCAGAATATCTCTTTGAAATTTCAAGATACAGTTGAAAAATTTATGGTATTAATACCTCTTGATGAATATATGCTAGAATTCAGGGAAAGAGAAAAATATAGCAATCCTCTATATGCAAATAAACACAGAGCTGAGGTTCTTACCAAATGTTATCCATACCACCATTGTTTTTATAAACTACGAGGAGCAAAGATCCCTGAATTTTCAGGAAGAAAGGAGGCTGCCGTATTTCTACACAACCTCTTGAAGTATTGGAGCAAATATGGAGTAGCTCCAGTAATAAATCACAATCCCTTTTATCATAACCTGGGATGTATTACGATTTATGAAGACGAAGGTTGTAAACGTTATGATCACTGCGAAGGTTGCATTAAAGGTAAAAAATTTACCGAAAAACTTTTTGGCGAACGTTTCTATGACCCGAGGAGTGGATCAATGCCATCTTTTGTGATTAAATGGCCCAAGGGTGGTGGGTCGCAATTGGCACAATTCGATATTACAATAGATTCTCTCTGGAAGTACATTACTTCCGAAGAGGATGAATAAAGCTATTGGCAAGAAGATGAATTCATCTTCTTGCCCTTTTTATTTTTCTCAAACAAAAAACCACCCTTTTAAATAATTTAGGTGATTTTTTATTATATTAAGCTTTACTGAAGCATTAACCAATTCATTTCAAAAATACTTTTTAAGGTTTTATAAATTCCTTCGGATTCGATGATGAGTCCCAGTCCATCTTTAAATGACATTATGCCCACAAAGCGTCCTCCGTAAAGGGTAACATCGACATACATCGGGTATTTATCCCTGGAACAAAAGCGTATTTGTCGAAGATGCTCCGTGTCCATTTCTTGCAATTCTTTAGCATATTCGATATCAGGGGCGATGGCTCTTTGCCAAATCTTATTTTCCACTCTTTTAACCACATAATAATTCCACAACCAATCCACATCAAAATATTCCAAGATATCCTCAGTTGTCCAAACTAGCATTTCCTGATCGTGATATTTAAGAGTATCTTTATAAATTTCTCTAATTCCCTCTTTTCCTTCAAAATATCTGATTTTTGGCTTTTTTTCTATATCATTGGTAATAGACAACAATCCGGGCATGATTTTTTCAAAAATAAGCTTCTTTTCTTCGAGGTTTTCTCCTATTTTTTTTGGATTTAGGGCATAATAAAGCACTTTTTTGCCATTTTTAGACATTTCGATATAGCCCTTTTCTTTGAGCGTTTCAATCACATAGTAAACCGTGGTTCTTTTAACCCCCGATTTTTTTGCTATTTGCTCAATATTGGCTTCGCCCAATTCTAATAAAGCTAGATAAACATCCGCTTCTTTTTCGTCAAAATTCAATTTTTGGAGCTCTTTTTTAAACATAATGTTATTTTGTCGATAAAATGGTTGATAATTAAAGTATATCAAAAATAACTATTTTTGTCAATAAAATAAAGGCTTTTTCAATTCTAACGCAAAAATAATTTTATTAAATTGACATTATTTGACAAGTTTATTGACAATCAACCAAAAAGATGCTATTATACATTGTTACGATGAAGTTGGATTAAACAACTAACTCGTAATAACAAGTTCTTTGAAATCATAGCTCACTTTCGAGCAAAACCTTTCTACAAGGAGAGCGCCATGTCTGATTCTAATTTCAAAATGTTTCGTCTTGTTGATGGTAACTGGGTTGAGTATGATCTGTTATTCACCGGCAAAATAGCCACTAGCCATGTATTCACTGATGAAGAAATCTTCAATCTCTATGATAACAGTATCAGCGAAGAAACGATTATTAATACGATTGTAGACAGCGCAGGAAAAGAAATCATTATTTATCGTACCGTATCAGCCGCTACTCCAAACCCTTACATTACAAGAATCGCGGGACAGTTTTTGAGAGTTGGTCGCCATTATAGTAGTAAGAGAGTATTTCTTGAAGAAGCTGCTGATGTATCACTAGATGGGAAATATAAGAGACCTCGCTCTTTCGGGAGAGGAGTAATGGATTACAATGAAAATTATACAGAAGTTGGCATTGGCTATGAAGAAATCCTGGGCATAAGCTATAAAGGAGGAGCGATTTTTAGAGGAAGATTGGGAGATCGATTTTGCCAAGGGAAACAATTTGAGAACTTGGTGGACAACCCTCGTATTAACGGATGCCTGATTTGTTAGCCTAACCTCAACCGAGTTTCTAGAAGTTTCTCGAAAAAAAACTTCCCAACGGTTCACTGGGCAAGAAATGTCAACAAACATTTCTTGCCCTTCTTATCAAAATCATAAATAATTGTGGTTTTGTAGGAAAAAATTTCTTTTACAAATTAATAAAAGAGGAGATGAGTTATGAAAATAGCACTGGTTGTACCAAATGGCAAAAAGGATATGAGTGGCATGGGCAATGTTGCGCGGCCACCGCTTGGTGTTTGCTTCCTTAAAGCCTATCTTTTAAAAGAAGGTTTTCAGGATGTGAAAATATTTCATCAAATTGATGAAACTAATGATGAGCTGGTTAAAAAGATATTAAAATTTAGTCCGATGTTAGTTGGTTTTTCGGTGATGAGTTGTGTTTTTTCAAATGCCGCATCTCTAGCTAAAGCATTAAAAAATACAAGACCTGAAATAAAAATTGTTTTCGGAGGAGAGCATATTACTGGCATATATGTCGATGAAACTAAATATGGCTCTCGGTTAATGACAAAAACGCTTCGAGAAAATCAGTGTATCGACTTTCTGATTCCTTTTGAAGGAGAGGTGGTACTAACGGGACTAGCAAAAAACATTCGAGACGGTCATAGTATGCGAAGGGTTCATGGCACTGTCTTTCAAAATTCTAACGTAATATATATTACAAAGAAAATTGAAAGAGTAAAGTGCCTGGACGTTCTTCCAACGGCAGATCGCAGTGACCTGCCTTATGAGAAGTATCATTCCGTAGATGAAGCATCGAACCTGGAATATATGCACACTACCAGGGGATGTAAATTTAGATGTAGCTATTGTACTACGCCAGTCTCAAACCCTGGCAATGTAGCTAAAAATTCTGCGAGGCGTATTTTGGAGGAAATAAAATTTCTGCATGATCAGTACAAAAGGAAATCGTTCTTTTTTTGCGATGAGCTTTTTACCACAGATACCCAAAGAATGGAAGATTTTTGTAAGGGGCTGATTCAGACTGGGTTGAATAACAAAATTACATGGAGGGTTTTTGCTAGAGTGGATGATGTTTCAAACGAAAAGCTAAATTTGAAACTAATGAAAGAGGCAGGACTCAACGGGTTGTTTTTCGGAGCTGAGTCTATGAACCTGAAAACTCTAAGAAAGTTAGGCAAGGGAGTAAAGCCAAATCAAATAAAGAGTGCGATAGAAAAAACCTACAGAAGTGGCATTGATGTCTGGTGTAGTTTAATGATTGGCTATCCCTGGGAAACTGAAGGTGAGCTAAAAAAATCTCTAATCAAATACCTAACTATCAAAAACAGGGGGTTTATAAAGCACACCTATGTGGCATTTATTACCCCCTTTCCGGGAACACGTTTTTATCGACAATGTGTTGATAACAACTGGATTATAGATAAGACATTTCTGCAATCGGATTGTTCTTATCCAGTACTTTCAACGCCTATCAAAAAAGAGGTGTTAATCAAAATCTATAAAGACTTTCTAGAACAAGTCTAGCCACAGATTTAGTGAGTCAGGCCTTTAAGCTAGCTTACTAAAGTAGTTCATGGGCAAGAAGATAATCTAATCTTCTTGCCCTTTTTATTTTTTTCAAATAAAAAACCGCCTATTTGATAAGCGGCTTTAAAAAGTTTTATTTCAAATCATCATAAATCTCCACTACATCATCATTTTCATCCAACTTTTCTAGTAAATTCTCATACTTCTCTCTTTCCTCTTCCGTAATTTCTTTTTTCTGTGTGGCGACATATGAAGGTTCAGCATTTAATATTTGAAGATTTTCTTTTTCTAAGTTTTCTTTGACTAATTTCAATTCACTCAATTTTGTATAAACCCAAGCCGTGTTGTCTTCCAAGCTAAAATCCTCCGCTCCGCTTTCGATAAGCTTCATTTCTATATCTTCTTTATCAGCTTCTTTAACGCTTATTTCAATTTCCCCCACCTGATTAAACATATAACTAATTGCACCAGCGGTTACTATTTTTCCTCCGTTTTTAGTCAAGATATTGCGTACTTCTCCGAAAGTTCTGTTTTTATTATCCGTTGCCACCTTTATCAGCATCGCTTCTTGAGATGGACCATAGGCTTCATAAATTATTTCCTCTATTATATTTCCATCTTTAAGCTCTCCTGTTCCGCGTTTGATGGCCCGCTCAATATTATCTTTGGGCATATTTACGCTTCTGGCTTTATCCACCACCATTTTTAATTTAAAATTAGAACTCAAATCCCCACCCCCTTCGCGCGCAGCGATACTTATCATTCTGGCAATTTTGGTAAACACATTGGCTCTTTTAGCATCATTAATTCCTTTTTTATGTTTTATACTTGACCATTTATTATGTCCTGACATATAGTTTTGTGCTTAGTTTTTAGTTAACGGTTCACAGTAATTGGAACTCTTCTCACTGATTCTAGCACTGGAGAATTAAAAATTCAAGCTAATTTAAAAAATAAAAAAACCACCCTTAAATTTAGGTGGTTTTTTTTATTTGAATTTTTTTATTAAATAATCGTTGAAGCCCCTACTTTATCTCCACTTTTCATATTCATAATTCTTACTCCTTGAGTCGCTCGACCCAAAACTGAAATACTCTTAAGCGGGATGCGGATAATTTGACCCTTGGTGGAAGTGACAAATAGATCACTTTCAATTTCATCAGCGTTTACTATTCTTCCGCCTACCAATTTTCCGGTTTTTGCGGTAACGCTAGCTGTTTTAATTCCACTTCCGCCTCTTTTTTGAATTTTGTAAAGTTTCAAATCACTTCTCTTGCCATAACCATTTTCACTCACTACCATTAACTGATTTCCGACTTGGCCTTTAAAAACTGCGTCTACTCCGATAACCCTATCATCTTTCTTAAGTCTTACTCCTCTCACTCCACCTGCTCCTCTTCCCATCGCTCGCACATCAGTTTCCTTGAAACGAATTGCTTGCCCTCCTGAGGTGGCCATAATTATTTCATCCGTACCAGTCGTAAGCTTAACCCATCTTAATTTATCATCTTTGTCTAAACCAATTGCAATCAAGCCGCTTCTTCTTACATTTTCAAACTCTTCTACTTTAATCTTTTTTACATTTCCTTTTTCAGTGGCCATAAAAAAGAACTTAAATCCAGCATCCTTATTGAAAGCTACCATTTCTGTTACTTTTTCTTCAGAAGATAACTGCAAAAAATTTACTAACGCTTGTCCTCTGGAAGTTCGAGTGGATTCAGGAATTTCAAAAGCCTTGGTTTGAAAAACTTTTCCACTGTTGGTAAAAAATAAAAGATTGTCATGAGCCATTACTGCATAAACTTGAGAAATAATATCATCTTCTTTTATATTGGCGCCAATCACTCCTTTTCCTCCTCTTTTTTGCGTTTTGTAAACATCCGGGCTCATTCTTTTTACATAACCGCTTTGAGAAAGGGTAATAATTGATTCTTCATTAGCCACTAAATCTTCTTGTTTGAATTCGCCAATTTTTCCCTTAATCACGCGAGTTTTTCTTTCATCGCCATATTGATCCTTGATTTCAAGGAGTTCTTTTTTAACAATTCCCATTAATTTAGTTCGGCTTTTTAAAATAGCCTCCAAACTAGCAATCAATATTTTCTTTTCTTTCAATTCATCTTCAATCTTCTTTCTTTCCAAGCCAGCCAAGGTCTGTAACCTCATCTCCAAAATAGCTTCGGTTTGTCTTTCGGAAAATTTAAATCTCTTTATTAAATTTATATGCGCATCTGCTCGAGTCTTGGATTTTTTAATGGTGTCAATAACTTCATCTATGTGATCAAGAGCCTTCTTTAAGCCTTCAAGAATATGGGCTCGGTCTTTAGCTTTTTGCAAATCATATTGAGTGCGACGAGTTACCACTTGCTCTCTGTGGGTTACATAATATTCCAACATTGATTTCAGGTTCATCACTTGCGGATCAATTCCATCTACCAACGCCAACATGTTTACATTAAAGTTCTTTTGCAAATCAGTCAGAGAGTAAAGTTTGTTTAAAACTTTTTCTGGATAAGAATCTTTTTTAAGCTCTATAACTATTCTAACTCCCTCTTTATTTGATTCATCTCGAAGACCTTTAATTCCTTGAATTTTTTGCTCCTTAACTAAAAGAGCAATTTTTTCAAGCAATGTTGATTTATTAGTTAAATAAGTTATTTCTGAAACAATTATTTGATGCCCTCCATTTTTAGCTTCAACAATAGCAGCTTTGGCACGAGTAGTGATTCCTCCTCTTCCATTAACATAAGCCTCGCGAATACTTTTTTGATCATAAATAATTCCTCCTGTCGGAAAATCCGGTCCTTTTACAAATTCCAACAAATCATCCACGCTACTTTTTGGATTATCAATCAAATGCATGGTGGCATCAATTAATTCTCCCAGGTTGTGTGGGGGAATATTTGTCGCCATTCCCACAGCAATTCCCATAGAACCATTTAAAAGCAAATTGGGAAGCTTAGCGGGTAAAACCGTAGGCTCTTTATGTACCCCATCAAAATTAGGCACGAAATCAACCGTATCTTTTTCAATATCCACTAGCATCTCTTCAGCGATTTTCTTGAGTTTTGCTTCCGTATAACGATACGCCGCCGCATTGTCTCCATCCATGGAACCAAAGTTTCCCTGTCCCCAAATAAGCGGGTAACGCAAGGAAAAATCCTGGGCCATTCTCACCATTGTATCGTAAACGGCAGTATCTCCATGCGGATGATATTTACCCAACACCTCTCCCACAACGGTAGCTGATTTTCTAAATTTAGAATTTGATCTTAATCCAGTTTTCCACATTGAATACAAAATTCTCCTGTGCACTGGCTTTAGTCCATCGCGCACATCAGGCAAAGCCCTAGCTACGATAACGCTCATGGCATAATCTAGATAAGACTGCTGAACTTCCTTAACAATGGCCTGCTTTTGAATTCCTTTATTTTTAATATTTTCTTTTTCCATTTTTATGTGAACATTAAAAAATAATTTTAAATAATAAAATTATTCAATATATTTATAAACTTAATATTATATTTCAATTGATGAATTAATTGATGTCCGATTTTCCTTCGTTGCTGTTATTATCATCTAAACTTTCTTGCTCTAATCCTGTTATAGGTCCTGACTCGCTATTTGTCTTATTGTCTGAGCCCAGCATATTCTTAAAGGAAAAAAACCAAATAAAAATAACAAAAATCATACTTAGGGATACCATTGCCCAAACATAGCGAACCCTTTCGTGTTCAGGTTTTCTACGAATCTCTTCAATTTTATCTGTTATATTCATATCTTTAAACAGTCATGAGTAAAATCTCCATATTTTTCCCCTCTAAATCTTTTTTCTTTAAATTTACTTTATTCACTCTTTCTTTGGGGCAATTGCCCATTTCATTACAAAAATCTTTTTCATCCGCAATATCAACACTCGTTCCTTTCATTTTGTAATGAATTGGAATAATAATGGATGGACTTAATTTTTTAGCTATGGCAGCAGCCACCTTATAATCAATTGTATATTTTCCGCCCACTGGAACCATTAGAACATCCACATCTCCTATTTTCTCCAGTTGCTTTATGGTTAAGTCTACACCCAAATCTCCCAAATGACATATGCGAATATCTTCGGTATCTAAAACGAAAATTGTGTTTCTGCCTCTTTGGGCGCCTTCCTGATCATCGTGGAAAGAATCTATTCCCGTAACATTTATTCCCTTTACGGAATATTCACCTGGGGCATCAATGATTACTGGATTTTCTTTTAGCGCTTCAACATTACTGTGGTCATGATGAGCATGAGAAACAAAAACCACATCCGCTTTTCCCTGTGGTGGCTTTAGCCCAACTTTCTTATCAAAAGGATCAATAAAAGCTATTACATCCTCCGATCCTCTGCCCTCTGCTTTTGTAGCTATTTTAAAACAAGAATGACCATAATATTGAATATTCATAATTTGCCAAATGAAACAATAAAAACAATAAAAATTGTTAATATTTTTCTTTTTATATTTCTAATCTACATCTTATTTTAGCACAATATTTTTTAACTGTCGAGAACTCTACGAATTAGAATAGTTCATAAAGTTCTTAAAGTTCATAAGGTTTGTAAAGTATAAATTTAGGAATTTGTGAATTTAAGAATTTAAAAATTAATTTTAAAGTTACAATTTCCAATATCAAATAAAATCCTAAGTTCAAATTTCAAAAAACAACAATTAAAAACATTTTATCATTAGATATTTATTGGAAATTAGACATTTGAATTTTGACATTTTTTACAATTGCTATAATGTTTTCATGTTTATTTGTTTTAATGATTACTTGCCTTCTTTATTTTTTCTTACTATAATGTTATCTTGGAAATGCATTTAATAATATTTAAATTTGCCCCTGTAGTTCAGTGGATACCTGCCCGCCCTTGCCTGAGCCCCTATAGTTTAATGGATAGAACAAGTCACTCCTAACGACTAAATGAAAGTTCGATTCTTTCTGGGGGCACAGGCGATGGCAGGCGGGGAACAAATCTAACTGTGGACTAAACGGAAGTTCGACTCTTCCCGGGGGCACCATAATAATATGCTTAAAAAAATACCTTCCACAGTATTATTGGCTCTTTCTAGGCTCAAATCCCAAAACTTTGAAGCTTTTGTGGTAGGAGGATGTGTACGAGACCTGCTTCTGGACAGAAAACCAAATGATTGGGACATCACCACCAATGCCACGCCCACTCAAATATTGGAAATATTTCCTGATGGAAAATATGAAAATTGTTTTGGAACGGTTATTGTGCCTGAAAAATATTTAGATAATCCCCAGAGCACCGAAAATCTTGAAATAACCACTTATCGCATTGAATCCACTTATTCCGACAAAAGAAGACCGGACGAAGTTAAGTTTGCTCAAAAATTAGAAGATGATTTGAGTCGTCGCGATTTTACTATAAATGCTATGGCCTTAGATATAAAAGATGAAAAAGAATTTGAAATTATTGATTTTTTTAATGGCCAAAAAGATTTAAAAAACAAAACCATTAAAACTGTCGGCGAACCCAAAGAAAGATTTAATGAAGATGCTCTCAGAATGATTCGAGCTATTAGATTTATTGCCCAATTAAAAGAAAAAGAATCTGCCCAAAATTGGCATCTTGAAGAAAAAACACTAGAAGCTATCAAAAAAGATAGAGATCTGTTAAAATTTATTTCCGCCGAAAGACTGGGGGATGAATTTACAAAAATTATTTTATCTGATAATCCTAGTTTGGGAATAGACCTATTGGTAGAAACTGGCCTAATGCGCTATATTATTCCTGAAATTTACGAGACAATTGATGTTGGTCAAAATCGCCATCATTATTATGGACCTTATAATACTGTTTATAAGCACCTTTTGGCCAGCCTAGAAAAATGTCCTTCACAAAAACTAGAGGTTCGCCTCGCTGCTTTTTTGCATGATATTGGAAAGCCGGAATCAAAAAGGGGTGAAGGAGAGTTTTCCACTTTCTATGGACATGAATATATTAGCGCCAAAAAAACTAAAACTATCCTAAGTCGCCTAAAATTTTCCAAAAAAATTATAGACAAAACACTTCTTTTAGTAAAAAATCACATGTTTTACTATAATGTAGACGAAGTTGGTGAAAAAGGAGTTCGCCGGGTCATTCAAAAAGTTGGACTAGAAAATATAAATGACCTAATTGATGTAAGAATCAGCGATAGGCTAGGAAGTGGCACCGCCAAAGCTGTGCCTTATAAACTTAGACACTTTCGCTACATAGTAGAAAAAGTTTCTGCTGATGCTATTTCTGTTGGTCAACTTAAAATCAATGGCAATGATTTAATAAAGCTCCTAAATATCCAACCGGGGCCAAAAATTGGCACAATTTTAGATATATTACTTTCTGAAGTAATAGAGGATGCTAGTTTAAATAACAAAAAATATCTTTCTGAACGAGCTATGGAACTAGACAAGGATAATATTGAGAATTTGAGAATTTTAGCTAAAGAAAAAATTGAAGAAAAAAAGAAAGATGAAGACAAAAAAATTAAAAACAAATATTGGGTAAAATGATTTCGCCCCAAAAGCGAAATCATCCTGAGCGCAGCATCAGGATCCCCTCGTTAATAAGCCATTATTCTTTAATGTCATCCTGGAAAGTAAAATTTCTTAACGGCGCAAGGAGTGTTAGAAATTTACTTATTCAGGATCTCATATTTTAATTAACCTGTTACATAAATCTATGCAACTAAAAATTGAAAATCTCCAAAAAAATCCCGTTAACCTCCTAAGAAGAGCAGGCTATTCATTTCAAAAACACGTTGAAAATGAAATGAGTTTTATTCGCCCCCTTGCTTTGGCAGGTTATCCTCGTTTTCATATGTATGTTCATGTAGAAAATACTTTTACTCTGGTTATAAATATTCATCTTGATCAAAAAAAGGAAACTTATGGAGACAATACCCGCCATCATGGAGAATATGAAAACGAAGGCGCCCTAAAAAAAGAGATAGAAAGAATTTTACCCATATTACAATCACAATAAAATACTTTGGCACATTAGCCTTTAACATATCAACAAAATAATGAACATTAAATAATGTTTTTCTCTTTGCTGGGCTAATATGTTAAAATGTTAATATGCTAAAATGATTATTTCTTCTTGATTTTTTCTGAAAAATAGATTATTATTATTTTGTTTTGAAAAAGCAAAGAAATTTATAATATTGCCGCGGTGGTGAAATTGGTATACACGCCAGTCTTAGGAACTGGTAGGTTTTCCTGTGCGAGTTCGAGTCTCGCCCGCGGCACACAAAAAAATAAAAACCCCGAATTAAATCGGGGTTTTTATTTACATTTCGCATTTAGATCAAAAATTTCTTTTTATTCGCTGACAAATCAATAAAATCATCTGCCACTTCAATTAGCTTCGAGCTGGTTGATTTCTTAAAAGCAATCACTTCCACCCTGCAACCTGTTGTATTTTGAACGTATTCTATCATGGGAATATAATCTCCATCCCCAGAAATAAGCACAATAACATCCAAGCTCGTACTCATCTTAATCGCGTCTACCGCAATTCCCACATCCCAGTCCGCTTTTTTAGCTCCTCCAGCAAATATTTGCAAATCCTTTGTTTTAACCTCAAAACCTTGTTCCTTTAGAGCTTCAAAAAATTTTTCTTCTAAGCCTTCTTCGGTTTTCACCCCATAAGCAATAGCCCTAATAAGCTTTCGTCCGTTAGCAGCTTCATTTAAAATGTTTTTAAAATTAACTTTCTTTTTATACAAAACTTTTCCAGTATAGTACATATTTTGCACATCGACCAAAACTCCCACTCTTTGTTCTTTAAATTTTGCCATATTTTATTTATTAATTAAAAGAATGCCAGCTAAAGCATTCTTTTAAAGTTTTTATTATCCCTTTAAACCTAATTTTTTGATAGTAGTTTTATAAGCTTTCTCATCGGTTCTCTTTAAGTATTCCATCAATTTCTTTCTCTTAGAAACCATTTTCAATAAACCTCTTCTGGAATGAAAGTCTTTAGCATTCTTCTTTAAGTGAGCTGTTAGCTTTTTAATCTTTTCAGTAAAAAGCGCGATTTGATACTCAGATGAACCTGTATCTTTGTCGTGTCTCTTCACCTCTTTGGTAGCCTTTACCTTCTGCTTTGTTGTAAGTGCCATATTTTTTTCGCTACACATTCGTTCCGCTTAAACACAAAAACCAATGTGCACATTATTTTTTAAATTATTTACAAATACACAGTAACATTAAACTTATTTTTTGGCAAATTTCTAAATCGTCTCCACTACCTCTTCCCAAAACTTAATCAAATAATGTTTTTCTTCTTTGCTTTTGGGATTAAAATAATAAGAAGCGTCTTCTGTTCTAATTTTCTTAATTTTATTATCCCACACTCCCAAAACCTGTTCCTGAGCACCGGAAATATTTTCCGATTTTTCATTTAAGCTTACCAACTTTTCCTTTAAATATCCATCCAGCAAATTCGCTCTTTCTTTTTCTGAATATTTACCAAAATCTTCCAATGTCATATCTCTTATTAAATCAATATCCATTACCCCTTCTTCTTTTCTTTCTTCAACTTCGACTATTTCATTCTCAAGATCATCTTCTTGCTCATCATCATTTTTATTTGGGCTTATTTTTTTGCCCATAAGCCACTCCCAACCGCCGCCTTCTTTTTTCTTAAAAATTTCATTTTCATCAATGCCATCTTCTTTTTTATATTTTAATTTATATGCCACTTCCCCATTTGGATACCTCAGTTCCACATAACCCTTTTTATTTCCAAGTGAAAATTTAGCAAACTCTCTGGTCAATTGTTTAATTTTTCCCGCTTTAATTATAAAGTCTTCGTAAATTGGGTGGTTAACTAATTTTTTCTTGCTACTTCCTGTCGCAATACTCCAATTTTTTAAATTAACTTTCTTTTTTGATTTGTTTTTCAGTTCTATCCATTCACTCTCATTATCCTTTCCTTCCGGATTTGGATTTATAGCCACAATACTCACTTTTCTCTCCGGGAAGTCATCAACCTTAATATTAAATTCTTTTTTGATATCTTCACTACTACCAGAAACGGTAAGTTTAACTACATATTTTCCATTTTTAGAATATTTATGTTTAGTTTTAGCCTTATAGCTATTTTTTCCATCTCCAAATTCCCATTTTACCTTTAAATCCTTATCTCTTACACCAGCCATACTTACTTCAAAGACTGCATAAATGTCTTTGTATATATCATCATCTATTTTAATTTCAATTTCCCCTATTTCTTTAAATTCATTTTTGGCTCCAGGGGTCAGAAATTCGCTCCAGCGCCACTTATTTGTTTTTTCGCAGTAGTTGTACGAAATCCCCTCCCTAGCCCCCTCATACTCAGTTCTATCAACCTCAGCACCATCTGGGTTTAATAAGTAAACACTTTCTTTGCCTGAATTATTAAGAGATATGTCAGAGTCACTTTTATTTATCACTAAAAAATCTTTCTTTTTTATATTTTTATCCCCCTTAAGTTTGTATACACCTCCCGCAGTGCCGTCTTTCAGAACCCATCCCTCCAGTTCAATATCATTATTTCCAAAATTATACAACTCGATAAATTCATCAGCTTCATTTTTCGGATTAGGCAATATTTCGTTTATTCTTACATCGCTAATATATTTTTTCTTTTCATTGAATTTATTTTTTTCTCCTGGAGTCATAGAACTGCTCCACTCCCATTTTTCACTATCTTCATTTAAATTATAAGAAAATCCTTTTGGAGAATTATTATATTCCACCCTATCCACAAGCTGATCATTTGGATTTTTTATACTAATTTCATCACCAACGTTATTAAGGGATACCGTTTTATAGAAAGCAACATATTTTTTAGCACCTAAAACACCGTCCATATTAAAATAATTTTCACTTTTATCTAAAATTTTCCAATTTTTCAAATCAATATCCTTGTCTCCAAAGTTATGGATCTCTATAAACTCACCACCAAAATCACCGTCTTGTGGATCGGGTAAAATTTCATTTATTTTAATCGTTTTTTCATATTCTATTGGTGGCAGCTTTTCAGAACATTTTCCACCTGGTGTTCCTCCCAAATTATAACTATGTCTCCATTTTCCATTATCTAACTCCAAAGAATATCCCTTTTTTATTTCTTCTTCTATTGGATTATATTTAAATTCATCCACAAAACTTATGCAACCATTGTTGCTAAGATAAACAGCATCCTCACCATCTCTTTTGAGATTTAAAGATTTTAAATACAAATTTTTCGATTTATCATTACTTATAACGACATACTCATTTGGTTTAATGATAAAATCTTTATTGTTTTCATTATTAATACTATGACAATTTAAATATCTATCGCCATCATCACTTAATTCTAAAATATATTCATCTATTAATTTCCACGCACCTATATTTACATCATCACCTCCTGAATTATAAATTTCTATCCAATCAGCTCCATTATCTGAATAATACATTATCTCCGTAATTATAATATCCTCATCCTTTGCCCAAGAAGCTCCATGCATAATAAAAAATCCTGATAAAAGTATCAGAATTATTGTTGCATATTTAGTTTTATTGAAGCTTAATTTCTTTAACTTCATTTTCGCCTATTTTTTTATTTATTTCATCTATAAGCATCTGTTTATTTAGCCAAATCTCATTAGCCCAATTAGAATTATTGATTTTTAAAAATATTGTTCCATCCTTATAATAACTAGGTTTAATATTTAAGACGCCCATTTCTCCATATTTAACTCTTATAATGTTTTTAAAAACATAAAAAGCACTCTCACTATCAATATCTCTCCTTCTTTCAATCTGCTTAGATTTAAGAAATTTTCCTATTGCTTTCATTTATTTCCTGATAGGCATTATTATATAAATAAAATTATCCACAGTTTTTCCACCCTTATCATTAACCATTTTTAATATTATAGGAGAAAAACTATCATTTATCATAATTTTAATATTGGTTCCATCCATAACATTTAATCCATCAATTAAATATCTAGGATTCAATACAAAATCTTGATTTTCTCCAGTTTTTTCAATCAATAAATCAGTTTGATTTTCCCCAGATTCTTGTAAACTAGATTTAACCACAAGATTTTTATCATTTTCTATTATTATATTTATTTCCCCATCAGTTTTTTTAGTAAAAACACTCGCTATTTTTATTGATTGCAATAATTCCCCTTTATTTATCAAAATCTCCGTTTTGAATGAGTTGGGGATAATTTGTTTATATGGTGGATATTTTCCGTTTATTAATCGTGAAACCATCTTAATATCTCCGATATCAAAAAATATCTGATTATTCTCAATAGTTACAACAGTTTCTTCATTATCATTACTATTATGTAATATTTTACTTAATTCTCTTAGGGTTTCAGCTGGAATTATAGCGGTACTTTCTTTTATTTGCTTATAGGCCTCATTTTCCTTAATTCCCACCTCATATTCACTCAACCTAAAACTATCAGTAGAAGCAAAGTAAATCTTTTCATCAAAAAAAGATAAATTAACCCCAGTAAATTCAACTCGAATATCATTCAAACTCACTGAACTCAGTGACTTATTAATAATATCTTTAAATATATCATTTTTAATACTAAACTGATACACCCCTTTTCTTTCTGGAATTATAGGAAAATCCTCTGAGTCTAAGCAATTTATTTTTGCCTTATATTTCCCACAATTAATATTCAATATTTGTCCATTTAGCTCAATTTCAATGTTTTCTTCCTGGGGAAGATTAGATATAAATTCACTTATCAATTTTGATGGGATAGCTATCTTTCCCTCTCGTTCTATTTTAGCTCCAATTTTAATTATTATCCCTATCTCTAAATTAGTGGCTGAGAAAAATAATCTCCCATCTTTTGTTTCAATTAAAATATTTTTTAAAATAGGCAAAGTAATCTGTTTAGCAGTTATTTTATCAACAATGGATATAGCTTTTTTAAAATTTTCTTGAGTACAAACTAGTTTCATTTGTATATATTAATTAATAATATACTTATTTATATAAATATATTATTATTTATTACTATTAAGGGATTAAAAACCTGTTGATAACTTAAAATACTCTTATGTATTCAGGTTATATTATGATAATATATTGTTTACAATCTTACAATAAGCCTAAGTATAAGTATTGAATGAATCAGGGATAAACATTTTAAATAAAAATTAATAACTTTTATTCACAGGTAGACGATTTGAATTCAGTATAAATTAACATACTTATCCACAGGTATTCATCACTTATCCACAGGTTATTAAGAAATTATTAGCGCAATGTCTTAAGAATGTATTCTATGTCACCATTTATCTTTGAATTACCAGATACATCTTTAGATATTTTGTTAAAAGCATGTAGTGCTGTGGTGTGATCTCTTTGAAAATATTCACCAATTTCAGGATAAGACATTTTTAATTCTTTTTTAAATAAAAACATTGTAATTTGTCTTGGGAGAGCTACTTTCTTTTTTCTGCTTTTGCTCATTAGATCTTCTTTGGTGATTTCAAAGAAATTTAAAACAGACTCAATTATATCCTTTTTGGTTATAGCAATCTCTTGTTTTGATATTAATATAGAAGACAATATCTTTTTAGTTTCTTCAATTGTGGGATTTTTTTTGTTTAATTCGAAAGTAGCCACTAATTTGTTTAGTGCCCCCTCCAGTTCACGTATGTTATTTTTTATATTTTCCGCTATAAATCTTAAGATTTCATCACTTAAAAAGAACTTCTTCTCATTAAGTTTGGTTTGTAATATAGCTAATCGGGTCTCTAGGTCTGGATTACCAATATCAGTAATCATTCCTCCTTCAAACCTGGAGCGCAAGCGATCCTCTAATATTTGGATATTGCTTGGTGGTCTATCACTACTAATAACAATTTGTTTGTTTAGTTGATAAAGAGAATTAAAGATATGAAAGAATATGTCTTGAGTTTTTTCCTTGCCAGAAATAAACTGAATATCATCAATTATTAATAAATCAGCTTGTTGATATTTGTTTTTAAACTTATCAATGGTTTGATTTTTGATAGAATTAACTAATTCAGTGGTAAATCCTTCGGATGATATATATATAATATTTTTATTTGGATCATTTTTTAGTATTTCATTTCCGATGGATTGTAATAAATGAGTTTTCCCTAGCCCCACATCACCATAAATAAAAAGTGGATTGTATTGTGTTCCAGGATTTTGCGAAACAGCGTAGCAAGCAGCTCGAGCAAGTTCATTGTTTTCCCCTATCACAAAACTATCAAACGTATATCTGGAATTGAGATGGGTATTTTGAAAAAAATTAATTTGAGGAGTTACTACCTTAGTATCTTTTAGATTAACAGTTTGATCCCCTTGGTTATTTTTTCCTGCCCCATCTATATTTCGTGAGGGTTTTTCTTGAGGAGAATAAATAGCACAAGAAACTTCTGTAATATTTTCTTGAAGATTTTTAAGAGCTTTTATTATATTTGTGTTAAATTTATTTTCTAACCACTCTTTAGAAAAGCCATTAGGTACGCCAATTATAACCTTTCCATTTTCATTGGATAATATAAACGTGTCTTTAAACCAAGTTATAAATTGTGGTCTAGAAAGAGAAAGCTCTATCTCTCCCAAAACAGCCTTCCATAAATCTTCGTTATTCATAAGTGTTTAAATATAAAAGTAAGTGTGATCAGATTATTTTTTAAAATTATAGCACAAAACAACAATAAAAGTAATAAAATAAAAAACTTAATAAGCTGTGGATAAGTTAACTTTTATATCTTAGCATAAAATAGATTTTTGTAAAATACCCTAGTCATTATTGATCAAGATTATGAGGTAAAAATAATATTTTATAATAAAAATATAGGAATTTTGAAAGAAAGAATATTTGTCTTAAAGATGGCTTTTGAGGTAAGTGACATTGTTCCTATTTTAAGCCTTTAATTACCTATTTATGTTTGAAATAAATTAGATTAAAAACTTTTAAAATAATATTAAAATGTTTTTAAATTAAAAATATGCTAAAATCACAGCAAGGCTGTTTCGGTGCTTTATATATTACACAATAAATAGTTAATTTAGTCAAATAAGAAATATTTAATAAACTGTTCATAACTTATTATTTTAGTGGATAATTTTTGAATGTTCCACGTGGAACAAAAAGATATTTTTTATGATTATTTTGTTCCACGTGAAACAAATATAACTAAAAAATATTCATAGCAAGCTTAAAAAATAATATATAAAGTTCCAAAACTTTACACAATCCCTTTATTTACGAGGTTTTATGGTAAATTAAACTCTCTTTGGTATAGAAATAAAACAAATATAAGTTATTGTTCCACGTGAAACATTATTATTTTTTGCAAAATAGTAACAATGTTTCACGTGGAACACCATATAGAGATATTTTTTAAATAAAGATCTTTTTATGATTATTCTGAAAATTAAATTTAAAAATAATTTTTTTAAATTTTTTATCAAAAGTTAAAATGTTTCACGTGGAACATAATAAATGTCTGGATTAAAATTTGTTCCACGTGAAACAATGAATATTAAAAAAACACCAAGTAATCTCACTCGGTGGTTTTTTGAGATGTTTTTAAACTTTAATAAAACCCTTTAAATATAGGGATTATCGGGAAAAATTAGTGCTTTCGGGTTGCTTTTTTATGAACAAAGAGAGTGTTCCACGTGGAACATTTTCTTTTTTATTTAAATCATACTGAAATAGTATGATATTATTTTTTTAGTTTCATATCTTTAATTTTCGTAAAGAGAGTTTCGAGTTTTTCTTTCAAAACATTTGTTTGTACTTTTTCTATTCCGGGCATGGTTTTTACTAGGGCATCAACAGGGGAGTTGAGAGGTATATTAAGATTAATAAATATATTTCTTAATCTTCTTTTTATTTTATTTCTTTCCACTGCCTTACTTGAAACTGCTTTGGGGACTACTATAGAGAAGCGACTATAGTCTAAATTATTAGGTAAAATAAACACTGTTAAATAGTCAGAGTGAAAAACAGTGCTTTTTTTATAAATCAAATCAAATTCTTTTTTTTGAGCAATTTTATATTTTTTTGAAAACATATTTTTAAGATTATGCTTCAATTAAAGCATTTTAATAATAAAAATGCAAAACCTCTCGACAAATAGTAATATATATGATAATTTTAGAACATTGAATAAATAATTATTTTAAAAAATGTATAAAAATATATGAGTACAAAAAGAACATATCAACCAAAGAAAAGAAAACGCGCTAAAACCCATGGTTTTTTGGAAAGGATGAGTACCACTAACGGACAAGAAGTTATTAAAAGACGAAGACAAAAAGGAAGAAAAAAATTGGCCGTTTAATTATTAAATAGAAAACAAAAAAGTTTTAATTATGACTACTCTTTTTCACGAATTAATTTATCAACCAATTTATAATGTTTTGATTTTTCTTTATGATGTCATACCGGGAGGTGATTTTGGTATCGCAATTATTGCCGTTACAATACTTTTGAAATCAGCTCTTATTCCTTTGTCAAAAAAACAGATTCAATCTCAAAAAAGAATGCAAGAGATACAGCCAGAGTTGAAAAAAATTCAGACTAAATATAAAAATGATAAAGAGAAGCAAACCAAAGAAGTAATGAATTTTTATAAGGAAAACAAGGTGAATCCTTTTTCGGGATGTTTTCCAATAATAATTCAATTGATATTTTTAATTGCTATTTATAGGGTGATTATAAATATTTCAGATGCGGGACTTGTGGTTGATGGAAAGGATCTTTATTCTTTTGTGCAAAATCCCGGGGAGATAAATAAGACATTTATTGGTTTAGTTGATTTATTGAAACCAAGTATTCCAATAGCAATTTTGGCGGCAGCGGCTCAATTTTGGCAAACTAAGTTGATGATAAATAAAAGTAAGAAAAACAAGGAGTTGAACAAAATTGAAAAAGATAACGATAAATCTGAGCCTGATTTCTCAGAAATTATGAATAAGCAGATGATGATTTTAGGTCCAGCTTTGACACTTTTTATCGGAATTAAGTTTGCGGCAGCCCTTTCAATTTACTGGTTGTTTTCAACATTGTTTTCGGTATTTCAGCAGTTGTATATTTTTAAAAAGGAAGATGAATCTAAAAAATAAATTTATGGATAAAAAAAATAATCAAATAGTAAAATCTTTGACAGAGAAGTTATTAAAAATAATAGGGTTTGAGGGTGAGGTAGAGATTATTGATTCCAAGGACGAGGATAACAAATTTATCTGCAACATAAAAACTCAGAAAGATGCTAGTTTTATAATTGGTCAAAATGGAGATAATTTACAAGCATTGCAGCATGTTGTGAGACTTTTGGCAAGAAAACAAACTGATGAAAATATAAAATTTATTCTAGATGTTAACTCTTACAAAAAAGATCAGGAAGCTTCTGTGGTTGAATTGGCCAAGTCTTTAGCTAAACAAGTAGCTTTGGAAAAAAAAGCAGTTGTTATGAGACCAATGTCAGCTTATAACAGAAGATTGGTACATATGGTTTTGGCTGACAATGATGAGGTTACGACAGAAAGCACGGGTAATGACGATGACAGAAGGGTAGTCATAAAACCGACATCTCTCTAATATAAAAAGAATTTTAAAATTTAATCAATGGCTCTTGCTCGAAAAATAGCCTATAATGTGGCAGCTAGCACCGTTGCTAAAATTTGTTCTACAGTTTTAGCTTTGGTTAACATCGGCTTTATTACCAGATATTTGGGAATAGGGGGTTTTGGTGATTATGCGACAGTTTTGGCATTTCTTTCTTTTTTTGGAGCTATTTTGGATCTGGGATTATATTCGATGGCTACTCGTGAGATATCCCGTCAAAATGCAGATGAAAAAAAGATAATGAGCAATGTTTTTTCTTTAAGACTCCTAAGTTCTTTGGTTTTATTTATAATAGCGCCCTTGCTTTTTGTTTTTTTGCCTTACTCTGAGGAGCTTAAAAAAGGAATTTTGATCATAGCGCTTTCTTATACCTTTTCTTCTTCTTACATGGTTTTTAATGGAGTATTTCAGAAGAACTTAAGAATGGATAAAGTTACTATTACTGAGTTATTAGGAAGAATACTTCAGGTTATTTTTATAATGTTGGCGGTTAGAAATGATTGGGGTTTCTTGGCGATTATCTCATCTGTTTTAGCTAGCTCAGTATTTACCTTTGGGGCAGTTCTGTTTTTGAGTCGAAAATATATTAAGTTTTCCTTGGAGTTTGATCTTGTTTATTGGAAGAGATTTTTAAAGATGTCTTTGCCGGTTGGGATATCTGCTTTTGTTACTTTCTTATATTTTAAAATGGATACTATTATATTATCTTTTTTAAAGGGAAGTGAGGCAGTGGGTATTTATAATATGGCCTATAAAATTATCGAAAATATTACTTTTTTTCCAGGCATGATGGTTGGTCTCATTTTACCTCTTTTATCGGTTTATGTTTTTTCTGATAAGTTAAGATTTGCTAAAGTTATCAATGAAACAGCCAAAGTTTTTATTATTATGATAATTCCCTTGGTAATTGGGACATTTTTTTTGGCGGAAGATGTGGTAAATATAATTGGGGGAGAGGAATTTACGGTTTCAGCAAATGTTTTAAGGATACTGATAGTGGCTTTGGCTTTTATATTTTTTGGCAATCTTTTTAATAGTGTTTTGTTGGCTGCCAATCTTCAGAATAAATTAATGTATGTTTTATCTTTTTGTGCAGTTTTCAATATAGGATTAAATTTTATTCTTATACCAAAATATTCTTATAATGGCGCAGCAGCCGTTTCCTTATTAACGGAATTTTTGGTGGTTGTTTTGACGACTTATTTCGTACATAAATATGTTGATTATAAATTTTCAATGAGGGGATGGGGGAGGATATTTTTATCCGGATTTTTTATGTTTTTATTTTTGATGATGTTTGGTGATTTAAATTTTGCATATGCCGGAATTGGAAGTGTTTTGACTTACGGGTTATTTTTATGGTTAACAAGAGCTATTACGGTTAAGGAAGTCAAAATTTTATTGTTTTCAGGTCAAAAATAAAAATCATTTTTAAATAAATATGAAGTATCCAAAGGTTTTTATTATAATTTTAAATTATAATGGAAAAAATATTTTAAAAAAAACTTTAGAGAGTGTATATAAATTAAGCTACCCCAATTATCAGGTAGTTGTGGTTGATAATGATTCTATGGATGGATCCTTTGAGGAGGCACGACTTTCTTTTGGAAAGTTTAATTTTATAAAAAATAATCAAAATGTAGGATTTGCGGCAGGAAATAATGTTGCCATAAAATGGGCCTTGGAAAAGATGGCAGATTATGTTTTTCTTTTAAATAATGATGCCCTGATAGAAAAAGATTCCCTAACTAAATTAATTGATGAAGCCCGGAAGGACGAAGCGATTGGGATTTTGAGTCCAGTTATATATAGGGGCGATAGTGACAAAGTTTGGTTTTCTGGAGGAAAAATTAATTGGTTAAAAATGAGAGCGGAGCATGTGGATAATATATCGGAAACACAATATATAACAGGGTGTGCCATGTTAATAAAGAAAGATGTTTTTAAAAAAATTGGACTTTTGGATGAAAAGTTTTTCCTTTATTATGAAGATGCTGATTTTTCTTTTCGGGCAGCAAGGGCCGGTTTTAAATTAAAAATAGTTAAAGTCGCAAGTGTATTTCATTTTGAAAAAAGCGCAGAAAGTTTAAATAAAATTTATTATTTAGTTTTTTCAGGCATTAGATTTTTTAGAAAAAATTCTAATTTTTTTATTAGAATTTATATAGAAGGTTACCTATTGGCAAGAAAAGTTAAAAATAACTACGATATCAAAAGAGGCATAAATAAAGAAAAAGCCCTTTTGGTAAGAAAGGCTTATCAAGAAATTAAATAAATTTTTTAAATAATCCCATCACAAGCCCGAGTCTGAAGTGCGTAATTTATTTTATTATAGAATCTTAGTTTTATGGAAGTATCCTTTATTGTGCTTAATTATAAAAGTAGAGAATATTTAGAAACGTGCATCGTTTCTATTTTTAAAAAAGTAATCAATTTTGAATTTGAGATTATTGTTGTTAACAATGACGAAAAAAAAATAAAATTAGAAAATTCTTATCGAAACATGGAAAACATAAGGATGCTAGAAATTAATAAAAATATTGGTTTTGCCAAGGCCAACAATAGAGGCGCAAAGATAAGTACAGGAAAATATATCTGTTTTATTAATCCTGACGCAAGTATTGTCTCAGATAATATTCAAGATATAATAAATGAATTTGAGAGCGATGTGTCAGTGGGGGTAATTGGTCCAAAAATTTTAAAAGAAGGAGAGATTCAAAGATGGAGCGTGGGAGCAGATTTGAGTGTGGCTGAAATATTAAAAGGCAAAGCTGGTCTTGCAAGGAGTAATAAATTTTGGAATAGTTTGAAAAAAATTAAAGTAGATTGGGTAAGCGGAGTCAGTATGTTTATAAAAAGAGAGGACTTTATGAAAGTGGGGGGATTTGATGAAAATTTTTTTCTTTATTATGAAGATGTGGATTTGTGCAAAAGAATAAAAAAATTAAACAAAAAAGTTATTTATTTTCCTTCGTTTGAAGTTAACCACCTAGAGGGAAAGAGTTCGAATAAAAAATATGAACAAAAGTTACAATACTTCAAGGCCCAAGATTATTATTATAAAAAATGGTTCGGTTGGGGGAGTTGTTATCTTTTAAAAAGCATAAGATTTTTTTATTTATTAAGATATAGGATCTTAAAAGTCTCCGATATATTTTTCTCTGGAAAATCCAAGAAGTATCCAAAAAACAATAATTCCTGAATGGGTGGTCCAAAGCCAATGATCAAACAAAGAAAGAATAAGAAGGGAGAGGGTAATGGTGGAAAAAATAACGCGATTGGTATTTTGCTTAGAAAAAGATTCTAAGAAATCATAAATTATAAAAATTACGATAAATAAGAAAAGAGAGAATCCGATAATTCCTAGTTCCGCAAAAATTAGTAAATAAATATTATGAACCGGTTGAATACGCCAAATTTCTTGAGGTATTTCTTTTTTATTTTTTAAAATAGTGTAAGTATAATTTCCCAGGCCTGTTCCTAGAATAGATTTTTGGGTGATGATTTTTTGAGACTCTTTGATAAGCAAATGTCTTTCATTGATTGATTTTTTTTCTAGTCGGGAGGATATATTTATGCGATTAGTCAGAAGATTAGAAAATAAATAAAAAAATAAAATACCAATAGTAAAGAGAGTGATGCTCAAAAATAGAATATTCTTAATTTTAATAAATTTTTTACTATAGATATAATAAGAAAATAAAACAAGGAGGCCGAAAAAGAGAGCCAACAAAGCGGAACGAGAAAAAGTTGTCAAAAGAGCGAGAAAATTTATGGGAATTATAAATAACAGGAAATACTTCCAGTATTTTTCTAAAAAAGAAGTTTTTAAATAAGCTCCTATTCCCAAGAGGATGGCAATGATTAAAAATCCTCCTAAAATATTTGGGTGAGGCATTCCACCATACGCCCGCAGAAATCTTTCGGTGGAAGTTTCTAATACCGAGGATCCCCCCTGCCAAGCAAGGTGTTCTGAGATACCTAGCCATTTATTGGCATAAACGCTTTGGTTTAAAAACTGATATATTCCTAGTATGCCGTGAAGGGAAATTGATAAAATAAAAACAAAGGTAAATTTTTTAAAATTCAAAATCTTTTTTTGTAAAATTAAGAAAGAAAAAATTCCCAGAATTAATGGGAGTAAGTAACTTAGTGCCAAGATTTTGTTGGGGGCCCAAAAAACAGAAAAAGTAACATATACAGCAAATAATAAGACAGCAAATAATAATTTTTTATTATCGCATTTTTTTAATAAAAAGGAGTTTAATAAAACCCAAAAAAGTAAAACGATTTCAAAAAAATAAATCCCAATGGTGCCATATTGGAATTTTTCGTTAGCTATCTGTATTTCTTTGAAAATGAAAATTGTTTGCCAAGGGAGGAAAAAAAGAAATACATAAAAAATTAAGGAGTTTATCTTGTCGAACATAGGATTGTTTTTTTGGATACTTTTTATAATCTTAGCTTATTTCGGGCTTTTTTTCAATGGAGGAGAAAAGCATGAAAACAAATGATTATAAAAACATTAAAACAACACAGTAGTGCAAATAATCGCATTATTTATTTTATATTCATAAATCTTAAATTTCGAAAATTCTAAATTCGGGCATGTTTGCTATCTGATAAGAATTTAAGCTAAATTGAATTAATTTGTTTCAGCTATAATCCAGAGGTACAACCTCGGAGACAAAAGAGGTTGGGGACCTCTTTGAGATGGAGGTAACTTAGTGGCTTATTTGAATTATTATATTACATATCTATGCATAAATAAAACAGGCTTCGATGCCTGTTTTAAAATATATTTTTTAGATATTTTTCCAAAGGCCGTGCAGGTTACAATACTCCCTTACGCTTATAACATCTTCAATATTTATGCAAAATTCTGTCTCAGGAGCATCTCCAGGCTTAAGGAATTTTTTGTAAGATTTGTTATTGGTAATTACTTCTATCCACTGGATATAATGAGCCTCTTCCATGGGGTGCAAAACTTCTCCTACTTTAATACGAATGCCGCTTTCAGTTGTTTCTATTACCGGCACATGCTTTTCGGTGGCAGCTTCTTGGGTATTTTCTTCTTTTAATTCCATAGCTTTTCCGCAGCAGACCAATTCTCCCCCTCCGGCAAAAAGTGTTTCTACGATATTTCCGCAAATATTGCATTTATAAATCTCATGCTTGTTTTTTACATTCATAATATAAATTTTAAATTAATTAATATTGTTCGCATTTTATTTGACAATAGGCAGCTGGGTGGTCACAGGCCGGACATCGGAGTGGGGCGTTTTTGCCGGTGTGGGTATAGCCGCACTTTCTACAGGTCCACTCGCTTTCAATTTCTTTTTTAAAAACAGTATCCTTTTCAATGTTTGATAATAGTTTTAAATATCTTTCTTCGTGATGGGCTTCTGCTTTGGCAATTGAGGTGAGTCGAGCTGCAATTTTAACTAAACCCTCCTCTTTGGCTAAAGCAGAAAACTCGGGATACATAGTTTCATGTTCATAATGCTCTCCATGGGCGGCTGATTTAAGATTTTCAATGGTAGTTCCATAGGCAGTGGGGGCAGAAGCTTCAACGATTATTTCTTCATATTTGTTTTCTCCAGATTCTTTTTTTAATTCGTTGATCATTTTAAAAAGTTGCTTGGCGTGTTCCCTTTCTTGATCGGCAGTTTCTTCAAAAATGGCAGAAATTTGTTCGTAACCTTCATTTTTAGCAATTTTAGCATACATCGAATAGCGATTTCGAGCTTGAGATTCGCCGATAAAGGCCTTGGTTAAATTTTCAATTGTTTTTTGCATAACTCTACGAATTACGAATTTGTACGAATTTACAAATTACGAATTCTATTAATTATTATATATTATATAAACTAAATTTTTTAAATTGACCTTGATTTAAGCCGGATTTATTTTTTGCATTTTTTGCATGTTCCGTAAAATAAAATTTGATAGTTTTCTATTTTTCCAATTTTGTGATTATGATTTTTAAAATTTTTTGCAGAGGGAAATTTACAAAAAATATCATAAACAGTGCCGCATGAATTACAAATAAAATGTTGGTGGTCAGAAATATCTCCGTCAAATCTTTTTGTTGCTCCATTTATTTCTAGAATTTTTCCTGTCTGAGCAAATTGTTCTAAATTTCTGTAGACAGTAGCCAAACTTATGCGCGGTAATATTTTTTTAACATTTAAAAAAACCTCTTCGGCTGACGGGTGGCTTTTATTTTTTTCCAGATAATTGAGAATGATTTGCTTTTGGTTGGTTATTCTCTCGAGCATTTTATTATTAGTAATTATTCCTAATTAGATATTATTCCTATTAAGAGAAGTTGTCAAATTGTTGTCATATGATACAAATACGCAAATGAATGCGAATGATTCGAATATGCGAATTTAAGAATTTGGTAATATAGAAATATAATATTTTAAAATAGTTAAAAGTCATCAGGTCATCGGTCATCAAGATTAAAAATTATATTTCGATGACTCGGTGACTTTTGACTAATGACTTTAATTTTTTGCTCTTTTGTTTCAATGTTTTCATGCTTTAATGTTTATGTTAATATGTTAAGAAGCTAATTCGTTATCCGCTAACTGACTGGAGGCGGAGCTAATATGTTAATCCGCCAGCTGGCGGAGCTAAAGATATGATTATAATCTGTCATTATGACGAGATTGCCCTAAAAGGAAAAAACAGAAACTATTTTGAAAAAAAATTGGTAGAAAATATTGACAGAAGACTTGTCAAAGAATTCGGAGAAAATAAATTTTGGAAAGTCCAAAAAATTGCAGGAAGAATATTGGTGGAAATTAAAAAAGAATCAAAAATTGAAAAAGAGAAGCTATTGATTTTAAAAGAGGTTTTTGGGATAGTTAATTTTTCTTTTGCCGAGGAGTCTTTGCAAGATATCCAAGAATTGAAAAAAACTTGCTGGAATCTTTTGGAAAATAAAGTTTTTGATAATTTTAGAATAACCGCTTCTCGCGCCGATAAAAATTTTTCTTTAAATAGTGAAGAAATAAATAGAGAGATAGGCGCGTTTGTCGTAGAAAAAAATAAAGCCAAGGTTAAACTAAGAGATCCGCAGGTAGAATGTTTTGTGGAATTGGCCAACAAGAGAGCTTTTGTGTATGTAGATAAAATTCAAGGAGTCGGCGGACTCCCCGTTGGAAGTGGAGGCAGATGTTTGGCGCTTCTTTCGGGGGGAATTGATTCCCCAGTGGCAGCTTACCTTACTCTAAAGAGAGGGGCTAAAGTAGACTTTGTTCATTTTCATTCCTTGCCCTACACGAGCACGGCCTCAAATGAAAAAGTTTTAGAATTAACCCAAGAACTTTCTAAATTTCAAGGAAAGGCTAAATTATTTATGGTTCCATTTGCTAAAATTCAACAGCAGATAGTGATGCAAGCCCCGGAAAAATTAAGAGTAGTACTTTATCGAAGATTAATGATGAAAATAGCCCAAGAAATAGCTCGCCAAAATAAGGTTTTGGCGCTTATAACAGGAGAAGTTTTATCTCAGGTAGCTTCTCAGACTTTGGAAAATATTTATGTAACGAATGATGCGGTAAAAATGCCTATTTTTAGGCCGCTGATTGGTTTTGATAAGCTAGAAATTATGCGAAAAGCTCAAGAAATTGGAACTTATGAAACTTCAATTTTGCCGCATGAGGATTGCTGTACTCGTTTTATTCCTAAACATCCCGAGACTAAAGCGAAGTTGGAAGAAGTAATATTGGCGGAAGATAAGCTGGATGTAGATGGATTAATAAACGAAGCCATTGTTAATATGGAGATTAAAGTTATAAAATAAGTATTAAGTTTTTAAATAATCAATAATCAATGCTCAATATCTGCCTGCCAGCGGGCAGGTTTAACAATAGGACCTTGCTATTAAATTCTTTTTACTAACTTTTTGACAGCCCGCTTCGACAAGCCTTAGCGAGGCGAGCAAAAAGTTACAAAAACTGCCACACGTACTACTAAAATATTTTTATATCTTTTGAGATCCCACATAAGTAAATTTCTATAGCTCATTGCTTCGCTAAGAAATTTTACTTTCTGGCCCGCCTGCAATGCAAGCAAAGCTTTGCGGGCAGGGATGACACCTCGCTCGGTGTCAGTTTCTTAATGCTCTTTTCGACCTGCCCGCCAATGCCTAATGATCTAATACTAAAAAATAAACCGACATTGTATTAATTTTTATTTAATAAAATATTAGTTGATAATGGCAAGTCAGGCGGGGTTGATTTATTAAATTTTATCTGTAAAGTGTGGAACCTGTATTTGATATATATTTAATTTAAAGCCCGCAAAATGGGCAGGATAGAAACCACTTTTGCAGTTGATTTTTCTTATTGAATATTTACTTTAGATAGCCTTCTTCTTTGAGGATTTTTATTTTGTTTTGAGGACCGCGGTTAAATCCGCCGATTTTACCATCAGAACGGATAACGCGATGGCAAGGCACATCCTTAAAACAATTTTTATTAAGAGCATTACCGACGGCGCGATAAGCCGTAGGAGAACCTATCTTCTGAGCCACTTCTTTGTAAGTCAGAGTTTTTCCTTTGGGAATTTTTTTAACCACCGCAAAAACCTTAGCTTGAAAAGGGGAAGGGGTGCGAAATTTCGGGACGCCAAATTGTTTTTTTAATTTAGTATTAGAATGATTTTTCATTTTCCTACGAATTACGAATTTATACGAATTTACGAATAAAAACATAATTATTTTATATCGTTTATATTTTAATTATAGAATTTAATTGAGAATTATAAAAGAGACGCCCCGGCGGGGCGTCTCTACGTTTGTAAATATTTTTTAGTATATGTGATTAAAGAAACCCCCTCTTTATCTCCCCCTTGAGTACCCCAGTCAGAATAATATCTAACGGGGCAGGCAAGAGGGAGAGGAGAGAAGCGGGGGGTTAAAGTTTTTTGAGGTTGGCGTAGGAAGTAGAAAGTTTTTTGATGCCAGCTTTTTTGAAAACCACCGTCATCGTGTCGTTATCAGCAGAAATTACGATGCCTTCGCCAAATTCAGAATGGGAAACTTTTTCACCATCTTTAAATTTGAGATTTTCCTTAGAAAGAATTTTATCACCCTTGCTTTTAAAAATTGATTCCAAGAAAGTTTCTTTAATTTTGCAATTTTCCATTAAGTGAGCTGGAATATCATCTAAAAATCTGGAAGGCGGATTGGCCTGCGTGGAGCCAAAAATGGTGCGCAGATTGGTAAAAAGCAGATAAACTTTTTCTTTGGCTCGAGTAATGCCCACATACATTAACCTTCTTTCTTCCTCCATCTCTCTGTGGCTAAGCATACTTCTGGAATGAGGCAAGATTCCTTCTTCAAGTCCAGCAATAAAAATTACTGGAAACTCAAGACCTTTGGCGCTATGAAGTGTCATTAGGTGAACAGAATTTTGATCTTGATCGATTTTGTCAGTATCAGAAACTAAGGCGACTTCTTCTAAAAATGGATCAATGGAGTCTAGGGCTAAATCATCTTTATATTTTTTAGCCACACTCAAAAGTTCTTTAATATTTTCAGCTTTTATTTCACCCTCTTCTTGAAGATCTGCTAACATTTTTTTGTATCCGGAAAGCTCAAAAATCTTACGAATCAATTGAGATAAATTTAGTTCTTCTCTTAGCTCAGCAGTTTTATTAACAAATTCGCAAAAATTAACAATGGCCAGAACTTTGCTTTTATTCAAAAAAGTTTCATTTTTTAAAAGTAATCCGGCTTCAATTGGATTGATGTTTTTTTCTTGGGCAAAAGAAAGCCATTTTTGCAAAGTAACCTTGCCAATTCCCCGCCTGGGCTCATTGATTATCCTTTCTAGGCAAATAGAATCATTGGGGTTTTGGATAATACGAAGATATGCGATAATATCTTTTACTTCTTTTCTTTGATAGAACTTTATGCCTCCGATAATGCGATAAGGAATTGAATTTTTTAACATTACCTCCTCAATGATTCGCGATTGGGCGTTGGTGCGGTAGAGAATGGCAAAATCCTTGTAGTTCTTAGTTCCTAGTTCTTGGTTCACAGTGGGGGATAATTTTTTATTTGCCTGTGAACCGTGAACTGTTGACTGTGAACTATTCGATATAATTTTTTTTATTTCTCGGGCAATAAACTGAGCTTCCTCTTTTTCATCTGAAGCTTCAAAAGAGGTGATAAGATGACCACCCTTCTTCTCGGTCCAAACTTTCTTATTTTTTTGATTTATATTTCTGGCAATAATTTCAGCTGCGGCATCAAGAATAATTTGAGTTGAGCGATAATTTTGTTCAAGCTTAATTTCTTTGGTTTGCGGGTAGTCTTTTTCAAAATTTAAAATATTTTTTATATCTGCCTGGCGCCAACCGTAGATGGCCTGGAAATCATCCCCGCAAACCCAAATGTTCTTATGTTTAGAAGAGAGCAAGTTAATTAATTTATATTGAGCATGATTGGTGTCCTGATATTCATCGACCATGATATATTTAAATAATTCCTGATAGTAATTCAAAACGTCGGGAAACTTTTCGAGAATAGTGACAGTTAGAAGAATCAAATCATCAAAGTCCAGAGCGTTGTTTTCCTTTAGCGCTTTTTGATATTTTTTGTAAACCTTGGAAACAATTTCTTCGTAATATCCGCTTATATTTAATTCAAACATTTCCGCATCGCGAAGTTCATTTTTGGCTTTAGATATGACACTTAATATACCACGCGGATTAAATTGGTCTTTATTTATTTCCAAGTCTTTAAAAATTCTTTTTATTAAAGCGAGCTGATCTTGGTCATCAAAAATATTAAAAGTTTTTTTGTATCCCAATTTGTCAATTTCTTTGCGCAATATTTTGGCGCAGATATTGTGAAAAGTTCCGATATGAGGGAAGCCCGACAAATTTTGATTACTTTCTTTTAGGAGCTTCATTATTCTTTCTTTCATTTCCATGGAAGCTTTGTTGGTAAAAGTTACAGCTAGAATATTATGCGGTTTGATGTGTTTTTCTTGAATAAGATAAACAACTCTGTGAGTAAGAGTTTTAGTTTTGCCGCTGCCAGCGCCTGCAATAACTAAAACTGGTCCATCGGTGGTGGTGACGGCTTCTTTTTGGGAAGGGTTGAGATCTTTAAGTAGGTTCATAGAGTTATTCATTAAAACAATTTAACATTAAAACATTAAAGCAATTGAACACTGAAACATAAAATATTAAAACAATAAGATAAATTTAAATTAATTATTTGATTTGCAGCGTTTTTCTAGATTTCTTATTTCAGTCCAAAGCATAGCGCCTATTTCGTCAGACATTTTCATTCCGATATCATGTTGAGTTTTATCTATAAAATTTTCTCCTAATGAAAAATATAATAAGTATTTAGATTCTTTTAAAGAGCCGTAAGATATTTCAAAAAAATTTAATTGTACCGCAGGTCTTTTGCGAGCGTAACCTTCTATATAATTAAGTATTATAGATAAAGTTGCTCGACGAAACTGAGAAGTTGTTCCATATAATTCTTCTTTGGGAAATTCTTTGGTTATTTTGTATACAAAATGGACATAGTTATCCATTTTTATTTTTAATTGATTTTTAAAGTCACCCGATTGCATGATGTTGTTTTAATGTTTTTATGCTTTAATGTTGGTTTGATTTTCGATGAAATTTCTTGTGAATATCGCGAAGTTGTTTATTGGTGACATGGGTATATATCTGAGTTGTTGCTATAGAGGCGTGACCTAGCATCGCTTGAACACTGCGAATATCTGCACCATTAGCTAGCAGGTCAGTGGCGAAGCTGTGGCGAAAAGTATGAGGATGCACATCTTTGATGATGCCAGCTTTTTTGGAATAAAATTTTACTATTCTTTGAATGGAGCGAGGGGTTAGGCGGAGATCATCTTCTTTTTTAAAGCCGATCTTGTTGGTTCTGATAAATAAAGCCGGATCTATGTCTGTTCTGCGGTAAAGATATTTTTCTAGAGCACCCTTGGCTGAGTCAGATATAAAAACCACTCTCATTTTTGATCCTTTTCCAATGATACTAAACTCCTGAGTTCGGAGATTTATTTGTTCAATATTTAACGAAGAAAGCTCTGAAACTCGAAGTCCGGCCGAAAAAAGCATTTCTAAGATAGCGCGATCTCTTAGAGATTTTAGGCTTTTTCCGTTAGCTTCATTTATTATTCTCTCTATTTCTTCAAAACTGAGGAAAATCATTTCTTGCTGGAGGTTCTTGCCAACATCTATTTTTTCGGCTGAAAGAGTTACAATGTCTTGTTTGGCTAAGTACTTAAGGAAGTTACGTAAAGCAATAACGTGATAGTTTTGGGTTACTTTCTTAAGAGTTCCTCTTTTTTTGTCTTCTAGACGGTTGAGATATAAACGATATTTTTTGATTAAATTTAAATTTATATCTTTTGGGTGATTTATCTTGGAAAAATCCAAAAATCGATTAAGATAATGATTATAATTCTCAATCGTTTTTGAGGATCTGTTTAAGTCTATCTCCAGATAGTCGAGAAAGTCGTTTTTTAGTGATTTTAAATCATTTTGCGCCATAAATACATTTTAACATAAAACATGAAAGCAAAACAGCATGAAAACATTAAAACAAGAGAGTATTAAAACAATTAAGTAAACAGTCATTGGTCATCAGCAATCGGTTATCAAAATGAATTTTAACTTTTTATGACTAATGACTTTTGACTTGATGACTTATCCCTCTCATTTTATAAACTATTTTTATTATAAATCTTGACAATTATTATAACTAGAACATTTTGATTATATGATTTTCTGTTAATAATCTGTGGATAAGTTCGTTGACTTCGGCGAGTAATGATAATATAATGGTGTAAGCATAAAAATTAGGGTCCAGATTTGATGAAGGTTGCTTTTTTGTTGCAAAATTCTAAGAATATGGACCAAGAGAAAGGTTTTTGTTTATTTGTAAAACAAGAATTAAGGAATTTTTTGAAAAAATTCCAATGAAAACTAAAAACTTCCAAACAGAGCTTTACAGCTTACAAAAAAAGTTTGCTCTTTTTATAAAAGAGCATCGAACTATTAAATTATTACATCTTTTCAGAAAGTACTCTGCTTTGGCAGTGGTTGTTTCTGGGGCAATGCTAGTTACGGCCACAAATATGGCTGCTAATGGCAAATCAAGCAGTTTTTTAACTGGTCAATGGAAGAGCGAATACCATACTGTAAAAAATGATATGGCCATTGAAGCGGAAAATAGTAAAAAAGCTCTACTTAATCCAATTTCCGTAGCTAGCAAAGCTGTTAATCCAGAGTTCAAAGAAGATGATTTAAATCAGATTATGGCCGTGGATGGAAAAATCATAAGCGCCCCATCCAGTCCAGTTTTAAAAGATCCCGAAGAAGATGGTGGTGTAGAAGTATATTTGGTGAAAAATGGAGATACGGTTAGCAATATCGCGCAAAAATTTGGAATAACTACCAATACTATTTTATGGGCTAATGACATTGAAAATGTTGATGAGATACAGCCTGGGGATAAAATATTTATCTTGCCGGTAGCAGGATTAACTCATGTGGTAAAGAAAGGGGAGAGTCTGGACCAAATAGCGAAAGATTTTAAGGCAGAAAGAGAAAAAATTATATCTTTTAATGATAATATTCCAGCCAATGGAGAAATAAAAGAAGGACAGGAAATAATTATTCCTGGCGGGCAAAAAGAAATTCCCGTTCCAGCTACCACTGATGATTCAGCTGGGATCGATAGAAGATCTTATGCCACTCCTGTTGGCGGAGATCCTAAGGTCTCCGGAACTAAGAAATTAGATGGTAAAGCGGGAACCGGACATAGATTTCCTTATGGGTATTGTACTTGGTATGTGGCGCAAAAAAGATATGTGCCATGGGGAGGAAATGCTGGAACTTGGCTTTATAATGCTAAGGCTCGAGGTTATAAAACCGGAAAGTCTCCAGCTGTGGGGGCAATCATGGTTAGCTCTGAATCTTGGTGGGGGCATGTGGCGATTGTTGAATCTGTGGGCAAGGGAACTATTACTATTTCAGAAATGAATTATAAAGGCTGGGCTAAAACAAGTAAGCGAACAATCTCAACTAGCAATAGGGTAATAAAGGGATACATTTATTAAAATTCTAAAGTCAAATTCCAAATGTCAAATTTGATTGGAGAAGATTTTAAATTCAAAATGAAATAAGGATAATTAACTTTCAATTTTAAGAATGAGCACAAAAACAGCTTTCTTTTAAAGAAGCTGTTTTTTTAATTTAGTGTGTCTGTGAATGTGGGGATTTTTTATGGGGTTAAAAAATTTGACTTTTTTATAGAGTGTTATATTATAGGCTGTTCTACAATGTTGGAGCTTAGTTATTCAAATTCAACCAAAAGGGAGATTCGCTATGTCAAGCATGAGAAATAAACTAAAGGAACTAATGGGAAAAAAACTAGAAGTTCAATGTGGGGAGCATATCACATCGCCACGATTTGAGGATATTTCTTATGATGAAATAATCGAAGTTGGAGACGATTATTTCGTTGTTAAAAAAGTGCGTAAAATAGAACCCTCTCGAGGTAGGGGCCGTGAAGCGAGAAAAGAGTATCCAATTACTTATGCAATAAGTGAAGTTAAATCAATAAAGGGGGGCATATAGCTCAATTGAAAATTTGCTAAGTTTTAGTTAGATCAAAAGAATTATTGTCAGCAAAAAAAGAATTAAATTTCTTTTTTTGCTGTTTTTTAAATTTGCAAAGAGTATTATTGATGCTACACAAATAAAGGTGATTCCAATTATGTAAACACAAAATAATCATCTAATTTATTCTAAAAGTCGCCATATGCTCGTGGGCATTGCTATTTTTGAAAAAAATTATTGTTGACAAAAATGATTTTTTATGTAACTCTAAAAATAGAATAAAAACAGAAAAGAGCGGAGTGTTGGTTCTTTTCAATAAGAGCAAAATTAGCCTGGAGGAGATTGCCATGAATACCAAGGAAAGCAATGGAAGACCCATGTTTGTCATTGGAATAGTATTATTGATTTTATCAATGGCTTTTACCTCAGCATCCTTTTATACAAAAGTTGCCTTTGGGGGTGCTGGACAAGCCGCATTTCAGGTGCTCAGGATTATCGGCCTGCTGCTTTCTGTGGCATTTCTGGTATTTTTCACCAAGGGATTAAATAAGAAATTTCCAAAAGGAAAAAAGACCAAATCAGGAATAACGATTGTGGTTATTGGGGCGATATTTCTGGTATTGGGACTATGGATTACCTTGGGGGCATTGTTTAATCTTTGGGGACTCAATAATCCACGTGGGTTTGCGGCTATGATTAGCGTAGCGCTTTCCCTGTTTGTGTTTTCTTTGGGACTGGGATATTGGGGATATTGCAGAGCAACCTTTTCCGATAACCACAAGGCCCAAGGAGGGGTACTGGCCGCAACAAATTAATGCTTTGTCTTTTTTGAGCCATTGAATTTTAAATATTCGATGGCTCATATTCATTTTATTAAAATATAGAAAGCATGATTGAAAATTTAAGTAAAGCAAATAGGATTTCTTTTATATGTTCTGTGTTATTATGATTAAGAAGAAGAATGAACAGAATGTTATTAAATTAAAATAATTATTAATAACTTTTTTATAATAGTAAAATTTTGTATATTTAAAAATTCCTGTTATAATAAACAAGGAAAAAATATTACTTTTTGATGTGCTTATTTTTTCTTTGTTTTTATGATAAAATAAGAAAGATGGTTTGGGTAAGTAGAGTTTGGGTTTTTTAAATATTCACAACACTCTTCTTAATGCACCCTCACCCCAACCCTCTCCCAGGGGGAGAGGGGGAAGTAGGTACAAATAAATACAAAAATTATTTTTTTGATTCAACTTTATAAAGCCTTTTTTCAGATGTGAAAAATATGTAAGGTTTAAATAAAGGCAAGCCCTTGTGACTTGCATCCGGATCGATAACATTTATTGATGAAAAAAAATGAGAATAATTCCATAGAATCTTCCGAATTAATGGTGGGAAGATTGTTTAATGGAATAAAAAACTCAGTTAAAAATTTTTCTAAAAAATCTCTCATTCAGATTGGTTTGTTTTTGATTTTTGGAATGATGATTTTAAATTTAACCCTAGGATTTGAAATAGAACATAAGGTCATAACCTACGGTTTGCATATAAATAGTGTTAGCGCGCAGTATGAAAATATGGGTTTTTGGGAAGCTGCTAGGGCGAGTTTTTTGGATAGTTACAAGGGCTCAACTACTGAAAAAATAGTAGATGTTGTATCTGACAGCGCGGGAGACACTTTATTGTGGGCTATCAATAAGTTGCTTGAAGGAGTTTTGTTTGTTTTATCTAGGTTGGTTATTTTTGCGGGCGTTCTTATGGACTTGGTATTGAAAGAAAATTTTTTTAAAGCTTTAGTGGGCACAAAGGGAGTTTATGCGGGATGGGTAATAGTAAGAGATACTTTAAATTTATTTTTTATGTTGCTCTTGTTATTTTCAGCTTTTGCTACGATTTTTCAGGTGGAAAAATATCATCTAAGAAAAATGATCATAATGTTAATAGTGATGGCACTGTTGGTTAATTTTAGTTACCCAGTATCACTATTTATCATTGATTTTTCTAATTCTATAATGTATTTTCTTATAGATAGCAGTAGCACTAAAAGCGCAAGTGCGACTTTTGGAGATTTTTCTGATCTGGGTAACGCATTAAGCGAGGCCAGTGACATAGGAAATAAAACAGCAAGCTTGCTTTTAAGTATAGTGCTAACTTTTATTGTTTTTATAACGCTTATGGGATTTGCGGCGAATTTGCTTATAAGATTGTTGGCTTTTGTCATCTTGGTCATACTCTCTCCGGTAGGATTTGCATTTTCTTTTTTCCCTGGGACTAAGAGTATGGCGGATGATTGGTGGAGTGCTTTATTTAAATATTCTTTTATGGGTCCGGTAATGATGTTTTTCTTTTACTTGGCAATATTAATATTTGAGAGAGCAGGAGATGCAGCCGCTAGTGAGGGTGAGTGGGTGGTAAGTTTTATTAAATTTTTTGTTCCAACAGTTTTTCTTTGGATGGGGTTAATTGTTTCTCAAAAATTTGGTGGAACAGCTTCGGGCGCCGCTATGAAATTTGCTAGCAATACCGGAAACAAAATTAAATCTTACGGACAAAAAGCAGCCTGGGGAACGGCTGGGATAGCAGGTAAGGGTGTTGATACTATGACGGGACACAGAATTTCTGGTGGCATTGGCGGTCTTAAGGCCAAATGGGATAGTTGGGGTGATAATTATAAATCAAAATCTAATACAAGAAAAACCGAGGCAGCAGCACGCTTAGGAGTTGATGGGGCAAATGAAAAACTAGTAAGAGAAAAAATGAAGTCAATGAAAGATGAGGGAGTTTCGAATGCTGATCTCACTAGGATGGAAACGGGAACTAATGCCGAGAGAATGGCGGTGGCTTTATTTAGGGCTGAAAATAATAGATTTGATGCTGACCCAGCGACGGCTCTTTCTCAATACACAAATGCTAGAAATGCGGTTAGAGGCCATGCTGTTTATGAAAATCAATTCTTATCAAATGCTAGAAAGCAGAATATGGATCTAGTAATAAATGAAAATATAACTCATAGTGGGGCCACGACACCTGCCGCTATACAAGATATTATTAGAGGTGAGTTCCAGAGATTAAATCCAGATCAATGGAAAGATCAAAATATTCAAAGAATGCTTCATGGCACGACGCCCAACCGGGGTGATATTGTAGCAGGAGGCGCTCATGTTATAGGTGGATATTCTACACAGGCCCGGGATAATGTTACAAGAAATATGGGTGGACAAAAATATGCAGAAGGTCAGGCAGCTCATTGGTGGATTTAATTATGGAAATATAAAATAAATTATGGATAAAATAAAATTTTCAGAATTGGATAAGAAGATTCAAGAGGGGAGATGTACTATTCCTCAAGCTGTTTTTGTGACCATTAATCCAGACGATGAAACATTTGAGCAGGTAGTAGAGAGGCAAGAGAAATTTTTGAAATTACCTGAAGATATTAAAGACAAATTGGTGGCGCCACAAACGGCCGAAAAAATAAAATCTATTGGGAAATATTACGGTTTAGAGTTATTACAAATGGCGCCGATTGCTAGAGCTATTCGCAGCTACTATTTTGGAGAATTAAAACTGGAAAATTTTACAGAAGTGATCAGAAAAGAATCGAAAATTCCCGAAGAAGAAGCTAATGGAATTTATGAATATATACTAAATGGGATTATAAACAAAGATATTAAGATTGAAAACATTGTTGTTAAAAAAGAAAAAATGACCATTGTGCAGGCCTTGGAAAAATACCCAGCCCTAAGAAGAAAGTCTTTAACCTCTCTTCCTGTAGAGATAAATAGAATAAATGTGAATCCGACAATTGAAAATTGGATTAGTGATTATTTTGCAACGGTGGGAGCGGGAAATAGAGACGTCATGAAGAGAAGTAGTTATCTTTATCATAGTAAAAATGCCAAAGGATTGAATATGGTTGACCGACAAAAATTATCTTTAGTATTAAAATCTTTGGATGAAGGATTTTTGTTGGATATAGATGTGGATAGAGGTGAAATTATCTTTGATTTAACACAATCTGAAACTAGAAATAATTTTGTATCGGAAACAAATAGTAAAAGAAACAATATAATTGATTATAAAAAAACTGCCCCACAAAAGAGCGAGGTTGAGGTTATTGAAAAAACAGAAAAAGCTCCAATGGTGAGCAAGAGATTTTTAGATGGTTTTTCAGGCACGGAAAAGAAAGAGGTTAGAAAATCAGAAGTGAATGAAATCGGAGAGAATAAGTCAGAAGAAAAAATTGAAAAAGCAAGCGAGCTTAATTTGCCTAATAAGAGCGATGAGGTAAATAAAAAAAGTAGTAGATTCAATTTTTTGATTGGAGGTAAAAAAAGAGATGATTTTGATAAAAAAAGTTTAGAAAAAAACGATAATTCCAAGGGAACCATAACATTTTTTGAAGAGCCCGTTTTTGAAAAAAATGAAAATTTGAAAAAAGAAAATGATGCAAAAGATGCATTTACCCCTGATATTAAAATTCAAGACAAAAAAGATGAAAATAGTAAAATGGTTATAAAGCATGTTAGCGGTAACAATTGGGATTTGGGAAGCGCTCATTTTTTAGAAAAAGACAGCGCTGTTAAAAAAAGCACAAGTAGATTTAACATTTTTAAAAAAGATACTGATAAAGATTTAGCTGTAACTCCACCCACCAGCAAACGTGAAGAAAATATAAAATTTACTTTTCCTCAACAATTGCCCGTGGAAAAGGAAAATGACAAGACTGATAGTGCGGTAAAAACCAAAACAGAAGAACTGGGGGATTTTTTTGGGAAAATAAGACCAATTGAGTAAAAATTTTTTATTATTTAGTTAACGCATTAGCGAGTTAACGAGTTTTAAAAATAAAAATAAATACCTATTTGAAAATCAATCTTCAAACAATTCGTTAATGCGTTAACTCGTTAACTGGGTAATGGATTTAATATTATGCATTATAATGTTCCACAATTTATAGATATTGAAGACAAAATAGTTGGTCCTTTAACCGCCAAGCAGCTATTGTGGTTATTTGGTTTGGCAGCCATTTTGTTTCTCGGATGGGTTTCGATAGAAAATAAGGTGTATTTTTTTATTGCCGCAATTCCTGTGAGTGTTTTATTTTTAGCTCTAGCTTTTTATCGACCATATGGCTCTCCGCTTAGTAAATTCATAGGTTCCATGTTTTTCTTTTTTGTCAGACCCAAAATTTATGTTTGGAAAAGAAATGAAAGGTCAGGGGATGAAAAAAGAATTTATAAAAAAGAAGTGAAAAAAAGGATAGATAGCAAGCGGGTTCTAAAACAAGCTGAAATCTATGATATATCAAAAATACTTGATAGCGAGCCGGAAATCTTAAAAGACATAAATAAAAAATACTAAACAATATGGAATTGATGCATTCAAAAAATCAAACACAAAATAATTCAGGTGCAAGTACTCAAAAATATGTTAATGTAGAGGAAATAAAAAACGACTTAATAGTTTTAAAAAATAAATCATTAAGAGCAGTTTTTTTGGTTTCTTCTATAAATTTCGAGCTAAAATCATCTGACGAACAAGAGGCCATAATCGCCGGTTATCAGAATTTTATCAATTCTTTGGATTTTCCTATTCAAATTATGATTAGTTCTAAAAAACTTGATATAAATCCCTATTTGCAAATATTAGAAGAAAAAAGAAAAACTCAAACAAATGAATTACTAAGATTGCAAATTTCTGAATATTCTAACTTTATCAAGGAATTGACAGAGATATCTCAGATAATGACGAAAAGATTTTATTTAGTGGTTCCTTTTTATCCAGTGGAGAATTTAGAAAATGGTTTTTTGGATAGAGTAATGAATTTTTTTAATCCCAAGCAACAAGTCGAAGAATCTGTGGAAATTTTTGAGACTTATAAAAATCAATTATGGCAAAGAGTTGACCAAATTTCGTCAGGATTAACCTCCTTGGGAATTAAAGCTACGGTTTTGAATACGGAAGAATTAGTAGAATTGCTGTATTCTTCCTATAATCCATCAATTTATTCTAGTTCCACGATAAAGGATGTGGAGTTGATGGATTTTGAGTAAAAATTATTCATTATTGCATAGTTAACGAATTAACGAGTTAACGAATTGATAAGATTTTTATCTAATAAATTTCCTAAAAATAACTCATTAACTCATTAACTCGTTAACTAAATAATTAAATATAAGGTATGTTTTTAAATAAAAGAAATCAACAAAATCAAGAAGATCCAATTTTAAAAAAAGAGGATGAATATAGAAAAGGAGTAGCGGTTGTCAAAGACCTAATATCTCCATCAGCGCTTAGAGTTTCTCCTAATTATATTGAAATTGGAGAAACTTTTGCCAAAACGATTTTTATTATGGCGTTCCCGAGATTTTTGAGCGTAAATTGGTTTTCCTCCATAATAAATATCGATCATCCCATAAATATTTCTATTTTTGTTCACCCGATAGATAGCAATAAAGTTTTAAAGGGATTATTGAAGACCACTACGCAGATTCAATCCAGAATAAATATAGAATCTCAGGATGGAAAAGTTAGAAATCCGATGCTGGAATCAGCTTTGGAAAATACGGAAGAATTGAGAACGAGACTTCAAGAAGGAACAGAAAGATTTTTTAGAGTGGGAATCTATATAACAATATTCGGAGAAAATACAAAAGATTTAAACAGAGTTTCTAGCAGTATCGAGGCAATATTGGAGGCGCAAATGGTTTATGCTAAGCCAGCTAGTTTTAGAATGGAAGACGGCTTGGCCTCAACGGTTCCCCTAGGAGAGGATCGATTGGATGTGGCTAACAATTTAAATACTTCTCCTCTTTCTACTATTTTCCCATTTGCTTCAGCTGAATTATCTTCAAATTCTGGAGTTTTATATGGAATTAATCGTCACAATAATAGTCTTATTTTATTTGATAGATTTGAAATGGAAAATGCCAACATGGTTGTTTTTGCAAAATCTGGAGCTGGAAAAAGTTATTCAATTAAACTTGAAATAATACGTTCAATGATGCTAGGAATAAGCGTTATAATCATTGATCCGGAAAACGAATATAAGCATTTGGCAGAAACAGTAGGGGGGAGTTTTATTAAAATATCTCTTAATTCTAAATATCACCTCAATCCTTTTGATTTGCCCAAAGCCATGGAAGATGAAGATTCAGCCGATGTTTTGAGAAATTCTATCGCCAACTTGGTTGGTCTTTTGAGACTTGTTTTAGGAAATATTACGCCAGAAGAAAATTCTATTTTAGATAATGCTATTCGGGAAACCTATGCCATTAGGGATATTACAGAAGAAACAAATTTTTCCTTGTTGGAGCCAGATAGTTTTCCTACCATGTCTGATTTGTATGAAGTTTTAAGAAATATGGATGGGGCCAGATCTTTGGCGCTGAAACTAGAGAGATATACGGAGGGTATTTTCTCAGGATTTTTAAATCAGCATACCAACATAAAAGTAGATAAACAGTTAATCGTGTTTAATATTCGCGATTTAGAAGAAGAATTGAGACCGATTGCCATGTATGTAGTTTTACAATTTATCTGGAATGAAATGCGTTCTCAGATGAAAAAAAGAATGGTAGTGGTGGATGAAGCTTGGATAATGATGCAAAACGAAGATGCCGCCTCATTTCTTTTTGGTATCGCAAAAAGATGTAGAAAATATTATACAGGACTTACCACTATTACCCAGGATGTTAATGATTTTATGATGTCGCGTTATGGAAAGCCGATTGTAACCAATGCCTCCTCTCAGCTTCTTTTGAAGCAATCAACGGCGGCTATCGATATCGTTCAGGAAACTTTTTTCTTAACCGATCAGGAAAAATTCTTATTGTTAGAGAGTAATGTGGGGGAGGGTATATTTTTTGCTGGCAATAAACATGCGGCGATAAGAGTAGTGGCATCATATAGTGAGGATCAAATTATTACCTCTGATCCTAGACAAATTTTGGAAATAGAAGAAGCCAAGCGGGAATTGGAGGAGTAACAACAATGTTCAATGCTCAATATCCAATATTCAATAAATTTTCAATATTTCAATTTTCAGGTATGTCATTTTTGCAATGATGGGTTGAAGAGGGAATGTAATTTTTTGATGTATTGATGTATAATGAGAAAGGTGGTTTATATTATTAAAAATATAAAATTATGCCAGAAACGGAAATGAATAATAAAATAAGACTGAATCAGGCCAGGAGAGATGCTTTTGAAAAAAGATTGGATAGAGCTGATGGAATTAAGCCGAACATGAGTAGTGATGAAAAATTGAGCCGAAGAAATAATTTGTATGGAAAAGATATTGTCGAGAAAGAATCGAAAAGAAATAGCGGCAAGTTTGCAAAAACCACGTCTGCAATGGGGGTGGCTAAAAAAGCCAAGGATTTAATTACGGCTCCAACTGAAATTCAAGCGATGGACATAGCTATTTATGGAGTAGCTTTTAGCTTAGCGTTATTTAAGGATCTTTTGGATCTTGCCTTTATCGGATCATTGCCCGCAATCGGAACAATAATAACTATTTGTATCTCCATGGCGATTGGATTTGTGTTGCTTTTTGACGGCATATCGAATTCTCAAAGAAAAGTAGCACGGAGATTGACGAAAAAATTTTTAGTTTTGATTGCTGGAACTATGGCAGAAGGAATATTGTTTGGACTAAATTTTTTCCCAATAGAGACACTAACGGTATTTATTATTTTCTGGATGTCACTAGCAGATAGAAAAAGAAGTGCTAGACTGGCTGGCGGAAATGAATATGATGCGGTTTATAATTAATTTTATGGTAAGTATGTTGAACTAATTTAATTTATTCTCCCAGGTACTAAAGATCTCTAATAATATTAATATTTTCAAAAAATACAGATATAAATATTTAACTTAACGCTTTAAGCCCAAGACATGATAGATATTAAATACAAAGAAGAAAAAAAACTTTTAGATATCGAAACTATTGTAACACTAGCAATTGTATTGATTTGTATGTTGCTTTTTTCTTTTTTTCCGATAGAAAGAAATTATTTTCAAGAAATAGCTATCAGTTTAACTTTTCTTTTTTTTGTGCCCTTTCTTTATATAAAAGTAATACTCAAAAAAAGACTGGTTGACTTTGGTTTTCAAATAGTGAAATGGAAAGAGGGTTTCTTGATAATGCCAGTTTGTTTTTTAATAATGGCATTTTTATTTTATGTAGTTTTTAAATACACAGATTTCAAAGAACAGTATTTTTTGGGCAATTATGAGATGACGAGCAGCTTCCTGTATTTGTTTGTTTACGAATTTATAGCTGTTAATTTGATAGTGTTTTTATACGAAGTTTTTTTCAGAGGCTTTATAATGTTTTATTTTAAAGATAAACTTGATATTTATGCTGTTTTTGTGCAATTTGTTATTTTTTTAATCTTTCTTTATATGCTGGGAGAATTTTCTTTGGATTATATTTTTTATATGGTTACCGCTTTTCTGGCTGGCTTAATTGCCTTTAGAAGTAAATCTTTGTTATATTCTTATTTATTTAGTATAATAGTGTTAATTGTGAGTGATATTATTTATTTAAAATTAACTAAATAAATAATCTAAAATTTATCAAAAATGAAAAAAAATATTAAAAAATTATTTGTTTTTTGTGTAGTTTGTTTTGAAACTGTTTTGATGATTAGTCAGCCTGTTATGGCTGCTAAGCTTCCTCAGCCCAAGGATCCTCTTAATGCCAACAAGGCGGCTCAATCACTTGAAAATCGTTATCATGTAAATAAAGATTCCGTTAAAGATATGGGAGAAACTTTTAACGTTTCAGAGCAAAAAGCTCCGGTTCCAGAAGTAGATATATTTTTTAATCCATCCAATCCGAAGTTTGGCGAGAAAGTTACGGTTACAGCCATCCCCAAATATTTTCAAGAAGGAGTAGAAAATATGTATTTCACTTGGTACATAAAACATGAGGGTTGTGATTTGGGCATCAAAAGGGAAGATGCTAATTGGAAAGAGTCGTGTGATGTAGATAAAAATGGTGAAATTTCAACTAATGATTGGAAGATAGAGGCCATGCGACCTGCGGCAAATGGAGGTTTTGTAAAGGCGAAAGCAAATTATTCTTCTGATACGGACAATGACGGATATAGCGCGCATAGAGGAGGCCGGGTTAATGTTCAAAAAAAGGATTATTGTTACTTGCATGATTTTGAGTCAGGAGAAAATTATGAAATTGCTATTACAGACGAGGAAGGAAAAGATGATGATAGTGGTTGTGATGGGGAAGTAGTTTGTACTACCGATGAGACTTTAAGTTGCGGTTACGATTATACCACTACTGAAGGGACATCTTCATCTAGCGGTACGTCAACTACCTCAGGAGAATCTTCATCTAGCGGTACGTCAACTACCTCAGGAGAATCTTCATCTTCATCCTCATCTTCAAGTTACGAAGAAACATCTACGGGATCAACATCTTCAACTTATGAAGAGAAAACTGAAGGAACAACTGAAAAGTATTATAATATTTTGAGTAATTCTGGGTATGAGGCGACTTGCGATTTGGAAACAAAAAAAATGACTTGCCCCGAAGATGCTACTCCTCGTTGTATAAGCAATGAAGACTTGGACTTGTTGGATCCTAGTTGTGATCAGTTTATAATGTGTCCAGATCCTCCTGTGGAAGGGACTGATTGCTATAAAATTAGGCACGAAATAGGCACAGCTGAATTTTCTTGCGAATCAGAGGCTATTCCTGAAGATCAGATTGAGTTAAAATGTGAGCATCAGTTTCCAAAAATTTCAGGAATGGCGGTGGGAGACGGTAGCTTTGGAGCGGAGGAGGAAAATTTTTGGGGAACTGATCCTAACGATCCAAGCACTATAGATAACGAAAATAACGATGAGGCGAATGTGGCTGGTTTAGGTATAGATAAAATAACTTGGACTTTTGTTCCCGGAGATAAAGTGGGTGTTATAGTTGAGGGTCAATCATATATACCTACAAAGCACGACGATTCTTCTGTGGCTATAAGCTTTGCTCTGATTAATAATATTTTTGAGAAAGAAGGGAGCGAGCTTTGCAAATTGGAAAAAGGGATTTATGAAAAAGAGATAAAGGGTTACAAAGTAAAGATACCATTTGCCTATGTAAACATAAACGATTGTTTGGAATTTAATTTGACAAAACCAACCTCAGGTGATCAGGCGGATAACATGGGAATTACAATGGATTATTATCCAAAAAATCCAAATGTTGGAGCCATGGGAGTTGATGGAGCCGGACAATCAAAAGGGGGAGATGAATTAGTTGTGACGACAAATACCAGTGATCCAAATGTTGATATCAATCAAATTTATTACAAATGGTCTATTTATGGGTTTTCTGGAAATAGAGAGGATCTTGATTTAGACCAATCATCTTGGACTTTGTTGTCTAATAACGAACTTTTTAGAAAAACTAATAATATAAAATTATTGGAAGGATTGGGCATGGATCAATTTAAAATGCAATTGAATACCACAGAGGTGGAAATAGATGGCGAAAAAATAAAGTTTGATTTTTTAAGATTTTTTGTAGAAAGTGAAGAATTTTTTGATACAGGGACAGGCACAACAGGAACAACTAGAAGCGGTAGAGGAGATGTTATGGTTGAGCCCAATCAAAGTGGCACTGGGGGGATAAATATTAGTGTAGGAGAGGGTACGCCTATTTGTGCGACAAGTGGAAATTGCGAGGTGCTTGAAAATCAAGTTATTACAGCTACTCTTGGTGTAAATACCGAGACGAGTGGTGTTAATAATTATCTTTGGACGTTGGATGGCAAGGCCATAAATACTATAGAAGAAGGTGATACTAAGCAAGGAAATAGTGTGACATTCCTTTTAGAAGGAAGACCTGGAGATAGTCATGTTCTAAGTATTGTAGCAAATGATACTACTAGTCCAGGAGTTGAGTTAGAAAATAAGAATAAGGGGGAAAAGTTGACGATAGAAAGAACTTTTGTAGTTACTAAGCCGATGGTGGGCATAGGGCCTAATAATAAAATCAACAGAGGATCAGATGATGTGACAACCTGCAATGATCTCAATGGGAATGAAGATGAGACTGCTATATTGGGCACATATAGCGAGGTGACTGATCCAGCCGACGAAGATGTTGAACCCGATACGGTATTAGATTGTAAAGAAAGAGTATCTAGCGGAAATGGCACAGTTACTATTACGCCAACTTATTATCCTGCATGGATTGGGGAAGGAGAGAATCTTAAAAATGTCAAATATTCAGTTAATGGAAAGGTTATTGTTGGCACTGAGTCTGGCGGGGCGTGCAATAAAACTTCTTGCAGTATAGATTTAAGCTCTTACCCAGTAGGTTCCATGGTTAATATTTCTTTTGAAGCTGAATATTGGCAATCAAACACAGAAAGATTTTCCTTAAAAGAAGAGTGGGGAATAGGAGAAGAGAGTAGCGGTGGCAAAAAAATATCCGATACTATCATAGTTAAAATAAATGAATCAAGTAATCCAACAATAACAAAAAAAGCCTCAAAAATTATAGCCGGATTGGCTTATAATATTCCAGAACAAATGATTTTCATGTTTAGATTGATGTTGACCGTGGTGACTATTATTTTTGCGGCAGGATTAGTGATGTCATTGGGAAAGAAAGATTGTAATAATAATTTTTAAATAAATTAAAAATGAAGAAGGTTTTTATAGTTTCAATGGTGCTGCTTTTTCTGGCGGGTAATTTTTATTTTGCCTACAATTTTCTATTGAAAGAAAAAGACCAAGCTGAAATTGCAAGCAAAGAAGAAAAAGATAATAAAAAAAATAATCTCAATTTGGAAAAACTATCGCGATTGGTTGAAAAAAATGTAAAAGGCTTATCGTTAAGTGAAGACGGCGGAAAAATTCAATATTATAACGCTAACGATAAGAGTTTTTGGCTGTCATCTTTTGATGGGGAATCTATCAAAAAAAAGTTATCTAACGATGATTTCGGTGATGTGGACAAAATAATTTGGAATAAAGGCAAGCAAGAGGCTTTATTAAAAATAAAGGATTCATTTTATTTTTATCGTTTTGGAGAGAAAGAAAAATTGGTTAAAAATTCAAGATCTCTGAATTGGATAAATTTTGATCAGAAAATAGTTTATACCTATAATGACCAAGCGAGCGGCAAAAAAACATTAAATATTGCTAACCCCGATGGAAGTAACTGGAAAGAGATAGCGATGGTTGAAAGTGACGAGATTGTTATTAGCCCGATACCTCGATCAGCCAAATCTTCTTTTTGGTCATATCCAAGTGCTTTTGTAAAATCCAACCTAACAATAATTCCTTTTGTTGAAGGAGAATTGGAGAAGAGGGGTGAATTAAAATTTGGTGCAGATTACCTATGGTCAAACGAAGGGGATAAATTTTTAAGAAGCAGTGTTTCTCAAGAGGGTGGTAATAATTTAGTGTTAGAAGCCTGTGAATTAAAAAGTGACAAGTGTTTGAATTTAAATCTTCCTACATTGGCTTCAAAATGTGTTTGGACAAATAATGATAAAAGTGTATATTGCGCTATGCCGACAAATATAAAAAGAGACTCTGTCATGCCCAATGATTATTTAAGTAATAAAATTTATACCAAAGATTCGTTTTGGAAGCTAAATGTAGAGAGCGCCAAAAAAGAAAAGGCTATAGATGAAAAATATTTAAAAGAAGAGCTGGATGTTACAAATTTAATTTTATCACCCAATGAAGATTTTCTATTTTTTATAAACAGAAAAAATGGAGGATTATTTAGAATTATCCTCTGAAATAGTTTTTTGAGTAACCGATAGACTTGTAAAAATAATAGACCAAAAGATTAACGCTAAATCATTTTTCCAATAAGGAGTATCTATTAATCCATGAACAAGGGTACTAAATATTATAGTTATTAAAATTAAAAGAATATTTTTTTGATAAAAATCCTTAGACGAAATAAGGGTTTTTATTGTTTTTGTGAGCCAAATAAGGATTAAGTATAAAAAACCGATAAATCCCAAGAGACCTGTTTGCAACCAAAAAGCTAAAAAAAGATTATGCGGTTGAGGCACTGCCCATTCTGGATAGGGCGGAAAATATTTTTGATAGTTTAAATATTCCTCTTGAAAGTTTCCAGGACCAATGCCCCACAACCAATTGTCGGAGATAATTTTTTGCGAAACTTGCCAAATAACTAATCTTGATTTCAGTGAAGAACTTTCTGTGTAATGGGAAAGATTTTTAAATTTGTCAGAATTGTATTCTAAAGAAAAGAGTAATAAGAGTATTATGATTAAAGCAAGAAGATATTTTTTTTGGGTGAAAAATAAAATTACAAAAATAGAGGCAAATACACTAAGCCAGGTGGCATAAGAGTGGGTAAAAAATAGGATAATGGCAATTAATGTTAGAGAAATTAGTATATAAGAACCTCGCTCTTTATTTGCAATAAACTTCCAGCATCCAATCAGAAATCCTGGAGCAATTATCATGGCTAAAAAATTAGGAGAGAGATAAAAAGCTTCTAGGCGACCATCATAAGTCAGCTGATTGAAAGCTAAATAGAAAATACCAACAAGAGATATAAAAAGAGAAGAATAAAATAGGGTGTTTAGTATTTTTTTGAAATCAGAAAGTTTTTTGGTTTCATTAGAAGTAATAAAGCCAAAGAGTATGGGCAGGATGAACCAACTTTTTATGATGCCAAGTTCTTTTAACCAGTTTTCATTTAAAAAGCTAGCGACAAATAAACCTAATAATATAAGAAATATAGAGGGTAAAATGGGAGAACTTTTTTTAAGAGATAATTTTATTTTTTCTAATAGTTGTAAATTATTCTCATAAATCCAGATAGTTATTGTTAGCAAAATTAAGATATCCAGCAGATTGAGTGGAATTTTAAAAACAGAAAATCTAACCATATAGGCTGGGGTAAAAAATAAAGTAAGGTAGATTAGGTTTTTGGTGGAGATAAACTTTGGCATTATGTTTAAATGTTTTATATTAATGAGAATAGCTCATGGGTCTCTTTGCGAGGCGGTACTCCGCCGTGGCAATCTAGTTTGTAATTTATTTTTGCGAATAATTCGGGTATCTTAAATTTATATGGTTTTAATCTTTTATAGTTAAGATATCTTTATAATATTGAGATTGTCATAATTGATTTGGTTACAAAGCTTATTCACAATGACAAAATATCGCAATTAATTCTTTTTTGAAACTTTGTTTGGAATAATCCCATAAATCGTCGCATGATTGAGGCTGAGAACTAGAATGATAAGTGGCAGGATATGCACTGAAAATATTGCGGTTTCAAAAAGGGAATGAATGGAAAATGCGATTAGTGCTGAAGCAAGTCCTAGCTGAATAAAGTTATTATCTTTAATAAAATTCCGAGTAAAACTAATGATAGCAAATAAAAATAAAACTAGCCAGATAAAAGCATTTAGAACGCCGGTTTCGGCGGCGATATCCAAAAAAGTGTTGTGAGAATAAATAGGCTCGCGGTAATTAGCCGATGGCCTGATGGCAAGCGAATAATTACCCAAGCCCACCCCTAAAATCGGATTAGCTGAAATTACCTCAAGGGATTGGTGCCAAGTTTGAAGTCGGCCGACATTGGAGCCCTCGGAAAGATTAAAGCTAGAAAATAAACGATTTGAAACAGGGTTAGGAATGGCAAGAATTAAACCAAGCGTCATCAAAATGAAAATTAATGAAATTATTCTTTTGGTATTGTAGAAAAAATATTTTAGTTTGGATTTAAAAGTAAAAAAACCAAAAAATAATAACCCGGCAATTAATCCCAAATAACCTCCGCGAGAAAAAGTTAAAAAGCTGGCGAGAAATATTGTGAGTGCAAATAAGAGATAATAATTTTTTGGGTTATTTATTTCTTTTTGGGAAAAGTAAATGCCCAGAGATATTAATCCCGTAATATTGAGATAAAAAGCCAGCATGTGCGGGTCGGGAAAAAAAGCGGTGGCGCGAAGTAGAGTGTGACCCCCCACATTTACCAGCCAGCTGGGATTGGTTAAAACCGCTTCGGAAAATGAATTTCCCAAAAAAGGAACAATGATAATAGCCCAAGCAGAGTATAATTTATTTAAAGGAATGGCGAACTGCAATAAAAACTGAATTATTCCGAGAAGTGCCGTAAAAACACCCCCCAGAGCTACAAATTTAAGCAAGGAGAGTTTTTTAGCAAAATTAGATGAGAAGATAGCGTGGACAATAAAAAATAGAGGAAAAATCGAAAATAGAAAGATTAGCTTGCGAACTCCCCATGCGAAATTATTAGCAAAAAATAACGAAAAACAAGTTAAAAATAAAAAAGAAATTAATAAGAAAAAAGTTAAGTTAGCAGGAATGATAAGTTTTTTATTCTTGAGCGCATCAATTAGCCAGGAAAGAAAAAGCAAGGGAATAATAATTCTTACAGATGCTAAGTCAACGCTCTCGGTGGGATTGAGGGCGATTTGAAAAGGAAGATAGAGGAAGAGAATTTTTGTAAGGATTTCAAGCATAGATATTAGTTAAGCAGTTGAATAGTTGAGTTGTGGTATTGATGAAATATGAATTTAGGAATTTATGAATTTAAGATTCAATAGTCAATAATTTAATAATCAATTAATTTATTGACTATTGGATATTGAATGAATATTGTCTGTACTTGGTGTCATGGAGTTGTGGGCGGGGGAGTGTTGAGTAATTGGTTATTGCTGCCTTTTACTTATTTTAAAAATATAACTATAATTGTAATTAGTAAATAGCTTAATATTAAGCATATGCCGGAATTACCCGAGGTTGAGACAATTATTAGAGATTTGAATAAAAAAATAGTGGGCTACCAGATAGTCGATTTTTGGAGTGAATGGGAAAAGGGAATCAAGGGAATTAGCTTAAAAAAATTTCAAACTAGTATTGTGGGAAGAAAGATTTTGAGAGTGCGAAGGATTGGCAAAAATATTTTTATTGATTTAAGTGGAGGAAAAACTTTGTATGTGCATTTGAGGATGACGGGACATTTACTTTTGAAGTATCAAAAGAATTTCCAATTTCCAATTTCCAATTTCCAAACAAATTCAAAATCAAAAATTCACCCTCACCCCAATCCTCTCCCGAGTACAGGAGAAGGGGAAGGAGAGCGGGATTATTTTGAGGATCGGGTGAATCAATATGTTAGACATAGTTGGTTTTTAAGGAGGGGCAGGGAGAAGATTAAAATGGATTTTTCGGATATGCGAAAGTTCGGTAAAATTGTTTTGGTAGATACTGATAAAATAAGTGAGTTGCCGGAGATTAAAAAATTGGGAATTGACGCGATGGATAAGAAATTTACTTTGGAAAAATTTAAAGAAATTTTAAGCAAAAGAAGGAATAGCAGCATTGGAATTGTATTGATGGATCAATATCTGATTGCGGGAATTGGCAATATTTACAGAAGCGAAATTCTTTTTGAGGCTGGAGTTGACCCGTTAAGGAAGGTGGCATCCCTTAAGGACTTAGAAATAGAATTAATTTTTCTAAAAATTAAAGAAATTCTCAAAAAAGCCATCAAGATGCGAGGTACCTCAGACAGTGATTACCGTGACACCACAGGAAAACCAGGCAGATTTCAAAAGGCCCTAAAGGTTTATCGCAGAACAGGAGAAAAGTGTTTTTCTCGCCTCCTCCTCCCAAAAAGTAAAAAATGTGATAATATAATAGAAAGAATCCAATTAGGACAACGAAGCGTTTTTATATGCCGAAAATGTCAGAAATAAAAATTTAAATCAATTTTTTAAATAATAATTTTTAGGATTCTAAAAATGGTTTTTTAAAAACCGGTTTTAAGTTAATTATAATTTAATAATAAAAAAATGGAGAAAAAACAAAAAATAATGCTGGCGATGGGAGTGTTATTGATCGCTGCTGTGATAGTTTATTTCACAGGTCTAAGAGATGCGATTAGAAAAAGTAAGGTAGCTAGGCAAATAACTGTAGAAAATGGCGCAGAGAAAGTCGAGGAAAATGTAGAGCCTTTAAATGAAGGAAATATTAATCCTATTTCAGGGTTAGCTTGCGAAAACTGGAATCGTCGTCCAGTAGCTGTGATGCAACCTTCTGATTTGCAGGCTCGACCAGCGGCTGGATTTTTGGAAGCTGATATGGTTTTTGAATTACCGGCCTATACATCATCCAATACCAGATTGCTGGGTGTATATAGTTGTTCTGTGCCCAAAGAAATAGGTGCTATTAGAAGCTCTCGCCATGATCATATTGCCTTAGCTGCTGCTGTAGATGCTTTCTTTATTCACTGGGGAGGATCACATTTTGCATTGGATTTGTTGAATAAAAATATTATAGACAGAATTGATTGTATGACAACTAATTATTGTGAAAGATGGGATTGGCAAAACGACGCAAAAATGAGAATGGAAGATTCAGGACACATAAAAGATGAAAAAGCTTTAGCGGCCATGACTGCGGTGGGCGGTAGAACTGAAACTAAATTTGCGGGCTATCCTCATCAAAAAGAAGCAACTCTTGAAAACAGGGGTAAGGGAGGAGAATTGAGAGTGGCCTTTGCTAGTCCATATGATGTAAATTACACTTACGACAGAGAGTCTAATACTTTTTTACGCTCTTGGAACGGAGTAGAAGATGTGGATAGAAACAATAAACAGAGATTGGCACCAAAAAATATTGTGATAATGTTTGCTAAATCAGAACAGATAACCAACACCCAAGATTACGTAGGCAAGGGCTTGAGTAATCCATGGGAAGGAGTTGAAGAGGTAAAAAATACTGGAGCAGAAAGCATTAGCGGAAGATATAACAATGTTCAAATAGGTGACCCGTGGTATGATGAGAGCGGAACTGGAGAAGCTTATTATTATATGAATGGAAAGGAATATCGGGGAACCTGGAAAAAAGATAGCTCAAAGTTAGAAAGTAAAATTTTCTTTTATGATGAAAATGGCAAGGAGATAATGTTTGTGCCGGGACAAATTTGGGTAGAAATTCTTGAGCCAGGACAAGTGTTAAGGTGGACACCGGTAAATTAATATTTTTAATTTTTCTACGATGATTGCATTTATTTATGGCGAAGATAATTTTCGTTCAGCTGAAAAATTGAAAAAACTTAAAGAAGACTTCTTTAAAAAAAACACCTCGAATGCCAGTTCGAGTGTTTTTGATTTTAATGAAGAAGATTATTGGTCAAAATTAAAAACAGCCTTAAAATCCAAGGGCCTATTCGCTCAAAATTCATTGATAGTGGTAAAAAATCTTTTGAGTAGGGAGGGTTTAAATTCAAGAGAGGAGATTATAAAATTTTTAGAAAATAAATTTAAAAACATTGATTATTCTGAGGATGTTATTGTTTTTTGGGAAGGTGGAAAAATTAAAAAAAACGATAAAATATTTAAGTGGTTAATTAAAAATTCTCAGAGCCAAGAGTTCAATAAATTGGAAGGCTTGTTATTAAAAAAATGGGTCCAAGAAAAATTTCTGAATTTTAATATTAAAGTTAGCGAAGAAATTAGCGGTAGCTTAATCAATAATAAAAATGGAGATTTGTCTGCAATTGATAAGGAGATATTGAAAATAGTTAATTTCATTGGAGAAAACGGAAGTGATGAAGATTTGAGCGACCAGGTCGCTAAATTGATTAATTCAAGCGTTGAAGCCAATATTTTCCAAACGGTAGAGCTGATGTCATCTGGGAATAAGAAGCAAGCGCTGGAGATGCTCCACAGGCAATTGGAACAAGGAGATGATCCCTTCTATATTCTTTCCATGTATATTTATCAAATTAGAAATCTTTTAAAAATAGCCGAATTTTATTTTCAGGGGAATTTCAGTCATTTGGATATTTCAAAAATTGTTAAATTGCATCCCTTTGTGGTACAAAAGGGGACTCAACAGTTGCGAAATTTGGATTTTAATAAACTAAGAGAGATTTATAAAAAACTAGAGAAAATAGACGAGGACGCGAAAAGAGGAAAAAGAGATATTGGAATAGGCATGGAGTTATTAATATCCGAGATGTAATATATGTAATGTTTAAATATGTTGATACCAACTATTAAATTAAAAAGTATTTCTGATTTAATAGCGATTTTTTAAATGTCAAAGTCCGAATTTCCCCGCCTGCCATAGTCTGGCACTGGCGGGCAGGCAATTTCAAATAAATTTCCAATGATGAAAGCTTAAATTGGTATATTTTTGACATTTGGATTTAGGATTTTATTTGGCATTGGGAACTTGAAATTTGATATTAATAATCCATAAACTCTTAAAGCTGAATTAAATTATAATAAAAAACGACCCACGCAAGGGTCGTTTTACTTTATTTAGCTATATTCTTTACGGATTTGTTTAATCTGGATTTATATCTGGAACCGGTATTTTTCTTTAAAACTTTCTTTTGAACTGCTTTGTCCAATGCTTTTATGGATTTTTTAAGCCATTCTGAGGCTGTTTTGAAATCTTTATTGGATATAGCTTCGCGGGTTTTTTTCACAGCGCTACGATAAGTTCCCTTAACTTTCTTGTTTTTTACAGTCTTACGAGCAGTAACGCGCATGTACTTTTTGGCGGAATCTTTGATTGGCATAATATATTTTACTATTCGAATTTGAAATTCAAAATCGAATCCTTATTTAAATTTAAAATAGTTACTTAACTATTTGTATCATGAAGTGGATTTTTTGGCAAGAGAGTGATAAAATAAGCATGTTGCTATATTGGTAAGTTAACATTAAAACATTAAAATATTAGAACAATTAAACACTGGAGCATTTGAAGTCAGCAGTCATCCGTAATCAGTCATCAAGATACATTTTTAACCTTGATGACCGATGACTTTTGACTAATGACAACTCTGGTTAGCGATAAATTTCTAATGGGGCAAACTTTATAAACCTTAAAACTTTAAGAGCTTTATAACTATTTATTATATGATTGCAAAATTAACAGGTAAAATTGAATATTCAAAAGACAAGTGGATTATTTTAGATGTCGCAGGTGTGGGCTATAAAGTTTTTTTAACCGATTTCACTTTGGGTAAAATTGCAGGATTAGGGGAGGGATCATTTTTTATTTATACCCATGTAAGAGAAGACGCCTTGGCTTTGTATGGTTTTGTAAGTTCAGAGGAAAAAGAAATGTTTGAACTGCTTATTTCTATCTCGGGAATAGGCCCAAAGGCGGCTATGGGAATATTGTCTATTGCTGATCCTATTTCTATTCAGACTGCAATATTAAATAATGATGCTACGATTTTAACTAAAGTTTCTGGCGTAGGAAAGAAAACTGCTGAAAGGGTTATTTTGGAATTGCAAAACAAAGTGGCAGATATGCCAATGGGTGAGAGAATGGATGCGTTGGCTGACAGCGAAACAATCGAGGCTTTAATTTCTATGGGTTACACGGTTTTTCAAGCTAGAGAAGCGCTTAAATTAATTCCTAAAGAAATTGAAAGCATCGAAGAAAAAATAAAATTTGCCCTTAGGAAGATGGGGAAATAAAAAAGTTATAAAGTTTGTAAAGTTTTAAGGTTTATAAAGTGTGCCCCGCCAGAGATTTATTTTTTAATCAAAGTAGTCATCAGTCGAAAGTCATCAAGCTATCAGTTATCAAAATTTAAAGTTGTATCTCGATGACTATTGACTTAATGACTGATGACATTAGTTTTATATCCACAGTCTCTATATTCATTTGTTTTCACTGTTGGTATGTTAATGTGTTAAAATGTTTTTAATTTTATGGAAAATAATAGGGATAAATTTATTCAAGAAAATTCTGCGTGTGGAGGATTTTTGCAATCTAATCAATGGGCCCAATTTCAGAATGATTTTGGAATAAAAAAGCACAATATTTCTGATAATGATTTCTGGTCCAATGTTTTAGAATACAATCTTCCTTTGGTGGGGAAGTATTTTTATATTCCGCGCGGACCGGTTAGGGATAAAAACATAAAACATGATAAATTGAAAAATTGCATCCATGATTTGATTGAACTGGCTAAAATTAATAAGGCCGGATGGATTAGGCTAGACAGCTTCGATAAAGATATTAAGGGAATTATCCAAGAACTTAAATATAAACTAGTTAAAGCTCCGCATGATATGCAGCCCAGACAGCTTTTTATTATAGATATTGATAAAAGTGAAGATGAAATTTTAGCTCAGATGAAGCCCAAGACAAGATACAATATTAAGGTAGCGGAGAAAAAAAATGTAAAAATAGAGGCATTGAGCAGTTTGGAGAACAATAAAAAAATAGAGAAATTTTTGGATTTGATTGAAAAAACAGGGAGCAGAAAAGGAATAAATTTCCATCCCAAAGAGTATTACAGAAAAATGCTAAAAAATATAAATTCAGATAACTTAAAATTATACTTGGCAATTTATAATAATAAAATCATTGCCGGAGCCATACTAGTTATTTATGGTCAAATTGCCACTTATTTACATGGCGCTTCAGACGATAATGATCGAAATGCGATGGCTCCCTTTTTGTTACAATGGCAAATGATAAAAGATGCTCGAAAAAGTGGGGCTAAAAAATATGATTTTGGAGGAGTGAGTATCGGAGAAGATGATAAGGAGCGAGAAAAAAAATGGTTTGGAGTAACCAGATTTAAGCAAGGTTTTGCAAAAAATAATCTCCCGCTGGAATTTTCCGGTAGTTATGATATAATTGTAAATCCAATTAAATATTGGACATATCGGATGATTCAAAAAATAAAAAATGTTCTTTAATTTTAAAAGGAGCGAGAGTGATGATTAGAAATCGAGAACGAATGCCTTGGCATGATATAGACGTGGAGGCATTCGCAATGGCAAACAATTTGCCAAAGACTTTGCGAGCACTTATTTGCGCGCGCGAGTTTTTTAATCTAGTAAAAAGAAAAGATGGAAGAGATGAATTTGTACATTCTTATCGTGTAGCCCAAATTCTTATTTTCCATCGTATTTTTTCAGATGACATATTGGCTGCTGGATTATTGCATGATGTCCCGGAAAATATTAATTTGGGTTTATTGGATAATATACGGGAGGGGTTTGGAGAGAATATTGAATTGATGGTTTTTATTCTTACCAGGAGAGAAAATGAAGATATTCGATTTTATTTTGCCAGAATTAGTGAGGATTCCGTTACTATTTTGGCAAAGTTAGCTGATCGACTTCATAATCTTCGCAATATGACCAAAAACCTTGGAAAAGATGATTTCTTTACCGAAAGAAGATTATCAGATCAAATAGAGGAAACTTGGGAATATCTCGTTCCTATGGCAGTAAGAGCGGGAGAGATTGATTGTCAACATCGAGAAGTTATTGTTGAAATTCATGAAGAGTTGCTGCGATCATTGGCTGATGCGGAGTGGGCCATGCTCAATTTTAAGTAAGCCTGACTTTAAGCTTTTTAAAGTCAGGTTTAATCTTTTTGGTAGCAAGTTTTTCTGTTATGATTAAATAATCAGTAAATAATATTATTAAATATGCTCAAGATTACAATTTTAGCTGTGGGAAAAATTAAAAATGAAAATTTCAAAAAAGCTTTTGAGGAATATCTTAAAAGACTTTCTCCTTACGCCTCTTTGAAAGTAGACGAGTTGGACCCAGAACCATTTTACGATAATTCAGATAAAGAAAAAATAAAGGAGAAAGAGGGAAAGAAAATAGCTAAATATTTAGAGAAATTCAAGCAAAGTAAAATTTTTATTTTAGATGAGAAAGGAAAAGAATTTAACTCAACCAATTTTTCTGAATTTTTATTTAAAAACGAACTAGATGAAATTGTCTTTGTGATTGCGGGAACATTGGGTTTTAGTGAAGAAATTTTTGGTTATAAAAATGTGATAAAGATAAGTTTATCTCAAATGACTTTCCCGCACGAATTTGCTCGGGTTATTCTGGCAGAACAAATTTATCGCGCAATTGCCATAAATAAAAATAAAAGTTATCATTATTAATAGGTAGTAACCGGTAACTAGTAATTATTAATAAGTAGTTAGCAAATAATTATGAAATATTTAATTAATTGGGTTGTAATGGCTTTGGCAGTTTTTATTAGTGCTAAAATTATTCCAGGAGTAGAAGTAGATAGTTTTTTTGTAGCTTTTATAGCAGCTTTGGTTTTGGGGATTATAAATGTTTTGCTTAAGCCTATTTTATTGATCCTTACTTTGCCTATTAATATTCTCACCTTGGGTCTTTTTACTTTAGTTATAAATGCTTTTTTGGTACTTTTGGCCAGCAAGTGGGTGGATGGGTTCATGGTTAATGGATTTTGGTGGGCGCTTATTTTTAGTTTAGTGATGTCTATCGTTCAGTCAGCCTTGCATCAAGTTGGAAAAAAATAAATTTAATTATCTAGTTTTAAATTATGTCTAAAATTTTATTTCCCGAGCGTGATGTGAACTCCAGAAAAAAAATATTAAAAATTTTAAAAGGCCCTCAAGCGGGATCGGTGGTAAATAATATAAAAGAAAAAAGAGAAGTAGTGGATCAATTTAAGAGATATAGTCCTGGTGGAATAAGCAAGGATGAGGCGCGTAAGATTTTGGGAAAATTTCATTACAACAAAAGAGACTCTCTAAATCCAAAAGAAACAGCGGGACTAGCTAAGGCTTTGGGAATAAGTGGTTCTCACAAATATCAGAGACCAGCAGAATCTGCTAGCGCTAAGATATTGAGAGAAAGACAAGAAAAGAGATTGGCAAATAATTCCAGTAAAACAAATCTTTCCTCAAGCGGATCCAAATCAAAAGGCTTTAGTAAAATGAGCACCTTACATTAATAGTATGAGGAAATTAAGAATTAAGAATGAATAATTAAGAGTGGGAAAATTATTTTTCATTTTAATCTTCGATCTTCTTTATTGCTGATTACAGATGACTGATGACTGATGGCTTATGGTTATTGCTTCAATGCTAAAGTGTTATTCCGCTAGTTGGGGGAGTCAAAATGACAATAGAAACGAAGTTCTATTTGACTTTTGTCCAAAAATGGTGTATAATGGATTTGTAGAGGTAAAAACTCTACGAAAAATAGGGTGAATTCTCAGGGTGAGGATTCATTTTTTGTTTTTAAATCAAGGTCGAATGATTTAATGATGAATCTTCAAAATAAAAAACCCTAGATTTCTCCTTATTAAATAATTTAAAAAAAATAAAAACAAAAATATGGAAAAATTAAAAGCAGCTTTGAACAAGGACTTATTTGAGTCAGATCATAATGAGGAAGGAAGATTTTCTATTCTTCTATCATTAGTTCCTCTTTTGGTGCTGACATTTTTCATGAACTTTGGGATTATATAATATAAATTAATAAAATTATATTATATATTTAAATAGGATAAACAAAAGTCAACCATTATGGTTGATTTTTGTTTGTTTTGTTTATGTGATATAATTATTGAAGATTAAAGTTTGTTTAATTTTTTTAATTTCTACTGTTTCATGAATTGGATAGTTAATGATCTTAATATAAAAAAACAATCTGATAGTTTGGGGGTTAGTGTTTACCAAACCCCAGCTTTTATGCTTTTGACGTTGGGTTTTATTATAGTTTTTATTATGACAGCCGTTTTTTTTGTTTCTAGAGAATTTGTATCAATAGAAATTTTAATTATAGCCGAAGCAGTGGTAGTTAGTTTCATTTTGATTATTGGAAACACCATAATAGGCAGTATGGAAAAACTAGCAAGGGTTAACAAGTTTAAGTCGGAATTTATTTCCATTGTTTCTCATCAACTAAAAACACCGCTTACCGGAATAAGCTGGGATATGGAATTTTTAATGTCCAAGCACAGCGATGGGTTAAATAGTAAGCAGATAGAAATTTTAAAAAATATAGAAGCCTTAAATGTTATTATGGCCAAAATGGTCAATGATTTATTGGATGTGGCCAGAATTGATCAGAATAATTTTTTTACTAGAAAAGATGAGATAGATATCGTGTCAGTAGTCAAAAAAGTAATAGAAAAAAATAAGGCTTTAACTTTAAAAAATAAGGTTAATATTGATTTATTGGTGGATGATAATATGCCTAAAATTATAGGGGACGAAAAGAGAACCGAGGTTGTTTTGGACAATTTTATTTCAAATGCGATTAAATATAACAAAGAAAATGGAAAGGTTATTATTAAAATGCAAAAAGATAATAGGAGGGCAATAATTTCAGTAAAAGATACTGGAATAGGTATCCCCGAAAATGAACAAGATAGGGTTTTTGAAAAATTTTATCGAAGCAAGGAGGCAGCTAGTCGCGAAACGGGAGGTACGGGCTTGGGTCTTTATATTGCTAAAAACATCATTGAAAGAAGCGAGGGCAAGGTCTGGTTTCGCTCTGTCGAAAACGAAGGAACTGAATTTCATTTTTCTTTGCCTATAATTTAAGGTAAATATAAGATATAATAGTTTTAATTAAATATTTTTTGTAATTTTATGGAAAATAAAAGAGTATTGATAATAGAAGATGATTTGACACTTAGAAATGTTTTGGCTGAATTTTTGGGATCAGAGGGATTTTTGGTTGGCGTGGCGTCTGATGGAGAGGAAGGGATAAATATGATCAAGAGCTATAATCCAGATATTGTTTTGTTAGATATAATATTGCCCAAAAAAAACGGTTTTGAAGTTTTGAAAGAAGTTAGAGATAATGAGGGCAAATTAAGCGTGCCATTTGTGTTACTTACAAATTTAGGAAGTTTGGATGATATTGAAAAAGCTCTAGAATTAGGCGCTACCACTTATCTGGTTAAGGGCGACTATCAAGTAAGAGAAATAGTAGAAAAAGTGAAAGAAATTTTATCTAAGGAGAAATAATTTTCTCAAATACAAAAATAAAAAATAATGAGAATTGATAATAAACAACTAAAGAGTTTTTTATTAGATAGCCAGCTTTTGGATTCAAAAGAAATCGAGGATGTTTTTAATTTGGCTGAAAAGGAAAAAAGATTGATGGGGGATTTATTATTGGAAAAAAAGCTTGTTTCCAAAGAGGAATTAAGCAAATTGTATGCTTATATTTTAGGAAATCCATTCGTAGATATCAGCAAGGAAACAATAGATCCGGAAATTTTAAAAATTATACCTGAACCGATCGCCAAGAAATATAAAATAATTGCGTTTGATAAATCAGACAGCAATCTGAAGGTGGCAATGTTGAATCCAGATGATTTGCAGACCATAGAGTTTATAAAGAAGAAGACTGGACTTTCAATTACGCCATGTCTTACTACAGACGAGGGAATATCTAATGTGCTAAAGCAATATGAAAAAAGCTTAAAGGCAGAATTTGGGGATATGATAGGAGACGGCGGTGATGACATAACTAAGGGTGCCATAGTGCAAAAGATAGATAAATCTTCAGATAAAAAATTATCCAAAGAAGCGGAGGATTTGCCGGTTATAAAGGTGGTAGATACTTTGATAAAACATGCCATTTTGGAATCGGCTAGTGATATTCATATTGAGCCAGATGAAAAAGAAGTGCGAGTAAGATATCGAATAGATGGTATTTTGCATGATGCCATGACATTGCCTAAAAAAATAATGTCCGGAATAATAGCGCGTATAAAGGTTTTGGCTAATTTGAAATTGGATGAGCATCGCCTTCCTCAAGATGGCAGATTTAAGATAGTTAATGATGAATATAAGATATCTTTTCGAGTAAATATTTTGCCCATCTTTGATGGAGAAAAAGTGGTAATGCGTTTATTGGATGAAGCTGCTAAGGGATTAACCTTAGAAAAAATGGGTCTTCAGGGAGAGGCACTGGAAATTGTTCATCGAGAAGTGACTAAGCCAAACGGAATGATTTTGGTAACTGGTCCTACGGGTAGCGGTAAGACTACAACTCTTTACACTATTATGGATATATTAAATACTCCCGTAGTCAATATAAGTACAGTAGAAGATCCTGTAGAATATAGAATGCCTCGAGTTAATCAAACTCAAATTAACTCTAAGATAGGTTTAACTTTTGCGGCTAGCTTGAGAGCTTTATTGAGACAAGATCCGGATATTATAATGGTGGGGGAAATACGAGATGAGGAGACCATGGAAATTGCCATGCATGCCGCTATGACAGGTCATTTGGTTCTTTCTACTCTACATACCAATAGTGCGGCTGGAACTTTGCCGAGATTACTTGATATGGGGGCGGAGCCATTTTTAGTGGCTTCTACTACTAATGTTGTGATTGCGCAAAGACTAGTTAGAAAGCTCTGTGGGGATTGTAAGGAGGAATATATTTTAGAAAAAAAAGAAATTGAGGTTTTGAAAAAGAATTTTGATAGCGAAAAAATGTTGGAAATATTAAAAAATGCCCCTCAGACGAAAGATCTGGTGGATCCCAAGAAAGGGTGGGATTCGATAAAATTTTATAAACCCAAGGGTTGCAAAAGATGCGGAGATGAGGGCTATAAAGGTAGATTGGGAATTTATGAGGTATTGGAAAATGGTGAAGAAATAGAAAAATTGATAACCCAAGCGTCCTCGGCCGAAACTATCGAAAAAAGAGCAATAGAGTTGGGAATGATAACTATGATAGAAGATGGATTTATAAAGGCGGTCCAGGGCATCACATCAATCGAAGAAATATTAAGAGTAACTAAGGAATAATTTTGGTAAAATAAAAAATGGATAGTGTATTTAGTTTAAAGAGTAAAAAAGAAAAAAATAAGCCCAAAGTGTTTTCCAATGAAAAATTGGAGAGTGTTTTATTTTCCAAGGGAATTAGGCGGGATAAATTTTTTACCAATGATTCCGGACTTTATTTTGATTGTAATGATAAAGAGCTGGCTAATCTGATAGCTTTTAGATTAAAAAACAAGTTATTTGATAGTTTAAATCACAAAGCCATAAAAGATTATTCTAAATTTGGAGGCAACTATAATGATTTTCTTTTTGTAAAATATAGATTGTTTGTTAAAAAGATTCAAGATTATCAGCAAGATATTGTTAATGAGGGGAATTCTTTTTTTGATAACGTGTCTCTTTTGAAAATGTGGAACACTTCTATTTTGGCAGCGATAATAATTGGCATGATATCAATGTCTTTTATTTATCGATATTTAGGATCAGGCGCATCAGCAGGAGAAGATGCCTCTAATAAGGAAGTGGCTGGTTTATATATTGAAAAAGAAGATGAAAATAAATGGACCAAGGAAAAAGAGGAGGCTTATTTAATGGAAATGTCTGATTATTTGCAGGAGGAGGCTGATAAAGATTTTGATAAACGCGCGATGGAATTAGTAAAGGGTTATCCAATAGAGAAAATGATGCCATATATTTTAAAAAAGGATAGGCAAGTAGCTGCTTTTTTCATTGCGATTGCCAAAAAGGAAAGCAATTGGGGAAAAAGAGTGCCGGTTTTGGACGGTCAAGATTGTTATAATTATTTAGGTTATAGGGGCAAAAGAGATAAAATGGGAAGTGGCGGTCACACTTGTTTCGACAGTAGAAAGGATGCGGTAGATACTATAGCTAAAAGATTAGAAGAACTTATAAAAAAATATGACCGCAATACTCCCGCAGAAATGGTGGTTTGGAAGTGTGGGTCGAATTGTAATGTGACCGGCGGACAAGCAGCGGCTAATAAATGGATTAGCGATGTGGATATGTATTTGGAGAAATTGTCGGACAAGGATTAGCTAGGCGAAATAAGTTTTTTATCTTCCTGAAAATTTGTAGGTTTGTGATTTAAAACAGGGACAGAAAATTTTATTTTTTTATTAATTAATGAGAAGAGAAGATGCTACACAAAAATATAGAAATTAAGAAAAATAAAATTGGCGGGATAGGTATTTTCGCAACTGATTTGATACGAAAAGATGAGATTGTTTGGCAACTTAGTTCAAATGATAAAATATTTTCAAAAAAAGAGGCTTTGAGTTTGCCAGATGAGGAACGTTGTTTGGTTTTTCAGAAAAACAAGAAATATGTTCTTTGTACAGATAATGGTCAGTACATGAACCACAGTTGCAATCCAAATCTCTGGTTTTTGAATGATGTCACTTTGGTTGCAAAATGGGATATTAATGCTGGAGAAGAAATTACTTATGACTATTCCACAACTGAAATCGACCCCGTATATGCTGAAGAATGGGAATGTTTATGTGGCTCTAAAAATTGTCGCGGCGGGATTAGCCCCGTTGATTGCTTGGATAAAGATTTTCAAGAATTACACAAAGGATACTTGCCAAGCTATACGGTTGAATTTATTAATAAAAACCAACAAGGAGTTTCAAAAAATGAAATTCACCCCAAATCCTCCTGAGCAGAGGGGCTGTCTGTCATTTTTTAGAAACAAAAGAATTGTCTTTTAGATAAAATCTTAAAAGCTTATCTTTCCATTTGCCCGCATAATCAACACCAACTCGTTTGGCTTTTTTTATTTTATTTTTGGGTATGGTTATTCCTGTATCGGCGATAAACAGGGCGGAATCTTTGTCTAAGCAAGAAAGACAATTAAGCTTTTTATCAATCCCGAAAGCTTGGCAAAGTTTGCCGGGACCGCTGGTGAGATTTTCAAGTTTGGTTGTTTTTCTGTTTATTTCCATAAGAGAAATCCCCTCCAGGGGTTCCACGGCGCGAATTAAAACAGCCGAAGGGTAATCTTTATTTTCTGTAACGATATTGAGACAGTTATAAAAACCGTAAATAAGATAAACGTACCAATAGCCGGCATCTCCAAACATTATTTCATTGCGGGGGGTTTTGCCTCTGGACGCATGACTAGCTAAATCTTGGGGGCCGACATAGGCCTCGGTTTCGACAATCATCCCAGAAATAATTTGGTCTTTATTTTTACAAACCAAAACCTTGCCCAATAACTCTTGTGCAACTAGGGCGGTTTTTCGATTAAAGAATGAATGGGTTAGTCTTTTCATAGTGATTTTATTTTATAACAATCTTAATATAAATCCAAGGATAAAAATTCTAAATTAAGAATCTGAATTAAAAAAACACTGCGTAATTCTATCGGTTTTTATAAAATTTAAAAACTCTTAATTTCTCATTGAGAAACTAAGAGTTTTGTGACTTTTTGTGCTGTAAAAAATCTATTTTTTGGCATTCATAAGAATTTCTAGCACTTCAATTGCCCTATCCCAGTCTTTTTCTCCGATGAGATATGTTGGCATCAGGGGGCCATAATCGTAATCGGGATATTTTTTTGATGGGGCACATTTTTCAAAAAAATACCAATCAAATAGCCAAGAATATCTTTTGCCATGGTGATAGTTTTCATTTCCACCCGTGTCCATGTCAGAACAAACAACTGCCGGCACACCTTTTCCTAGGGCATGAATAATAATCACGAGACCTGCAGGCAAATCACCTTCTTCATAATCCACAGCCATTTTAGTCCCAAAGGGGATGAAATGAAGATCTGTCAAAACCTCATCAGCTTTCTCAATAGCAGCTTTGACGATTTCTATACCACCTCCTATTTTCTTGCTGCACGGCATTAATAATGTCTCAGCCCTATACCCAGCTGTTTCAATTGCTTTTTTGGCCTTTTCCATTTCGCCTGGCTTATCTTCAATGCAGAGAATCGTTTTCATGGTTATCTCCTTTGGAATCTAGTTTTTAGGGTGCATGTCGCATAAAAGTTATTTTTTATTACGACAAAGTAGTTTATCATATGAATATAATATTGTCAACTACTTTTAGTTGACATAAAATATTTTTTGACATATAATAAGGTTAAAATAAGCCTTTTTTAGTAGTCGTGTCACTTTATAGTTGACACGGTAAAAAAGTATAAAAATTTAAATTTAATGATTATGCAAGAAAAATTAAAAGCTCTGGGCCTTTCTTATAATGAGCAAAGGGTATATATGAGTCTGGTTAAAATAGGTGAAACTTCGGTTGGAGATATCATTAAAGATGTTAATGCTCATCGTCAGAGTGTATATAATGCCCTGGAAGAATTAGAGGAAAAGGGTTTGGTTATAAAAAACAAAAAAAATGGGACCAACCATTATAAAGTTTCTGATCCGGATGAGTTTTTAAATAACTTAAAAAAGAAAGAATTGATTGCTAGGCAATTGGGTGAAGAAATTTCTAAAGAATTATCAAAAAACAAACATGAACATGAAATAAATGTTTTTGATGGAAGTGAAAAAATCAAACATTTCTTTTTTAACCGAGACAAAAAATTGCCGAAAGGCTCCGAGTTGCGCATTATTAGCAACTATGCCAATAAGTATAAAGAGGTTTTGGGAGATGAATTTTTATCAAAAGAATATAATCAATTGCTGATAAAAAAAAATCTAGATATAAAAATAATTTCTAGTGAATTGTTTCGGGAAGAATTTACAAAATTAAGCGCAGAATTGGGTAATATAAAAAATAGAAGGATTAAGTTTTTATCTAATGATTTAATGAGTCCCATGGCTACTGAGATTTGGGAAGATGGCATTAGTTTTTCTTCTTTTGAAAAAGATTGGTTTGTCATAGAAATAAAAAACGTTTTTTTCGCCAAAGCTTATAAAGCCCATTTCGAATCTTTTTGGAAGATTGCAAAAAAATAGTTGAAATGATCTATCGGCATTTATTTTACTTTAAAATATGAAAAATTTCCGAACAACCACTTTGTTGTTTGGGGTTTTTAAATTTTTGGCTTTAGGATTTATATTGAATCAAGTTAATCTGTTTCAATAGCCAGAGGTACAACCTCAAAAACCCAAGAGGTTGGACCTCTTTAAGATGGGAGTTTAAATATTGAGTGTTTGTTGTTCTAAGTAAAATTACAATTAATCAATTATCCATGGGTTAGGTGGTAAGAGTAGTTATGGAAAATTGGAAAACAAGAATTTACCCTCACCCCAGCCCTCTCCCAGAGGGAGAGGGGGAGTTTGTTTTAATGAGGTCACCCTGTGGATAACTTTATTGACACCAAATTGAGGGGTTGGTATCATGGAATCTGTGTTCCCAAAAGGGAAGAGGGAGGAAAGGGTAATTATTAATAAATTGAGTATGCGTAAAAATCCTTTGGATTTTTGTAAAAAAGTAGTAAATAAATTAAAAAGCAAGTATAAAAATAGAGAAATTAAGCTAGCAACCATAGCGATAATCATTATGGGCTGTTTTTTTTACGGCGATTACATTAAAAATAGCTTATTTTTGGAAGTAAAGGCTGAAGAACTGGATAAATCAAGCGAAATTGCCACAGTAAAGGTGCCTGAAAGTTGGAATTTAAATAATAAGGAAGATGAATTCAACTTTGTTTTGAAAAAAGAGGAGGAAGATATCTTGAAAAATGAATACGCCAAGTTGGAGCTGGAAATTAAAAATATAACAAAAGATCATCCGATTGAAGAAATGGCTCCCTTCATTGCCAAATATGACAATAAAATAGCTGCTTTAATTGTGGGAATTGCTAAGAAAGAAAGTAACTGGGGGAAGCGTTCTCCTTCAAAAAATGGCCAGACATGTTATAATTACTGGGGATACAAAGGACAGGGTTCAAGGGGTTTGGGAATGGGATACGGTTGCTTTGCTAGTCCTGAGGAAGCGGTAAATGCCATAGGGGGAAGAATATCAGAGTTGGTTAATCAAAATATCGATACCCCAGCTGAAATGGTGGTGTGGAAATGTGGCAGGAGCTGTGCCGCGACTGGCGGTCAGGCGGCGGCCAATAAATGGATAGCCGATGTTAATGTTTATTATAAAAGGATAGCTATGCTAGCCTCTTAAATATATGAATGCTATTAATTCAAAAAAATTTAGAGAATTAATGGAAATAGAAAATGAGAACCTGGAGATAATAGATGTAAGAGAAGAAGCTGAATTTAAGGTGGTTAGAATAAAAAATTCTAAACTAATTCCCATGGGTGAGATTATGGACAATTTGGATAAAATTAATTGGGATAAAAAAGTGGTACTGGTGTGTAGAAGTGGCGGTAGGAGTAGCTATGTAGGAGAAATGTTGAAGTCTTTGGGAAAAGAAGCAGTTAATTTGGAAGGTGGAATAAGCGGCTTAGAATCAGACAATTGCGAATGTTTGGAGAGATAACATCATGAATCATTAAAACAAATCAGCATTAAAACATTAAAACAACTTATTTTAAAAAGTCATTAGTCATAAGTTAGATTTGAATCGTCCGAGATTGTTTCCGAGCACCTCTCAACGATAGATGATTAATTGAGTTGTTTATATAATTAAAGTGAAAAATAAAAAAATATTATTAATTCTGACAATAATCCTTATCTCTGCTTTGGTTATATGGGTATTTTTTCGTTTTAAAAGTAATAATCAACCAATAGTTTATGAAAATAAGGTTGAGAAAGAGGTTGAAGCAGTTGTTGAGAAGGCTATTGATTCGGGCGATTCTCAGCGCGAAGAAGTTGGTCATTTGGAAATAGAAAAAGAAGAACTGACAAAGGTTGAGTCAGAAATTAAAAAAGAGCAAGCGGTTAATTTCTCAGCGGAGGATAAAGAAACTGAAGAGAAATCAGAAAATGATATTAAAATAAAAGACAATCTAGTTTCGTGGGGATTTAGCAGTTCTAAAAATAGAAATATTGATACTATTATATTACATTCATCTTACAATGTTTTAGGTGGAGACGAATATGATTTGGATAAGATTATATTGGAGTATAAGCAATATGGGGTGGCTCCTCATTATGTGATTGATAGAGAAGGGGAAATTTTTAGGCTCGTTAAAGATGCTAACATCGCTTATCACGCTGGGGAAAGTAAGGTCCCAGACGGAAGAACGGGCGTGAACAATTTTTCAATCGGGATAGAGGTTGTAAACAGTGAGAAAGACAATTTTACCTCAAAGCAGTACACAGCTATTAATGAGTTAATTGCTTTTTTGAAAGATAAATACAAAATAAAATATGTTTTGGGACATGATCAAATTGCGCCTGGAAGAAAAACCGATCCTTGGAATATTAATTGGGAAAAAGTAAATAAGTAGAATTATGCGTATTTTAATAGAAATAAAAGAACAAGCCATTCAATTGAGTCTAATTCGAAAAGAAAAGCAGATAGATATTTTGGAATTTTCGGGGAATCATAATTTAAGTGAAATTTTGTTAGGCAAAATTGACGAATTAATGGTTAAAAATGAATTAAAGTTTTCCGATATAAAAAAAATGACAGTTAAATCCAATATTCCTGATAATCTTACGACGGTAAGAATAGCTAAAATAGTGGCCAAAACGTTTAATTTTTCAAAAGATGTTAATTAACTGTGGATAACTTGGGGATAAAGTGTTTATTTTGTTTATTGCTATAAATATTGATGTATTTTAAAATTATAGTTGGTGAATGTTTATTTTTTGTGCATGATGAGTAACTCGTATGGATTTTTTCTTTATCAAACAATGATCTAATCCAAATATATTAATTTTAAATTGTTTATTATTTAGTTAACGAGTTAACGGATTAACGAGTTTTGTAAAATTTAAATTATGGATCATAGAATCAGAGCTGCTGCGATTATTGTAAATAATAATAAAGTATTGCTGGTTAAACATGTTCATCCAGAAACTGGCTATACGTGGTATGTTCCGCCAGGGGGAGGAGTCAAGGAAATTGATAGTTCAATATTTGATTGTGCCAAAAGAGAAGTTTTTGAAGAAACTAACCTTAAAATAGAAGCTTCTAAACTTTTATATATTCGAGAATTTTATGATAAAGAGAATAAAAAATTAAATATAGAATTATTTATATTGACAGATTCTTTTGAGGGAGAGATAGATTTAAAAAATATTAAAGGAAGTGGTCCGGATGAGAATTTTATTAAAGAAGCGAAATGGTTTTCAAAAGAAGAATTAGCGGATTTAATTGTTTTTCCGGAAATAATAAAGGATGAGTTTTGGAATGACTGTGCGATTGGTTTCCCTAAGGTTAAATATTTAGGAAGACAAATTTAAGAGAATATAAATATTGAAAAAATGATTGATGAACAAAAAATAATTAAATATTTGTAAGATAAGTACGCTCCGGAAGTTATGTTGCTAGGTGGTTCTCGCGCAAAAAATAAGGAGAGGATTAATAGTGATTGGGATATTTATCTTATTGGTGATTACAAAATCGAAAATGAATCAATTTCTGAACAATTCTTAGAAGAATATTTAGACATTGCTTTGTTTCCAAAATCTTGTTTAAAAGATAATGTGTTAAGAATATTTTATGGACCAGTAAGTGATTTAAAAGTTTTGTTGGATAATGAAGATGGTTTAGGGTCTCAGATAGTTGAAAATACCGAGAAAGCTTATTTAAATAAGCCAAAGTTATTAACCTCAGCGCAAATATTAGAAAAAATTAATTACTTAAATAGAATTTTAAGTAAAATAGAAAATTATAAAGACAATCCCGAAGTTAGTTTTTTTCATCTAGCTCAATTTTATCAAACTGCTATACCTTTTTGGTTTGAGTTTAGGGGGGAATGGTCTGTGCCTGTTCAATATGCAATTCCTATTATAAAATCAGAAGATCTCACTTTTTACAACATGCTCAAATCAATAGTTGAAACAAATGTAATAGAAAAACAGATAATTGAATGTAAAAAAATAATAGCTTATTATATGGATAGGGGGAAGTAACTAGAATGGCTATTTTTAAAGCTTTGATTTTTTGAGGGTTTTGGTGTAATGTTATTTATTAGAATGAATTTTGATTCATTCTTTTTTAAAATTAGATTGTGCTGAATTACGCATCAGGCTCTAAGAGCCCAAATTCAAAAGGGCTCTTAGAGCCTGATGCACCATATATATGAAAAAGAGAAATATAGAATTGTTGGCTCCAGCTGGCAGCCTAAGCAAAATGAAATACGCTTTGCATTATGGGGCGGACGCGGTGTATGCGGGAGTGCCCGATTTTTCTTTGCGGGCGCGCATCAATGAGTTTGATTTTGTTGGATTAAAAAAGGGCGTTAATTATGCGCACAGCTTGGGAAAGAAATTTTATGTCACGCTCAATATTTATGCGCATAACATTCATCTTAAAAAACTGGAAGGACACCTAAAAAAGCTTAAAAATATAGAAATTGATGGGATAATTTTGAGCGATCCTGGGATTTTAATGCTGGTAAAAAAATATTTGCCCAAAGTTGAAATTCATCTTTCTACGCAGGCTAATGCGACTAACTGGCAGGCGGTGAAATTTTGGGAAACTCAGGGAGTAAGCAGAGTGGTTTTGGCGCGAGAAGTAACACTTAAAGAAATTAAAGAAATTAAAAAAAATGTGCCCAAAATGGAATTGGAATATTTTGTCCATGGCGCAATGTGTATGAGTTATTCGGGGCGTTGCATCTTGAGCAAATGGATGAGTAATAAAAGCGCTAATCTGGGGGATTGTTCGCAGCCATGTCGTTGGGCCTATGGCCCAAAATCTCAATTTCCAATTTCCAATTTCCAAACAAATCCAAAATCCAAAATCCAAAAATTAAAAAATAATGAAAATTCTATTTTGACAGCTAGCGTAGTGGATAATCGGGGGGAGTTTGAGATTGATTTAGAGGAGGATAGGCAGGGGACTTATTTTTTTAATAGCAAAGATTTAAATTTATTGAATTATTTAAAGGATTTGATGGAGGCGGGAGTGGATTCTTTTAAGATTGAAGGGAGGAATAAAAGCGTTTATTATTTGGCGACAGTAGTGCGGGCTTATAGAAATGTCAGTAATGCCATTATTAATAAAGATAAAAATTTAAAAAAAATAATTAAAAAAGAACAAGAAAGTCTCAATGATTTAGTGCATCGCGGTTATACGACAGGATTTCTTTTGGGCATGGAGCCAGAACATAATTTCGCTAACTCTCACAATCAGAGTGGATTTGAGTTTGTGGGAGAGGTCATTAAAAAAATTTCAAATTTCAAATTTCAAATTTCAAATAAAAAAATAATAGAATCTAATGATTTATTTGAGATAAAGGTGCATAATGCGATTTATAATACAGATGAGATTGAGTTGGTAAACTGTGAGGGAAATTATCCGGTAAAAATAATAAAAATGTTGGATGATCAAATGAAAGAAGTGCATTCAGCGCATGGCGGACACGGAAAAAATTATTATTTTTTGTTTGATAAAGTGGAAATTGAAGAAATGACGCTTTTGAGGAAAAAATTAGTTAGTTTGTAGAGTTCATAATATTTACCCCGTTAAATAATTTGAAAATTTAACTGGGCCAATAAAATTCATAGAACAATAATACAATCATCAGTCAAAAGTCATTGGTCATATTGCATGCATTTAATTGTTGTAATGTTCTATTGTTTTAATGCTGCTTTGCTTCATTGTTAATACGCTAACACGCTAAAATGTCATCCCTAGACATTTTGAGTACAAGTTGATAAAATAGGAACGTAACTTATAAATAGCATAACATAAAATTTATCTAATAAATTTAAACGTTATTTTAAAAATATGTCATTAAATGAGAAAGATTTTAAAAGATTCGAAGAAATTTTAACTGAACAAAAAAATAAATTAGAAGGGGAGTTGGGTCGTATTGCTAAGCCAACCTCTGATAATGGGGATTATGAAACAACGCACGAAGAAATCGGCAGTGATAGAGAAGACAACGCTTCTGAGGTTGAGGAATATGTAGAGAATGTTGCTTTGGAAAGTAATCTAGAAGAGCAGTTAAAGGACATTAATCATGCTTTGGAAAAAATAAAAAATGGTACTTATGGGGTTTGTGAAGAATGCGGAGCTAATATTTCTCCTGAGAGATTAGAGGCCAATCCTTCCGCTAAAAAATGTATGCAATGCGCTAGCAAATAAAATAACCCCAGTTGAATAGTACAGATTATTGCAATTTAACGGGGTAAATAAAAAAAATGAAAGAATTTAAAAAAAAATATAATTTTCTTTTTTTAATCTCTTTACTGGCCGGAGCTGATCAATTGTTCAAATATTTAATTCGTCACTATGACGGATTTTATATTTGCAATCCGGGGATATCTTTCGGATTTTTGATGCCAAGCTTGGTTTTTTACTTGATTGTGGGCGCTTTTTTTGTATTGTCTTTTCTCTATATTTGGGGCAAAATTAGCATTAAAAGTTTCCCGATTAATAAAATTGGGCTATCTTTTATTTTGGGAGGCGCACTAGCCAATCTAGCAGATAGATATAACTATGGTTGTATAATTGATTTTATTGATTTAGGATTTTTCCCTGTTTTTAATTTGGCAGATATTTTTATTACGATTGGTGCTATAATGATTATAATGAAAAGTTCTAAAAATAATTCTTAAATAAACGGGTATTGTGCACATTAATATTTTGACTTGCCCTAGGCATTAATTGGGTTTACGATTATAACTCTAGCTTTTCTCCCACGAATTCACAAATCAACTACAAATTTACAAATGTGGAAAGAACTTATTTCCTACGAGATTTGTAGATTTGTGGTAGCTCTAGATTTGAAACAAGAGAAATAATTAATTGCTTAATTGAGCTAACATTGAGAGGTGTATGATGCTTGAAAAATAAAATGTCTTCAAAAGTTTTTTCAGCGGCAACTATCGGACTGGAAAGTGAAATCGTGGAAGTTGAAGTGGACACTCTTAATCAGGGTTTGCATAATTTTACTATTGTGGGACTGCCCGATACTTCCATCAAAGAGTCCAGAGATAGAGTAAGTAGTGCTATAAAAAATAGCGGATTCAAGCCTCCTCATCAATGCGGGCGAGTGACTGTTAATTTGGCGCCAGCTGATTTGCCCAAAAATAGTCCCATTTATGATATTCCTGTTGCCTTAGGATTTCTTTTGGCGACAAACCAAATTAATTTTGAATTTAAAAATAAAATTTTTATCGGAGAATTATCTTTGGATGGAAGCGCCAGGCCGGTGCAGGGAGTGTTGCCCATAGCGCTGATGGCCAAGAAAAAAGGTTACGCGCAAATTTATGTTCCTTTGGAAAATTCTCGAGAGGCGAGCGTGGTGGATAGCATAGAAATAATTCCAATTGGCAGTTTGCGCGAATTATGCACTCATCTTATCGGAGAAAAAATTATTCAGTCTTTTCCTCAGATTGACCAAGAAATATTATTTGAAAAAAGTGAATTTACTGTGGATATGTCACATATAAAAGGTCAAGAGCATGCCAAGCGGGCACTGGAAATTGCGGCCGCAGGCGGACATAATGTGATAATGAATGGTCCTCCAGGAAGTGGAAAAACTCTTTTGGCCAAAGCCATGGCTTCAATTTTGCCAAAATTAACTTTGCCAGAAGCATTGGAAATTACAAAAATATTTTCTATTTCTGGAAATTTATCCAAAAGTAATCCTCTGATAACGCAGCGGCCGTTTCGCTCACCACATCATAGCGCCAGCGCAGTTTCTTTGGTGGGAGGCGGAAGTTATCCCAAACCGGGTGAAATCAGTTTGTCACACAGGGGGGTTTTATTTTTGGATGAATTTGCAGAATTTCCAAAAAATGTTATGGAGAATTTACGTCAACCTCTGGAAGATGGGGTAGTAACAGTTTCTCGAGCTAAGGGTACTTTGAATTTCCCCGCCCGATTTACCTTGGTGGCAGCGATGAATCCCTGTCCATGCGGAAACGCGACTGATCCGGAAAAAATGTGTTCTTGCTCGCCATCTCAAATCGTAAATTATCAAAGAAAAATATCGGGACCGATTTTAGACAGAATAGATTTACAAATTGAAGTTCCTAGGTTAAAATTTGATAAGCTCCAAGAGGAGAATTCCGGTGAAACAAGTGCCCAAATAAGAGAAAGAATAGAAATAGCGCGCAGTATTCAAAAAGAAAGATTTAAAGATTTAGAAAAAATAACTAATAGTGAAATGTCTTCCAATGAAATAAAGATTTTTTGCCCTTTAAGTAGAGAATCCTTGGAGTTATTGAAAAGCGCGGTTGTAAAAATGGGATTATCAGCCCGATCTTATTACCGCCTTATAAAAATAGCACGTACTATCGCAGATTTATCTCAAGAGAAAGAAATTTTACCCATGCATATTGCGGAGAGTATTCAATATCGATTTAAAAATGAATAAGAATAGTTACTAGTCAAAAGTCATTAGGTCATCAGTCATCAAAATTAAAACTTGTATTTTGGTGACTCGATGACTTTTGACTGATGACTTTGCGTTTCAATGTTATTTTGTTTTAATGTTCCATTGTTTTAAAGTTTTAATGTTAAATTGTTTTTATGTTAAAAGAAATTACAACTAAAACCGCCCAGGAAACCCATGATTTGGGAAAAAGATTGGCTCAGAAAATGAAAGGCGGGGAAATTATCTGTCTGGAAGGTGATTTGGGAGCGGGGAAAACTACTTTTTCACAAGGGTTTTTGAGAGAACTGGGAGCAGAAGGCGCATTGACTAGCCCGACGTTTGTGGTGATGAAACAGTATGCTATAAAAAATAAAATTTTAAATTTAAAAAATATTTATCATATCGATACTTATCGTATTGAAAGCACCGATATTTTGGATTTAGGTTGGGAAGAAATAATTAAGAATAAACAAAATATTGTTTTAGTAGAATGGCCGGAAAGAATAAAAGATGTTATTCCTTCCAATACGATTTGGATAAATTTTGAAATAGTAGATGAAGAAAAAAGAAAAATAAGCATTAGTTAAGTTAAAATTATGTTAAAAAGAAAAATAAAATTATTTTTTGTAATTATAGTCGTGATTTTTTTGAGCGGGTGTGATTTTTTGATGACAGAAGATGAATTAACGGGAAATAATTCAAAAGTGAATCCTTTAAATAAAATAAATGTAAAAGAAGATTATGTAAAAGGATATCAAGAGACTGCTAATAAAAATAGCGATATGGAACAGTTGGAGCAAGCGATTGATAGGGCTAATTATGAGATTCAATTAAACGAAAATAATACCAAAAAAGAAACAGTGCCTGACGTAAAGCCGGAAAACACAGAAAAAGAGAAAGAATTATTAACTTATACCAATAAATATACTAAGGCCACAATTAAAACCAGTCACGGAAATATCAAGGTTTCTTTTTACACTGCCGAAGCGCCTTTGGCGGTGGGAAATTTTATTAAATTGGCCGAAGATAATTTTTATAATAAAGTGAAATTTCATAGAGTAATTAGCGGTTTTATGATTCAAGGTGGAGACCCGAATTCTAAAGATGACAATTGGGAAGATGATGGGCAGGGTGGGCCAGGCTATAGTTTCCGGGATGAATTTAATGAGCATAAACTAGTCCGAGGATCCTTGGCTATGGCCAACAGTGGAGCGAACACTAATGGTTCACAATTTTTTATTGTAACTGCTGACTCCACTCCGCATCTAGATGGCAAGCATACTAATTTTGGAGAGGTGATAGAAGGTATGGATGTGGTAGAAAAAATAGAAAAAGTTAGGATTAATGATAAAGACCATCCGACCCAGGATGTAATAATTGAAAAGGTGGAGCTGGAGAAATAGGTAATCATTTTAACTCCGCCAGCTGGCGGGTTGGCATATTAGTATTTTAACAATAAAGACATGCAATAAGTCATTAGCCATTAGGTCATCAGGTTATACGATACAACTACAATGCAATATAATTGCAAAGGAGGTGCGTGATGATAGCTAGTGAGCAGATTTTAAAATTTAGAACCAGAAGTGACCTGTTTTCAGCTCAAAAAATAGCACAGCAAAATGGCATTGAATTCAAAATAGTTGGAAAAGAATCAGAACTTCAGATTGCTATTCCTTTTGATCAACTGGGTCCTTTTCGAGGTTCGGGGGCTATCATTTTTGGGTTTGAGGTGAGGTCGTGCAAAAAAATTTAGCCTTTGAAAATTGTTAAATGGCGGGAGATCACCAATGTGTTTCCCGTCCTTACTTTTTTTGTATTATTTTTAAAAAATACTTATACTTTAATTTATGATAAAAAATAATCAAAATCCAAACGAATGGCTAATTATACTTCATAATAGCTTTAATTTATTTGGAGTTATATTTTTAACTGTTATTTGGGCGGAAAACTCTATAGATGATAGTTTCTGGAGCAGTGTTCCTTTGATTATATTTTTTGCTTATGGAGTTTTTAGTGGCTTAATGCACGGAGAGAAATCAAAATATATTTTATTTAGAAAATCATTTTGGATAGTGTTGTTGGTAACAATTTTATCAATTATTTCTGGGGGATTTTTATTTTTAGAAGAAGAATATATTTATAGGTGGGGATATTTAAATTTGCTTATTAGAAATATCATATTTTCTGCTTTGTTTATACTCCCTCTTTTTATGGGAACATTTTTAGTTGGATATATAATGGGCGGTGTGCCAAAGAGTTTGAAATATTTAATGGAAAAATTGAAATATTATTAATCTTATTGTTTTTGTGTTATTTTCGAATTTTGATTATACTTGAAATATATGAAAAACAATCAAGAAAAAAATAAAAAAATAGTGCTTTTGGATGGAAATGCGATAATTCATCGCTCTTTTCATGCGTTGCCGCCCTTTACCACCAAAAAAGGTGAGTTGGTGAATGCTGTTTATGGGTTTTCTTCAACTCTATTGGCTGTAATTGATAAATTTAAGCCGGAATATATTGTGGCCACTTTTGATTTGAAGGGGCAGACTTTTCGGGCTGCTCAATTTGACGGATACAAGGCCAAGCGAGTAAAGGCTCCGGATGAATTATATAATCAAATAGAAAGAGTTAAGGAAATAGTGAAAACCTTTAACATACCGATTTATGAAAAAGAAGGATACGAAGCTGACGATATGATCGGAACAATTGCTAAAAAGTTCTCAGTTCCCGGTTCACAGTTCACAGACAATATGGAAGTAATTATTGTAACGGGGGATTTGGATACGTTGCAGTTAGTGGATGAAAGAATTAAGGTTTATACAATGAGTCGAGGATTGAGCAAAGCTGTTTTATATGACAAAGAGGCAGTGATGGCTCGTTTTGGGGGATTGGAGCCGATGCAGCTTAAAGATTATAAAGGACTTCGCGGAGATGCAAGCGATAATATTCCGGGCGTAAAGGGCATTGGCGAAAAAGGCGCAATTAACTTGCTAAAAGAATATCAAAACTTAGAAGGAGTTTATAAAAATATTAATGATATTAAAGGTTCTTTGCGCGATAAACTGGAAAAAGACAAGATGATGGCTTTTACTTCCAGAGATTTGGGAACAATTATGATCAATGTGCCTTTCGAATTTAAGTTAGAAGAGTGTCACACTCATGACTTTGATCGAAAAAAATTAATTGATCTTTTTAAAGAGTTAGGTTTTTTTAGCCTTATTAAGAGATTACAAAAAGAAGGAGAAGAACCAAAAGACAAAGGAGAGAAAAAAATTAAAAATGGTATAAAAGATTTTGAATACCAGATTTTAGAAAATGAAAAAGTAGCGGGCTTTATAGAAGAAATGAAAACTAAAAAAGAAATTGCTCTTAGTATTAATGAAAAAGAAATTGCTTTTTCTAGCAAAACTGGGCGGGCCTATTCTTTAGAATTAAATGCAAAAAATTTAGAAAATTTAAAATTTATTTTAGAAGATAAAAATATTAAAAAAGTGGGATGGAATTTAAAAAAAGATTATAAGTTTTTAAAAGAGAGAAATATTGAATTGAGAGGAATTTATTTTGATGTTATGTTGGCGGATTATTTGATAAGATCAGGCGAAAAAATAGAGCTGGATAGGTTGATTTTGGCTGAATTGGGGGAAGAATTTAACGAAAAGGGATCTGGACAAATTAGTTTAATGGGTTTTTCGCGAGAAGAAGAAGCCAAAAAATTATGTGAGAAAGTGGATTATATATGGAAATTAAAAAACATCTTAGCGCAAAAAATAGAGGAAATGTCCGAAAGCCAAAAGACGTATTCTAAGATAAAAAATTTAAAAAATGTTTTTGAAAATATAGAGATGCCCCTAGTCGTAATTTTGGCCGAAATGGAAATAATGGGAATAAAAATTAATAAAGAGATTTTTAAAGAAATTAGCCAAAAAATAGATAGCCAGCTAGAAAACTTAGAAAAAAAGATTCAGGAAATGGCGGGAAAAGATTTTAATATCAATTCCACTCAACAGTTAAGCGAGGTTCTTTTTATAGATTTGAAATTACCAACCGATGGAATAAAGAAAAATAAGAGCGGATATTCTACCGCTGCGCCGGAACTAGCAAAATTAAAGGGCCAGCATAAGATAATTGAAAAAATAGAAACTTATCGAGAATTATTTAAACTCAAGACAACTTATTTGGATAATATTCCCTTGCTTATCGGAGAAGACGGAAGGATTCATACAACTTTTAAGCAAGAAGTAACTTCTACTGGAAGGCTTTCTTCAGAAAATCCTAATTTGCAAAATATTCCTATTAAAAGCGAAGCGGGTAAAATTATTCGCACCGCCTTTGAAGCCGAAAGGGGTCATGTTTTTGTTTCGGCCGATTATTCGCAAATTGATTTGCGGGTGATGGCTCACATGAGTGATGACAAAAAAATGAGAGAAGCTTTTTGGGCCAATGAAGATATTCACACCAAGACTGCCTCGGAAGTTAATAAAGTAACTCTTTCGAAAGTAACGCAAAAAATGAGACGCGAAGCTAAGGCGTTAAATTTTGGAATTATTTATGGAATGGGAAGTTTCGGTTTTTCTCAATCAGCGGATATCTCCCGGGCGGAGGCCAAAAAATTTATCGATGAATATATGGAAAATTTTTCTAGCGTAGCTCAATTTATAAAAACCACCAAGCAATATGCTAAAGAAAATGAATTTGTGGAAACCGAAACGGGAAGGCGCAGATATCTGGCTGAGATAAATTCCCCCAATTTTATGGTACAAGCCGGGGCGGAGAGAATGGCGATTAATATGCCCATTCAAGGATTGGCGGCTGACATTATGAAGCTGGCTATGATAGCTGTTTACGATTATTTTAAACATGATTTAGAGGTTAAAATGATTCTTCAGATTCATGATGAAATCATTTTGGAGGTGGCTGAGGCTCGGGCTCAGGAGGTCGCCCAAAAGACCAAAGAAATTATGGAAAAAGTTTATTCTTTAAGTGTACCGTTGACAGTGGACGTAAAAATAGGGAATAATTGGGGAGAACTATAGGGAAAATTTCAAATTTAAAATTTCAAATTTTGAATGAATTTCTAATGATTAAATTTTAATTTATATAAATATGAAAACTGTGGGTTTATTGGGTGGAACCTCTTGGGTTTCTACTGTTGAATATTACAAACAGATCAATAGAGAAGTTAATAAAAAGCTTGGCAAGAATCATTCGGCAAAGATTATTTTAAACAGTATAGACTACGAAGAAATCAAACAATATAATTATCAGAATTGGGAAAAAATAGGCGATATTTTGATGGATGAGATTTTAAAGTTGGATAGTTGTAATGTTGATTGCATTCTTATTTGCAACAATACTTTGCATAAGGCATATGATGATATAAAAAATAGTCTTTATATAGAAAGACCAATTTTTCATATCGTTGATTGTGTGGGAGAATATGCTCAAGATAAAAAATTTAAAAATCTTTTATTATTGGGAACAAAATTTACTATGGAGAATGGTTTTTATCATATTAATCTTGAAAAATACGAAATGAATATCAGTATTCCTTCTGAAGAAGAAAGAAACGAAATTCAAAGAATTACGCAAGAAGAGCTTGCAAAAGAAAAATTTACAGATGAATCTAAAGAATGGTTTCAAGAAATTATTGCAAAATATCCTTGCGATGCCGTGGTGGTTGGCTGTACGGAATTACCAATGATAATCAAGCAAGAAGATTATGATATTCCAATATTAAATACCTTAGAGTTGCATTGTCAAAAAGCAGTTAATTTTTCTTTGGAATAATACTTTCATAATTCATAATACTTAATACATAATACATACAAACTAATGAATTTACGCAATGCTCAATTTATTCGAGGAATAGTCGGAACCAATGATATTATCAATGATACCAAAGTTCAAATTGCTTTTGTAGGAAGATCCAATGTGGGAAAATCAAGCTTGATAAATTCATTGGTGGAAAATAAAAATTTAGCTCGTTCCAGTTCCACTCCTGGCAGAACTCAACAAATAAATTTTTTTCTTATTGATAACAAACTTTATTTTGTTGATTTGCCTGGTTATGGTTATGCTAAAACTTCCGAAAAACAAAAGGAAAAAATTAGAAAAATGATAATTTGGTATTTGACTTATTCAGGAATTGAGCACAAGAAAGTTGTTTTAGTTGTGGATGCAAAAGCAGGCATGCAGGAATTTGATTTGGAAATGGTGGATTTGTTAAAAGCAGAAGAAATTGATTTCATAGTAATTTTAAATAAAATTGATAAACTGAAACAGGAAGAGGTTGTAAAAGTCAAAAGAGAAACAAGAAATAAAATAAATGATGACAAAGTTAAAGTAATAACTTATTCTACAAAAAGTAAAATAAATAAAAATGAAATAATTCTGGAGTTGTCTAATTGATTTAAAACAGGGTTGTGTTACAATTAGATTAATTAATTAAATATAAGCGCTATAATGGTGCTTGAAATTTCATTGCTCGCTCTGGGGGGAAACTACTTTCTTTCTTGAACTTGCTAGAAATTATAAAAATAGTTATGAAAAAATTAAGTTTTGTAACATTAGCTTTATTTTTGGTATTAACTTTATCCGGTTGCGGAGGTGCGCAAAAGAGTAATGATGATAGTCAAGCAAACTCCGAAACTGAGGAAATAGGAACTCAAGATAATCAGGAGAGTGGTGCCGAGGAAAATGGAGAAAAGGGAATTGTGGCTAAGATTAAAAATTCTATTTCTGCCGGGAAAAAAATGAAATGTACTTACAAAATGAGCGAAGAAAACGGAGATACTGAAGTAATTACCTATATACAGGGCGAAAAATACAAAACAGAGATCATGTTGGGTCAGATGAAAACTGTATCTATCTTTGATGGAGACGCGATGTATAGCTGGTCAGAAGGTCAAAAAACCGGGACAAAAATGGAAATGGATTGCATCGACAGCCTTGATGTCAAAGGAGAAGTGGAGCGTGAGGCAGTAAATGAAAATGCTGTTGCTACCGAAGACCAGGATGATTTTGTTAAAACTTTGTCCGAAGCACAAAATCTTAATTGCGAAGATGCGGGTGATGTAGATTTTTCTGTTCCGAGTGATATGGAATTTATAGATCAATGCGAAATGCTCAAATCTCAGCAAAAAATGATTGAAGGTTTGAATAAATAAATATTTTGATTAAGTTTAGATAATAAAAAATAAACGAAAGGAGGTGTATTATGGAAGAAAATAAAACAACTGAAACAACCGAGACAAATCAAGAAGTTCAAACAGAAAATCAACCAGTTAGCCAACCAGCTCCTCAGCCGGCTTCTGGAAATAATGATGTCAACGATAACAAAGCGATGGCAATTATCGGATATATTATCCCATTATTGTTTTTCATTCCATTGGTAACGGACGCTAAAAATAGTCCTTTTGCTAAATTTCATGCTAATCAACAATTAGTTTTGTTAATTGCAGCAATTGCAGTGAATGTGCTTGGTGCGCTTCCTATTATAGGATGGTTTATTATTTGGCCTTTGGGAACAATAGCTTTGATCGTTTTTGCAATCATGGGAATTATAAATGCTGCTAAGGGAGAAATAAAGGAATTACCTTTAATCGGCGGATTCAAAATTATAAATTAGTTTTTTACTATTTTATATATCGAAAAACAAACCTCTTCCAAAGAGGTTTGTTTTAGTTTATAATTGTTTATAGAACTTATGTGTTTGAGTATTTTTTAGTTTGTATATTTTTAAATAACTCCTATAATGTTTAATCGCATAAAGTATTAATTTTAACATAAGATATTTTAAGATATAAATATGAAAAAGACAAAAATAGTGGCCACAATTGGTCCCGCTTCAGAAAGCGAAAAAACTTTAGAAAAAATGATGAAAGCCGGAATGAATGTGGCGAGATTAAATTTTTCTCATGGAGCTCATGAGTGGCACAAAATGGCCATAGATAGAATAAGAAAAGTAGCCAAAAAAAATAATCTAAATGTAAGTATTTTGGCTGATTTGCAAGGTCCCAGAATAAGGGTAAATACCAAGGAGGAGATAGTTGTTAAAAGTGGCGCAGAGCTATTGCTTTATGAAGTGGGAGAAGTGGTGAATACAAAAAATAAGCCTTTTATTTTTTTGGATAAAAAAAATATCGCCAGTAAATTAAAAGAGAATCAAGAAATTTTAATTGAGGATGGATTGATAAAGTTGAAAGTGGTAGAAAATAAGGGAAAATATCTGATAACTAAAGTAATTGATGGGGGAACAATAAAAAATCATAAAGGTGTAAATATTCCTGGTGCTGATTTGGATATTGAAATTATAACTCCCAAAGATAGGAAAGATTTGGAATTTTCTTTGGAAAACGATGTAGATTTTGTGGCCATTTCCTTTGTAAAAAATGGTGAAAATATCAGAAGCTTAAGAAAGTTAATTACGAAAAAAATAAGCGATGTTTCCAAGCAACCAAAAATTGTCTCTAAAATAGAAAGAAAAGAAGCGATTGATAATCTGGAGGATATTTTAAGAGAGACGGATGTGGTGATGGTAGCTAGAGGAGATTTGGGAATTGAAATGGATGAAAGTAGAGTAGTGATTTTGCAAAAAGAGATTATCGCTAAAAGTATTCATTATTTAAAGCCGGTAATTGTAGCTACCCAAATGTTAGATAGCATGATAAATAATCCTCGACCAACCAGAGCGGAAGTGGGAGATGTCTCTAACGCGGTTATTGATCATGCCGATGCAGTGATGCTTTCGGGGGAGAGTGCTAATGGGAAATATCCAGTGGAAGCTGTAGAGATTATGGGTAAAATTATTGAAAAAACAGAAGATTCTGTCTACGATGATGTGCATGAAGCCTTAGAGTGCGAGACTGAGTCTTGCGCAGAATATGTAGTAATTGTTAGAAGCGCCTATGAACTGGCTAAAAGTTTTAATGCCCAGGCCATGTGTGCTGTAAGTGTAAGCGGATATACAGCCAAACTCATTAGCCATTTTCGCCCGACTCAAAAAATAATTGTAGCTACCAACAACTCTAAATCATTTCGACAACTATCAATTTTGTGGGGTGTGAATGGATATCTATTTAAAGAAAAAAAATTAGAAACTTTAATTGATAAAGCGGTACTGGAAGCAAAAAAAGATAAAAAATTAAAGAAAGGAGACAAAGTGGTGGTAATAATGGGAAGAGTAGTGGATAATGAGAAAATGAGATTGGTGGGAGTGAAGAAAGTAGGATAAGCTGCGGAAATTTCAAATTCCCAATTTCAAATGTCAAATAAAATTCAAAATGATTAAATTTATAAAGTAACGATTTAGTCATCAGTCAAAAGTCAAAAGTCATCAGTCATTAAAGTTAAAAGGTGCCTTGATGACTGATTGCAGATGACTGATGACTTTGAATGTTTTAATATTGTTTGATTGTTTTGATGTTTTTTGTTTTAATGAATTCCTACATTCAAAAGTTTGCGCTTTTAATTTTCTTTTGTTATTATATTAATTCCGCCATGGTGCGGAGGGGTCGCATAGTGGTCGAGTGCACCACCTTGGAAAGGTGGCATATTGGAAACAGTATCGGGAGTTCGAATCTCCCCCCCTCCGCAACGTGGCGGATTTTGATTTTTTAACCAGAAAAAACAATGTTTTTAAGTGGTGTGCTCATATCGGTGCGCCGTCGATATAAATTTAACAACATGAGACCGATAGACAAGTTTAAACTGTAAGATTTTGCTAGCAATTTTTTCTCACTAACTTTTTGACAGCAAAAAGTTACAAAAACTGCCACACGTACTCCTAAAATAAATAAATCTAACTCTCGTTCCACTAAAACTTCAGACTCCGCATCCGCTACGTAACAAAGTTTCTTAACGCTCCCTCTCGAGTTGATTTATTTTATTTTAGTCGTAAAGTGTGGACAGTGTATTTGATGTGTATTTGTTGTATATTTCAAAAATCTATTTTAAATGAATTTGACATTATTTTTATATAGAATATAATTGTTATTGATAGGCTTATTCAGAAATGATGGCCCTGAAGCAGCGCCAGCTTGTCTGACTAACTGCGTTTGTGCAAAGCGATTTGCTTATTGGGAATGGCAACAGTTCATGCTGAACAGTTCCTAGATCTTCTTTTGAAGGTGGCAAGGATTTTAACAGATGAAGACCCGCCTAAGAGCTCTGGCCACAAGCTGGAGTTTTTATTTTTTTAAATATGTTATAATAGAGATTGAATTAAATAAAGTAGAAAATATATTTATGGAAACAATTTTATTGGTTTTGCTCTTAGTGGCAATCGGAGGAGTGATTTTTATTCTTCTTAATAAAAAAGGAAACAAAAACGAGGATGAAAAAATAATTACTATAATGCAACAATTATCTGTTTTGAATGAAAAAAATAATAATTTATATAGTCAAAATAAGGATTTGCGCGAAATGGTTGATAGCAAGCTTTCGGAGACTCACCAGGCCACACAGAGCAATATCTTGGCCAGCAATAGAAATATCCAAGAAATCCACAATCAATCAGTTCAGCAAATTACAAGCATTACGGAAAAATTATCCAAGCTTGAAGAAACTAATCGCCAAGTAATCGGTTTTACCGAACAACTTAAAAGTTTGCAAGATATTTTAAAAAATCCCAAGCAACGAGGAGTGCTGGGTGAATATTTTTTGGAAGAAACCTTGCGCAATGTTTTGCCGCCTAACGCTTATCAAATGCAATATAAATTCAAAGATGGATCAATTGTTGATGCGGTTGTTTTCGTAAAGGATAAAATCGTGCCAATTGATTCTAAATTTTCTTTGGAGAATTATGAAAAAATTATAAGTAGCAAAGACAATGCAGAAAAAGAAAAATATGAAAAACTTTTCAAGCAAGATTTGAAAAACAGAATTGATGAAACAGCTAAATATGTGAAATCATCAGAAGACACAATGGATTTTGCCTTCATGTTTATTCCTAGCGAGGCAATTTATTATGATTTGTTGGTGTCTCGAGGTGCGGCTCAGATAAGTTCAGGTGATTTAATTGAGTACGCATTTAAGCAAAAACATGTTATCATCGTTTCCCCGACAAATTTTTTGGCCTATTTGCAAACAGTTTTACAAGGCTTAAAAGCTATGCAAATTGAAGAAAATGCCAAAGAAATCAGAGCCAATGTTGAGAAATTGGGCAAGCACATAGTTTCGTTTGATGAGTTTATGAAAAAAATGGGCAATAGTATGTGTACGACGGTTAATCATTATAATAATGCCTATAAGGAATTTGTTAAGATTGATAAGGACGTAGTAAAAATTACTGAAGGGGAGAAGGCCATTGAAGCAGTTATTGTAGATAAACCTCGTATCGAAGGTTAATAAAAATAAATTTTAAAAATAAAAACAGATGGAAAAAGTTAATCAATTTGGACACGTAGAAGTAAAAGATAATAAAAAATTGCACTTTATAAACATAACTTCTTTTTTGATGGGATTTAATGCCTCTCTTTTAGCTTATATAACATCTTCTTACCTTAAAGAAATTTTGGGAACAGACAATGTGGGAGTAATTTATTTATTGGCTTATCTGATTATACTCCTCCTTCTTTTGCATTTGCATAAAATTATTTATATATTCGGAAAATCTTTTGTGCTTCATGTTTCAATCATTTTAAAAATTATTTCTATAGTTGGACTTATATTTTTTCCTGTTTCTTTTGTGGGAATTTGGTTTTTAATTTTATACACAATAGCAGGTACGTTGTCTTGGACGGTGTTGGGCAGTATTGTGGAATCTTTTTCTACTGATAGAGAGTCGGGCAGAATTAGAGGACTTCATTTATCAATCACCAATATTGGTTTTATTATGGGACCGATTTTGTCTGCTCAGCTTTTGAATAAATATAGCTTTGATGGCGTGTTTATAGCTTCCTTGGTGGTTTATGTAATCATATTTATTTTTAATTTAACTTTTATTCGAAAGACAAATCATAAATTTAGCAAAAAAATTAATGCTCGCGATTTGATAAAAAAGGTGATTAAGCGGAAAAATATAATGAGAATTTTTTATGTTTCATTTACGTTGGAATTTTTTTATGCTCTTATGCTCATTTACTCACCCTTGTATTTATTGGAAAAGGGATTCACTTGGGAGCAATTGGGAGTAGCTTTTACGATAATGCTTATTCCCTTTGTGATCGTTCAATATCCAGCAGGTTTAATTGCAGATAAAAAAACTGGTGAAAAAGAATTTTTACTTTTTTCTTTTTTTATTCTGGGAATTTCCACTTTGTTGTTTTATTTTTCTGATAGTAAAGATATTATGGTTTGGGCGATGATACTTTTCTTGGGTAGACTTGGGGCAGCATTAGTTGAGATACTTAGAGAGTCTTATTTCTTCAAAAGAATAGATGGTAATGATGTTGATATTATTGATTTTTTTAATACTTCTCGCCCGATTGCCTATATAGTCGCCACTGCTATTTCAAGTATTTTGTTACTATTTTCTTCAACTGCTTCAGTTTTCTTAGTATTGGCTCTGGTTTGTTTTTCGGCTATTTATCCTACTTTTAAATTGGCTGATAATAAATCAGAAAAAGAATTAAGTTCTAAAAAGGTATTTTTGGAGGCGTAAATTTTTAAAGGCTCAACTGCGGAAGCATTTAGGGTTGAGCCTTTTAATTTTTTATTACTATGCGATTGCTAATATAAAACTTATAAAACATATTGCCATTATGATGTAGTACTCCGTTGTGGCAGGCTGTTTTAATTTGTGATTTATCGATAGGAGATTGTCGCAAAATTATGAATATATAATTTTCGCAATGATGGAGAGCTGGATCGCCACGGAAATATTGAGTGCAATATTTCCTCGCGAAGACGGATAAGATAAACTGTAGAGACGCCGATTTATCGCGTCTTTTTTGAACAAGACAACGCCTTCCCTGCAGGATAAAAATAGAAATAGGATAAAAAATAAGACGCGATGAATCGCGTCTCTACGTTTTTGCGAATAAAATTTCCAAGGCTCAACCTTAAACGCCCCCAAGGTTGAGCCTTGGGAATTTTAGAGTATTTCAGAAATTATTTGGTTAGTTAGGGAAGTGACTTTATTTAATTCATCTGAGGTGAAATTGTCCAAAACGAATTGCTCACCGGGAGTTTGACGAGAAGCGCGGCCGGATTCTTTTTCTACGCCAATCTTAACTCTTTTTATGTTTTGAGTGCCGACATGATCAATTATGCTTTGCACGCCATTATGCCCGTGAGCAGAAGAATCGGTAGATATTTTGTATTTTCCCACCAAAATATCAAGATCATCATTAATAATAATCAGGTTCTGAGAAGATAATTTATAAAAATCAAGAATAGCGCGGATTGATTCTCCCGAGTTATTCATAAAAGTTTGCGGTTTGACTAAAATTATTTTTTCTTGATTGCTAGCAGAAAATAATTTGCTCAATAAACTCGAGGTATTGTTTTTTGGAGCAATATTTTTTTCTGAGACAAGGGCATTAAATTTTTTATTAAATTCAAAATGAGGAAACTCAAGTTTTTTTTGAATTTCATCCAAAATTATAAAACCTACGTTATGCCGGGTTTTTGCGTATTTTTCACCTGGATTACCAAGGCCGATGATTAATTTCATGTGCAATATGTTAGTGGATTAGGTTAGTAGTATTTTAGCATTAATGGGATGAATTATGAAGTAGGAATTATGAATAAAAATTTTCAATACTCAATACTCAATTTCCATTCAATATTCAATAAGATAAAAAATAACCAAGCAACAACTTAACAATAAAACAATTTGCTCTAAATTCTTAATTCATAATTCTTCATCCTTAATTCGTTCTACCCACTTCCTGATTAGCTTCGGATTTTTGCAAGTCTTCAATGGAGTCTTCATCATAATGATAAATATTGTTTAGATCCTCGCTCAAAATTATCAAGATATCATATTTTAAAATGTCCTCTTTTAGCTCAATAGCCAAAGAAGATATGTCATTATTAAGAGTGGCTGGTGTTTTTTTGATAAGCTCATCCAATGAAAAAGGTTTTTTGCCAGAAGAAAGATCAAAAATATTGGTAGTGGCGGAAGAAAAATCGGTAGTTAGATGCAGTTTCTCAATATTTTCAAATTTTAAATTCTTTTTCAAAAGCTTCTCCACTTTAACATAGGTGCTGTAATCTCCCGTGTTATCGATTATCGCAATCGAAGGGTTTTCATTTTTTATTTCTTCTTTTCTCTTTTCAATTATTTTTAAATCAAAAATATTTTTGGCTAAATCTTGAATCTCTGCATAATTTCCGATGCGAGGTACCAAAATAAAAGCCCTGGTATTTTCATAAAAAATATGAGAAACCTTAAGTAGGCTGTCTTCTTTCCAGGCGTCTACTACGGCGTTATTGATGTTTTGTGTATCTAAATTTTTAGTTAATTTTATAAAACTATTAATTTCATCCAATGTTATATCGGTTTTTATATTTTCTCCTAACGTATCCAGTAGTTTGCTAATCGTAAAAGGGTTTAAAAATGTTTTAGTGGAAAAAACTTTATTTTTTGCAGCTTGAATAACTTGTTGTTGTCTCTTGGCTCTTCCAAAATCCCCTTCGGGATCATTGTGGCGTTCCCGTGCATATTTAAGAGCAGTTGCTCCATCTAATTTATGAAACCCTTTTTTGAGTTCAAAGGTTTCATAGCTGTAATTTGGCCCTGGATAAGCCGGATCATAAATATCTCTTTGCACTTCTACATTAATACCGCCGATGTCATCGATAAATTTTTCAAAGCCGGCAAAATTAACAATTAAATAGTAATTGAGGGAAAGATTGGTTATGCTTTCAATAGTTTTTTTAAGGGGTGCGACATCTTGTCTATTGTTCAATCCGTATTTGTAAAGAGAATTAATTTTGGCGCTGTAGCTGGCATCAGGGACGGAGGCGTACAAATCTCTGGGTAATGAAAGGAGCGCAATTTTTTTATTTTTAGTATCGATACTGGCAATCATGATAGTGTCGGTTAAATCTCCACCTGGCTTTCCTTTGCCGGCAATTCCCAAAAGAAGAATGTTGATTCTTTCGGAGTTCTCTCCCTTGAGTGGGATTCTTTCGTCACTGGTTAGACTGGAAATATCGGCCAGGGTTTTTAAAATAGGGATTTCTTGGGCGGAGTTCCCATTAGTGTTTATTTCTTTATTTAAGATATTTATTTTATAAACAAAAAATATCCCTACAAATAAAAGAACTATTAAGCTGAGGGAGAACGTAAGTAATAATAATTTTTTAATTAGCTTAAAAAGAGAAAATTCAACCTTATTTCTTTTATGGTTTTTTTTCACAAAAAGATTTTTAGAAACGTTTTTTCCTCTGTAAGTGCTTGGAGAGGTTAATTTGTCCTGAGGGCGCATCGGTTTTTCGGGTAAAGCAGGGAGGGTGTTTTTTTGCGAATTGGGACGAATAGGAATATTTTTCGTGATTACTTTTTTTCTTAAGCTATCCATAGAAGATGGGATTTTTCGTTTGAAATAAGGTTATTTTTTATAACTTGATTTTAGAACTTTAGCATATTAGCATTTTAACATATTAGCAAGGAAACAAAAAACATTAAAGCATAAAACATTCAAAGTCATCGAGTCAAAAGTCATCAGTCATCAAGACTAATATAAAATATATTTCGATGACCGATTGCTGATGACGGATGACCCGTTGTGATATTATATTACATGTTCCATGCAAATATGTTATGATGAAGAAAATAAATATTATTTTTTATCTATGAATTGGATTTCAGTATCCTTGATTGCTTATTTGCTTTTGTCTTTTTGTTTCATCTTAGACAAAATTCTACTTAAAAAAAATATTCCCAAACCATCTGTTTACGCTTTCTATATGGCTCTTTTGAGTGCAGGCGCTTTGTTTTTGATTCCTTTTGGCGTTAAGTGGGTAAATTTTAGTTTTTCTTTGCGTTCAATAATTTTTGGAATGATTTTTATTTGGGCCTTGGTATATTTTTACAAAGCGGTAAAGAAAAATCAAATTTCCAAAGTGGCTCCCTTGGTGGGAACAATTACGCAGCTTACTGCCTTTTTTATTGCCGTTTTATTTCTTCATAAAGAAATTGGCAGCTTGAATTATTTGGGATTATTTTTTTTGATAGCGGGAGGATTTTTGGTTTCTTTTGATCTGCCTTTAAATTATAAAAGTTTGACTCGAGGCTTAGCTTTTTCGGCCGAAAGTGGAATTTTATTTGCTATTTCTTACAGTGGATTTGATTATATTTATCAAGAGTTTAGGCTCATTTATGGCGATCAGGGAGTTTTTATAAATGGATTTTTTTGGACCAGAATAGGGTTAGTGATGGGGGGAATTTCTTTGCTTGTGGTGGGCACTTATAGGGAAGAGATAAAAAATTCAATTTTTGGCAAACACAAGAAGCATCGTAAAAATAGAAGTCTAAAGACAATTGCTTTGTTTTTCTTAAATAAAATATTTGGCGGAACATCTTCAATTTTAACTAATCAAGCTATTGTGATGGGTGGGGCGGTGTTTGTGCAATCAATTAGTAGTGTGCAGTTTGCCTTTGTTTTGATTTTGGCGACATTGATGTCAATAAGGCATCCGGATATTTTTGGAGAAAAATTGTATTTTTGGGATTGGGCGCAAAAAATAGGAGCTATCGTTTTGATTGCAGGGGGGATTTTTTTGGTAAGTTTTTAAAGTGGGAGAATGAATTAAGAATCATGAATTAAGAATTGAAACTTATTTTTGTTTTGAGAATTTATAAAATAGTCGTAAGACTTGTGACGCTCTTAAGGTTTATAAAATAACCAATAAGTATTTTATTCATAATTCTTAATTCATATTTCATAATTCAACTTATTAATGTTAAAATGTTAAAGTGCTAATATGCTAAAATGCTAATGTAATAATGTACTAAATTATGATTAAAAAAATATTAAAAATAATCTTGTTTGTTTTTTTGGGATTAGTGGGGTTGGTTTTGTTTGTTTTTATTGTAATAAATTTTCCGGTAAAAAATAAATTTGATCAAGTTGATTTGGGGGTAACTTTCTCTCACAGATATTCAGGTGATATCGGTTTGGATTGGAAGGCTAATTACATTGCTATGCTGGATGATTTGAAGGTGAGAAAAATTAGAGTTCCAGTTTATTGGGATTTAGTAGAGACCGAAAAAAATAAATATGATTTTGCCGATGTCGATTGGCAGTTGGAAGAGGCGAGAAAAAGAGACGCGGAAATTATTTTAACTATTGGACAGAAAGTGCCCCGTTGGCCGGAATGTTTCGTGCCAAAGTGGGTGGCAGATGATCAAGAACGAAAGGGGGAATTAATCGAGTTTCTCAAAATAGTGGTAAAAAGATATGAGAATAATTCGGAAGTTAAATATTGGCAGGTGGAAAACGAGCCATTTTTGAAATTTGGAATTTGTCCTGAATTAGATGTGGATTTATTGGATAGGGAAATAAAAACAGTCAGACAAATGGATAAAAATCGAGATATTATCGTGACCGATAGTGGTGAGCTGAGCACCTGGATGCCGGCAGCCAAGCGCGCGGATGTTTTTGGTACAACGATGTATCGCAATGTTTACAAGGACGGTTGGGGTTATTATGTTTATCCGGTTGGTCCAAGGTTTTTCTTAATTAAAAAATGGCTTATCGAAAAATTCGCCAATCAAGAAAACGCGATTGTAATTGAGCTTCAGGGCGAGCCCTGGATAAAAGGTTGGACAACTAATCAGCCAGTGGAGGAACAATTTAAATCAATGACTGAAGCAAAGCTGTTAGCCAATATTGAATATGCTCAAAAATCAGGATTTGATACGATTTATATTTGGGGTGTGGAATGGTGGTATTGGTTAAAAGACAAGCAAAATATTCCAGCACTTTGGGATACAGCAAGGGAATCATTTGCGAAAAATTATGCAGAGAAAACGCCAGCAGAAGAAAAAAATAATCCAGCAGTCGAAAAGATTTCTCAAAATATTATAAGCGTGGCAGAGAGCCAAGAAACAAGAGGAACAGTACTGGAGGAAACCAATATTGAGGTACCTTTTATTTCTCAAGCTCCATTGGGAGTATGGGACGAGCGGCACGAAGATGCTTGTGAGGAGGCATCACTGATTATGGTAAAATATTATTTAGACAATAAAGAGTTAACTAAAGAACTGGGAGAAAAGGAGATTCAAAAAATAATAGATTTTCAAATTGAAAAATATGGAGATTTCAAAGATACAGATGCAAAAGAAACGGTGCAGTTGGCCAAAGACCTTTATGGAATCGAGAATCTAAAGGTAGTCTATGATTTTAGTAAGGAAGATATTAAAAAATATCTTTCCAAAGGAAAACCGATTATAATTCCAGCTGCTGGAAGAAATTTGGGAAATCCTTATTTTACTCCGCCTGGACCGCTTTACCATAATCTGGTATTAACCGGTTTTACTAAAGATGATAAAATTATTACCAATGATCCGGGAACCAGAAGAGGTGCAGGTTATAAATATGATTTAGATGTATTATATGAAGCTATTCATGATTTTCCTGGTAGCAAGGACGAGATAGAAAAAGGAAAAAGGGCTATAATTATAATAGAATAAATTTTATTATAATGATTATAATAATTGAGTGAGAATTCGAATTATATTTTGACATAGCATTGAATCACAAGATTCCCGATAAGTGAATTTCTAAAGCTCCTTGCGTCGCTAAGAAATTCTACTTCCGAGAATGACAAGTTTTTCGATATTGTCATCCTCGCGAATGCGGGGATCTCGGGTTTTTGGGACAAGACAAGGGTATTGTGAAATAATTTGAGTGGTATATAAATAAAATTAATAATAAATCCTAGTTAAATAGTGCAGAGTACTGTAATTTAATGGGGTAAATAAAAAGTATGAAATGTGATTGTAAAAAATGCGATAAGGGGCCAGGGCATTTATTGATGATGTTATCTGTCATAACTCTTGTTTTATCTGCTGTAGTCTCTCTTTTTAAGGTGGAGTTATATTTAGCAGGAACGCAATGGATGTTAGTGTCCATTCTTTTGGCTATTTATGCCAGTATATTTTTTTTGACCAACAAAGAGTGTGAAAATGTTGGAAAATAAAATCGTTTTTTTGAAAGAAAACAAAAAACTTGCCATTTGTGGGGCAAGTTTTTTTGTTTGTACTTAGTTTCTAGGGCTTGACAAAAAATTTACCAAATCCCATATTACTTGACAAAATGCCAATTTTTTGGTAAGGTAGCTTATTAATTAAAAGTTAATAATTATAGGTTAAGTTTATGATGAATCGAGAAGTAATGGAATTATTAAGATTAATAAGAAATAGAAGCGGAATCATTGTATTGGTTGGGCTAATATGCGCCTTGATTTCATTTTATGCTTTTATTTTTACGCAAAAAAGATATGAAACTAAGACTGATTTTTTGATTGTGCAAGACCAAATGGGAACTCAGGATTTTTATTCTTTATCCAAATCAGCCGAATATTTGGGTGGAGTTTTGAGTGAATCAGTTTACAGTAGTGTTTTTATTGATGAATTAAAAAAGACAGGTAAGGTGGATAGTTCTTACTTCCCTATCGACGAAAGGGATTTAATGAAGAAATGGAAAAAAGCAGTCGAGATAGAAAGGAGTCCAAACCTAGGAATTTTAAAGATTAGGGTTTATGATAATAGTAAGAACGTGGCCATCGGAATTTCTCAGGGAATTTCGGATATCATGGTAACCAAGAACTATCTTTTTAGAGGCAAGGTTAATTTAGATGTAAGAGTCTTGTCTGGTCCTTTAACAGAAAAAAATCCAAGTGTGGGGAAAATATTATTGGTGATAGTGGGTGGATTTTTAGTGGGGGTAATAATTAAAATTATGCACCTTTACTATTCTTTTATTAATATGCTAGCTAGAAGGGCTGAGCAAGAAGAATATATAAACAGCTCAAGAGAAATAAGATAAATTGAAATAATTTTGTGAGTTGAATTTATTTTTCTCTAATTATTAATAACCAGGAAACTAAATTCAACTCACGAAAGTGAGTTTAGCAACTTGACAATAGAATAGTATTTAAATTCTGATTGATTCATATAAGACTTTCTAACATTCGACGAGGAGATTGATATGGGTAAAAATAAGCCGTGGTTGTATTTGGTACTCATCCCCATCTTATTTTTGGTAGGATGTGCCAATCCGAAAAATCAGGTTTCTAAACTTGGTTTTGAAGAATCCGAAGAGGGAATTTCTATACCACATCCGGTGGAGTTAGAGAAAAATGGAGAACAATATGTAACTATATTTCCCATAATTCTTGACCCGGGCTTGTGGGGCGTAGAAGGATTCTCCCACAAAGATCTGGACGTAGGAATATTCCCTGTGGTAACAGATGGTAAGCTTAAGGGCTATGCTTTCATTACTGAGGCCAACCTGTGGAATGACCAGGTGATGCACGCTTTTGTTGTCGGCAGAAAAAATGATATCAGTAAAATCGCTTATCTCAGTCGAGATGGGCATTTTATGTACGATATCACTGGAGATGAATTTGAGTTTGATGCTGAGAAATTTGAAAAAGACTCAAATTACAAATCAAAAGTTCTGCTGGCAGCCGGGATGAACATTCAGGAGATTGAAAAATTCTGGAGAAGTTATTCTGAAAAAAGAGGGATAGAGATTCCTGCCGATTTCCAGTTTGTAGAGGAAATTAGGGTTGGTTCTCCGCGTTGGGAAAAGTTTAAGGCAGACTTGGCAACAAGACTGTCAGAAAACTACAAAATGCCTGACGGGCAAATTCGCCAGGGATATATGCCACTCAATGATTTTCGCAAGGAAGCAACAAAAAATTACGGCACTACCGGTTCGCAAAGATTCGGTAGGGCAGCGGTAATTCCGGCCACTATTGAACCAATATCATTATCCGTTGGAACGGTTGGCTCAATGCTTAATGGATTGATTGCTGCTAGCAACGGTCCGATGGGAGGTTTCTATTCTTTGGCAGAATGCCGGCGTGGCGATCTTAAACCGCGCTTTCGTCAGATGTCAAAGATTGCCAAAACGTTGCTTGTTGCCAGAGATCAACAAATTTATCAATTGCAACAGCAAATCATTCAACTGGGAGGTAGGCCATGAGAAGAGGACTATGGTGGTTTGTAAATTTGCTTGTGGCAATGCTCCTAGCGGGCACTGCCATGGCAGAGGAAACGTATAGCTACAAATTCAAAGATAAAGATACTCTTTGGTCTGTGGCTCGGAATAAAAATACGACAGTAGGAAAAATAAAGGAACTTAATCCCGAACTTAAGGGATTTGAGAAAGAAAAATATCGCAATATGCCGATAGGTTTGGAGATTAAGCTTCCTATTAAGAAGAGTGTTTCGTCGAAGCCGGATGTTGCCACTACACCGAAAGTCAAAGAGAAAAAAGGCGATGAAACAATCGTCGAGACTGGAGATAGAAAGGTTGAGACCAAAAAACCTGTCAGCGTAAAAGCTGGGGCAGAAAAGGTCAAAACCAAAAAATCCGAGGTCAGCCCAAAGTACGTTACTGTACAAAAAGATTGGGGTGATCCGGGCGGAGATAAGTACAAAGGAATTATATCTCAAGACCTGCCAATCCTCGGCTATAGCATTGAAGATCAAAAAAGTTTGTTGGTCTCAATTCGCAGTAAAGATTCTGTTTGGGCGATTATTAATCCAGAATTCAGAGGCGGATTGGTGGTTGATGCAAACGGCAACGTATATAAGATGGTTAAGATGCTTGCCGGCGGAGGAGATGGTCGACCTGTTAAAATTTTGACTGGAAGAAGTGGGGATCAGGTTTTTCTGAATAATAAGAAAAATCTGGCGCAAAGTGAGGCGGGAAGAATTTTTTCCTCAGGAAACAATTTTTTCCTCTTGCCTTATAAGTGCAATAACCCTACTCTGATAGTAAAAATAGGTGGTCCGCCTGTGATAACCCCGCCAAGCGCAAAAGAGCCACCGAAAGCTAGTCCGCCAATTACGAAGGTTATTCCGCCCGTGGCCAAAGCTCCTCCTGCTGAGAATCCTTGTTTGGATAACTGGGATTGGTATTTGGGAGGAGGACTTTACAACAGTCGGGTCAATGGCAGGGATAATAACGGAGGATATGGCTGGACCAAGTTTCGAGCGCGTCCCTGCCCACTCTGGTTTACTCCAGAGGAAAACGTCTTGGGAATCAAGAATGTTGGTCTGGGGTTTGTGGTATTTCTGGCGGGCGGTGATGGAATTGCAGCCAAGTACTACGATTACAACTGGCATGAAGTCGCCGGTGGCGCTACGGCCAAGGTTTACGCCAAACATTCCGATTATGATTTTGATTTGATGATCGGTCGGTTGTGGAACGAGGGAAGTTGGCGAGACAATAAGGATAGGGAACAGGTTGATGATTTTTTCCTCGTATCTGTTCATGCCAATATTTACCGAGATGATCCTGATGCATTATGGCTCCATAAGTTTGAGTTAAATGCTGAGGGTCGTTTCCCGTTTCATACCGAGATGAGGAAAGGAACCAAGGTCAACAACCGCGTTGTGGAGGGAACTTATACCCAATGGATTTATAAATTTAAACTTGGTGAAGATGATTCTTTGAATCTCTCTCCCGGTTTCAATTTAGGACTCGGGTATGAGTGGGCTTCTGAAGAGGAAGGATTTGGGAAGATTGGTCCGGCTTTTGAGCTTGCCAGCTATGATAACGTTATGGCTGGAATCTCTGTCTTGAATTATAAGACGAATAATGGCGGACAATGGCATCCTATCGGTGGCTATGTTAGCCCTGATGGAATGTGGCGAGCTTATGAAGCCTCTCAGATTACTTCGGTTTCCGAAGAAGATCTCAAGGGCCTCGAGAATGGCTCAAAACCTCTCGCAAACCCGGCAGACTACTTGTAGTTTGCTGATATCTCATATATAATTAGCAATTTTTTTCGGGGACAAACCTTTAATCAAGGTTATATCTCAGTGGACGCAACGCGCGCCGAACGAAAAAGCTAATTGAAAGTTTTGTTTTAAAAAAAGCGTCGCCTGTGATTAATCTTATGATCAGGCGACAAAATCAAAAAATGATTTCCTTATGAGGAGGGAATGTTATGAAGAAGCAAATTGGAAGTATTCTGATGTTGGCGGTTCTGATTTTTTCAACCTCGGCGATGGCCAGTGAAAAAATTCAGTCGGTAATTCCGTATGACACTGGCGCCATTCAGACCTTGGGCGGTCACACACAGACTGCTGTCAAAGATGACGGAGGCAATGTTGTCATTACATTCTTGAATGTGCGTCTCGGTCCTATCGGGAAAGATACGCAAGGGCGGGATTTGAGGGCTGCGGAAGTAATTGCTCTTTACAGCGGCATCATGGATGCCAAAGGGGCAAAGAAGCCATTTGCGATCGCCGAAGTGAAGAATGGGAACGTAACCTTTGCGATTCCAAACTCGGCCAGAGTCGCAGGCGTCCCGGTTGTAGAACATCTCTGGGGTCGGAGTGTTGACGAGAAAATGGCACTTGTTCATGATCCCAATGATCCGTTTGTAGTTTCCGAAGGTGGAGATTTACAGAAATTGGCTGTGGGAATTTTGATGCATCCAAATTGCCAAACCGAATCATTGAAGCCTCTTGGCAAACTGGATCAGGGTCCGCATCCGGAGCTTGCTCGCGGTGCCTGTAACTAACAGCTTTTTAGCTGGTCCCGTCTTCTCTATCTAGAGAGGACGGGATTTTTTATTAATTAAATTTTTTGAAACCTTATCGAAATTTAATTTTTATTTTATACTTGATGAAAGAGATTTTTGATGAATGGAGAAAAGAGCGCCCAAGAGAATCCAGAAAACCCACTGAAGTGCAGTGTTTCGAAAAACATTATCAGCAAAGCTCATAAAGTAAAGCGCAAAAGAAATGCCGATAAGTAATAGAAAAAAGTTTTTATTGAAAATAGAGTTAGCTTTCATGTATCCTTTTATTAGGTTAGATAAGAGAGAAAGAACAATAAAGCAATAAGCAGCTAATCCGAGAATTCCATTTTCAATTAAAATTTTTAAATAATCATTGTGCGGATCAGGCGAACCAAATTTTTCTCCACGCTTGTCTAAAATTATTTTACTAGCGGTACCCAATCCGTAGCCGGTTATTATTTCTTCTTGAGAATATTTAAATCCGTCTTTCCAGAGATTAATGCGCCATTGAATGGAGCTATATGGATTGTACTGGAATAGATTATTAACTCTAGTATTTAGTGGTGGTACCAAAAGATAAAGTAATAATAATCCCGTTAAAGCTCCCAATAAAAATTTCTTGTATTGAATAATTCCTAGCGTAAAAATAACTATCAGAAAAACCACCCAAGCTCCTCGGGTATAAGTAAGAACGAGGAGTGAAAAGGAAAAAATAAAGAAGCAATAAAGTAAAATATTTTTTTGGAGATATTTTTCTTTGTTGAGAATTAAGAAAATTATCAAAACAATCGGTAAAGTTAGATAATAGGCCAATAAATTTGGATGAGCAAAAGTACCAAAGATTCGATTAGTTATGTCTTCATCAATGACAGCCATGCCTGTCTTGGTAAAAAATTGATAAAAAGCCATTAGTCCAGGTACAAGCGCTGATAAAATTATCGTATAAATTAATTTTTTTAAATCGGCTGAGTTTTTGATAAAAATAAAACCGAGAAGATAAAGAGAAAAGATGCTTAAAATTCTTAGCCATTCAGCTAAGCTGGTGAAAATATTTGCAGAATGAAAAATAGAAGTAAAAGTTATAAAAATAAAAATAAGCCAAGGTAATTTTAGAGGAATAGATTTTAGTTTATTTAGATTTTGAATAATTAAAATTGCAGAAAGAATAGTTATGCCAATAGCCAAGAGTGAGGCGATGTTTAGGGAATAATCCCCGACTGCCAAGATGGCTTTACTCGTAAAAATATCTAGAGTGGGGCGGAGGATAATCAAAAAAAGAAGTCCATAGAGGGGCTTGATAAATATAAAAAGTATAAACAAAAATCCGAAAATCATCAAAAAAACTAGCAGAGGTTGAATAAATAAGAAAAGGGTCCAGAAAAGAATAAAGCAGATAATTATTCCGCCAAATCCTAAGGTAATTTCTCTTAGTGAGAGGCTTCGTATGCTTGACATATTATTGATTTTATGATATTATTTAACGTTAAATTAGAGATGGACAGTAGGTTAATATTAGACTATAAATATGAAAAAAACAAGGATAAAAGAGGTGGTTGTGGCTATTACATACAAATGTAATGCCCGTTGCAGAATGTGTAATATTTGGAAAATTAAAGAGCATTTTGGAGAAATAACTCCCGATGATTTTTTACGTTTACCTAAAAATTTAAAAGATATTAACATTAGCGGAGGAGAGCCATTTTTAAGAAAAGATTTGGGAGCGATAATTATTGCGATACAAAAAAGATGTCCCAGAGCCAAAGTTATAATCTCTAGCAATGGTTTTGCCACCGAATTAATTATTTCTCAAATGAAAGAAATAATTAAAATTATGCCCGACATTGGGGTGGCTGTTTCTATCGATGGAATTGGCAAGGCTCACAGTGATATCAGGGGGCTTCAAAATTGTTTCGAAAAAGATATAGAAACTATAAAAGAATTAAAAAAAATTGGAGTTAAAAATATTAAAATTGGCTTTACGCTTGGAGGCTATAATGCCAAGGAGCTTTTCGAAGTTTATTATTTATCTAAAAAATTAAAGACAGAACTTAGCTTGACTGTAGTGCATTCAAGCGAGAATTATTTCGGTAAAATTAATGCGATAGAAAATAGGGATGAAATGATCCAGGCATTGAACTGGTTAATAGACAAAGAGTTAAGTGCTTGGAATTATAAAAACTGGGGAAGGGCTTATTTTGCTTACGGAGCGAGGGAATTTATCAAAAAGGGAACCAGAATCTTGCCGGATTATTCAGGTATTTTAAGTATTTTTATAAATCCTCAGGGAGTAATTTATCCTTGTGATGTTTCAAATAAAAAAATCGGCAACTTGAGGGATATCGCTAATTTAGAAAAAATAAACAAAAACAATTTAAATGGTTGCGAGCAAAGTTGGATGGTGTGTACCGCCAGGCAATCAATTAAAAAACATTATATAAAGGTTATATTATGGATTATTTGGCATAAATTTTTGAAAGTAAAAATATAATAGCGTATGAAAATACTGCAACTAAATAAATTTTATTATAAAAAAGGAGGAAGTGAGAGTCATTTCATTAACCTGGTAAAACTGTTGAGAAAAAATAATCACGAGGTGAATGTTTTTTCGACTGAGAATAACAAAAATATCGAAGCGCAAATAGGTGATTGTTTCATTGATGAAATAGAAATGACCTTGGGTAACTTTAAAAATGGCCTTAATCTTTTTTATAATCGCCAGGCTGTTAAAACATTGGAAAAACTTATTTTAAATAATCGCCCCGACATAGTTCATCTCCACAACATCAGCCACCATTTTTCTCCAGCTATACTCAAGGTTTTTAAAAAAGCTGGTATCCCAGTTGTAATGACAGTGCATGATTACAAGTTGATTTGTCCTAATTATAAACTATTCAATAGCGGGGGTCTATGCAAAAAATGCGTTGGGGGAAATTATTATCAATGCGCCCTAAATAAATGTGTCAAAGATTCTTATTTAGCAAGCGCCGTAATGGCACTGGAAGCTTATTGGACAAAGTGGAAAAAATATTATAATTTAGTTGATATTTTTATAGCTCCAAGTTATTTTATGCGCAATAAATTAATGGAAGGGGGGATTAGCCCCAAGAAAATAAAATACTTAAATAATTTCCTATGCAAAAGCGTCTCTCAAGTTTATAACTCAAAAGAAGAAAATGCTAAGAAATATATTTTATTTTTTGGTCGATTATCTTTGGAAAAGGGCATAGATTTTTTGATTAAGACATTTGATAAGATTGATGATAAAGATATTGTTTTAAAAATAGCAGGAGAGGGGCCCGCTGGAGAAACTTTAAATAAATTAGTTAAAAAGCTTAAATTAGATGAAAGGGTGGAATTCTTGGGTTATAAATCAGGTCAAGAATTGAAGAAAATAATCGCTCAGTCAGAATTTATAGTAGTTCCATCGTTATGGTATGAGAACGCCCCTTATACAATTTTAGAAGCTTACTCTTTGAAAAAAGCTGTCTTGGCGGCCGAAATCGGAGGAATAAGCGAGTTAATCAAAGAAAACGAAACGGGACAAACATTTAGCCCCAGTAATCCTGATGATCTCACGGATAAACTTAACTATTTTTTAAATCATAGCGACAAATATAAATTATTTGGAGAACAGGGGGCTTTGTTTTTAAAAAATAACTTCGATGAAGAAAGATATTTAAAAAAATTGTTGGAAATATATAAAAAAGGAATTTCTGCAAAACTAATGGAGAGATTGTAAAATTAGTTGACAATTGGGGGTTTTTCGATTAAGATAATAAGTCATTTAAGTAAGTAATAAATTATAAAAAATAGTATGAAAATCACAAGGAAAGCAGAGGTGGCAGGAATTATTTTGTTATTAGCAATTTTTGTTTTGCCGATAATATCTTTCGCAAGTAGCACAAAAGAAATATTTGTAGATGATAGCGCCAGCGGAACCCAAGATGGATCATATAATCATCCCTATAAAACAATAAAAAAAGCGATAGAAAAAGCTGACGGGAAAACTAAGATCATAGTTAAAAGGGGAGTTTATATTGAAAATATTACTGTTTCTGATAACATAAAGATAAGCGGGAAGGATAAAAAGAAGACAATTATTAAAGCCGAGGACAAATCACTTCCTACTGTTACTTTGGAAAACAAAACAGAGTTAACAGATCTTACTATTGAAGGTGGAAAAAGCGGAGTTTTGGTTAAGGATAAAGGGAAGGGTGAGGTGACCATATCTGATTGTTTAATAAGAGATGCGAAAAGTGATGGTATCAAGATTGAAAATGGAGATAAATCTTCGGATAGGAAAATCAATATCATAAATAATGATATTTACGAAAATGGTAAAAGTGGGATTTATTCTGAAAGAAGAAGATTAGTTATTATAGATAATAACATATTTGACAATGAATTGGATGGAATAGATATGGAGCAGTCAGTAAAAGCTTTCATAAAGGACAATGAAATAAACCAAAACGACGGAGTGGGTATTAAGCTTAGATCTGATAAATCTGATGTCACAATTGAAAAAAATACTTTTTATAAAAATGAGAAAAGTGGAATAGAGGTGAGATACGACGGAAAAGCTGGGTGGGTTAATATTAAGAAAAACAGTGTTACAAAAAATGAAGGATTTGCAATAGTAAAAATATTTAAAAATTCTTCTGATAATTCTTATTTTACAGGCTTAACAATTGAAAATAATAACAGCTTCTCCGAAAATAAAAAGGGCATGATTTCTAATCCAATAAGAAATTGATAACCAAAAAGATTAATTCAATTATCTTAAATTTATGAAAATAGCTTTCATAGGACAAAAAGGCATACCAGCCAAGTTTGGGGGGGTTGAAAGACATGTTGAAGAATTGGCCAGTGAAATGGCCAAAAACGGACATGAGGTTTTTGTCTATGTGAGAAATAATTATACCGATAAAAAACTTAAAGAATACAAGGGCGTTAAGCTCATTCATCTTCCTAGTATTTCAACTAAAAATTTAGATGCTATTAGCCATACTTTCTTGTCTTCAGTGCATGCTTTATTTAGAGATTATGATGTGATTCATTATCAGGCTATCGGTCCTTCTGTCTTGAGTTGGATAATAAAATTCTTCAAAAGAAAAACTTTACTAATTGCCACTTTTCATTGCCAAGATTATTACCATAAAAAATGGGGATGGTTTGCAAAAACGGTTTTGAAAATGGGTGAATGGGTAACCTGTAATATTCCTGATAAAACGATAACGGTCAGCAAGTCTCTAACTGATTACGTGAAAGATAAATATAATATTGAGCCAGAAAATATATTTAACGGCACTAGGATAAAAACAAATTTTGATTTTAAATTTCTCCAAAAATGGAATTTAAAAAAAGATAACTACGCTGTTTTTGTCGGAAGATTAATCAGACACAAGGGTGTGCACCATCTAATAGGGGCTTTTAAGAAATTACAAAAAGAATCAAAGGTTCCAGAAGGATTTAAATTGGTTATTGTAGGAGATGGATTTTATACAGATGATTATGTGAATGAATTAAAAAATTTAGTTGGCAATAATCAAAATATAATCTTTACAGGCAGTCTCAGTGGAAGCGAATTGCGGGGGGTTTTTGCTGGAGCGCATCTCTTCGTTCATCCCTCGGAATCAGAGGGATTATCAATTGCCCTTTTGGAAGCGATGGGTTACGGCGTTCCGATTTTAATGAGTGATATAAAAGAAAATTTGGACGTGGCCGAGGGAGTGGCGGAAACATTTAAAACCAACAGTACTCAAGATCTGAAAGATAAGTTGGATGAAATAATAAATGGAAATATCGATTTATCGTTAAATGTTCAAGAAGCCAAAAAATTGGTAGAAAATAAATACAACTGGGAAAGTATCAGTGAAAAAACAATTTCTTTATATATCAGGCTCTTGTGCGAAAAGAAAATCAACTTGGCTCAGTGCGACTTTGAGACTAAGAAATAAAGGCTAACTCTAAAAAGAGTTAGTTTTTATTTTCAAAAAATAGAATCGTTTGCTAGAATAGGAATTGAAGCTTGCTTATTTTTAATACTTTGAAAAATGTTTGCACTTGAAGATTTGTTTGTAAAATTCGGCTTACCGGATATCTTGGCTAAAGATATATCTTTTTTAATATTCTTTTTTGTAATAAGTATTGCTTTTGGGATGGTGGTGGGTCGCTTTAGATTGATTAATGTTTTGATTAATGTTTATATTGCCATTGCAATTCTAACGGTGATGCCCAAAGAAGTTTTTACTCCTCATTCTATTGTGGCGTTATTATTTTTTGTGGTAGCTGTAATAGTTTTAACCATGGTGGATAGCCATTTGTTTGATATTCATATTTCTGGATCGGGAGGAAGTTTTTTTTGGAGGTTATTTGTAATGAGCTTTTTTGAGGCCGGTCTTATTTTTAGCGTTTTGATATCTTTTTGGAATGAGGATACATTGCTTCAATTTATATCTTCTGATATTTATAATCTTTTTGTTTCGCAATACGCTAGAATTTTTTGGATGATGGCTCCGCTGTTTATTTTGTTTTTTATTAATAAGAAGGAAAAGTGAGATAGTTTATAAAGTTTGTAAAGTTTTTAAGGTCTGTAAAGTAGAGACGCATTGCAATGTACTTTACTGTGGAATGGGAATTTGAAAATAAGAGTCATCAGTCAAAAGTCATTGGGTCATTTTGTGAAAGATTAACTTAGTCGATATTTTAATAAGGTGCGCTGATTTGTTTTATTTTGATGACTGATTGCGGATGACTGATGACTTTGTAGGTTCGCTCTTGAAAAAGTTGAAGTTTGGGGTTATTATGGGTTTATTACTCTTATCGTGCAATAGAGAATATGGTTTAAATTTAAGTTTGTTAAATAATTAAATCTGTCGCATTAGCTGGCGGAGAGAGGAAAAATATATGTTTAAAAAAATAGCAAGAATATTTAAAATTAAGGAATTGAGAGGGAAAATTTTGTTTATAATCTCTTTGCTGGTAGTTTACAGATTGGTAGCCAACATTCCTTTGCCGGGAGTTGACTTGAGTCAGTTAAAAACTTTTTTTGAGAGCAATCAATTATTTGGAATGCTAAATGCTTTTTCGGGAGGCGGAATGTCCAATATTTCCATCGTGCTTTTGGGAGTGGGTCCTTACATTACTGCTTCGATTATTATGCAACTTATGACCATGATTTTTCCTAAGTTAGAAAAATTACAAAAAGAAGAAGGGGAAGCGGGCAGGCAAAAATTTAATATGTGGACTCGTTGGCTGACAGTTCCTTTGGCGATAATTCAGACTTTTGCCATGATAAATTTATTAAAAAGTCAAAACGTGATTGGTGAATTATCCACTCCTGAAATGGTTAATATTCTAGTGGTGGCCACAGCGGGTACAATATTTTTAATGTGGCTAGGCGAGCTCATCACGGAAAAGGGAATTGGAAATGGAGTTTCTGTCATAATTTTTGCCGGAATCGTAGCTGGATTGCCTGGATCTATTTCAAAGATTGCTGCTACCTTTGAATCCACTGATTTATTTGGGTATGTTTTGTTTGTCTTGGTGGGATTATTTACTATTTTTGGAGTAGTTTTGGTTAACGAGGGTCAAAGAAATATTCCAATTTCTTATGCCAAAAGAATCAGAGGTAATAAAACTTTCGGGGGAACTTCTACTCATCTTCCGCTTCGAGTAAATCAAGCTGGAGTGATTCCGATAATTTTTGCGATTTCTATCATGCTTTTTCCTGGTTTGATTGCTAACTTTTTTGTTAATTCAGATAAGGAAACAGTGGCTCAGGTGGCTAGATTTGTTAGTCAGTTGTTTCAAAACCAATGGTTTTACGGAAGCGCTTATTTTATAATGGTAGTTTTGTTTACTTACTTTTATACGGCTGTCGTTTTTGATCCAAATAAAATTTCCGATAATTTACAAAAACAAGGCGGATATGTGCCGGGCGTCAGACCAGGTAACGCAACCGCTGAATTTTTGAGTTTTGTAATCAATCGAATTACTCTTTCTGGTTCAATTTTTTTGGGTGCTATTGCGGTTTTACCTTTGATTATCCAAGGCTTTACCGGGATTAGCGCGCTGACAGTGGGCGGCACCAGTATCTTGATTGCTGTGTCGGTGGTAATTGAAATGGTCAAGCAAATTGAAGGTCAAATGGTGATGCGGGATTATGAGGGATTTTAAGCGTAGTTCATTAGGATTTTAGTCAGTAGCTTTTTAGCTAAAAAAATGTGAATATAATATATGGTATTGGGCTAAAAAGCTAATTTCTACAACCTAAAAAACTAATGGTATGATTATTATTAAAACTGAAAAAGAAATAGTGGCAATGAGAGAAGGCGGGAAACTGTTGGCTTTTATTATGAATGAATTGGAGAGAAAAATTCTGCCTGGGGTTAGCACTTATGAAATTGATAAAATTGCGGAGAAATTAATTCTTCAAGCAGAAGGGATTCCATCTTTTAAGGGATATGGCGACAAGCGAAGGCCTTTCCCAGCCACGATTTGCGCTTCAATTAACAATGAAATAGTCCATGGTATTCCAAAAAAAGAAGTCATCCTAAGAGAGGGTGATGTTTTTAAAATTGATATTGGGATGAAGTACAAAGGGATGCACACGGATATGGCCAGGACTTTTGCAGTGGGAAAAATTGATTCCCAAAAACAGGCGTTAATCGATACGGTGAGGGGCTCGTTTTATGAGGGTGTGTCAACTTTAAGAGCGGGAAAGAAATTGAATCGTTATTGCAAAGCGGTTCAGAAATATGTGGAGAAAAAAGGTTTTTCGGTGGTGCGTAATTTGGTGGGGCATGGAATCGGAAAGAAATTACACGAATATCCCCAAGTTCCTAATTATTATGAAAGAGGAGTTTGCAAATTTAAATTGGAACCGGGCATGACTTTCGCGCTTGAGCCGATGATAAATGTCGGTGAGTATGAAACCAGATTGGGCAAAGATGGTTGGGTTTTTGAAACTCGCGATGGATCACTCAGTGCACACTGGGAAAATACGATCTTGATTACAAAAGAAGGCGTGGAGATTTTGACAGAGACAGAATAAACAGTTTTTAGTTTGTAGTTTTTAGGTTGCAGATTATTTTTAGGGGCTAAGTCCCCAATTGGGGACTTAGCCCCTAAATCATAATTCTTAGTTGATAATAAAAATTTCAATATACTAGTATATTGAAGTGAGAAGAATTTAATGAATGAGAAAATAAAAAATTATTTAGGAATTGATTGGGGAAAGTCAAAAATTGGCTTGGCCTTGGCTGATGGTGAGACCAAAATGGCCTTTACTTATGGCACTTTAAAAAATGATAAAAACATAATCGCGAGTATTTGCGAGATTATAAAAAAAGAAGAAATCACTACGGTGGTGATGGGGGTGCCGGTTTATTTTGATAAAAAAGAAGAAACTTTTTTTGGTAAAAAAATGGCCGAGAAGATTAAGGAAGCGACAGGCGTAGAAATAATATTTCAAAATGAAATCTTTAGCACTCAATCAGCTCAGAAAAACTTAATCCAAGCTGGCTCAAAAAAAATCAGCGCAGACGACGCCGAAGCCGCCAGGGTAATACTGGAGAGTTACTTGGATAATGTAAAATAAAAAAATGTAGAGACGTGATTTATCACGTCTTATTAATTTACATTTTTATTATTTACTTTAGACGTGATGAATCGCGCCTCTACAAAAACCACCAAATTTGGATTATTCGTATATTCGTATAAATTCGTAATTCGTAGAGCGTGACGGATTTTGAAATTTAATATTGTTGTTGTATAATATATGAAGTGTAGAATATATCTGAAGGAAAATTAAAATAAATATTAAAACCTTTAAAGTATACAGTTATGTCAATTATCAAATTTGAAAATGTCAAAAAAAGTTACCAAAATAAATTCTCCGCTTTAAGGGGAATTACACTGACCATAGAGCCGGGGGAGTTTGTCTCTATTGTAGGAAGAAGCGGAGCAGGCAAAACCACTTTGGCTAAAATGATTTATGCGGAAGAGATGCCGGATGAGGGAAGGGTTTATTATGGCAATAGAAGCACGGATGAAATTAAGAAAAAATTATTACCTTTTTATCGAAGAAATTTCGGAACTGTTTTTCAGGACTTTAAGTTATTGTCGCAAAAAACCGTTTTTGAAAATGTGGCTTACGGCGCGGAAGTTATCGGTAAAACCGACGAAGAGATTAATAAATCTGTTCCTCAAATTTTGGCTGTTTTTGGCTTATTGGAAAAAGGAAGCAAATATCCCCAGCAATTAAGCGGTGGAGAACAGCAGAGAGTATCTTTGGCGAGAGCTTTAATAAATCGACCGGATGTCATCATCGCTGACGAACCTACAGGAAATCTCGACCCATTTTCCAGCATGGAAATAATGAAATTGTTATTAAAAATAAACAGTATGGGAACTACGGTGGTTTTGGCTACGCATGACAATGATATTGTTAATATGGCCAAAAAGAGAGTTATCACATTGGAAGCAGGCAGAATTGTAAGCGATCAAAATCCAGGAAAATATTTGATTTAAAAAAATAATTAAACAAAATTCTGAACCCCCTCTGTCCTTTCGGACATCTCCCCCTTGAGTATCCCAGTCAGATATTCTCTGACGGGACAGGCAAAGATGGAGAGGGAAGTGGAAAAATAAATTATGAAATTTTTAAAGTTTAAAAGAGCATTTAAAGAAGGATGGATAAGTTTTAAGCGTAACTCATGGTTAACGGTGGCCACTATCGGAGTTTTGTCGCTATCTCTTTTTATAATCGGAAGCACCTTGCTAATCGGAATGAGCGCCAATGAATTAATAAAGAATATAGAGAAAAATGTAAATATAAGTATTTACTTTAAAGACAGCGTGAGCAAAGAAAGGATTGATGAAATAAAAAAGAGCGTTGAACAAAAACCCGAAGTTTTTTCGGCTGAATATATAAGCAAAGAAGCGGCTTTTGAAAAATTTTCAAAAAATAATGAAGGAAATGAAACTATCTCAGAAGCACTCCGAGAGATAGGTGAAAATCCGCTTTTTTCTTCTTTGATTATAACAGCCAAAAGCAATGATCAGTACGAACCGTTGGCTCAATATATGGAGGGCTCCTACAAAGATGAGATTGATAGAATTAACTATGATAAAAATAAAGCGGTAATTAGCAGGTTGGGAAATGTGGTGTCGGTAATGCAAAAAATAGGCTTAACAGCTGGATCAATTTTTATTGTTATCGCTATATTGGTTACCTTTAGCGCTATTCGAATAAGTTTGTATGCTAGAAAAAAACAATTTGATATTATGCGTTTGGTAGGCGCCTCCAATCTTTATATAAAAATGCCTTCGATTTTTGAAGGAATGTTTTATGGTTTTTTCTCTGCGTTAATTGCTTTGATTTTTATTTTGGCTATCAGCTATAGCGGGGTGCCAGTGTTGGGAAAAGGGGTGATACCTAAAGAAGAAATGCTTATATTTTATATGAATAACCTATGGAAAATAGGGGGATTAGTTTTGGCAATGGGGCTTTTAATTGGGGTTATTAGTAGTATGATATCTATTAGAAGATACCTAAAAATATAAGAGAAAAAAGGACTTATTTGCTTGTGAAAAAAGCTCATTTTAGAGGTTTAGTTTTTAATTTCTAAAAAAGCTTGACAAGAAAAAAATATCTTGCTAGTATGGATAAGCAATTAAGGAAAGCAATTATTAACTTGAAAATACGGGTGAATAAATATGCGTTTCTGAAATAAAATTTATTTTCGGGGATGCGTTTTTGTTTGTTGGTAAAACAAGCAATGTCGAACTTTGACAACCAAATAGAATAGATAATTATGTAGTATAAGAACTGTAATAATAAATTTCTTTCGAATGGAATTTATTATTCAAATAATCACAATTTTTTGTGGTTCCCTATATTTTAATTTTTAATTGTTTTTTATAAAAACAATTGCTAATGTTCAGAGAGAGCTTTAAATGGATTTAAAAATCTTTTTAATTTTTACCTGAATTATCGTAAGGTAATTCATTTGGTGAGTTTTATGAAAAGTTTTACAAAAAACTTTTCTTATTGAGAGTTTGATCCTGGCTCAGGATGAACGCTGGCGGCGTGGATAAGGCATGCAAGTCGAGTGGGTTTAGGCCCACGGCAAACGGGTTAGTAACGCGTAGGAATTTTCCCCAAAGTCGTGAATAATTCGGAGAAATCCGGAATAATACACGATATGCTCTACGGAGTAAAGATTTATCGCTTTGGGATAAGCCTGCGTCCTATCAGCTTGTTGGTGAGGTAATAGCTCACCAAGGCTATGACGGGTAGGGGGTGTGAGAGCACGGCCCCCAACATTGGGACTGAGAACTGCCCAAACTCCTACGGGAGGCTGCAGTCGAGAATATTCCACAATGGACGAAAGTCTGATGGAGCGACGCCGCGTGCAGGATGAAGGCCCTAGGGTCGTAAACTGTTTTTATTGAGGAACAATACTATACCTCACTGCGTTTGGTTTGGAATTTTAAATTAGAAAATTTCAAATTTTAAATAAAATGACTAAATTATTTAATGAAAATTTCTTGGAATGAAGTGTTTGCAATTAATACTTTAATTTAGGAAATTAAAAAATTAAATTATTGGAAATTGATTTAAAATTTAAAATTAGAAAATTTTACCCGAGTATAGCGAGGTGTAGTATGAGCGTACTCAATGAATAAGGGGTTACTAACTCTGTGCCAGCAGTAGCGGTAATACAGAGACCCCAAGCGTTATCCGGATTTATTGGGCGTAAAGCGCATGTAGGCGGATATACTAGTCAGATGTCAAATCTCCGAGCTCAACTCGGAAACTGCATTTGAAACGGTATATCTAGAGAGAGTGAGAGACCAGTGGAATTCATGGTGTAGTAGTGAAATGCGTTGATATCATGAGGAACACCTAATGCGAAGGCATTTGGTTGGCACTTTTCTGACGCTGAGATGCGAAAGCGTGGGGAGCGAAGGGGATTAGATACCCCCGTAGTCCACGCCGTAAACGTTGCATACTAGATGTTAGGAGTATCGACCCTCCTAGTGTCGTAGCTAACGCGTTAAGTATGCCGCCTGGGAAGTACGAGCGCAAGCTTAAAACTCAAAGGAATAGACGGGGATCCGCACAAGTGGTGGAGCATGTGGTTTAATTCGATAGTAAGCGAGGCACCTCACCAGGGCTTGAAACTTAGCTGTGGTTTCTAGAGATAGAAACGTCTTCGAGATCGCTAAGCAGGCGCTGCATGGTCGTCGTCAGCTCGTGCCGTAAGGTGTTCCCTTAAGTGGGGTAACGAGCGCAACCCCTGTCGTGTGTTATATATGTCACACGAAACTGCCCAGACTTCTGCGCGCTAGCGCAGTAGCTTGTAGCTTCTTAGGAATTAGTTTCTAAAAAGCTAAAGTCTACTAGCTAAAAAGCTAGTGTATAGAAGTCTGGGAGGAAGGAGGGGATGACGTCAGATCAGCATGGCCCTTTGACGCCCTGGGCGACACACGTGCTACAATGGCCGGTACAGAGGGTTGCGAAATCGCAAGATGGAGCCAATCCCAAAAAGCCGGTCCCAGTTCGGATTGGAGTCTGCAACTCGACTCCATGAAGCCGGAATCACTAGTAATCGGGAATCAGCCATGTCCCGGTGAATACGTTCCCGGATCTTGTACTCACCGCCCGTCACGTCAAGAGAGCCGGCAACACCCGAAGGTCCTGTTTCAAAGCAGGGACAACGGTGGGGCTGGTGATAGGGACGAAGTCGTAACAAGGCATCCGTAGCGGAAGCTGTGGATGGATCACCTCCTTTCTAGGGAGTATTGGTGTACATTCAGTCGCTTAAAACCGACTGGAAACAAACCTAACTAGGTCGTTTCATTCTAATTTATTAGAATGAGAACCGCTTTCTTTGATCGACTTATGGGGAACCGCAAAAGTTTGTGAACTTTTATACTACATGTCATCCTGAACTTGATTCAGGATCTATCTAAATTTATATGACACTCAATGGATGGGTGTTTTTTGATTGACTTTTCTTATATAATCTTATATAATCTTATGTAGTTAATATATAAGATAAAATTATGCCAAAAAGCACTCAATTTGAAGTTAGAATCAGCAGTCTTTCATCTGAAATATGGTCAAAAATAACCAAAATAGATGAAATGAAAGGTCATTGGACTGGGGGAGTCAATTTGAGCCCTCAGATTTTGGGCCGTCTCAAACAATCTGTTTTGGTCACTTCTGCTGGTGCGTCTACTCGTATTGAAGGGGCAAAATTAACCGATGAAGAAGTTGAAAAATTGATTCAAGGAATAAAAGTTGGAAAATGGAAAAGCCGAGATGAGCAGGAAGTAAGAGGGTATTATGAATTACTTAAGAATGTTTTTGATTCTTGGAAAGCATTAAGTCTTAGTGAAAGCTCTATAAAACATTTTCACAACGAGATGCTTAAATATGTTTCCAAAGACGAAAAGCACAAAGGTGAATATAAGAGAATGCCAAATAATGTCGTGATGAGAGATGCAAAAGGCAAGGAAATAGGAATTGTGTTTGAAACTGTTCCTCCGTACTTAACTTCTAAAAAAATGCAAGAATTAGTCGATTGGACAAAGGTTGCATTGGAAGAAAAGAAAATTCATCCGCTTTTAGCTGTGGGCAATTTTCTTGTTGAGTTTCTCAATATTCATCCGTTTCAGGATGGAAATGGGAGACTTTCCAGAATTCTAACTAACCTGTTATTGTTAAAAGAGGGGTATTTGTATATGCCTTATATTTCTCACGAAAAGTTGGTTGAAGATAATAAGAATGATTATTATATCGCTCTTCGAAGAAGCCAAAAAACATTTGGTACAGAAAACGAAAATATTTCCGATTGGCTAGATTATTTCTTAACAATTCTTATTAAACAATCTGAGATGGCAGTTGGACTTTTGGAAAGCGAACAGGTGGAAAAACTACTTTCCCCAAAACAATTAATAGTTTGGGAATATTTTCAGACTATTTCTGAGGCTGCGCCAGGAGAAATAGCTGATAAAACTAAGATTGCCAGGCCGACAGTTAATCAAGCTTTGATAAAGCTGTTGAATCTGAAAATAATTGAGAAAATAGGTTCCGGAAGAGGAACTAGATATAGAAAATTATAAAAAATGTTAACTTCATATGAAAAAATTAATATATTCAGAAATCTGTTCAAAGGCAGAGAAGATGTCTTTGCTGTTCGTTGGGAGAAACGAGATGGGTCATCTAGGGGATACACGCCAGTCTGCCTCAACGAATGGAAGCAGGAGTTGTGCAATAAATTGCAAAGAAAAAAATGCAAGGATTGCGACGATAAGATGTATGCACAATTTTCCGATTATTATGTCGAGCAACATTTACGGGGCAATAAATGTTACGGAATTTATCCATTATTAAAAGATAATACTTCATATTTTATCGTTGCTGATTTTGATGGTAAAAAATGGCAAAACGAAGTATTGAGATTTTTGAATGGTTGTCAAAAATATAATTTGCCAGCTTATTTGGAACGTTCACGCAGTGGCAACGGGGGGCATATCTGGATATTTTTCAAAGATAAATATCCTGCCTACAAAAGCAGGAATATTGCTATTCATATTTTGCGAGAGGTAAAAATAATAGATCAATTTGAAAAAGAAGATGCCTTTGACAGATTATTCCCCAATCAGGATGTGCACAGTGGTGAAGGTTTTGGCAACTTGATAGCATTGCCACTACAGGGCGAATCTAGGAATGCTGGCAATTCCATATTCTTGGATTGGAAAAATAACTTGGATGTACTCATCGACCAGTGGGAATATTTGTCCAATGTTGAGAAAGTTCCGCTGAAAAAGTTGGATGAAATTTATGACCGATTCAACAAGGAAAGTAAAACGGTAAAAAAAATTTCGAGAAATAAACTGAGGCTTGTTTTGCGTGAGCAAATATTTATCAATAAGAATAATTTACCAAAAGTAGTTGTTAATTTCCTAAAAGAAAAATTAAACTTCGCCAATTTGGAATTTATCATCAGGAAGCGAATTGGTGTGAATGTTTATGGGTTGGAGAAATATTTCAAATTGATTGAAAATCAGGGTGACGAAGTGGCTATTCCTAGAGGATTTATAAATGAATTAGTCGTTTTTCTAAATGAACAGAATATTAAATTTGAGATTATAGATGAAAGAATTAAATTAAAGCCGGTTAAATTTGAAACTAGTTGTAAACTTTTTGATTATCAAGAAGAGGCGGTAAGAGAAATAATAACTAGAGAGAACGGCCTATTGGTTTCACCTCCTGGTTCAGGAAAAACAATTATTGGAATAGATATTATTGCTAAACTCAAGCAACCAACTCTTATTTTAGTTCATAAAAAGCAAATTTTTGACCAGTGGTTGGAAAGAATTGAAGACTTTACAAATGTTTCCAAACGGGAAATTGGGCAATATGTTTCCAGCAAAAAGAAGGTCGGCAAAAAAATCACCGTGGCCATGGTGCAAACTCTCAGCAGGATGGAGAATTTGGAAGAGTTGAAGGATAAATTCGGACTGATAATCATAGATGAGTGTCATCATATGCCAGCCAAAATGTTTAGAAGCGTGGTAACTAAGCTTAATCCATTTTATCTTTATGGACTCACGGCAACACCTGAGCGAAAAAATAATGACGGAAATTTGATTCCAATTTATCTGGGAGAGATTTTGCATAAGATTGAAAATAATTTTAGGGTGAATGAAAAAGAGTTAACGCGAGATACTCCAAAGGTCATCATAAACGAGACTGATTTAGGAGTTCCGTTTAAAGTTAAGGCTGACAATTTTCAACTGCTTTCCAAAATAATCGTCTTTGATTCCAACAGAAATAGACAGATCGTTGAAGATATTAAAAAGGAAGCAAATAGTGGCAGAAAATGTTTAGTACTGACGGAGAGAAAAGAACACATAGAAGTCTTAGGTTGTTATCTGAAAAAAGAATTTGAAGTAATTGAGTTTAGCGGTGACTTAACCGAAAAGAAAAGACGAGAAAAAACAAGGCAGATTAACGATGGTAATTTTCAAATATTATTGGCAACGGGACAGCTCATCGGAGAAGGGACAGACTTTCAGAATTTAGAATCTTTATTTTTGGTATTTCCATTTGCTTTTCAGGGAAAACTAATTCAGTACATTGGCAGAATTCAAAGGGAAAATGATGGTAATAATAAAATTTATGATTACAGAGATAAAAAAGTGGAATATTTGGAAAGGTTTTTCAAAAAAAGGTTGAGGTATTATAAGAAAAATGGTTATTTATAATTTGCAAATGGAATCTTTTTTAGGAAACCAATTAGCAAAATTTTTACTTCAAATAAAGCAAAATATGGAGAAAAAATCGATCCCTCCCACAGGTCACCTCCTTTCTAGGGAGTATTGGTGTACATTCAGTCGCTTAAAACCGACTGGAAACAAACCTAACTAGGTCGTTTCATTGTAAATTTATTTACATTGAGAACCGCTTTCTTTGAATGACTTATAGGGAACCGCAAAAGATTTGATGGTCGTCTAAATTTTAATTTAGTTACGAACATCAATCCCGCATTTTGTAAAAAATTTGCGGGAGTGATAACTTTTATACTACATGTCATCCTGAACTTGATTCAGGATTTATCTAAATTTATATGACACTCAATGGATGGGTGTTTTTTAGTTTGACAAAGTATCATTTTAGGTGTATAATTTAAAGTTGTGAAATTAAAGAGCGTTACTTAATTGAAGCCAATAAAATATTCTAAGGAAGGAGAATTAAGATGAAAAAAATTTCATGGTTTGCGGCAGTAGTTGGAACAGTATCACTTATTTCAGTGACTGTATTTTCAATAATCTTTTGGTATAGCTTTGCTAAAAATTGCGAAGATTATTTGAAACTTGCAGGAGATGCTCCAAGTATTGAAAAAGCGGACAAATTTCTCGGGCAAGCCCTGTCCTATATTGAGAAGGAAAATCTTACCAGAGGAAACTCTGCTTATATATTTCATACTCCCAAAAACGATGTCGGTATTTGGTATGAACAAATCAAGGGAGCCAAAGAGACGACATTATTCCTCCTTGATAAGATTGAAAATAAGCCAGAGATTGTGTCACAGTTGGAGCAAGACAATGCGTTGATGAAAATTCGTGAAGTAGTGTTGGATAGTTCTCAAAACGGAACGAGTGTGACCTTGCCCGATGCTATTACGTGGTTTCCTTATCAATGGGGTATGTTTATCTGGTGGTGGGCGAGTATTATAGTTTCTATCGGAGGGTGGTTTTTTGTAAAAAGAGCGAGTGATGGTTACTACTAACTTTCAGTAGATTGCGATTGAGTGAGTCAGGGGAATTGTTTGTATAATTGTAAACAATTCCCTTTTAATTTAGTTACTAACATTAATTACGTAATGAAATAAATTTAGGCACCCAATGGGTACTCACTAGTAGACAAGTATATTTTTCCTATTTATGCTTGTAAAATTTTTGTATATATAATAAGCTGTTAATAGTTTTTTTGCACTGATATTGAGACATTTTTTTAGTATCAGTGGTGTTCTTTAAGGCAAAAAATAAGCTAGCGATAGTAGTTCAAACGATAATAGCTGACAAATAAGAAAAGGAGGTAAAGTGAATTTAAGTGCGATTTCAAGCATTCATCTCTTGCCGCTTTTTCCCAAGGCGGCTCCTAAAAAAGTGACTCTCGTTGACTTACTGCCGAAACCACCCAAGGATGATATCAGCAATCTTCTCTCTAATATCAAAAAGATTAACGATATCTACTTCTTGCTTAGATATGGAAAGGCAGCTTTTTTGGAAAACAGTTCGAGTCAGTCCGGTGATTTGAATTACGGAAATTATCTTCAGTTTCCTAACAGCAGAATAAAAGCGTTGGCCATGTCCATTGTTAAGCCGTCCGACTCGGATGATGTTAAAGCATTGAAGCTGTTGCGTTGGATGCAGAATGAAAAAAACATCAAATACGTTTCTGATCTTCAAAATTATCATCTGGATGAATTTTGGGCATTGCCTGTTATAACGCTAAACAAGAAGAGTGGAGATTGCGAGGATGGCAGTTTTTTTCTTGCAAGTCTTATGCTGAATGCCGGTGTTAATCCGAGTCGAGTCCGGGTTTATGGCGGTTTTGTATCCGCTGGAACAAATGCCTCCACAGGAGGGCACGCTTGGGTCGCTTATAAAAGGCAATCGGATAATAAATGGGTTGCTCTCGATTGGTGTTACTTTCCGATACCTGACCCTGTTGCTGATCGGCCGACACTTGCCAAAGATACAAAATATTTAGATGACTATTTTTATGTTACCGCCTTTGGAACAGTGGATACCACATACATGAATACTATTCGAGATATTTTGCATCCGTTTAGAGTCAATGAAAAAAGCCCACAGCAATTAGTAAGTGTTACAGACGTAGCAAAAGCGGTGCGCATAAAGATTGTTCGAGATATTATGCCTCTTTTGGCAAAACATGAAATCACGTTACAACCGGGAAGTATTGTGGATATGTTGGATACGGCGTACGTGAATACCGCTCGCGACATTCAATATCCGTTTGTAGGATATGGAGTTAACCCGCAACAGTCAGGAAGATATATAGACGTAAGAGTATAGCATGGAGTCCTTGGGATTTTTCTCACAGGGCTCTTTATTATTTTGGTTAAGCTATGATTTTGCAAAAAATTTGGGTGTAGCAATGAGGATAGTTCCGTCTGTCAGCAGGTGGGATTTTTTTGATTTTTAGTTTTTTTATTATTGCTGTGTTATAATTACAAACATAATAATTTCTTAAAAATAAAAAATGAAAAGAACAACATGGGCCATTTTTGTTTTTGTATTTTTTCTTAGCGCCATGGGAGTAGGAGCGCAAGAAAAAAATGAAAACAAATTTGATAAGCCAAGCGAGGTAAAAAATGTAAAGATTTCAAAAAAGAAAGTTCTTTCTGAAAGTGAAAGAAAATCTTTTGATGAAATTGAAAGAACCTTAAAGGGAAAACCGGTAAAACCAGCTCCCACTCCTGACTCAACAATCGGAGGAGCAACGGGAATATTGGGAAGCCCGATTCCAAGTGGTGGTCAACGATATGCTATTTTGGTCGGACTTGCGAACTACCCTGGGATTAATAATGATCTTTGTGTGACTGCGGCTAAAACAGGAAAGAATTTTCCAACCTTAGAAGATGGGTTGGCATATTATTGTAAAGATGAGGATGCATTAAACATGAGGAAGGCTTTAATTGATGAATATAGCTATATTGATTCAAATATTTTTATTTTTAGTGATGCCAATGCTAAATTTGATGCTATAAAATCTAAGATTTATGAATTATTAGCAAAAATGACTGCCAATGATGAGTTAGTTTTCTTTTTTAGTGGACATAGTTCAACCGGTGTTGCTTATGACGAAGCAGGATTGCAAATTAATAGCGATGAGCCTTTGGATGAGGCCATGTTTATTTATGATCAGGATTATAGTGAAGTTGATTATGTAAATGGCATTAGTTATGTGCCGGGAAAATCATCCTATATCTGGGATGATCAGCTTCGAGCATGGTTTGCCGATGCTCCAACGAAAAGAATTATCTTTGCTTTTGATACTTGTAGTGCCGGTGGGATGAATGATCTTGAAATGGATGGAAGAATTTTAGCTATGTCCAGCACTGAATACCAAAGTTCTTGGACTTACTACTTGGGTGGGACGCAAACCGATGTGAATGTTTTTCAAGAAAGCGAAGGATTATTTACTCATTATTTTGTAAAGAGAGCGATGACAGATGAGTTGGGAGACGGATTTAATCCACTCAATAAAAGAAGTGTTAATCCTCCAAAATATGATGGAAAGGTAGCAGTGGAAGAGGCCTTTAATTATGCTTATCCCATCGTAAAAGCTTCTCAACAACCAGTTTTGAATGATAAATTTTTTTATGATCTGTTGCTTGGTTATTAATCGAGCAACGAAAAATTCATTACTTGTAAAAAACCGTCAGCAATGGCGGTTTTTTTAAAATTTAATAAAAGTGTTGCAAATATTTATTGAAATCAAACTTATTTATTATTTGACAAAAATGTATAATGGGTATATATTCATAATGTAGAGACGGTAAATACATTTTTAGAGAGGGGGTGAATATTATGCCTAGACAAAATAAAACAGGTCCAATGGGAGCTGGCCCAATGACAGGACGAGGACGAGGTTTTTGTGAGGGGGCTTATGGTCCAGGACTAGGTGTGGGAAGAGGTTATGGCAGGGTGATGTGTGGTTGGTTTTTTCAAAAATATCAAGCTATGTCCAAAAAAGATAAGCAAGAATTATTGAAATCAGAAATTGAAGATCTGAAACAAGAACTTCAAATGGCGGAGGGAGAATTAAAAGAACTGGAAAGATAACTCTTTTCATTATGGACAGTCTTCCTCTTTCTTTTGCTAGTAAGGAAGGAGGAGTCTGATTGTAATCAAATAATAATTAAATTAATAAATTAATTTTATGGTAAGACCCAGAGTATGCAGAAGGCTTAGATTTAGACCAAAATCTAATTATTTTAAACCACAGGGAATTCCGATGCTTGAACTGGAGGAGATTTTGTTAACCAAAGAAGAGATGGAATCAATTAAGTTAAAAGATTTTGATAAAATGGAGCAAATCGAGGCGGCGCAAAAAATGAATACTTCGCAAAGTACTTTTCAGAGAATTCTAGCTTCGGCTAGAGGTAAAATTTCTGAGGCAATAGTGAGGGGTAGGGCATTAAAAATTGAGAAATAAAAAAAATAAGACACTTGTCGCAAAGAAGACGCAAAACATTTGGTAGATGAGTGTTTTTTTATTTTTTAAAAAATGGTAAAATTAAGGTAGAGATATTGATGATTGAATAGTTTTTATGAATATGTGATTAGCATTAAATCACGAGATCCCCGATAAGTGAATTTCTATAGCTCATGAATTCGCTAAGAAATTCTACTTTCGAGGATGACAAAACTATCGTATTTGTCAATTTTTTAATTATAAATATATGTGTGGAAGATTTTCACTCACAATGCCTCTGGAGGATGTAAAGGAGCGTTTTGAAGTGGAAATTCCTGGCAATTTATATGAGCCTCGTTATAACGCTGCCCCAGGTCAAAACATTCTTGTGATTCCGCAGGAGTCACCAAATAAAGCTGATTTTTATCGATGGGGCTTGGTGCCAAGCTGGGCCAAAGATCCCAAGATTGGAAATAAACTTATTAACGCTCGGGCGGAAACCGTGGCCCAAAAACCAGCCTTTAGAAGTGCTTTTAAAAGGCACAGATGTCTTGTGCCAGCAGATGGATTTTACGAATGGGATAAAAAAAACGGGACGCGCTTACCATATCGTTTTACTTTTAAAGATGGAAGAATTTTTGCGTTTGCCGGCATATATGATTATTGGAAGAATGAAAAAGGAGATGAACTCAGATCTTTTTCAATTATAACCACCGAGGCTAATAGGCCGGTATCGCAAGTGCATGATCGGATGCCGGTAATTTTAAATCAAGATGATGAACTTCACTGGATAAATCCCAGGCTAGAATTAGATGAAATAAAAAAAATATTAAAACCATATTCAGAAATGGAGATGGAAATGTACCAAATTTCTACGATGATTAATAGTCCGAGTAATGACAAAGCGGAAGCGTTGCAGAGGGTGGCATAAAGAAATATGATAAATATGTGAAAATTATAATGCTTAATGGATAAGTTTTTTTTATTTTTCTTGCGTAAATATCTAAAATGATCTAAGATTAAAAACTTACTGAAGAAGTTCTTAATAGTTTAATTGCTATAGGGCAGATGTTATTTCTGTATCTCAACTTATTAGGGGAGGATTAGATTATGTATTTTTTTGCTGAGGATCGTAAAAAAGAAGAGGAGGAAAGAGAAGTAAGAGTTGGATCAACTGGATCAACTGAAATATCTTTAAAAGATTTAAGGCCAGAAGAGGTGAGGGGTATTGAGGGAATGGTTAACGGTCACAGCTGGGTTACTGTAACAGATGGGCGCTTAGAGGTAATTAATAGAAAAGAGAATCTTCCTGGACCATCCGAGGATGAAGAGTTGCTTCCGTTTTGGAGTCGTCAAAAGCCGGGAAGCCATCAATTGAAATTATTTGATGTTGCTATTCCTGAATATTCTCATCCCTCCATCATCATTCGACATCTTTGCGGTTATAATTATTCTCCTGAAAAATATCGATTGCAGGCAGAGCTTTTAGAAAGTTATGGCTTTGAATGCTTGCGATCAAGAAGGGGATGTGACGGTCGCTTTAGTGAAGTATGGATCCTTCCTGCACTTTGGTTTGCTAAGGGAAAATTGAATGAGGTATTGGGAGAAACTCGCTCATATTCCGAAAAAGATATGGAGAGAGTAATTAACTTTATTTGCATGAATGTTCAATTCGGAACTTTGGATATTTCTTTCCAGAGAGCGGCTATGCCAATACCTGATTGACCAGGGAAAGAAGGGTGAAAATATGTAGAGGCTCGTAAGTTTAAAAAATTTACGAGCTCCTTTTTATTAAAATAATTATCGTGGTAAAATTAACAATAATAATTAATAATAAACCATATGAAAGGATTTCATACAAACATTGAAAAAGATACTTTGGAAAATGATAATTTTCGCAAGGTGCTTTATACTGGCAAGCACAGCCAATTAGTTTTGATGAGTTTGAAACCACGGGAAGAAATAGGGATGGAAACTCATGAAGAAAATGATCAATTTTTCCGTTTTGAAAAAGGGGAGGGGAAATGTGTTATTGACGGCAATGAATATAGCTTGGAAGATGGTTCGGTAATTGTGGTGCCGGCAGGCGCCGAGCACAATATCATCAATACTTCTGAAACTGAAGAGCTGAAACTTTACACGATTTATTCGCCCGCTCATCACAAAGATAAAATAGTGAGAGCTACAAAAAATGAAGCCGAGGAAAACGAATCTGAATTTGACGGGAAAACTACAGAATAAAAAATAAGAATATAAAATAAATAACCCATTAATTTTTTGATGGGTTATTTTATTTTAGTCGTAAAGTGTGGACTGTGTATTTGATATGTGTTTGAAAAATATATTTAATATGTATTTATATATATGAACTTTTAAAGCCCGCTTAAGACAGGCGAAATAGATTATAAGCATTAAAAAATATATCAAAGTATGTTAAAATAAAAGTAACATTAGTAAGGGAACCATTTTTTAATTATTTAATTATTAAATTTATGAAACCCTATAAAGTTCTTTTTCTGGTCCTTATTATTCATTTCTTTATTATGTATTTATTGGTGTTTGCATCGGTAAATACTTGGAGTGATATAAGATTATTTAACATGCGAAATTTTTACATGGCTTTTATTATGGTTTCTCCAATGATCATGCTTATGATTTTTTTCATGAAAGAAATGTATAAAAACGAAAGACTTAATTCTTTTTTATATTTTTCTAGCTTTATTATTTTTATTTTAGGTCTGGTGTTTATTCAGAAACAAGCTTTTGTGGGAGACAAGCAATTAGCACAGTCAATGATTCCCCATCATTCCGGTGCCATCACAATGTGCCAAGAGGCTGTTTTGACAGATAATGAATTAAGGCAATTGTGCGATGAAATTATCAAATCACAGCGAGAAGAGATTAATCAAATGAAAAAGATACTGCAAAGATTATAAAAAACTCAGAATTTGTTCCTATTTACTAAAAAAATATGGTATAATATAATATATTATATTAATAATAACAATATGGTCCCGTTTAATTTAAAATTAAATAAGGGAAACATATATCACAGCTTAGTTAGGGCTGTTTTTTTGTTATTTTAATATTTTTTTAATCATTAATTACAAAAACTATGGATAGGCAAATAAAAAAATCAAACTATGGGAGATCTGTGGTTGTCGCTTGGCTGGCTTTTATTTTTTCGGCCATAGCGATGTTTCTGGCAATCGTGGCTTTTAATCGGACACGACTTGAGCAAACTCCAACCGCAGAGAGATGGGATAATCCTCAGTATGAACAAGTTGAGGATAGCGCCACTACGCGCCTGAGAGCCAGGGCGGAGCTCGTTGCCTTGAGAGCTAGAATTAGTGCCAACTAAACAGGAGATGAAATAGCCCAAGAGGTGAGCGAAGCAAGAGAAAGGATTAGGAAGATCTATGAAGACTCGAGCAATGACGCAAGAGGAGAAGCTGGGCAAATGGATATGGATTTGCAAAATATTGAAAATACAGTTAGAGATAACACAGCCCAGGGGCTTCAAGGATTGGAAAATTTGATAAATAGATTGGAGATGAATATACGTAGAGATGAGTAGTTGGAGATAAAATTTTTAAAATAGGAATTTTACTAGATAAAGTAAATTGCCAATTACTTTTTCTTTTAAAGTAAGTTTTTTATGATTTATCTCATCGAAGCTTTTGGCTCGAGACAGACTTTCGTCTAAGTGCATTTGGATAAGTTTTTTGATTTCCAAATCATTGCCAGCAAGCATTATTTCAAATTGAGTAAACATACTGCGGTAATCCAGATTGGCAGAGCCTAGCATCCATTCTTTTTTGTCTATTAAAAATAACTTTGAATGAAGCATACTGGGATAAAAGTAAATTTGAATGCCTATTTTTCTGATTCTTCTTACAAATTTTTTATTCAGATATTGCATAACACCAACATCTGAGATGGTAGGAAGGATGATTTTTATTTTTACCCCTCTATTTAGAGCATTTTTAAAGTAGCGGTAAATTTTTTTATCAAAAACCACATAGGGATTTTCAATAATGATTTCTTTTTCAGCTTTTGAGATGAGTTTTAAAAAATGTTCCCTTATTGGATTTTTTACAAAAGGTGCACTTCTCAATATTTTGATTCCGTCTCTGTTTTGAATTCTGGTACATTTTGCGTTATCCATGGTTAATGTATTGGAAATCAAAAATTGTTCAATAAATATTTTTGAAAGTACTTCATTTAATTTTTTATCCTCTATGCGTAAATTAAATTCCCGCCAATCGGAAGTTTCTTGATCAAGGTTGGAGGAGCCAATGTAAGCTATTTCATCATCAATTAAGGCTAATTTGCGATGATTGCGGTTATTGAGTTTGGCTAAGTGAAAAGGAATCAGCAGCAGTCGTCGGAAAAAATTTACTGTTCCTCCGGCCAAAATAAGATTTATAAAATTAAACTCAGAAATAGCTACGCTTCCGATGGCATCCATGAGTAATTTAACCTCTACTCCTTGGTTGGCTTTTTCAATTAGAATTTCTTTGATTTTTCCTCCCAATTCATCCTCTCGGTATATATAAGTCTCCAAGTAAATCTTCTTTTTTGCCAGCGTTAAATCTTTTAGTAAACTAGCGTAAAAATCAGAGTTTAAACTAAAAGATTTAAATTTCATATTTTTAATAAACTTAAAAGCAGTTATATTCTATATCTTAATTAGATAATTATTAGTAATAAATGTCAAATTTAAGAAGACTTTTCATTTTTGCAAAGTATTGCATTTTTAGGAAATAGTATTAGAATAGGAAAGGTTTGCAAAAACTAATTTTCAACCAAGAAGTTAATTTATTTAAAGCAAAGAGTGCTTTTTTTTATTTTTTAAAAAACACTTTTAAGTAAAATTATGAGTATAAAGATGAAGTTATTCAAAAATCATTTTATTGCATTGATGAGTTTGGGAATTGTTTTTTTGTTTTCTTCCAATTCATTTTTTATCAAAGAGTTTTTTGAAAAAAATTCAGAGCATGAACTGATTGAAATATTTTTTGTGATTGCTTTTCTTTTCATATTAAGTTTTATTATATTTTATGTCTCTCATGTAATTAAATTGCCTTCTTTTGTTTTTGCCATCTTTTTTGGGATTGCAGCACATGACATCCTTTTGCCCATAACTGAAAATAAGGAGGTTTTGGGAGTAATTGTGGGCCTGGGAGCGACATTGATTCTTTTCGGGGGAGGAATTGAAACTCCTTTTGCTAATTTTAAAAAACTGATTTTTAAGATTTTCTCTCTATCTTTTGTTGGTCTGTTTACCACCGCCTTCTTGTTTTCTTGGACTGTTTATGGAGTTTCCTTGCTGTTTGGTCATCCTGTTTCTATTTTGACAGCGGTGCTTTTGGGCGCAGTATTGTCTTCGACTGATCCGGCAGCAATTATTCCTATTCTTAAAAATCTGCGTTTCAAAAATCGCACCACTAAAGATATAATTGTTTCAGAAAGTGCCGTGACCGATGTTACGGGAACTTTGTTAACGGTAGTTTTTATCTCAATGGTCGTGGCAGGAGTAAGCCTGGATTCACTAAACGGATGGTATGGGGAGGTTTTTTCTGTTCATAGTGGAATAATTCTTTTTAAACAACTTTTCTTTGGGGTGATTTTTGGATTTATCGGGTATATGCTTTTGGAGGGATTGATTAAGTTTAAAAAAAGATATAGTCATGAATCCGAGGCTGATTCTGCTTTTTTTCTTTTCGTGCCAATCGTGATTTTTACAATGGCTATTTCTTTTGGAGGAAGCGGTTATTTGGCAGCTTTTATTGGAGGATTGCTCTTTAGTTTAACCGAACATCTGTATGAAACTGAAAGATTTTTTAATAATGTGATAGATGGTTTTCTTAAGCCGATTATATTTATTTTGCTTGGTTCCATTATTGATGTGCAGTCATTGATTATGTATGCTCCTCTTGGAATTATTGCTTCATTGATTTTTATGCTGGCCATTCGACCGATTAGCGTCTTCATATCTTTAACTCCTTTTTATTTTTTTGGAAAAGAAAAAATGACCTGGAAGGAAATGTGGTTTATTTCAGCTGTAAGAGAAACTGGCGCAATTCCCGCAGTTTTGATGGTAACCATCGCCAGTTTGGGGATTTCCCAAATAGACGGATTGATTGAAGTAGGTATGTGGGTTATTTTAATGACTTTGATAATAGAGCCTTTACTTTTGCCATATATTGCTAAATATCTAAAAATTGCCGAACCTATATCAGATAAAAAAAGAATGGATCTAAATGGCAAACCGGTGGCGGTTTTGGTGACGCGGGGAAAATCTTTTATTGAACGTCTTCCTTTTGTGACAGAGTGGGTAACGTTGCATGGCGTTAAAAAAGTGGCCATTCTTTTGTGTCTGGAAAATAATTATTCTTTGAAATTAGCCAAAGAAACCCAAGAATTAGCCCAAAAAGAATTTGAGAGATTGAATGGTATCCAGATGGAAAAAGATCTGCCTGAAATAGAATTTTCTTTTTTGAGCCGTAAAGGATTTTTGCATGAAAATATCGAGAGAATTTCCAAGGAAAACAAGAATGTAACAGTTATTTTTGTGGGTAAAAAAATGCTCGATTATCGATTGAATGAGATAAAAAATATAACTGTGCCTTTTTATTTTGTGGACTAGATGTCGGTTGATTAGTTAAATTATTTTTGCTTCGATATCTTTTTTGTTCTTTTTTATTGGCTTTATATTTTAAGGTTATGTATAATAAAAATAATTAATTTCTATTTCATTAAATATCATGAAAGAAGAAAAAGTCTTAATTGATGCAGTACTTTGTTTTTTAGTTAAAGATAATCAGGTTCTTTTGGCGCGCAAGGCAAAAAAAATTGGCGCAGGATGCTGGAGCGGGTACGGAGGGGGGATTGATGATGGTGAAACAGAGATTCAGTCTATGATAAGAGAATTGAAAGAAGAAAGCGGGATAATTGCCAAAGAAGAATCTTTGGAAAAAGTAGCAATTATTGATTTTCATAACACCAAAAGTGACGGTGAAAAATTTATTTGCAAAGTGCATATTTATTTAGTTAATAACTGGATAGGTGAGCCCAGGGAAACCGAAGAAATGCTAACGCCAACATGGTTTGATGTGGCGAAACTTCCTTTCGGGGAAATGATGCCTTCGGACAAAGATTGGTTGCCACAATTGCTTTGTGGAAAAAAAATGATTGCAAGTGCTTATTTGGGGCCCTTTCAAGAGACATTGTTGGCCAAAACTGAGATTATATATGTGGAAAATTTTGATTAATAAAATTGTTGTTTTTTAATATTATGCAAAACAATCATCTGTGGATTTTTAATAAAATTTAGATTAACTTTTTTATTTTAAGAAAATATTTTTATAATATTGCGATTAATTTTAACATAGGAAATGCTGGGAATAGCATTTTCATTTTTTTTAAATTGAGTGCCTTCTTGACGCTTGGCGTTATTATAGTTTTTTAAATAACCAAGGGCCATTAAGGTGGCAACTATCAGAAATATAATGATTAGAAATGAGATTTTATTTATGGACATGTTTTTTTAATTTATCTTAATTAAATAAAAAAACCGCTAATAAATTAGGGTTTTCATTTCTTTATAATTCTTTTTCTTTGCAAGGGCGATTTGGTTAATATTTTTTCCTCTTCTTTATTCTTGTAGATTCTTTCCGGAGTTGATTTTTTTTCTTTTTCCCAGATTTTTAAGATTTCAAGGGGGCTGTGTTTGGTATATTCTCCATAAAATTTATTTTTTATTTTATCTCGGGTTTCTTTTTTTAGTTTTCCATAAATTCTATGCATGGTTTGCTTTGGAGAAAAGAGATAAATCTCGTCTATTTTTCCGTTAAAAGATAAATCGTAGGCCTTATCTCTGATGGATTTATAAAATTTAAGTTTAAGGTCTTCTCGGTATTTCCCATAATGAGACATCGCACCAGCTTTCTCGGGTCCTGGGTTTGAATGCACATAGGCTTGCTTTTCTTTTCCTTCTTCTCTCATCGAAAACTTTAAGCCTAGCTTGTCTTTAATGGTGCCTTTATGAGCTATTAAAAACCTTCCTTCATAATCGCCAGTAATTATGAAAAGAACTGATTTTTCTTCGAATTGATTAATAGGAGTTGGAATTTTCATATCCTTCATCCTTATTAATTATTGATACTTTAATTCTATATTAAAACAGAATTTTTTTCAAACTTAGCTATTTGTTATTTTTTTAAAAATGATATAATACTATAAAGATTTCCTTTTTTATTTATCTAATTAATTAAGCTAATAAAATAATATGGAGCAAAAAATAAAACCAATGTATTTGTTTGTTATTTCATTTTTTTTACTTGCAGGTTTTGCCTCAATGGCAGCTATAGCCAAGAATGATAATGATAAAAATGGTAGCGATAAGAGCAATAAAGCGGGAAAAACTTCTCAGAGCGAAGAGGCAGGGGGTGATAAAGTAATTAATCTTAAGGACTATAAAAAAGCAGATGTGACCAAGGGTGAAACTAATGCAAAAGTGCATAAGGAAAAAACTACTGAAGTTATTGAGAATTTAGAAAAAATACAAGTTCAGAAAGAAATTGTGGAAGCAGAAGATGCAACTCGAGTTGAGGTAAAAAATAAAGCTAAAAAGCAAATAGCGGAAGTGATGGTTGAGCAGGAATCTTCGCAGGAAGAAGTTTCTACTGCGATTGAAGAAGTTGAAAATAATGGAAACTTAAGAAAGTTCATTTTCGGTCCTGATTATAAAAATTTAGGTCAATTAAGAAGCGAGCTGGTGCAAAATAGAAATCAAATCAGAAAACTTACTCAAGCTATCGAGACTTTAAAAATAAATGGTGAGGATACAGCAAGCCTTGAGCTTCAATTGCAAACCCTTACTCAAGAGAGGGAAAGAATTAAGAATATAATTGATACCAATCAAGATGGATTTAGTCTTCTTGGGTGGGTAAGTCGGTTTTTGAATAATTATGAAAAATCTCCAGTAGATGAAAAAGAAGAGGAAGAATTGGAAAATGAAGTTGAAACAGTTTTGGGTGAAACGGGTGATTCTCAAGAAAATACTGGTTCAACTGAGGGAACTACAGACGCAGATACGGCCAATGTACCTGTCGATACAGCCGCAAACTCCAATGTGGATGTAGTTGTTGATAATGCAGATACTGACACCAGTATAAGTTCTGACGATAAAGAAGTTTTGCAATAATTTCAAATAATTTTTTTAAAACCTAGGTTGAAGAAGCATTCTTTCGGTAGAATGCTTTTTGGTTTTGGAGAAGTTGACGATATCTTATAAATATTGTATAATGGAAGGCAACATGAAAATATTCTCTTTAGGGGGTATTTTTTGTTGGCAAAATTTAATAGCTCTAAATACTTTGTCTAAAAAGAGAAAGTAATTCAAAAAGAGTAATCTTAATAATTAAAGTTAAAAATATTTGTAAACAACAAAGAAGTTCTAAATTAATTTATTTAATATATTTTTTTGTCATTTTAGTTTTTGCGCCACTTGTGTCGTTTGATGCTCAAGCTTATGACAAGAGTCAGATCGTCCAGGAAGCGGGAATTGATTGGTCAGCAATAGAAGATCAAAAGAAAACTCCAGTTTATAATTTTGATCCAAAGGAAATTGAAAAACAAGCTGAATTTGCTAGTCGGGTTACAGGAGTCAGAAAGGATTTTCTGATGGGAATGCTGGTAGTTGAAACCAGTTTGGGAAAAGACACAGGACAGTGTACTTATCAGGAGGTGATGGAGGATGCTCAGAACTCTCATCAGACGGGAAATTTAAGTAATAGAGCTTGGCAAACTTTTCAATCAAGGAAAGAAACGATTAAAAATATCGCTGATGGACTCGGATACGATTATAGAGAATTGAAAGTTTCGTGTAATCCTTCTTATGCAGGCACTGGAGGAGCGATGGGTATTGCACAGTTCATGCCTGATACTTGGATAGAATATAAGGGTAGGATTGCAGAGATTATTGGAACTCAAAATCCAGACCCTTGGAACATCCAACATGGAGTATTAGCCATGGCACTCAAGGTGGCTGATGTGCCGGGAGTAACTGAACATAACACTTGGGCTGAAAGAAGAGCATCTAAGATGTATTTGTCCGGCTCGACTTCCAGTCAATATGAGTGGTATGCCTCCGAAATTCAGTATTGGTCCAGAAATTACTTATCTCTACTCAGTTAGAATTTTATAAAAACTGCCAGTAAGCTGGCAGTTTTTATTTTTTTAAGTTTGCTTAGCTTGAGCAATATGGAAATCTTAGCCTTGTGCGGTATTTTTTGCGAACTCTGGAATTTAGTGAGATAGAGTGCTAAGATAAAAAATGTATAAAACATTTTTTTATGTAAATTATAAAAGATATATCAATGAATGATATTTATAAAATTTTAGAAGAATTGGATATAAAATTCATAGATCATAAGCATCGGGCGGTTTTTACGGTAGAAGAGGCTCTGTTACATAAGGGCGATTTGGAAGGCGCTAAGATTAAAAATCTTTTTTTGCGAAATAAGAAAGGTGATAAACACTTTCTTTTTATCACTGATGCCTTTAAAGATATTGATCTCAGAAAACTTTCCGAAGTAACAGAAGAAAGAAAATTGGGTTTCGCTTCGCCTGAAAGATTGTTTAAATATTTAAAACTAACCCCTGGCTCAGTTTCTCCTTTTGGAATAATAAATGATGAAAACAAGGAGGTAATCATCCTTTTAGATAAAGAGTTACTCGACAATAATGATAAGTTAAATTTTCATCCTAATATCAATACCTCAACTATTCAGGTTTCTAAAGATGATTTGTTTAAATTTCTTAAATGGAATGGGAGCGAAGTGAGAGAGATTGAGATATAAACTTTTAAATCAAAAAAATGAAAACTGAAAAAATATATTTAAAAGAAGGCTTGGTGGAGGAAAATTATCCTCTGCTTTTGGAATGGTTTGGTGACTTGGAAATCATGAAATATATTGGTTGGGCAAAAAAGGGCTTAGCGCTTAAAAATATCAGAGAATTAAAGGATTTTATAGCCGAATTAGAAAATGGAATCATTTTTGGAATTTATACTAATGATGATGAATTTATTGGTTACACATCACTGAGTGATTTTAAAGGCAAGGAAGAATGCGAATTTGGCATATTTATCTTGGATAAAAATTATTGGGGGAGAGGAATTGGCGAAGATGTCACGCGATTAATGCTTGACTATGGATTTGGTGAACTTAAAATGGAAAAAATAATTTTGAGTACCAGTGAATTTCACACCAAAGCCATCGCCCTTTATGAAAAAGCAGGATTCAAAGAAATCAAATTAATCCCCGACGACAGAACAATTCATCATAATGGTGAGTGGGTATTAAGTGGGACGGTGGAGATGGAAATTGAGCGAGAAGGGTTTTATTTAATTAATCCAACTAAATAATGGATAAATCAAAATTATCATTTGAATTAAAAGAACTATTAGGAAGGGAGATATTTAAAGGTGATGTAATGGTAGGGAAGTTTTTGGAGAGATTCAGGGAGGGGAATTTAACCAAACATAAAAATCCCAAGTCGCATTTTTGCGCTTATTTTGCCGCTTATGATCCAAAGGCAAAAGAATTTTTTATCGGGCATCATAAAAAGTCGGGACTCTGGCTTTTTAATGGCGGGCACATTGATGGAGATGAAATGATAAAAGACTGTTTAATTAGAGAAATCGGAGAGGAGTGGGGCTTGGATGGAAGCAATTTTAAAATTAGTCCGCCAACCTTTTTTACAATTACCGAAATAGACAATCCAACTAAACAGCCCTGTAATTTCCATTTTGATTTGTGGTGTTTCTTGGAGATTGATAAAAATAATTTTAAGCCTATTGAATCTAATTTATTAGAAGAATTTTATGAGTATGGCTGGAAAAGTTTAGAAGAAGCTAGGAAATTAGCAACGGGAAATACTTTGGATGCGATTGATTTTGTGGAAGGGAATTATTTTTAAAAATAAGACCTCGATTTTTGGTCGAGGCTTTGAAGGATTCCTGGTTAGGAGATTGTTGATTTAAAAAATAAATTGTTCTGATATGTTTCGATTTGAAAGAAGAACATCGTGAGCCGTTAGGACTGGGTATTTTTTGCCGTCGTTTCCGATTGCATAAATTGAGATATCTACATCGCCACAATCACTCCCGCCAATATTAATTGTGATGGGATATTTTTTGCCCGTTGTGAATACTTCGGTTATTTGCTCTCTCCCAGCAAGTCCTGGATCTGGGGTGTTATGCTCGGAAAGTGAGCCAGAATTTCTCGGAACTTGTCGCCAATATAAAGTTTTTCGGCAGGTGATTTGAGACATAAGGGGAACCTCCTCTTAAAAAGTGAGTAAATAAAAAATATGAACTAAGTATTAAAAGAGTATAGATTTTATGGGTAAAAGTCAAGTAAATTTGACATTTTCTAGATTTTTTTTCTGGATTTTGGAGAATGGGAGTGATAGAATGCAAGTGTGTTCAAGTGGTAGATTCTAAATAATTTTAAAAGATGTTTTTGATCACCCCCTCTGCCTATCGGCATCTCCCCCTCAGAGAGGGGGAGAGAGGAAATGCTTAATTTTTTATATAAAAGATATGAGTAGGAAAAGTAAAGTTATTATAGTTATTGGAATGCTTATTGTTTTTATCGTGGCGATCTTGGGTGGGGCTTATTATTTACTTTTTAGCGCGCCGCAAAGGGATGTGACTGATGATGTTTTTATAGTGAGTAAAAAACAAACAAAAACAGAGAGCTTGGACAAATTGGTGAGCCAAGGATTTATTCGAAATAAAAATGCGTTTAAATTTATATTAGATAAAAATACAGACGGAAAGATAGAGGCGGGCGGATATCGAGTGTCAAAAAATATGAATGCCTGGAAAGTGGCTCAAGAAATTACATCTTTGCCAGATATGAAATGGGTAACTATTCCTGAAGGATATCGCAAAGAACAAATAGGAGAAATTTTGGCTAGTACTTTGGAGTGGAGTGACGACGAATTAGAAAAATGGAACACAGTTTACACTAAAATGAATGTTGACTATCTGGAAGGAACTTATTTTCCAGATACCTATCTTATTCCAGTTAATGAAAGTGGATTGGATATTGCCAAAAGGATGACTCGGCGCTTTGACGAACAATTCGCTCCCTACATTAAGCATTTTTCCGAACAAAATATTAAATGGACCACCGGCTTAAAATTGGCCTCCATCATTCAGCGTGAAGCGGCGGATAAATTCGACATGCCACTTATCTCAGGAATTATGTGGAATAGGCTAAATCAAGAAATGAATTTGGATATAGATGCTACCGTGCAGTATGCTAGGGGGAAGACTGAGAATGGTTGGTGGACACCCATAAAATCAGAAGATATAACTAATATTGATTCGCCCTATAATACTTATAAATATAAAGGCTTACCTCCTCATCCAATTGGTAATCCAGGAATAGATGCTATTGAAGCGGTTTTGTATCCACAAGAAACTGATTGTCTTTATTATTTACACGATAATAATCGTCAAATTCATTGCGCCAAAACTTACGAAGAACATAAGGCTAATGTAGCGAAATATTTGTAAGTTTATAAAGTTTCCCTTTGCACACAAATATTTTGGATGTGCTATAATTAGCTCAAACGGATTTTTAATTTAATGGAACAACTCCAGTTAAATAGTGCAGAGTACTGCAATTTAACGGGGTAGAGTAAAAATGAAACAGAATACCGCTTTAAAAATATTATGTTCGGGAGAGAATGTTTTTTTGACTGGTTCGGCTGGAACGGGTAAAACTTTTGTGATTAATAAGTATATAGAATATCTAAAAGAAAGAGGAATTAATCCAGCCATTGTGGCGCCTACTGGAATTGCTGCGTCTCATATCGGCGGTAAAACCATTCACTCATTTTTCAGTATTGGAATTAAAGAGTACATTGATGATGGATACATAAATTGGCTGACTCGGCAAAGATTTTTAAACGGGCGACTGAAGGATTTGGGAGTGTTGATTATTGATGAAATATCAATGGTTTCTCCTGAATTATTTTTATCAATGGACAGGATTTTGCGGGCTTTTAAAAAAACAGATAAGCCCTTTGGGGGAGTGCAAGTTATTTTATCGGGTGATTTTTTTCAATTGCCGCCCATTTCTAAAGAAAGAAAGGAAATAAAATTTGTTTGGCAGACGGAACTTTGGCAGAATATGGAATTAAGAGTGTGTTATCTTGAGGAAAAATTTAGACAAGATGATGAAGTGTTAATAAATATTTTAGAAGAAATCAGGCTGGGAGAGGTGAGTGAAGATTCAATGAATGTTTTTCGTTCCAGATATAAGAAAAAATTAGCCAATAATTTTAATCCGACCAAACTTTATACGCATAATGTAGATGTGGATAGGATAAACGAGGCTGAACTTAAAAATCTTCCCGGAAAGTCGTTGGCCTTTAGGGCAATTACTAAAGGTGCTAAAAATAATATTGAAAAAATATTTAAAAGTTCGCTGGTGGCGGAAGAGGTGCGACTTAAGGAAGAAGCGATGGTTATTTTTATTAAAAATAATTATGAAAAAGGATACATAAACGGAACCTTGGGAAAAGTGATATCTTTTACCGAAGTTGGAAATCATCCAATTGTTGAGATTTTTTCAGGTAAAAAAATAATAGTGGAAAAAGATGAATGGCTCCTAGAAGATGAGAAAGGTAACATTAAAGCCAGAGTAAAGCAAACTCCCTTGAGACTAGCTTGGGCATTAACTATTCACAAATCCCAAGGAATGACTTTGGACGCGGCTGAAATTGATTTATCAAAAACTTTTGAAATCGGGCAAGGATATGTGGCACTTTCGCGAATTAAATCAATCCATGGCTTGCGCCTGATGGGATTAAATGATATAGCACTGCGGGTAGATGAGCGAGTTTTGGAAATCGACTCTGAAATGAAGAGGTTGTCTAGGTTGAATGTCGGTGAATTTAATAGCTTAGAAAAGGAAGAGCTGGAAAAAAGATATAAAAATTTTATCCTTAAGTGCGGAGGAACAATTGCAGAAAAAGAAATTGAAGAAAATAAAAAAGAAATTGAAAGGGCGGTAAAAGAAGAGAAGAAATCTTTTGAATCCAAAAAACCTAGGGGCGAAACTATTGAAATTACCAAAAAAATGCTTAGAGATAAAAAAACTATCGCTCAAATTGTTAAAGAGAGAGGATTGGCAGAAAGTACAATTTTAAGCCATTTGCAAGAAATAAGGGGCCTTCTTCCAGATTTGGATATTGAGCACTTAAAGCCCAAAGAAGAAGTTTTAAATTTAGTATTAGATAAAGCCAGAGAAATTAAAGCTAAAAATAATCCGGATGATTTTCTGGAAAGCGGGCAAGTAAAATTAAAATCAATTTTTGAAGGTTTAAATAAAGAAGTTTCTTACGAAGATATAAAATTAGCCATGTTATTTTTTGGGTAATTTATTAATTTAACGCTTATTAATAGTAAGTACCTATTTTTTAAAAAATGTGCTATTATTAATTTACAAACAGCAGTCTTTGGATTAATTAAAATATTAAACTCATTTAATATTTTTGTTACAGTACTCTTTTTAAAAATTAGATTCACATGTATTGAATAGCATAAAAGCCGAAATTATTTCGGCCTATTGGTTTTTTATTTATTGTGTTGAGATTTAATTTTTTTAGTCTGGAGGCTATTTGATTAGATAATTTCAACTCTTATCTGTTTGAATAAATTTAGAAATAAATATTTAAATATTGATGCGTGGGTGAGAAAAGGTTTCTCGTGTTTTGACAGAAAAAAGCAAGTAGCTTGTAATTAATTTATTTTACGAAAGATATAATTAGTTTAATTTTGTCTATACTTTTCAGATGAAAAACAAAAAAGTTTGTAGTTTTTTAAGGAGATTTAATGTTGTATTTATGGCTAGCGTTTTTTTGTCGTACTCATTTGCTCCGATTATAACTTTTGGAATGGGAATTGGCACGATTGGGGAAGAGCAAAAAAATAGCCCAATTGATACAGAGATTCAAACCGGAAAAAGCAACGAAGAGAAAATCCAAGATTTCCAAGAAAACCAAAACGATATCAGCATCCCCTTTATTGCTAACTTTGGGCAAACAGATGAGAAGGTAAAGTTTTACGCAGATTTCTTTTCTGGAACTTTTTTTATCAGCGAAGAAGAACTGACTTATCTTTTTGTTGGGGGCGGAGAAGAAAAAAAATCAGGAGACTTCAATCGAGAATTTGAAGAAGAAAAACAACTCGAAGCTTTTTCTCTTAAGGAAAAATTCTTAGACAAAGAAGGAACTTCAATTAAGTACGTTCCAGTAGAAGGAACAAGATCTGACAAAAATGTTTCTTTTTTTAAAGGAGATGAGAGCCTATGGAAGAGCAGTGTGGATGTGTATGATTATATCTCCTTGGGTGAAATATGGGAAAACATAGAGGTTGTTGCTCAGGCAAAAAAGGATAATGTTGAAAAGTTATTCCATGTTGAGCCCAGTGGAGATCCAGGGGAGATATTGATGCTCTTGGATGGAGCAAGCAGACTTTCAGTAGATGAGGGCGGTGAACTGGTAATTGAAACAAAAATTGGAAAGTTTTCTATGACTAAACCTATTGCCTATCAATTTATTGATGGAAAAAAAGTTGAAGTTGAAGTTTCTTATGATATCAGAAGTGAGAATAGATACTCATTTTCTTTAGGTGAATATGATAAAACCAAGATGCTTACTATCGATCCTCTGGTCGGAGGAACATATATCGGTGGTGCGGATGGTGATTATAAATTAAACGCTCAAGATCTTACTTTTGATAGTTCTGGAAATGTTTATTTGGCTGGATACACAACGTCTGCAGCTTATCCAACCACTCCCGGAGTGATATATCCAACATATGCCGCTGGAGATGATGGTTTTGTTTCCATCTTAAATAGTGATATGACTAGTTTAATAGCCTCAACATATATCGGAGGCAGTGCCTCAGATAGAGTTTACAATGTGAGGGTAAGTGGAGGTGATGTTATAATTTCAGGACTTACCAAATCTTCTACTTTTCCAAAAACGGCTGGGGCATATGACACGACTTTCGGCGGAACCGGAACCACCTATAATATATTTATAACCAAACTAAATAGTACCCTTACTGCGATTCAGGCAAGTACTTTTTTTGGAGTGGGCACTGTAGCTTATGAATATATTAATGATATGGAAATTGATTCTAATGGCAAGATTTTTTTATCTGGCTACACCTCCAGTTCAGCATTTCCAACATCAGTTGGGGCTTATGACACGACTTTTGGCGGAAGTAGAGATATTTATGTAAGTCGATTAAATCCTTCTCTCGCTGCCAGTCCATCTTGTTTGGAAGCTTCAACATATATTGGAGGAACGAGTTCTGATTATGGTTATGAAATGGAATTGGATTCTGCCGGTAATGTAGTGGTGGCCGGAGAAACATATTCAAGTAATTTTCCAGTGACAGCTGGAGCTTATCAGACTACTGTGGGGGCGTCGGGTGGAGGATTAACTGTTTCCAAACTTAATAATGATCTAACCTCACTTACTGCTTCCACTTTTTTAGCCGGTCTTAATCTTAATTCTTATGATGAGATTTATGGAATGGATTTGGATTCTTCCGGCAATGTTTTCATAGGGGGAACTTCATATTATGGATATTTCCCCACAACCACTGGAGCCTATAGGGAAACATTTAATGCCACGGGATACGAGGATATTTTTATCGCCAAATTGAGCAGTGATCTGACAAATTTAAGTGCATCTACATATTTTGGCGGAATCACAAGCGAAGATTATGGTGGAAATATTTCAATTGATTCCAATGATAAGGTTTTTATAACGGGATATCTTTATCCGTATGATAATGAAGCATCTGATATTCCGACAACAGAAGGAGCTTATCAAACAACAGCCCCTGGTAATGATTGGTATACCCAAACAGTGGTTTCCAGATTTAGTTCTGATTTGACGACTTTGGAAGCTTCATCATTGATTAATGGGGATGATGATGAAGAAGGTGTATTTGTAAGAATAAAACCCAATAATGATGTAGTGATTTACATGGAAACTGAATCTACTAATATGCCTCTTGGAACAGGTGCGTATAGTACTACAGTTGGAACAGGAAATGGATATATTATAACCTTGGATAATGATCTGAGTGCTCCCCTGGGGGCTCCTGATCATTTGAAAATTACCGGCTCCGCCACTCAAACAGCTGGAGAAACTCAACAGATTACCATCACGGCTAATGATGTAAGTGGTAATCCTCAGCCTTTATACACAGGAGATAAATCCATAACCTTGAGTGGACCAGTAGTAGCGCCCGATGGAACTGTCCCAACTTGTACAGATAAAGATAGAAATGATGTTGCAATAGGCACCGCTACAACTGTAACTTTCAGTAGCGGAGTCGCAACTTGCAATTTAAAATTATATAAAGCGGAAAGTGTTTCCATAGATATAGCGGAAGGCGTATATAGTTCGGCAGCTAACGAAACTTATGATTTGGATATTGTTGTGAGTCCAGCAGCAGTTAATGCAAATAACTCAATTATTGATGTTTCTGCTGATCCCTCAGTAATGATGGTTGAGGAGGTGGTTACGGTTACGACCAAAGATTCTTATAAAAATCTTTTGCAGTCTGGAGGAGAAAACGTAGAGATATTTATTTCGGGAATAAACTCTAAATCGCTTGATGTAGTGGATAACGGCAATGGCACTTATAGCGGAGTTTATACACCTACTTGCGATCTTGGAATTGATGATATAACTGGCAAAATAAATGGAAGCTCTATTGGCGCAGATGCTGATGGTGCCAGTGATGGAATTTATAATATTGCTACTCAGATGAAGGTGACTATTACCGTTAACGATGTTTCGGGCAGTCAGGTTTCTTATGGCGGAGATAATATTGTTTTGAATGTTAGTGGCGCCAATGAGGCGGTGCCCACAGTTGTAGATAATAGGAATGGTACTTATAGCGGATATTATACCCCCACAAATGCCGGCATAGATCATGTCAGTGGGACTTTAAACGGTCGAACTATTGGTTCGGATACTGATGGGGTTGATGATGGTATTTTTGATGTTGAAATATGCCAGGCATTTGTTTCTTATGATAATAAAATAAAAAGTAGAAATCATTTAGCTCTTCCCAATAAAACAAATTTTTTACCAAAGGCGATAGGTGATAAAATTGCTGAAATTAGTTCAGTCATTATGCCAACAGCCCAAGCCGAGGATTCGGATGAAATTAAGATGCCAGAAAAGGTAAAACAAGGCGGTGATGTTGTGGCAGAATTAGATTTTGAGAAAAAGGATGATGTTAATATCCCGTTTATAAAAAATGATCGGATAGTTGAAGATGATTCGGTTAAATTTTTTTCCAACTTACAGGCAGGAAAATTTTATGTTACTGAGGAAAATTTGAATTATAGCATTTCTAATAATCGAGAGTTAATTGGCGAGAGTGAAAATTTAAATGAGGACATCTTAAATAAGGGAAGATTGGATAATAAAAGTATTAAGCTAAAAAATGATTTGGGAATATTTTTTAAAGAATATTTTTTAAACAAAAGAGGAGAGGTGGTGAATTTTTCACCCAAAGGCGAAGAAGAAACGAAAATTAAAAACAGTTTTTTCAGAGGAAATAATAAGGGCAAGTGGAAAACAGACAATGATTCATATAAACAACTTTCTCTGGGTGAAATATGGAAGGGAATTTATGTGAAGCTTTTTTCCTATAGGGAACGTTTAGAGAAAGTTTTTTATGTTTCTCCCGGTTCAAGTGTCGGAGATATATCTTTGGGTATTGAAGGAGTAGATAGTATTTCTCTAAATGAGAATGGAAAAATTTTATTAAAAACCAAAGAGGGGAGTACTGAGTTTAGTAAGCCGATAGCTTATCAGGAGATGGAGAGTGGAGAGAGAAAAAGTGTTGTTGTTAGTTATCAAATTAAAGATAATAATTCATATGGATTTAAAGTTGGATCGTATGATGAATCTAGAGAGTTGGTAATTGATCCTTATTTGGGAGGAAGTTATTTGGGGGGAAGTGACGAGGAGGATGCATCATATTCATTTATGGATCAGGGCAAAAAAATAGCCAAAGATGCAGATGGAAATGTTTTTGTTATTGGCTCTTCAACGTCTATTGATTTTCCATTAACTGCAGGTGCTTATGATGAAACTAAGACATCTAGAAATGGTGTGGTTATTTCTAAGTTTAATAGTGATTTGACCGAGTTATTAGCATCGACCACCATTGAAGGAACAAATGGAAGTTCAATAGGGGATGTTCCCGAAACCGTTGCTATTGATTCTTCTGGTGATGTTTTTATTTTAACAACTGCTTTCAGTGATGATTTCCCATTAACATCAGGAGCGTTTGATATTGTGGATGATTCTGAAGATAGAAATATGGTAGTTTCTAAATTTAGTAATGATTTGTCTGAGCTAAAAGCCTCAACTCTTTTGCAGGGTACTGCTTATGATGAGGCAACAGATTTAGCTTTGGATGGAGATGGAAATGTATATGTTCTTGGAAGAACTGGCGCTATGACTGAGGGGAGTGGTTATATTCAGAGTAATTTTCCTGTTGCACTAGGGGCATATTTGCCAGAGCATTATAAGGAAGGTTTGCCTGAATCTGATTATGTTAATTACATACAAGTGGTTGTTGCTAAGCTTAGTAATAATCTATCAAGTTTAATAGCTTCTACCTACATTCCATTAAGCTGGTCGTATAGTTCCCTAGCTGTTACGAGGGATGGTAATGTGGTAATCGGTGGAATGTCATTATCAGATCCATTAACTCCTTCTACAGGTGGGGCTTATGATACTAATTTTGTAGCGGGTAAGGCGGGAATTTTACTGTTAAACAGTAACTTAACAAGTCTGATTTCAGCCACTTATTTGGGTGGGGCTGTGGGTTTGACTACGGCAGTAAAAGGACTTGAAGAAGATGCAGACGGAAATATAATTGCTGTTGGATTTACGCGAGATACTGGTTTTCCCACAACCGAAGGGGCGTACGACACCACTTTTCATGCTGATGCTGGAACTAGTTTTAATTTATTTTTATCTAAGTTTAATAGTGATTTAAGTCAGTTGTTGGCCTCAACTTTTTATGGGGTACATTATGACAATCTTTATGATGTTTATATAGATTCAGATTCTAATTCAAATATTTTTATTACAGGCCCTTGGTTGTATGGAGGGATAACTTCGACAATAGGAGCTTTTGAGGAAAATCCTAATACTTCAATAGGTGATGAAGTATTTCTTTCAAAATTTAACAGTGATTTAAGTTCTGTTACGGCCTCAACTTTTATACCTGGCCAATATGACGAAAGAGCGATGGGTATTTTTGTGGATGCAGATGATAATGTTTATACTACCGGAATAACAAATTCTAGTGATTTTCCAGTTACTAATTATCCTTCCTTGTCATATGATGCAGTTCACGATGGTGGTTTTGCTGATGATGATTTGTATATTATAAAACTAGATAACTATCTAAGTAATGATTCCAATCCCGAAAGAACATCTATTAGCGTAGCGAGCTGTGTTCCAGCGGGAGATATATTTGATGATGGTAATAATCCAGATAACCCAACTATTCCTCAAGATAATCCACAAACCATTGAGGAGGAAGAGGAAACTAATTACATCCACCTTACCGATTCCAAAAACGATAAACTTACTTTTGAAGTCAAGATAGAAAAAGACACCAAAGTTAAATCCGATCCAATCAATAAAGACGAAGATGAATCTACGAGTGTAAAAAACATCACTCTTAAAACTGAAGAAGATGAAGATGTGAAAGGGAAATTTATCATTGATTCTAAGGAAAAGTCCACTGATATTATTTCTTCCGAAGAAAACGGAACCTGCATCCCCCTTGAAGTAGTCAATATCACTACTGATTTTTCCAATGAAAACATCAAAGAGGCCGAAGTGACTTTCCGTCTTCCCAAAGGCTGGCTCAATAAATATGATTTTGACAATCTAATTTTTACCAAAGGGGAGAAGGAAGATTTTTCTCTTTCAGATAAAGTTTTAACCAAAAACAAATGGGCTATTTTGCTTTCCAATTTAGTTAGTTTTAGCGACAAAGAATACATCTACAAAGCCGAGGCTGATTCCCTGGAGGGGTGGTGGGGAATTTATACTTGTAGCACTCTGGAAAATACAAATCAAACTAACGAGGGGGGAATAGCCAGAGAAAACGATGTTATTATTATCCCGACAGAGGGAGGTTTTGAAGAAAAAGAAAGAATAGAAGAAGATATCGATAATGATGGAAAAAACGAAGAGGCAATTGATGAAGACCAAGACACTCAAAACGGATACGAAATATTTAATGACCCTGATGATTCTTCGGAATTAATAGTGACTTCTGATGGAGATAGTGATGAAAAAGATGACTTCTTCGTGTCAGTCGACGGCAGTAATGATCCGGAGGTTTATTGGGATGCAGATAATGGAATTATTTCAGAAGTGGAAATACTGGATGTTGATGAAGACGGCCACAACGAATATCTTTTTGACGCTGACCAAGACAGCCAAAATGATCATTATTATGATCTGGATGATAAATTGGTTAAGGGTATTTCAATTGAAAAAAATATCAGTTTCAGAGACTTTATCCAAAATTTAATTGCTCGTTTTGAGTCAATTTTTAACCCCATGATCTTGAGTTCAGTTTTCTTGCCTTTTTTGGCGATGCTTATTCAAACAGGGGGAGTTCGAGAGTCATTACTCCTTTTAAAAGAAGGCTACTTCCGCTTATTTGGCATACTGCTTTGGCGAAAGAAAAAGCGCTATGATTGGGGGGTGGTTTATGATATCAAAACCGGGGAGCCGATTCGATTGGCAGCCGTGAGCGTAATTGATAAAAAAACCGGTCGAGCCAAAGAAACGGTAACTACGGATAAATATGGCAGTTATTGCTTTTTGGTTACTCCCGGAAATTACACCTTGAGAGTTTCTAAAAAAGGATTTAAAACTCCCGACAAAAACAATTCCGGTAATTGGAATACTTTTTACCAAAATTCTTATATGGGAGAAGACCTTCAATTTGATTCACCTGATAAAATTGCCCTTGATTTACCATTAGAAAAAGTACAAGCAAAGGGTAACCTTTCTCGCTTTTATCCATTTTTTATCCACGTCTTTAGTTTTATTTTTTGGGTAGGCTTAATCTTTGATGTTATTATTTGTTTGTTTTATCCTCAATTATTTAATTTTATTGTTCTGGTTATCTATATTTACGTAGCTTTTTTAAAAGATATTGCTTGGAGCAAGGTGAAATGGGGCCTAGTTAATGATTTAAGGGGAGTTATCCAACCCTTTGCCGTAATTAAGCTTTTCCACCAAAGCAATCAGGCATTAGTTACTCGCACAATTGCCGATGAAGAGGGTCGTTATTTTCTGGTAGCCAATAAGGGTAATTATTTTCTTCAAGCCAATACAGTGGGTGAACAGGCTCGAGTAGGTAATCAAAGAATCAGTATTTTAAAGCGGGATTCTATTAAAGAGAGAGTGGTGGTTTAACCCAATCAAAAAGAATGAATAAAAATAAGTTAGATATGATTTTAAAATTATTATCTGAATGATTCTAATAATTGAAAGTAATAATTTCTTGACAGGAGAAAAAAGGATCTAAAAAAAGACACCCAACTCGGGTGTCTTTTATAAATATAAGGCAGATTATTCAATGAAGGTTAGGGCAACTCCGGTTTTCCCAGCGCGACCCGTTCGACCAATACGATGAATGTAATCTTCGTAACTGGCTGGTACGTCAAAGTTGATAACATGGCTCACGTTTGGAATATCAAGTCCTCGCGCAGCCACATCGGTGGCTACTAGAATTTCGATGTGATCATTTTTAAACAGTTGTAAAGCCTTTTGTCTTTGCCCATGAGATTTGTCTCCATGGATGGATTCAGATCTGAATCCCATTTTGAATAATGCTTTAGACAATTTTTCTGCCCCTCTTTTCGTCCTTGTAAAAATAAGAATTTTCTGAAAAGCAGTTTGAGCTAAAAGTTTTTTGAGAATTTCGATTTTATCATCATCCCTTCCTATCTTAACAACATCTTGGTCGATTTGAGAAGAAACTTCTTTGGTTTTAATGGAAACTGTAATAGGATCTTTTTGAAACTGCTGTACCAAGGATTCAATTTCCTTAGAAAGAGTAGCAGAAAAAAGCAATGTCTGGCGAGGTTTGGCTAGTAGAGAGAGAATGGTTTTCATATCATTGATAAATCCCATATCCAGCATTCGATCAGCCTCATCTAGAACTACATTATTAAAATGTTCCAGTCTTAAATTTTTTCTGCTAATCAAATCTTTAATTCTTCCAGGAGTTCCGATTACAATGTTGTGAGCAGAGCGAAGTTTTTCAATTTGCGGTCGAATATTGGCGCCACCAACTACCACGACAGATTTAAGTCGAAGTTCTTGAGTAAGTGCTACAAATTCTTCCTGAATCTGAATTGCCAATTCTCGAGTCGGCACCATCACTAAAAGTTTTTGTCGCGGGTCAGCCATTATTTTATTAATCATGGGCAATAAAAAAGCTCCGGTTTTGCCAGTTCCGGTATTGGCTAGTCCGATCACATCTTTCCCTTTTAAAATATGAGGAATAGTTTTAACTTGGATATCAGTTGGGTGTGTGTAGCCTCTTTTAGCTACAGCCTCTTGAAGTTGTTTATTTAAATCTAAGCTGGTAAAAAGTGCTTTTGCTACATGAACTTTTTCTTCGGGCTCAACCGGCACAATAGCTTTATTAATAAACATTTGTGGATTTATGTAAGCTCCGCGGAAGCGATTTCGAGTTCTATTTTGCTGAGGACCTCTAGGGCCTGTTGGTCGAGCACTTTTAAAGTAGGGTTTTTTTGAACCATCTCTATTACTATTTGATTGAGTTTGCGAATTTTCACTCTTTCCCTTGTATGATTTACTTCGGTAAGGGTTACTCGCTACACGCCTCTTGGCATTTTGGGCTGATTTGCCCTTGGGTTTTGTTTGGTACATTTCTATTGAAACATAAATAATTAAAAATTTATGTCGCAACTCAAAGAAATAAAATTCGCGAAAGTGTTAACATAAAAACTAATAATAACAGCAATAAAGTAGTTTGTCAATAGCACGTACAGTAATAGTGAGAGGTAACACATATTAAGCTAGGGGGTAATACCTTTAACTATAAATAACAAATGCCCTATGTATATCGAATTTTTACCTAATTTAAAGGAATTTATTTTTCTGGCAACCTGTGGATAAATGAATGGAATTTGTTTGACACACATGTTAATTTTTTATAAGATTAAATATAGAACAATAAGGCTAAAGTTTAGTCTTTTTTATATAAAAGCTCAAGCAAATACTTTAATTAACACTGATTCGAATAATAATTAAACTAAAGATTGATGCGCATCTTAATTATTTCTGATCATGCTGATCCTTTAGCAGAAATAGGTTCAAGAGAGGCAGGCGGGCAGAATATTTATGTTTTTTACCTTACAAGATTTCTTTGCAAACTTGGAATAGCGGTGGATGTTTATACTCGTTGGGATAAGAAAAATAAACGAGAGGTAATAAAATATAATTGCAATTTAAGAGTAATAAGAGTAAAAGCCGGTCCCAAAAGGTATATGCCGAGGGATAATTTTTTAAGCGTCATAGATGAATTTGCAGATAATGTTTTAAAAAGAATAGAAAAAGAAGGAATAAATTACGATGTGGTTCACACAAATTATTGGTTTTCCGGATTGATTGGACTGAAAATTTCTAAAAAAATAAAAAGGCCGATGGTTCATGTTTATCATTCCATAGGTCAAATACGTTTTGATAGTTTGAAAAAATTAAAAATTCAAGATAGCGTAAGTGATTTCTTTGGGAAAAGAAAAATTGCCGAAAAAAAGATAGCCCAAAGGGCAACTCGGATAATTGCAACTAGTCCTGTTGAAAAGAGAATTGTTAATAAGCTTTTTGAAATACCTAATCAAAAAATAGATGTAATTACAATTGGTGTTGATACTAATGTTTTCAATCCGATAAAAAAAGAAAAGAGTAGAAAATTTTTAAGGGATGATGAAAAAGAAAAAATTCTATTGTATGTGGGTAGAATTGAATGGCGGAAAGGAATTGGAACGTTAATTTATGCTTTTAAAAATGTAACTTTAAAATATCCTAATTCAAAATTATATATTATTGGCGGAGGAAAAGGTAGCGCAGCCAAAGAACTGGAAAAGGTGGAATGTGAGCATTTATCTAAAATTGCCAAGGAGTTGGATGTTGAAGATAGAGTTGTATTTTTAGGAGCAAAAAATCAAAAAATCTTAAAAAAGTATTATTCAGCAGCCGATGTCTGTATTGTTCCTTCGTATTATGAACCTTTTGGAATAGTGCCGCTTGAGTCCATGGCTTGTGGTACGCCCGTGGTAGCTTCCCGGACAGGAGGATTACAATTTTCGGTTAAAGATGGTAAAACCGGTTCTTTGGCAAAACCCAGAGATTACAATGATCTGGCTCAGAAAATAAACATAGTGTTAAAAAATGGAAAGAATTTCTATAAAGATAATTGTGTAGAGAGAGTGGCAAAACACTTTAACTGGATAAAAATTTCCCAGCAGTATGAAAAATATTTTAATAAACTAATCGAAAAATAAAATGAAGATAGCGATGTTGTCTCCTTTTGAGGAAAGTGTTCCTCCTCTTAAGTATGGCGGTACGGAATTGGTTATATATAACTTAACTGAGCAACTTGTAAAAATGGGACACGAGGTCGTTCTTCTGGCCACAGGAGATTCAAAAACAAGCGCCAATCTTGAAATCACTTTCCCAGAGGCCATAAGATTAAATGGAAATGCCCAAAATATTAATCTTAGAAACACTATTAAATTTATTGGAATAGGAAGGATTCTCGATTATTTAAATAAAAATAATTTTGATATTGTACATAACCATATTGGTTGGAGAATGCTTTTTTTTGAAAAATTATTTAATTTTCCCATGGTAACAACTTTGCATGGGCCATTGGATATTGATTACCAGCAAATGGTTTATGATGAATATAAAAATTCCAATTATATTAGCATAAGTTTAAATCAGCGAAAACCGATGCCTCATATTAATTTTGTAGCCAATGTTTATAATGGCATTGAGATTGAAAAATTCCAGCAAAATTATAATCCCCAAAATTACTTTGCTTTTTTGGGCCGAATGTCTCCAGAGAAAGGTCCTCTTCAAGCCATTGAAATAGCAAAAAAAGCCGGTGTTAAATTAATTATGGCCGCCAAAGTTGATACTGTAGACCAAAAGTTCTTTGACGAAGAAATTAGTCACCTTATAGATGGAGAGCAAATCCAGTTTATTGGAGAAGTTAATCATGGTGAAAAAGTGGATTTTTTAAAAAATGCCAAAGCCCTAATTGCTCCTATTCAATGGGAAGAACCATTTGGTTTATTTTTCACTGAAGCAATGATTTGCGGAACGCCGGTTATTGCGATGAAGAGAGGCTCGGTTCCTGAAATTATTATTGATAAAGAAACTGGTTTTATCTGCGAAAGTGTAAATGAAGCTGCAGAAAAAATAAAAGATATTCAAAGCATAGACAGAAAGAAATGTTATGAACATGTACGAGATAATTTTTCATCAGAAAAAATGATGGAGGGTTATGTTGGGGCTTATGAAAAAGTTTTGGGTGTTAAAAAATAAAAATTCCTAATATTTGTTTTATGCATTTAAGAAAATAAAACCTATTATTTTCTTTTTAAATTGACATTTGGCGCTATTTTTAGTATAATTTTTATTATTAATGATATTTTTATAAAAATATAATTTATTAAAAATATTCAGAGTAGATATGCTCAACTTTATTTCTTGATCGCAGCAGTTGTTTAATAAGCTAAAAAATTAAGTTAAACAAAATATCCTTACCTATTTGCAGATTTTTTGATTTTTGTCGAACATCTAGAAAAATGAAATAATTTTATTAGAGGCGTTTCATTAATTTAATAAAGATAAAAAAATGAAAATTGCAATGTTATCTCCTTTTGAAGAAAGTGTGCCTCCTTTTAAATATGGCGGAATTGAATTGGTTATCTATAATTTAGCCCAGCAGCTTGTGAAAAGGGGTCACGATGTCACCCTTTTGGCGACTGGGGATTCTAAGACTAGCGCTAAGCTCAAAGCTATCTTTCCGGAGTCCATAAGGATACATAAAGATATTCAAGATATTAGTGTCAGGAGCGCCATTGAGTTTATAGGAGTCAAAAGAGCGGTTAATTATTTAAATAGAAATAATTTTGACATTGTGCATAATCATATTGGTTGGTTGATGCTTCTTTTCGAAAATCTATTGAATTTTCCTATTGTGACAACATTGCATGGTTCTTTAAATGTTCCCTATCAGCAAATTATTTATGATGAATATAAAAATTCCAATTATATTAGCTTAAGTTTAAATCAGCGAAAACCGATGCCTCATATTAATTTTGTAGCCAATGTTTATAATGGCATTGAGATTGAAAAATTCCAGCAAAATTATAATCCCCAAAATTACTTTGCTTTTTTGGGCCGAAT